>Ga0308159_1000082_pt1 | contig 380565 bp, 303 predicted proteins | sample PhyCR1_FD_201040 | JGI IMG/M metagenome (GOLD analysis project Ga0308159, IMG submission 201040) | Phyllosphere microbial communities from UC Gill Tract Community Farm, Albany, California, United States - DLSLC.R1 | ecosystem: Host-associated > Plants > Phyllosphere > Unclassified | place...
CAACATCGAACTGATTAAGGCTGAGGTCGTGTCCGAATGTCAGACCTGACCCCAGCTGTGGAGGTGAATGAAGCAGGCGCGACCCAATGCAAAACGGCTCCCGAAGGAGCCGTTTTTCAATCCGCCGATACAGGATCAGGCATAGGTACGCAGGCGCAATGAAAACTCTTGCAGCGCCTTGATGCCCGACGCCTCGGCGCGGTTGCACCAGTCCTGCAACTGATGCAGCAACTGATCGCGGGTGTGGTGCGAACGTTCCCAGATCGCGCCCAGTTCCACACGCATATTGTGCATGGTCTCCAGCGCTTTGCTGTGCTGGAACAGCTCGACCAGCTGCTCTTTCTGCGACAACTCCAGCTTGGCCGGTTCACGTTGCATCAGCTTGCGCGAGCTTTTCAGGAAGCGCGTTTCCAGGCCACTTGCATGCTTGCGCTGCTCGAATTCTTCATGGAACGCGTGACGCACCGATTTCGCATACTTGGCCATCACGTCGTAACGGTTGGCGATCACCGATTGCAGCGTATCGAAGTCGGCCTGGTCCTTGTTCTTGGCCAGTTTCGGCTTCGGCGCCACTTTCTTGACCTTGGCCAGTCCGACCATTTCAAGCATGCGGATATAGCCCCAGCCCAGGTCGAACTCGTACCACTTGCTCGACAGCTTGGCCGACGTGGCATACGTGTGGTGATTGTTGTGCAGCTCTTCGCCACCAATCAGAATGCCCCACGGGAAGATGTTGGTCGCGGCATCGCTGCAATCGAAATTGCGGTAGCCCCACCAGTGGCCCAGGCCATTGATGATGCCGGCAGCAGTGATCGGAATCCACATCATCTGCACTGCCCAGACGGACAAGCCGATGATACCGAACAGCGCAACGTTTATCACCAGCATCGCGACCACACCCATCATGCTGCGGCCGGTATATACGTGGCGCTCGATCCAGTCGTCCGGGGTGCCATGACCATACTTGTCCATGGTTTCCTGGACCTTGCTCTCAGCGCGGTACAGCTCGGCGCCTTCGAACAGCACTTTGCGGATGCCGCGCGTTTGCGGGCTGTGCGGATCTTCTTCGGTGTCGCACTTGGCGTGGTGCTTGCGGTGGATCGACGCCCATTCCTTGGTGACCTGACCAGTGGTCAGCCACAGCCAGAAACGGAAGAAGTGACTTGGGATCGGGTGCAGGTCAAGCGCGCGGTGCGCTTGATGGCGGTGCAGGTACACAGTGACGCTGATGATGGTGATGTGCGTGACCACCAGCGTGTACAGAACGACTTCCCATGCCGAAAAATCCAGCAGGCCGGTCGACAAGAACGACAGCACAGCGTGCAAAGTGTCGTTAAAGAAATTCATTCAGTCTCCAATGCAGGGCTTGTATGACGTCGATCAGGAAGATCGCACATGCATAACCCTTGCATTTTACGTGTTTCTACTGCCGCACGGCAGCAGCACGTCTTCAATTTTTGCCTAAATCCGCGCCAGTCTGTTTTACGCCACCTTCGGTAGCGTCTGACGCACCTTCAGCGGTGCGCGCCATCATCGACGTGATGTGCGCGTCGAGCAGGCGCGTGTCCATCGAAGGGTGGCCAAGCTTGATGGCGCCAGTGTGCACCAGCGCGTAAATCTTGCGGTTGACTTCCGAGATCGGCCCTCCCTGCCCGTTTTCCGGGTCGCCCAGGAAGAACCCCACTTCGAGCTCGTAACCATCAGCGACAAAGGCCGTCAGCAGCACATTCGGCGCCGGCGTCTCCAGCACGCGGTCGACGCCTTTGGGTTGCTCTTCCAGCAACGGCATCACGACCGACAGATCGCTGTCGTACGACACCACCAGCTTGGTGACGGCGCGCACGTTCTTGTTCGTCACCGACTGGTTCAGCACCACGCCGGTGATCAGCATCTCGTTTGGCAACAGCGTCTGCGTACCGTCGGCGCTACGCAACACCGTGTAGCGCGTATTGATGCGCGCGACCTTGCCGGAATACTTGTCGAGCGTGATCGGATCGCCAATCGCCAGGCTGCGCTCGAACAGGATGATGAAACCGGACACATAATTACTGGCAATACGCTGCATGCCCAGACCCAGACCTACACCAAGCGCGCCGCCGAACACCGACAGCACGGTCAGGTCCAGCCCCGCCAGCGAGAGGCTCAACAACACGGCAACGAGGATCAGCGCAGCACGGCCCACGCGCGCCAACGCAACACGCAGCGACGAGTGCATGCGCTCGACATGCATCAGCCGTTCTTCGAGCGCCGCGCCGGCCCATAGCGCAACGATCAGCAGCACCACGATCGAGACGACGCCCTGCAACAGATCGAGCAGCGAGGTTTTCTTGGCCCCGACCGGCAGCATGGTCGTCTCGAGCGCGTGCAACACGTCCGGCAGGATGCCCGTCAGGTGCAGCGCCACGATGATCCAGGCCGTGAAGGCAAACACGCGCTCGAACGTCTGCAGCGCCTCGCCCACCTGGCCACGGCGCGCAAAGGCGCGGCGCAGCAGGTAAAAGAAGGTGCGGATGACCGCCAGCGACACGAACAACGGCAGCGCCACGCGCAGCAGATTCACGGTCTGGAAATGCTCCAGAATGACCTTGCTGAGCGACAGCAGCGCGACCGTCAGCAGCGGCCCGAGCACACGGGCAACGCCGCCCAGCCCGACACGCATCAAGCGGCCACGTTCGTCGCGGTTCTTGAGCAGCGACCGATCGATCAACCCTGCCAACCCCCAGCCCGCCGCCACACAGAAGACAATGGCAAGCGCCTGCCACAACAGGGCCGGGTTGCGGATGTCGACAATCATGACATTCCAGAGGTCGGACAAGGGCATCGCAGGTTTCCTTATTCTTCGTCGGTTGCCGTCACATCGGCGTCAGCATCAGCATCAGCGTCGGCATCTGCCTTGACTGGTGCCGCCTTGACCAGCGCTTTGCGTTGCAGCACGGCGGCGAAGAAGCCGTCGGTCTGGTGCTTGTGCGGCAAGAGCTTGAGGTACTTGTCCATTTCGAGCGGAATCTTTTGCTCGGCCAGCACCTGGCTCATCGGCACCAGATCGAAATCAGGGTGCGTTGCCAGGAAGCCCTCGACGATGACGTCGTTTTCTTCATTCAGCAGGCTGCAGGTGGCGTACACGAGGCGGCCACCGTTCTTGACCAGGCGCGCAGCACCGTCCAGGATCGCGGCTTGCTTTTCCTGCATCTCGGCGATGGCGCCCAGTTGCTGGCGCCACTTGACGTCCGGATTGCGGCGCAAGGTGCCCAGACCCGAGCATGGCGCATCGACCAGCACGCGGTCGATCTTGCCGGCCAGGCGCTTGACCTTGGCATCGCGCTCGTGCGCGATCAGCACCGGATGCACGTTCGACAAACCGCTGCGCGCCATGCGTGGCTTCAGTTTGGCCAGACGCTTTTCGGACACGTCGAACGCGTACAGGCGACCGGTATTGCGCATCAGCGCGCCCAGTGCCAGCGTCTTGCCGCCGGCTCCAGCGCAGAAGTCGACCACCATCTCGCCGCGGCGCGCGCCGACGATCTGCGACAGCACCTGGCTGCCCTCGTCCTGCACTTCAATCGCGCCTTCCTTGAACAGCGGCAGATTCTGCAGCGCAGGCTTTTGCTTGACGCGCAGACCCAGCGGCGCATACGGCATCGGCTCGGCGACGATCGGCGCTTCGAGCAGCGTGGCGATGACGGCGTCGCGCTCGGCCTTGATCGAATTGACGCGCAGATCGAGCGGCGCCGGCGTGTTGAGGACGGCAGCCAGTTCCAAGGCTTCGGCTTCGCCGAACTGGGCCACCAGCTTGTCGTACAGCCATTGCGGCAGGTTGGCTTGCACCGGACCTGGCAGCAGCGTGCGGTCGACTTCCTTGATGCGGGTCAGGAAGTGGGTTTCATCTTCGGTCAGGCCACCGATCGAATCGATGCCAGCCGTTTCGGCCAGGCCCAGCAGCGCCAGGCGGCGCATCGATGGCGTGCTGCCATGGCCGGCGAAATCGGTGAAGAACGACTTGTTACGCAGCACCGAATACACGGCTTCGGCAATCACGCCACGCTCACGGCCGCCAAAACGCGGGTTATCCTTGAAGAAACGCGACAGGGTGACGTCGGCTGGGGAGGTAAAACGGAGAATCTCGCGCAGGACTTCTTCAGTCTTGGCGACGATCGCTGGAGGCAATCTCATGTAAATCCTTGGGTTGTAAACTGCTTATTTAAAACAATGCGTTTTAAATACTAATGGCGTCAAAGCTGGGCTCGACGATGCGCACCGCACCGTTCTCGACGACCAGACGGTCTTCGACGAACAGGCGCACCGCGCGCGGATAAAGCTTGTGTTCTTCGACCAGCAGGCGGGTAGCGAGCGTGGCTTCGGTATCGCCTGGCAGCACGGGAATGCGTGCCTGCAAGACCGCCGGGCCGTGATCGAGTTCGGCCGTGACAAAGTGGACCGTCGCGCCATGCTCGACACAACCGGCATCGAGCGCCTGCTGGTGCGTGTGCAATCCCGGAAACAGCGGCAGCAGCGACGGGTGGATATTGAGCATCCGGCCTGCATAATGCTCGACGAACGGCGCCGTCAGGATGCGCATGAAACCGGCCAGCACGACCAGATCCGGCTCGAAGACGTCGATGGTTTCCTGCAGCTTGGCGTCGAATTCGGCGCGGGTGGCGAACGTCTTGCTTGGCACCACTGCGGTGGGAATGCCGCGCGACTGCGCAAATGCCAGGCCGCCGGCGTCGGGTTTATTGCTGATGACGGCGGCGATACGGGCTGGCCAACCTTCGGCATCAAGCGCTCGCACGACCGCTTCCATATTGCTTCCGCGGCCCGAAATCAGGATCACGATATTTTTCATAGGCGGCATTGTACCGTAACGACGGGCACCAAATGCTGCCTTTGGTCCTGACTCAGGCGGTCGGCGGCACCGTCGCGAACGAGTAGAACACGCGGAACGGCACCTTCTTTTCGGCCCAGAATTCGGCCGCATCGCGAAACACGTCGAGCAGGTTTTCGCGTGCTTCCTTGTCGAATTTCTGGGCGCTTGGCAGCTGCTCCAGCACCACGATGAAGCCCGGCTGCGGGCCTGCTTCGTGGACGGTTTCGGTCAGGCATTTACGCAGCGCATCGAAGTTCTTGCTGCACGGCTTTGGAAAGTAGAATTGTTCGCCGATACGGGCGCAGACTTGTTGTTTGGTGAGCGTGTTGGCGCAATGTGCGTACAGAAAATGATGTCCGAGTTGCCCCGCCTCCTGTTGCAGATCGCCAACGTTAAACGCGCGGATCGCTTGCACAATATTCGGCGCCACTCTCATCAACAAACTCATTTTTTCCTCAAGTTGACCTGTCAATAACGCGCCATGGCGCAACCCGTCGCGACGCCATGGGGCGTTGCTGCCGCTCACCTCGCTGTCGTTGCTATACGCCAATAAGTCCATGATTTGTGTAAGGGTAACGTTTTGTGGTATTGGAAGCAACCCAAATGTGCATTGCGAATAGTCATTTGTAAGAATCGGTACCACCTTGACTGCCTCAAAAACAAGGCAAATCGGTCGGCTTCATTCTGGCGCGCTTCCGCGACTAGTCAATCGGCTGTTACATTTTGTTGCCACAGGGACTCGATGTGTTTTTGCGATCGGCGTACTATCAAGACTTGAACGCAGACTGTATTTATTGTCTCAACCAACGTCGCACCACTGAACGAGGACCATCATGAAATTCCAAGCCAAACTGATCATCGCAGCCCTGGGTGTGGCCACCCTGCCGCTGGCACAGGCTGCCGACTTTGAAGATTTCGGCCGGGTGGTGCGCGTCGAGCCACGCGTCGAACAAGTCCGCACCCCGCGCCAGGAGTGCCGTACCGAATACGTGCAAGTGCCGGTGCAACAAGAACGCAACGCAGGCGGCACGATTGTCGGCGGTATCGCCGGCGCCCTGCTCGGCAGCCAGATCGGCGGCGGCAACGGTAAAGTGGCCGCGTCGGCCGCCGGCGCCATCGCCGGTGCCATGGTGGGCGACCGCGTCCAGAACAATGGTCGCCAGGGCAGCAGCGTGCAAGAACAGGCAGTGCAGCAATGCCGCACCGTGGAAGCCATCGAATCGCGCACCTCGGGCTACAACGTGACCTACGAATACCGTGGCCAGAATTACACGTCGCTGATGCGCAATGACCCGGGCAACCGCGTGCGTCTGCGCGTGTCGGTCCAGCCACTGGACAGCTATGACGACGGCCAGGCCTATAGCCAGTATCAGCGCTAAGCTTCGTCATCATTGCATAACGACAACGCGGCCCCGGTGGCCGCGTTGTCGTATGCAGGGTGCGGATCGTGGACCGAGCTTGCGCTGCGAGAACGCAACAGCCGATAATAGGGCGATTCCATCAGGCAGTCTTATGCTCATCAAACGCAAATCCATCGAACAGGCCGAATCGTCGCGCCGCCCTTCTCGCAAACCCAAGTACGCGCCCGTCACGCTGTCCGAACAGGAAGGCGTGCGCTATCTGCATTTCGGCACCGAATGGGTCCAGGGCGCCATGCGCATCCGCAAGCCTGACTGGCCGGAACTCGAGTACGCCCAGCAGATGATGGCCTGGATGCTGTTCATCGAGTCGCCACGCGCCATCGTCCAGCTCGGCCTGGGCGCGGCCACGATGACCAAGTTCTGCTACCGCCAGTTCCCCGAGGCTACCGTCACCGCCATCGAACTGAACCCGTCGGTGATCGCCATCTGCAACTCGATGTTCAAGCTGCCGGGCCTGGACGAACGCCTGACCGTGCTAGAGATGGATGCGCTGGACTTCGTCGAAGACCCGCAGCACCACGGCGCGTTCGACGTGCTGCAATGCGACCTGTATGACGCCACTGCGCGCGGCCCTGTGCTCGACACGCCCGAGTTCTACGTGGCCTGTGCCAATTGCCTGACCGACGACGGCATCATGACCGTCAACCTGTTTGGCGACCACCCGAGTTTTGCCAAGAACCTCAAGGCCATGAAGTTCGCCTTCGGCCACGTACTGTGCCTGCCTGAAGTGCACGATGGTAATGTGGTCGCACTCTGCTTCAAGACGCGCCCCACGCTTGACGAGGACGCGCTGACCAAACGGGCGGCGCAGATCAAACTCCAGACCAAGCTGCCCGCCGCATCCTGGGTCAAGGGATTGTTCGCCACCGATTGATTTGCCAAGGGCCACCGTGAACGCTATCCCGCAAAAACCCGCCAGCCTGCGCAAGCTCGATCTGCAATCGATTTTTTCGTGGCTGCTGGCCGACGGGATCGTCACGAAGGACAACGTCAAGGCCCAATTCGCCCAAGCCCAGGGCATCCTCAAGAATGCACCGGGCACAATGCACCCGCTCACGGCGGTGGCGCAATGCAAGCTGGTTTCGGAATTACCGCCGCATCGGCTGCTCACGCTGGACGTGCTGACCGAATGGTGCGCCGCCAAGGTCGGCCTGCCCTTCATCCGCATCGATCCGCTCAAGATCGATTTCACGAAAGTGGCCGACGTGATGTCGGCCGGCTACGCGGCGCGCTTCAATATCCTGCCAGTGGAAATGACAGCGACGACGCTGGTGGTGGCCACGGCCGATCCATCGCTGACTGAATGGGAAGCCGAGATCGCCAAAGTCGCGCGGCGCCGCATCGAACTGGTGCTGGCCAACCCGCTCGACATCGCGCAGTACATTTCGCAGTTCTTCGCGCTGGCCAAATCGATCCGCGACGCCAACCGCAGCAGCGGACAAGACGTCGCGATGCGCAACAACTTCGAGCAACTGGTCGAAATGGGCAAGGCGAACAAGCAGTTCGATGCCAATGACCAGCACATCGTCAATATCGTCGACTGGCTGTGGGGTTACGCCTTCGAACAGCGGGCTTCGGATATTCATTTGGAACCGAAGCGTGAACTTGCTGTCGTACGTTTTCGCATCGACGGCGTGCTGCACCAGGTGTACCAGGTGCCGGCCGTGGTCATGATTGCGATGACGGCGCGGATCAAATTGCTGGGACGGATGGACGTGATTGAAAAGCGCCGCCCGCAAGATGGCCGCATCAAAACCCGCACCGCCGGCGGCCAGGAAGTCGAATTGCGCCTGTCGACGATGCCCACCGCGTTCGGGGAAAAGCTCGTGATGCGTATTTTCGACCCTGAAGTCGTCGTCAAGACATTGCCCGAGCTGGGCTTTCCGGCTGACGACGCCCTGCGCTGGGATCGCCTGACCAAGCGCCCGCACGGCATCATCCTCGTGACCGGCCCGACCGGCTCGGGCAAGACGACGACGCTGTATACAACGCTCAAGGCGCTGGCGACGAGCGAGGTCAATGTCTGCACAGTCGAAGACCCGATCGAGATGGTCGAGCCGGCCTTCAACCAGATGCAGGTGCAGCCGGGGATCGACCTGTCGTTCGCCGACGGCGTGCGCTCATTGATGCGCCAGGACCCGGACATCATCATGGTCGGCGAGATCCGCGACCTGCCGACGGCCGAGATGGCAATCCAGGCCGCGCTCACCGGGCACCTGGTGTTCTCGACGCTGCACACGAACGACGCGCCATCGGCGGTGATGCGCCTGATCGAACTGGGCGTGCCGGATTATCTGCTCGAAGCCACCCTGATCGGCGTAATGGCCCAGCGCCTGGTACGCACGCTCTGCCCTGCCTGCAAGACGCCCGGTGGCGAGTTGAGCGACGATGTGTGGGACAGCGTTGGCGGTGCGTGGAAGATTCCCAAGCCGGCCGTCGTGTACCGGCCCATTGGTTGTCCGGAATGCCGACAGACCGGGTATCGGGGGCGGACCGGGATTTACGAGCTGTTGAGCGTGAGTGAGGGGTTTGGCAAGCTGATGCGGGGCGCAGGCGACCTGGTGGCGCTGCGCCAGCAGAGTGTTCTCGATGGCATGAAGCCGCTGCGCATTGCTGGCGCCATGAAAGTGGTCGAAGGCGTGACCACGGCGGACGAGGTGCTGAAGGTGACGTCGGCGTTGTCTTGAGTAGTTCTTCGCAGAAATTTATGCGAGAGGCCTAGCGCGATGCCGGATCGCCCGCTATAATGCTGCCTCCTTGGGTCGTTAGCTCAGCTGGTAGAGCAGCGGACTTTTAATCCGTTGGTCGCAGGTTCGAATCCCGCACGGCCTACCAAGAATTATCGAGAAGCCCACGAATTTCGGTTCGTGGGCTTTTTGCATTCTGGCTACGCTTTGCTCGCTTCGGAAAACGTCTGGCCTCGCCAAGTTCGAAGTGCCCGTCATGCCCTTCGCGTATGCGGCTTTGCATAAGCCTCTGTTCGCAGCGTTTCACAGATCCTGCCGCGTCTTCTTGCTATAGGCAAACAACAACTGTGCAAACATCCGCTAACAATAGCCCTTTGTGGTTGCCTGTGCGCGACCCAAATCGAATAAGCCATCCTCGGGCTATCGCATCTCTGCATCTAACTCCATTATCAAAATCCCAGTGACCGTCACCTATATAAAACCTGAGCTCAATGGGATAAAAACACCTTGCCGTGCCACTCAGCCGAAGAGAAGACTTAATTGATACGAAGGATTACTGGGCGTAGATTTTAATACATCCTCGAGGACATTTATATTTCCAAATAAAAATATCACAAAATGTCACTGAGTCAGATTGTGGATTGAACCACTCGCATTTCTCATAGAATTAATTTATCAGAAGTTCGCAAGCAATTTGGAATACAGAGATACATAAAAGTTGCCGAAAGTTAATCGATACGGTTTATCGAGAAAATTCCATTACTTTCCATGTTGATATTGAATAAAATCAGTTAAAATCCGGCGGATTCCATTTTGTAAAGACAGGCATGCCTAAATATTCCGTCGCCATCGCTCTGATCGTCTTGAGCCTTCCGTTGGTCGCTTGCAAACCCAAAGCGTCCTCGCTATCCCCAGATGCTCCAGCTACCACAGTAGCCTCCTCGCAAAGCGCGGATGGCACGGCTGCCGCACCGGTTACCAAGGGCGCGCCAGCATCGCAGGCCCAATTCGATATTGAAAAAGTCCCGGTCAGCGATGGCGCGTTACCACCCTTCCCTTATCTGGAATACCCTTCTGGTCTCGGCGAAGGGGAGCGCTTTACGGACAAGGCAAATTTCGATTCGCTTCACGTGATAACCGGCAAACAACTTCGCAAAGTGGAAGGCCGTGTCGAGTCGCATCAGTTCTACCTGAACGCAACACAAATGAGCGAAACGGAAGCGCGGCGCAATTATGAAAACCTGATCGCGCAGATGGGTGGGGTGAAAGTCAACGATGTAACACCAGAGGGCCTGTCACCGGACTCGGTCGACGACATCATCGCAAATGCGAGAAAAACCCGAATTCCGGACGGCTCGTTGACATACGACGTTTATCTGGTTCGAAAGCCCGACCAACTGGTGTGGATCGTGCTCATGGCAAACAACAGCAGGATCGTTACACGCGTAATCGCAGAACAGCCGTTCAAGCAAACCATCTTCTTTGTCACGGCCGATGCAATGCAAAGCCAACTGGCTTCGGCCGGCCACGTCGCACTGTATATCAACTTCGATACGGACAAGGCCGCCATTCGGCCGGATGGTCGGCCGGCAGTGGACGAGATCACCAAACTTCTGGAGAAGGACCCTTCCCTCAAGCTGACCATCGAAGGCCATACGGATAATGTTGGCGATTCGGCGCACAACAAGGCCTTGTCGCAGCAGCGAGCAGACGCCGTGATGGGCTTACTCCTTGCCGGCGGGATTGTTAAAGACCGCCTGAATGCCGTGGGTCTGGGCGATGCCAAGCCGGTGGCTGATAACCAGGACGATACGGGTCGCGCCAAAAACCGACGCGTCGAACTGGTCAAGCGTACCTGATGCGTGGGCAGACCAACTGCCTTGTCTATTCCAGACGCCGTTTATCAAAGGAACGACATGAAACACGGATTGAAACTCGCCGGCATGATCGCTGCCATCGCCCTGCATCTTCCAGCGCATGCCGATGAGAAGTTGGACATGCTGAAGAAAGCGAATACCGATGGATGCATGAGTGTTATCCAGATAGACAAAGATGCGCCCAAGGATCCCAAGCTTGCGAAGCCTTATTGCACCTGTGTCTATGAGACCCACTTCAACAACTTCACCAAGCCAGAACTTGACAGCATGTTTTTGGGTACGCCGGCGCCCCTGAACATGGACAAGAATGTGCAGATCCGCCTTCAGGCCGCCATCAAAGAATGCCGCAAGAAGATCGGTGCCTGATCGTCACGGTGTTTCGCCTCACTGCGATAAGTAATGTCGTTCCGTAATCTCAAGCGTCGTTTAGCGCCGTGCGCACGACCCGGATCATTCCCTGTCCGTTGAGGCTGGGCATGTCGATGTGCACTGGATTGCGTCACAGGATCGCTTTAGCACAGCCGTCATGCCGCTACGGCCATCGAAAGTCGTTACATCAGGTTGACGCTGGGATCGCACCCACGTATTTTGGGCACCTTGATGACCGGCGCAGCTTTTCTTCCGCATTAACATGTCATATCGAGTGCTCGGCGTTGTAGCGGCAACTAAATGTCCCGGCATCTGCAACTATGTCCTTATCTGCAGCTGGCTAACCTGTCAGGCTAAACACTTCTAGTAAATCGCCCTGGCCTACTTTCCGAGATCGTCTCGAATTAAGCACCTAAGCAAATAAACCAAGCGAATTGTTGCAGCGAACATCGCTCTCACGTGTCACCCAGCTCGTCGCGCACGTCCCCCACCCGCTGTCGCACAACTTCCACACCCACCACCTCCTGAACATCTCCAACTCAGCCTTTACTGCTAAAGTCTCGCATCTTTACAACCACCGCTCCCCCGTGAAAGCCATAACAAAACTCTTCGAACTCGGTTACGTGTTCATCGTCATCCTGTTCTTCGCCTGCGGCATCGGCCTTGTCGTGCTGGCTGGCGTCGAAATCTGGTCTGCCCTCAGCCCTTCCGCTGACACTGTTGCCCGCGAACGCTTCGACCTCATTCTCGAATGCATCGGCATGCTGACCATCGCCGTTGCCGCCCTCGGTCTTGGCCAGACCGTGCTGGAAGAAGAAATCCAGCGCGAGGCCAACATCAGCTCGCCTACCCGCGTGCGTCGCTTCCTGTCGCGCTTCCTGATCGTGGTTGTCGTGTCCCTGTCGGTCGAGTGCCTGATCGGGGTGTTCCAGTTCGTCCATGGCAGCCCGGAATACTTGCCGCACGCTGCGTCGATTGGTGTCGCTGCTGCCGCGCTGCTCGCTACCTGGGGTCTGTTCGTCCGGATGAACGTCAGCGCCGAAGAACTTGAGCCGCACGCCATGCACGATGTGCAGGCTGAAGACAAGGTTATCGAAGGCGAAGATGTCTCGGAAGAAGGCGAACAACACGCGCAAGAACAGGGCGACGAGTACCACGCTGACATAGACAAAAAGAAAGAATGAGCGGAAGCACTTGGTAAATCTGCCAAGTGCCGCTATAATCTCGTCTTCTTCGGGTCGTTAGCTCAGCTGGTAGAGCAGCGGACTTTTAATCCGTTGGTCGCAGGTTCGAATCCCGCACGGCCTACCAAAGATTCATCGACAACGCCAACCTTCGGGTTGGCGTTGTCGTTTTCGTTGTCCTTTTACTGCGCGCCCCATGCCCCAGACCATTGCCAGCGCCGTCCACCACGAACTGATCATCAAGAAAAGCCGCTTCATTGCGTGCGTGCAGCCGATGGCTGACCGTGCTGGCGCGCAACAGGTCGTGGCGGCGCTGCGCGCGCAGCATCCTGGCGCGGCGCATGTGTGCTGGGCGTTGCTGGCCGGCGGCCAGTCGGCGGCGGTCGATGATGGCGAACCGAGTGGCACGGCAGGGCGACCGATGTTCGATGTGCTGCGCCATCAGGATCTCGATGGCGTGCTGGCCACGGTGGTGCGCTACTTCGGCGGCGTCAAGCTGGGCGCGGGCGGTCTCGTGCGGGCCTATACCGACAGCGTGGCGCAGGCGCTGCTCGGCGCGCCGAAGATCCCGATCATCAAGCTGTGCCAGCTGCGCTGCAGCGCGCCGTATGCGATGGAAGGGATGCTGCGGCGCGAGCTCGATGCGGCCGGCGCTACGCTCGATGAGGTGGCGCACGGCGACGACGTGCAGTTCACGTTCAGCCTGCCTGCAAGCGACGCCGCCGGCATCCGCGCGCGGCTGGGCGACGTGGGCCATGGCCGCATTGTGTGGCCGCCGGACGACGACGAGCCACTGCCCTCGTAACCAGGCCCATTCGGGCGCCCTATACCTGTCATCACGACTCGTGAGCGGACGTTTACCGATGCAGCCGGTATAGTGGCAGACCCAGCCGCAAATTCCTCCGTCGGCAGGGATCATTTTCCACCGCAGTACAACCACCTCCCCTGTGATCAAGAAAAGCCTACTTCCCCTCGCCCTTGGCGGCTTCGGCATTGGCATGACCGAATTCGTCATGATGGGCATCCTGCCCGATATTGCCCGTGGTCTGCAGATCACGATTCCACAAGCCGGCTACCTCATCACCGCCTATGCGCTCGGTGTCGTGGTCGGCGCGCCGACCCTCGTCACGATCGTTGCCGGCCGTCCGCCGCGCACCGTGCTGATCTGGTTCATGCTGATGTTCGCCGTATTCAATGCGATGTCGGCGTTCGCGCCGAACTTCGAGACGATGATGGCGTCGCGCTTCCTGGCTGGCTTGCCGCATGGCGCTTTCTTTGGCGTGGGCGCGGTCGTCGCCAGCCGCCTGGCCGAGCCCGGCAAGACGGCCGCAGCGATGGCCATGATGTTTACCGGCCTGACGCTGGCCAATGTGCTGGGCGTGCCGCTCGGGACCTGGATCGGTCATGCGTTCGACTGGCGCATGGTGTTCCTGATCGTCGCCGTGATTGGCTTGCTGACCATGTGGAGCCTGTATCAGTGGGTGCCGCCGATCGAGCCGAGCAAACGTACGGGCCTGATGCAGGACCTGCGCATCTTCCGGCACCTGGATCTGTGGCTGGCCCTGGGCATTGTCTCGATCGGCACGGGCGGCTTCTTCGCGTGGTTCAGCTATATCGCGCCGCTGCTGACCGATGTCACGGGCTTCAGCACGGGTGCGCTGCCGCTGATCATGACGGCGGTCGGCGTGGGCATGACGGTCGGCGTGCAGTTTGGCGGCTATCTGGCTGACAAATTCCATCCGCTGCCGGCCCTGCTGATCCTGATGGTGTCGATGGTGGTACTGCTGCTGTGCAATGGCCTGATGGCCGAGTCGAAGATCGCGATGGTGGTGCTGGCGTTCCTCACCGGCGCCAATGCGCTGGCGATTGGCCCGCCGGTCCAGGTGCTCCTGATCGAGCATTCGCGCGAAGCCGAGATGCTCGGCTCGTCGCTGGGCCAGGCGGGTTTTAATGTCGGCAATGCGCTGGGCGCCTTGCTGGGCGGGATTCCGCTGACGCTGGGCTTTGCCTATACCGCGCCGCAGTGGGTCGCGGCGGCAATGGCATTGTGCGGTGTGGTTCTGACGGCATTGATGCTGACGCGTCGCCGCTGGAAGGCGCGCGAGTTGGCCCGGACAGTCAAGCGCATGCTGGCCGAGGCACAACCGGCGACGGCGCCACCGGCGTAACGGCGAATCCCGTTCAGCCGCAGGCTCAGTCCGGGCGCAGGCGGCGCCGACGCGAAGCGACCACGCCGGCGACACCAAACGCGCCGGCCAGCATCAACGCCAGCGTCCCCGGCTCGGACACCTCGGTCGGCGGCATCTTCTTGACGAGCTCGAAGCCCGCCACGTCGACCGGCTTGAAGTAGTGGTTCGAGTTCACCTGGACGCTCGAGTTCCAGGTATCGGCAACCACCTGGCCGTTGATCACACCCCAGCCGTTTTCGACGGTCGCATACGGCGCCAGCACGCTGCCGATGATGCCCCTGACGTTGACCGATTGGGCTTCATAGAAGTTGAACAGCACGTTGTAGCCGCTCAGTGGTTCAAAGCTGAGATTGCCGCCGTTGAACCCGCCCTGCTTGCCGCTGATATTGAAGATCAGCGTCTGGCCTGCGCTCAGTCCGCTCAGCATCCAGTTGTCCCCGCCGTTGAAAAAGTCGGCGTTGACATTGAACACGTCGACCCCGCCCTTGCCGCTGCCGATGACCTGGTTGGCGCTGTACTGGCGCGTGACCGTGCCGGTCGATGCGACCAGGCTCAGGCCTGCGGCGATGTCCTTGAATTGCTTTGTTGCAGCGGCAAAATCGACCGGGCTAACGGTAGTGCCGGGGGTCTGCGCAGCACCCTTGAGCGTGGTCGTGCCGCCAGCATAGGTCTTGCCGTTGCTGATCGCGCCATTTTCCAGGAACAGATTGCCGCCTGCGGCCACTGCGTAGCCGCCATACGCGGCCTTGCCGTTCTGGTTGACTGCGTAACTGGCGATCGAGACACTGCCCCCGGAAACGATGGCGCCTTCGACGTCGCTCGAGTTGGCGGTGAAATTGCCAGCGGTGAAGACGTTCGCACCACCCATAATCGAACCGATATCGAGCACGCCGGCATGCGCGCCGGTCGTTGCCAGTGCTGCGGCCAGCAATACGCCAAGCTTGATCACGTTAATTCCATGCAGAAATTGATAATGATTAATAGTATCATTACCAGAAGTGGTTCCACACAGCAAACGAATCAGACGAGCGCGACACCACCCATTGCGCGTGCGGTTTCAGCCGCTTCTTCCAGGATCTCGGCCAGCGTGACTTCATCGAAGACGAAGTCGATCGCGTTTTCACCATGCGGCGGCAATGGTTCACGTGGGGCATCGAGTGGCGATGGCACCGGGGCGTACTGGTTGGCCATCAGCAGCGTGTCGAGCAACGTGGCGGGCGGCATATTGAGCCAGCCGCCGCGCATGTCGGCGATGGCCTCGGACACGGCCGGTGGAATCGACAGCTTCTTCATCACCTCGGCGCTGACCACGTCCTCGCACAGCGCGCCCCAGTTGTCGGCATCGTCATCGAGCAGGCCAGGAAACTCATCGGCCCGCGCCAGCAGATAGAAAGCGCCCACCTCGTGCACGATGCCGGCGAACAGCGCGGTGTCGGCATTCACACCCGTCACGCGCCGCGCCAGCGAATAGGCCAGCGCGGCCATGTGGGTCGTGTGCTCCCACAATTGTTCGGCCTTGGCACGCAGTTGCGGATCCTTGATGCGGTTGCCGAACTGGCGTACCACCAGACTGGCGACAAGCGCCTGCAGGCGGCGGTAGCCGATGCGCGACACGGCAGTGCGGACATTGGTCACGGGCAGCGAACTGCTGCCGCCACATGCCGCCGTGTTGGCCATGGCGACCGTGCGTGCGGCAAGTTGTGGTTCGGCCAGCACCAGCCTGATTGCCTCATCGATATGGCAATCGGGGTTGTCGAGCGCCTGCTGCAGGCGCAGCACGGCATTCACGCTGGTGGGGAACGTAATTTCGCCGCGGACAGCTTGCGCGGCGATGTATCCGAATGCTTCGAGTTTATTCACCCGGGGATTATAGCGCCCGGCGTATGACCAGCCGGTGGCGTCGACGCCTCCCATGGCTAGCGCGCACTAACTGTGGCGTCAAGGCCACACGTACGCCAGATACAAAAACATCGTCCGCGGAACCAGTCCGGGGACGACGTCTTCATAACAGGTGCCAGCCGCAGTGAGGTACGGCCAGGCGCGGGTCAGGAATTACTTGGCCTTGTTGGCATCGCGTGCTGCGTCGCGGGTCGACTTGGCTTGCATTTCGCACTTGTCTTCTGCATCGCCTTTCAGGGCGTCGCACTTTTCGTCAGCCAAGTCGTACTCGGCTTCGATGACGTTACCACGGGCTTTCATCACGTTGTTGCCGGTGTTGTCGAACTTCACCGCTGCATCGTGCTCGGCCTTGGCGCGCATCAGCTTGGCTTCATCTTCGCAGATGTCTTCTGCGTTGCCGCTCATGGCGTCGCACTTGTCTTTGGCGACCTTGTAGTCGGCCTTGGCCTTGTCCATGGCCGTTTTGTGCGCAGCCTTGTTGACGGTCTGGGCGGCTGCAGGTGCGATACCAACGGCGGCGAAGGCAGCGGCGGTGATCAAGGTGGCGATGAACGATTTCATGGTGATGTCCCTTATTAGGTTGTTGGTGTAGCCATTAAACGCCATCCCCAACAACCGCTCTGTGCGACACCGTACACTTGTGAAAAAATCAATTAAGCAAATGCGGTTGATAGCTTGATGCCTTCGTCGCGGCGTGTGCACCGGCGGGCGCATCGCCGTCGAGGCGGAAGATACTGACCAGCTGCGCCAGGCGCTGCGATTCGTCTTCGAGCGTGGCGGCCGAGCCGCTGGCCTGCTGCACCAGCGCCGCGTTCTGGCGCGTGGCTTCATCAATCTGCGCGATGGCGCCATTGACCTGCTCGATGCCGGCGTTCTGCTCGACCGTTGCATGGCTGATCTCGGCCATGATGTCGGTCACGCGTTTGACGCCCGTGACGATTTCGCCCATGGTCTCGCCGGCGCGGTCGACCAGCACGGCGCCCGCGTCCACACGCTCGACCGAGCTGCCGATCAGGACCTTGATTTCCTTCGCCGCTGCGGCCGAGCGCTGCGCCAGGTTGCGCACCTCGGTCGCGACCACGGCAAACCCACGGCCCTGCTCACCCGCACGCGCCGCTTCGACGGCGGCATTGAGCGCCAGGATATTCGTCTGGAACGCGATGCCGTCGATGACGCCGATGATGTCCACGATCTTTTTCGACGATTCGTTGATCGATGCCATCGTGTCGACCACTTGCGCGACGACCTCACCGCCGCGCAGCGCCACGGCCGATGCCGACTCGGCCAGGCTGTTGGCCTGGCGGGCATTCTCGGCATTCTGGCGCACGATGCCGGTCAGTTGGGTGACCGACGTAGCGGTGGCGTGCAGCGTGCCGGTCTGGCGTTCGGTGCGGCTGGACAGATCGCGGTTGCCGTCGGCGATTTCAGTCGACACGGAACTGATTGCCAGCGTGCCGTTGCGTACTTGCGAGACGATGCGCACCAGGCTGTCGCGCATGCCCTGCATCGCGAACAGTAGGCTCGTGTTGTCGCCCGGACGGGTGACGATCGCCACGCCCAGGTCACCACCGGCGATGGCCGAGGCGATCGACGCCGCGTAATCCGGCTGGCCACCCAGTTGGCGCAGCAGGCCACGGGCCGTGTACCAAGCCGCCAGCGAACCGGCGGCAATCGCGCCCAGGCACAGCAGCGCCATCCAGCCGACGAAGCCCTTGGCCATTGCGCGTGCATCGGCAGCCGCTTCGTTATTCAGTTTTTCTTCCAGGTCGATCAGGCGGTTGATGCTGGCGAGCCAACCGGTGAACGCCGGTGCAGCCGATTGCGACAACAGCGCGGTGGCCTCGGCGCCCTGGCCGGCGGCGTGCAGCGCGATCACGCGCTCGATCAGCGGCTTGGTGAGGTTTTCCTGCGCCTTGATGGCGGCCAGCGCGTCTTTCTCTTCGGGGAGCATGTCGGTGCGCTCGGCGAACAGGGCGTCCAGCGGGCCGGCCGAGCGGGCGTAGTTGTCATCCAGCGTCTTGATCAGGGCGATGGGGGTCGCGGCGCCGGCGGGGTCGGCCGCCAGCACCACGTCGCGCAAGGCGATCGCGCGGTCGTGCACGCTGCCGCGGAAATTAATCGCGTAGCGCTGTTTGACGCTGTTCACGTCATTCATGTAATTCAGGACATGTTCGATGCGTCCCACGCGGCTTGCACCCAGCGCCACGAGGACGATCATCAGCAAAAAGACGACGCCATAGCCGAAAGCCAGCCGGGCGCCGATTGTGAGGTTCTTGTTTTTCATGGGAGGGGTCGAGATCAGGGATCGCAAAGAAAACTGTCTGTTTTCTTTCAGCGTTCGCAAATATATCACCCGATATTGCCCATTGGAATCAAATCTGAATGGTGTGCACCATTACGCAACACTTGCCCGTGGTCGGTCGTGACAACCACGGGTCGGCACGTTTCAGCGCACGGTGGCCAGTGCCGCGCCCTGCTCCCAGCCGCCGCCCAAAGCACGCGCCACCGCCACCGTGGCCAGCAAACGCTGGGTGCGGATCTGCGCCGCAGCGCGGTCGGCGGCCAGCGTGCTGCGCTGGGCATCGGTCACATCCAGATAGGTCGAGACGCCACGGTCGTAGCGCGCCTGCGCCACCAGCAGCGCGCGCGCCGCCGCTTGCTGCGACTGCGCCTGCACGTCGCCCTGCTTCGAGCGCTGCTCGACGTCCGACAGCGCATCCTCCACTTCGCGCAGCGCCGTCAGCAGGCGCGTGTCGTGATTCGCGCGCGCCTCGTCGTAGCGCGCCTGCGCCAGCGCCAGGTTGGCGCGGTTACGGCCACCGTCGAAGATGGGCAGCGACAGGGCCAGCGGCCCGGCCGAGAACTGGCGCGCACCACCGCTGGTCAGATCGTTCAGGCTTTGCGACGCATAGCCGAAATTACCCGTCAGCGACAGCGCCGGATAGAACGCGCCTTCGGCCACGCCGATCTGCGCGTTGGCCGCCTTCAACTGGGCCACGCTGGCCGCCAGGTCTGGGCGCTGGCCCACGAGACTGGCCGGCAGGCCCACCGGGATCGATGGCGGCTGCGGCAGCACACCGGCCGCCGTCTCGGGCAGCAGCGGCGCCGTGGGCGAGGCGCCCACCAGCGTGGCCAGTGCATGCTCGACCAGGTTGCGCTGACGCTGGACTTCGTGCAGGTCGGCTTCGGCGTTGGCGCGCTCGATGCGGGTGCGCGACACATCGAGCTCGTTCGACAGCCCGGCATTGAAGCGCGCTTCGATCAGATCCTGCGATTCGCGCCGCGTGGCCAGCGCGTCGCGCAGGATCGCCAGTTCGGCATCCAGCCCGCGCAACTGCCAGTAGTTCGACGCCACCTGACCGGAGAGCATCAGCAGCACGCCATCGCGGTCGATCTGCGCGGCCAGTGCCTGCGCATCGCTCGCTTCGACGATGCGGCGCACGCGGCCCCACAGGTCAAGCTCATACGAGAACGATGCAGCCACGCTGTAGTTGTTGCCTTCGATCGAGCGGCCGCCGAGGGCCAGGCCCTGCGACGTCTCGCTCGATGTGCGGGCATTCGACACGCCCGCGCCCACCGACACCGACGGCAGCTGCCCGGCGCGCACGACGCCCAGCTGGGCCTGCGCCTGCAACAGGCGCTGCGCTGCCGCTTCGACGCCCGGGTTGTCGCGCAAGGCGCGCGACTCCAGCGTATCGAGCGTCGCGTCGCCAAACACCTGCCACCAGGTGGCCGGCAGGCGCGCGCCGTCCGTGCTGGCGTCGACATGGCGGAAGGCCGCATCGGCGGGCGCCGGCGGCGCCTTGAAATCCGGGCCCAGCGTGGTGCAGCCGGCGAACAGGGTGCTGATGGCGATCGCAAGGACGCCGTTAAATACAGGCTTGAACATGGTTATTCTCTTCAATTGAATGCGGGTTCAGTGGCCACCGCCGCCACCGCCGGGCGACTTGACCTTGTCGGCCATCCAGATCGCAGCGATGCAGCCGATCAGGATGATGCCGATGATCCAGAAGCCGTCGTTGTAGGCCATCACATACGATTCGCGCCGCACGATGCGGTCGACCACGCCCAGCGCCTGGTTGGCCGCGGCCGCCGGGTCGATGCCCTTGGCGATGAAGGCCTGGGTCAGCATGTCGAGCCGCTCCTGCGTGGCTGGCGCATAGGTGGATACGGCCTCGCCCAGGCGCGCCGAGTGAAAGTGTTCGCGGTTGGTCAGCGTGGTGGCCAGCAGCGCGATGCCGACCGAGCCACCCAGATTGCGCGTCATGTTGAACAGACTCGAGGCCGAGCCCATCTCGCGCGGCGGCAGGCCGGACATGGCGAAGTTCGACAGCGTCAGCATCACGAACGGCTGGCCGATGGCGCGCACGACCTGCGTCCACATCAACTGGTCGTAGCCGGTGGTCGCATCCATATACGAATTCATGATGCACGAGATGCCAAACATGAACAGGCCGAAGCTGCACAGGATGCGGTTGTCCACTTTCGAGGACAGCTTGGCCGCAAACGGCATCACCAGCAATTGCGGCAGGCCGACCCAGGCGATCACTTCGCCGATCTGCATCGGCGTGTAGCCGGCGATCTGGCCCAGGTACAGTGGCAGCAGGTAGGCCGAGCCATACAGGCCCATGCCGATGACAGCCGACAGCGTGGTCGCGACCAGGAAGTTACGCTGGCCGTACAGCGCCAGGTTCACGAACGGATCGGGGCGCGTAAAACTGAGCGCGATCCAGCCCAGGATGCCCGTCAGCGACAGCGCGGCGAAGGTCACGATGAAGCTCGAATCGAACCAGTCCTTCGAGTTGCCTTCTTCGAGGAAGATCGTCAGGCAGGCCAGGCCCATAGCCATCAGCGCGATGCCGAGCCAGTCGGCCTTGATCAGCGTGCGGACGTTGGACTTCTCGGCATCCATCCCCCACATCATGCCGGCGATGAGCAGCACGCCCGGCACCCAGTTGATGTAGAAGACCGATGGCCAGCCATACAGCTCGGTAAGGTACCCGCCCAGCGTCGGGCCCATCGCTGGCGCCAGTGTTGCGGTCAGGCCGAAGATGGCCATGCCGGTGGCGCGCTTGGAGGGCGGCAGGCGCGTCATCACGAGCATCATCGCCATTGGAATCAGCGCGCCGCCGGTAAAGCCCTGCAGCATGCGAAACACGATCATGCTCTCGAGGCTCCAGGCCGCGCCGCACAGCGTCGAGAACACGAGGAACAGCGCGGTCGTGCCCATCATGTAGTTGCGCATGCCGAAGGCGCGCGTGAACAGCGCCGTCATCGGGATCACGACGATCTCGGCGCACAGGTAGGCGGTGGAGATCCACGAGCCTTCTTCCTGCGTGGCCGAGAGCGTGCCGAGGATGTCGCGCAGCGACGAATTGGTAATCTGGATGTCGAGCACCGCCATGAAGGCGCCCAGCATGCCGGCGGCGATCGCGACCCAGGTGCGCAGGTCGACTGCGGCGCCATTCGCGGGCGCGCCCGGCATGCCGCTGCCCATCGCGCCCGACGGGGCTGATTTGCTCAAGCTGGTCATGGTGTGCTTAGCGCGCGGCTGCGGTCTGCGTCGGTTTTACGTCCTGGTTCAGCCTGACCTCGGCCACCACCGACATGCCCGGCACCAGGCGGCCCGCGTACTTCTTGACGTCCTGCGGATCGAGCGTGATCTTGACCGGCACGCGCTGGACGATCTTGGTGAAGTTGCCGGTTGCGTTATCGGCCGGCAGCAGCGCGAACTGGTTGCCCGACGCCGGCGAGAAGCTGTCCACGCGGCCAACCAGGTGATGGTCGGGCAGCGCATCGACTTCCAGGCTCACGGCCTGGCCCGGCGTGAGACCGCCCAGCTGCGTTTCCTTGAAGTTGGCGACCACCCAGACGTTGTCTTCGACCACGGCCAGCATGGCCTGCCCCGGCTGCACGCGTGCGCCGACTTCGACGCTGCGCCGGCCGATGCGGCCTGCCACCGGCGCCACGATGCTGTTGTAGGCCAGCTGCTGGCGCGCGTCTTTCAGCTGCGCCTGCAGCACCTTGATCTCGGCCTTGAGCACGTCGCGGCCCGCTTCGGCGGCGCCGATCTGTGCCTGCGCGGCGGCGGCATTGTCGCGGCGCGCAGCCACGTCGGCCACGGCGCCGGCGCGCGCTGCGCTCGACGCATCGACTTCGGATTTCGACACGGCTTTCATCGTGTCGTTGTACAGCTGGCCGAAACGCTCGGCGTCCTGGCGTGCACGCAGCAACTGGGCTTCGGCCTGGCGCACCTGGGCGCCGGCGGCGCCGGCCTGGGCGCGCACCTGCAGCAGCTGGGCGTCGGACTGCTTGACCTGCTGTTCCATGCTGGCGATCTGCGCCTGGATCTGCTCGACGCGCACGGCCTGGTCGGCCGGATCGAGCAGCGCCAGCACATCGCCTGCCTTGACCATCTGGTTGTCTTCGACCAGCACCTTCGTGACCACGCCCGCCACGCGCGACGAGACCTGGTGCATGCGGCCGGTGACGTAGGCGTTTTCAGTTTCCACGAAATGGCTGCTGCGATACCACATGCGCCCGCCGGCGCCGATGGCCAGCAGGGCAATCACGCCGACCACGACCAGAACGCGCTTGTTGGGCGGCTTCTTGGCGGCGGGAGCGTCCGCCCGAGGTTGCGCTGCGCTCGCCTGCCCTGCCTTGATATCGTTCTCTGCCATGGTGCTGCTCCGAAATGAAATGAAATGGATTCGTCGCATTATTCGCTATCAATACAACGAAGTCAAGAAATGAAACGGTTGCATTTCATTTTATTTTGCTCTAGAGTCCAGCGTATGAACACAGCATTGACATGTACAAAATCTGCCGGGCGGCCCAAGGCAGCCGACGTCGAGACGCGCAACCAGGAACTGATCGAGGCTGCCTGCCGGCTGTTCCTGAAAAACGGCTATACCCGCACCAGCCTGGAATCGATCGCGCGTGAAGCGCGGGTGGCCGTGCGCACCATCTACGTCAAGTTCGGCGGCAAGGCCGGCCTGCTCAAGGCCGTGCTGGCATCGCGGCGCGAGCGCCTGTTCGCAGAGCGCAATATGGAGCTCGACACGCGTCCGCTGCGCACGATCCTCGATGAATTTGCGCGTGATTTCTACGCCTTGCTGGTCGAGCCGGATGCCATCGCCCTGCAGCGGGTGGTGATCGCGGAGGCGAGCACGAATCCCGAACTGGCCGAAGCATTTTACGAAGGCGGCCCGCGCATGACGCGCGATATGCTGGCGCGCTTTTTCGCACGCGCCGATATCCGCCTGCAACTGCGCGACGACGTGCCGCCGTCGGTCATGCTGACACATCTGATCGGCTGCATCAACGGTGATCCGGTCGGGCGCTTTCTGTTTCCGGATGCCGAGCCGTCGGGCGAGGAAGCACAGCGCCAGCTGGCGGCGCGCATGGAACTGTTCTATAGCAGCGTGCTCAAACCCGGCTGAGTTTATGCATGTAGCTTGGTGGAAAGTTCGGTGTGCCATCGTACCGACTATTACCACCAAACTATGTCATTATGTAAATGTTCACAACGGGTGTCGTGAATGCAAATAAGAGCGGTGTGACCGCGAGGAGAAAGTATGAGCAAGTCGTCCAGATATGAATGGCGTGATCAGGCAGCTGCCCTGCAGGAGCGTATGAAGAGTTTTATCGAAAATCCGGGCGATGACCAGCTGGAAGCCGTCATCGCTGACATGCGTACCTACGCAGAAGCCGCCAAGAACGGCGCAATCGATATTCCGGAGCGCTTCGTCAGCTTCGCCTGAAGCCTGCGATGCCGATCCAGTCATGCCGCCCCGTGCAAACCGGGCGGCATTTTTTTTGGGACACCGTCATATAGCGGACAGCGGGACCGGCCGGCCCTGCTCTTCGACCTCGTGGACGCGGGTCAGGAAATGCATCTTGCGCGGCGCACGGTGCCGTTCGTGAAGTTCGCGCGTGACCACCTCGACGCGGCGCGGCCGCAGGGCAAGCTGGCAGGGATCGGCTACGCCGCCACCGCCCGGTATGGCGTCGGCCAGTTGCTGCGCCAGCGGCTGGGCCACGGTGCCGGTGATGACGGTGGCTGTGCCATGAATCGTGGTGTGGAGTTCGAATGCGTGCGATTGCGGCAGCACGTAGATAGTGCCGATGTAGTCGTTACTGTACTCGTCCATATGCCCTCCGGGGCTGTGCGAGAAACACGGCAACGCTGCTGCCGCCGTATCACTTCATCTTAGACCTTTGGCAGCGTGCTGCAAGCGGCACGCACGCTCCAAAAAAAACCGGGACCATCAAGGTCCCGGTCTCGCTTGCCACGCTGCCGGTCAGCGCTTGCGCGGTGGCGGCAAATCGGTGCAGACACCTTCATACGCCTCGGCTGCCATGCCGATCGACTCACCCAGCGTCGGGTGCGGGTGGATCGTCTTGCCGATGTCCACGCCGTCGGCGCCCATCTCGATCGCCAGCGCGATCTCGCCGATCATGTCGCCGGCGTGCGTGCCGACGATCGTGCCGCCGATGATGCGGTGGGTTTCAGCGTCGAACAGCAGCTTGGTGAAGCCCTCGTCACGGCCATTGGCCACGGCGCGCCCGCTCGCGTTCCACGGGAAGTGGCCCTTCTCGACCTTGATGCCTTGTTGCTTGGCTTCGTCTTCAGTCAGGCCGACCCATGCCACTTCAGGATCGGTGTAGGCCACCGATGGAATGACCTTGGCGTCGAAGTGCGTCTTCTTCTCGAAGGCCGCCTCGGCCGCCACGTGCGCTTCGTGCACCGCCTTGTGCGCCAGCATCGGCTGGCCCACAAGGTCGCCGATGGCGAAGATATGCGGTACGTTGGTGCGCATCTGGCTGTCCACGGCGATGAAGCCGCGCTCGCTCACTGTCACGCCCGCCTTGTCGGCAGCGACCTTCTTGCCGTTCGGGCTGCGGCCCACGGCCACCAGGACCAGGTCGTACAGCTGGGGTTCCGGTGCGGCTGTACCCGCTTCGGCTGCTTCGAACGTGACCTTGATCCCTTCCGGCAGCGCTTCCACGCCGACGGTTTTCGTCTTGAGCATGATGTTGTCGAAGCGGTGCGCGTTGTACTTCTGCCAGACCTTGACGGCCTCGCGGTCCGCGCCCTGCATCAGGCCATCCATCATCTCGACCACATCGATGCGTGCACCAAGCGTCGAATACACGGTTGCCATTTCCAGGCCGATGATGCCGCCACCGATGACGAGCATCTTCTTCGGCACCTGGCGCAATTCCAGCGCGCCCGTCGAATCGACGATGCGCGGGTCTTCCGGCACGAACGGCAGCTTGACCACCGACGAACCGGCCGCGATCACGGCCTTCTTGAAAGCGATGACCTTCTTGCCGCCATCGGCTGCCGTGACTTCGATGTGGTTCGGGCTCAGGAATGCGCCCACGCCCTGCACCGTGTTGACCTTGCGCGCCTTGGCCATGAAGGCCAGGCCGCCGGTCATCTTCTTGATCACGCCATCCTTGTAGCCGCGCAGCTTGTCGATGTCGACTTCTGGCTTGGCAAACGCCACGCCCAGATCGGCCATGTGCGCCGTTTCATCCATGACGGACGCCACGTGCAGCAGCGCCTTCGACGGGATGCAGCCCACGTTCAGGCACACGCCGCCCAGCGTTGCGTACTTCTCGACCAGCACGGTGTTCATGCCCAGGTCGGCCGCGCGGAACGCGGCGGAGTAGCCGCCGGGACCGGCGCCCAGCACCATCATGCCGCACTCGATGTCGACCTGGCCGCTGTAGCTCGACGGGGTCGGCGCCGGCGCCGCGCCCGGCTGGACCGCTGGCGCCGGATGGGCCGGTGCATACGAATCCGTCGGGCCAGCGGCAGCCGTCGGCGCCACCGCTTGCGCGCCAATCTGCGCTGCCGGCTTGGCGTCGGCCGGCTTGGACTCGGCTGGCTTGGCTTCTGCCGGCTTGGCGTCGACGGCAGGGCTGGCTGCGCCCTCTTCCACCGTCAGCAGCAGCGTGCCTTCGTTGATCTTGTCGCCGACCTTGACCGTGATCGACTGCACCACGCCCGCGTGCGTCGACGGGATTTCCATGCTGGCCTTGTCGGACTCCACGGTGACCAGGGACTGATCGACCTTGATCGTGTCGCCGGCCTTGACCATCAACTCGATGACTTCGACGTCCTTGAAGTCACCGATATTCGGGACTTTCACTTCAACAGTGCTCATCAGTGCGCTCCAATCACAGAAGGGTCTTGCGCAGGTCCGCCAGCACTTCGCCCAGGTAGGCGGAGAAGCGCGCGGCGCCGGCGCCGTCGATCACGCGGTGATCGTACGACAGCGACATCGGCAGCATCAGGCGCGGCTGGAAGGTCGAACCGTCCCACACCGGCTTCATCGCCGACTTGGACAGGCCTAAAATCGCCAGTTCCGGTGCGTTGATGATCGGGGTGAACGCGGTGCCACCAATGCCGCCCAGCGACGAGATGGTGAACGTTGCGCCCTGCATCGCGGTCGGCGGCAGCTTGCCGTCACGCGCCTGCGCCGACAGTTCGCCCATTTCGGTGGCGATCTGCGAGATGGTCTTCTTGTCCGCATCTTTCACGACAGGGACAACGAGGCCATTCGGCGTGTCGGCTGCGAAGCCGATGTTGTAGTACTGCTTCGTGATCAGCGCTGCGCCATCGCCCGACAGCGACGCATTAAATTGCGGGAACTTCTTCAGCGCGGCGACGCTCGCCTTGATGACGAAGGCCAGCATGGTCAGCTTGACCGCCGACTTCTGCTTGGCCAGCGACGCGTTGGTGTCGACGCGGAACTGCTCCAGGTCGGTCACGTCGGCTTCGTCGAAGTGCGTCACGTGCGGGATCATGACCCAGTTGCGATGCAGGTTCGGGCCCGAGATCTTCTTGATGCGCGACAGCGGCACCGTTTCGGTCGGACCGAATTTCGAGAAGTCCAGCGATGGCCAGGCCAGCAGGTCCAGACCGACGCCACTGCCGCCGGCTTTTGCCGGTGCTGCAGCAGGTGGTGCTGCCATTACGCCCTTGACGAAGTTCTGCACGTCCTGCTGGGTGATGCGGCCTTTCGGACCGCTGCCCGGCACACGGCCCAGATCCACGCCCAGTTCGCGCGCGAACTTGCGGATCGATGGCGACGCGTGCGCTTTCGAACCGGTCACGCCTGGTGCGGCTGGTGCTGGTGCAGCGGCTGGTGCAGGCGCAGCGGCTGGTGCCGGTGCAGGTGCTGCAGCAGCAGGTGCCGGTGCAGCGGCGGCTGGCGCGGCTGCAGGTGCAGCAGCCGGCGCGCCACCGGTCGCTTCCACGACCAGCACGAGCGAATCCTTGGCGACCTTGTCGCCAACCTTGACCTTGATTTCCTTGACCACGCCGGCATGGCTCGACGGGATCTCCATGCTGGCCTTGTCCGATTCGACGGTCAGCAGCGACTGGTCGACCTTGATCGTGTCGCCCACCTTGACCATCAGTTCGATGACTTCGACTTCTTTGAAATCGCCGATGTCCGGCACGGTCACGTCGACCAGGCCACCGGATGCCGCTGGCGCAGCGGCAGGCGCTTCTGCGGCAGCTGGCGCAGGGGCAGCCGGTGCAGCAGCAGGTGCAGCTTCGGCAGCCGGTGCATCAGCCGCGCCGCCCGCTTCTTCGAGCAGCAGCACGAGCGAGCCTTCGGCAACCTTGTCACCGACGTTGATCTTGATTTCCTTGACCACGCCGGCGTGGCTCGACGGGATTTCCATGCTGGCCTTGTCCGACTCGACGGTCACCAGGGACTGGTCCACCTTGATGGTGTCGCCCGGCTTGACCATCAGCTCGATCACTTCCACTTCCTTGAAGTCGCCGATATCAGGGACTTTGACTTCCACAATGCTCATAGTGTTAGCTCCAATTGTTATGTGAGTTAGCCTCGACCCGCCACCCCGAACAGCGCGGGGCGGCGGACGTGAGCATTACTGGGTCACCGGATTCGGCTTGTTCTGGTCGATGCCGTACTTGGCGATCGCCTGCGACACGATGGCGCGGTCGATCTTGCCTTCGTCGGCCAGCGCGCGCAGCGAAGCCACCGTGATGTAGTAGCGGTTCACTTCGAAGAACTCGCGCAGCTTGACGCGCGAATCCGAGCGGCCAAAGCCGTCCGTGCCCAGCACTTTGTAGGTGCGGTCCTTCGGCATGAAGCCGCGGATCTGCTCGGCGAACATGCGCATGTAGTCGGTCGTGGCGACGATCGGGCCACTGGTGGCGCCCAGCATCTCGGTCACGTATGGCACGCGCTGCGGCTGCTCGGGATTGACCATGTTCCAGCGTTCGCAGTCGTTGCCGTCACGTGCCAGCAGCGTCAGCGACGGCGCCGACCACACGTCCGCATCGACGTTCCAGTCGTTCTTGAGCAGTTCGGCCGCAAACAGCGACTCGCGCAGGATGGTGCCGCAACCGATCAGCTGGACGCGTTGTGCGTTGTCCTTGCCGCCCTCTTGCAGCAGGTACAGGCCCTTGAGAATGCCCTCTTCCTGGCCAGGCTTGAGGCCCGGCTGCGGGTAGTTCTCGTTCATGATGGTGATGTAGTAGAACACGTCTTCCTGTTCTTCCACCATGCGGCGCAGACCGTCCTGGATGATGACCGCGACTTCGTGACCGAAGGTCGGATCGTACGGCAGGCAGTTCGGCACGGTCGCAGCGATGATGTGGCTATGGCCGTCTTCGTGCTGCAGGCCTTCGCCATTGAGCGTCGTGCGGCCGGCAGTGCCGCCCATCAGGAAGCCGCGCGCACGGATGTCGCCCGCCAGCCAGACCAGGTCGCCCACGCGCTGCATGCCGAACATCGAGTAGAACGTGTAGAACGGGATCATCGTGCGGTTGTTCGACGAGTACGACGTCGCTGCAGCGATCCACGAGCTCATGCCGCCCGCTTCGTTGATACCCTCTTGCAGGATCTGGCCTGCCTTGTCTTCGCGGTAGTACATCACCTGGTCACGGTCGACCGGCTCGTACAACTGACCCTGCTGGTTGAAGATGCCGATCTGACGGAACAGGCCTTCCATGCCGAAGGTACGCGATTCGTCGACCAGGATCGGCACGATGCGCTGGCCGATGCTTTCGTCCTTCAACAGGCTCGTGATCACGCGCACATACGCCTGGGTCGACGAAATCTCGCGGCCTTCCGGGGTTGGCTCGAGCACGCCCTTGAACGACGCCAGTGCCGGCACCGTCAGCTTTTCGTCCGACTTTTCACGGCGCTGTGGCAGGTAGCCGCCCAGCGCTTTGCGGCGCTCGTGCAGGTACACCATTTCTGGCGCATCGTCGGCCGGCTTGAAGAACGGGATGTCGGCCAGCTGGTCGTCAGGGATGGCGATGTTGAAGCGGTCACGCATGTCGCGGATCGCCTGGTCGTCGAGCTTCTTGGTCTGGTGGGCGGTGTTGCGCGCCTCGCCCGACTTGCCCATGCCGAAGCCCTTGACGGTTTTCACCAAGAGGACGGTTGGCGTGCCCTTGTTCTCTTGCGCGTTCTTGAACGCGGCGTAGATCTTGTGCGGATCGTGGCCGCCGCGGGTCAGACGCCAGATGTCGTCGTCGCTCATCTTCGACACCATCTCGAGCAGCGCCGGATCCTTGCCGAAGAAGTGCTTGCGCACGTAGGCGCCGTCCTTGGCCTTGTAGTTCTGGTATTCGCCGTCGACCGATTCCATCATCACGCGTTGCAGGATGCCGTCCTTGTCCTGGGCCAGCAGCGGATCCCACTGCGAGCCCCAGATGACCTTGACGACGTTCCAGCCGGCGCCGCGGAAGTCGGCTTCGAGTTCCTGGATGATCTTGCCGTTGCCGCGCACCGGACCGTCCAGGCGCTGCAGGTTGCAGTTGACGACCATGACCAGGTTGTCCAGCTGCTCGCGTGCGGCCATGCCGATCGCGCCCATCGATTCCGGCTCGTCCATCTCGCCGTCGCCGCAGAAGACCCAGACCTTGCGGTTGTCGGTCTTGGCGATGCCGCGTGCGTGCAGGTACTTCAGGAAGCGCGCCTGGTAGATCGCCATCAGCGGGCCCAGGCCCATCGAGACGGTCGGGAACTGCCAGAAGTCCGGCATCAGTTTCGGGTGCGGGTACGACGACAGGCCCTTGCCGTCGACTTCACGGCGGAAGTTCAGCAGCTGTTCTTCGCTCAAGCGGCCTTCGAGGAAGGCGCGCGCGTAGATACCAGGCGACGAGTGGCCCTGGATGTACAGCAGGTCGCCGCCGTGGTCTTCGGTCGGGGCGTGCCAGAAGTGGTTGAAGCCCGTGCCCAGCATATTGGCGAGCGAAGCGAACGACGAGATGTGGCCACCGAGGTCGCCGTCGGCGCGGTTGGCCTTGACCACCATCGCCATCGCGTTCCAGCGCATCCACGAGCGCAGGCGCTCTTCGTATTCGAGGTTGCCGGGCGAGTTCTGGTTCAGGTGCGCGGGAATCGTGTTGACGTACGCGGTATTGCTCGAGAACGGGACGTGCGCGCCGCGACGGCGCGCCAGGTCCACCAGGCGCTCCATCAGGTAATGGGCGCGTTCCGTTCCTTCATGTTCGATCACCGCCTCCAGCGCATCGAGCCATTCCTTGGTCTCGATTGCGTCCGGATCGTTGGCGGTTTGCGAGGTCAACTGGTCGAGTTGAGCTGCCATGTCATGCGTCTCCTAGTGTGGTACGCCCCATCCGATCCCTGCGCAGGCTGGCGGCGGTTGATGAAATTCGAACTATCTTTTAGCTAAACCATCAGATTCTAACAGTGGACTTCCCCATTTTCAAACTATGATATTCGATTTCATAATGTGAAAACCTATGCTGCGACTGCACAATTTGTATAGGGAAATGTTGAACTTCCTGCCACCAATCATCGTATACCGAAGCGTCTGAAACACGGCAAAAAAGGGGATTTTCGGCCATCCGGAACGGTCGACAGCGAACGGCAAGACGGGTGCGGGCCGTATAATTCTGTTTTTGCCCAGGACGAGCCTCCCACCATGCCAGCCCAACACATCGACGGAATCCTTCTCTCCCAACAACTGCGCACCGACATCGCCGCGCGCACTGCCAAGCTCACTGCAGCCGGCAAGCAGCCCGGCCTGGCCGTGATCCTGGTCGGGGAAGATCCCGCCAGCCAGGTCTATGTGCGCAACAAGGTCAAGGCCTGCGGCGACGTGGGTTTCCACTCGGTGCTCGAAAAATACGACGCCGACCTGAGCGAAGCCGCCCTGCTCGATCGCATTGCAGCATTGAACACCGACCCGGCCATCCACGGCATCCTCGTACAAATGCCGCTACCCAAGCACATTGACCCGAACAAGGTGATCGAAGCGATCTCGACGGCCAAGGATGTCGACGGCTACTCGGTGCTGTCGGCCGGCGAACTGATGACGGGCCTGGAAGGCTTCCGTCCCTGCACCCCGTACGGCTGCATGAAGCTGATCGAAACCACGGGTGTCGACCTGCGCGGCAAACACGCCGTCGTGATCGGCCGCAGCAACACCGTCGGCAAACCAATGGCCATGCTGCTCTTGCAAGCCAATGCCACCGTGACCATATGCCATAGCGCGACTGCGGATCTGGGCTACCACACCCGCCAAGCCGATGTCGTGGTGGCCGCTGTTGGCCGCCGTAATACCCTGACCGCCGATATGGTCAAGCCCGGCGCCATCGTGATCGACGTGGGCATGAACCGCGACGACGCAGGCAAGCTGTGCGGCGACGTCGATTTTGCCGGCGTGCGTGAAGTGGCTGGCTACATCACCCCGGTGCCGGGCGGTGTCGGGCCGATGACGATCACGATGCTGCTGCAAAACACGGTGGAATCGGCGGAACGCGAACTGAAGAACCAACGCTAACGAATCTGGAAGGACTATTGATGACGAACGAAACGAGCAATCCCCTCCTCGACTTTTCCGACTTGCCGCGCTTTGACGCGATCAAGCCCGAACACGTCACGTCCGCCATCGACAGTCTGATCGCCGAGGCGAACGCCGTCGTGGCGCAGCTCGAGGCGCCGCTGGATGAGGTTACCTGGGCCACGCTGGCCCCGCTCGACGACGTCGGCGAGCGCCTGGGCCGCGCCTGGGGCGTGGTCGGCCACCTGAATCACGTGGTCGACACCCCCGAGCTGCGCGCCACCTACAACGAGAACCAGCCGAAGGTCGTCGAGTTCTCGACCGCCCTGAGCCAGAACGAGGCACTGTTCACCAAATACAAGCAGCTGCGCGAAAGCGCCGGTTTCGAGGCGCTGAGCGATACCCGCAAGCGCATCGTCGAAAACGCGCTGCGCGACTTCCGCCTGGGCGGCGCCGAACTGGCTGCCGACAAGAAAGAACGCTTTGCCGAGATCCAGGAACAGCAGTCGCAACTATCGACGCGATTCTCTGAAAACGTGCTCGATGCCACCAACGACTACAAGCTCGTGGTCGACAGCGAAGCCGAACTGGCCGGCCTGCCGGACGACGTGAAGGCCGCTGCGAAAGCCGCCGCCGAACGCGATGGCAAGATCGGCTGGCTGTTCACGCTGCACTTCCCGTCGTACTTCCCGATCCTGCAGTTCAGTACCAACCGCGCGCTGCGCGAAACGATCTACCGTGCCACCGCGACCAAGGCGTCCGACGCCGGCATCATGTTTACCGATGTCGCGAAGTGGGACAATTCGTCGAACATCGTCAAGTTGCTGCAACTGCGCAATGAAGAAGCGAAGATGCTCGACTACGGCAGCTTTGCCGATATCTCGCTGGTGGCCAAGATGGCGCAAAGCCCGCAGCACGTGATTGAATTCCTCGAAGACCTGGCGCGCCGCGCCCGCCCGTACGCCGAGAAAGACCTGGCCGAACTGCGCGCGTTTGCCCGCGACGAGCTGGCAATCGACGACTTGCAATCGTGGGACGTGGCCTTCGCCTCCGAAAAGCTGCGCGAGCAGCGTTACGCGTTCTCGGCCCAGGAAGTGAAGGAATACTTCCCCGAGCCGAAAGTGGTCGCGGGCCTGTTCGGCGTGATCCAGGAACTGTTCGGCGTGACCGTGCGCCCGGACGACGCACCGACCTGGCACCCGGACGTACGCTTCTTCCGCATCGAGCGCGATGGCCAGCTGGTCGGCCAGTTCTACCTCGACCTGTATGCGCGCGCCGGCAAGGCGCAGGGCGCGTGGATGAACGATGCGCGCGGCCGTCGCCTGCTGCACGGCGGCACCGTGCAGACGCCAGTGGCTTACCTGGTCTGCAATTTCACGCCGCCGGCCACCAAGGATGGCGTGCTGCAGCCATCGCTGTTCACGCACGACGAAGTGACCACGCTGTTCCACGAATTCGGTCACGGCCTGCACCACATGCTGACCGAAGTCGAAGAGCTGTCGGTCTCGGGCATCTCGGGCGTCGAATGGGATGCGGTGGAACTGCCGTCGCAGTTCATGGAAAACTTCTGCTGGGAGTGGGACAAGCTGCAGCAGATGACGGCGCACGTGAAAACGGGCGAGCCGCTGCCGCGCGCGCTGTTCGACAAGATGACGGCCGCAAAGAACTTCCAGTCCGGGATGCAGACGCTGCGCCAGGTCGAGTTCTCGCTGATCGACATGCACCTGCACTACGACTTCGATGCGCACAATGGGCAAGTCCAGGCGCTGATCGACGACGTGCGCCGCAACTTTGCCGTCATCACGCCGCCGTCGTTCAACCGCTTCCTGCATTCGTTCAGCCACATCTTCGCAGGCGGTTACGCGGCCGGTTATTACAGCTACAAGTGGGCTGAAGTGCTGTCCGCCGACGCTTATGCCGCATTCGAAGAAGCCGTCGTCGATGGCGGCGCCGACCTGTTCGAAACGGGCCGGCGCTTCCAGCGCGAGATTCTGGCGGTGGGCGGTTCGCGCCCGGCGCTCGATTCATTCAAGGCCTTCCGCGGCCGCGAACCGTCGATCGACGCCTTGCTGCGCCATAGCGGCATGAATGCCTGACCATTTGGATTGACCCTGTCGGGAGTGCCAGCGCACTCCCGATTTTCCATAAGCGCCCATGACCCGCATCGACTTTCATACCAATATCCCGGATAAGCTGGCCTATGCCTGCCGCCTTGCGCGCAAGGCATATGGCGCACGCGCGAAAATCGTCGTGCTGGCCGATAGCCCCGAACAAGCTGACGCCTTGAATGCAGCCATGTGGACCGTGTCGGATACTGATTTCATTCCGCACGTGATGGCCGGCGATGCGTTGGCGCCGCAAACGCCGATCGTGATTACCGATAATGAAGACAGCGAACTGCCACATCACGATATGCTCGTGAACCTGACCCGCCGCAGGCCGCGTAATTTCACGCAATTCGCGCGTGTGTTTGAAATTATCTCGATCGATGAAGAAGATGCTGCCGAAGGCCGCAAACGCTATATCGCGTATAAAAAAGAATCCTATCCCCTGACCCACTTCGTCGCAGGACAGTCATGAGCCACGATCCCGCTTTCGATGCCAGCATTCCTGTGTTGACCGAGGTCGTCGTGGAACCAGACACCCCGATCGTACCGGACGTACCGGACGTACCGGTAACGCAGCCTGCGCCAGTGATAGAAGCCGCACCGCAGGATGCGCCAGAGGTGCTGGAACGGCGCGCCGTCGACCACTGGAGTGGCGAGCAATGGAGCGTGATGGAGCGGCGCGTCACCGAGCGCATCCTGCAGCAATTGCAGGGCCGGATCGATTTCGTGCTCGAACAGCGCCTGCGCGATGGCATTGCCGATGCCGTCGACAAAGCAATGACCAATCTCTCGGCCGATATTCGCAGCAGTCTCGGCGATACCCTGAACGAGGTCGTGACGCGCGCAGTTTCACAGGAAATCGCGCACATCAGAATGCTGGACAAATAAACCCGCGCCACCGGCCATTCTGCCTTCCATTTGATTCGAAATTAACGCCGCGCACGATTGTCATTCCAAATTGGCGATTCAATAGTAAAATCCCTGCGCGGCCCTTCGAAACGAATCGAATCACCTAATCAAGGAAGAAACAAAATGGCAAACATCAATCTGTCGGGTTATAACCTCGCCGAACTGAAAGGTCTTCAATTCGATATCGAAAAGGAGATCAAAAACCGCCAGCAGCAAGACGTAAAGAAAGCGCGTGAGCAAATTCTCGAGATCGCCCAGAATATGGGTATCTCGGTCGAGGAACTGCTGGCCAAGGGCGGCAGTACCAAAGCCAAGAAGACCGGCGGCGCCAAAGTCAATCCGCAATATCACAACCCGGCTGACAATACCCAGACCTGGACCGGCCGCGGCCGTCAACCGAAATGGGTTGTCGAAGCACTGGGCAAGGGCAAGTCGCTGGACGATCTGCGCATCTAAGCCTCGTAGTAATACGCAAGACCTGCACGCCGCCGCGACGTTCGTCCGGCGGCGTTCGCATTTCTGCCTGCCCCATCCATTCACGTGTTTCGGCTAAGATTGCAACTTCAGCAATCAGCCGGTCGTCGTCGTGAAACGCACTCCCCTCATCGCAGCACTCGCCGGCGCCGCCATCCTGGCCGTCGGCACCGTCTTCTGGTTCACTGACCGGGTCGAACCCCACAGCGGCGCCACCCCGGTACTGACCGCCCCGGTCGCCAAAACGCAGCCATTCTGGCCCGCCCGCGTGCACCTGCTGGCGGGCGACGGCCAGGACGGCGTGCTCGATGGCGCAGCACCCGCCAGCCGCTTCAGCGATCCGTACGGCGTGGCCATTGGCCCGCGCGGCGCGATCTATGTCGCCGACGGGGGCGAGGCCAACCGCATCCGCGTCGTCCAGCCCGATGGCGCGGTCTCAACGCTGGCCGGCGGCAAGGAAGGCTTTGTCGATGGCCTGGGCACGGCAGCCGCGTTCAACACGCCATCCGCCATCGCGCTCGACCACCTGGGCAACCTGTACGTGGCCGACACCGGCAACCACGCGATCCGCCGTATCGCGCCGGGTGGCGCCGTGACGACGCTGGCCGGCAACGGCAGCCCCGGCTATGTCGATGGCATCGGCCGTGCTGCCCAGTTCAACGGCCCGGTCGGCATCGCGGTGGACGACGCCGGCATCGTCTACGTGGCCGACACCTACAACGACCGTATCCGCCGCATCGCCCCGGATGGCACGGTGACCACGCTGGCCGGCACCGGCAAGCCGAACCTGTTCGACGGCCCCGGCCCGGCCGCCGCGTTCGATACCCCGAGCGCACTGGCCGTCGACCATGACGGCAACCTGTACATCGCCGACACCGGCAACAACGCGGTGCGCCGCCTGCGCCCCGACGGCACGGTCGACACGCTCGCGCTGCCGCCCGAGGCCGAGCGCCGCCCCGCGCTGCGCCGCCCGGTGGGCCTGGCCGTCACGCGCGACGGCTATCTGTACATCGTCGCCAGCGCCGGTGGGCGCATCCTGCAGATGACGCCAACGGGCGAATTCCGCCCGCTGGAGGATACCGACCATCCGCTCGAGCCGAACGGTTTCGGGAGCGACGGCACCGTGCAACTCAACGGCCCGCGCGGCATTGCCGTTGCGCGCGACGGCAGCCTGGTGGTGGCCGACGCCAACGCGCATCGCCTGCACCGCCTGGCGCCGCCGCGCGCGGGCGAAGCCGCGCCGGTGCTGGCGCGCGCGCCGCTGCAAAGGCGTACGGAACCGATGCCCTGGCCGCTCGGTCCGCAGAACACCGTCCATGAAGTGGTGGGCGTGATGGGCGAAGTACGCGGCACGTATGGCGGCGACAGCCGCGACCACTTCCACGCAGGCCTGGATGTGCGCGGCGACGTTGGCGCAACCGTGCTGGCGATCCTGCCGGCCAAGGTGACCGATCCGTATGCGAACTGGGGTTTCAACAACCTTGGCGAAGGCATGAGCGTGGGGCCGCTGTCGTACATCCACATGCGCGTGGGCCGCGACCCGCAAGGCCGCGCACTCGATCCGCGCTTCCAGATCCAGCGCGAAGAAACCGCCAATGGCAAACCCACTGGCAAGGCCGTGCGCGTGCGGGTGCCGCGCGGCACGCGCTTTGCCGTCGGCGACAAGCTCGGCACGCTCAATGCACTGTCGCACGTGCACCTCGATTACTACCAGGGCGGCTCGCTCGTCAATGCGCTCACACTGCCGTTCATCGGCTTCGTCGACACGGTGACGCCGACGATTTCGCGCATCGCGCTGTACGACACTGCCGGCAAGCGCATCACGGCGAACAAGGGCCAGCCCCTGCGCCTCGACCGCACACTGGGTGAGCTGCAGATCGTCGTGAACGCCTACGACCAGGTCGATGGCAACCTGGCGCGCCGCAAGCTGGGCCTGTACAAGCTGGGCTACCAGGTGCTGCGCGCCGACGGCACGCCGCTGCCCGGCTTCGAACAACCCGTCATCACGCAGGTCTACGACCGCCTGCCGCGCAACCCTGACGCAGTCAAGGCTGTCTATGCACCGACCAGCGGCATCACGGTCTACGGCAGCGCGTCGACCCAGTTCGACTATGCGCTGAACAACCGCCTGCGCGATGGCAGGATCGAGACGGGCAGCTGGCGCATTGCTGACCTGGCGCCGGGCGAGTACCTGCTGCGCATCCACGCCGCTGACTATGCGGGCCAGGTGGCGCAGAACGGCCGCGACCTGGCATTCGTGATCGAGTAGGCGCGCATTGACGGCGCAGCTGCTGTCATGCACGCCACATAATCTAGACCTTGACGTCTACTTTATATAGACATCAAGGTCTAGAAGCTTTACGCTGGCCTTGCCACGGGAATGTTCCCGCTACGACAAGGATCACCATGCTCAAGATGTTTGCTACCGCATTGGCTGTCGCCGCCATGCTGCACGCTGCGCCTGCCCGCGCTGCCGACCTGCCCGCCTACCCCTTCATCCACGTGACGGCAGCTGCCGACCTGCACGTGATGCCGGATACCGGCGAGATCGATTTCGACATCGTCACCACCGATGCCGACCTGGAGGCGGCATGGAAGCTGGTCCACGAGCGCCTGACAGCGAGCCGCGCGCTGCTGGCCGCACAGGGTGTCAAGGTCGAGGACATCTCGGTGCAGGACGTGCTGCGCCGCCCGCTCAAGGAGGGCGAGCGGGTGACGGCGGTCGAAACCCGCGCCGCCGTGCACGCGACGGTGCGCGACCTGAACGGGTGGACGGCGCTGATCCAGAGCCTGATGGGCCTGCCCAATGTCGAAGCGCTGGCAGTGGCCTTCAGCCGCAGCGACGCCGACAGGATCGAGGCGGAACTGGTCAGCCAGGCGCTGGGCGCGGCGCGCGTGAAGGCGCAGAACATCGCCTTTGGCATCGGCGCCAAACTGGGGCCGGCGGGTGGCGTGGCGCTCGCGCCGTTGAAGAACCTGTCCAACGCGATGGGACTGGCCAGCGATGCGCCGCGCTACCCGTCGGTGTCGTCGCCAGGCGATCCGCAGCTGGTGGGCGTGCAGAAATTCGTGCAGGGTGTGGACGTGATTTACCGGATCGCCAGGTAAGCTGCCCCGCCTTGCCGTGCGCCATGTCACGTGCCTGTCATGGAGATGTGAACGGATGAGCGCTCAGGCGTATGATGGACTCATCCACTGTCCACGAGAGGCACCAGCATGAGCAAGCACCATAAAACGAAGCACCTGACGCCCGAGATCGCGGCGATCGCCACGCCCGATCTGACGGATGCAGTGACCATTACCGAGGCAACCGAAGCGACCGAGGCAGCCGACGAACCGCAGACGGACCAGCCGCTGCCGCAAGAGCCGGCGCCAGAAGTCAAACAAGCACCGATCGGCGCCGTCAAGGCCGAGCCGGTCCACCTGCGCGGGCGCATGACGCTCGAAGACGCGTTCCAGGCCATCGGCTTGAACTGCATCGCGCAGATCGAAGCAAACGTGCCGGGCGTGCTGAAACAGCACGTCGAGAGCCTGCACCAGATGCGCGTCGGTCTGCGCCGCCTGCGCGCGCTGCTCGCGATGTTCGAGGAACTGGCGCCGCCACCGGTGCCGCTGCATGCAAGCATCGAGTGGCTGTCCGGCGAACTTGGTCCCGCGCGCGACTGGGACGTGCTGGCCGATTCCACCATCAAGCGTGTGCCGGGCATCGATGCGCAGGCGCTGCGCCAGGCCGCGCACGACCGCGCCACGGGCCATCACGCGCAGATCCTGCACGTGCTGCGCGATGCGCGCTACACCGAGCTGATGGCGCAACTGACCGACTGGCTGGGCGAGCGCCGCTGGCAGCCCGAAGGCGGCCTGCCGAAGGATTCGCCGCTGCGAGAGCGCGCCGCGAAAAGCGCCCTGCCCCTGCTGCGCACGGCCGAAAAACGGCTGGCCAAGCGCATCGACGGGCTGGACGAAACCGATGCGCCGGGCCGTCACCGTGTGCGCATCGCGGCCAAGAAGGCGCGCTATGCGGCCGAATTCTTCCGCGACCTGTTGCCGGCGCAGCGCGTCAAGCGCTATCTGGGGCACCTTGAAAAGCTGCAGGACCGCCTGGGCGCGCTGAACGATCTGGCCGTGGCCGACCAGTTGCTCGAAGAACTCAAGGGTGGCAGCAGCCAGGTTGCCAAGCAGGCGGCCTATGTGCGCGGCTATATTGCGGCGACCGGGCAGGCCGATGCGCAGGGCCTGTCGAAGGTGCTGACCGATGTCGCCAAGCGCCGCATCACGCGCTGATCTTCCCCAGCCAGGCTGAAAAGAAAAAGGCCCGGGATTCACCCCGGGCCAGACTACAGAGTTACTTCACGTCGAAGCGGTCCAGCTCCATCACCTTGGTCCAGGCCGCCACGAAGTCCTTCGCGAACTTCTGGCCGGCGTCGGCGCTGGCATATACCTCCGAGATCGAACGCAGCTGCGCATTCGAGCCGAACACCAGGTCGACGCGCGACGCGGTCCACTTCTTCTCGCCGGTCTTGCGATCGCGGCCTTCGAAGCGTTCGACACCCTGGCCCGGCCGCGTGGCAGGACGCCATTCGGTGGCCATGTCGAGCAGGTTGACGAAGAAGTCGTTCGTCAACACACCCTTCTGCTGCGTCAGCACGCCATCGGCGCTGCCGCCCGTGTTGGCGCCCAGTACACGCAGGCCACCCACCAGCACTGCCATTTCCGGCGCCGTCAGCGTCAGCAACTGGGCGCGGTCGATCATCAACGATTCAGCCGGGATGCTGTACAGGGCTTTCTCGAAGTTGCGGAAGGCATCGGCGACCGGTTCCATCGCATGGAACGATTCCACGTCGGTCTGCTCCTGCGACGCATCGGTGCGACCCGGCGTGAATGGCACGGTGACGTCGTGGCCCGCCGCCTTGGCTGCTGCCTCGACGCCGGCATTACCGGCCAGGACGATCAGGTCGGCCAGCGAGACCTGCTTGCCGCCCGTCTGCGCCCCGTTGAACTCGCCCTGGATGCTTTCGAGCTGCGCCAGCACGCGGCCCAGTTGCTCCGGCTCGTTGGCAGCCCAGTCCTTTTGCGGGGTCAGGCGGATGCGTGCACCGTTGGCGCCGCCGCGTTTGTCCGAACCGCGGAAGCTTGCGGCCGAGGCCCACGCCGTCGCCACCAGCTCACCGATGCCCAGGCCGGATGCCAACACCTTGTCTTTCAGGGCTTTGGCATCGGCGTCGTCAATCGCGGCGCCTTCAGCAGCCGGCACCGGATCCTGCCAGATCAGCACTTCGGCCGGGACTTCCGGACCAAGGTAGCGGGCACGCGGGCCCATGTCGCGGTGGGTCAGCTTGAACCAGGCGCGGGCAAAGGCGTCCGCGAACTGGTCCGGGTTTTCCAGGAAGCGACGCGAAATCGCCTCGTAGGCCGGGTCCATACGCAGGGCCAGGTCGGACGTCAGCATCGTCGGGCGGTGACGCTTGGCAGCGTCATACGCGTCCGGCACGGTGGCATCGGCGTCCTTGGCGATCCACTGGTGGCCGCCGGCCGGGCTTTTCGTCAGTTCCCACTCGTGACCGAACAGGTACGTGAAGTAGTCGTGGCCCCACTGGGTTGGCGTGCTGGTCCAGGTGACTTCGAGGCCGCTGGTGATCGTGTCCGGACCCTTGCCGCTGCCGAAGCTGTTCTGCCAGCCGAAGCCCTGGGCATGCAGACCGGCTGCTTCTGGCTCTTCCTTGACGTGCTCGGACGGACCGGCGCCGTGCGTCTTGCCGAAGGTGTGGCCGCCGGCGATCAGCGCCACGGTTTCTTCGTCGTTCATGGCCATGCGGCCGAACGTGTCGCGGATGTCGCGCGCCGATGCGACCGGGTCGGGCTTGCCGTCCGGGCCTTCCGGGTTCACGTAGATCAGGCCCATCTGCACTGCCGCCAGCGGGTTCTCGAGGTCGCGCGAGTGGGTGATCTCGCTGTCGTCGTCCTTGTCGATGACGCCGCGGCCTTCGACACCGGGCGAACCCACCGTGTAGCGCTCGTCGCTGCCCAGCCATTTATTTTCACGGCCCCAGTACACGTCGAGGTCGGGTTCCCACACGTCCTGGCGGCCGCCGGCAAAGCCGAAGGTCTTGAAGCCCATGGTTTCGAGGGCGACGTTACCGGTCAGGATGATCAGGTCGGCCCACGAGATTTTCTCGCCGTATTTCTGCTTGACCGGCCAGATCAGCCGGCGTGCCTTGTCGAGGCTGACGTTGTCGGGCCAGCTGTTCAGGGGTGCGAAACGCTGCTGGCCACGGCCGGCGCCGCCACGGCCATCGCCGATGCGGTAGGTGCCGGCGCTATGCCATGCCATGCGCACGAACAGGCCGCCGTAGTGACCGAAGTCGGCCGGCCACCAGTCCTGGGAATCCGTCATCACCTTGGCCAGATCGGCCTTGACTGCCTCGAGGTCCAGGCTATTGAAGGCGGCGCGGTAATCGAAGTCGCCGCCCATCGGGTCGGACTTGGCCGAATGCTGTGCCAGCAGATCGAGACGCAGCGCCTTTGGCCACCAGTCGCGGTTGGTGGTGCCGGTGCCGGCTGCGCCGCTGAACGGGCACTTGGCCGGGATATTGTCCACACTCATTTGTTTCTCCTGTCTGGTCGGTAAGATTTGACAAAATTATAGGGAAACTTCGGGCGTTCATGGATTGGCAATATTGATGGATGCGATAGCGGTTTGTCGCACGGTAGATTCACCGCAGATTCTGGCATACGCACTTTTGAACCGCCCTTACTTTCCAAACGACAACATTACATCGACAGCCACGTTTTTGCGCGTTATCTTTCTTTCTTTCCAATCAGAAAGAACTTCTCGATGTCGATCAACCAACTCGTCTACGTCAGCCAGGCTACCCGCAAGATGTCTCCTGCCGACCTCGCCGCCATTCAGGATACGGCGAAAAACAACAATGCTCCACTCGACGTGACTGGAAGCTTGTTTTACAACGGCGGTTGGTTCCTGCAGGTTCTGGAAGGCCCGGTGACGACGCTCGACAAGCTGTACCACAAGATCGAACTCGATCCGCGCCACAAGAATTCGCGCGTTCTCTACAACGAGCCGGCCAAGTTCCGTACGTTCCCACGCTGGAGCATGAACATGATCAACCTGAACGATCGTCAAGCCGACAAATACGATGAACTGGTCGAGGTCCTGGAAGCTGCGCAAGCCAATCGCCGGATCGGCACTGCGACCCCGGCAGTGGCGTTACTGAAGATGTTTGCGAGCTGATCCCGAGCTGATGCCGCAGCGGCGCCCGCTACCAGCGGTCGAGCGTGACAAAGTCGCCCAGCGTGCCCCGCTGGGCCCAGCCTTCGAGTTCGAGCATCGGCTTCGGGTAGAACTCGGCCACATGCCCCAGGCACAGGATCGCCACCGGCTTGCCGCCTTCCGGAATGCCGAGCAAGGCCGCGAGCTGGCCGGGATCGAACAGCGACACCCACCCCATTCCCAGGCCTTCGGCGCGCGCCGCCAGCCACATGTTCTGGATCGCGCAGGACACCGAGGCCAGGTCCATCTCGGGCAGCGTGCGGCGTCCGAACACGTGCCGCTCGCGCCCGTCCATCAGCGCCACCACCAGCACCTCGCCGCATTCGCGCAAGCCCTCGACCTTCAGGCGCATGAATTCGGCGCCACGCTCGCCCAGGGCGTCGGCGGTGGCCACGCGCTCGGCTTCAACGAGCGTACAGATCTGCTCGCGCAATGGCATTGACGCGATGCGGATGAAGCGCCACGGCTGCATCATGCCGACGCTGGGCGCCTGGTGCGCCGCGGTCAGCAGGCGCACCAGTACCGCCTCATCGATCGCGCCGGGGATGAAATGGCGCACGTCGCGCCGTTCGGCGATGGCGCGGTAGACGCCGTCGACCTGGGCGTCGTCGAAGCGGTGCGCCATTGTCGTCACGCTTCTGTGCCTGCCTGGTGAAACACCAGGTCCTCGACCGGCTCGCCCTTGCACAGGTGCTGGTCGATGATGCGGTCCATATTGTCCGGCGTGACGTCGTAGTACCAGGTGCCGTCCGGCTGGACGCAGACGATCGGCCCGCCCTTGCAGGCGGCGAAGCAACTCACCCGGCTGCGCTTGACGCGCAGCGGGCCGCCATCCAGGCCGCTGGCCTTGAACTTCTCGCCCAGGCTGTCGAACAGCGCCTGTGCAGCGCCATCGGCATTGCAGCGAGGGCCGGTGCACACGAGAAGGTGGCGGCGGTAGACACCGATGGTGGGCTTGACGACCTGGCGGGGCGTATCGGATACAGCAGGATCGGTGGTGGTCATGCGTCGGTCAGGTGGGGTGGCAGGCGAACAAAGGGCGATCTTACACCACGCTGCCTGTGCGCCCCCCCCAATGAAAAAGCGCGCCTTGCTCACGCAGGCGCGCTTCATGTCGTGCAGCAGCCGGATGGCTTACTTGGTCGCAAGCACCCACTTGACCAGCGAGCGCGCTTCGGCCTCGCTGACCTGCGGATTGGCCGGCATCGGGATCGGGCCCCAGGTGCCCGAGCCGCCCTTGAGCACCTTCTGCACCAGCTTGTCTTCGGCGCCCTTCTGGCCCGCGTATTTCTCGGCGACGTCCTTGTAGGCCGGCCCGACCAGCTTGGTAGCCGACGTGTGGCAGGCCATGCAATTCTTGGCCTTGGCCAGGTCGGCCTGGGCCAGGGCGCTGCCGGATGCAAACGCCGACAGCACGACACACAACAACAGGGACCGCTTCATGGAATTCTCCGGATTAGTGATTGAGTGAATTTTACCGGCAATCCCCCGGACCATCTGCAAGCGATACACTCTGTAACGCGATCACCACATTTGCTCATACGGTGTAACAGGAAACTGTTAAATTTGCCCGTGAGCATCATTTACGCCGTAAGATGTGTGGCTACAAGGAGTTTTCACCATGCCCCTGATCCTCTTGATCGCCCTGCTTGCCGCCCTGCGCGGCTTCGAGGTCTGGCGTTTCGCCGACCTGTCCTGGTGGTACATCATCGGCCTGATGGTGGTCGCCTTCATCTGGTTTGAATATATCGAAAAGGCACTGGGCCTGGACAAGCGCAAGGCGCACGACGTCGATGAACAGCGTCGCACCGACCGCGTAAAAAAGTCGATGGAAAGACGCCGCTAGCACGACCGCATTGCCGCCAGCCGCAGGGCCGGTGACCGCCTTGCTGTGATACATTGGACAACTCACCGAGTCCTGTCCATTCATCACCTCCATCAATGCATCCCGAACTGCGCCAGCTTCGCCATTTCGTCGCCGTGGCCGAAGAGCTGCATTTCGGCCGCGCCGCGCAGCGCCTGCACATGACGCAGCCGCCGCTCTCGCAAAGCATCGCCAATCTCGAAGACCTGCTCGGCGCACCGCTGTTCCTGCGCAACCGCCGCATGGTCGGCCTGACAGCGGCCGGCAGCGCGCTGCTGCCCGAAGCGCGCCGCATCCTCGACGAAGCCGGCGCGCTGCCCGAACTGGTGCGGCGCGCGGCCAGCGGCGAGGCGGGTCGCCTGGCGCTGTCGTTTGTGTCCACGGCCGGCCTGGGCATGCTGCCCGACGTGCTGCGCCGCTACCGCGCGGCGTTCCCGGGCGTGCGCCTGGTGCTGCACGAGGCGACGTCCGACGTGCAGTTCGAGGACCTGCTGTCCGGCCGTATCGATGCCGGCTTCGTGATCCCGCTGCAGCCGGGTGCACCGGCGGGCATGGCCGATCCTGCGCTCGACTACCGCAAGCTGCTCGACGAACCCCTGGTGCTGTGCGCGCCCAGCGGACTGGCGGCGCTGGCCGCACCGGGGCCGGTGTGGCTGCGCGACCTGCCCCCGCTGCCGCTGGTGATCTTCCCGCGCACGGTGGCGCCCAGCCTGCACGATGCGATCCTCGCCTGCTACCGCGCCGCCGGCGTGCTGCCCACGATCGGGCAGGAGGCAATCCAGATGCAGACCATCGTCAGCCTGGTTTCCGGCGGCATGGGCTTGGCACTTGTGCCACAATCCGTGTCGAACCTGATGCGCCCCGGCGTAGAATACCGTGCCCTGCGCGACGCCGCGCCGCTGGCCGAAACGGGCCTGGCATGGCGGCGCGATAACGATTCGCCCGTCCTCAAGGGCTTCCTGGACCTATTGAAGAAAGACTGATTATGCTGATTCATCCGCAGCCGGACCCGATCGCGCTCGCGCTCGGGCCGGTGCAAATCCACTGGTATGGCCTGATGTACGTGGTCGCCTTTGCCCTGTTCATCATGCTGGGCCGCGTGCGCATCCGCATGCCGCACGTGGCGGTGCAGGGCTGGACCAAGGATGACCTGGACGACATGCTGTTCTACGGGATGCTCGGCGTGATCCTCGGCGGCCGCCTGGGCGAAGTGCTGTTCTACCAGCCGCTGTACTACCTGGCGCACCCGCTCGAGATCTTCATGATCTGGCGCGGCGGCATGTCGTTCCACGGTGGCTTTTTGGGTGTGCTGATCGCGATGGCGCTGTGGGCCCGCAAGCGCCGCCGCAACATCCTCGACGTGTACGACTTCATCGCGCCGCTCGTGCCGCTCGGGTATGCCGCCGGCCGCATGGGCAACTTCATCAACGCCGAACTGCCGGGCCGCCTGGCCGACCCGAGCCTGCCGTGGGCGATGATCTGGCCGGGCGTGGCCGGTCCGCGCCATCCGTCGCCGCTGTACCAGGCACTGATCGACGGTGTGCTGGTCTTCATCATCCTGTGGATGTTCGCGCGCAAAGCGCGTCCGCGCCTGGCCGTGGGCGCGATGTTCACGCTGCTGTATGGCTGCGCGCGCTTCTTCACCGAATGGTTCCGCGTGCCGGATTGGGAAACCACCGTGTTCGGCTTGCCGATCACGTCGGGCCAGGTATTGTCGCTGCCGATGATCGTTGGCGCGCTGGCCATGCTGGCGTGGGCCTATCGCAAAGCGCCAGCGCGGCCCGTGACGGCATAAGTCCCCCCTGGGTGGGCGAACGCACAGAGCGCCCACCCTTGCTGCATCCACAATGGGACTCCTCTATATGGAGTCCCGATGGTTCAAGTCCGGCGTACACGACATATCGGCTGGTGGCTGCTGCTCGCAGCTGTCATCGTCGCCACCGGCATCGCGTTTGCCATCATGTGGCGGCCCACGCTGGCGCCGCACACCGCGCCACAATCCTTCGACACCACCAGCGTTGAGCGCGGCGCCAACCTGGCGCGCCTTGGCATGTGCGCGTCGTGCCATACACCGGATCTGTCGCGCCCCTTCGCCGGCGGCAAGCCGATGAACACCCCGTTCGGCACCGTTCACAGCACCAACATCACCCCCGACACCACGACCGGCATCGGCGCCTGGAGCGAAGCGGCTTTTACACGCGCGATGCGCGAAGGCGTGGCGCGCGACGGCCACCTGCTGTACCCCGCCTTCCCGTACAACCACTATGTGCGCATGACCGACGGCGACATCCAGGATTTGTACGCCTATTTCATGACGCGCCCCGCGATCGTGGCGCCGGCGCGCGAGAACCGGATGACCTTCCCGTTCGGGTTCCGCCCGCTGGTGGCGTTCTGGAACGTGCTGTACCTGGACGACGCGCCATGGCAGCCGGTCGCCGGCCAATCGGCCGAATGGAACCGTGGTGCGTACCTGGCAGACGCCGTCGCGCACTGCGCGGCCTGCCATACGCCGCGCACGCTGCTGGGCGGCCCCGATCTGAAGAAGCAGCTTGGCGGCGGCGAAGCCGACGACTGGTACGCACCGGCGCTGAACGAGCATTCGCCGTCGCCCCTGCCATGGACCCGTGACCAGTTGCAGGCGTATCTGCGCACCGGCGTCGCGCACGACCACGCGATGGCAGCCGGGCCGATGCAGGATGTGGTCACGCACCTGGCGCAAGCCGACGAGCGCGACGTGGCGGCGCTGGCCGCATGGACCCACAGCCAGCTGGCCAAGGCGCCGCCGCGCAAGACACCGGCGCAGCAGGCCGGCCCGCTGCCTCAGCCCGCGAAGGACGATCCCGACCTGCAGCGCATGACGCTCGGCTACGCCGTGTATGCCAATTCGTGCGCGCGCTGCCACGATGCCGGGCGCGACGCCAGTTCCGGCACCGCGCTGCCGCTGCAAAAGGCGATCGCGCTGTACGACCCCGATCCGCGCGACCTGATTCACATCACGCTGGACGGCATCACGCCGCCCGATGGCGAGCCGTCGCGCTTCATGCCGGCGTTCAGGACGATCCTGACTGAGGAACAGACCGGCGCCCTGGCAGCCTACCTGCGCAAATACGGCGCGAACCAACCCGTGTGGCCCGATCTGGACAAGGCCGTGCGCAAAGCGAGCAAAGAATGACGACCTACCGCCTGCAAGTGAACGGCAAGGTGCACGCCGTCGACCAGGACGCCGACACACCACTGCTGTACGTGCTGCGCAACGACCTGGAACTCAATGGCGCCAAGTTCGGCTGCGGCCTTGGCCAGTGCGGTTCGTGCACGGTGCTGCTGGACGGGAAGCCGGCGATGTCCTGCATGGTGCCAGTGTCCGTCGTTGGCCAGCGGCCGGTGCGCACGGTCGAAGGCCTGGGCAATGCGACCACCCCGGGCGTACTGCAGCAAGCGTTCATCGACGAACAGGCCGCCCAGTGCGGCTACTGCATCGCCGGCATGCTGATGCAGGCCACGGCGCTGCTCGAAAAGACCCCCGCGCCGACCGACGCCCAGATCCGCGCCCACATGTCGCCGAACCTGTGCCGCTGCGGCACGCACATGCGCATCCTGCGCGCCGTGCGGCGCGCCGCCAATACGCTGGCAGCAAAGGGCAAGCCATGACGATCGATACCGGCCGCCGTGCCTTTCTCGCTGGCGGCGGCGCACTGACGCTGTCGTTCGCGATGCCGGCAAGCGCCTTTGCCGCACCCGGCGAGCTGCCCAAGAGCCTGGACAAGTCGCCGTGGCTCGACGCCTGGATCCGCATCGAGGCCAATGAACGCATCACGGTATTTACCGGCAAGGCCGAACTGGGGCAAGGCATCAAGACCGCGCTGTTGCAGGTGGTGGCCGACGAACTGCGCCTGGCGCCTGGCCGGCTGCAGCTCGTCACCGCCGACACGGCGCGCACGCCGGACGAAGGCATCACTGCCGGCAGTAACTCGATGAAGGACAGCGGCACGGCGCTGCGCCATGCGGCCGGCCAGGTGCGTATGCGCCTGGGCGAACTGGCGGTCACGCAGTTGGGCGCACCCGTGGCCAGCCTGGCGCTCAAGGATGGCGCATTCAGCGCGGACGGGCGGCGCGTGACGTTCGGCCAGCTGGTGACGGGCCAGGAACTGCACCTGCGCGCCACACCGACCCCGGCGCCGCCCCCGCCCGGCCCGCGCACGGCAATCGGCAAGTCGGTGCCGCGCGTCGACATTCCGGCCAAGGTCACGGGCGGCGCAGCCTATGTGCAGGACCTGCGCCTGCCGCAGATGGTGCATGCGCGGATCGTGCGGCCGCCGTCGCAGGCCGCGCGGCTGGTCGCTGTCGATGTCGCCGCGATCGAACGCCTGCCGGGCGTACTCAAGGTGGTGCAGGACGGGCGCTTTCTGGCCGTGATCGCCGAGGGCGAGTACCGCGCGGTGAAGGCAGCGACCGCGCTGGCGCGGGCCACGCGCTGGGAGACGCCGGCGTCGCTCCCGGTGCATCCCGACGTGAATGCCTTTATCCGCGCCCAGCCCGCCGAGGCGCTGCCGATCCTGGCGCGCGGCGTCGCAGGATCGGCCGGTCGCAAGTTCGCCGCGCGCTACACGCGCCCGTTCCAGCTGCACGCCTCCATCGGTCCCTCGTGCGCCGTGGCGCAACTAGTCGACGGCCGCTACACGGTCTGGACCCATGCACAGGGTGTGTTCCCACTGCGCACTGCCCTGGCTGAACTGATCGCCGTGAACGAAGACACGATCCGCTGCATCCACGTCGAAGGGTCGGGCTGCTATGGCCACAACGGCGCCGACGATGTCGCGGCCGACGCCATCCTGCTCGCGCGCGCCCTGCCCGGCCGGCCCGTGCGCGTGCAGTGGATGCGCGAAGAAGAACACGCGTGGGAGCCGTTCGGCGCAGCGATGGTGGTGCAGGTGGCCGCCACGCTCGACAGCACCGGCCGCATCGCCGACTGGCAGCACGACGTCTTCACACCGCCGCACAACACGCGCCCCGGCAAGGCCGGCAACCTGCTGGCGGCCACGCACCTGGCGCGCCCGTTTTCACCACCGGTCGCCAAGCCTGCGCCGCAACCCGAAGGCAGCGGTGACCGCAATGCGATTCCGTATTACGTGCTGCCGAATGCGCGCGTGGTGCACCACTTCCAGCCGAAGCCGGTCCTGCGCTCGTCGGCGCTGCGCGGCCTGGGCGCTTACTGCAATGTGTTTGCCATCGAAAGCTTCATGGACGAACTGGCGCGCGCCGCGAACAGCGACCCGGTCGCGTTCAGGATGCGGCATCTGGACGATCCACGCGCGCTCGACGTGGTCAAGCTGGCGGCGTCGAAGTTCGGCTGGGATGCGTACCGGCGCCCGGCCCGGCGCGGCCGTGGCTTCGCGTTTGCACGCTATAAAAACCTGGCGTCGTACTGCGCGATCGCGGTGGAAGTCGAGGTGGCGCGCGAGACGGGCCTGGTGCGCATCACGCGCGCGGTGAGCGCCGTCGATTGCGGCGAGATCGTCAGCCCGGACGGCGTGCGCAACCAGATCGAGGGTGGCATCATCCAGTCGGCCAGCTGGACCTTGCTGGAACAGGTGCGCTTCGACGCGTCGCGCGTGCTGACGGTGGACTGGGCGTCGTATCCGATCCTGCGCTTTGCCCAGGCGCCGGAACAGATCGACGTGCACCTGATCGACCGCCCCGGCCAGCCGTTCCTGGGTACCGGCGAAGCGGCGCAGGGCCCGGCGGCGGCAGCGATTGCCAACGCGGTGTTCGACGCCTGCGGCCTGCGCATGCGCGATCTGCCGCTGGATCGGGCACGAGTCCGCAAAGCCTAGTTGAAGGCTTTCCAGAACATGTAGGCCGCCAGCGCACACAGGATGACACTGAAGATGCGCTGCAGCTGCCGCACCGGCATCTTGTGCGCAGTGCGCGCGCCCAGCGGCGCCATCGACACGCTGGCCAGCACGATGATCGCCAGCGCCGGCAGGTAGATGAAGCCCAGCGACCAGGGCGGCAACCCGGGTTCGCCCCAGCCGAAATAGATGTTCGACAGAGTACCCATCAGCGCCACCGGAAAGCCGATTGCCGCACTGGTGGCCACCGCATTATGGATGCGCACATTACAGCGCGTCATGAACGGGACCGAGACGAAGGCGCCGCCTGCGCCCACGAGCCCCGCCAGGATGCCGATCACGCTGCCCGCTGCGAACATGCCCGGTTTGCCGGGCAGTTCGCGCGCCGCCGCCGGTTTTTTCCCGATCAGCATCTGGAGCGCCGAGTAAGCCACGAAACAGCCGAAAAAGAAGGCCAGCACCGGGGTGTTCATCTGCTTGCCGATCCAGGGTCCGATCCACGCGCCGAGCAGGATGCCGGGCGTGAACAGGCGTACGACATGCCACAGCACCGCGCCGTGCTTGTGATGTGCACGCACCGACGACAACGAGGTAAAGAAGATGGTGCCGAGCGACGTGGCGATCGCCATGTGCACCACGAGTTCCTCGGGAAAGCCGCGCGCGGTGAAGATCATCGTGATGAACGGGACGAGGATCATGCCGCCACCGACGCCAAGCAGGCCGGCCACGAAGCCGCCGAATGCGCCCATCGCCAGCAGGGCCAGGATCAGCAGCGGATCGAATGCGGGCGCCACTATCGAGCTCCCTTGCCGCGCACGAGCGCAACGATGGCCGTGTACTGGGCTTTCGTGACCGGCGAGATCGACAGCCGGCTGCCCTTCTGCAGCAGCACCATGTCCTCCAGCGCAGCGACCGTGCGCAGTTCGGCCAGCGGCACGAAGCGGCCCGCTTCAACCGCCTTGACATCGACCGAGACCCAGCGCGGCGTTTCCGGCGTGGCCTTCGGATCGTGGTAGTGGCTGACGGTGTCGAACTGCGATGCATCCGGGTACGGGCCGCTGACGATTTCAGCGATACCGGCCACGCCCGGCAGCTTGCCGCCCGAGTGATAGAACAGCACGCCGTCGCCGACGGCCATCGCATCGCGCATGAAGTTGCGCGCCTGGTAGTTGCGTACGCCAAACCAGGCCACGGTGGCGCCGGGGGCGGCCAGGACGTCGTCGAAACTGACTTCGTCGGGCTCGGATTTCATCAACCAATAGCGCATCGCGCTGTTCTCCCTGCCAGCACACGATGCGCCGGATGCATCAGTGAATGCGCACATAAAAAAAAGCGGCTGCGTACCGAGTGCGCAACCGCCTGTATGTTTAGCCCCCGCCTGTGCCGTTTTTGCCGGCATCCTGAACCACAACGGTTCAAGGCGGTCACGGTCAGATCAATTTCGGGTTCGTCGGACTAGCGACGCTCACACCCATCGAACTTGTTCCACGACCTATGCGTAAGAATGGTTCAAGGAATATATGGCAAATCTCGAACACCGCAGGGTAGAAAGGAGTTTACTCCTTTGTCCGGCCCTGTCAAACGTATTCGGCCTTTCAGGCCAGATTTTCCTGGTCAGCCAAAACCCGGTCCAGCACCGTGTGCATCGACTCGAGTTTTTGCTTGACCTCGAGAATCGACATGTCCGACAGCGGCCCTTGCGGTGATTTCACCGACAGGAATTCGGCGGCCACGCTCAGCGCCGCCATCACGGCGATGCGGTCGGTGCCCTTGACCTTGCCCGAATCGCGCAGCTGGCACATCTTGTTGTCGAGGTAACTCACTGCTTCACGCAGCGTGCGCTGTTCGCCGTCGCGGCAGGACAGACGGTACGACTGGCCCATGATATGTACGTCGAGATAGATCATGCTGTCCCCTCACGGCTGGCGTGGGCAAGATGCGACGGGACCGGCACATTGGCATCGCGCGGCGCTTCTGAGGCAAGCGCGTCTGCGGCAGGTTCGTCTGCAGCGTCCGACGCGTCTGGCGGCTTGGGCAGCTCGTCAAGCAACGCTTCGACGCGACGCTGCGCTTCGATCAGGCGCTCCTTGAACGCCAGATTTTCGGCGCTGAGCAGCGTATTGGCCTGGCGCAGCAGGTAATTCTCGGCGCGCAACGACTGGGTCAGTTGCGCAAGCCGGTCGATTTTTTCTGAGAGGTCTTGGAATTCGGAAATCATCCGACACTATAGGATCGAGTTGCTTTTTCCGTCAACCGGTTCAAATTGCTGTGCGGCAGTAGTAGCACACTGGCGTGCGGCGCCGATGTGGCTGGCGGTGTACGCTGCCGGCTTCCTGTCTTGCTGTCAACAGTTGCTGCCAACAGCGCACAAGGCATAGCAAACATGGTGCGAATGCCAATGTCATCATTGCGCTATATCACATGTATAAAATGATTTCGCCATCATGCGCCTTGAAATGACAGGGTATCGTCCCTATAATTAGCACTCGTTAGCTGAGAGTGCTAACAACTCTTTGCAGACCGGCGCAGCATCATCAAATTGCTGCGACGGCGTCAAAAACGCCAGTTAAACCATTGAATATTAAGGAGTTTTGCATGAACCTTCGCCCTCTGCACGATCGCGTAATCGTGAAGCGTCTCGACCAGGAAACCAAAACTGCGTCCGGCCTGATCATCCCTGATGCCGCGGCAGAGAAGCCGGACCAAGGCGAAGTTCTCGCCGTTGGTAACGGTAAAGTGCAAGATAACGGCCAGCTCCGCCCTCTGGAAGTGAAAGTCGGCGATCGCGTGCTGTTCTCCAAGTATGGCGCTCAGACCGTCAAGATCGATGGCCAGGAACTGCTGGTGCTTCGCGAAGAAGAAATTCTCGCGATCGTCGCACTGTAATTTCTGACCCCATTCACGAACATTCGGAGAAATAACAAATGGCAGCTAAAGAAGTAGTATTCGGCGACGCAGCGCGCGCCAAGATGGTCGAAGGCGTCAACATCCTCGCCAATGCAGTCAAAGTCACCCTGGGCCCGAAAGGCCGTAACGTCGTGCTCGAGCGCTCGTTCGGCGCGCCGACCGTCACCAAGGATGGTGTCTCGGTCGCCAAAGAAATCGAACTGAAAGACAAGCTGCAGAACATGGGCGCGCAGATGGTCAAGGAAGTTGCTTCCAAGACCAGCGACAACGCCGGTGACGGCACCACCACCGCGACCGTGCTGGCACAAGCCATCGTTCGCGAAGGCATGAAGTTCGTTGCCGCCGGCATGAACCCGATGGACCTGAAGCGCGGCATCGACAAGGCAGTTGCTGCTACCGTCGAAGAACTGCGCAAGATCGCCAAGCCAACCACCACCACCAAAGAGATCGCACAAGTCGGCGCCATTTCGGCCAACTCGGAAACCTCGATCGGTGAGCGCATCGCTGAAGCGATGGAAAAAGTGGGCAAGGAAGGCGTCATCACCGTGGAAGACGGCAAGTCGCTGAACGACGAGCTGGACATCGTGGAAGGCATGCAGTTCGACCGCGGCTACCTGTCGCCGTACTTCATCAACAACCCGGACAAGCAAGTCGCTGTGCACGAAAACCCATTCGTCCTGCTGTGCGACAAGAAAATCTCGAACATCCGTGACCTGCTGCCGGTACTGGAGCAAGTCGCGAAAGCTGGCCGTCCACTGGTCATCGTCGCTGAAGACATTGACGGCGAAGCGCTGGCGACCCTGGTCGTCAACAACATCCGTGGCATCCTGAAGACCGTCGCTGTCAAGGCCCCGGGCTTTGGCGACCGTCGCAAGGCCATGCTGGAAGACATCGCTGTCCTGACCGGCGGCCAGGTCATCGCTGAAGAAGTCGGCCTGACGCTCGAAAAGGTCACGCTCGAAGAGCTGGGCCAGGCCAAGCGCATCGAAGTCGGCAAGGAAAACACCATCATCATCGACGGCGCCGGCCAGGCTGAATCGATCGAAGGCCGCGTCAAGATGATCCGCGCCCAGATCGAAGAAGCGACCTCGGATTACGACCGCGAAAAACTGCAAGAGCGCGTGGCCAAGCTGGCCGGCGGCGTTGCCGTGATCCGCGTCGGTGCAGCTACCGAAGTCGAGATGAAAGAAAAGAAAGCACGCGTTGAAGATGCACTGCACGCTACCCGCGCTGCCGTGGAAGAAGGCATCGTTGCCGGCGGCGGCGTGGCCCTGCTGCGCGCCCGTGCCAACATCACCGTCAAGGGCGACAACCCTGACCAGGACGCTGGTATCAAGATCGTCCTGCGCGCAATGGAAGAGCCACTGCGCATGATCGTCCAGAACGCCGGCGAAGAGCCATCGGTCGTCGTTGCAGCAGTGTTGGCCGGCACCGGCAACTACGGCTACAACGCAGCCAACGGCACCTACGGCGACATGGTCGAAATGGGCGTGCTGGATCCAGCCAAGGTCACCCGTTCGGCACTGCAGAATGCAGCGTCGATCGCCGGCCTGATGCTGACCACCGATTGCATGGTGTCGGAACTGTCGGAAGACAAGCCAGCCGGCGGCATGGGTGGTATGGGCGGCATGGGCGGTATGGGTGGTATGGACGGCATGATGTAATTGCCGGGGCGGTCCGGGCGAAGCGCGCTGCATGCTTCGCCCAGGTCACCCACGATAAAAAACCCGCGAGGTTCACACCTCGCGGGTTTTTTGTTGTCTGCGCTTCGTGCGTTTCGTGCGCCTCAGCGGGCGCGCGGCCCTTTGCGACGCAGCCACAACAGCGCGGCCAGTGCGATACCGCCAAGCCAGAGCGTGCCTGGTTCCGGGACTTCGGTCGGGGCGACCGGTTCGACCACAGTGTTGCCCGGTGGTGTTGGTGCGGTTGGCGTGCCAGGCGTCGTTGGCGTGGCCGGCGTGACAGGCGTATCGCCTGGCGTGTCAGCGGCTGGTGTTGGCAGGGAGGGCGGTGTACCGGCCGGTACCTCCGTCGTCCCACCACCATCCGGCGTTGAGACCGGGACCGGCCGCGTGTCGCCGCCAGGTCGACCAACGCCACCGGTGTCAACAATGCTGGCGCGTCCCGGTATCGAGCTGGTCCCGCTGAGGTCCGCGACCAGCGCCGGCTGGCCATTGCCGATATCGTCGATGCCGCCGGCAGGGCTGACGGGACCCAGCACGCCACCACGATAGATCGGTGTGTCGTACAAGCCAGGCAAGCCCGGTGCCGGATCCTGCCGCGCCTGCATCGGCAACGTATTTGCCATCGTCAGCAGGCCGGCGCCGTTGGGGAAACTGGTCGGGTAGTAACGCTGCCCCACTGCCTCATTGGTGGTCAGGTCGTCCATGCCCACGGGCAGCATGCCGCCTTCTTCACCGTCCGCTCCCACCATATCGGATGGGGCGGCAACCGCGAGCACGGTATCGAGCTCGGCTTCGGTTGGGCCATGGGGTTCGACCGGATACTGCGGCACGTCCGAGATGCGGTTGGCGCAGCGGGCGCGGATTTCGTGCTCGCCGTCGGTCAGGAGTGTCTCACCCTTTTCGAGCATGACCTTCTTCGACGTCCAGTAGATCTGGTCGTTCTTCCGGTACGAGACGTAAACGGCGCGCGGGGATGTTACGGTGACGGCGCGCGCATTGTCGACATTGAACGTCGCATAGTGCGCTGCCACGAGCCGGTCGGTCCGCAGGATCCGCGCCAGTTCGACCTTGTCTGCCACGCCACCCGGCACGACCGAATGGCGGTAGATGCGCCGCGCCGAGGCTGTCTGCTGCGCCGTTGGCGCCGTCGGACTCAACGCGTGTGCCGGTGCTGCGGTGCCCGGGGCCGCATTCGACGGGGCCCCGAAAGTCGGCCAGCTGATCGATGGCGCTGGCAGCACGATGCCAGCCACACCGACAGCTACGCCCAGCACAGCCAGCGCCATCAGGCGTTTTTCGCGGTGCGAGCTTTTTTCGAGACGACGTTGATAAGTAGCGCGGGTGTCCATGCGATGTACTGACTGGTAGGAGTGATCCTACAGAATAGCATTAGTTGCACCAACATAATCAGATGCCATTATGAAACACCTGACGAGCGTGGTGAAAACCACGAAAGCATTTCCATGTGGAAATAATAACGCTCGTCTGGACGCCGCTGGCGACGCATGTTGCCGCTAAAACAAGCATGGTTTAGTATGGCCGTCTCGTCTCCCGGAACCTGCCATGTCCAATCGCGCCGCTGCCTCCCCTACCCTGCGCACGACCCTCGCCGCGCTCGCCCTGTGCTGCGCGGTCGCCGGCTGCAAGCGCGCCGAGCGGCCCGTGGCACCACCCGCAGCAGCGCCAGCCGCGCCTGTCGCCCAGGCGCCCGCGTACAGCAAGGAACAGGCGATGGCAACGCTGCTGGCATTGCCGGAACTGGCTGCCTGGTCGGCGCAGATCGAGCGGCGCACGGGCGGCAAGGCGCGCGGCGCCGTGGTCGAAGACAACCCGGCCCCGCGCGAAGTGAATGGCAAGACCTACTACCAGCTGAGTTTTGTCGAGAACCGCGCACAGGATGCGCGGCGCCACGAGAGCTTCCTGGTCGCACAGGACGGCAGCGAGATCCTGGTCGAGGACACCGAATCCGACACCCTCCTGAGCCTGCAGGAATGGCGCCGCACGATCGAGCGCGTCAACCTGAAAAGCGCAGATTAACTGTCCAGGTGCGAGATCAGCAGCCGGCGCGGATCCTGGCCCGGCGCCGGTCCATGCTGGCCATCGACCGAAATCCCGACGGCCATGATGTCGATCAGCAGCAGCTGCAGGATGCGCGAAATCATCGACAGAAAACTCGTGCTGTCCTCGGCGTGATCGACCGCCAGGCACACGCTGGCCTTGCGCGCCAGCGGCGACTGGCTGTTGCTGATCGCGATGACGTCGGCGCCGGCCGCGCGCGCAATGTCCACCGCCTCCAGCAGTTCAGGCAAGCCGCCTGAATTCGACACCGCAATCACCACGTCGCCCGGCCCCAGCAATTCGGCGGCCAGCGTGAACAGGTGCGCGTCGCCATACAGCGCAGTAGGAATGCGGAAGCGGAAGAATTTGTGCTGGCCATCGAGCGCTACCGCGCGCGAATTGCCCATCGCGTAGAACTCGACGCGCTTGGCGCGGCTGACCATCTCGATCGCGCGATCCAGCGAGCGCACGTCGAGCTGGTCGCGAAAACGCAGGATCGCCGACACCGTGTTGTCGATCACCTTGGCCGACAGATCGTGCGTGCTGTCGCTCAGGCGCACCTGGCTGTGGCGCACGGGGATGGAGCCGGTCAGGCTGCTGGCGAACTTGAGCTTGAAATCGGCCAGGCCCTGAAAGCCCAGCGAGCGGCAAAACCGGATCACGGTCGGCTGGCTCACGTCGGCCAGGCGCGCGATCTCGGCGATCGGTTCATTGAGCACCATGCGCGGCTGGTCGATCACGAGGCTGGCCACGCGCCCTTCGGCGGGTGACAGCTCATGGCGCAGCTGCGTGATGCGCTCCATCAGCGTGTTGGCGCCGCTGCGCCCGCGCAGGTGTTCGGCCAGGATGGTGGCCACGCCGTGGAAGGCAGGGTTTGGCGTCGTGATCACCCAGGTCGGAATGTCGGCCAGGTAGTCCGAGAAACGGCCCTTGGCTTCGAAGCGCGCGCGAAACGGCGAGCTGGCGAACCACTCGCCCAGGCGCGGCACGATGCCCCCGCCGATGTACACGCCGCCAAACGCGCCGAGCGTGACGGCCAGATTGGCCGCCGCGCCGCCCAGCATGCCGCAGAAGCACTCAAGCGTTTCCAGGCACAGCGCATCGTTCTGTTCGAGCGCGCCGGCCACGATCGTCGCGGCCGTGCGCGGCGCGGCGTCGACGCCATTGCGATCGGCCAGCGCGCGGTAGATCACTTCCATCCCGGGCCCGGAAATCAGGCGCTCGTTCGATACGTGCGGCCACTCGCGCCACGCGTACTGCAGGATGGCGAATTCACGCTCGTCGAACGGCGCGAAGTTCACGTGCCCGCCTTCGCTGCCCAGCGTGACGAAACCGTCGGCAGTCGGAATCCCGCCCGAGACGCCCAGGCCCGTGCCCGGCCCCAGCACGCCGATAACGGCGCCCGGCACCGCCTTGCCCGGGCCGACCTGCATCAGGTCATCACGGGAAAAATTGGGCAAGGCCGTGGCCAGCGCCGTGAAGTCATTGACGATCAACAGCGTGGCCAGGCCCAGCTCGCGCCGCACCGCATCGGTGGAAAACTCCCACGCGCGGTTGGTCATGCGCACATAGTCGCCGCTGATCGGATTGGCCACCGCAAAGGCGCCGTGGTGCAGCGTGACGTCCTGGTGGTCGAGCAGATAATGGCGCAGCAGCGGCACGATGCCGGCGAAGTCGTCGCAGCGCAGCACCGCCACGTCGCGAAACACGCCGGGTGCGCATTGCAGCGCGAAGCGCGCATGCGTGGCGCCGATGTCCGCGAGCAGGCGCGGGCCATCGGCAAACGCCGTGCGCGCGAATTTTTCGGGCTGCGCGCCGGCCATCAGCGGTTCGCCGCCAGTGTGCCGAACCACGCGCCGAAAGGCGCCAGCGTAACGCGGCCCTGCTGCGCACTGCCCGCCAGACCATCGACCGGCATCTGCGCCACGCCATCGGTTACCGGCCAGTCGAAGCTGACTTCCTCACCCGACAGATTGAACGCAGCCAGCACGCTGTCGTGCCCCGCCAGGTCGCGGCGCAGGGCCAGGACCGGCTCGGGTGCATCGAAGAACGCGATCTCGCCGCGGGTGAGTTGCGGCAGGCTGCGGCGCAGGGCGATGAAGCGGCGCTGGAAGTTCAGCATCGAGTCATGGTCGCTGTCCTGCACGTCGACGGCAGCCTTGACGTGCGCGGCGTCCACCGGCAGCCATGGCTGGCCGTCGGTGAAGCCCGCGTGCGGCGCAGCGGCGACCCACGGCATCGGCGTGCGGCAGCCGTCGCGGCCCTTGAACTCGGGCCAGAAGGTCTTGCCGTACGGGTCCTGCAGCAGTTCGTAGGGCACATCGGCTTCGGTCAGGCCAAGTTCATCGCCCTGGTACAGGCACGGCGTACCCTTGAGCGAGAGCTGCATCGCCAGTACCAGCTTGGTGAAACCAGGCGCCGGATTGACGCCGCCCCAGCGCGTGGCGACGCGGATCGCATCGTGGTTGCCGACCGACCAGGACGCCCAGCCATCCTTGACGCGCTCGTTGAATTCCTCGACCTGGCGGCGCACGTGGGCCGCGTTGAAGACCGGCGTGAGCAGATTGAAGCTGTAGGCCATGTGCAGCTTGTTGCCGCCTTCGGTGTACTCGCTCATCTGGGCCAGTGCGTCGTCCGAGCTGATTTCGCCGATCGAGACGGCGCCGAATTCATTCAGTTGTGCGCGCACGCGCTCGAGGAACGCGATGTTCTCGGGCTGCGTCTTGTCGTACAGGTGCGCCTGCATGCCATACGGGTTCACGTCCGTCACGGTCGACGTGTCGCGCACCAGCGCCGGCGGGTTGCTGCGCAGCTGGCGGTCGTGGAAGTGGAACACGCACGCATCCATGCGCACGCCGTCGACGCCGCGCTCGAGCCAGAAACGCTGCGCGTCCAGATGCGCCTGCTGCACCAGCGGATTGTGGAAGTTCAGCTGCGGCTGGCTCACGAGGAAGTTGTGCAGGTAGTACTGCTTGCGGCGGGTATCCCACTGCCACGACGAGCCGCCGAACACCGACAGCCAGTTGTTGGGCGGATTGCCGTCCGGGAGCGGGTCGGCCCACACATACCAGTCCGACTTCGGATTGTCGCGGCTGGCGCGGCTTTCGACGAACCATTTGTGGGTGTCGGCCGTGTGCGACATGACCTGGTCGATCATGATTTTCAGGCCCAGGCTGTGCGCCTTGGCGACCATGCGGTCAAAGTCGGCCAGGTCGCCGAACAGCGGATCGACGTCGCAGTAGTCCTCAATGTCGTAGCCGAAATCGGCCATTGGCGACTTGAAGAACGGCGACAACCACACGATGTCCACGCCCAGGCTGGCGATATAGTCGAGCTTTGCGGTCACGCCGTTCAGGTCGCCGACGCCATCGCCGTCCGTGTCAAGGAAGCTGCGCGGGTACACCTGATAGATGATGGCTTCGCGCCACCAGTTCGGGTTGTCGGTCGTCGAGATCTGGGTCATTGGCAAGTCCGGGCAGGTGCGTGATGTGAAATTCTAGGCAATATACATCAGGCGAACCTTCTTGACAATTCCATCCAGCTAGCGATAAATCCCATTTAGTCATTTGATTTCAATGACTTGAAGCGTTATAGGCGATTCTGCCCGTTCTTCATCCGTACCTAAACTACGTATGCATGTTGCCACTTTGTTTCTAGTTTGTTTCACGACAATTTTTATGTTGCAAAGAGAGGCGTCCCCGTCATAGCATCGCGTCTGTTTGCCAATTCAAGGAAGCGGTTCGATGACATCTCTCGCAAAACCAGGCACCGGGCGCATGCCCCGGCAAATCCCCTACATCATTGCCAATGAGGGGTGCGAACGCTTCAGTTTCTACGGGATGCGCAACATCCTGACGCCGTTCCTGATCACGACGCTCTTGATGTTTTTGCCGGAAGACATGCGCACCGGCGAAGCCAAGCACGTGTTCCATACCTTCGTCATCGGCGTCTACTTCTTCCCGCTGCTGGGCGGCTGGCTGGCCGACCGCTACTTCGGCAAGTACAACACGGTGTTCTGGCTCAGTCTCGTGTATTGCCTGGGCCACGCCTGCCTGGCCATCTTTGAAGACAACGTCAACGGCTTCTACTTCGGCCTGTTCCTGATCGCGCTCGGCTCGGGCGGCATCAAACCGCTGGTTGCCAGTTTTGTGGGCGACCAGTTCGACCACACCAACAAGGACAAGGCGAAAGTCGTCTTCGACGCGTTCTACTGGATCATCAATTTCGGCTCGTTCTTCGCCTCGCTCCTGATGCCGCTGCTGCTGCGCGACTACGGTCCGGCCTGGGCCTTCGGCGTGCCCGGCATCCTGATGTTCATCGCGACGATGGTGTTCTGGAGCGGCAAGAAGAAGTACGTGCACGTGCCGCCGGCGCCCGCCAATCCGCACTCGTTCATGCGCGTGGCAAAAAGCGCGCTGCTGGCCAGACAGCCCGGCCAGGGCCGTCCGGGCCTGAACCTGGCCTTGCTGGGCGCCGCCGGCGCATTGGCCTCGCTCGCCATGGCCGCGCAATGGGGCTTCGTGATCGCCGCCTGTACCGCCTTGGTGCTGTTGATGGCCTTTGGCGGCATGGGCACGTCGATGCAGCTGGACCGCGCACGCGGCCTGCATCCGGACGACGCCGTGGACGGCGTACGCGCCGTGCTGCGCATCCTGATCGTGTTCGCGCTCGTCACCCCGTTCTGGTCGCTGTTCGACCAGAAGGCCTCGACCTGGATCGTGCAGGCCAACACGATGACCACGCAGGTAAACCTGCTGGGCTGGACCTTCGACGTGATTCCGGCCCAGATGCAGGCCCTGAATCCCCTGCTCGTGATGCTCCTGATCCCGCTGAATAACATCGCCCTGTTCCCGTTGATGCGCAAGATGGGCGTCGAGCCGACGCCACTGCGCCGCATGACGGCCGGTATCGCACTGTCGGCCGCGGCCTGGATCGTCGTGGGCAACCTGCAGGTGGCGCTCGACGCCGGCGACGCCGTCTCGATCGCGTGGCAGATCGCGCCGTATGCGCTGCTCACGCTGGGTGAAGTGCTGGTCTCGGCCACGGGTCTCGAATTCGCCTACAGCCAGGCGCCAGCCTCGATGAAGGGCGTGATCATGGCCTTGTGGTACCTGGCTGTTACGGTCGGCAACCTGTGGGTGCTGATCGTCAATGCCAGCGTGAAGAACGAAGCAGTGATCGGGTATATCGAAGGCTCGGGCGTGGGGGTGATGGCGTTCCAGATGTACTTCTTTGCCGCGTTTGCGCTGCTGTCGGCGGCGGCGTTCGGGTGGTATGCAACGCGCTACCGCATGGTCGACCACTATCGCAGCAGCGTCGCGGGGTAAGCGGTCCATGAAACGTCACCTTGTCCTGCTTGCAGCATCGCTGTCCTCCAGCGCGTACGCCGCTGTGCCTCTCGCCACCTGCGACAGCCCGGCCTTCCAGGAGGTGCTCAGCGCCTCCGCCACCAAACTCGATGCGCGCGCCGTCTGGCTCGACCGCCGCTTCTTGCGCTGGCCTGGCGCGGCTGCCGATGGCGTGTATCGGCTGTACCACTCCCCTGCCGGCGGCATCCAGGCCACGGCCGGCAGCAAGGTCACCGGCAGCGCCGGTTCGATCACGCTGGCCGTCTCGCGCGTCGCGGTGCCGCAAGCCGCGGCCACACGCTTCAAATGGGTCGCCAGCGGCCCGACCCTGAGCGTGCAGGAAGCCGACCTGGCGCGCCTGCCTGCCCTGCACCGCGAACAGCTGGTGCTGGTCCACGAAAACCCGGATGGCACCGTGCGCGACGCAACGCGCGTGCAAGCGGCCGGCGCGCTCGACGATTTGTATTCAGCGGCCGAACGCATCCCGGACCTGGGCGCGACGCCCGCCGGCAGCAAGACCGCCTTCAAGCTGTGGGCACCGACCGCACGCGATGTGGCCGTGTGCACCTATGACAGCGCAACGGGCCGCGCGAACGCCGTGCTGCCGCTGACGCTGGATGCACGCACCGGCGCCTGGTCTGCCAGCGTCCCGCGCGATTTGTCCGGCACCTACTACAAGTATGCGGTCGACGTCGTCGCCGATGGCGCCGGGCTGGTACGCAACCTGGTGACCGATCCGTATTCGGTCAGCCTGAACGCGGACTCCCAACGCAGCTACATCGCCAACCTGGATGCGCCGAACCTCAAGCCCACCGGCTGGGATGCCACGCAGCCACCGGCCACGGTCAAGGCGCAGACCGACATGGTCATCTACGAGCTGCACGTGCGTGACTTTTCGCTGATCGACCAGACCGTGCCGCCGGCCAAACGCGGCAAGTACGGCGCGTTCGGCGAAGCCAATTCGAACGGCATGCGGCACCTGCGTGCGCTGGCCAAGGCAGGCCTGACTGACATTCACCTGCTGCCTGTGTACGACATCGGCAGCATCCCCGAAGTGGCGTGCGCGCAGCCCGCCCCTGCCGGCGCGCCGGATGGCGAGAGCCAGCAGGCGCTGATCGTCAAGACCGCGCACACCGACTGCTTCAACTGGGGCTACGACCCGCAGCACTTCAACGCCGTCGAAGGCAGTTACGCAAGCGACCCGCAGGACGGCGCGCGCCGCATCATCGAGTTCCGCCAGATGGTGATGGACCTGCACAAGGCCGGCCTGCGCGTGGGCACCGACGTCGTCTACAACCACACCTTCATCGCCGGCCAGGAAGAAAAATCGATCCTCGACCGCGTGGTGCCGGGCTATTACCATCGCCTGAACGCCGTGGGCGGCATCGAAGCGTCGACCTGTTGCTTCAACACGGCGACCGAGAACACGATGATGGCCAAGCTGATGATCGATTCGTCGGTGCTGTGGACGCGCCAGTACAAGATCGATTCGTTCCGCTTCGACCTGATGGGCCACCAGCCGCGCGAGGCGATGGTGCGCCTGCAGCAGGCCGTCGATGCGGCGGCGGGCCGCCACGTGCAGCTGATCGGCGAAGGCTGGAACTTCGGCGAGGTGGCCGACGGCGCGCGCTTCGTGCAGGCCTCGCAACTGTCGCTGAACGGCACCGGCATCGGCACCTTCAGCGACCGCGCGCGCGACGCCGTGCGTGGCGGTTCGCCCGGGGACTCGGGCACACCCGTGATCAAGCAGCAGGGCTATATCAATGGCCTGGTGTATGACGCGAACGCCCTTGGCGGCGATGCGCAGAAGGCCGACCTGCTGCGCGCGGCAGACCTGATCCGCGTCGGCCTGGCCGGCTCGGTGCGCACGTATCCGATGCAGGGTCACGATGGCCAGGTGCGCCAGTTGCAGGCGATGGTCTATGGCGGCAACCAGCCGGCCGGCTACGCCAGCGAACCGGGCGAAGCGGTCAACTACGTCGAGAACCACGACAACCAGACGCTGTACGACATCAATGTGCTCAAGCTGCCGGTGGCAACGAGCAGCGCGGAGCGCGCGCGGGTGCAAGTGCTGGGGATGGCAATCAATGCGTTCAGCCAGGGCGTGGCGTATTACCACGCCGGCATCGACACGCTGCGCTCAAAGTCGCTCGACCGCAACAGCTTCAATTCCGGCGACTGGTTCAACCGCATCGACTGGACCTACCAGGACAACTTCTTTGGCACCGGCCTGCCGCCGGCGCCGGACAATGCCAAAGACTGGCCGCTGTTCAAGCCGTTGCTGGCCAATGCCGCGCTGAAGCCCACGCCCGCCGACATCGCGTTCGCGCGTGATGCGTTCCGCGACCTGCTGCGCATCCGCGCCAGCAGCACGCTGCTGCGCCTGCGCACGGCCGACGACATCAACACGCGCCTGCGCTTCTTCAATACGGGGCCGCAGCAGGAACCGACCGTGCTGGCCGCCTGGCTCGATGGCAAAGGTTATCCGGGTGCGGGCTTTGCCGGCCTGGGTTACCTGGTGAACGTCGACAAGCGGGCGCACACGATCAAGGACGCCACGCTGCGCGGCAAGCGCCTGAAGCTGCATCCGGTGCACAGCGCACCTGGCGCAGCCGACAAGCGCGCGCTGAAGGCGCGCTTCGACAGCGCCAGCGGCGCCTTCACGATACCGCCGCGCACCGCCGTCGTCTTCGTCGAGTAGGGTGGACGGCTAGGCCGTCCACGCGGGGATAGTCTGCAGCGAGATCAGCCGGCATGCTCCAGCACGGGCACCGGCGCCGCCACCATCGCCAGCCGCGCAATCGCAAACGTGTTGCGCCCCTTGTCCTTGGCCTCATACAAGGCGCTGTCGGCCAGCTCGCTGATCGTCAGCGCCGTCACGCCCGGTGCGTCGGCCAGTGCAATGCCAATGGTCGCACTGACGGAAATCGGCTGGGAGCCGACCATGAACGGTGCTTCCATGACCTGCATGATCTTCTTGGCCACCAGCTCCACGTCGCGCGGCGAATTGACTTCGTCGAGCAGCACCGTGAATTCGTCGCCGGCCAGGCGCGCCACCATGTCGGAGCTGCGCACCACCTTGCGCACGCGCCGTGCGAATTCGACCAGCACCATGTCGCCCACCGCGTGGCCGTAGGTATCGTTGATGCGCTTGAAGAAATCGATGTCGAGATAGAACAGGGCAAAGGCGCGCTCGCGCTGCGGCGCGCGCTCCACGGCCGCCTGCAGCGCCAGCTCGAACTGGCGCCGGTTCGGAATGCCGGTCAGCGCATCGGTGTGGGCCAGTGCGTGCAGGTTGCGTTCGTGCATGCGCGCAGCGGTGGCGTCGGTCGTCAGGATGTACACGCCCACCACTTCGCCATCGCGCAGATGCGGCAGGAAGGTCGAGTGGACGATGCGGATGTGCTTCTTGCGCACGATGTCATGCTCGCACTGCGAGGCCTTGCCCAGCCAGGCGTCGTCCAGCGCTTCCTTCTGCTGCAGGTAAAAATCTTCGCCGAAGGCCTCCACCATGGTCTGGCCAACGACCTGCTCGGACGCCTTGCCAAGCCATGACTGGTGCACTGCATTGGCGAACATGTAGCGGTGATCCTGGTCGAGGTGCGCGATCAGGACCGGCAGGTTGTCGGTAATCGTGCGCAGGCGCTCTTCGCTGTCGGCCAGGCGGTCGCGCGATGCTTTCAGTTCGGTGATGTCCTTCATCGCCACCACCGCGCCGAGGGTCTTGCCCTGGGCATTGCGCAGCGGGCGGCCACTGGCCAGCAGCGTGTACGGCGGGCGGCCGGCCGGTGCGATGACCATCGCGCCGTCGCGCACGACTTCACCCTTCAGTGCGCGCACCAGCGGCACGTCGTCCATGGTCATCGCGGTCTGGCCATCGCCGTGGTACAGCGAGTAGAACTGCGACCATTCCGATGGCGCGATCGCCTTCAGGTCGTGACCATGGAAGGCGCGCGCCGTGCGGTTGAACAGCGTCAGGTTGCCGACCGCGTCGCAGGCGACCACGCCGACATCGATCGATTCGAGCACCGCGTCGAGCAGTTCCTGTTTTTCTTCCAGCTGCTGCTGCGTGCGGATGCGCTCCGAGATGTCATTGACGAAGGCGCCGATGTAACGCGCGCCGTTCCATTCGTGCGCTGCCACCGTCATCTGGATCGTGATCTGGCGTCCGCTCTGGGTCAGCGCCGGCAGTTCGACGTTCTGGTTCAGGTACGGGCCGGTGCCGGTATCGAGCAGGCGGCGGATGTTCGCGTCATGTGCTTCGCGCTGCTGCGCCGGCATGACCAGGTCGGACAACTGGCGGCCGCGCGCGTACTCGCCCGACCAGCCGAAGATGCGCTCGGCCGACGTGTTCCATGCCACCACCACGCCGTTGCTGTCGGCGCCAATGAAGCCGCTGAACGACGAGTCGATGATCGTGCGGTTCCAGGCTTCGCTCTCGCGCAGCAGCGCTTCGGCCGCTTCGCGCTGCGTGACTTCGTGCGACAGTTGCGCGACCTTGTCTTCCAGTTCGGCGGTGCGGGCACCGATGCGCGCTTCCAGGTCGGTATTGAGCGACTTGAGCGCCTGCTCGGCGAGCATGCGCGCCGTCACGGCCTTGAGGTGATTGATTTCGACTTCGACCAGCCCGGCCAGATCGGCCAGCACCTGGCGCTGCTCCTGGTTCAGGCGGCGCGGCGCGCGGTCGATGATGCACAGCGTGCCCACGGCTTCGCCATCGCTGTAGACCGGCTGTCCGGCGTAGAAGCGGATGTGCGGCTCGCCGGTCACCAGCGGGTTCTCGGCAAAGCGCGGATCCTGCGCCGCGTCCTCGATCACGAGCAGCGCGCGCGCCTGCACCGCGTGGCTGCAGAACGACAGCGAGCGCGGGGTTTCCGACATGTCCAGGCCATGGTGCGACTTGAACCACTGGCGCTCCGCATCGATCAGCGATACCAGCGCGATCGGCACGTCGAACGTCATGGCGGCCAGGCGGGTAAAGCGATCGAAGCGGGTCTCGGCTGGGGTGTCGAGAATCTGCAGTTCGGCCAGCGCAGCAAGGCGGGCCTGTTCAATTAACATTTGGCTGACGATGATAAACCTCTTCCATGGTCCGGAACGGGGGACGGCAGGGCAGGACGACCCTGTCGACACGGCGCCGGGGATTGGGGGAGCCACATGAAATGGTAGCACGCAGTGCTGTGTGGAAACTACAGGTTCCGTCCCGTGCGTCGCGTGGCGTTGACGTTTTTTTGACAACTTTTAGCGATACATCGGTACAAAAGCGCGTGGACCGGCCGCACATGACCCGCAAAGCGGGCCGTATTTACGCGTGTCCGTGACGCCGCAGTGGCCCGGTTCGTCAGATATCCAGGTGCGAAATCAGCAGCCGGCGCGCATCGATATCGCTCTGCTGATGCCCGCTGCCCTCCCCTTGCGCACCCAGTGAAATCCCGACCGACATGATGTCGATGAGCAGCAGTTGGAGGATGCGCGAAATCATCGACAGGAAGCTCGTGCTGTCTTCGCTGTGATCCACCGCCAGACACACGCTGGCCTTTTTCGCCAGCGGCGAGCGGCTGGCCGTAATCGCAATGATGTCGGCGCCGCGCGCGCGCGCCGTGTCGATCGCCTCGAGCAGCTCGGGAAGCTCGCCGCCGGTGGAAATCGCGATCACCACGTCGCCCGGCCCCAGCAGATCCGCAGCGAGGTTCAGCAGGTGCGAGTCGCCGTAGGATGCGGCCGGGATGCGGAAACGGAAGAACTTGTGCTGGCCGTCGAGCGCCACTGCGCGCGCATTGCCCAGCGCGTAAAACTCGACCCGGCGCGCGCGCCGCAGCAGCTCGATGGCGCGGTCGATCGCGTGCACGTCGAGCGCATCGCGAAACTTCAGGATCGCCGACACCGTGTTGTCGATCACCTTGGCCGACAGGTCATGGGTGCTGTCGGTAACGCGCACCTGGCTGTGGCGCACGGGGATGGTGCCGGTCAGGCTGCCGGCGAACTTGAGCTTGAATTCGGCCAGGCCCTGGAAACCCAGCGAACGGCAGAAGCGGATCACGGTCGGCTGGCTCACGTCGGCCAGGCGCGCGATCTCGGCGATCGGCTCGGACAGCATCTTGCGCGGATGCTCGATCACGAGCGCGGCCACGCGCTGCTCGGCCGGCGAGAGCTCGTGCAGCAGTTGCTGCACACGGTCGGTGAGCGTGTTGGCACCGCTGCGCCCGCGCAGGTGCTCGGACAGGATCGCCGAGACGCCGTACAGCGCCGGGTTGGGCGTCATGATGATGTAGGTCGGAATCTGCGCGATGTAGTCGCGAAAGCGCCCCTTGGCTTCGAAGCGCGCACGGAACGGCGACTGCGCGAACCAGGCGCCCATGCGCGGCACGATGCCGCCCCCGATGAACATGCCGCCAAACGCACCCAGCGTCACGGCCAGGTTTGCGGCCGCGCTGCCCAGCATGCCGGCGAAAGTCTCCAGCACTTCGAGGCACAGCGGATCGTGGGCGTCGAGCGCCGCGCTGACGATGTCGGCGGTGTTGCGCGCTGGCGCTGCGATGCCGTTGCGCTCGGCCAGCGCGCGGTAGATCAGTTCGATGCCGGGGCCGGAAATCAGGCGCTCGTTCGACACGTGCTGCCACTCCCGCCACGCGTACTGCAGGATCGCGAATTCGCGCTCGTCGCTCGGTGCGAAGTTGACGTGGCCGCCCTCGCTGCCGAGCGTGACGAAACCGTCGATGGTCGGGATCACGCCCGAGACGCCAAGGCCCGTGCCCGGCCCCAGCACGCCCGACACGGCATGCGTCTGCGGCGCGCCGCCGCCGATCTGCAGCAGGTCCTTCGGCTGAAAGCCCGGCAGCGCCATCGCCAGCGCGGTGAAGTCGTTGACGATCAGCAGCGTCGACAGGCCCAGCGCGCGGCGCACGGCATCCGTCGAAAACTGCCAGTCGCGGTTGGTCATGCGGATGAAATCGCCGCTGATCGGATTGGCCAGCGCAAAGGCCGCGTGGTGAATGCGCCCGCCCGGATGCTGCTCGAGGTAGGCGTGCAGCAGCGGGATGATGCCGTCGAAGTCGTCGCAACGCAGCACGGCGACCTGCCCCAGCACGCCGGGCGCGGTCTCCAGGCCCAGGCGCGCATGGGTGGCGCCGATGTCGGCCAGCAGGCGCGGGCCGTCGGCAAAGGCGGCACGCGGGGGTTTGCTCTTTGGATCAGGGTCTTCCGTCATACCACAAGGATACCATTGACCCAATGACAAGAGAATGGGCCCTGGTCAGCGCACGAGCCCCTTGAGCAGCGCCTTGTGGAACTGTACCGGGTCCTGCATCTGCGGCGCGTGCCCCATCTCGGGGAATGTCACCAGCACCGAGCCCGGGATTGCCTTGCGCGTGGTCTCGGCCAGCACCTTGTAGTTGCCCAGTGTTGGGCGCACGTCAGCGGGCGCCGCATCCTTGCCGATCGCGGTCGTGTCCTTCAAGCCCATCAGCAGGAAGGTCGGCGTTTTGATCAGCGGGAATTCATGCACCACCGGCTGCGTGTAGATCATGTCGTAGATGAGCGCCGAATTCCAGGCCACGAGTTCCTTGCCCTTGCCACGGTACATCCCTGCCAGCATCTGCACCCACACTTCGTACTCGGGCTTCCACTGGCCGTTGTAATAGGTCGTGCGCTCGTACTCGCGCACGCGCTCGGCCGACAGTTTCAGCTCGCGCTCATACCATTGATCGACACCCAGCGACGGCACGCCCAGGTTCTTCCAGTCTTCCAGCCCGATCGGGTTGATCATCACCAGCTGGTCCGTCAGTTCGGGATACATCAGCGCGTAGCGCGTGGCCAGCATGCCGCCGGTCGAATGGCCGATGATGATGGCCTTTTTCACGCCGATCGAGGCCAGAAGCTTGCGCGTGTTGTCGGCCAGTTGCTGGAACGTGTACTGGTAATGCTGCGGCTTGGTGGATTTGCAAAAGCCGATCTGGTCGGGCACCACGACGCGGTAGCCCGCGTCGCTCAGTGCCTTCGTGGTGCCGGCCCAGGTCGCGCCGCAGAAGTTCTTGCCGTGCATGAGCACGACGGTGCGGCCATTCGGGCTGGCCGGCTTGACGTCCATATAGGTCATCTGCAGGTCGACGCGCTGCGACCTGAAATGGTATTGCTGCGTCGGCGCGGGGTAGGCGAATTCTTCGAGTTCGGCGCCGTAGACTGGCGCGGCGGCCGATTGCGCCTGCGCCGGGGCCAGCGCGAGGGCAAGACTCAGGCCCGCGATGGCGCGGGCAATGTGCGTAAAGTAGGACATGAAGGCGGGCAGACTGGCAGCCGGAGAGTTAACGGAACGGCCAGTCTACCCGGAACCCGGTCAGTCCTGCGCGATCAGCGCCACCTGTGCGGCGGTTGCAAACCGCACCTTGCCGTCCTTGACCACGGCGGTATTCCCCGTGTACCAGTCCCGCACCGTGGCGCCGTCATTGAAGACGCCGCCCACCGAAATCGCCACCGGCTGCTGCGTCGACAGGCCCAGCGCGACGACCACGCGGTCGCTCACGCCATTCTGTTCCCACGTGCGCTTGAACGTGTACGGGCTCGAGCCGATCATCTGGTGCTTGCCGGCGCCGACGGCCGGATGCGCAGCGCGGAAGCGTCCCAGGCGCGCCCAGTGCGCGCGGATATCGGCCACACGGTGCAGGCCACGCTCGGCGTTCGACGCCAGCTCGTCCCAGTTCATGAAGGTGCGCAGATTGGCGTCGCCCTCGGCGCCGTCGAACTTCAGGATGCGCGCCGATTCGTCGCCGTAGTAGATCTGCGCCGCGCCAGGTGCCAGCAGCAGCTTGTTGGCCGACTCGAACGGCTGCTGGCGCAGCGGATCGAACGGGCTGCTGTCATCGTGCGAGCTGATGTAGTTCAGCACCGAGAAGCCTTTCATGTCGCCGTGCAGGATGGTCGAGTATTCCGAGAACACCTGTTCATACGGGCGCTTGGCATCGCTGCGCAGACTGAAGCTGATCATGCTGTCGAAGCCCTGGTCCAGGTAGTCGACGAATTCGCCGCCGCCCAGGTCGAACTTGCGCGCATGCTTGATCTCGTAGTTGTAGACCTCGGACACCATCCAGAACGGCTTCCGGTCGATGCTCTTGGCCGGGTTGGCGCGCTTCCAGTCAGCCAGCGCCAGACTCGCTTCTTTCTTCAGCTCCTTCCACAGGCCAGGCTCGGTGTGCTTGACGGTGTCGGCGCGGAAGCCATCGATACCGAACTTGCGCACCCAGTCGGCATGCCACTTCATCAGGTAGTAGCGCGGCGCGCGCGGGTAGCCGGTGCGCTTGAAGAACGCGTCGAGCTCCTTCACTTCGCGCTCGTAGCGCCCTTCCTTCTTCCACTTGGCCACCAGGTGCGGCGGCAGGTCGACCGGCTTGTCGCTGCCGGTCAAAAAGTCCGGCAGGTTCGCCACCAGCGTGCAGTCGACCGTCGTGCGCGCATCCTTGTAGGTGCAGGTCGGGCCGGTGCGCACCCAAGACGCCGGCCAGACTTTATCCTGCGGCGTGACGGGGCCGGTGTGGTTCATCACCACGTCGAACACGATGCGGATGCCCTTCGCGTGCGCCGTATCGACCAGCGTGCGCAGTTCGTCCTCGGTGCCAAACGCAGCGTCGAGCGCCGTGAAGTCCTTCGCCCAATAGCCGTGGAAGGCGTAGCTCTTGCCGGTGCCTTCATCGGTCGCGCCGTGGATCTGTTCGATCACGGGCGTCAGCCAGATCGCGTTCACGCCCAGGTCGGTGAAATACCCTTCCTTGATCTTGGCCGTGATGCCGGCGATGTCACCGCCCATGAAACCGCGCAGCGGCGCTGCGTCGTCCTTGCGTCCGTAAGCCTTGTCGTTGGCCGGATTGCCGTTGTTGAAGCGGTCCGTCAGCAGGAAGTAGACGGTCGCATTCTCCCAGACGAACGGTTTGGCGGCGGGCGCCGGGCCGGGCAACTGGGCACTGGCAGAGGCCATCGCACCGAAGGCGAGCAGCATGGCGGAAGCAAGGACGGGTAGTTTCATGCGGGGTTCCTGTGTGGTGAAAGGGTCAGGTGACGACCGTGGGTTCGCTGCGGCCGGTGCGCTGGCGCAGATCGGACAGGCTCTCGGCCAGATCGATCAGGCCTTGCAGCGCGGCCTGCGTATCGAGGTTGTGGTGCGCCGGATCGGCTTCGTAGCGTTCGAGGTAGACCCGCACGGTGGCGCCTTCGGTACCGGTGCCGGACAGGCGGAATACGATGCGCGAGCCGTCCGCCATGATGATGCGGATGCCCTGCTGCGTGGACACCGAGCCGTCGACCGGGTCGGTATAGGCAAAGTCGTCGGCCAGCGCAATCTGGTGGCCGGCCAGCGTCTGCCCTGCCAGCTCGGGCAGGCGCGCGCGCAGCGCATCCATCATGGCGCCGGCGGCGCCGGCATCCACGGCTTCGTAATCGTGGCGCGAATAGTAATTGCGACCGAAGCGGGCCCAGTGCGCCGCCAGCAGCTGTTCGACCGTCTGGCCGCGCAGGGCCAGCAGATTGAGCCAGAACAGCACGGCCCATACGCCATCTTTTTCGCGGATGTGGAACGAGCCGGTGCCGTAGCTCTCTTCGCCGCACAGTGTGACGAAACCGGCGTCCATCAGGTTGCCGAAGTACTTCCAGCCGGTAGGCGTCTCGAAGCAGGCGATGCCCAGCGCTTCAGCCACGCGGTCGGCCGCCATCGACGTGGGCATCGAACGGGCGATGCCCTTGATGCCGCCCGCGTAGCCCGGCGCCACGGTGGCGTTGGCGGCGATGATGGCCAGGCTGTCCGATGGCGTGACGGCGATGCCGCGCCCGACGATCATGTTGCGGTCGCCATCGCCATCCGAGGCGGCGCCGAAGTCCGGCGCGTCGGGTGCAGCCATCGCCGCAATCAGCTCGGCAGCGTTGACAGGATTCGGGTCCGGATGCCCGCCGCCGAAGTCTTCGCTCGGCACGCCGTTGACGACCGTGCCGGCCGGTGCCCCGAGGATGCCTTCGAGGATCGTGCTGGCATACGGGCCGGCCACGGCGTGCATCGCGTCAAAGCGCATCCGGAAGCCGCTCGCGAACAGGCCGCGGATCGCATCGAAATCGAACAGGCCACCCATCTGTTCGGCGTAGTCGGCCACCGGGTCGATCACCTCGATCACCATGTTTTCGAGATGCGTGGTGCCCAGCACATCCAGGTCGACAGCCGCTGCATCGCTGATCCGGTACTGCGTGATCGTCTGCGTGTGCGCGAAGATGGCGTCGGTGATTTTCTCGGGCGCCGGGCCGCCATTGTCGATGTTGTACTTGATGCCGAAGTCGCCGTCCGGGCCGCCCGGATTGTGGCTGGCCGACAGCACGATGCCGCCTTGGGCGCCGTGCTTGCGGATGACGCAGCTGACGGCCGGTGTGGACAGGATGCCGCCCTGCCCCACCAGCACGCGCTCGACGCCGTGCGCGGCTGCCATGCGCAGGATGGTCTGGATCGCGTCGCGGTTGAAATAGCGGCCATCGCCGCCGACGACCAGGTGACGGCACGCGCCTTCGCCCAGCGTCAGGAAGATCGACTCGACGAAGTTTTCGAGGTAGCCCGGTTGCTGGAACTCGGTCACTTTCTTGCGCAGGCCCGAGGTGCCGGGCCGCTGGCCGGCGAACGGGGTGGTCGCGACGGTCTGGATGGTCATGCTTTACTCCTGTCAATGTAAGCGTTCACAACACCGCCGGACGGAGCCGGACAATGTTGATAAAACGTTACGATACGACAGACGCCGGATTCACGGCGCGCACACGCGTACCGTGCGCGCCTGGCGCCCCGGCAGTTACACGGCAGCGCGTACCGGCGCCGCCTTGTCCGTCACCAGAAGGGTCAACAGTGCGGCGATGAGCATGCAGACACCGCCCAGCACGAGCGTGAGCACCGCGTGACCATCGAACAGGTGCTTGGTCACAAAGCCCAGCAGCAGGCCGCTGACGATCTGCGGAATCACGACGAAGAAGTTGAACAGGCCCATGAAGTAGCCCATGCGCTTGGCGGGCAGCGAGCCGGCCAGGATCGCGTATGGCATTGTCAGGATCGACGCCCACGCGATGCCGATGCCGATCATCGGTACCACCAGCATGTTCTTGTCGGTGATGAGGAATACGCTGGCCAGGCTCAGGCCGCCAATGGTCAGGCAGGTCGCATGGACGACCTTGCGGCTGGTCATGCGGGCAAACACGGGCAGGATGAAGGCGGCCAGCGCCGACACGCCGCTGTACACAGCGAACATGATGCCGACCCAGCTGCCGGCGTCCTGGTAAGCACTCGACTGCGCGTCGGTGGTGCCGTAGACGCTGTCGGCAATGGCGGTGCCGGTATAGATCCACATCGCGAACAGCGCGATCCAGGTGAAGAACTGCACGAACGCCAGTTGCACCATCGTGCGTGGCATCTTGCCGAAGCCCCCGAAGATCTCGGCGATGGCCACGCCCACGCTGCGCGAGGCGGCGCGCTCCTTGTTGAACGCTTCCATGTCGGGCGGCGGCAGTTCGTCGGCGAACACCACGGTCCAGGTCACGGCCAGGAAGAACACGAGGCCACCGGCGTAGAACGAATAGCGCACGGTGTCGGGGATCACACCGCCGATGACGGCGTTCGACACGCCCATGCTTTCAAAGAAGGTCGGCAGGAGCGAGGCGATGACCGCGCCGCAACCGATGAAGAAGGTCTGCATCGCATAGCCGGCGGTCTGCTGCGACGGATCGAGCTTGTCGCCGACAAAGGCGCGGAACGGCTCCATCGACACGTTGATCGCGGCATCCATCATCCACAGCACGGCCACGGCCATCCACAGCGCGGTGGAATTGGGCATCAGGAACAGCGCGATGGCGGCCAGCACGGCGCCGATGAAGAAGAACGGCCGACGGCGGCCCCACTTCGGGTGCCAGGTGTTGTCGCTCAGGTAGCCGACGATCGGCTGGATCAAGAGACCCGTGACGGGCGCAGCGAGCCAGTAGAGGGAAAAGTTTTCGGGGTCGGCGCCGAGGGTGGCGAAGATGCGGCTGGTATTCGCGTTCTGCAGTGCGAAGCCGAACTGGATGCCGAAGAAACCGAAGCTCATGTTCCACAGCTGCCAGAACGACAGGCGTGGTTTGAGCACGGTCGATTGCATATCCATGTGTGTCCCCAATCTGGCCCGACACGGGAGCGGGCGCTGTTATGTGAATGCGCGGCGCACTGGTGGTGCGCGCCGTTGGTGCAGAGGCGTGCCGGAACAGACAACAGTCCGGCCAGCGTATCTGTAGCAAAATAACATGGGGGTATCAGGGTGTCAATCGTGTAGATCCCATAGTGAGACCAGCACAACGCCCTCAGAGTGCGGGGCGATTTGTAGTCAAACAACAGAGGCAAGAAAGCGTGCTGATCGAGCTGCCGACGTAAAAACGTCGCTCCTGCTTGCGCGGGAACGACGTTTTTCAGCTTACTGTGAAACGATCAGTCCTTGTTACCCTCGCCCTTGCGATGCGGCTTCTTGCCTGGCATCGGCTTGTCGGTCACGCGGCGGTCGGCGCCGCTTTTCGTGAACGGCTTCTTGGCGCCAGCGGCTGGCACCGCTGGCGTTTCGCCGTCACGCGTGATCGACAGCTGGCGGCCGGCGACCCAGATCGACTTGAGCTGCGTGAACAGTTCTGCTGGCATGTCCGACGGCAGGTCGAGCGTCGAGTAATCGTCATAGATCTCGATGCGGCCGATCTGCTTCGACGGGATGTTCGCTTCGTTGGCGATCGCGCCGACGATATTACCCGGCTTGGCGCCGTGGGCAAAGCCCACTTCGATGCGGAACGTCGCCATGCCCGGCTCAGGGTCGCGCATGACGCGCTCTTTCTTGAAGCCCGGCTCGCGCGCAGGGCGCGCTGGACGCTCTTCCCAGTCACCACGCGGCTCGCGTGGTGCGCGCTCGTGGCTGCCGCCAAATTCGCGCTGCGACGGCATGCTTTCCGGACGGACGTCGCGGTCAGGCTTGGTCAGCAGCAGCGGCTCGTCGCCACGTGCCATCTTGGCCAAGGCCGCAGCGATGTCGATCGCCGGCACGTTGTCGTCGCGCTCGACGTCTTCGATCAGCGCGCGGAAGACTTCGAGGTTGCCTTCGGCCAGCGTGGCGCGGATCTGGTCCTTGAAGCGCGTCATGCGCACTTCGTTGACGGCCTTGACGGTCGGCAGTTCGAGTGGCGACACCGGCTGGCGGGTGGTGCGCTCGATCAGCTTGAGCAGGCTGCGCTCGCGCGGGGTGATGAACAGGATCGCTTCGCCGCTGCGGCCAGCGCGGCCGGTACGGCCGATGCGGTGGGTGTAGCTCTCAGGGTCGGACGGCACGTCATAGTTGATGACGTGGCTGATGCGCTCGACGTCCAGGCCGCGCGCGGCCACGTCGGTCGCGACCAGAATGTCGATCTTGCCCTTTTTGAGGTTATCGATCGTGCGCTCGCGCTGCTGCTGGGCGATGTCGCCGTTGATGGCAGCGGCCGAGAAACCGCGCGCCTGCAGCTTGGTCGCCAGTTCTTCGGTGCCCAGCTTGGTGCGCGCGAAGATGATCATGCCATCGAACGCTTCGGCTTCGAGGATACGGGTGAGCGCGTCGAGCTTGTGCATGCCGGCCACCAGCCAGTAGCGCTGGCGGATATTGTCGGCGGTGCCGGTCTTGGCCGCGACCGTGATCTCTTGCGGGTCGCGCAGGTAGGTCTTGGCGATGCGCTTGATCGCTGGCGGCATGGTCGCCGAGAACAGCGTGGTCTGGCGCGTGGCCGGGGTCTTTTGCAAAATCTGCTCGACATCGTCGATAAAGCCCATGCGCAGCATTTCATCGGCCTCGTCCAGCACGAGGGTGGTCAGCTTCGACAGGTCGAGCGAGCCCTTCTGGATGTGATCGATGACGCGCCCTGGCGTGCCGACAACGACGTGCACGCCGCGGCGCAGCGACGACAGTTGCGGGCCGTAGCTCTGGCCGCCGTAGATCGGCAGCACGTGGAAGCCCTTGATGTGGGCGGCGTAGCTCTGGAATGCTTCGGCGACCTGGATCGCCAGTTCGCGCGTCGGCGCCAGCACCAGCGCTTGCGGCGCGGTCTGCTTGACGTCGATGTTCGACAGGATCGGCAGTGCGAAGGCGGCGGTTTTACCGGTACCGGTCTGCGCTTGTCCCAGCACGTCGCGCCCTTCCAGCAACAGGGGAATGGTGGCTGCCTGAATTGGCGACGGCGTTTCGTATCCGACGTCTTTCAATGCTTTCAGGACAGGCGCCGAAAGATTGAGGTCGGAAAACGATGGGATTGGGGTGTCTGACATAGAGGAAGTTGCTCTTATTAAGTAAGTACGAATGCGACAGTTTACACCGTTGCTTCGTTGGGGGCGCTAAATACAATGGACCGGGCGGCCGAAACCACAGAATCCGAACAATGAAAAATGCCCTTGCAGGCACACCTGCAAGGGCATTGGCGATCGCGGTAGCGCCCCATTGGGTGGCGCCACCTTCGCTTGATACCGGATTACAGCTTGTAGTTCAGGCCGAACAGCATCTGGCGGCCATACTTGGCATAGCCGCGCGGACGGTCTTCGGTACCAGCGTAGCTGCGGAAGGCAGTGTCGGTCAGGTTGTTGACCTGGAACAGCACGGACAGACCTTCGACTTGCTTGAAGTCATAACCCAATTGCAGGTCGACTACTTTATCAGCTTTTACGTAAGTCAGCTCGGTTGCACCGCCAATTCCGCCGATTTCACCCACATAATCGCTGCGATAACGCTGGCTGATACGTGCCGAGAAGCCATCTTTCTCGTAATACGCCGTCACGTTGAACACGCGCTTCGACAGGCCCGGCAGCGGAATCGCGACATTGCCGAAGCGCTGGTCCAGAATCGAGATCTCGCTGTTGGTGAACGACGCGTTGGCGGTGATGCCGAAACCGTCGAGCATCGGGTGGATCATGTCCAGCGGCGTCGATGCCGCAAACTCCAGGCCGCGCAGGCTACCGCCCTCGCCGTTGCGCGGCTGGGTGATGGTACCGATGTTGGTCAGGGCGCCCTGCAGGTTGAACTCCGAGAAGTCACGCGGCACGGTCACGCTATAAATGTACGAGGACAGATCCTTGTAGAAACCAGCCGCCGAGATATAGCCCTTGTTGCCGAAGTACTTTTCGTACGACAGGTCGACCTGCTTGGCGCGCCATGGATCGAGCTGCGCATTGCCGCCGTTGCCGTACGGGGTACCGGTGGTCTGGGCGGTCAGGCCCACTTCCAGCGCCGCGTTCAGCTGGTTCAGCTTGGCGCGGGCCAGCGTCTTGCCGGCGCCGAAGCGCAGGAATTGCTGGTCAGGCAGGCTCCATGCCAGGTTGATGCTTGGCAGGTAGTCGGTGTACTTCTTGCCGTCGGTCAGCGGGACCAGGTCGGCGAACGGCCAGGCGCGCAGCGTGTTCGCGGTCGAGCTCTGGTCGGTTTCGATGACCTGCATGCCGATATTGCCGCGCAGCGGCATCGACATCAGTTCGGTGTCGATGTTCAGCTTGGCGTAGCCGGTCTTGACCTTCTCTTCGATGGTCCAGTTCTTGGTCGCGCCCCATGGCACCAGCACGGCTGGCGTGAATGGGCCGAAGTTGTTGGCCAGCACGCCGTCGATGTCCCAGCTCAGGCTGTTCTGCAGACCGTACAGCGCTTGCGAGCTGTTGAGAACGTTGGCGCCGAAGGTGCCGTTGCCGATCTTCGAGAAGCCCGTTTCCAGGTGTTCTTTTTCCTTCTCGCGCTTGGAGTAGTTGAAGCCCAGCTCCAGGCTGTTGAAGTACGCGTTGTCGAACTTGCGCTCGATGCTCGTGCGGAACGAGGTCATCTTGTCGGTCATGTTCGGGGCGTTGACATAGCCTTCGCCGAACTGGCCGCCGATGGCGATCTGCGACGGATCGTCGTAGGTGCCCGACAGGCCCAGCACAGGAATCGTGCCGCCGTTGTAGCTGTAGTTCAGCGTCTGGCGCGCAGCGCGGCCGGCGTTGATCTCGATCAGCTGTTCCTTGTGGTCAGCCTTCGAGCGGCTGATGTCGACGATGCCGACCCAGTCGCCCGTCGTGTAGCGGTTGTTCCAGCCGAAGGCGGTCAGCTTGTCGTCGCGCGTCAGGCGGTTGTTACGCACCACCGGATTGACGTTGTTGGCGGTGCCGCTGATCATCGTGCCGTTGACGACCGTCGGGTTCGAGAAACTGACTTGCCCGTCGTCCTTGAGCGGCATTTCGATGCCGCGGCGGATTTCTTCCTGGTCGAAACGCGAGTGGTAGACGTCGAAGGTCGAGCTGAAGTTGCGGTTAGGACGCCATTCGAGCACACCCATCAGGCCATCGCGCACCTGGTTGCCGGTGGTGGCGATCGACTTCATGCCCTTTGGCACTTTGACGGTCGAGCCTGGCACGACATTGGTGTCATCCACCCAGTCCCAGGTTTCGAACTGTTCGCCGACGTTCGGCTTGTCCTGGCGTGCGTAACCGATGGCCACGCCGAGCGTGCGGTTGGCAAACTGGTCGATGTACGACGCACTGACGCGGCTGCCGGTGTCCGGCGAGCCGGCGCTGATTTCGCCTTTCGAGTTCTTTTCACCGCGCACATTGACGGTGACGACGCGTTCGCGCAGCGACAGCGGCTTGATGGTCTGCAGGTCGACCGTACCCGACAGGCCCTGGCCGATCACGGCAGCGTCGCCGGTTTTGTACACGGTGACGGCGCTGATCAGTTCGGATGGGTACTGGTCGTATTCGACGGTACGGTCCGAGCTGGTGGTGACTTGTTCGCGGCCGTTGAGCAGCGCGGTCGACAGGTCGCCCGAGGTGCCGCGGATGCTGATCGACTGGGCCTGGCCGTTGACGCGCTGCGCCGACAGACCTGGCAGGCGGGCCAGCGATTCGGCGATCGACACGTCCGGCAGCTTGCCGATGTCTTCCGACGAAATGGCTTCGACGATGCCGGTCGATTCGCGCTTGACGGCAATCGCGTCTTCAATGGCGCGGCGGATACCGGTCACGGTGACGGTGGCGACTGGCACATCGGTTGCGGCGGTGTCAGTCGTCGTGGCGGTTTGCGCCTGCGCGCTGCCGGCCATGATGGTGACAAAGATGGCGCATCCGGCGGCCACTGGGCTCAGCTGGAACGCGGAACGCTTGTTGGCGAAAGTTTTCATGATCTCCTCAGAACGACGTAATTTCCCTAGAGCAGCTTTCGACCGCCATGTTCGGGACTTTGTTATGACACGCCTCAACATCAACGCTCGGCGGGATTCTGTATTAAAACTAGATGCACTGTCAACGGGAGTACATTTCAAACGAACTCACCTGCCATCAAGTTCGTAAATCGAATAAAAACAACGACTTACTAACTGATGAGTAGTCGGAGTGTGGTTTTTAAAGCCTGTAGTCGGGCTACAAACGCTCTAAAAAGCAACGGATTATGCTCAATTGCACCGAATCAGTGCGTGGGATGTAGTAAAACATTCATGCGTTGCAATACACCTTGTAACTTCACTACACAAATTTTGTATTTTTACAACAGACGAAAAAAATCCCCGGCAGCCTTTCGGCTGTCGGGGATTGCTTGGCGCGGATCGACGGCTGCTACACAGCCTCGCCGGTCATCAGAACTTGTAGTTGGCGCCGAACTGGTAGGTGCGGCCGTAGTCGACGCGACGGGTGATCGAATCGCTGCTGTTCGTGTACTCCTGGTATGGCGCATTGTTCCAGTTGTTGGCCTGGGCAAACACCGACAGGCCCTTGGCGAAGCCCGACTGGATTTCATACGACAGCTGGAAATCGACGATGGTCTCGCCCTTCACGAACGTGTACTGCAGCGTGTCTGAGAAGTCCGGCGACTGGCCCAGGAAGTCCGAGCGCTTGCGCGCTGCAGCAGCGATCTGGAAGCCGTACTTTTCGTAGTACACGCGCAGATTGCTGACCTTGCGCGACAGGCCCGGCAGCGGGATCGACTGCGCCGACGTCTGCACGTTGCCGAAGCCCAGGGCCGGGATATCGATCGCCGAGCTGGTGAACGAGTGGTTGGCCATGATGCCGAAGCCGTCCAGCCACTCGCTCGCCATGTTCAGCGGAATATTCACTGCCAGCTCGTAGCCCTTGATGCTGCCGCCGTTACCGTTTTCAGGACGGTTCAGCACGCCAACGGTCGAGCCGGCGAAGTCGCCGGTGGTCGGCAGCGGCGTGGTCGAGGTTGCCCATGGCGCGAAGTCGTATTCCGACGGCGTGCGCAGGATGAACGTATCGAGCTTCTTGTAGAACACGGCTGCGCTGACATAGCCCTTCTTCGCGAAGTACTTTTCGTACGACAAGTCGAACGCCTTGGCCTTGAACGGCTTGAGGCCCGGGTTACCGCCGCCACCGCTGATGAACGGATTGGTCACGCCGGTGTTCACGCCAAAGCCGATGCCGCCGCGCAGGTCGTCCAGGTTCGGACGCGACAGCACTTGCGCCAGACCCATGCGCAGCACCTGGTCATTCTTCAGGTCGAACGACAGGTTCAGGCTTGGCAGCACGTCCCAGTAGCTGACGCTGTCGACAACGCGCACGGCCGGGCAGGCATCGGCCGTCTCGCCGGTGCAGCTGCCGCTGTTGTAGCCGCCGCCCGTCTGCTTCGTGTGCACGAACTGCGAGCCGACGTTACCGCGATACTCAAAACCGAACAGCTCGCCGTTCAGATCGCCCATCAGGTAAGCGGTCTGGACCGTTTCCTTGACATCCCAGAACTTGGTCAGGATGTCGGCGTTGACCTTCGTGGCCAGCTGGTACACGGTGCCGAGCGAGCCGGACGGATTCCACGACGCGATCGGGATGCCGGTGGTGCCGGCAATGGCGGTACCCGTGCCTGGCATCGTCTGCGCAGCGAACTGGGCGCCGCCCAGGATCTCGAGACGGCCTTCTTCGCCGCTGCGCGCTTTTTCGCGGTCGGTGAAGTTGTAGCCGAACTGCACGGCCGACATCGGGCCCCACTCCACCGGACGCTTGGCGTTCAGGCGGATCGCCTTGAGCGTGTCTTCCACGTACGGCTGGGCCAGGTAACCGGCTTGCGGCAGGATGTTGGTGGCGGTGCCCGACCAGCCGTTCACGTCGGTCAGTTGCGCAACCGCGCGGTCCGAATAGTTCAGGCCAGTGCGCCAGGCGACGTCGGTGAAATTGCCGCCGTTAAAGCCAGTCCACGAGATCGTGTCCAGCGGATTCGCATTGCCCGGCAGGCCGGCGGTGGTTTCGTAGCGCGCGCTCAGCTTGGTCGCTTTCGACCAGGTGATGTCAGCGCTGGTGCTCCAGTCACCCAGCTTCAGTTCGTTCTTCCAGCCGACCGTTTTCAGGTCGTCTTCCGACGTCTCGACGTGGTTACGCACCACGCCCTTGTAGTTGGTCAGCGTGCCGCTGGTGGCCACGCCATTCTGCACGACGACGTTCTGCAGCACGCCGGCCGGGTCATACAGGCCCGACGTGTTCGAGCCGACTGCGCCTTCGAAACCGCTGCGCTTCAGGCCTGTCTCGCCGGCCGAGTAGAACAGGTCGAGGGTCGAGCGGAAATCGCGGTTCGGACGGAACTGCAGCGACATGAAGGCGCCGTCACGCTTGTGCGACGTCGATTCGGTGTCGGCGGTAAAGCCCAGTGGCACCAGCACGTTCTGACCGTTGAACGGCAGGGCTGCCGTGTTGCCGCCCCAGGCGTCGAACTTGCGCTGCTCGCCACCGGTTTCGTCGTACGACGTGATACCCAGCGCGATGCCGAACTTGCGGTCGGCAAACTGGTCAATGTACGAGAACGAGACGCGGTCGCCGCTGCCTTCTTCGGCGGTGCGCACGCCCAGGCGGCTGCGTTTGTAGTTGGCAGCAATGACGCGCTTGCCGAAGTCCAGCGGCTGCACGGTTTTCAGGTCGATCGTCGCGGCCAGGCCCTGGCCGATGACGCTCGCGTCCGGCGTCTTGTAGATCACGACGCCGCCCATCAGCTCGGACGGGAACAGGTCGAATTCAGGATTGCGGGCATTGCCGGTCGAGGCCATTTCGCGGCCGTTGAGCAGCGTGCCGTTGAAGCTCGGCGACAGGCCGCGCACCGAGATTTCCGATGCACGTCCCGAACCGCGGCTGCGCTGGGCGGTCACGCCCGGCAGGCGCGCGATCGATTCGGCAACTGACGTATCCGGCAATTTGCCGATGTCTTCGGCCGAGATCGCTTCAACGATCGAGTTCGAATTGCGCTTGATCGAGATCGCCGCTTCGATGCCGGTACGGATACCGGTCACGGTCACTTTCGAGACGGCGCTGTTCGGGAACGCGGTGGGTGCGGCGGCCGGCGCTTCTGCCGGCGTCTGCACCGTGGCGGCTGCCACAGGCGTGTTCGGTGCAACAGGGGTGGCTTCTTCGCTGCCCGAGGCTTGCGCATACGCGTTACCTGCCAGGACCGACAGCAGCACGGCGCAACCGGCGGCGAACGGGTTCAACGGGAATGCAAACGTGGCTGCAGTACGGCGGCGGGCCTGGGTGGCCCGGGTGGCGGTGGCGTTCATGTGTCTCCTCGGTTTTTCTTAACTGCCTGTTACGGCTCTGTACTAAAACTAGAACCGGAACAGGCAGCAATGTGTGGCGAGGATCATGGCATGCTTTGCACGACAACAACATTGTGCACGTTGTACTTGGGCTACAGATTTGTGGAGTTTTCAGGCCCTTCAAGGACTTTCGCACCGAATCTGAAGGCAATCTGAAGGTTGGACCATGTTGAGCCTATGTAGTCGGGGTGAAATCGAATCCACCCCGCATGATTGTTGGGCGGCAGGGTTTATAGTAACCTTCCATCAACACAACAATTACCGGCCCCGCGTTCCAGCGTCGACATGCAGATCCTGTAGTCCAACTACGTCAGCAGTATCGCGACTGGCACCAGCCCCAGAACCCATGAGACAACTCCTCGCCACCATCGTGCTCGGCAGCGCTTCGCTTGCCGCCTTCGCCCAGGCCCCAACCATTGACCGCATGGAGCCGCCGTTCTGGTGGGCCGGCATGCACGACAACAAGGTCCAGCTGATGGTGCATGGCGAGGCGATTGGCGATCTGACGCCGACGCTGACCTACCCTGGCGCGCGCATCGCATCGGTCACGCGCACGCCGAACCGCAACTACCTGTTCATCGACCTCGTGCTCGACCCGAAGGTGGCGCCTGGCACGTTCGACATCACGTTCAGCGGCGCCGGCCGTACGACCACGCACGCCTACCGCCTGCTGGCGCGCGACGCGGGTTCCGCGACCCGCCAGGGCTTTTCCAGCAAAGACGCGATCTACCAGATCATGCCGGACCGCTTTGCCAATGGCGACCCGTCCAACGACAACGTCGCCGGCATGCTCGACAAGGCCGACCGCAAGGGCGGCCTGGGCCGCCACGGTGGTGACATCCAGGGCGCGATCAACCACCTCGACTACATCGCGGACATGGGCTTCACGCAGCTGTGGCCGACGCCGCTCATCGAGAACAATATGCCGGGCTACTCGTACCACGGCTATGCAGCCACGGACCTGTACAAGATCGATCCGCGCTACGGCAGCAACGAAGACTTCGTGCGCCTGTCGACCGAAGCGAAGAAGCGCGGCATCGGCATCATTCAGGACGTCGTGCTGTCGCACATCGGTTCGCACCACTGGTGGATGAAGGATGTGCCGGCGCCGGACTGGATCAACTACAACGACAAGTTCGTCCCGACCCAGCACTACCACACGGCGGTGCAGGACCCGTACGGCTCAAAAGAAGACGCCGACAACTTCACGCGCGGCTGGTTCGTCAAGAGCATGCCCGACCTGAACCAGTCCAATCCGCTGCTGGCCAACTACATCATCCAGAACAACATCTGGTGGATCGAATACGCGAAGCTCTCGGGCCTGCGCATCGACACGTTCGGCTATTCGGACAGCGCGTTTTTGTCGGAATACACGCGCCGCATCATGGCCGAATACCCGAACCTGAACCTGGTCGGCGAAGAGTGGAGCATCAAGGTGCCGGTCGTGGCGCGCTGGCAGCGCGGCAAGGACAACTTCGACGGCTACCGCGCCTACATGCCGAGCATGATGGACTTCCCGGTGGCCGAGGCGATGCGCAACGCGCTGGCGGACAAGAAAGGCGGCAACGTGTTCTCGGACGTGTACGAGACGCTGTCGCTCGACTACCTGTATCCCGAGCCGGGCAACCTGGTGCTGTTCGCGGACAACCACGACATGTCGCGCATCTACAGCGTCGCCGGCGAAGACTTCGACAAGTACAAGATGGCGATGGTGTTCATGATGACGGCGCCGCGCATCCCGCAGTTCTACGTGGGCGACGAGCTGCTGTTTACCAGCCCGACGAAAGACCGCGACGACGCCAGCTACCGCATCCCGTTCCCGGGCGGCTGGGCCGGCGACAAGGTCAATGCCTTCACCGGCACGGGCCTGAAGGACAAGCCGCGCGCGGCGCAGGCCTTCGTGCGCAAGCTGGCCAACTGGCGCAAGGGCCAGCCGGTGATCCACAGCGGCCGCATGATGCATTACGGGCCGCAGAACAATACCTACGTCTACTTCCGCTATAACGCGGACAAGAAGGTGCTGGTCGCGTTCAACAACAACGCAAAAGAAATGGCGCTCGATGTCGGGCGCTTTCGCGAAATGCTCACGGGCGTGACCAGCGGCGTGGATGTCCTGACCGGCAAGACGTTCGACCTGCGCTCGAAGCTGACCCTGCCCGCTCGTGCTTCGGTGATTCTGGAGCTGGAGGCAGCGCGATGATGCGCAGCGCCATCGCACTGGCCGCCCTCCTCGCCTGCGGCACCGCCCACGCGCAGTTGGACGCTGCCTTGTTCGTGCGCGGTGCGTTCAATGGCTGGGGGACGGCCGATGCGCTGGCGCCCAAGGGCAAGGGAATTTACCAGGCCGACATCGCCGTCGCGCCGGGCAACCACGCCTTCAAACTCGGTAGCAGCGATTGGGCTGCCGAGTGGGTCATCGATCCGGACAAGAGCGTCAATGTGGCGCCCGATACCGCGTACCAGCTCGAACGCTTATCCGGGCCGGAGACGTTCCTGTTCGTGCGCACGTCGGGCACCTACCGCTTCACGCTGGACGCGAGCGATCCGGCCAAACCTGCGCTGAAGGTCACACGTCTTCCCGATGCCGACCGTGCCAACGCGCCCGATCCGCATGCGGGCCACACTGCAGTTGCCACGCAAGCGTGGCCGACCTGGGACGGCAAGACCGAAACGGTGCGCTACTCGACGCCGGATGCGCAGGCGCTGCTCCGCCAGTACGTCCAGTCGAGCACGATGAGCTTGCGCGATCCCGGCCCGCAGCATGTCGCGTACGCCGAGCAGAAAGGCTTGCCGCGCGCCCGCACGGGCAACCTCGCCTTCGACGCGCTGTTCGCGCTGGCCGGCGCCGAGATGCGCCTCAATTCGGTCAGCCAGATCAAGGACGGCAACTACAACGGCGGCAACGCCATCGATTGCGACTGCTTCTCCACTGGCGAGAAGTGGGCGTATGTCTGGACGCGCGACCTGTCGTATGCGGCCGACCTGGGCCTGGCCCTGCTCGACCCGCAGCGCGTGCGCAATTCGCTCGACTTCAAGCTGTCGGGCTGGCGCGCCGGCGTCACGCCGGTGACGCAGATTCCTGCCACGGCGGACGGCCTGCAAATCGTGCAGGACACCGGCAGCGGCGGCAGCTGGCCGGTCAGCACCGACCGCCTGACATGGGCCTTCGCGGCCGAAGAAACGCTGCGCACGCTGCCCGCTGCCGAGCGCGCGGCATTCGCCAGCAAGGCCTTGACGGCGCTGTCGAACACGCTCGAGATCGACCGCGTGGCGGCATTTGACGCGACCACGGGCCTGTACATGGGCGAAGAATCATTCCTCGACTGGCGCGACCAGACTTACGCTGCGTGGATGCCGGGCGACCTGGCGTCGATGGCCAGCTCCAAGGCGCTGTCGACCAACGTCGTCATCTTCCAGGCGCTCAAGCTGGCGGCGCAACTGGCGCGCGAACAGCACGATGGTGCGAAAGCCAAACGCTACTCACGCTGGGCACTTGAACTGAAACGCGCGATCAACAAGGAACTCTGGCTGGCCGACGAAGGCATGTACAGCAGCCTTACCGCCGGCCACCTGGACGGCGCGCCGCTGCACAAGTTCGACTGGCTCGGCCAGGCGCTGGCCATTGTCAGCGGCGTGGCCGACGACAAGCAGACGGCGTCGATCCTGGCGCGCTATCCGCATGGTCCGATGGGCGCACCGGTCATCTGGCCGCAGCAGATCGGCGCGCCGGTGTACCACAACCGCGCCATCTGGCCCTTCGTCACCGCGTATGGCTTGCGCGCTGCGGTGCAGGGCAAGAACGCGGCGGTGGCCGATGCCGCCTACGCAACGCTGATGCGCGGCGCGGCGGTGAACCTGTCGAACATGGAAAACCTCGAGTGGTTGTCGGGCCAGCCGCTGCTGCTCGACGAAACCACGCCATCGCTGAGCGGACCCGTGATCAACTCGCGCCGCCAGTTATGGTCCGTGGGCGGGTATCTGGGCATGGTGATCGACAATGTGTTCGGCGTGACCGTGCAGGACGACGGCATCGCGCTGCGCCCGTTCGTGACGGCCAGGCTGCGGCGCGAAACCTTTGGCGCGACCAACGAGATTGCCTTGCACGACCTGCGCCTGCACGGCAAACGCATCGACGTGGTGCTGCGCCTGCCGCCAGCGGCCGAGGGCGACGGCTATCACCGGGTCGAGCGCATTCTGTTGAACGGCAAGCCGGTCAAGGACACGCTGCTATCCAGCGATTTGCAGGCCGGGAATCGTATCGAGATCGTACTGGGCAAACTCGTCGCCGGCGCGCAGGGCATCCGCCGCGTGCAGGCCAATCCGTATGAAGAATCGTCCGTCACGTTCGGGCCGCGCGAACCGGTGATCGAGGCGCTGACGCGTGCATCGTCCGGCGCCGTGGGGTTGACGATCGGCGCGAACGGCAATGCGGCGGGTGTGACCTACCGCGTCTACCGTGACGGCAAGCTGGTGGCCGACAAGCTGCCGGCCGGTGCCTGGACCGACGACAAGGCCAGCGTGGCGTCGTGCTATGCGGTGGAGGCGCGCTTTGCCGACAGCGGCAATGTCAGTCACCACAGCCAGCCGCGCTGCATCGATGCAGTTGCTGGCACAGGCGTCGACATCGGCGTCACCGACCCGCGCGTGACGTCGAACCTGACGACCACGGCGCCGGATGCGCGCTTTCCACTACCCGCGATCCGCGACTGGGGTCGGCCGCAAGACCGCTTCGCCGTGGATAAAATTCGGGTTGAAAGCGCAGGCGACTACCGGATCCAGGTGCGTTATCACAACGGTGCGAACCAGGTAAATCTGGGGATCAGTGGCGGCGTGAAGTGGCTGGCGTTGAAGAATGGCGCTGGCAAGGTCGTGGCCCAGGGCGTGATCCAGTTACCGCATGCGCCGTTGTTCAAGGGCGCGACGCCAACCGTGTATTCGACGCCGCTGGCTGCGCGCCTGACGGCCGGCAATTACCGCCTGGAGATGACGGACTTCTACAATATGAGCTACCTGGAGAGCAACCGCACCTTCACGGGCGCCGGTGGTGCCGAACCGGCGAACCGGTTCGACATCCATGGCGTGCGGCTGCTGCGGGTGAAGTAAGCCGGTTGGATCAGGCGGCAGCGTCCGTTGTGGCCGCTGCCGCCTGTGGCGGCGCAAGCAGCAGCTTGAGGCGCCCTTCCAGCACCCGGAACTCGAACGGCGTCGCCATCTTGCTGACTTCGCCATCGACGGCGACCTTCAGGCGCTTGCGCCCGTACAGCGACGGCGTGCGCACGGTCATGCGCTTGAACGAAAACGCCACGACGTCGTCGGCGCCGCCCAGCTTGCCGAGCGCACCGCGCACCAGCAGGCCCAGCAAACCGAGTTTACCCATCGGCTTGGGCGCCAGCGCCGCGAGCTGGCCATCCTCGACCGCATCGGTCAACTGTTCCATGCCGACCTGTTCCATCTGAAGCCGGTTATTGCCCACAAACAGCGTCGTCGTGCGCAAACGCTGCTCTTTACCATCGAGCTCGAGCCGGATCTGCAGGTGGCGATGCGCGCGCAGCGCCATCTTGATAGCCGACAGAAACGCCACCACGCGGCTGCGCCCGAACTCGCGCTTGTCATGCTCGCGCTCTTCCAGCAGCGCCGGGTACAGGCCGACACTCGCATTGACCAGGAAGATCTTGTCGTTGAGCATGCCCACCTGCACCGGCTTGATCTTGGCGCGCAGCAGCGCGTGCACTGCCTCGGCCAGGTCTTCCGGAATCCCGTGGGTGCGCCCGAAATAGTTGAAGGTGCCCTGCGGCAGCACGCCAAACGCGCACCCGGCCAGAACAGCCTGGTGCGCAACCGTGTTGATGGTGCCATCGCCGCCAGCGGCCACCAGCACGCCACCGCTGGCGACGGCCTTGGCCGCCATGTCCTTTGCAATCTGTTCGATGCGCTCGGGCTCGTCCACCACTTCCAGATGGCACACGCGACCACCGGCGTCCATGACCTCGTTGATCGTGGAGATGCGCATCTCGGTTTCGGAATGACCCGACCCCGCGTTCAGAACAATGAAGAAAGGAGCATCAGGTAGCAACTCGGTGGCTGGCATCGCAGGGTCGATTCGGTGAAGGATTGTTGATCGAAATTGCAGCCATCGTATCACCGGCGTTGCCGGCGCTAGGTGCGTTATTCAACCGTCACGTGCAGGCGCCAGGGCGGTGCGCGACGCAATCTCCAGCGATGAAAGTGGCACATACCCGGATCAGCGAAACACTTTGTTGCGCGCACGATTCACTTTTTTTACTTTATTTCAAGTTACCCACATGCCTGTAACGTGACTGGACTCCACTAGCGTGCCGCGATGATTCTGCGAAGCTTCGGGTAAATGAATACCGATACTGCTATTGCGACAGGCAACCCAACTGCAAGCAGAGCCGTGCCAGGATCGATGCCGATGGCATATCGAATGGCAATCGCCGCGACACATCCCCAAAATATCGAGCACGTGAGTGTGTAACAAACAACGACAACCCGTTTTCTGATTTCTTCCATGTGCAAATGCGCGATTTTACGTGTTGAGAGAGAATTCTGGCCAGATAGGTGAAATCATCGATCAAGGCCGCAAACTCAATTTTTTCGCCTGCTTTCCACCTTTTTTTGCAGATTTTGCAAATGCGAAATTAATTCAAGCAGACCAAGCTCCTGTACCGTTTTTTGAAGGTCCACGCTGGTTTTAATTTTTGCAATGCCATCGGCTGATTGACCCTTGCACAGTGCTAGCCAAACCGCTTCGGCATCGTCTGGACTGGATGCGGCTCCCGCCGCCATGAGAATGCCGGTGATCTTTGCGTACGGCGGTACCGGATTGGACAGGTAATACGGTTGCGTTACCATGAACGGTATGAATCCGGACGGATCTTCGATCATCTTCGGGTTGCAAGCCAGCGCGGCTTGCTTCAGCGACAAGATGGAGGCGATCCATGGAGTCATTCCCTTTTCGCCTGCATCATTGATATGAAGCCTGATAACGTCAGATGTCAGCAATGCAGAAACAACGTTCGGGTAGCCAAGATAGGCCGCCAATGTCAGCGGAGACTGACGCCCCTGCTCTTTTCCGAGCAAACCAGCCGTCGAACCGCTCGAGATATATCGGCGTATTTCATCGGCAGCGCTGGCTTCAGCCGCGATCATTTCTTCAGCACTCCCTGTAGTTTCTCCCACTGAGTAAATACGGTCAGCCAACAATGCGATGACGCTGGATGGATCGCGTGCCAGCTCTGTGGCATTCGCAGAGGAAGAAAACGAGAGACATGCTGCCAGTAAAAATGCGTAAGCTGGTCGTGTTCTTCTAGATGTCGTCATCTGGTCCGATTGATTGGGTTTGATCGCTGCGCAAGCCAGATATTGAATTGAGCCATGAGCTTGGCATCGCTTCCGAATGGTACTGCAATGGATGACGAGTGCGCGCCTGAGGATGCCGCACTGGTTCCGAAAACGATGAGCGCAGCAGCGACTACAGACAGCGCAATCCTACATTCGAGCCAGCTTCGGGACTATTCGTGTGCTGAAGGTACCTGACTATCATGAGGCTACATTTCATCACGAGGGGATCAGCATGGCCATGCAAAATGAAGACAATGACGTCAAGGCAAATCGTGACCAGCAGCGCATGGGTGACGGCGCAGGCAGCGACCCTGCCGTGAACAAACCGGCCGAAACTGAAGAACAGCAGGTGACGATGCCGCCAAGTGAGACCGACGACGACCAGTATGATCAGGGTACTGTGCGCACCGAGCCCTGAGCGTCGCCATTCGGGGGCACTAACCCCATCGAAGTTTGAGCGATCCTACAAATGCGCCCTTCGACCACGTAACAGCACCGGGATTGGCAGTACCCGTCACGCACCTGGCACGTCGTCAGCCGTCGGCCAGTGATCGGGATCCTGCAGCAGCTGGTACATCACATAGGCATCGATATAGCCCAGGCGCTTGTGCCGAAACGCCTTGGGCAGCGTGCCGACAATCGAAAAACCGAGCTTCTTCCACAGCCCGATGGCCGGCCCGTTGGTGCTGACCACATGGTTGAATTGCATCGCCAGATAGCCGCGCTCGCGCGCTTCGGTCAAGCTGTGCTGACCCATCGCACGGCCCACGCCCGCTCCCTGCGCCGCCGGGCTGACCATGTACGAGGCATTGGCCACGTGATGGCCGCGCCCGACCTGGTTCGGTACCAGGCGGTACATGCCCAGCACCCGGCCGCCCGCGCTTACCGCGACAAAGCTGGCCACGCCCTCGCCCAGCCAGTAGTGGTAACCGGCTTCGCGGGACGTTGCCGTGCTGAAGACATAGCTTTCACCCGCCTCGATATGGGCGCAAAAAATAGTCCAGATCGACTCGAAATCGGCTTCGAGAGCAGGACGGATAACAAGATCTTTCACAACAATCTACAGGAGTGCCGGGACAGGGCGGTCCGCTATTTTGCCTGAAAATACACAGATTATCACGCACTATATTGACATTTTAACTACGGCCGAGGCGGAAGTCGGCGCTGTCCGGGCGCCCCGGCAGATGCAGGCGGCTGGCCGCCGCCGGTGCTTCGGCCACGACCTGGCCGCGCCGCAAGACGAAGCGGCGCGGGGCGCGCAGGCGGATGGCTTCCACCGTCGAGCCGGCGTCCAGGATCACCAGGTCGGCATGGCAGCCGGGCGCCAGGCCATAGCCGTCGAGCCCGAGAATGCGCGCAGGTGTTTCGGTAATGGCGGTAAAGCACGACTGCATCGCTTCAAGTCCCGTCATCTGCGCGACGTGCAGGCCCATGTGCGCCACCTCGAGCATGTCGCCCGAGCCCATCCCGTACCACGGATCGAGCACGCAATCGTGGCCGAAGGCGACATCGACGCCCGCCGCCATCAGCTCGGGTACGCGCGTCATGCCGCGCCGCTTCGGGTAGGTGTCGTTGCGGCCTTGCAGCGTAATGTTGATGAGCGGATTGGCGATCGCCGCTACGCCGCTCTCGGCGATCAGCGGGATCAGCTTGCTCACGTAATAATTGTCCATCGAGTGCATCGACGTCAGGTGCGAGCCAGCCACCCTGCCCTGCAGCCCCAGGCGCTGCGTTTCGTACGCCAGGGTTTCGATATGGCGCGACATCGGATCGTCGCTCTCGTCGCAGTGCATGTCCACGCGCAGACCCCGTTCGGCGGCGAATTCGCACAGCAGGCGGACGGACTCCGCGCCCTGCGCCATCGTGCGCTCGAAGTGCGGAATGCCACCGACGACATCGACGCCCATGTCGATCGAGCGCTTGAGGTTCTCGAACGCATTGGCGCTGCGCAGCAGGCCGTCTTGCGGAAACGCGACCAGTTGCAGGTCGAGATACGGCGCAACGCGGCGCTTGACTTCCAGCAGCGCCTCGACCGCCAGCAGCCGGTCGTCGCACACGTCGACGTGGGTGCGGATCGCCAGCAGGCCGCGCGCCACCGCCCAGTCGCAATAACGCAACGCGCGCTCGATCAGCGCATCCTGGCTCAGCTGCGGTTTCAACTCGCCCCACAGCGCGATCCCTTCCAGCAAGGTGCCGCTGCGGTTCACGCGCGGCAGGCCGTAGCTCAGCGTGGCGTCCATATGAAAATGCGCATCGACGAACGGCGGGCTGACCAGGTCGCCGGCAGCGTCGATCTCGCGCACGCCGCGCTCTGCGAGTTGGGGGACCAGCGCCGCGATGCGGCCGTCCTGAATGCCGATATCGATGCCGGTGCGGCCATCTGGCAGCGTGGTATTGCGGATCACGAGGTCCATGGTGACTCCATTAAATGGTTGCCCGATTGTAGCAATTGTGGCGCCGTCGTATGGCAATGCTGCAACGCAATATCACCCGCGCCGAATAAGCCACCATCGTTCATTGCACGGGCCAGGAATCGTGGGTACACTGACTTTATTGCAGCGCGCCATACTTGATAGATAGGAAACTTCATGACCTCACTCTCCGAGCAGTTGTCCGCAGCACCCAATCATTACCTGACTGCACCGATGAACGCCCAACTTACGGTGCTCAATGCATTGACCACCCAGGCGCTCGACAGCGCCAGCCGCATCACGGCGCTGAACCTGTCCACGTCCCAGGAAGTCCTCGAGCGCTCGGCGCAGACGGCGCGCCAGCTGATCGGCGCACGCGATGCGCGCGACCTCGCCGTACTGCGCAGCCACGCCGAAGAACAGGTGCGCAGCCTGTTTGCCTACAGCCGCGAATTGCTCGGCATCGCTGCCGGCGTCCAGCCGTTTCTGGTGCGCAGCGTGACGCCGGCACCAATGGCAGCACCGGTCGCCGAGATGGCGCAGGCCGTAACCGAAGCCGGCGAGGACGCCTCTGCTACATTGCAGGCAGCGGCCGAGCGCACGATCGAGGCCGTTGCAGCGGCACCGGCGCCGGTTGCCGAAGCGCCAGCGCCAGCGCCAGAAATTGAAACAGCGCCCGCAGCAGAAGCTGCACCCCAGCCTGCCCCGGCCATCGAGGAAGTGGCCAGCATGGTGCAGGAACCAGCGCCCGATGACGCGGCGCTGAATGTCCTGTCGAGTCCTGCGGCCGCCAAGCCCACGCCGATCGCCCAGGCCACCGGCAACGGCGCCGTCCTGGCGGCAACGCCACTGGCGCCAGCAGCCGCGCCGATCGAGCGGCGCGACCCGGACGCCCCTGCCACGGCGGCCACGCCACGCCGGCGCCGCAAGTAGTGACATGGCGGGCGTCATAGCCAGAGCGCAGCAGACGAGGGCATCAAGCAGGGTGCTGCGCTGCGCCAACTAGGCAAAACGACTACACTAGCGGGCTCTGGCCCGCTTTTTTTTCGGGCGCAACCGCAAGGAATTCGAATGAGTTTGTCCAGGCTGATCGGCGGCTTCGTGCGCCGGCATTGGCAATCCTATGCCTCATCGGCCGTAATGCTCGTCGGTGTGGCGATCTGCACGGTCCTCATCCCCCGCAAGGTCGGCGCACTGGTCGACGCGCTCGCCAACAACCGCCTGGCCGAACAGGACCTCCTGCTCGGTATTGCCCAGGTCCTCGGCCTGGGTGTGGCCATCTATGTGCTGCGCGTGTGCTGGCGCATTCGCCTGTATTCGGCCGCCTACCAGCTCGGTGTCGAGCTGCGCACGCGCCTGTATGCACGCCTGGCTGCGCAAGGCCCGGCCTTCTATCAGCGCCAGCGCACCGGCGACCTGATGGCGCTGGCCACCAACGACATCGATGCCATCGAAATGGCCGCCGGCGAAGCGCTGCTGGCCGCGTTCGACGGCACGCTCACGCTGGTAATGGTCCTCGGGATCATGACGCTGGGCGTGGACTGGCGCCTGGCGCTGGTCGCGCTGCTGCCATTCCCGCTGATGGGACTCGCGTTCTGGTACATCTCGACCCACATCCAAAAGGCCGAGGGCGATGCGCTCAAGGGTTTCTCGAAGCTGAACGACCACGTGCAAGAGTCGCTGTCGGGCGTGCGCACGCTGCGCGCCCTGGGCCTCGAAGCGCGCAGCAGCACCCAGTTCGGCGTGCTGACCGCCAATGCGGCCGCGGCCAGCTTTACCGCACAGAAATGGGAAGCGGCCTACGAACCAGCGGTCGGCCTGGCGCTGACTGCTGCCACCGGCCTGACGCTGGGCCTGGGCGGCTACCTGGTCTGGCAGAACGAACTGACGGTCGGCGCGCTGACCAGCTTCACGATGTACCTGGGCCAGCTGATCTGGCCCATGTTCGCCGCCGGCTGGGTGGTCACGCTGATCGAACGGGGCCGCGCCGGCATGGCGCGCCTGCAGCCGCTGCTCGAGGCGCCGCTGTCGGTCGAAGACGCCGGCACCATCGACCAGGTGGGCCAGGGCCCGCTGGTACTCGATGGCGTCACGTTCACGTATGGCGTGAACGGTGCCGGCAAGGACGGCGCCTCCGCTGACGACACGGCGCAGGCGCCCGCCCTCTCCGGCGTGTCCGTTACGCTCGAACCCGGCCAGACGCTGGGCCTCGTCGGCCCGACCGGCTCGGGCAAATCGACGCTGCTGCGCGTGCTGCTGCGCCAGGCGACGCCGCAACAGGGCCGCGTGAGCTGGGCCGGGCAGCCGCTCGACGCCTATCGCCTGAGCGCCCTGCGCGGCGCCACCAGCTGGGTGCCGCAAGAGTCGTTCCTGTTCTCGGCCACGATCGCCGAGAACATCGCGCTGGCCCGCCCCGACGCCTCGCGCGCCGAGATCGAAGGCGCGGCGCGCATGGCCGCCATCCACGACGACATCCTGCGCTTCCCGTATGGGTACGACACGCCGGTCGGCGAAAAAGGCATCACGCTCTCGGGCGGCCAGCGCCAGCGCGTGGCGATTGCCCGCGCGTTGCTGGCCGACAATCCGCTGCTGCTGCTGGACGACGCGCTGTCGGCGGTGGACACCGGCACCGAAACACGCATCCTCGACCACCTGGCCGAACTGCGCCGCGCGCGGCCCGAGCGCGCCGCCATCATCGCCAGCCATCGCCTGTCGGCGGTGGTCGCGGCCGACCACATCGTGGTCCTGCGCGCCGGGCGCGTGATCGAAGCAGGCACGCACGACGAACTCTTGCTGCTGGACGGCTGGTATGCCAGCCAGTGGCGCTATCAACAACTGGAGGCCAGCCTTGACGCAACCTGAAGCAACGCTGGACACGGCCGACGCATCCACCACGGCGCCGCCGCCGAAAACCGATAACAGCCTGGAACGCGGCGTCATGCGCGACCAGGCCAAACTGGCCACGCGCCTGCTGCGCCGCGCCGCCGCGCCCGAACGGCGCCACCTGATCATCGCCACGCTGTGGCTGATCCTGGCAGCGGCCTTCGAAGTGGTCGGCCCGCTGCTGGGCAAGGCGCTGATCGACGACCACCTGCTGCCGCGCCATCTCGACTGGCCGCAGATGGCCCTGCTGCTGGGTGGCCTGGTGGTCACCGGCTGGGTCTCGAGCTGGGTGCGCTATCTGCAACTGATCCGCCTGTCCGGCGTGGCGATGCGCTCGGTACAGCGCCTGCGCGAGTGGGTCTATGACCACGTGCTGCGCCTGCCGATGGCGTTCTTCGACCGCGCCATCACCGGTCAGCTGGTCAGCCGCGTGACGAACGACACCGAAGCCGTCAAGACGCTCTACATCCAGGTCCTGTACGTCTTGCTCGACAACTCGATCGTCCTGATCGGCACGATGGTCGCGATGGCCTGGCTCGACTGGCGCCTGATGCTGATCGTGCTGCTGCTGGTGCCGGCGGTGGTCGGCATCGTCTGGCTGTATCAGCGCCTGTCGGCGCCGGCCGTCACCCGTGCGCGCGCGCTGCGCAGCGACATCAATGCGCAGATGGCCGAGTCGATCGGCGGCATGACCGTCCTGCAGGCCAGCAATGCCGAGCTGCGCTTCGGCGAACGCTTCCTGGTCACCAACCGCACCCACTACACGGCGCGCCTGGCCGAGCTGCGCGCCAATGCCTTCCTGCTGCGCCCTGCGCTCGACCTGCTCAACGTGGCCTTGCTGGCGCTGGTGATCTTCGCCTTTGGCCAGCGCGACATCGGCGCGGTCGAAGTGGGCGTGCTGTACGCGTTCGTCAGCTACATCGCGCGCGTGGTCGAACCGCTCATCCAGATCACGATGCAGTTCAGCGGCCTGCAGCAGGCGGTGGTCGCGGCTGCACGCGTCAACACCCTGCTCGATGAAGCGGGCGCACCGGAGCATGACGTGGACCGCATGGATGGTGAGAACGCGTTTTCGCCCGATGCCCCGGCGGTCAGCGTGCGCAACGTCGACTTCGCGTACGTTCCCGGGCAGCCGGTGCTGCACGACCTGTCGCTCGACGTCCCGCAAGGCGCGTTCTTCGGCATCGTCGGTCACACGGGCAGCGGCAAGTCGACACTGCTGTCGCTGCTGCTGCGCTACTACGTCGTCGAACAGGGCAGCATCGAGATCGGTGGCGTGCCGCTGGCCAAGATCGGCAACGAGCGCTTCCGCAACGAAGTAGGCCTGGTGCCGCAGGACCCGTTCATCCTGGCCGCCAGCGCGCGCGAAAACATCGACATGGGCCGCGGCCTGCCGCTCGAACGCCTGATGGATGCCGCGCGCGCGGCGCATGCGCATGACTTCATCAGCGCGCTTGAACAGGGTTACGACACGCAGCTTGGCGAAGGCGGCTCACGCCTGTCGTCGGGCCAGAAGCAGCTGATCGCCATTGCCCGCGCGCTGGCCGGCGAGCCGCGTGTCCTGCTGCTCGACGAAGCGACGTCGCGCATCGACAGCGCCACCGAACAGGTGGTGCAACAGGCGCTGGAAGAACTGCGCGGCAAGGTGACCATCATCGCCATCGCGCACCGCCTGTCGACAATCCGCGACGCCGACCGCATCATCGTACTCAACCACGGCAAGATCACCGAGGCCGGGCCGCACGAAGAACTGATGCGCATCGAGGGTGGCCTGTACCAGCGTCTGTATCTGCTGCAGCAGATCGCGCTGTAGGGTAGTCCCGGCGGGGCAGCTCAGGGGCGGCTCCAGTTGACGCAGCCGCCCGGCGCGCCCGCCCCGCTCACCAGCAGCGCGCCGTGCCGGTACAACGTCAGGTGGTCCCTGGCCGGGATGGCCATCACGACCACGCCCATCGCGCGGTCGCTCCAGACCAGGCGCCCGTCGACGGCGTCGAGCGCGGCGAACACCTCGCGTGGCCCGGCGCCCGGATGAAACACGACGGTGGTGATGTTCTGGCCAGGCGGCGGCACGAGCGCCCAGCCACCGAGGGCGGCGCTGCCGGCAGCCAGCAGCGCCAGGCTGGCCAGCGAGCCGCGCGCACCCTTGCCGCCACTGCGCCGCTGCAACCAGCGCCAGCCCAGCACCAGTGGCACGATGCCGAACACGACCAGCCAGGCCAGGTCCCACAACAGCGGATCGGGACTGTCGACACGGATGCGGTGGATGCCCAGCAGCCAGTGCGACAGCAGTGCGTCGATCGTATGCCACAAGCCGAAGCCCACCAGCATGGCGCCCGCCAGTGGCCAGCCCCAGTCCATTGCGCCGCGCCGCTGCGCGCGCCACAGGCCCGCCAGGCCGACGAGCGCGACCACGTACATCAGCAGATGGAAGTAACCATCCCACAGCACCTGCAGGCGCAGGTCGTCCATGCCGGGCACGAGGCTGAACAGATGGTGCCATTGCAGGATCTGGTGCAGCAGGATACCGTCGAAGAAACCGCCCAGGGCAAAGCCCAGCGTCCCGCCCCACCTGACCCACGGTGATGTCCACATGGCCGACCTCTACAGGGATAATTGTCCGGCCAGTATAGGTCGATGGTTCGACGGCGCACGCACGCTTGCCAACACCGCGTGAGACACTTGGAAACGATGCCGCTGTGTCATTTTTGTGACATTTCACGACAAACTGAATTTCTTGTTTGCAACAGCAATATAATATTCCAAACCAACTTCTGCCGGTTTCCCCCGGTGCGACGAAACCACGGCATGTTCGCTATCCTGCACCGCGCCCTGTCGCGCTCCCGATCCAACGCCGTGGCCTTGTCCCTGTGCGTGGCGTCGGCCTGTGCGTTTGCCAGTAGCGCGCCGGCGCTCGATGCGCGCCTGGCCGAGATCCGCGAAGTCAACCGCATCGTTCCCGAACGCGCGCTGCCGATGCTCGAAGCCATCGAGGACCAGGCACGCGTGGCACCGCTGCCGCAGCGGATCGAATTTCTGAACCAGATGGCCGCCGCCCGCCACGGCATGGGTCAGCATGCGCAGGCATTCGCGCTGGCCAACGAACTCATTGCCCTGGGCCGCCAGCACGACCATACCGGCGCACTGGCCAAGGGCCTCTTGATGCAGGGGTATGCCGCGTTCGCGCAGCACCGCCCGGGCGAATCCCACCGCCTGATCTGGGAAGCCGAAAAGCTGGCCAACACCACGAGCGACATCGATCTGCGCGTGCGCACCGCGATTTCGTCGGGCGAATCGTATGCCGAAGAAGGCAACCTGCCACGCGCCCTGCAGGGCCTGCAGAGCGCCGCTGCGCTGGCGCGCTCGAGCGGGGATCCGATCCATACCGTGATGGCACTGTATTCCCTGGCGCGCCTGTATTTGCAGATGCGCGAACCCGAAAAAGGCTTCGCCGTACTGGACGAGGCCTATGCCGCCGCGGCCAGCGCCAACTCGCCCGGCCGCACGATGCTGCTCAAGCGGATGGAATACGGCCTGGCGATGGACAGCGGGCAGAATGAGCGCGCGCTGCGCGTGCTGCAGGAAGGCCTGGCGCTCGAGCGCAAGATCGGCGCCAGCAATCGTATTGCCGGCACCCTGGTCAACCTGTCGGACTGGTATCTCAAGACGGGCGACTACCGCAACGCCGTCAGCTACGCCCAGCAGGCAGTCGACGCGGCGCGCCCGCTGAACGATCGCCGGCTCGACGCGATCGCGCACCTGAACCTGGGCCAGGCCTTCCTGGCCACCGGACGGCTGGTCGAGGGCAAGCGCCATATCGAGGCCGGGATCGCCGGCTATGAAGAAATGGGCGACAAGCCCGAACTGCAAACCGCGCTGGTGGAATACGGCGAGGCGCTCGAGCGTGCGGGCGACCTGCCGGGCGCCCTGAAGGCTTATCACCGCGAGCGCAAGCTATCGAACGAGCTGTTTGAAAAGCGCCGCCAGCAGGCGATGCTCGAGCTGCAAGAGAAGTACGAGGCCGAACGCAAGCAGCGCCAGATTGAACTGCTGCGCAGCGAGAACACGATCAAATCGGCCGAAATCGACAACCGCCGCCTGCAGCAGCGCGTCTGGTGGCTGGTGCTGATTGTGATCGCGCTGGCGGCAATCGTGGTGGGCCTGTTATACCGCAAGGTGCGCCACGCCAATGCGCAGCTGCACGCCAAGAACCACGAACTCAAGCAGCAGAGCGTGCGCGATCCGCTCACGGGTCTGTACAACCGCCGTCACTTTCTCGAGTACATGCGCGCGCTGCCGGCGTCCGTCCCGGCAGCGCCCGGCGAAGAAGGCGTGGGCGCCCTGTTCCTGCTCGACGTCGACCACTTCAAGCATATCAACGATACCCACGGCCACGCGGCCGGCGATACGGTGCTGACCACGATCTCGGCCAGCCTGGCCGACATCCTGCGCGAGACCGACATGATCGTGCGCTGGGGCGGCGAAGAGTTCCTGGCCTTCCTGCCGTCGGTCCCGCGTCATCGCATGGACGAAGTGGCCGCGCGCATCCTGGGTGGCATCAATGCCACCGTCATCGACCATGGCGGCGTGAAGATTGCCGTGAACGTGTCGATCGGCTTTGCACCGTTCCCGCTTGCCGTCGGCAAGCAGATGATGGCGTGGGAACGCGTGGTCAACCTGGTGGACATGGCGCTGTACATGGCCAAGTCGCATGGCCGCAACCGCGCTTACGGCGTGCGCGGCTTTGCCGATGGCGAGCGTGTCAGCCTGGATGTGATCGAGCAGAACCTGGAACACGCCTGGCGCTCGGGCCAGGTCGACATGGCCATCGTGTACGGCGACCCGGACATGCCGCGCGCTGCCAACGCTTAACCTTCCTTGTCCTTGTCCTTGTCCTTGCCAGCGTTTTCCTGAATCGCCTGGCCTGCCCGCTCGACCGACTTGCCCATCTTCTCGGTGGCGCGCTCCAGGCCCCGGCTGGCTTCCTGTGTCGCATTGCCGACTTTGGCGCGCGCATCGTCGACGGCGTCGTCGGCGCGCGCAATTTCATTCTTCACCGACCTGGCAACCCCGGCAGTAGCGTGGTCGAGCGCCTTGCCGACGCGCTCGGCCGGACCCTTGCCTTCGTCGTCGCGCGCGCAGCCGGCCAGCGCCAGCAGCAGTGCCGACGCCAGCAACGTATTCGTGGTGATGGCTTTCATGCTTTGCTCCCTGTTTTCAACACGTTCGATACTACACAAGGCGTGGCGGCGTGGCTGTCCTTACCGGGTCAGCGCGAAGGATCGGCCAGCGGATGATCGCGCCGGCCGGCATCGATGCGCGCCTTGACTTCACGCGTGCGCGCATCTTCGCCCCAGCGCTTGGTAAACGTGCCCAGGCGGGTGCGGGCCTGTTCGAAGCTGCCCGCATTCAGCAAGCGCTCGATAGCGTTGTTGGCGGTGGTCCACGCAGCGCGGCGCTGCTCGGCGCGCGTGCAGGCCGCGGCCGCCGTATTGAGCGCGCTTTGCACCTGGCGCAGCTGCTCGGGCGTCGCGCGTGTCTTGCGCAGGGCGATCAGGTCGTCCTGCGCTTCCTTCGGTTTGCACTCCTTGGCCAGTGCGATGGCCGACGCCATGCGCCGCTCGATGCGGGCCGCAGTCGGCTTGGTCAGCATCCAGGCCAGCCACAGGACGCCGAGGCCGATCAGCCACCAGCGCAGGCGGATCGGTTTGCGCGTCGGGACGGCGGGGCGTGGCGCGGCACTGGCGCGGACGGGCGGTGGCGGTGGCGGTGGTGGTGGTAGGACGGGCCTCGGGACAGGCGCTGGCTGGATCACTGGCGCAGGCGGCGTTGGCGGCACTGGCGGCACTGGCGGCACTGGCGGCGTTGGCGGCACCGGTGGCAAAGGCGGCATCACGACCGGCGGCGCCGGCACGGCGCTGACCGGCCCCTGCGCCGTACCGCACCACGGACAAAAATCGACCGGATGGGGGAACGCGCGGCCGCAGCCGGTATTGATGCAGGAATCGTTGTGTGCCATGGTGCCCCGTATTTCGCTGTTGCCGTACATGCCGAAAGACGGCCTGCCAACCGCTGTCTTGATCGTGATGGAAGGCCGCATGATAGCGCCCCGCACGGCCACGCGTCGCGCTGTTTGCCCGGTAGCGCCGCATGATCCCTCACGGTGCAACGGAACGTATAATGGCCGCTTCCCTCTTCCTTCCTGTGCGCCGATGACCGCTGCCGCCCCCATCCTTTCCGACGACGATCTGCCCGCCACCGTGGTGGACGCCGCGACCGCGCATCTGGCGGCCGTGCTGTCGATCGCCCTCGAACACGGCCCGGCGCACAAGGCGCTGGTCGTGTACGACACGCGCACGCCGCTGGCGCGCGCCCTGCTCGCCGGCTACCGGCACAATCTTCCCGACGCCGCGTTCGTCGACTTCGACAGCGTGACGCCCGATGCGGTGCTGGCGGCGTTTCGTTCGATGGCCGCGCACGACCTGGTGGTGCTGGTCCAGTCGACCAATTTCCGGCTCGACGGCTTTCGCATCCGCGTCGAGCTGTTCAAGCTCGATCTGAAAGTGATCGAGCACGTGCACCTGTCGCGCATGCCCGGCATCCAGGGCGAACACTATGTCAATGCGCTGGCCTACGACCCTGCGTACTTCCGTGGCACCGGGCGCGCGCTCAAGGCGCTGATCGATAGCGCGCCGCATGGCCGCGTGGTCGGCGGCGGCGAGACGCTCACCTTTGCCTCGCCGTTCGAATCGGCCAAACTGAATATCGGCGACTACAGCGAGATGAACAACGTCGGCGGCCAGTTCCCGATCGGCGAAGTGTTCACCGAAGCGCAAGACCTCGAAGCCGTGCATGGCCGGGTCCAGATCCACGTGTTCGGCGACACGGCTTACCGCTCGAACCATCCCGACGTACCTGTCACCTTGATCATCGAAGCGGGTCGCGTGACCGGCACCGAGCACGCCACGCCCGCGTTCGAGCAGGTGCTCGAGAACATCCGCCTCGAGGAAGGTGAAGTCTGGGTGCGCGAGCTGGGCTTCGGCTTGAACCGCGCCTTCACGCGCGACCTGCGCGTGGACGATATCGGCACGTATGAGCGCATGTGCGGCATCCACCTGTCGCTCGGCGCCAAGCATGGCGTGTACACGAAGCCGGGCTTCAAGCGCAAGGATGCGCGCTTTCACATCGACGTGTTCGCGGTCACCGATGCGGTGTTCCTGGGCGACGTCCAGGTGTATGCCGACGGACGCTGGCTGGCCTGAGCCGGACCACACGCCGCGGCCGGTGGTATGATTTCGACCTCATTCACCGAGCTACCATGATGCCAGACACCGTCCCCCAGCATGTCAGGGAAATCCAGGCCATTGCCGCCGTGCCGCGCGTACTGGAAACCGTGGCGACCATGACCGGGCTGGGGTTCGTCTGCATCGCGCACGTCACCGACACCACCTGGACCACCTGCGCCGTGCACGACGAGCTCGGGTTTGGCCTGCAGGCGGGCGACCCGCTCGACGTCACCACCACGCTGTGCGAAGAAGTGCGCGCGACGCGCCAGCCGATCGTCATCGACAGCGTGCGTGACAGCGATTCGTACCGCGACCATCACACGCCGCGCCTGTACGGCTTCCAGAGCTATTTTTCGATCCCGATCTTCCGTCCCGACGGCGACTACTTCGGCACGCTGTGCGGCCTCGATCCCAAGCCGGCGGCACTGAGCGAGGGCGCCACGATGTCGGCGCTGACGCTGTTTGCCGAACTCATTTCGCGCCAGCTCGAAACCGACCGCTCGCTGCGCGCCACCCGCTCGGATTTGCTGTCAGAACGCGAAACGGCCGAACTGCGTGAACAGTTCATCGCGGTGCTGGGCCACGACCTGCGCACGCCGCTTAGCGCCATCCTGACCGGCGCCGAACTGCTCAAGCGCCGCAGCACCGATCCGGCCACCGACAAGATCGTCGAACGCGTGCGCAGCAGCGCCATGCGCATGGCCGGCCTGGTCGACAACGTCGTCGATTTCACGCGCGGGCGCATGGGTTCCGGCCTGGCGCTCGAACTGTGCCAGAGCGCCGACGTGCACCTGATGCTCGACCAGGTGGTCGACGAGCTGCGCGGCGTGTACCCCGACCGCGTGATCCGGTCCGACATCGCGCGTGACATCGCGCTGCGCAGCGATCCGCAGCGGCTCGCCCAGCTTCTGTCGAATCTGCTCAAGAATGCGCTGCTGCACGGCGACAGCGGAGAGCCAATCCACGTAGACGCGCGCATCGACGGCGCCAGCTTCGAGCTCGCCGTGAGCAACGCCGGCCCCGATCTGAGCCAGGCCGTCATCGACCAGCTGTTCAAGCCCTACTGGCGCGCCACCTCGCGCGCCGGCGACGAAGGCCTGGGACTGGGCCTGTACATCGTCGACCAGATCGCGCGCGGCCACGATGGCGCGATCGGCGTCACCTCAACGGACGGGCGCATCACGTTCACCTTCAGCATGCCGGCGGCATAGCTTTCTTTCGGTCCTTGCCGGCCTGGCCGCACCTGCCCATACTGTTTGCCATTTGTGCAACCATGTCTGGAGAAGAAGATGCGTTCTGCCCTGCCCCGCCGCCACTCCCATGTTGTTTATCTCGCCGTCTGCATCGCAATGCTGGCCGCTGCCGGCGCACACGCCGATGACAGCGCCGACGACAGCGCCGCCATCGCCCGCATCGAGTCCGGCCTGCGCCCGGAAGTCGCCCTGGAAGATGTGCCGGTAGCGCCCCTGGCCCTCATCGACGAAATGAAACGGCTGAACGTGCCGGGTGTGAGCGTGGCCGTGATCAAGGACGGCAAGGTGGCCTGGACGCGCGGCTATGGCGTGGCCTGGACCGGCGGACCGGCCGTCACGCCGCAGACGCTGTTCCAGGCCGCCTCGCTCAGCAAATCCGTGTCGGCCATGGCGGCGCTGCGCATGGTCGAACAGGGCAAGCTCGATCTGGACGCCGGCATCGACCAGGTGCTCACCAGCTGGACGCTGCCGAAGGGTGACGGCATGCCGAGCCTGCGCCAGCTGCTGTCGCACACCGGTGGCATGAGCGTCTCGGGCTTTCCCGGCTACGCCGCCGGCAAGAGCGTGCCGACGCTGCAGCAGGTACTCGATGGCGCCGGCCCCGCCAACACGAAGGCCATCCGGGTCAATGCGGCGCCGGGGTCGGCCTTTCGCTACTCGGGCGGCGGCTACACGCTGGTGCAGCAGGCGATGATCGACCGCGCCGGCCAGCCATACGACGCGATCCTGCGCGAACTGGTGCTGGCGCCGCTGGGCATGACCGCCAGCACCTATGCCCAGCCACTGCCGCCAGAGCTGGCGCCCAACGCCGCGCGGCCGCATGACGAGGACGGCAAGCCGTTCCCTGGCGGCGCCTATACCTATCCCGAGCAGGCTGCCGCTGGCCTGTGGACCACGCCGAGCGACCTGGCGCGTTTCGCGATCGCGATCCAGCAGGGCGCGACCGGGGCGATGGGCGGCGTGCTCACGCCCGCGATGACGCGCACGATGCTCCAGCCGGTGAAGAACAACTATGCGCTGGGCTTGCAGATACAGGACCACGGCAAGGGCTTCAGCCACGGCGGCAGCAACCAGGGCTTCAAGGCGGTGTTCTACGCTGCCGTCGCTGACGGCAGCGGCGCGGTCATCCTGACCAATGGCGACAATGGCATCGACGTGGCAGCAGGTCTGATGCGCGCCATCGCCTACGAATACAAATGGGACACCAACCAGACCAAACTGCGCAAGGCCGTCGCGCTCGCGCCGGAAACGCGGCGCACGCTGGTGGGGCGCTACCAGCTCGACGCCGTGACGGACTTCGAGATCGCCGAGCGCAAGGGTGAGCTGGTGCTCAGGCAGCGCGGCGGCCAATGGGAACCGTTGTACGCGGAATCGGACAAGGTTTTGTTCGTGTTGTCGCGCGACCTCGAACTGCACCGCTACGACGCCGACTTTGGCAAGATCGTGCAGGGCACGTGGGTTCGGGGGTACGCGCGCGTGACCAACATGTACTGAACCATGAAATAAGCATGCAGGCGCCGCCATTGGTGTGGCGCGCGCCACATGTATCCGGATTTTTACAAATACGTTAAGCAATTGACGAATATCAACGATAGAATTCCTGTCATATTTCCAACAACAAATCCAGGGGAATCATGTTTCGTTTGCCAATCGGCGTAGCAGCTCTATGCCTCGCAGCATCATCGTTTGCCGCAGCACCGTTCGACGACAAGTTCCGCCAGCTCGATGAGCTGCTGCCGACCCCAGGCACGATCCGCACCGCCTCCGGCGCCCCGGGCCACGCCTACTGGCAGCAACGCGCCGATTACACGATCCGCACCACGCTCGATGAAGCCAAACGCGCGCTCTCCGGCGCCGGCACGGTCACCTACCACAACAATTCCCCGGATACCCTCAAATACCTGTGGGTGCAGCTCGACCAGAACATCTACAAGACCGATTCGGATGCACGCCAGAGCGCCATCCTGCCTTCGCGCGAGGCGTGGGCCAACGGCACCCAGACCACCGGCCTGAAATACGATGCCCTGCGCACCGTGCTCGAGGGACGCACTTTCCCTGGCGGCTTCGACATCCTGGCGGTCAAGGATGCGGGCGGTCGCCCGCTGCCGTACACCATCAACAAGACGATGATGCGGATCGACCTGCCGCAGCCACTCAAGCCCGGTGCGAAGGTGACGTTCGGGATCGACTGGCGCTACAACATCAATGAGCAGAAGGTGCTCGGCGGGCGCGCCGGCTACGAAACCTTCGACGACAAGAACGACCTGTTCGAAGTCGCCCAGTGGTTTCCGCGCATGGCCGCCTACTACGACGTGTATGGCTGGCAGCACAAGCAGTTCCTGGGCTCGGGCGAATTCACGCTCGAATTTGGCGACTACGACGTGCGCATCACGGTGCCGGGTGACCACATCGTCGCTTCCACGGGCGAGTTGCAAAATCCGGGCGAGGTGTTGACTGCCGCCCAGCGCGATCGCCTGCAACAGGCGAAGACGGCGAAAAAGCCGGTCATCATCGTGACCCAGGCCGAAGCCGAAGCGGCCGAAAAGGTCCGCAGCACGGCCATGAAAACCTGGCACTTCAAGGCGAAGAACGTGCGCGACTTCGCGTTCGCGTCGAGCCGCAAGTTCATCTGGGATGCGCAGGCGGTCAAGAGCGGCAAGCAGGACGTGCTGGCGATGTCGTACTACCCGAAGGAAGGCAATCCGCTGTGGGAGAAGTACTCGACCCAGGCGATCATCCACACCATCGAGCAGTACAACAAGTACTCGTTCGACTACCCGTACCCGACCGCAATCTCGGTCAACGGTCCGGTGGGCGGCATGGAATACCCGATGATTTCGTTTAACGGTCCGCGTCCGAGCAAGGACAAGAAGACTGGCGAACTGACGTACTCGCAGCGCACCAAGTATGGCCTGATCGGCGTGATCATCCACGAAGTGGGCCATAACTACTTCCCGATGATCGTCAACTCCGACGAGCGCCAGTGGACCTGGATGGATGAAGGCCTGAACTCGTTCGTGCAGTTCCTGGCGCAGGAAGCCTGGGAAGCCAACTGGCCGGGCGGCCGCGGCGACCCGCGCGCCATCACCACCTACATGAAGAGCACGAATCAGGTGCCGATCATGACCAATTCCGAATCGGTCCTGCAGTTCGGTAACAACGCGTATGCCAAGCCGGCCACCGCGCTGAACGTGCTGCGCGAAACGGTGCTGGGCCGCGAACTGTTCGACTTCGCGTTCAAGGAATACGCCGAGCGCTGGAAGTTCAAGCGCCCGACGCCGGCCGACTTCTTCCGCACGATGGAAGACGCATCGGGCACGGACCTCGACTGGTTCTGGCGCGGCTGGTTCTACACCACCGATGCGGTAGACGTGAGCGTGGACGGCATCACCGAGTACACGGTGTCCTCCAAGGACCCTGAAGTCGAGAAAGCCATGGCGCGCGCACGCCGCGCCGCCGAGCCGGTGTCGATCACGGACCAGCGCAACAAGGGCATGCCACGCCGCGTCGATGCGCACCCGGAACTGAAGGACTTCTACAACGAGAACGACGAGTTCACCGTCACCAACAAGGACCGCAACAAGTTCGCGGAAACGACGGCCGATCTGGAAGACTGGGAAAAGGCGCTGCTCAAGGAAGGCAAGCACCTGACGCTGGTCGACTTCTCGAACGTGGGCGGTCTGGTCACGCCACTGATCGTGGAGCTGACGCTGAAGAACGGACAGAAAACCATTGAGCGCATCCCGGCCGAAGTGTGGCGTTATTCGCCGACGAAGATCACGAAGCTGTTCGTTACCGATGAACCGATCGTCGGCCTGACGCAGGATCCAAACTGGGAAACGGCCGACGTCGACGTCAGCAACAACAGCTGGCCACGCAAGGCGACGCCGTCGCGTCTCGAACTGTTCAAGACCGAACGCGATCCGAACAACCTGATGCGCGACTTCAATTCGAAGCTCAAGACGAAGGATGCGGAAGGTACCTCGGCAGTAGCGCCAGAAGCGGCGCCAACGCCGGCGGAATAACGCAGCATCCGGTTGGTTCATTACCCGGGCGGAGCGATCCGCCCGATGTCATTTTTTGGGTACCACGATCATGAAACTCCCCCACCTGCACGCGGCCTTCGCGACCCTTACCCTTGGCGTGGCGATGACCGCCAGCGCGGCCGGCCCGGCCTTCGACGACAAGTTCCGCCAGCTGGACGAGCTGCTGCCGACGCCCGGCGTCACGCGCAACGCGGCCGGTGCGCCGGGCCACGCCTACTGGCAGCAGCGCGCCGACTACAAGCTGCGCGTGACGCTCGATGAAGCCAGTCGCGCCATCAGCGGCGCCGGCACGGTCACGTACCACAACAACTCGCCCGACACGCTGTCGTACCTGTGGGTGCAGCTGGACCAGAACATGTTCCGCAGCGACTCGGACAACCGCAAGATCACGACACTGCCGTCGCGCAGCGCGTGGCAGGCCAGGGGCAACGATGGCGTGAAGTTCGATGCACTGCGCTTCACGCTGGAAGCAGGCAAGTTCGCCGGCGGCATCGACATCCAGAGCGTGACCGGCAGCGACGGCCGCGCGCTGGCGCACACGATCAACAAGACGATGATGCGGATCGACCTGCCGCAGCCACTTAAACCAGGTGCAAAGGTGTCGTTCAACGTGGCCTGGCGCTTCAACATCCCCGAGATGAACGTGCTGGGTCGCCGCATGGGCTTCGAGCGCTTCAAGGATGGCAACGACATCTACGAAATCGCGCAGTGGTTCCCGCGCATGGCCGCCTACTACGACGCGGCAGGCTGGCAGAACGCGCAATACCTGGGCGACGGCGAATTCACGCTGGAGTTCGGCGACTACGATGTGGCGATCACGGTGCCAAGCGATCATATCGTGGCCGCCACCGGAGAGCTGCAGAACGCGGGCGAGGTCCTGAGCAGCGCCCAGCGCGGGCGCCTGCAGCAGGCGAAAACCGCGGGCAAGCCGGTGATGATCGTCTCGCAGGCCGAAGCACAGGCGACCGAGAAGGGCCGCGCCACCGGCAACCGCACCTGGCGCTTCAACGCAAAGAACGTGCGCGACTTCGCGTTCGCGTCGAGCCGCAAGTTCATCTGGGATGCGCAGGGCATCAAGAGCGGCAAGCAGGACGTGATGGCGATGTCGTACTATCCGGCCGAAGCGAATCCGCTGTGGGAAAAATACTCGACGCCGGCCGTGATCCACACGATCGAGCAGTACAACAAGTACTCGTTCGACTACCCGTATCCGGTGGCGATCTCGGTCAATGGCCCGGTGGGCGGCATGGAATACCCGATGCTGTCGTTTAACGGCCGCCGCCCCGTCAAGGACGCCAAGACGGGCGCGCTGACCTACTCGCAGGCCGCCAAGTATGGCCTGATCAGCGTGATCATCCACGAGGTGGGCCACAACTACTTCCCGATGATCGTCAATTCGGACGAGCGCCAGTGGACCTGGATGGACGAAGGGATGAACAGCTTCCTGCAGTTTTTGGCCGAACAGGCATGGGAAGAGAACTATCCGGCGCGCCGTGGCGAGCCGCGCGACATCGTCGACTACATGCGCAGCACGAACCAGGCGCCGATCATGACGAATGCCGAATCGACGCTGCAGCGCGGTGCGAACGCCTACGCCAAGCCGGCCACCGCCTTCAATATCCTGCGCGAGACCGTGCTGGGTCGCGAGCTGTTCGACTTCGCGTTCAAGGAATACGCCGAGCGCTGGAAGTTCAAGCGCCCCACCCCGGCCGACTTCTTCCGCACGATGGAAGATGCCTCGGGCACGGACCTCGACTGGTTCTGGCGCGGCTGGTTCTACACGACCGACGCGGTGGACATCAGCGTCGACGGCATCAGCGAATACACGGTGTCGTCGAAGGACCCGGAAGTCGAAAAAGCCTGGCAGCGCGCGCGCCGCGCCGCCGAACCGGTGTCGGTGACCGACCAGCGCAACCAGGGGATGCCGCGCCGCGTCGATGCGCATCCGGAGCTGAAGGACTTCTACAACGAACACGACGAATTCACCGTCACCAACAAGGACCGCAACAAGTTTGCCGAAACGACGGCCGACCTGGAAGACTGGGAAAAGGCGCTGCTCAAGGAAGGCAAGCACCTGACGCTGGTCGACTTTTCCAATCGCGGTGGCCTGGTGATGCCGCTGATTGTGGAGCTGACCTTCAAGAGCGGCCAAAAAACGATCGAGCGCATCCCGGCCGAAGTGTGGCGTTATTCGCCCAAGAAGATCACGAAGCTGTTCGTCACCGATGAACCGATCGTCGGCCTGACGCAGGACCCGTACTGGGAAACGGCCGACATCGATGTTAGCAACAATAGCTGGCCACGCAAGGCGACGCCGTCGCGCCTGGAGCTGTTCAAGACCGAGCGCGACCCGAACAACCTGATGCGCGACGCGGCCACGCCGTTGAAAGCGGCACCGAAGGCAGCGCAATGACGCTGCACGGATTGAAGTCGCTGCTCCTGGCGCTGCTGCTGTGCGTTAGCGCTGCGGCCAGCGCGCACCGCTTCCACTTCGGCATGACCGACATCTCGTACAACGCGCGCACCGAGAGCACGGAAATCGTCCACACCTACACGGCGCACGATATCGACGCGCTGCTGCTCAATCTGTACGGGCGCCAGTTCGACCTGAGCGACGCGGACGACCAGGCGGTGCTGCGCACCTACGTCGAGCGCCACTTCTGGCTCGCCGACAAGAACGGCAAGAAGCTGCCCGTGACCTGGGTCGGCATGACGGCCGATGCGCAAAGCGTCATGATCTACCAGGAGCTGGCCGCCACGCCGCTGTCGGCAACCGCCGTGATCCACCAGGGCGTCTTGGTCGACTTCATGGCTGAACAGGTCAACACCGTGAACCTCAACGAAGGCGGCGCCGTGCGTTCGCTGACCTTCCTGCGCCAGATGCTCGAACAGCCTGCGCGCTGAACCTTATTCTGAAATTGCCCATGCTGCTTCGTCCCATCCCTTGCGTGCTCGCCGCGCTGTTCGTCTCATCCACCGCCCACGCCGATGATTTTCAGCTCCAGCGCGTGCTGGTCGAAGGCGCCCGCGCCAGCCAGCTTGGCATCGCCGATTCGGCCGGCGCCGGCAGCGCCGGTGCGAAGGACCTGGCCGGGCGCATCGCCTATCGGCCGGGCGAGCTGCTCGAAGTCACACCCGGCCTGATCGCCAGCCAGCACAGTGGCGAAGGCAAGGCCAACCAGTTCTACCTGCGCGGCTTCAATCTCGACCACGGCACTGACCTGGCGACCTGGGTCGACGGCATGCCCGTCAACCAGCGCAGCCACGCGCACGGCCAGGGCTGGACCGACCTGAATTTTTTGATTCCCGAACTGGTGGGCCGGCTCGATTACCGCAAGGGGCCGTACTCGGCGCGTGAAGGCGATTTCTCGTCGGCCGGTGTGGCCTCGCTCAGCTATGCCAATCGCCTGGTGAAAAGCATCGCGTCCGCGACGGTCGGCCAGGACGGCTATGCCCGCACGATGCTGGCCGGTTCGCCCGAGGTTGCCGGCGGCAGCCTGCTGTACGCGCTGGAGCTGATGAAGAACGACGGCCCATGGACGCGTCCCGACGGCTACCGCAAGGTCAACGCCGTGCTGCGCTACAGCCAGGGTTACGCCAACAATGGCTGGAACGTCACCGCGATGAGCTACAGCGGCCACTGGAATTCGACCGACCAGATTCCGCTGCGGGCCGTCGAGGATGACCGTATCGGGCGCTACGACCTCATCGATGACAGCGATGGTGGCAAAGCGCGCCGTCAGAGCATCTCGGGCATCTGGCGAAGCACGGACACCGATTCGGGCTCCAAAGTCAGTGCCTACGTGATCCGCAACGAGCTCGAACTGTTCTCGAACTTCACGTACTTTTTAAACGATCCGGTGAACGGCGACCAGTTCGCGCAGCCAGACCGGCGCGTGACGACGGGCGTGGATGCCAGTCACACGTGGCACATGCACCGCAGCGACACGCTGTCGTCCGACCTGACGGTGGGCGCGCAACTCCAGAACGACAATATCTACAACGGCCTGTACGACACCCGCAAGCGCGCGCGCCTCGCCACCACGCGCGAAGACCACATCGTCGAGACGAGCGGCGCCGTGTTCGTCGAGAATGCCACGCGCTGGAGCGATGCGCTGCGCACGGTCGTCGGTGTACGCGCGAACAACTACCGCTTCCGCGTCGATGGCGACCGGCTTGAAAACGCCGGCAAGGCGCACGACACGCTGGTCACGCCGACGCTGAACATCGCCTATGGCCCGTGGGCCTCTACCGAGCTGTATGCGAACTACGGCCACGGCTTTCACAGCAACGACGCGCGCGGCACGGTCGCCACGGTCGATCCGAAAACGCTCGATGCGGTGGAGCGCACGCCAGGCCTCGTGCGCTCGCGCGGCGTGGAGTTTGGCCTGCGCACCGAGGCGATTCCGAAGATGCAGATGTCGCTGGCCGTGTACCGCCTCGACTTCGATTCCGAGCTGACCTATATCGGCGACGCCGGCAACACCGAGGCGGGCGATCCGAGCCGCCGCTACGGCATCGAGTTTTCGAATTACTACCGGCCCTACAAATGGCTGTCGGTCGACTTCGACGCGGCCTGGGCGCGCGCCCGCTCGCTGGGCAACCGGATCCCGGGTGCCATCGAAGGCGTCGCGCAACTGGGCGTGACGGTCGACCGCAGCGGCCCGTGGTCGGGTTCCCTGCGCCTGCGCTGGTTCGGTCCACGCCCGCTCATCGAAGACGATAGCGTGCGTTCGAAGGCGAGCGTGACCCTCAACGGGCGCGTGGGCTACCAGCTGGCGAAGGACCTGCAGCTGGAGCTCGAAGCGTTCAACCTGACGAACCGGCGCGCCTCGGCGATCGATTACTTCTACGAGTCGCAACTGGCGGGCGAGACCGCGCCCGTGGCAGATGTGCATTTCCACCCGATTGAACCGCGCTCGCTGCGCCTGACGCTGGTCAAGACCTGGTGAAGTCTGGCCGGGCGGCAATGAAAGTGCTAGGCTAGCGGGATGACCACACCGCCCCTGCCCTATCTCGATCCGTCGCACCTGACGGCCGCACTGCGCGACACCGGCTACGCCCTGCTGCGCCCTGACGACGTTGCGCTGCTGGCCGGCTGCAGCCTGCCGGAGCTCGCCACGCTCGTGCCCAGCTGGGACCGGCTCGAACTCGACGATTACCTGAAGGATGGCGGGCGCTATCGGCGCCGGCGCCACTCGTGCTTCATCGACGATGGCGCCAGCCTGGCGCAGACGCCGCACCGCGCGCACTGGCAGCCGGTCGAATACAACGCGCTGCACGGCGGCATGCACCGCCTGTTCGCGCCGATGGAAACGGCGACCGTCGCCAACCCGGCGTGGGAACGCCTGCTGCATGCGCTCGGCGCAGTCTGTTCGGCGGTGACGCCAGCACAGCCATGGTTCGTCGAAGCGCACCAGTTCAGGATCGACACGGCAGATGGCATCGGCCGCCCGACACCCGAAGGCGCGCACCGCGACGGCGTGAATTTCGTGGCCGTGATCATGATTGGCCGTCATGGCATCAAGGGCGGCGAGACGCGCGTGTTCGACGCCGACGGCCCCGCGGGCCAGCGCTTCACAATGACGGAGCCCTGGACGCTGCTGCTGCTGGACGACGCGGCCGTGATCCACGAATCGACGCCGATCCAGCCGCTGGGCGAGCATGGTTACCGCGATACGCTGGTGCTGACCTGGCGCGCCGGGTCGTTCCAGGGCGAAAACGTCTAAACAGAGCAAAAAAAACGCCCGCAGAACCTGGTGGTTGGCGGGCGGCAAATCCAATTTTCGGAGAAAACTGGAGGAGACAGGTCCAATATATCTCTTTTTATTGTGCAGTGCAATACGGTAGATCTACTGTTGTAAATTTGTAGAACGCCCTGCCAAACCGCCCATTTTTCCGCACTGCACTATTTGTAATGGCACCCGTGCAGCCGTGCCGGGGGCGTCACATTTGCTACACTCAGTTGCTTGCCGGAGCGCCGGACCGCCGGATTGCTGGACCAGGCCGCGATCACCCAGACACCATGAAAACCATTCGACATCCACGTGCCCTTGCCATCGCCTTCGGGGCTGCGTCGCTGTGCGCCGTCATTGCGCTGACAACGATCAACCGCGCCGACGCCAAGGAAGAAAAGGCCGCCCCGCGCCCTGCCCTGAGCGTCACCACCACCCGCCCTGCCACCACCAGCCTGCCGATCAGCCTGACCGCCAACGGCAGCATCGCCGCCTGGCAGGACGCCGTCATCGGCAGCGAATCGAACGGACTGCGCCTGAACGAAGTGCGCGTCAATGTCGGCGACGTGGTCAGGAAGGGCCAGGTGCTGGCCGTGTTCGCGGATGAAACCGTACGCGCCGATATCGAGGGCGCGCGCGCTGCGCTGCTCGAAGCAAAGGCCAATGCCCTGGAATCCAAGGCGAATGCCGACCGCGCCCGCGCACTCGAAAGCTCCGGCGCCCTGAGCGCCCAGCAGGTCACGCAATACGTGACGGGCGAACAGACTGGCGCCGCGCGCGTCCAGTCGGCCCAGGCCACGCTCACGCAGCAGCAGCTGCGCCTGAAGTACACGCAGGTGACAGCGCCCGACAGCGGCGTGATTTCGGCGCGCAGCGCCACCGTCGGCGCCGTCGTCGGCGTGGGCACCGAACTGTTTCGCATGATCCGCCAGGGCCGCCTCGAATGGCGCGCCGAAGTGACGGCGCAAGACCTCGGGCGCATCAAGGCGGGCACGCGCGCGATCGTGCGCGGTGCCAGCGGCCTCGAAGTCACGGGCAAGGTGCGCGTCGTGGCGCCGTCGGTCGATCCGCAGACCCGGCTTGCGCTGGTCTATGTCGACCTGCCACCGGCGCTGTCGGGCGATATGCCGCTCAAGGCCGGCATGTTCGCCAGCGGCCGGTTCGAACTGGGCACGTCAAATGCACTGACCGTGCCGCAGCAGTCGATCGCCGTGCGCGACGGCTTCAGTTATGTGTACCGCCTGAATGCGGACAGCCGCGTGAGCCAGCTGAAGGTCACCACCGGCCGCCGCCTGGGCGACCGGGTCGAGATCGTCGGCGGCCTGGCGGCCGATGCGCCCATTGTCGTCACCGGCGCCGGGTTCCTGAATGACGGCGACCTGGTACGCAATATAGCCACGCCCGCAGTCGCACCGGCTGCAGCACCGGCAAAGGCTGCACGATGAATTTCTCCGCCCTGTCGATCCGCAATCCGATCCCGGCGATCATGCTGTTCGTCCTGCTCACCGTGGCGGGATTGATGGCCTTCAATGCCAGCAAGGTGCAGGACTTCCCGGACATCGAGCTGCCGATCGTCACCGTCACCGCCGTCCTGGATGGCGCCGCCCCGGCGCAGCTGGAAACCGAAGTCGCGCGCAAGATCGAAGACTCGGTCGCCACCCTGCAGGGCATCAAGAACATCTACACGCGCGTGCTCGACGGCGTGGCCACCGTCACGGTCGAATTCATCCTCGAGCGCGATTCGGCCGAAGCCGTCAACGACGTGCGAGACGCGGTCTCGCGCGTGCGCGCCGACATGCCGGCCGAACTGCGCGAACCGACCGTGACCAAGGCCGCCACCGCCGGGCGCGTCGTCTCCACCTTCACGATCGCTGCGGCTGAGGGCGCTGGCCTGGACGACCAGGACCTGAGCTGGTTCGTCGACAACGACGTCGCCAAGCGCATGCTGGGCGTGCCGGGCCTGGGCGAAATCCGGCGCGTGGGCGGCGTCACGCGCGAGATGCGCGTGGAGCTCGATGACCAGAAGATGGCGGCGCTGCGCGTCTCGGCGCTGGATATCTCGCGCCAGCTGCGCAATGTGCAGCGCGAAGCGCCGGGTGGCCGGGGCGATGTCAGCGGCGTCGAGCAATCGGTGCGCACGCTGGCCACCGTCGGCACCGCGCAGGCGCTGGCCGCGATGGAGATCCCGCTGCCGGACGGACGCCACGTGCGCCTGGACCAAGTGGCGCGCGTACTCGACACCGTGGAAGAACCGCGCGCGCTGGCCGAGCAGGATGGCCGCCGCGTCGTTGCCTTCGAAGTGTTCCGCACGCGCGGGGCGGGCGAGATCGATGTCGCCACCGGCGCGCGCGCCGCGATGGAACAGCTCAAGAAAGAAAACCCGAAGCTGATCGTCAATGAAGTGATCGACAACTCGGTGTCGGTCGACGAGAACTTCGACGCCTCGATGCACATGCTGTACGAAGGCGCGCTGCTGGCGGTGCTGGTCGTGTGGTGGTTCCTGCGCGACTGGCGCGCGACGCTGATCGCCGCGGCCGCCCTGCCCCTGTCGGTGATTCCGGCCTTCCTGGGCCAGTACCTGTTCGGCTACACGCTCAATATGGTCACGCTGCTGTCGCTGGCCCTCGTGATCGGCGTGCTGGTCGACGATGCGATCGTCGAGATCGAAAACATCTCGCGCCACCTCCACATGGGCAAGTCGCCGATGCAGGCCTCGCTCGAGGCGGCCGACGAAATCGGGATGGCGGTGATCGCCACCACGTTCGCGCTCGTCGCGGTGTTTTTGCCGACCGCCTTCATGGGCGGCATCCCCGGCAAATTCTTCAAGCAGTTCGGCTGGACCGCCGTGCTGGCGATCCTGGCTTCGCTGCTGGTGGCACGTCTGCTCACGCCGATGATGTGCGCCTACCTGCTCAAGGCGCCGAAGAACGCCGGCGTGGCCGGCCATGAGCCGCAGGATGGCGCGATCATGCGGCGCTACCTGGCCGTGATGCAGTGGTGCCTGCGCCGCCGTGGCCTGACGATGCTGGGCGCGGCCGTGTTCTTCGCCGGCTCGCTGGCGCTGGTGCCGCTGCTGCCGACCGGCTTCATGCCGCCGGCCGACCGCTCGCAGACCCAGGTGAATGTCGAACTGGCGCCGGGCGCCACGCTGGCCCAGACCCGCGCCGTGGCCGAACAGGTGCGCCTGGAACTGATGAAGGTCGAGGGCGTGACGAGCATCTTCAGTTCGATCGGTGGCGGCTCGAGCGGCGACGCGTTCTCGCCTGGCGCCGCGGCCGAAGCACGGCGCGCGGTGCTGACCGTGAAAACGGTGGACCGGGGTGACCGCGACGTGAAGCTGGGCGTGATCGAAAACACGATCCGCGAACGCGTGGCCGCCATTCCCGGCGCGCGCTTCACGGTCGGCATTCCCGACGCCGGCACCAAGATGCAACTGGTGCTGCGTAGCGAAGACGCGAATGCGCTGAGCACTGCAGCGCGACAGGCCGAGCGTGAACTGCGCGGCCTGCCCGGTATCGGCAACGTCAGTTCGAGCGCCTCGCTGGTGCGCCCCGAAATCATCGTGCGCCCTGACTTTGCGCGCGCGGCCGACCAGGGCGTGACCGCAGCGGCGATTGGCGAGACGGTGCGCGTGGCCACCGCCGGCGACTACGAGCAGTCGCTGGCCAAGATGAACCTGGACGAGCGCCAGGTGCCGATCCGCGTGAAACTGCCGGATACCGTGCGGGCCGACCTGGACGCGATTGGACGCCTGACAGTGCCCGGCAAGAACGGACCGGTGCTGCTCTCGACCGTGGCCGACATCACGATGGAAAGCGGCCCGGCGCAGATCAACCGCCTGAACCGCACGCGCAACGTCACGCTCGACGTCGAGCTGTCGGGTCGCTCGCTCGGCGAAGTCAATACCGCGGCGCGCGCGCTGCCCGTGTTCCAGTCGCTGCCGTCGTCGGTGACGATCGCCGAACTGGGCGACGCCCAGGAAATGCAGGCGCTGTTTGCCAGCTTCGGCCTGGCGATGCTGATCGGCGTGCTGTGCATCTACGGCGTGCTGGTGCTGCTGTTCTCGGACTTCATGCAGCCGGTGACGATCCTGGCCGCGCTGCCGTTGTCGATCGGCGGCGCCTTCGTGGCGCTGCTCGTCACCAGCAATGCGCTGTCGATGCCGACGATGATCGGCCTGATCATGCTGATGGGGATCGTGACCAAGAACTCGATCCTGCTGGTCGATTATGCGATCCTGGCACGCCAGGCGGGCATGAACCGTTTCGATGCGCTGGTCGACGCCTGCCACAAGCGCAGCCGGCCGATCGTGATGACGACCATCGCGATGGGCGCCGGCATGCTGCCGCTGGCGCTGGGCTTCTCGGGTGACCCGAGTTTCCGCTCGCCGATGGCGGTGGCCGTCATCGGTGGCCTGATCACGTCGACGTTACTGAGCCTGCTGGTGGTGCCGGCCGTGTTCACGTATGTCGACGATTTCGAGAATTGGCTCAAGCGCACCGGGCGCAAGATGCGGCGCCAGCCGGCGCGGGCCGTCGAAGTCGACAACAACCCGGCCTGAGCGCAGCGTCGTCTCAGTGAGGTTCTTCGCCGCCGGCAGCCTTCAGCAGCTGCCAGAGCGCGAAGACCTTCGCGCCATCGTTGGCCGGGCAGTGCCGCAACAGCTCTGCCCTGCTGCGTTCATCCATCGCAGCGACAATCCGCCCGATCAGCGCCGCATCGTCGGCGCTGACGATGGCCAGCGGATGCGCCCAGCGCGGGCGGCCCGGTTCGCGGCCGAACAGCCAGACCGGCAGCACGCCCAGCAACAGCAGCGGGCACACGACGGGAATCAGATAGGTCCACCAGGGCGACCAGAGCGCGCCGACCACGCCGGTCAGCGCCAGACTGGCCACGATGGTCGCGCCGTATAGCTGCGCGCCGCAGCGCTCCATCCAGTCCGGCGGATAGGCCCTTGCCAGCCGGTTCACCACGCCCTGCAGCCGGACATGGTCGCCGCGTGACAGGGCACTCCGGGCAGGATCGACGACCGTGCGGAGCATGCTCATGATGGCCTGCCCTGCAAGCTGGCGATCAGCGCCACGACGATCGTGCACGCGATCCAGATCGACCACAGCGTATGCGTCATGAAATGCGCGCCGCGCAGTTGCTGCAGATAGCCGACCGTGGCACCGGCGCCGATCGCCAGCAAGGCGGCGGCGCGCGCCCGCGATGGCCGCGCCGGCAGCCAGCAGACGGCCAGCGCCACCAGCCACAGGGCGCTCGACGCATGGCCGGCAGGCAGGCACTGGCCCGGCAGCGTGTCGGCCGGGAACGCGCCGAACAGGCGCACATAGGGCTGCTCGCCGCCATAGCGCAGCAGATCCCATGGGCAGTGCGATGCGCTCAGGTGTTTCAGGGTACTGGTCACGGCCGGCACCAGGATGGCGGCCAGCGCAACGATGCGCAGCTGCACGCGGCCAAGAGCGCCCAGCGCGGCGCGGGGCCGCCAAGCGTCGACCAGTGCGTAGCCGACGACGCCCACGGCAAGCAGCATCAGGAGCTGCTTGACGATCACGTGGTTGAACGTGACGGTCAGCCACGTATCGCGCCAGGGAAAGACGCGGCGCTGCGCGTCGAACACGGCATCGGCCAGCACCAGATCGAGATCGGTCCAGCGCCCGAGCCACAGGATGGCCAGCGCGCCAGCCGCCAGCATGACGGCCAGGCGCCGCAGGGCGTGCGCCGACAGCAGCGTGGCATCGGCCCGCACCTCACGCACCCCGCACGCACGCATGGAACAGGTCCAGGCGCGGATTGAGCACGGCCGTGTTCACGTCGAGCATGCCGAGCACCGAGTGAAACACATTGTCATGCGACAGCGGCTCGTTGCGCCGCGCGGCCAGGCAGCGCCGGTCGATGCGGAACCGCTTGCTGAAGCTGTCGGACATCCACAGCATCATCGGCACTTCGGTCTGTTCGCGCGGCGCGAACATATAGGGCGCACCGTGCAGATACACATTGTTCTCTCCCAGCGACTCGCCATGGTCCGAGAAGTACAGCATCGCCGTATCGGCGTCCTGCGCGGCCGCAATCGCGCGCAAGCCGTCGATGGTCTTGCTCAGGAAGTAGTCGGTGTACAGGATCGTGTTGTCGTAGGCGGCCCGGATCGAGTCGCGCGAGCACGTGTCGAAGTCATTGCTCGCGCATACCGGACCGAAGCGGCCGAATCCTTGCGGGTAGCGGCTGGCATACGCGGGGCCGTGGCTGCCCTTCTGGTGCAGCACCACGACCAGGTCCTTGCTGCTATTGGCGAGCAAGCCCGGCAAGCCATCGAGCAGGCGCTCGTCGTAGCATTCGTCGCCGCTGCAGTGCACATTCTTGCCATCGGGCCGCGACAGGTCTTCGTACCCGACGCGGTTGCACACGCCCTTGCAGCCCGAATTATTGTCGCGCCACAGCACGGAAAAGCCCGCATGCGCCAGCACGTCGAGCAGGCCTTCCTGGCTTGCTGCCTTGGACTGGCTGTAATCGTTGCGCCCGAACGCGGAAAACACGCACGGCACTGACACCGCAGTCGCGGTACCGCACGAACTGACACGCGAAAAATTGATCAAGCCTGCTTGCCGTGCCAGCAGCGGATTGGTCTCGCGGGCATAGCCATCGAGTGAAAAATTCGCTGCCCGCGCCGTTTCGCCCACGACGATCACCGTCAGCGTCTTGCGGTGATGGCCGGCCCAGGCAGCGCCTTTCACGGCATCGCGGCCCAGCGGCGCGACCACGATCTCGGCTGCCCAGCGGCTGCGCAGATACCCATCCACGGCCTGGATGAAATTGGTGGGCGTGAGCAGGAAGCGCAGTTCGCGGTGCTCGTGCAGCGTCGGCGCCAGGCTCTTGAACAGCAGCGCCAGCATGACAAACGCCAGCAGCAGCGAGCCGCCCGCATTGCTGCTGCGCTTGAGCAGCCCTTTCACGCCACTGGGAAACTGGATATTGGCACGCGCGATCCACAGGGATGGCAGCACGCCCAGCAGGCCGATCCTGGCGGCCATCTGCCAGCTGATCAGTTCGGTCGCTTCGCGGGTATCGGTCTCGAACACATTCTGGATCATCGCCTTGTCGATGACGATCCCGTAGGCTGCGATAAAGTAGCCTGCCGCGGACGCCACCAGCACGAGGGCGATCAGCACCGGCTTGGCGAGATAGCGGAAGCTGGCCAGCGTCAGGCAGGCATTGAAGAACAGGACAACGATCAGGAACGTGCCGGCCAGCATGGGCAGGCTGGCCAGCGACACGCCCCCGGCGGCCTGGGCCAGCACGCTCCAGAAGGTGACGTTGCCCAAGCTTGCCAGCAATAGCGCCACGACCAGCACCAGCAGCGACGCATCGATCCGTCTTGCAAACAGTTTATCCATTTCACGCCCTCATCAACATTGCAGCAACCATCGCTGCAGTGCTTCAAGGATAGAAAGGATGATGGCAAGCCACCGTCAACGCGGCGTTAGGATGGCGTGAACGACACGGGAAAAATGATCGTGAAGCGGCTACCGCCACTTGGGCGGTTCTCGTACACGAGCGACGCGCCCAGGTATTCGCAGATGCGCTTGACCAGTGACAGGCCCAGCCCGGTGCCGGCCGACCCGCTCGACGGGATCGGGCGTGCGCCCTCGCCCAGCGTCTGGCGCACCGCGTCCGGCAGGCCGCGCCCCGTGTCTTCGACCGTGATGCGCCCCGGTTCGATGACGACCGTGACTTCGCCCTGCTCGGTGTACTGGCACGCGTTGCGAATCAGGTTGGCGATGGCCGACACGCACAGTTCGGCAGGCGCGCAAATGCGGAACGCCGCATCGCCGACACAGCGCAGCGTGACGGGCCGGCCCGTCACCATGGCTTGGTAGCGCTCGGTTTCACGGCGCGCGATCTCGTTGACCGATACGGGCGAAAACAGGGCGAGCTGAGGTGCGCGCGCCAGCACCAGCAGCACCGTCACGCACTCCGTCGCTTCCTGCGCCGCCCGGTAAATGCGCTGCGCCGGCGCCTGCACCGCCGGGCTCCTGCCGTTTTCGACGAGGATCTCGGCTGCGCCCATGATGACGGTCAGCGGCGTGCGCAGCTCATGGCTGACGTCGCCGGTGAACAGGCGTTCACGGTCGAGGTAGTCACGTAACTCACGCGTGTGCGCGGCCAGTGCGCGCGCCAGCGTCCCCAGTTCGTCGCCCCGTTCGGTATGTGGCAAGGCAAATGCGCCCTGCCCGACCGCATCGGCCAGTTCGCGCAGCGGCGTGACGATGCGCCGGCCGACAAAACGGCCCAGAAACAGCGCCAGCGTGACGAAGCCGGCGAAAAAGGCAGCGAACATCGAGTACACCAGGATCTCGATCTCTTCGTAATCGCTTTCATGGTCGACCACCACATACGGCCCCCGTTCGTCGGCGCCGGCCAGCACATGCAGGCCGATGCCATCGACCTCGGCCTCGGACACGCCCGCCGGCAACGCGCGCAGCGACAGCGGGATATCGTCGCCCCGGTGAAAGCGCAGGCCCGCCGGCAGGTCGGCCGGCAGCCCGGCGGCGGCCCTGGGGCGCGCCCATTTCTCGACTTCGGCCAGGCGCTCGTCGACCAGATGCACTTCGATCCCTTCGACTACCAGGGCGGCCAGCACGGCGAAGAACAGCGACAGCACGACGCCGAACAGGATGAAGGCGCCGACGATCGGCCGGCTGAGCGAACTAGCCGGGCGCATCGGGCATCGCCAGTTTGTAGCCGACACCGGCAATCGTATGGACCATCGGGCAGGCGAACGGTTTGTCGACCGCCTGGCGCAGCGCGTGGATGTGCGTGCGCAGCGCGTCGCTCTCGGGGCGGTCTTCGCCCCAGACAACCTGCTCGAGCGCCTCGCGCGAGACGATGCGCGGGGCCGCTGCCATCAGGCTGCGCAGCAGCACGTAACCGGTCTTGGTGAGGACGATCCTGGTGCCGTCACGCGACGCCTGCTGCTGGTCGGGATCGAACACGAGCGGCCCGAAACGCAGGACGCGGCTGAATGCATGCTGCCCGCCAGCACGGCGCGCCAGCGCTTTCAGGCGCACGTCGAGTTCGACCAGTGAAAACGGCTTGACCAGGTAGTCGTCGGCGCCGCTGTCGAAGCCCAGCACTTTGTCCTGCAGGCTGTCGCGCGCCGTCAGCATCAGCACCGGCGTCGCGCTGGACAACTCGGTGCGCAGCTTCTGGCACAGCTCCAGGCCGCTCAGGCCGGGCAGCATGACGTCGAGGATGATGACGTCGTAGTTGTTTTCGGAGGCCAGCGCCAGTCCGCCATAGCCGTTGCGCGCCGAATCGACGGCGTAGCCCTTCGGTTCCAGAAACCCGTACAGGTTGGCCAGGATGTCAGGATTGTCTTCGACGATGAGGATGCGCATGCTGGTCATTGTAAGGCGAATCGGTCGCCGTTTTCAGCGCGGGCGATAGCGCTGCTCGCGGTACAGGATCGACGGCAGGATCACGTGCGCCATCGCCTTGTCGACCTGCGCCTGGGTCGGGCTGCCGCTGCCGGGGCTGAAATGCCCGCTGGCCGCATCGTACCGGCCGGGCAGCGGCGACTGGCCGGGCCGCAGCACGGTGGCCGACGTGCCTTCGAGGTAGGCAAAATAATCGTTGAACTGGATCAGCGCGCGGCCCGGCGTCGTGCTGTCTTTTACGAGGTCGCGCCCGATCATCGGGTGCGTGCTCGACACGCCCAGCAACGACAGCAGCGTCGGGGCCAGGTCGATCTGGCTGGCGATCGTCGTGATGCGCTTGGGCTCAATATCCGCGCCCAGGATCAGGCCCGGGATATGAAATTTCTTGATCGGCACGAGGCTATCGCCATACACGCGGTTGTCGTGGTCGGCCACGATCAGGAACACCGTGTCTTTCCAGTACGCCTGCTGCCTGGCTTCGCGGATGAACTTGCCCAGCGCGTAGTCGGCGTATTTGACCGCGTTGTTGACGGTCTGCTTGTCGCCGTCGTGCAGCGCGATTTTACCGTCCGGGAATTCAAACGGCTCGTGGTTCGACGACGTGAAGATCAGGCTGAAGAACGGCTTGTTCGCGGCGTGCAGGGTCTTCAGGCGCTCGAGCGACTTGTCGAACAGGTCTTCATCCGACGCGCCCCAGCTGGCGACGAACTTCGGTTTCATGTCGCCGATGTCGACGATCTTCTGGAAGCCATTGCCGGTGAAGAAGCTGCGCATATTGTCGAAGTGCGCTTCGCCGCCATAGACGAATTCGGTGTGGTAGCCCTGGTCGCCCAGGCCGGATGCCAGCGTATAGAAATTCTGCTGCGACAGCGACAGCTTGACCGTGCTGCGCGCCGGCGTGGGCGCGTAACCGGCGACAACCGCCTCGATGCCACGCACCGAGCGGGTGCCGGTGGCGTACAGCTGCTCGAACCACCAGCCTTCGCCCTTGAGCTTTTCCAGCTCCGGCGTGACCGCCAGGCCGCCCAGCGACTCGACGAACGTCGCGCCCAGGCTTTCCTGCAGCACGATGACGAGGTTCAACGGCTTGGTGCGTGCAATGGCGGCGCTCTGGTAATGCTGCGTCGGCTGTTCCGGGTTCGTGAAGCGGTAGTCGCGCAGCCACGGCGCCGCCTTCACTTGGGCGAACACCTTTTCGCGCGGGAAGTCGCCGTAGATGTCGGACGACTTGGCCTCGTTGTCCATCGAGCGCATCGCGTCGAGCACCGACCATGCCGAATTGATGACAAGCGAATTGACCATCGCATCGCCGGTGAGCGCGAACATGGCTGGATTGGCGGGCCGGTGCCCGGTGGTCGAGCGGATCTGCATGAACACGAGCAGGCACAGGAACGGCCAGACCAGCAGCATCTTGCGGCCCGGCCACATCGGCGTGCTGGCCGATGCACCTTTCAGCAGGCGTACCAGCGCAACGCCCAGCAGCACGGTGACGGCGCAGCCCAGCAGCACCGCAGTGCGGAAACCGTGCCACAGCGTGGAAAAGACTTCGCGCGGATTGTTCAGGTATTCAATGAACAAGCGGTTCGGGCGCACGTCGTACTGCATGATGAACTGCGGCGACGCGACTTCCATGAACAGGATGAAGATCAGCGCCAGCGTCGCCCAGCCCAGCGTGAACCGTTGCCACAGGCGCGCCGTGCGCGAGTACGCCAGTAGCGGCGCCAGCAACAGCGGAATGGCCAGACAGTAGCCAAGCAGGATCAGGTCGGCGCGTACGCCCTGCACGATGATCTCGAGCACGGCGCCGGTCGCGCGTACGCGTTCCCATTGCCAGGCCAGCATCGCCAGGCGAAAGCCCGAGAGCAGCACCAGCCCGATGAACAGCATCTGCACCAGCGGTGCAAAAGGGCCAGCGATGCGTGTGCTGCGTGCCAGCCAGGAAGATGCGGGACGTGTCGGGGCGGTGGCCGCCCCATGCAGGTAGAGCTCGTCAGTCTTCATGAATCCGTCGGATGTGCCGGGCCTTGCCCTGCCCGGCGGTAAATCGATCACGTGGACCTGAATCCAACGCGCCTTCTGATGCGGTATGGATGCTAGATTGCCCACCGTCATCGCTACGTTAATCAGACGTTAAGAAAGCGTTAAAACGCGGACGCAAAAAAGCCCGACCAGCAGATGCTGGTCGGGCTTCGGATCGGCACATCGTTGATGCGCCGGAATCAATCCACGGTTTTAAGCGGTGGAATTAATCGCGGTACGAATTGTAGTCTTTGCGGTAGTCGTTGCGGTAATCGTCACGATAGTCGCTACGGTCGCTCGAGCCACCCAGCAGCTTGGCCAGGATGAAGCCGACGCCGACTGCAGCCAGCAGTGCGCTGCCTGGGTTGTTCTTGACGTATTCCTTGCCCTGGGCCGACAGGTCCGAGTACTTCTCGGTGATCTGGGTCGAACGGTCGCCGAATTTTTCTTGCGCGGTGCTGATCAGGCCAGTGACCTTTTCGACGCCAGCGTGGGCCTTCGAAGCGATGTTGTCAACGACTGGCTGAGCGGCTTGCGCTGCCTTGTCGATGGCGCCGTGTGCTTTCTCTGGCGTGATCGACGAGATCGCTGCCTTGATGCCACCTGCGGTGTTTGCTGCAGCGTCGCTGATCGACGATGCGGTCGACGAGGTCGATGGAGTCGACGAGGTCGATGGAGTCGACGAGGTCGATGGCGTCGACGACGAACCGGTGGTCGAGCCCGACGTGTTGCCGGCGCCGGTGCTGGCGCTGCTGCCGCTGTTGCCCAGACCGCTGTTGCCGGTCACGCTGCTCGTGCCCAGCGAACCGGTGCCCGAACCTGGGTTCGAACCGGTGTTGGTTGCGTTGATGCCTTTACCTTCGGTAGACTTTTGATTATCCATGATGTAACCCTCATAAAATAGTGATCAACGCGGAGTAGAACGAAATTCGACTAGCACCACATCTTTGATTGAATAAGTCCGATACAACAAGCGGGAACGATCTTGTACTGCGCTACATCAACATCGATTTGACTCGGCGTCTCTGTACATTTTCTTAGCGTCCCATCCCGGTTGGCCACCTTGCGGCAACTTTCCGAGTCGCAGTATCGGATTCACTGCGTCGCGATACAAAAAATACAATGGCGACCCGGCATAGACCGTGCGCTGCCTAACAGAACCATGACATCGGTTCACAAAGCGGTCATTTTGGGTGATTTAGGCGCACTTTACTGGCAGCTGGCGGTACCATACGCCCCCCATTACTTGCAAGAACGGACGGCATGGCAGCAGAGAAGGACCCGGGCGGGGCACGCCTGCCCCCGCTGCGGCGTACGGATGCGGCGCAGCTTGAACAGGACGCGGCAGCCCGTGCGCAGCGCGACGCGCAGGTGCGCGGGGTCGATTCGATTCCCCAGATGCGCGAGGCGATCAAGGAAGCGGCGCGGGCGCTGCCCCCATTCACGCACGTGCCACGCCTTGCGCGGCTCGATGCAGCAGCGTTTCGCGCGCATGCGCTGGCCGGCATGCCGTTCCTGGTGACGGACGTGGTCGGGCGCTGGCCGATCGTGCAACTCGACATCGCCACCTTGCGCGCGCAGTACGGCCACCTGCCCGTACGCGCGCGCGTGGGCGACTACGTGCACACCGCATTCGCACCGGACCGGGCGATGCAGGACATGTTGCTGCGCGACTATCTGGATTTGTCCACGCCGGTGGATTCGGGACTGCCGCCCTACGTGGGCAACCTGGCGCTGCGCGAACTGAACCGGTTGTGCCACTGGCCGGCATACTTTGACAAGATGGGACCGCCCCGCTTCTGGATTGGCCCGGCGCGCACGATCACGCCGCTGCACTGCGACTACGACGACAATATCTTCGCCCAGATCCGCGGCGTGAAGCGGATCTTCCTGGCCCCGCCCCACCATGACGCGTTCTTGTATACGCGGGAAGCCAATCCGCTGCTGTTCGGCTCACCGGTCGATCCGGAAGCGCTGGACGATGCGCGCTTTCCGCTGGCGCGCCAGGCGGCGCTGGTGGAAGTGATCGTCCGGCCGGGCGACATGCTGTATGTGCCAGCCGGCTGGTACCACCAGGTGCGGGCGCTGGAATTTTCGCTGTCGTCGAACCGCTGGGCGCGTGGATTGCCACTGGCGCTGGCGAGCCGGCAGCCTGATTAGGCGGCCTTCTTCGGTCGTTCGATTGCGGGCTCGGCCGACTTTTCCTCGCCCAGCTTCAAAAACTGCGTGGAAGGCCGGCCATCGGCATTGTGCTGCACGATGCGCTCGGGCCGGCCTTTCGCATCGAGCCAGACCTGGCCGATGCCGGAGCCGTTCCACAGGCGCTCGCCGTGCTTGCGCTGATCGGGCAGGTGCGGCGTGATCGACATCGCGCGCCGCTTGGTGAACCAGTTCAGCGGCGAGCGCGGCGAATACAGCCAGCGATTGAGGCGGTCGAGCCAGTTGAGCAGATCTTCGGGGAATTCGTTCTTGAAGCCGCTGCTGGTGATCTGCCAGATGTGCGGCGGCCGGGTGTCGTCGCGCACTTCGACGTCATAGGCGAATGAATAGTGGACGTCGCCCGACAGGATCACATAGTTGCCCGGTGTGCGCGAGTGACGGAAGATATTCAGCAGGCTGCGGGCCGCGCCGCGGTGCGCCATCCAGTTCTCGGCGTCGACGGTCAGGGCCTGGCCCATCAGCGTGGCGATCTTCTGCACCACTTCGATCAGCTTCACGCCAAACATCGGCGCCGCCGACACGATCACCGCCGCCGTCTCATCGAGCAGCTCATGCTGGAACTCGGTCAGCGACTCCCAGTCCATCAGGCCCGATGGATGGCTCGGGCGGCGCTGATTGCGCCAGCGCCGCGTGCGGGTGTCGAGCACGATCACGGCCGGCTGCGTGCGCAGCATGTAGTCCCACTGGCGGAATGTCAGCAGACGCTCGATCAGCGCGCCATGCGGCTCGGGTTCCAGGCGATTCCGGGAATCCGGCCTGGCGGCCATCGCGGCCATGTCGTCGAGCACCTCGCCGAAGACGTCGGGCCGGTTACCCCAGCCCTGGCACAGCATGTAGGCCACCAGCGCATTGCCCATGATGCGGCGCGAGAACGGGTGGCCGTAGGCGGTCTTTTCCCACTTGTACGACAGGTTCCAGTCATCGGTGACGTCGTGGTCGTCGAAGATCATCAGGGTCTGCACGTGCGCCATCAGGCGCGCGGCGCGCGGCAATTCGTCGCAGAAGCCGTGAATAATGCCGGCTTCCTCGTGCCAGCGCTCCTGGTGCTTGGGGTCGAGTGCGGGCATCGCGATCTCGCCAATCACCTGCCATGGCACCGGCGACCAGACCAGCAGGTACATCGCCAGCACTTCTCCCAGCGTCATCAGGTGGTTGTCGGCGTTGGCCGTGGTGAAGATCGGCTTTTCGACGCCGCCGAAGAACTTCTCGCGCAGCGCCTCGCTCGACTTATGGGCCGGCAGCAGGCGCTGGCGGCCATAGTAGCCGTCGGGATGGGCGTACAACTCGTCGCTGTCGGCGACGATGGCGCCTTCGACGCATTCGCCGAACAGGCCCAGACGCTCGATCAGCGCGTGGGTGGCGCCCAGCATCGGGCCGGCCACGTCATCGGCATACACCTGGTCGCCGGCCAGCAGCAGCATCGACGGCCGCTCGCCGGCCTGATCCACGTGTCCGGCAATCAGATCGTCGCCCCGCGCCAGGCCGTCACGCGACGGGTGATGCGGCTTGCGGCACGAGCCATACAGGATGTTGTCGGAGCGGCTGCGCAGCACCATGTTCGGCATGGTGGCGCCATCGTGCACCAGATGCGGCGCCCAGGCAGCGATACCCTGTTCGACGCCTTCGACATCCGTCAGCAACAGGTCGTAATCGATCAGCGTGTCCTGCGGCAGCGGTGTCGGCACCGTAACGTCAATAAAGTGAATGTGCGCATCGCGCCCGATCGGGATGATGCGGCACGATGCCTCATCGACCACGAGTCGCTGCTGATCGCCGCCATGTGGTTCCAGTACCAGTGTGAAGGACAACGGCGTGCTGCCGACCAGCCAGAGGACGAGACGACCAGGTTCGAGGCGGCGCAACAGGGGACCGACGAGGACGGATGGAAGGCCGTTGGGGGTGTGTATGTGGATCACGCGGACGACGGCAGGCTGTGAAAAAAGTCGGGTCAGTGTAACAGAGCCATCTGGAAATCAAAGTTGCTCATTTATGCGCGCGGGCATGGTCGATCGCGTCAGATGCGTTGTCGGAAATAGTAAGGGAGTTGTAAATTCTGCTTGCACGGCGCGCAGACTGCGATAGAATAAATGAGAATCATTATCATTTGATGGAGGGCACTGTCCTCCTTCCACTTTCTGTGCCAAGAGGATCTGCCATGTGCGACAAACACGCTTCGACCGTACCCTGCTCCAACGATGGCGCGCAGAGCTCGCGCCGGCGGCGCGTCTGGGAGTTGTCGCATGCGTCGCATTGCCCGCTGGTGGGCGTGGGGTTGCCGTTGAACGGGTTGCGCAAGCTGGTCGAAAAGGTGACCGGTGGCAAGGTGCTGCATGATGATTACGATATTCACGTCGGCACCGTCAGCGAATGCGCATTGCGCACGCCTGTGGCCGACGCGGTTCAGAAAGAGCTCGAACGTCGCTATGCGCAGCATATCCAGCGCTTCCGCGCGGCCAAGACCACCGAACAGGTCGAAGCGATGTGGGAGGCGGCCGTTGCGGCCGGTGACGTGGCTGGCGCGTTCTGGGCCGGCCTGTCGCATCCCCGCTGCACGGTGTCGCTCGAAGAGAAGATGTGCCGCGATATCCACATGGTGCAGCACCAGGCCGGCGCCTGCGCCCGTGCCGATCTCAACAAGTTCAATACAATTGTTGCCGACAATTCTCGTCTCGAACGCGAAGTCGTCCGGCTGCAGGAACGGTGCAATGCGCTGACGCACGAAAAATCACTCGATGCCGAGCGCAACGAGCAGCTCCTGATGACGGCGCGCGCCGCCACCATTGCCCGGGATGGCGATGTCGCGACCCTGCGCGCCGAGCTGGCGCGTCTGCAAGCCAGCGTCCCCGAGCTCGACACCCGCGAACGCATGGCCGAACGCATCGCGCAGCTGGAAGCGCGGGAACAAGCCCTGCGCGCGCAGGTGGCTGAACTCAAGACATTACGCCCCGCCGCACCCGATGCCGAAGTGGCTCCCGCGCCGGCAGCGGAACCCGTCGCCGTGCCTGTTGCAATGCCGGTACGGCTGCACAACCGCGCCGTGCTGTGCGTCGGCGGGCGCAGCAGCAGCGTGCCGATCTACCGCACGATGATCGAGCGCGTCGGCGCCCAGTTTGCGCACCACGACGGCGGCCTGGAAGACAGCAGCAGCCAGCTCGATGCCAGCCTGGCCGCGGCAGACCTAGTGATTTGCCAGACCGGCTGCATCAGCCACAGTGCCTACTGGCGCGTGAAAGACCATTGCAAACGCCACGGCAAGCGCTGTGTGTTCGTCGATAATCCGAGCGTGTCGAGCCTGGCGCGTGGGTTGCAGGAAGCGGCGATCGAGGATACCCAGCCCGGTTGACGGCCTGGGGTCAGCCGGCACGAAGATCGCCGCCATCAAGGCCTCACGCGGCGCAGTGTTCGATCACCACGGGACTGCATGCCGCCAGCGATCATCAACCCATACAGCGCCCGAACAAGAAAAAAGGGTTACCGGCCGAAGCCTGTAACCCTTTGATCTGACTAACTAATTTTGGTGCCGCTGACCGGAATCGAACTGGTGACCTTCGCATTACGAATGCGCTGCTCTACCGACTGAGCTACAGCGGCGAAACCTGTGCTTCGCCTTCCATCATGCCCGACAAACAAGCCGTCGTTCACGAAAGAGCCGTATTCTAGCAAACAAACCGGCAACCTTGCTAGTGTGTATCGCGTCACTTTCGCAAGATTTCCGGTTTGCCTAATTTATACGCAGACGATCAGGCACCCGCGTGATAGCCCGTAACAACATCCACTTCTTCCTTCGAACCCAAAAACACTGGCACGCGCTGGTGCAGCTTGGTCGGCTGGATATCGAGGATGCGGCCCTGGCCGTCGGTGGCTGCGCCGCCAGCCTGCTCGACGATCATCGCCATCGGATTGGCTTCGTACATCAGGCGCAGCTTGCCTGGCATGCTGGTGTCGCGCAGGTCGGCCGGGTACATGAAGACGCCGCCGCGGGTCAGGATGCGGTGCACGTCGGCCACCATCGAGGCGACCCAGCGCATATTGAAGTCCTTGCCGCGCGGGCCGGTGGAACCAGCCAGCAGCTCGTCGACGTAACGCTGGACCGGCGGATGCCAGTGGCGCTGGTTCGACATATTGATCGCGAATTCCTTGGTCGCTGCCGGAATCTGCATGTCGCTCTGGGTCAGCACCCACGAACCCTGCTCGCGGTCGAGCGTGAAGCAGTGCACGCCGTTGCCGGTGGTAAGCACCAGCATCGTCTGCGGGCCGTACACGGCGTAACCGGCAGCCACCTGCGTGCTGCCTGGTTGAAGGAAGTCCTGCTCGGTCGGGTCCTGCATGCCTTCCGGGGCCTTGAGCACCGAGAAGATCGTGCCGATCGACACGTTGACGTCGATGTTCGACGAACCGTCCAGTGGATCGAACAGCAGCAGGAACTCGCCCTTCGGATAGCGGCTCGGGATCTGGCGGATGGTTTCCATTTCTTCGGACGCCATCGCGGCCAGGTGGCCGCCCCACTCGTTGGCTTCGAGCAGGATCTCATTGGAGATCACGTCGAGCTTTTTCTGCACTTCGCCCTGGATGTTTTCAGTGTCGGCACTGCCGAGCACTTCGCCCAGTGCGCCCTTGCTCACCGAATAGCTGATGCGCTTGCAGGCGCGGGCCACGACTTCGATCAGCAGGCGCAACTCCGCATTGATGCTCTGGTGCTGGCGTTGCTCTTCCACCAGGTACTGCGTCAGACTTACGCGTTTCATGGGTTCCTCAGGTTGTGTTGAATGTGTTTAGTTGGCCAGCGCCTTGCCGACGATCTCGCGCACGTCGTTCGACAGCTTGACCTGCCCCGCCACCTTCTGCAAGGCTTCGCGCATCTGCCACTGCAGGGCTGGCGCGTAACGGCGCCAGCGGTCCATGGCACGCGCCAGGCGGCTGGCCACTTGCGGGTTCAGTGCGTCGAGTGCGATCACTTGCTCGGCCCAGAAGGCGTAGCCGCTGCCGTCCGGCGCGTGGAACTGTACCGGATTGTTCACGCAGAACATTGCCACCAGGCTGCGCGCGCGGTTCGGGTTGCGCAGCGTGAAGGCCGGATGCGTCATCAGCGCGCGCACGGCGGCCAGGTCGGTGGTCGGGCTTGACGCCTGCATCGCGAACCACTTGTCCACGACCAGCGCCTCGTTCTGGAATTCGTCATAGAACACGGCCAGCGCATCGGCCGCCTGCGGCACGCGCGCGGCGACCAGGGCAGAAAGCGCTGCGGCGCGGTCGGTCATGTTGTCGGCTTCATCGAACTGGCGCTGCGCCAGCGCGACGCTGGCGGCGTCCGGCGCGGCGTTCAGGTAGGCCAGCGCCAGGTTCTTCAGCGCGCGCTTGCCGGCCGAGGCTGCGTCCGGGCTGTACGGGCCGGGCGTGGCATTGGCCTCGTACTGCGCCAGCAACTCGCTGCGCAGGCGCGCACCGAGGTCGGCGCGCACGAACTGGCGCGCGATGTGCACGGCCAGCGGATCGACGCACTCGAGCTGCTCGGCCACCATCGATTCGGATGGCAGCGTCAGGCACTGCTCGCGGAAGGCCGGATCGAGCGTATCGTCGACCAGAATCTTGCGCAGCGCCTCGATGAAGGTCTCGTCCAGGTTCAGGCTGGCGGCGGCATCGTCGTTCGCGCCCGCTTCGCCGGTGAGTTTCAGCAGGCGTTCCATCGTCAGGCGCTGGCCCGCTTCCCAGCGGTTGACCGGGTCGCTATCGTGGCTGAACAGGTGCAGCAGGTCGGCATCGGTGTAGCCGCCCTGCAGGATCACCGGCGCCGAAAAGTCGCGCAGCACCGAGGCCACCGGCTGCCCGGTCACGCCCGTGAAGACGAAGGTCTGCTCAGCCTCGGTCAGCTCGAGCACCGCGGTGGTGCCGCGCTGCTGGCCATCGACGACGAGGGGCATGTCGGCGCCGGCGGCGTCGAGCAGGCCGACCGCCACCGGGATGTGGAACGGCAGTTTCTCGGACTGGCCGGGCGTGGCCGGGCACGACTGGAACAGCGTGAGCGTGTAGGTCTGTGCGGCCTCATCCCAGCGGCCTTCGAAGCGCAGCACCGGCGTGCCGGCCTGGCTGTACCAGCGCTCGAATTGCCCCAGTTCGCGGTGGTTGGCGTCGGCCATCGCGCGGCGGAAGTCGTCGCACTCGACGGCTTGCTCGTCATGGCGCGCGAAGTACAGGTCCATGCCCTTGCGGAAACCGTCGACGCCGAACAGCGTCTGGTACATGCGCACGACTTCGGCGCCCTTTTCGTACACCGTCACGGTGTAGAAATTGTTGATCTCGACAAACGAGTCGGGCCGCACCGGGTGCGCCATCGGGCCCGCATCTTCCGGGAACTGGGCCTGGCGCAGCGTGCGCACCTGGTCGATGCGGGTGACGGCGCGCCCGGTGGCGGTGCCGATCATGTCGGCCGTGAATTCCTGGTCGCGGAATACCGTCAGGCCTTCTTTCAGCGACAGCTGGAACCAGTCGCGGCACGTCACGCGGTTGCCAGTCCAGTTGTGGAAGTATTCGTGCGCCACCACGGCCTCGATGCCCTGGAAGTCGATGTCGGTGGCCACGCGCGGGTTGGCCAGCACGAACTTGGTGTTGAAGATGTTCAGGCCCTTGTTTTCCATCGCGCCCATGTTGAAGTCGCTGGTGGCGACGATCATGAAGCGGTCCAGGTCGAGTTCGAGCCCGTATTTTTCTTCGTCCCAGCGGATGCTGTGCTTGAGCGACTGCATCGCGTAGTCGGTCTTGTCCAGGTTGCCGTCCTCGACCCACACCTGCAGCAGCGCATCGCGGCCATCGGCCAGGCGGAAGGTTTCTTCCTGGCAGACCAGTTGCGCGGCGACCAGGGCGAACAGATACGACGGCTTCTTGAACGGGTCTTCCCACAGTGCATAGTGGCGGCCATCGTCCAGGTCGCCTTCTTCGAGCAGATTACCGTTGGACAGCAGCACCGGATAGCGGGCCTTGTCGGCGCGCAGCATCACGGTGAACTTGGCCATCACGTCCGGACGGTCCGGGAAGAATGTGATGCGGCGGAAGCCCTCGGCTTCGCACTGCGTGAAGAAGTTGCCGTTGGACACGTACAAGCCGCTCAGCGTCGTGTTTTTATCGGGTGCACACAGCGATTCGATCTCGAGCACCACGTCGTCCGGCGCCGAGCGGATCGTCAGCAGGTTGTTGGCCAGCGTGTAGTCGCGCTTGCCCAGCAGCTTGCCATTCAGGCGCAGCGCCACCAGCTCGATGTCTTCGCCGTGCAGTTCGATGCCGCGCGTGGTGGCGGCCGGATTGCGCCGCAGCGTCAGGCGGCTGGCAACGACGGTGCGGGCCGGGTCGAGGTCGAAGCCCAGTTCGACGGTATCCACCAGATAGCTGGGCGGGGTATAGTCCTTGCGGAAGATGGTCTGGGGCGTATCGGTGCGCATGATGGGCTCGGGCTGACACAGTGGATGAGGGGCTTATTTTACCAACAAGCTTTTGGATCGCCGCCCACGAATGCCATGTATCGCTTTGTAGTCACGGTAACCGGGTGTAAAAGTGGCTCCCTTCAATCTCAACAAGGGGTAATCTTGAAGATCGGGGAAAGACCGACAAGACAAACGGGAGATTTGCATGAAACGCTTCATCACCATCGCTCTGGGTACCGCGTTCGCGTTGCTGCTGGGCGGCTGCGCGACGAGCATCCGCAGCGATGTCACCACGTTCCACCAATGGCCGGCGCAGATTGCCGACAAGAGCTATGTGTTTGAAGTGCCTTCACCGCAGGACGATACCCTCGAATGGCGCAGTTACCAGGACCTGGTGCGTGGCCAGCTGGCGCGCCAGGGCTTCCGCGATGCCAACGGCGCCACGCCGGAGTTGACCGTATCGATGCGCTTTACCACCACCGACGTGCCGGTGCGCGTGGTCGAACCGTTGATGACGCCGTATTTCTATCCGAGTGCGCGCTTCGGCTACGGCGCTTATCGCGGCGGCTTCAACCGCCGCTACTGGGGCGGCTGGTACAGCCCGTTCTACGATCCGTTCTGGGGCCCGTACCCGTCCTACCAGACGTCGATCGAGCACCAGTACCGGCGTGAGCTGCAGGTGGCGATCAAGTCGTCGCGCGACGGCAAGCGCCTGTTCGAAGTGACCGTGCACAACACGAGCCGCAATATGTCGACACCCGAAGTCATGCCGGCGCTGGTACAAAGCGCGTTCGAGGGCTTCCCTGGCCAGTCGGGCGTGGCGCGCCGCGTGGTGGTCACAAAAGAACCGGGCGCTTGACCAGGCCCTGAAGACGGACCCGAAAGCCAGGCAACGCTGCCTGGCTTTTTTTACGTCCGCCCATTCATCGTTAGCTGAAATACGCCTCCGACCCGAACGTGATGGCCACGACCAGCAGCAAGGCCAGCACCAGCACGACCAGCAGCCGGCCGAACTTCGGCGCGCCATCGCCCGTCGGGCGCGATGGCGGCGTGAACGGCGACTCGTCCCGGGTATCCCTCATGGCAGCAGCACCGTCGAGCCGGTGGTGCGGCGTGCTTCCAGCGCGCGGTGCGCCTCGGCGGCCTGCGCCAGCGGGAAGGTCTGGTTGACGTTGATGATCACCTTGCCGCTCGTGACCATCTCGAACAGCTCGGCCGACATCGCTTCGGCTTCCTGCTGATTGGTCATGTAGTCGAACAGGGTCGGACGCGTGATGTACAGCGAACCGCGCCTGGACAATTCGCCGGGCGTGAATGGTTCCACGGCGCCGGACGCATTGCCAAAGCTGACCATCAGGCCGCGCCGCTGCAGGCAATCGAGCGACGCGGCAAACGTGTCCTTGCCCACCGAGTCGTACACCACCGGCACGCCGGCCCCGCCCGTGATCTCTTTGACACGCGCGACGATGTCCTCGTCGTTGTAATTGATGACATGCGCCGCGCCGTGTGCCAGCGCCAGCTCGCCCTTTTCCTTGGAGCCGACGGTGCCGATCAGATGCACGCCAAGGGCGCGCGCCCACTGGCAGGCGATCAGGCCCACGCCACCGGCTGCAGCGTGGAACAGGATCGTCTGGCCGGCCTGCAGCGGGTAGGTCGAGCGAAACAGGTACTGCACCGTCAGGCCCTGCAGCATCATGGCCGCTGCCGTCTCGAACGAGATCGCATCCGGCAGCTTGACGACGACCGCGGCCGGCATCACACGCAGGTCGGCGTAGGCGCCGTTGGGCCCGCCCGCGTACGCGACGCGGTCGCCCGGCTGCACGTTGGTCACGCCCTCGCCCACCGCCTCGACCACGCCCGCGCCTTCCTTGCCCAGGCCGCCGGGCAGCGGTTGCGGGTACAGGCCGGTGCGAAAATACACGTCGATGAAGTTCAGGCCGATCGCGTGCTGGCGCAGCAGGATCTCGCCCGGGCCGGGCGCGCCCACGGTGACATCGACATACTCCATGACCTCGGGGCCGCCATTGGCGGCGATGCGGATTGCTTTGGCGTGCATAAGTTCTCCTTTGTGTGCACCAAGAATACCGTATTCGTGCCCGCCGGCGGCGAAAGCACCGGCACGCCAGACTGTTGTTTCCATGCCGATTCGCGCTCCTGGCTTGATGGCCCTTGGACCTTTTTGCAAGGGGGCGCTATGCTAGAATGTCGGCCACTCTTGCATACCGTCTAAGGAATTCTCGACATGGCTGGACACAGCAAATGGGCCAATATCAAGCACAAAAAGGCCGCAACTGACGCCAAGCGCGGCAAGATCTGGACGCGCCTGATCAAGGAAATCACCGTCGCCGCGCGTATGGGCGGCAGCGACATCCCGTCCAATCCGCGCCTGCGCCTGGCAGTCGAGAAGGCGGCCGATGCGAATATGCCGAAAGATAACGTCACGCGCGCCATCCAGCGCGGTTCGGGCGAACTCGAAGGCGTCAACTACGAAGAAGTGCGCTACGAAGGCTACGGCATCGGCGGCGCGGCGATCATCGTCGAGTGCCTGACCGACAACCGCGTGCGGACGGTGGCCGAAGTGCGCCACGCGTTCAGCAAGAACGGCGGCAATATGGGCACCGAAGGTTCGGTTGCGTTCATGTTCCAGCACACGGGCCAGTTCCTGTTCGCGCCGGGCGTCGACGAAGACAAGCTGATGGAAGCGGCACTTGAAGCCGGCGCCGACGATGTCGCGGCCGACGACGAAGGCGGCTTCGAAGTGCTGTGCGATCCGCACGCCTTCGCGTCGGTGAAAGAAGCGCTCGAAGCGGCCGGCTTCAAGGCCGAAGTGGCCGAAGTCATCATGAAACCCGCCACCGAAACGGTGTTCACGGGCGACGACGCGATCAAGATGCAAAAGCTGCTCGATGCACTGGAAAACCTGGATGACGTCCAGGAAGTGTTCACCAACGCCGTGATCGACGAATAACCTGGTAGGCAATATGAAAATTCTCGTAGTCGGCTCGGGCGGCCGCGAACACGCTCTGGCGTGGAAACTGGCCCAATCGGAACGCGTGCAAACGGTCTTCGTCGCTCCCGGCAACGGTGGCACCGAGCTCGACACGCGCCTGGTGACGGTCGACCTGCACGAGCCGCAGGCGCTGGCCGACTTCGTCGTGGCCGAGCACATCGCACTGACGCTGGTGGGCCCTGAAGTACCGCTGGCCGCCGGCATCGTCAACCTGTTCCGCTCGCGCGGGCTGAAGATCTTCGGCCCCACCCGCGAAGCCGCCCAGCTCGAGAGCTCGAAGGATTTCGCCAAGTCGTTCATGCAGCGCCATGGCATCCCGACCGCGAAGTATGAGACGTTCTCGGACGCCGCTGCAGCCCACGCTTACATCGATGCCAACGGCGCCCCGATCGTCATCAAGGCCGACGGCCTGGCGGCCGGCAAGGGCGTCGTGGTGGCGATGACGCTTGACGAAGCGCATGGCGCGGTCGAGCATATGCTGGCCGATAACGCCTTTGGCGACGCCGGTGCGCGCATCGTCATCGAAGAATTCCTGGCCGGCGAAGAAGCCAGCTTCATCGTCATGTGCGATGGCAAGAACGTGCTGGCACTGGCCACGAGCCAAGACCACAAGCGCCTGAAGGACCACGACCAGGGCCCGAACACGGGCGGCATGGGCGCGTACTCGCCGGCGCCGATCGTCACGCCGTCGATGCATGCACGCGTGATGCGCGAAATCATCAACCCGACCATCCAGGGCATGGCGCGCGACGGCATCCCGTTCACGGGCTTCCTGTACGCCGGACTAATGATCGATGCCGATGGCAATCCGCGTACGCTGGAATTTAACTGCCGCATGGGCGATCCGGAAACCCAGCCGATCATGGCGCGCCTGAAAAGCGACTTTGCCACGGTGCTCGAGCACGCCTGCAACGGCACGCTCGACACAGTCGAACTCGAATGGGACCGCCGCACTGCAGTGGGCGTCGTGATGGCCGCTGCCGGCTATCCTGACAGTCCGCGCAAGGGCGACGTCATCGACGGCATCCCGCCTGAAGTACCCGAATGCGTCACCTTCCACGCCGGTACGCGCGTCGTGGGCGGCACGCTGCAAGCCAGTGGCGGCCGGGTGCTATGCGTCGTGGGTCTGGGCGACAGCGTCAAGATGGCGCAGAAGCGCGCCTACGAAACGGTCGAGAAGATCCACTTCAATGGCGCGCAGTACCGGCGCGACATCGGCTGGCGCGGCATTAAGTAAGCACCACCCTCACAACGAGTGACCACCACGTGCGCAGGTGTACAATCTGCGCTCTTTTCATTTCCCGACCGCGATCGTTCCATGCCATCCCTTCATAGCGCAGCCATCAAGGCCTGGTTGCTCGACCTCCAGGCGCGTATCGTCCAGGACCTCGAACAGGTCGATGGCAAGCCGTTCCTGCGCGACGCGTGGGAACGGCCCGAAGGCGGCGGCGGCATCTCGCGCCTGATCGAAGAAGGCAATGTGTTCGAGCGCGGCGGCGTGAATTTTTCGCACGTGATGGGCGCTGCCCTGCCCCCGTCGGCCAGCGCCGTGCGCCCTGAACTGGCGGGCCGCGCCTGGGAAGCGATGGGCGTGTCGCTGGTGCTGCATCCGCGCAATCCGTATGCGCCGACGGTGCACATGAACGTGCGGTTTTTCGAAGCGACCGCGCCCGGCGAAGAGCCGGTCTGGTGGTTCGGCGGCGGCATGGACCTTACGCCGTATTACGGTGACGAGGCCGATGCGCGCCACTTCCACCAGAGCTGCCATGATGCGCTGGCGCCGTTTGGCCCGACGCTGCACCCGCGCTTCAAGACCTGGTGCGACGAGTATTTTTACCTGAAGCACCGCAAGGAAGCGCGCGGCGTGGGCGGCATCTTTTTCGATGACCTGAACGAACTGGGTTTCGAGCAGTCGTGCGCGCTGATGCAAAGCGTCGGCAACAGCTTCACCACGGCCTACCTGCCGATCCTGGCGCGCCACAAGGACCGCCCGTACGGCGAGCGTGAGCGCGATTTCCAGGCCTACCGGCGTGGCCGCTATGTCGAGTTTAACCTGGTGTGGGACCGCGGCACGCTGTTCGGCCTGCAGTCGGGCGGCCGCACCGAGGCGATCCTGATGTCGATGCCGCCGATCGTGAAGTGGCGCTACGACTGGCATCCCGAGCCGGGCAGCCCGGAAGCGCGCCTGGCGACCGACTTTTTGCCGCACCGGGACTGGCTCGCGCCGTGACGGCCTGCATCGCCGTGCTGGGCGGCAGCTTCGATCCGGTGCACCTCGGCCACGTCGCGCTGGGCCAATTGTTTTGCGGCTTGTTGCAGGCGGACGAATTGCGCATCCTGCCGGCCGGCCGCCCCTGGCAAAAGAACGGTATGGAAGCCGGTGACGCGCATCGCATCGCGATGCTCGAACTGGCCTTCAGGCCACTGAACAACGACAAGCTGAACGTCGTGTTCGACCTGCAGGAAATCGAACGCACGACGCCGACCTACACGGTCGAGACCCTGCGCGCGCTGCGCCGGGAACTCGGCCCGCAGGCATCGATCGTATTCCTGATGGGCGCCGACCAACTGCGCAATCTGGATACCTGGAATGAATGGCGCGAACTGTTCGCGCTGGCCAACCTGGGTGTGGCCACACGCCCGGGTTACGACCTGGCGCAAGAAACCTTGCCACCACCGGTGGCACAAGAATTGTCGACGCGCCTTGCGACGCCCGACACCGTGCGCGCAAGCAGCCACGGAAAAGTTTGCCTCGCACCGACGCTTGACGTCGACATTTCGTCAAGCCGCATTCGTGCGGCCTTGCACGCGGGCCAGGAAGCGGACGCAAACGCGCTCGCAATGGCGCAAGTGCTAGACTATATTCAACAACATAACCTGTACAAAAACTAATGGATCTCAAGAAACTGCAAACCCTCGTCATCGACGCCCTGGAAGACGTCAAGGGCCAGGACATCGTCATGTTCGACACGACGCACCTGACCAGCCTGTTCGACCGCATCGTGGTCGTTTCGGGCACCTCGAACCGCCAGACCAAGTCGCTGGCCGCATCGGTGCGCGACAAGGTCAAGGCTGCCGGCGGCGACGTCATCGGCATGGAAGGCGAGGACACCGGTGAATGGGTGCTGGTCGACCTGGGCGACATCATCGTCCACATCATGCAGCCGGCCATCCGCCAGTACTACCGCCTCGAAGAAATCTGGGGCGAAAAGCCGGTCAAGCTGGGCGCCGCCAAGCGCAAGTCGACCGCCGAAGGCACCGAAGCCGACGCAGCCAAGCCGAAGTCGAAGCACCTTGCCGCCAACCAGGACAAGGTCGAGGCCAAGCCGGTCAACGAACGTAAGCCTGCCGCCAAGCGCGCTGCCACGGTCGCCAAGACCATCGCTGCCGAAGGCCCAGCTGCTGCCAAGAAGCCGGCTGCCAAGAAGGTTGCTGCTAAAGCTGTCCCAAGCGGCAAGACCGTGAAGGTCGGCCCGAGCAAGACCGAGACCGCCGCTGTCGAAGCAACCAAGGCCAAGCCGCCAAAGCGCGCCGTGAAAGCTGCCGCGCCGAAAGAAGCGCCAGCGGTCGAAGCGCCGGCCAAGAAAGTGATCCGTCGTATCAAGAAGGATGCCGAGTAAGCGTCCATGCAATTGATCATTGCCGCAGTCGGTCACAAGATGCCGGCCTGGATCGAGTCGGGTTTCACCGAGTACACGAAGCGCATGCCACCCGAGCTGCGCATCGTGCTCAAGGAAATCAAGCCGGTCGAACGGTCCGGCAGCAAGACCGCTGCCACGGCGATGGCGCTCGAACGCGAGCGCATCGAAGCGGTCTTGCCCAAGGGCGTACGCATCATCGCGCTCGACGAGCGCGGCCGCGACCTGACCAGCGTCGGCCTGTCACAACAGCTGGAAACCTGGCAACGTGACGGGCGCGACACCGCGTTCCTGATCGGTGGCGCCGATGGCCTCGATCCCGAGCTCAAGGCGCGTGCCGAGGGCCTGATTCGTATTTCCAGCATGACGCTGCCGCACGGTATGGTGCGGGTGATGCTGGCCGAGCAACTGTATCGTGCCTGGTCGATCACCCAGAACCACCCTTACCACCGGGTCTGAATTTTGCTTGTTCAATAATTCTTTACCTGCCTGACTGCTTTGCCAGATCGTCCGAGTCGATGAGAAATAACCAGAACAAGATTTACCTCGCTTCGAAAAGCCCGCGCCGCCGCGAATTGCTGCGCCAGATCGGCGTCGACTTCGAGCTGATGCTGCTGCGCAGTGATCCGGCCCGCGCGGTGGACGTCAGCGAAGACGTGCTGGGGGACGAAGACGTGCACCATTATGTCGCGCGCGTTGCCAAGGAAAAAGGCGCGTTTGCCTTCAACCTGCTGCTGCAACGGCGCCAGCCGCTGCGCCCCGTACTGACTGCCGACACCACCGTCACGATCGATGGCCAGATTCTCGGCAAGCCGGCGGATAACCGAGAGGCGATCGCCATGCTCGAGCGCCTGTCGGGCCGTACGCACCAGGTGCTGACCTCGGTTGCCGTGCACGCCGAACGCGTGGCCGAGCAGGTCACGCAGGTATCGAACGTGCGCTTTGCCAAGCTCACCCCGGAACAGATCCGCGCCTATTGCGCGACGCCCGAGCCGTACGACAAGGCCGGCGGCTACGGCATCCAGGGTCCGGCGGCGCTGTTCATCGAGCACATCGAAGGCAGCCACTCGGGCATCATGGGCCTGCCCCTGTTCGAGACCGCCAGTTTGCTGCGCAAGGCGGGCCTGACGGTCTGAATTGATCGCCTTCCCGCCCCGGCGATGCCCCGTGAGCGTGTATCATGATCACCCTGAACAATACGTGCGGCTGGGTCCATGAACGAAGATATTCTCATCAACATCACGCCGCAGGAAACACGCGTCGCGCTGGTACTGCAAGGCGCGGTGCAGGAACTGCACATCGAGCGCACGCTCACGCGTGGGTTGGCGGGAAATGTCTATCTGGGCAAGGTCGTGCGCGTGCTGCCAGGCATGCAGTCGGCCTTCATCGACATCGGCCTGGAGCGCGCCGCCTTCCTGCACGTGGCCGACATCTGGGAAGCACGCAGCCACGACGGCGCCAACGTTCCCCCGACCGCGATTGAAAAGCTGCTGTTCGACGGCCAGGTACTGACCGTCCAGGTCATCAAGGACCCGATCGGCACCAAGGGCGCGCGCCTGTCGACCCAGATCTCGATTGCCGGGCGCATGCTGGTGTACCTGCCGCAAGACCAGCACATCGGCATCTCGCAAAAGATCGAAAAGGAAAGCGAGCGCGAACGCCTGCGCACGCGCCTGCAAGGCATGCTGCCGCCTGACGAAAAAGGCGGCTACATCGTGCGCACGATGGCCGAAGAAGCACCGGACGACGACCTGGCCGCCGACGTCGACTACCTGCGCAAGACCTGGGGCGCCATCGTCCAGGGCGCCCGCACCCGGCCCCCGACCACCCTGCTCTATCAGGATCTGTCGCTGGCCCAGCGCGTGCTGCGCGACTTCGTGCATGACGAAACCGCCACCATCCAGGTCGACTCGCGCGAGAACTACCTGAAACTTGTCGAATTCGCGCAGGTCTACACGCCGAGCGTGCTGTCGCGCATGGCGCACTACACGGGCGAGCGGCCGCTGTTCGACCTGTACGGCGTCGAAGAAGAAATCCTGCGCGCACTTGGGCGCCGCGTCGACCTGAAATCGGGCGGCTACCTGATCGTCGATCAGACCGAAGCGATGACGACCATCGACGTCAACACGGGCGGCTACGTTGGCGGGCGCAATTTTGCCGACACGATCTTCAAGACGAACCTCGAATCGGCGCACGCCATCGCGCGCCAGCTGCGCCTGCGCAACCTGGGCGGCATCATCATCCTCGACTTCATCGACATGGAGAACAACGAGCACCGCAACCAGGTGCTCGCCGAGCTGAAGAAAACCCTGGCACGCGACCGCACCAAGGTATCCGTGAGTAATTTCTCGGCGCTGGGGTTGGTGGAAATGACGAGGAAGCGCACGCGCGAATCGCTGGCCCACATCCTGTGCGAACCGTGCCCGGCCTGCTCCGGCAAGGGCCAGGTGAAAACCAGCCGCACGATCTGCTACGAAATCCTGCGCGAGCTGCTGCGCGAAGCCAAGCAGTTCAATCCGCGCGAGTTCCGCATCGTCGCGTCGCAGGAAGTGATCGATCTGTTCCTGGAAGAAGAATCGCAACACCTGGCCATGCTGGGGGACTTCATCGGCAAGCGCATTTCGCTGCAGGTGGAGAAGGGGTATCACCAGGAACAGTACGATGTCATACTCATGTAACAAATGATATTTTAATATCAAGTACTTAAACCTTGAAAATGTAGAAATCAACTACTAGCCACACAGCTAGCTACACCTAAACCATCGTACAGATGAAATGACACTAGAAGCCTCTAGTGTCGTTCAGCACGCGCTTAAAGGCCTGTGCGGAAAAGAATTTTGCTTGCAGATGGGTGCCTAACGAACGACTTCGATCTGTCTCTAGTGCCAGCTATTCAAGGACAGTTTCCTGTTATTCTTACGACAATTCGTGCCGTGTCGCCTCAATCCACAATGTTGGTGATCATTCCTTCTCATGAATATGGAAATCTTGCTCGAAGAGCCGGATGTTCTCGTGAATCGTCGCCAATAGAGTAATTCTGAGCGAATCGAGGATGCTGGCCTTCCCTGCGAAATCCCCTCCAACAAGAATGTTTAGGCCTCGATCTAGTTCTAGGTCAAGTTCAGGTGCAGCGATTCAGTCGCCAAAAGCACCGAAATTGTGCGCGCAGATGCGCGTTAGATACATACGTTTACTCTCACAGCTGTCTTCGTTAGCATAAGGAACGAAGTGCTGTCCTGCTCGGGTCCTCTTCTATACCAGTAAGGGTCCGCAACAGGAGAGATGAGATCAGTCGAGAAAGTGATGCCACTTATGCCTGTTGCCAAGCTGTTAGGATAACAAATTTTCCAATAGGCAAAATAACATATTCGCACTAGGTCTAAGAGCGGTTATTGGCTTTGCACTTCGGCTTAGGCGCTACTTCATTGGCAAGTTTATGGTCGAGTTACCTAGTTGGCAACTATTGGCAATGTTTACTTTTCGATAACTAACGGAGAGCTTGTAGCCAAAATGACCGCTGTGACAAACTACGTACTTTTCAGTTAAGCAAAGTGATATTATTTAACACTCAAATACTTAGGGATAGCGGGCCGCGCAATCGGACATGAGAAACGTTAACAACGGTTAAGCATTCTTGAAGTCCGTTGAGTAAAGCACCCGATTAATTTTTTTATTAGAGCTATTAAGGATTAGTATGCCCACCATCTTTTATTCCGAGACTGAAACTGGCTTTTCCTATTCTTTAATAGTAACTAAAGAGGAAGCCGTCGACATATCAACAGCAGCTCCTGGTAAAGCCCAACATATTGAGCTTCCCGACACAGGTGGGTTCATCGACTTCGATGATAATGGAAATGCAACAATTACTTCCTCCCAGGGTAAGCATAGCTACACGTACTCATCCCACATAGTACAGAGCGCAAAGAAATCCTTATCTGACGACGATAACCAATAGAAGAATGCAAAGCAGGTAGAAGCCAAACAGCGATCGCTGTTCGCTATTCAAATAACAGCGTAGCATTCACTGCATATTAGCTCAGGCAAATTACTACTATCGATAATGGTAGCTTCTCGATATTCAGCATTGTTAAGCCGGTGTTAACCGACAAATTCTGTCGATAATGAAGCCGCCGCGCCAAGGCAAGCGTTACGTTACTTTGGCAGATTCATAAGCCTTATAAAATTTTTATTTCTGTAAAAAGATCGTTAGCTTCTTTAAACGTCTTTGATGTGCAGTGAATTAGGTTACCTTTTGTCGCGTGCTAATGTTAGGAAGTCGATTCTTGATTTTTTGCAGTGCAAGGGCCAAGCAGTTCAAAAGCCATATTAATTTTTTATCTGGATAAAACAAAGTGCCAAAAATCGATTACGAACGGCTCCTTCAAAATACATCAATCGAAGAAGTTGCTAGGCGGTTGGGAATGGAGCTAACGAGAAGTTCCGCAACGCAATCGAAAGCTCTTTGCCCTTTTCACGGTGATAAAACCCCATCACTCCTTATTGACTCTAGCCGAGATAGCGGAAATCAGCATTTCTATTGCTTTGCATGTGGGGCTCACGGAGATGCGATTGATTTGGTAAAGGAACGGCTGCAACTTGGATTCAAAGAGGCTGTGGCGTGGCTCGAGCCTGGAGTTCTCAATAAGCCATCTAATGGAAAGAAAGTCAAGAAATCTAACCCGCGCGACCCATCAATCGTTAACGAATCCGGTCTTAAACTTGGTCACACTCTATATCGGCGAGGTTCAGATGACGAAAAGCTTTTAGACTGGGCTGCTGATAGAAACTTGGAAGCAACAGTTCTTCAACGCGCAGGATTCGCATTTGCAGGTAAGAATTTTTTATCTCGAATGCTAGACGAGGAAAATGACGCTTCAACAAGACGTGAGGAAGCAGGCCTACTCGAGGACGCGTACTTGGTACGAGAGCTATTTCCGGGACTCTCTAATGAGTTCCATCTGCTCCTTGATGCCAAGACGAATGCGCGGAAACGATACAGTGATTTTTTCATAGGTGAGCGAGCAGTATTCCCTATCTATACTGAACGCAATGAGCTAGTCGGTATAGCTGGCCGTGCGGTGAACGAAATCAAAGGCACCTCTGCTCCAAAATACCAGTTTACGAAAGGATTTCCTAAGAGCAAAGTTCTTTATAGGGCTGATTATGCGTTTGAAAAAATAAGGAAATCAGCTTCCGAAGGAGCGAAAGATGTATCACTGTACTTATGTGAAGGATTTTTAGACGCGCTTAGGTTTGAAAACTCTGGACTGCCTGCTGTAGCTGTAATGGGCGCAGCATTAAGTGAGCAACAAACCCGGTTGTTGCATGTGCTAAACGATAGTCTTCCGAAAGATGTAGTATTGAACGTTGTAGTTTGTTTTGACCGCGATGAGGCGGGACTACGGGGCGCTTCCGATGCAAGCCTGAAGCTAATAGCGGCGCCTGTCGAGTGTAAATTCTTATGGCCTACGGAACTTCAACTCGATGCGTTAGCTTGCGATCCTGGTGCACGTAAAGATCCGAATGACTATCTTCAAGGCCTTTCACCTGAAGAGGTCTTGAAGCTAGTAGCTGACGCTAGACATCCGCCTGAAATCGCAGTGCTTGCGAACGAGTTTAGTACTTCTGCAGATGACGTCTTAGATTTTTCAAGGTGGGGTAAAGCTACTCAATCTCGGAAAGCACGTGCATTTGCACGTGGACTCACGAAACTCAAGAAGGTGATACATAGTGGCGTTGAGCCATTTCTAAACCGCGCTCTGTCAGTCACTCCTGAGACAAACGCTGCAGGCCCTTTATCCGAATGGGCAATGTTCCTCGCGAGACTAAAGCACGATGCCGATCGATTAGTATCGGAGGAGTTTCTCAATGATTCGAGGGCAAGGCTAAACCATTCTCGAATCTTGGCGTACATGGGGGCTAAACGAGGAGAGCTGCCGTGTAACGAGCCGCGGTGGGAGAGGCTGGACATTGCTGCTACAGCATTCAATGCCCTGCTCCTAGATCGATTGGGGAGCACAGGGGACAGAAGCCCCATCGGCCCGTACGATGCTGTTTGGGTACCTCGCGCGTTTGGCGGTGAGGAGTTCCGATTAAAGTTGATGCCTCGTCCTGAAGATCTAATTATCCAGCAGTATTTTCTCAATGAATTGCTGTCGGAGCGATGGGATCACATGACGTTTGGTGCGTCACCTTTCAGTAGATCAATTCCGGCAGTCAGATATTATCGAGAGGATCGCCGTACTGTTACGACAGGCTTCGACTTGAAAGGTGACGGCGTTTGGGAAGCTTTGCACTCCCGAACTTTAAGCTTTGCGTACCAGATTGATATGGACGTTTTAGAAGGTCGCCAGCCTGCTACGGAGCAAGGAATGTACCGTCCTTTCCATGAGTGCTGGCGGGACTTCATGACGTCGGTATCGACGCAGGCCGTGGAGATCGGTTATGTGTACTCGATTCGACTGGATGTAAAGCGATATTACGATCGCATTCGCCGCTACGTTGTTCGTGACAGTTTGCAAAGGAAGCTAGAAGCTTCCATGGGATCGGTATCGGAAAATACACCGGGCTTTGCTGGATTGGTCTCTTTCTTAGATGACGCTGTTAATTCTGCCTCTAAGGCAGCCACGGTACTAGACCATTTGGATGAACATCTTTTTGGTATTTCATATTCCCGGCCGGATAACGGATTGGAACAGAAAACTGATCCGTTAATGGGAATCCCACAAGGTCCTGTGTTGTCTGCGTGGATCGGCACTATTGCATTGTTTCCGATTGACGAGGAAGCATACCGATTCATGGAGCGGCTGAATACCGACCGTGTACGAGTTGGATATGCTCGATATGTTGACGACATTGTGATCCTTGCTGACGATCCCGAGATTTTAGAAGAGATGCGCGGGGCGTTTGATCGAATTGCTAAAAGTCTTGAACTCACACTTCTCGCGAAGGCCGATGAAATACCAGCGATGAGTGCGGACGACTTTACCGCGTATATCAATAGGGGCCGCGCATTAGCGGCCTCCGGGCCAGCATGGGAGCCACCATTGGTTGGCGACGGCGAAACAGGTTGGGGATTTTGGTCTGTTACTGTTGAAACAGATCGCCAATCTGCTTTGCAGCTTCTCCACAACGTTGAGCTATACAAGGCATCTAAAACAGTTTTACTACGGACTGTGCGAACTGCGTTTCAAGCGGCCGATCTTCGCACATCTGAGCTGGCAAAAGCAGCTCGTCTACTCTGGTATTCGGTTGCAGTGGAGCATTTTGATAAAAATGCGCCAGTAGAGCCTACTCGTATTTGGCAGCAATACCTAGATGCTTGGAACGATTGCCTGAAGAGCGCAGCTTGGCGACTGCAACCGGAAAAAAATCTGTGGGAATCGCCAGTTCTTTTTGCTCTGGAAGGCTTAGAACACCTGATTGACAAACAGGCGCGCGATATCTCGGAGTTGTCGAGCGAGGAAAACCGTCTTCGTCGAGGTCGGATATCTTGGTTAGCGGCTTGGGTTTTAAATGCTGATCTTGAATCTTATATTTCTGACGCCATCCCAGGGCCAGAGCGACAAGTGAGGGAACGCCTGGCTCTTGTGAGATGGAAGGCAAGGCTGGTCGCGGGTGTAGAGAAGATGTCTGGCGCTAAGCAACGAGCAGAGACAGCAACTCCAATAAGTGCTTGGCATCCTTTTGAGTGGATGCATCAAGCTGTCAGCCTTCTTTCGGAAAGTCAAGCGAGTGACCCCGATCCGCTTGTTGCCTTAGTCGGTCCAGCGCTCGATCAAACCCGTCGTCATTTAATGACCGGCCCTTCGGCAGATATATTCAGAGCACTACTTCCTGATCAAGAAACCAATAGCGGAGGCAGCGATTTTACGGCTATACCCGAGCCATCGAAAACGGCTTTGGTTGTGGCTCTGCAAACTATAATTAGCCTTGTTGCAAAAGAACATCTGTCGACTTTTTTGAGCCGGCGGCAAAAACTCATATGGAACGAGCGACCTGGTGAAAGCATGAGTAGACTTCCCCTGCCACCGCTGCCTGGAATCTATACAACTCGTATCTTCTCCGTTATTGGCGCTGGCGTCGATGAGGATGGTTTCTCAATTGCGACCTCCTTCGAAGCGATTGATTGCGATCCTAATGGTGAATCGAATTATAATCCCATTTTCATTGGTGCGAATGAACACGATATACGGATTCTGAGTCCGAAATGGGAAAGCAGCTTGATCGATGGTGAAGGGGCGCTCCTCAGACTCGAAACGAAACTTGAGACAAATGAATATGTACGTTTGCGAGAGAGCATTGATACTATTGGAAGATCTATTACTGCGCGAGAATTGAAGACTGCAGCCAAACTATTTAGAGCGATCTCCAAGGTTATAATTAACTATTCTGATGATGTCGCTGATCGCGAACTGGTCCCTGCTTGGCCATACATTGCATCTACAGAAAACAACGAATACCATTTCTTAATTGGAGACGGAGTGTCGCGGTCAGAGCTTGGTCCCCGAGCCTTCATAAAGGATGGTGGGCGCGCTCTTCGCACGATCGAAGTGCCAACTTACGAGGCAAATCTTTGGCGCGTAGGAGTAAGCATTTCAGATTATCTAGGATTCAGCGACGATATAACTAAATTCACCGATGCTGACGGCGACGTCAGTCTCGACGCGTATGCACTTGCGAATCCAGCTCGGTATATCTTACGTGCACAATTGCGCAAGCTTCGAGGCGCCTACGCGGACTCGCAGATTAGTAAAAGGCGTGATGATAAGAGCCAATTACCACTTACAGTGGAGCGCTCTCTGAATTTGTTAGAGTCCTTTCCTGATTCACCTGAGGGCTCGATCGACCAAATTTTATACGTGCTCGCAGCTGAGGCAGAATCTGCAGGGATGTACCTCGCGTTTAAGCAGCGTTGGCATAGCAAAAATATTTCCCCGTTTTTAATAAATCTGACTGAGCGGGCTCTAGGCCGGCTACCCCTTTCAATTGCCGAATCGTTGGCGCGCAATCTCGAAAATGGAAACGCGATCCGTCGTGATCTTGCCGGTGTACTTTGCCTCAGTAGAACGCTGTTTGAAGTGCCATCAGAGTCTGCGATTGTCGCGCTTCCAGCATGGCGTGCTCTTCGAGCGGGTATGGTCTGCACCGGAATTTCAGTGGCGTTGCAAGGGATTATTGCGTCGATGAGAAGTCATGGTGAGTTTGAGCGGTTCGCAAATTTTGATTTCCCTAGCGACTGGAATATTCCTCCCTTATCATTTTTTTCTGAGCATGCCGAAAGCGAAGCGTTTGCTGAGGGCTCGGGTCCCACATCGCCGCAAGTTCCGTTAATTGAGTCAGTCCGGAATATTGTGCAGCGCTTGGGGCATCGCTTGCGAGCAGTTCCGCCTATTGAGGAGGGGGCGCTGTGGGCGACAATCGACCCATTGAGCGGCACTGAGACACGCGTATCTAAGCCACTATTTGACAGGCTTCAAACTATTGCAATGGAAATTGCAAAAATCGAATCCTTCAGCGTTGACGAAGAAAATTCCATCGAATGGCCATTTGACTTAATGAGTCATGAATGCCTTGATCTCCTCAGCTCTGAATTACTGGAATCAGTAGTGAAGCTAGCTGAGCAGATTGACCAAGAATTGAATTTTGAAACCGTTTTGGTCATAAGGAAGACATTTGGCTACGATGCCCAAGCTCGACGTTTTACTGATTCGAGAGACGGAGTGCGTGATGTAACTCCTTGGATGATTACTCAGTTTCCGCGGAATGCGAAGAGAGTTGAAGAGATTTCCGAGGACGGGAGTTTTATTCGAGTATGGTCAGAGGTATTTGACCGGTCAAACGGAAAATTGTTGTCCGTTTCAGTTCTCGGCGAACCGTTTGCCTCTATTTCTATCTGCAAGCCAGAGCAGAATTCTGCTTTAATTGCAAATCTGAATGTGCAACCTCGAGACAAACAAAAGAAAACCGAGCCGGACACTAGTCAAAATATGCAATCTGTTCAAGAGGCGCCGGCGCAAATCGAATCGGACAGTAGAAAATTAAACCGGGATGCAACGGAAGTTATCTCAAACGTGAATGGCAGTGACCCCATCCACGTCCATTCCAATTTAGAGTTCGGCTCTAGTGTTAGCAGCACATTGAGTGCACCTACAACGGCGACTGCGCCTACTTCGGCCACTGCGGATACTGCGGGCAGCACCGCCCAGACGTTCTCTTCGATGAACGAAAAGTTGCAGCGAGAAGTATCTGCTTTCAGACGGCAACAGGCCAGCCAGTGGTCTTTACGTGGAAAAGAGCGTCGCCCTAAAGGCCACGTTCGTGTCGCGCTTTTGCAAGCGGATTTTGATCTCACTTATAAGCATCCGGTGGTTGAAGCTTGCCCTACAAACTGGCCGTTTTGCGTAAATGTTCGCGAGGCTGTTTCCAATCATCTGATGGGGGACGCTGGTTCGCGCGAAAAATATCAGAACCTGCTAAACGCTGGGGGAGTACATGGTGGTGCTAACCTTTGGAAGGGTATTGCTGGAAACGAGCCTTTGCCAAGTTGGTCGGAACATCGGCGCCAAGCGATACTTAGAAGAGTCATAGATAGCTGTGACCAGTTTGGAGTGGATCTCTTGGTTCTACCGGAGTATTCAGTTCGTCGCGAAACGATCGAGTGGCTGAAAACGTACTTGACGAACAAGAATGTATCGGTTCTAGCTGGCACATTTATCGAGGTCAAAAAGGATTCAGGCTCGAACCATCTCGCGGCTCCGCTGACACTACTATGGCCTTTGCCAGACAATGTCAAAAATCAATATATCGCTTCTCTACGAAAGAGCGGGCTTGGTGATGAAAAAGTCTACGATGCACTTAACCGCGGACATGTACTTGAGTTTTCTCGAGACAAAAAGTATCGGTCAATAGCATTGGACGAGTTCTTTAGACCTTCTAGCACACCGCTTTCTGCATTGTTTAAACCTGAGGGACTCGCAAAAGCGCTTGAAAAGAAGGTTGGCTTTGAGCCGACCGCTGAAGTAATGAGCCTGTTATTAGCTGGAACTAGACTACCTCTGAAATATCTGTTCGAGTTAATTTGCTCCGAGATATTCTTGGTCTCTAGTCCTGCCAACTATAGGCACATGCTTGACGACCTAGATGCGATGCTAAGAAGATTTGGTGGAAATGCTGATGAAGATGTGATTTTTAACGATATAAGAACTCTGTCTGAACACCTTTCTATAACTGGAGATGGTAAAGGCGTTCGTCGGTCGATCCTTGCTGTTCCTGCGGCTACTTCACGATCGGCCGACTATTGGATTGCGGGACAAGCTGGCTTCTTAGCGGCTGGGACAGCCACGGTGTTCTGTAACAGCATCGATGGGAAGTCGATGGTGGGAGGGAGCTGCTTTATTGGTTGTGGTAGCTGGAAATTAGAAGAACATGCACACGGCTATATTCCGCGCATAACGCCATATCATGGATGGTCAAAGGGTATTTTTTATAACAATGGAAAGGATGCCTTGAGCAAAAGGGATCAAGCAGTAGTAATTGCGGACATTGATCCGCACAATATGCTTGAAGGCAAGCCAAGGGCGCAAACAATGCCCTCACCACTTCAGTTGGTCGCATATCTGCCTATCGTTGAGTCGGTCGATTGGAACGTAACTGAAGCGCGGCTGCTTCGTGAGCTAGCTGTCCCAAATGGATCAATTTCGGTCAGGAGAGGTAAAAACAAATCGCGTCCGCAAGACGAAGAATTGTTCTGGCAAGCGTTCGTAAACGCGAATGTTGCGCCCACTGGGGAGAATTTGGCCGAGTTTTGGAGGAAATTCCCTGACGAGGAGTCACTAGTTTCACGAGCTCAGGCATTCGAGAACAATGGCGAAATGCAACCTTCCGCGCCCAATGGTGACGGCAGTATACTGACGACACCCGCATTCTACGATTGGATCGATGTCAGCCTGACGCTAACCGACCGGCAAGATCTCTCAACAGTTGAAGTCCCTCCTTGGAAAACTACGGGATAGATATAACGCTACGCATGTAAGTACAGCCTACTTTACTGGCCTTCAGATGTGATTTTGATGTAGCCATGGACCTGCTGCCCACGCGCTGGCTTGCAACTTGGGCAGCCCTGAACTTGGCTCCGCCCTCCGGCTTGTGCAAGCAATTGCTGCGCGCGTGGGACGAGCCCCAGCGCCATTACCACACGCTGCAACACCTCACCCAATGCCTGGCGCTGTTCGACACGCTGCGCGCGCATGCCGAGCAGCCTGCCGATATCGAGCTGGCCCTGTGGTTCCACGACGCCATCTACGACGTGCAGGGCCACGATAACGAAGCACGCTCGGCGCACTGGGCGGTCCAGGCCCTGGCGACCGGCGGCGTCGATGCGGCCCGCTGCCAGCGCGTGCATGACCTGATCATGGCCACCTGCCACACTGCCCTGCCCGCCTCGCCGGATCAGGCTTTGCTGGTTGACATTGACCTTGCCATCCTGGGCGCGCCCGACGTGCGCTTTGCTGAGTACACGCGCCAGATCGGCGCCGAATACGCATGGGTGCCGCCGCAGGTCTACGCCGTCAAGCGCCGCGCCGTGCTGCAGGGCTTTCTCGACCGCAAGCAGATATACACGACGCCAGCCGTCGCGCAGCGCCTTGAGCAGCCGGCCAAGGCCAATCTGGCCAAGGCGATTTCGTCGCTCTGAACAACGATCCATCAACAGGCAGCAAGATTGATCCAGATCGATTGCAGCCTGCTTGACGAACGCACCTGCAAACCTATTGAGAACCAGTCCATCCAAGCTGCATGGTGCGCCGTTGCTGCTGCCCTCGATTGGAGCACGCACCCAACATGCGCGCGTGATTCTGCGTGCGTTCCCATCGGTTCCGCTTGACTTGCATCAGCAAAATACTTAGCGTCCCACAACAGGCAGCAGAAAACTCCTCCCTTTTCGCGCGTGAACCACAGGTGATTGCCATGCGAACCCGACTCCGCAATCGTCACAGCAAAGCACCGGACCAACTGCGCGATGCATTGGCGCCATCGCGCTATGCCGACGTGGTTGCCGACGACGGTCTCGAAGCGTCCATGCGACAGTTGACAGAAGGGCAAATGCTCGTCAACCAGGCGCTAGTCGAAAAGATCATCACCTGCCAACATTCCGAAGCCTCGTTACGCGCATCCGAGCAGCAACTGCATGCGTTACTGGCCCACCAGCGCGCCAGCAGTGAGGCCGAGCGCAAGCGGATCTCGCGCGAGATCCACGATTGCCTTGGCCAGAACCTGCTGGCCTTGCGGCTCGACATCGTCACCCTGCACCAGCAAACGGACGACCACCGTGGCCGTCTGCACGATTGGGTGAGCGCGGCGCTGGGCAATGTCGATGAGACGCTGCGCACCGTCAAGCACCTGCTGAGCGAGTTACGGCCTGCCGGCCTTGAGCTGGGCGTCGTGGCCACGCTGGAAATCGAAGCGCGCAAGTTTACCCGTGCGAGCGGCATTGCCTGCGACGTGAAGGCTGACGGGCGTCTCGACGATCTGCAGATCGACGAAGACATCCTGATGAGCTTATACCGCGTGCTGCGCGAGTCGCTCGACAACGTGTGTCGTCATTCGTCTGCCAGCCACGTTCAGCTGAACCTGGTCGCCACCGAGGGCATGCTCGAACTGAGCATCAGTGACAACGGCATCGGATTCACCCCGCAGGCGCCACGCAAGCCAGGCAGCTTTGGCCTGGTGACGCAGCAGGAACAAGTCGCTGCCCATGGCGGCACCTTGACCATCGACAGTGCCCATGCACAAGGCACGCGCCTCGTCGTGCACCTGCCATTGGTGTCCATACATGCAAGCACGGTGGGCGTCGATCGGCTGAGCTAGTGGCCTGCTGACACCCTTATTGCGATGCCGCACTGCTCGCCCACTCTGCATCAATGCTGCACGACTATCTTGTTTATTACTGAGCAAGTCATCGATTGAAAATCTTGATCGGTATCATAGGAATAATAAAATACTGATCCTCCTGTGTGTGTGTGAACTCACAGTGGAAGGGCAACGTGCTGGGCTATGTTATTGGGAGTTTAATTATCTCTACAACAAACAAGGAACAGCATGCCAACATCAAAGCACCCCAGCTCGTTCGATGGCGCCGGATCGGTCCTGAGCACGGTAGCCGGTCCATCCGATGCCAAGCCGCCTCAGAGCCTTGGCGTCAGCAACCCGATCGCGGACCGTCTGCTCGATAAAATCCCTGCTGAGCAAGAGCTCGCAGCAGCACGTCCATTCAATGCCAACAAGGCCAGCGAGTATGGCGAGGCATCGCGTACGCCAGCAGTCGGCGAAACCTTCAAGCCGTCGACCCACGCTGCCACCGGCAGCACGACGACCGAAATCATCGCCAATGACAAGGTTGGCGACGGCAATCCGCCAAAAGGCGAAAACGCCACTGTCGACCCACTCGACCGCGTGCGCGTCGACCCGGCCGACCGTCACCTGACGACCAACCAGGGCGTGCCTGTTTCGGACAACCAGCATTCGCTGAAGGCCGGCCTGCGTGGCCCGACCCTGCTCGAAGACTTCGTCCTGCGCGAAAAGATCAGCCATTTCGACCATGAGCGCATTCCTGAGCGCGTTGTGCACGCACGCGGCTCGGCTGCCCACGGCTATTTCGAGTCCTACGACAACTTCAGCGCACTGACCCGCGCGATCCCGTTTGCCAAGAAGGGCAAGCGCACGCCAGTGTTCCTGCGCTTCTCGACCGTGGCCGGCGAACGTGGTTCGACCGACACCGCACGCGACGTGCGCGGTTTTGCAGTCAAGTTCTATACCGAAGAAGGCAACTGGGATCTGGTGGGTAACAACATGCCAGTGTTCTTCATCCAGGACGCCATGAAGTTCCCTGACCTGGTGCACGCAGCCAAGCCGGAACCACACCACGCGATGCCGCAGGCTGCTACTGCCCACGACACGTTCTGGGACTTCGCTTCGCTGTCGCCAGAAATCGCGCACATGCTGATGTGGACGATGTCGGACCGCGCCATTCCGCGCAGCTACCGCACGATGCAGGGCTTCGGCGTGCACACGTTCCGCCTGATCAATGCACAGGGCGAAGCGCGCTTCGTGAAATTCCACTGGACGCCAATGCAGGGTACGCATTCGCTGGTGTGGGACGAGGCTGTCCGCATCTCGGGCGCCGATTCCGACTTCCACCGCCGCGACCTGTGGGAAGCCATCGAAGCGGGCAATTTCCCTGAATGGGAACTGGGCCTGCAGATCTTTACCGAAGAGCAAGCTGCGAGCTTCCCGTTCGACGTTCTCGATTCGACCAAGCTGATCCCGGAAGAACTGGTGCCACTGACCCCGGTCGGCAAGATGGTTCTGGACCGCAACCCGGACAACTTCTTTGCCGAAACCGAGCAAGTCGCGTTCTGCACGTCGCACGTCGTGCCGGGTATCGACTTCTCGAACGATCCGCTGCTGCAAGGTCGTAACTTCTCGTACCAGGATACCCAGCTGACCCGTCTGGGCGGCCCGAACTTCCACGAGATCCCGATCAACTCCCCGATCGTCCAGATCCAGAACAACCAGCGTGACGGTTTCCATCGCCAGGCCATCAACCGTGGCCGCGTGAACTACGAACCGAATTCGCTGGGCGGCGGTGTGCCATACCAGGCTGGTCCTGCAGGCTTCACCAGCTTCCCGGAAACGATTGCAGCGGACAAAGTGCGCGGCAATCCGGAACTGTTTGCTGACCACTACTCGCAGGCACGCCTGTTCTGGCAGAGCCAGAGCACGCCAGAACAGAACCACATCGTCAATGCATTCCGTTTCGAACTGACCCGCGTGCAGACGCCGGCAGTGCGCGAGCGTGTGCTGGCGCTGCTGGCCAACGTCGATGACGTGCTGGTGTCCCGCGTGGCTGAAGGCCTGGGCATGGATGTGCCGGCACCGCTGCCACTGGCTACCGATGCGCCGATCCCAACCTATCCGCCATCGCCAGCGCTGTCGCTGATGAGCCGTCCGGGTGTCACCGGCATCAAGGGCCGTCGCGTCGCGGTGCTGATCGCCTCGGGTGTCGACGACAAGGCAGTCAAGAGCCAGTACGGCAGCCTGCTCAAGGATGGCGCCGTGCCACGCATGGTCGGTAACATGCTGGGCAAGGTCAAGGCGCTTGACGGCGATCCGATCGACGTCGAGATCTCGGTCGAAGCCGGTCCATCGGTCATGTACGACGCAGTGATCGTGCCGGATGGCGACCAGGCTGTCGCGACCCTGGCCAAGAACGCACAGGTGCTGGAATTCCTGCGCGAGCAGTACCGTCACGGCAAGCCGATCCTCGTGTTCGGCGCCGGTTCGGACCTGCTGACCAAGGCGATGATCCCGACCACGCTGCCGGACGGTTCGGACGATCCGGGCCTGATCATGGGCGATGCTGCCAATGCCGATGCGGCCGTGGCAGCGTTCAAGACGGCGCTTGCCGGCTTCCGCGTGTTTGCCCGCGAAACCGATCCACCGTCGGTGTAAGTCAGTCCAGCCCGTCTGCCCTCACAACAGGGGCAGATGGGCCTGATGACAGCGCAGCAAGAAAAAAGACGCCAATCGGTGTCTTTTTTTTATTAACTTTTCATAAATGCTCTATTTACTGGAACAAATTATTCGCGTACCCTGTTGGTTGTTATTTTGTTACCAAGTGGTAAGTACACGCCGTGCACTACCGTTGGTCGCCCCACCCAACACGATGTAACTGAAAGGACTTCCATGACACTCGGCCATGCAACCGGTGACCGCATCGCGTTTTTGCGAATTGTCATGATTTTCGGTGTCATCATGTTGCACACGCCGGCGTATGTGCCCATGTCGGCCATCGGCGATGGCGTATTTGATCTGATCAAGGCCTTTTTTCAGCTCGCCGTGTTTCGCGCCAGCGTGCCGGTCCTGACCGTGATCTCGGGCTATCTGCTGTTCAAATCCTGCATCGATCAGGAACCGGTAAGTTGCCTGACCAAAAAAGCGCGCACGATCCTGATCCCCTTCCTGTGCTTTAACCTGCCGCTGGCACCCGTGGCGCTGGGCGCAGAGATGTTTGGCGGCATGCACTTGTCAGCCAACCTGTGGCCGTTCGATGCGACAGGCTGGTTGAATGCGGCGTTTGGCCTGACTGACTCGCCCATCAATTACCCACTGAATTTTCTGCGCGACCTGATCGTGCTGATCCTGCTCGTGCCCCTGTTCGGCTGGTTGATGCGCAAGGCCGCCTGGGCCGGGCTGGTGCTCGTGTCAGTCGTCTTCATGGGCGATTTCGACGGGCATCTGCTGCAGCGCAATCTGATGGCCGTACAGTTTTACATTGGCGGCATGGCGGCAGTGCGGGCGTGGGATTTGCGCTATCTCGATCGCCACGCCGGCATCCTGTTTGTCACCTTCCTGCTCGCCTGCCTCGCCACCCTGCATTTCCGGGTGGAAGACACCACCTGGCTACGTCTGGCTGCGCCGTTCCTGCTCTGGCCGGCAACCGCCTGGGCGGCCAGCACGCGGTCGGGCGTGTGGCTGGCAGGCATGAGCAAATACAGCTTTTTCCTGTTCCTGGGCCATGCACCGATCCTGATGCTGACCTGGATCCTGTATGGCCGCTACGGCAGCGCCATTCCCTACCCTGTGTATTGGGTGATGGCGCCGCTGATCGTGAGCGCCATCCTGGTGGCCGTGTATCAGCTTGCGATCGGAACGATGCCGCGCGTTTTCAAGACGATGATCGGTGCCAGCACCAGCACCAGGCCGGCAGGGGTACGGGGGCAGCCGCGCAGTGCAGGCCTGGTGCAGGGCGCGCCTCTGAAGATCTGATCCGTGGAATTGGGTGAGTTTCCTGTAGTGCAACGATCGCTATAATCGATCTGTACCCCTCACCCACTTTCAGGAAAGCCTCCCCATGTTCTGTTCTCACTGCGGCGCCCCGATGGCGCCGGATGCTGCTGCGTGCGCCGTCTGCGGCAAGACGGCAGCGGTCAATGCCTCGCCATCCGTCAACCTCGACAAACCATCGATCTACAGCGCCGATGATGGTGGCATTCCCGACGGTGTGAAGGGCTGGAGCTGGGGCGCATTCTTGCTGAACTGGATCTGGGCCATCGGCAACCGCTCCTGGATCGGCCTGCTGGCAGTGATACCGTACGTGGGCTGGATCATGGCGTTCTGGCTGGGGTTCAAGGGCCGCGAGATGGCCTGGAAAAACAAGCAGTGGGACAGCCTGGAGCACTTCAACCGCGTCCAGCGCAGGTGGTCGCAATGGGGCGTCGGCATCATGGTGGTCGCACTGATTGTCGGCGCCCTCGCAGCCATCGGCGGCCCCGCGTATGACGACTACACGGCACGCGAGCAGGAGGGACAGCGCGCTGCCGACCAGGCCGCGAACGCCGCGCCGCTCGCTGGCGGTAGCATCCTCGACAGCAATGCCGACAACCTGCCGACGTCGCTGCGCACGGTAGCGGGCCTGCTGGAACGCAAGACCGGCGCCGATGGCGCGGGCGCGCTGCTGCTCGATGGCCAGGCCCTGTTCACGGGCGAAGATGCACGCTGGCAGTTCCCGCTGCGCAGCTTCCCGCTGTCGGGCGGCAAGGAAGCGATCCTGGTCGCCAGCAGCGGCGGGCGCGGCAACAGCTGCGAGACGCTGTTCTACTTCCTGCTCGCCGACGCGGCCGGCGTCACGCCCACGCCGCTGTTCGGCACCTGCGCCCCGCAAGGCAGCATCGCGCAGCGTGGTGACACCATCACCATCAAGCTGCCGGACGTGAACCGCGCGTCGACGATCGTGCTCCAGAATGGCGTCGTGCGCGCCGACGGTCAAGTGGTGAGCCTGACCGGCCTGAACGATCCATCGCGCTAGCCATCCCGCTGCGTGCGGCGCATGGATGCCCAAGGCAAATTGGTGCCGAGACAATAGGATTTCACCGCGTACCTGAGTGACGTTTTAAAGAGCTGCAGCCAGCTAGCGGTAGGAGGTGCTTGACGTACTCGATCTTGAAGTCGCTACCTTTTACCGTCCAAACTAGGAAAATCATGTCGACCATCACAGCCACCCTTTATGCGTGCGCGCACTGCAAGGAAACTGGAACTTGCTCCACAGGCAGCAATGGATTGTCGTGTGCGGCGTGTGTCGCGGACCATACTCTAAAAGGTTCACACTACGGATTGGCATGCGGAGTATGTGGCGGTATGGGTAAAGCCGAACCAAAAACAGAACGGATCAACAAGCGCATGGCACCTATCTTGGCTTACGTAATGGTCATGCTCTTGCTGACCGGTATCGCAGTATCAGCATACACGGACCGACATTTCTCTGAAGTTTTGGCATTTGCAGGGACTGTGATTGGAGCGATTACGGGGCACTACTTCTCCCGCTCCGGGACATAGGAAACCGGCCAGCAGCATCCACGTCCTGCATGACGGGCTTGATGCATTAGGAGCTGGCACGGCGCCGGTGAATGAGAAAAATATGACCCCTACTCTTACAGTTGTGACTATTCCGATTGGTTGAAGCTCGATCTATGTCTAATTTCAAGGAAAATATGCTGGAATTCTTAAAGTGCTTCTATTCCAAGCAAGCTCCAGTCTCTCTGGAAACTGCAATCGAACTATTTAAGAAAGAACCTGCTCAATATTTCACATACCGGCAAAAACCGTTTGAATGGCCGTTGCACGATGCAACAAGTAGGCGGCCAATTGATCTGAAAAATACCCGTGTGCTTGTGGGCGAGCACACAATAGGTTTTGTGGAACGAGTTCAATGCATTGGAGAAACTGCACGAATAAGACATATTGCGGTCGAAAAATCGTTGACTGTCAAAAGAACTGGGCTTGGCACTACTATTGCACGGACATATGCTTCTCAACTTCGCTCAAGGTATGGCGTCAAGCGAATTATTTTTATGGAAGACCACAGCAATTATCATAAGTCTGGCTATCCCGCGTTCTTTGCCAGCTTGGGTGCGACTCCATTGAAAACTGGGCCAGGTGAAAGGGCAGATCGGCCAGATTTCGAGTGGTTAGAAAAAAACTGGGGTATTTAACGCCCACCATGTGAAACCTAAAAAGAATTAACTGAACACTCAGGTACTAGAAGTTTATTTTCCTCAGTTCGTTAGGTTAGTTACCAATAAGAATTTTAGATAAGCTTTCCATTGTGTAGTCGAGCTAGTAGCAAGCCGGTACTTGACGGCCGCGTATTTGTACAGCTTTTTTCCCGCTTGGGCCAGGCGATTAGCCAGACATGCTTGCTTGGTGACATTACAGCTATAACCCGCTGAAGGCATACGTTGGTACGTCGATCAGATCGCCTGCCATGAAGTAGGTCACGTCGTAGCCGCAAGATTTCTAGGTTTTCGCAGCAGGATAATAAAGTTGGCAGTTTGGCAGCGAATGGCGATCATCTAGCCTCAACTCGCATTGGCCTGGACGTACCCCTTCGCAATATCTGGGCGCACCCAGCGAGCTAAGGGTGCAGGGATCCGACCTAATGCGCGGCTACTACCGCGACGAGGCCACCGCGCATGCGGCGCAACGGCCCGGCTGCTGGCTGGCGACGAATGGCCTGGCGCTCCAGGGGCCTGACGGGGTGCTGTTACTGCTCGTACGCACGAAGGAGCTGATCATCCGCTCTGACTTCAACGTGTATCCGATCGAAGTCGAGACGGCGCTCAATGCGCATCCGGCGGTAGTGCAATCGGCCGTGGTCGGCCGCCCTCCACCGGACGGCAAAGTAGACGTGATCGCATCCGTAGAGGCGCGCGGCGTCACCGATACGGTTTTGTTCGACTAGCTGCCCGCGCCTGGGTCCGTATAAACGCCCAACGCGCATCATCTTCATGGACGCACTGCTGGCAGCGCCCAGCGACAAGATCCTAAAGAGCCGCTTGTTGCAGGAGCGACGCGCTAACTGCGCCGTTTCTTCCAGCTGTAATCGGCACCGGTAACGTCCACGCCAGGGTGGCCCACCACGTCCGGATGCTCCGAACACATGGTGATGAAGCGGATGCCTTCGCCATCGCGCTGGCGCTTGCGCAGCGCCTCCATGAAGCCCATTGCCGGGACCATCTCGGTCGTATCGAAGCCCTGCGCCTGCGGGTGGGCGGCGGCGCCATCCACGATCGTCCAGTACACCATGTACATTGATTTCTCCTGCATTGTGAGTCCGTACATTGTCGCCCGAAATCGTTCCCATCTGCAGAATGGGCACGCTACCCAAAAAACCGCTGCCAGGAAGTAGGACTGGTCCGAAAACTGCCCACTATGTGAACCACTTAACATAGTGAGCCTCCTGCGAACGTTAGTCTGTTGTCATGTTCACTATGCAGGTAAGCTTTCATGACTCTTCGCACCGATTCCCAGCCCGACCTTGCCCTGTGGGGCGGGCTCGAATGCACGGTTAACCGCGTCCGCGACGACTACTTCAGCCAGATGGACCGCAACGGCCACGCTGGCCGCCTGCAAGATATTGAACGCTTCGCATCGCTTGGCATCCAGGCGATCCGCTACCCGGTGCTGTGGGAGCGCACGGCGCCCGACGGCATCGACAAGGCCGACTGGTCGTGGGCCGACGAGCGCCTGCCGGCGCTGCGCGACCTCGGGGTCAACCCGATCGTCGGCCTGATCCACCATGGCAGCGGGCCACGTCACACGAGCCTCGTCGATCCCGCCTTCCCCGACCAGCTGGCCGAATATGCCGGCGCCGTGGCCGCGCGCTATCCGTGGGTCGAGCACTACACGCCCGTCAACGAGATCTGCACCACGGCGCGCTTCTCGGGCCTGGCCGGTGTCTGGTACCCGCATGGCGGCGACGAAACCACGTTCATCCGCGCCCTGCTGATCCAGTGCCGCGCTACGGTGCTGTCGATGCGCGCGATCCGCGCCGTCAATCCGGCTGCCAAGCTGGTGCAGACCGACGATCTGTCCAAGACCTACGGCACGCCCGAGATGCAGGACATCGCGAACTACTTCAACGAGCGCCGCTGGCTGGCCTGGGACCTGCTGTGCGGGATGGTCGACACCAATCACAAGCTGTGGGACTACCTGCTCGACTCGGGTGCTACCGCTGACGAGCTGCGCTGGTTCCGCGACAACCCGTGCCCGCCCGACGTGATCGGCGTGAACTATTACGTCACCAGCGAGCGCTGGCTCGACCATCGCCCCGAACGCTACCCCGAGAGCCACCGCCACACCTACCGGGGCGTGGCGCACGCCGACATCGAGGCGCCGCGCGCACTGGCCACGCCCACGCCCGGCATTGCCCCGCTGTTGATGGAAACCTGGGAACGTTACGGCATCCCGATCGCGATCACCGAAGCGCACATCGATGCCAACCGCGAAGACCAGCTGCGCTGGCTCGTCGAAATCTGGAACGCCGCACTCAAGGCGCGCCAGCAGGGCGCCGACATCCGCGCGGTCACGGTCTGGGCGCTGCTGGGTTCGTTCGACTGGAATAGCCTGGTGACCGCCTGCCACGGCTACTACGAGCCGGGCCCGTTCGACGTGCGCTCGCCCACGCCCCGCCCTACCGCACTGGCAACCCTGATGCGCGAACTGGCCAGCAAGCGCGCGCTGTCCAATCCGGTCTTGCAGGGCGAAGGCTGGTGGCGCCGGCCGGGCCGCTTCTGGTGCAAACCCGTGGCCACCCGCACGGCGGTGGCTGACATTGCCGTGCGCAGCCAGTTCAAATCGGCGCCCGTGCAGCCGATCCTGATCACGGGCGCGAGCGGCACGCTGGGCGCCGCCTTCAAGCGCATCTGCGAAGCGCGCAACCTGGCCTGCCACGCGCTCACGCGGCAAGAGATGGACATTACCGACCCGGCCTCGGTCGACGCGGCGATCGTGCGTTTCAAGCCGTGGGCAATCATCAATGCGGGTGGCTTCGTGCGCGTCGACGAGGCCGAGACCGACAGCGAGCGCTGCATGCGCGAAAACACGCTGGGTCCTACTGTGCTGGCCCTGGCCTGTATGCGCCACGCGCTGCGCTTCATGACGTTCTCGAGCGACCTGGTGTTCGATGGCGCCAAGGGCGCGCCGTATGTCGAATCCGATGCGACCAATCCGCTGGGCGTCTACGGACGCAGCAAGCTCGATGCCGAAACCCGCGTGCTCGACGCCGATCCGCAGGCGCTCGTGATCCGCACCAGCGCGTTCTTCGGGCCATGGGACCGGCACAACTTCGTGACCCAGGCGCTGGGCGCGCTGGCCAATGGCGAGCCGTTCCAGGCTGCGCGCGACATGATCGTCTCGCCGACCTATGTGCCAGATCTGGTGAAGGTCGCGCTCGATCTGATGATCGACCGCGAGCGCGGCATCTGGCACCTGACCAATGGCGACGCGGTGAGCTGGGCCGAGCTGGCGCGGCGCGCCTGCGCGGCAGCGGGGATGTCAGCGGACGGCATGCAGGAGGTTGCGGCTGACGCTCTGGATTATCCTGCACAACGCCCGGCGTTCAGTGCGCTGGACAGCGAACGTGCGCTGCTGCTGCCATCGCTGGACGATGCGCTGAGGCGCTATGCGCATGCGGTGCAGGAAGCTGCCGGCGGCGCCGGGATTCGGCAGGCGGGAGAGGCGGCGCATTACGCGCGCTGACGGTCGACTTGTAGGGTGGACGGGTTCCCCGTCCACGCGGTGATCGTTACCGGTGCCGATTCGTGCCGGATGATCTGGCGGCAACCCATCACCGCATGGGCGGCGCAGCAGGTTAAATTGGCTGTTTCTTCTCGGCCGTGAACTGCAGGTAGTACAGATTCGCGTACATGCCCTTCATGGCCAGCAGTTCGTCGTGCGTGCCCTGCTCCACGATGCGCCCTGCTTCCATCACCACGATGCGGTCGGCCCGCTCGATCGTCGACAGGCGGTGCGCGATCACGATCGTCGTGCGTCCTGCCATCAGCGTGTCGAGCGCTGACTGCACTGCGCGTTCGCTTTCGTTATCCAGCGCCGACGTGGCCTCATCCAGGATCAGCAGCGGCGCATCCTTGTAGATCGCGCGCGCGATCGCCACGCGCTGGCGCTGGCCGCCCGACAGGCGCGAACCGTTTTCGCCGATGCGCGTGTCGATGCCCTCCGGCAGGCGCGCCACGACATCCGTCAGGTGCGCCGCGCGGATCGCGCCGGCCAGGCGCTCGTGGTCGATGTGTTCGGCGCCGTAGGCGATATTGGCCGCGAGCGTGTCGTCGAACAGCACCACGTTCTGGCTCACCATCGCCAGCTGGCTGCGCAGCGACGCGAGCTTGATGTCGGTGTACGGCACGCCGTCGAGCAGGATGCGCCCGCCCTGCGGATCGTAAAAGCGCGTGACCAGGTTCACGAAGGTCGACTTGCCGCCACCCGAGACCCCTACCAGCGCCACGGTCTGCCCCGGCATCACCTCGAGCGAGACATTGTCGAGCGCCGGACCGGCCGCATTCGGGTACTGGAACGCGACCTGCTCGAACACCAGGTGGCCATTGGCGCGGCCCAGTTCACGGCTGCCGGTATCGACTTCCGGCTCGGCATCGATGATGCCGAATACCGTCTCGGCGGCCGACATCCCGCGCTGCATCGGACCGTTCACTTCGGCCAGCGATTTCAGTGGCGTGAGCAGCATCAGCATCATGGTGACGAACTGCGTGAATTCGCCCACCGTCATGTCGGCCTGCATCGCCAGTACGACCACCAGCGACAGCGCCAGCGAGGTCGCGATCTGGGTCACCGGCGTGGTGGCGGCAAACGCCACCGTCATGCGCTGCGAGAAACCGCGCAGCGCAACGCTGCGTTGATGAAAACGGCGGCGCTCGTAGGCTTCGCCGGCGAACACGCGGATCACCTGGTGGCCGCGCGCGGCCTCCTCGACCACGCCGGTCATTTCGGCGGTGACGCGCTGGCTTTCGCGGTTCAGATTGCGCAGGCGCTTGGTGGTCGTGCGCACGATGACGGCGGTCAGCGGGATCACGACGATGGCGATCAAGGTGAGCTTCCAGTTCAGGTACAGCAGGCTGCCAAGCAGACCAATCACCACCAGCACGTCGCGCACGCAGGCGACGAACACCGACTGGATCATGTCGACGACCTGGCGCACGTCGTTGACGACCGTGTTGATGATCTTGCCGGTGCTCTCGTCCTGGTAGCGCGCGACGGGCAGGCGCAGCACGCGCTCGAAGGCCATGGCGCGCATGTCGTTGAGTACGCGCGAAAGCACCCAGTTGTTGAAGTAGGCGGTGCCGAACGTGCCGATCCCGCGCAGCACGAAGATCGATACCAGCACGGCCGGAATCAGCCACAGGCTGAACGAGACGCGCTCTTCGAAGCCGCGGTCGAACAGCAGCTGCATCGCCTTGGCCAGCAGCGGCTGCGTCGCGGCGGTGATCGCCATCGACAGCAGCGCCAGCGCGGCGCGCGATTTGTACGGTTTGACGAGCGCCAGCAGGCGTTTGACGATGACGTTGGTTTCCACGTTGTAGCCTGATTGTCTTTAGGTTCGTACCCAGGCGCGCAGGCGTGCGGCCACTTGTGACGGCGTAATGGACGCCATGCAGATGCAGGTTGCCGCGTCCTTGCAGCCGGCACAGGGGCGCTCGGCGCACAGCACCTCAGCGCGCGTTCCGAGCGGGCCCCAGCGGCCAGGGTCGAGCGGCTTGATCGGCGGGAACAAGCCAAGCGCCCGACTGCCCACCGCAGCGGCCAGGTGCAGCGGCCCGGTGCTGCTGGCCACCAGGCCATCGCAGCGCCCGATCAGCGCCAGCAGGCCATCCAGGTCAAGCCGGCCACAGACGCTCTCCACGTTGGGCAGGGCCAGCAGGTCCGGCGCCTCTTGCGCGATCAGGGCGCCCTCTGCTGCGCTGCCAGTGACGAACAGGCGGATGTCGGGGTCCGCCGACAATTCGCGCGCCAGCGCCGTGAAGTGACCGAGCGGCCATTCGCGCCCGCTGCCGTTCGACTTGGGATGCAGGATGATGTGGCGCCGCCCGCTCTCGAACAGCGCATCGACTGCAGGCCGTTGCGGTGCGGTGAGACCGTACAGCGCCGGGATCTCGTCAAGTGTCGGCACATGGTCGATTCCGAGCGGACGCAGCAGCAAAAAATTCAGCTGCGCTTCGTGCAGATTCGATTTGACGCGGCTGAAATGGGCCAGGCGGTTGCAGGTGAACCAGTGGTACAGGCGGTGGCTGGTGCCGACCCGCTGCGGCACCCGCGCACGCTTGGCCGCCGTTGCCAGACGGCGATCGGGGAAGGCGAAGAGTACGGCGTCATACCCGCCCTGCTTGAAGAAAGCTTCCGGCTCGCCCGCTTCTTCGATGGTGATCACGCGGTCGAGAAAGCGCGAGTGACGCATTGCCGGCGCCACGTAGGCGCGACACAGCAGGTCGACGCGCGCTTGCGGGAAGCGCGTTTTCAGGTAGCCGGCCAGTGGCAGGGTCAGGACAACGTCGCCGATGTTGTCGGTACGGCAGATCAGGATGCGGTCAAGTGATGGACGCATGGCGATCATGGGAAGAAATGCGCGTTACCGGCGCTGGCGCCGACCTGGCGACGAGGCAGAAGCCGACCAGTACAGCAACCATGGTGGCATAGAAGACCTTGGTCAGCATCAGCCAGAACATGACGTCAGTCAGCCCGAACACGATGAAGCAGATCACCAGCAGCATGCCGGCCAGCGCCGGGGCGGCGGCGGCCGGCGGACCATTGCGCAAGGTACGCATGAAAAAAGTGATCGGGGCGACGTAGATCAGGAGCAGGAAGCTCAGATCGAGCACACCGCCAGTGACCAGCGTATTGAGCACGTCGTTGTGCGGCGTGCTGTAAGTGAGGGCGAGCGACTTCTGCAACCGCCCTTCGCGCTCGAGCGCCTGCAGCTCGCCGTGGAAGGCGTCGCGGCCAACGCCGATCAACGGATGCTCGGCGATCAACATCGCCGATGCCTTCCACAACTCGAGGCGGATGCCGACGTTTGTGCCGGCGTCGTTCAGGTTGTTGTAGCGCTCGATGTCGGACACAGCGTCGTTCATCCTGCCCGCCACGCCCGTCTGCGGCGTCATGTAGGCCCCGACGCAGGCGACCAGGATCAGGGCGACGGTGTAGCGGATCGTCTTGCCATGCAGGTGGCTGCCGTATTTGAGCATCGGCCACAGCACCACCAGCAGCCCGAGCCAGGCGCCGCGCGAACCGGAAAACAATGCTGCCAGCACGCCGCACACCAGCCCCACCACCGGCAGCCAGGCCACACGCGTGTTGCGCAAGTCGTTGAGCGCGCAGAACGACATCACGCCCATCGCCACCGCAATGTCACCAAAGCTGATTGCATGATGGGTAGCGCCGACCGCGCGCGCTTCGCCGAGCGCGAACCACTGGTAGCCGCCGATCAGCGCGGCCCCAATGGTACCGATGCCCATGCCAATCCAGAACATGCGGATGTTCGGACGCAGGATGCCGACGAAGCCGATGCAGCCCAGTGCCAGCAGCAGCCGCGAAGGACCGTCGAGCGTGCCGACGGAATCGCTGAACCAGATCATGCGCAGCAGGGTCACCAGAAAATAGCCGCCGAAGGCGAGCGCGATCCACCGGATGTCGCGCACATGGGCGGCGTAGAACTCTGCCAGGCCACGCCGCGCCAGAAAAGCGAGCGACAGCACCACGATCAACAGGGTCAGGTGTACGCCAAAACTGGTGGTCAGAACCGACGCGGGGAACAGCAACATGAGCCAGCTCGCCGCATTGCGGGCGCGAGCGCCAGCAGGTTCGGGCGTAATGTTTTTGTCTGTCATCATTGAACAAGCACGCGAACCGCGTGTGAAAGAGAGCGCATTATAGACGAAAGCATCCGCAGGCCCGCCGAAGCCTTGGCGGTGCAATGCCCATCCCTGCCCTGCGCTCACTGCGGTTCAATACTGACTGCCATGTCCTTCGCGCCCAGCGCCAGCGGCGGCACCACGCAGGCGAGCATCGGCCTGCGTGAACATGCTGCCGTCAGCTGATCCTTACACGCCCGCCGCCGGCAGCGTCTGCGCAAACTGCGAGACGCCGTCCAGATTGAACAGCTCGACCTTCATCGCCTTGCTGCGCGGGTCGATATTGACTTCACCAAAGAACTGGTAGCCGGCAAACGGCGAGGAGTTCTGGATCAGCGGGCTTTTCGAGAAGACCGCCGTGGGGCCGAAGGTTTTGTCGAGCACGCCCGGACCGAACGCGCCGGCATTCATCGGGCCGGCGACGAATTCCCAGAACGGTGAAAAATTCGTGAACCGGGCCTGTGCCGGATCGTAATAGTGGGCGGCGCAGTAATGCACATCGGTGGTGATCCAGACCACGTTCGGGATAGCCTTGATACTGCTGAGCAGGCGCGCCATTTCGAGTTCGCGCCCCAGTGGCACGCCATCGTTGCCGTTGGCGATCGCTTCCCAGACGTCTTCCCCGCGGGCGTTCTTGCCGTCGCCAACGTTCAGGCCGATGGGCATGTCGGCGGAGATGACTTTCCACGTTGCGGTCGAGGCTTTCAAGCCGGCGATCAGCCATTCCACCTGTGCACTGCCCAGAAACGCCGAACTGGCGTCTTCCCCGGTTTGCAGATTCGCGCTGTTCGGACCACGGTAGCTGCGCATGTCCAGGACGAAGACGTCGAGCAGCGGGCCATGCGAAATGGTGCGATAGATGCGCTGCGGCTCGCTCTGCTTGTAATAGCGCATGGGCGCATATTCGAGGAACGCGCGCCGGCCGCGCGTCGTGAGCGTGGCAATGCTTTTTTCGGTATAGCGGGCGTCGCCCGATAAATCCTTGGCGGCGCTGTAGTTGTTGGTAACTTCGTGATCGTCCCATTGCCAGATCTGCGGCACCTGGGCAGCGAACTTGCGAAAGTTCGCATCCAGCATATTGTAGGCATGGCGGCCACGGTATTCCTTTAGGGTTTCGGCGACCTTGCTGACTTCTTCGGTAACGACATTGCGCCAGACCTGGCCGTTTTCCGCCGTCACCTGGGCCAGGATCGGGCCATCGGCATAAATCGTGTCGCCGTTGTGGATGAAAAAGTCCGGGTCGCGCAAGCGCATCGCTTCATAGATTTTCATGCCGCCAAAATCGGTATTGATGCCCCAGCCCTGGCCGCACTGGTCGCCGCTCCAGTGAAACCGTACTGCCCGGGTGCCATCGGCCGCCGGTGTGGTCCTGAATTGGCCCGAAATGGTTTCGCTTTCGATCTTCGAATTATTGGGATCGACATAGCGCACGCGCACGAAGACCGTCTGGCCGACAGGCAAGCCGCCCAGGTCGACACGGGTCGTGAAATCGGTCGCATCGCTGGCCGTGGGGCCGACAATGCGGCTGGCATTGTTGAAACGCTCGCTGGTATCGTATTCGACGATCATCTGCGCAGTACGGTCGCTGCGGCTCCAGATGATCGCCCGTTGATCGGTGATGTCACCGAACTGTATCCCCGACGGCATCTTCGGCCGTTCGTTGTCACTGACGCCGATTGCCGCATGGCTGCTGCCGCCGCAGCCCCCGAGCAGCAAGGTGCCGCCCAATGCCGAACTGCCTACCAATGCCCTGCCCTGGGCCAGGAAAGTGCGACGCGAATGCGATGAAGTCATGCCAGCTCCGTTCATGTAAGAGCAGGCAAGCTTATTTTTTTTGTATGACGTGGCGATGAAACCGCCAATCGGGCGGCATTTGCTTCTTGAACGCCGCGACACAACCAGCACAGGCAGCTGGTTAGTTCAGCACTTGCGTATCCGGGGTCGTGGCAAGAATATCGAGCAACTTGCTGATGTCCAGGGGCTTGGTGAGGTGATGATCAAATCCCGCGTCGTAAGACTTGCGGATATCTTCTGGTTGACCGTAACCAGTCAACGCAATCAGGGTGAAATTTCTCAGAGCAGCGTTGGCGCGCAGGATGCGTGCAACCGTATACCCGTCCATGCCGGGCAGGCCGATATCCAGCAGGACGACGCTTGGCAGCACCTGATGAAAACAAGATATCGCTTCCTGCCCCTCAAAAGCGACCGATACCTCGTTGCCGAGGGCCCGAAGCAACTCGGCCACCATGGTTGCGGCATCCTGATTATCGTCAACCACCAACATCTTTCTGACACCAGGCATGGCGGGAGACGAATGCGGCGTTGACGGTTCCCCGGAAACTGGCTGCACCAACGGAAGAAGAATACGGAATTCACTGCCAGTACCAGGCCCGTCGCTATGGACGGTAACCGCGCCGCCGTGCTGTTCTACCAGTCGATGGACGACGGTGAGACCCACGCCCAATCCCCCTTCGGAACGGGCCAGTGTCCGCTCGGATTGCGTGAAGATGTCGAAAACACGGGGCAGTAACGTGAGCGGAATACCCATGCCGTTGTCCCGAACAGAAATTTCGACAGCGTCGTCGGTTCTCCTGGCAGCCAGATGAATCGTGCCGCCATGCGGCGTGTATTTCGCCGCATTGTTTAACAGGTTACCGATCACCTGTATCAATCGGTGAAGATCGCCGTTGACCAGTAAACTCTCCGCCGCCAGGTCAGTGAAAAGGACGTGGCGTTTTTCATGCAACATCGGCTCAACCAGTTCCAGTGCACTGTGAATCGCCAGGGAAATATCGAGCACTTCGCGATGCAAATTTATTTTACCGCTGGAGATCCGGGACATATCCAGTAGTTCGTCTACCAGTCGCGTCAGGTGCTTGACCTGCCGATTCAGCACACCGCCGGCACGTTGGAGCGCTTCGTTGCTTGCGTTTGGTAGTCGCTGCAGTTCAAGGGCGGTCTTGATGGCCGACATCGGATTTCGGAGCTCGTGACCAAGCATGGCCAGGAATTCGTCCTTGCGTCGGTGCTCCTCCTCGAGTTCAACCTTCCGGGCCCTGACTTGTTGCTCAAGTCGCCAACGCTCGGTGATATCGTGAAACACGAGCACGACGCCGATGAGTGTTCCGTGTGCATCGCGAATGGGTGCGCCCGAATCATCGATATGCAGTTCTGAGTGGTCTTTCCGGATCAGGATGGTATGGTTCGCCAGCCCGACAATGACCCCCTCCGCAAGTACCCTTCTCACCGGATTCTCAACTGCAGTTCTTGTCTCCTCACTGACAATACGGAAGACTTCTTCAACGGGTCGGCCAAGGGCGTCTGCGAGGTTCCAGCCGGTCTGGGATTCCGCAACCGGGTTCAGGAAGCTGATGGCCCCATGGATATCGGTGACGATCACGCCATCACCGATACCTGCGAGAGTGACCCTGAACCACTCGCGCTGCTCGATCAATTCGAGTTCAGCGCGGCGCCGCAGATCGATTTCATGCGCGAGTTTCTCGATCTGCCGATTCATGGCCAAAAAACGGCTTTCGGCCGCGTGTTTTGGAATGAGTCGCAATAGCACCCAGCACGATGTCGGCTGTGCGCCCGGGGCGAAGCGCGCCCCTTGGGCACGCAGGGGAAGCGCAGTGCCGCAAGGTAAGCGGAAGGTCAGCGTTGCGGGCATGAGTGCGACAACCCGGCGGCAATTGCGCAGATATTCCGCCACCTGTTGCGGCGGCTCGATGCACAGCGCTGCCAGGACTGTCAGTCCCGGTTCGATATTTAGCTTGCCCAGCTGCCGTCTGGCAGCCGCATTGGTCGCCTGAATCAACCCATCCATGTCGACCAGCAGCATCGCTTCTGGCAAGAGATCAGCCAGGCCCTCGAATTGCGAACGTGTATCCATCGGGGGCGACTCAGCCGGAAAAATATTCACGCCCGTCGACATGGTGCGCGCCCGGTTGCGGTTTCAGATACACCACCACGCGGCATTCAGGATCGCCTTCAGCAATCGTCTGCTCGAGCGCGACTTTGGCATAGCCCAGGTTTTCTGCTGCGATGGTACCGAAGACGTTGGACGTCATCATGCACATCGACGGTCGCCCGATCACCTTCTCGGCGAAAGGACAGACGCGATTGCCGAATACAATCTTCTCATCGGTTTGCTCTAAAATGAAAAAATCACCTTGAATTCTTCGTTTCAGATCCACCAATACTTCCGCCACTTGTTGCTTCGACAATAGCTCGACGCCCAGCGACGACCGGTAACTGAGATTGATTTGGTCGCCAATGCGCTGACCAACTGCACTGACAAAACCTGAAGCTTCCTCCAGGCCGACGACATCTTCCAGCGTACCGGCGAGCTCGCGTATCAGCGTTCTGAGAAACATATCGCGATCGAGTTCCACAGGCAGTTGGTGGATTGGTATCGTCTTCGTTTCCATCATGTCCTCAGCCTTACTTCAAATGCTCAGAATTCCTGTTGTGACCGTCATCTTGACTAGCAGGAAAGTGGACATTGACCCGGTTTCAACCCAAGATTGGGCGCCCTTGCCCGTATGTGTGAAATCAGTCGCATTTTTCAGGCTGTTAATTATCCCACACGAAAGCGACATAGTTTCAACAATCGGGAATTACCAACAAGCTGTGTCCGCAGAGTCGGTGATATCTCGACATTACGATACTGATGCAAAGGCGTGCCAGTCTCGTGACAAGCCTTATTGCTGGTCCACACCTAAGGCAACCCCGCACCGCGCTACCACCTCGGCCTGCGCCATCGCAGGCGCCGATCAGGGCCAGCAGTTCGTCAAGATCGAGCCGGCCGCACAGATTTTCCACGTTCGGCAGCGCCAGCAAGGCCAGCGGCAGCGTCAGGACGACGTCGCCGATAGTGTCGGTGCGGCAGATCAGGATGCGGCCAAGGCCGATCTGCCGTCGCCCGAATGCGTGCTAGTACTCTACCGCCACATCCTTCGCGCCCAGCGACAGCTCCAGCGCCGCCTTGAGCGTATCGGATGGCGCCACGCGCCAGTCGTCGCCCAGTTGCACGGTGAACGGAATATCCTGCGTCTGCAACCGCAGGCTCACCGGCATTCCGTCATGCACACGGTGTGGCTGCAGGATTTCGGCCAGCCGCGCCGCGCTGACCGATTTGTCCAGGTCCATCTCGAGCTTGTGCCCGTACTGGATGCGCGCCGTGGCCAGGTCGAACACCTTCTCGGCCGTGATGCGCAGGCCGCCGTTGAAGCGGTCTTCGGACACCTTGCCCACGACAAGTAGGAATTCATCTTCCTTGAACGCGTTCTTGTTGGCCTCGAACACTTCGCTGTAGACCGTCACTTCATGCACGGCGGTCTTGTCGTCCAGCGCCACAATCAGGATCTTGCCGCGCTGCGTCATCTGCGTGCGGATGCCCGAGATCACGCCGCACATCATGCGCGGGTCGCGCGACGGCTCAAGGTCTTTCATGCGCGTCTTGGCAAAGCGCCGCACCTCTTGCGCGTACGAGTCGAACATATGGCCCGACAGGTAGTAGCCGAGCGCGATCTTTTCTTCGGACAGCTTCTGGCGATCGGTCCACGGCAGCGCCTTCACGTACTCGGGCGGCGCGACCAGATCGGCATCGTCGCCACCGAACAGGCTGACCTGGTTGATGGCCGCCGCAGCCTGACCGGCCGCTTCCATCGCGAACGACACCGACGCCAGCAGCACCGAGCGATCCACGCCAAAGGCGTCCATCGCGCCGGCGCGAATCAGCGACTCAATCGTGCGGCGGTTGATCTGCTTGCGGTCGACGCGGTTGCAGAAGTCGAACAGGTCCTTGAACTTGCCGCCCGCCGTGCGCGCGGCGATGATCGCCTCGATCGCGCCCTGCCCCGCGCCCTTCACGCCGCCCAGACCGTAGCGGATATTGGTAACCTGCTTGCCTGTTTTGGAGCGCGCCTCGCCCTCCGGCGTGAAGCGGAACTGCGATTCGTTGACGTCCGGCGGCAGGATGGTGAGCTTGCAGACTTCTTTTGAATCCTCGACCAGGATCTTGATCTTCTCGGTGTCTTCCATCGCCAGCGACATGTTGGCTGCCATGAACGCGGCGGTGTGGTGCACCTTCAGATACGCCGTGTGGTACGACAGCAGCGCGTAGGCGGCGGCGTGCGACTTGTTGAAGCCATAGCCCGCGAACTTTTCCATCAGGTCGAAGATCTCGTCGGCCTTGGCCGTGGTGAGGCCATCCTTGGCCGCGCCGGCGCGGAAGATCTCGCGGTGCTCGGCCATTTCTTCGGCCTTTTTCTTGCCCATCGCGCGGCGCAGCATGTCGGCGCCGCCCAGCGAGTAGCCGCCCACGATCTGCGCCATCTGCATCACCTGCTCTTGATAGACCATGATGCCGTAGGTCTCGGACAGGATCGACTCGGTGCGCGGATCGGGGTAATCAAACTTTTCACCGTGCTTGCGCTTGCAGAAGTCGGGGATCAGGTCCATCGGGCCCGGACGGTACAGTGCGACCAGCGCGATGATGTCCTCGAAGCGGTCGGGCCGCGCATCCTTGAGCATGCCCTGCATGCCGCGCGATTCCAGCTGGAAGATCGCGACGGTCTTGGCGTCGGACAGCAGCTTGTACGACGCGCGGTCGTCCAGCGCCAGCTTGGCCAGATCGAATTCGCTCTCGGCCGGGTCGAGCTGCTTGATGTACTTGACCGCGCGGTCGAGGATCGTCAGCGTGGTCAGGCCCAGAAAGTCGAACTTGACCAGGCCCACGGCCTCCACGTCGTCCTTGTCGTACTGCGAGACCACGCCGGTATCGCCGCCCTGCGTGTAGAGCGGACAGAAGTCGGTGAGTTTACCCGGCGCGATCAGCACGCCACCGGCGTGCATGCCGATATTGCGCGTGATGCCTTCGACCTTCTGCGCCAGTTCGAGCAGCGTCTTGACCTCTTCTTCGTTCTCGAGGCGCTCCTTGAGCATCGGTTCTTCTTCGATCGCCTCGGCAATCGACACCTGCTTGCCCGGCTTGAACGGAATCAGCTTGGAAATGCCGTCGCAGAAGTTGTAGCCGAAATCGAGCACACGGCCCACGTCGCGGATTGCGCCCTTGGCCGCCATCGTGCCGAACGTGGCGATCTGCGAGACCGCATCGCGCCCGTACAGGTCTTTCACGTGCTGGATGACGAGCTCGCGCTTTTCCTGGCAAAAGTCGATGTCGAAGTCGGGCATCGATACGCGTTCGGGATTCAGGAAACGTTCGAACAGCAGGTTGTACTTGAGCGGATCCAAATCCGTGATCTTCAGCGCATACGCCACCAGCGAGCCCGCACCCGAACCGCGGCCCGGGCCGATCGGCACGTCGTTGTTCTTGCCCCACTGGATGAACTCGGCCACGATCAGGAAGTAGCCCGGGAACTTCATGTTGATGATCGTCTGGTTTTCGAAGTCCAGGCGCGCTTCGTAGCGCGGGCGCTCGCGCTCGCGTTCGGCCTCGTTCGGGTACAGCTGCAGCAGGCGGTCTTCCAGGCCTTTTTTGGTCTCGGCGATCAAAAATTCGTCGATCGTCATGCCCGGCGTCGGGAAGTTCGGCAGCTGCGGCTTGCCCAGCGTGAGCGTCACGTTGCAGCGTTTGGCGATTTCGACGGAGTTGGCCAGTGCGCCCGGCAAATCCTTGAACAGTTCGGCCATCTCGGCCTGCGACTTGAAGCACATGTTCTCGTTGAAGCGGCGTACGCGCTTGGCGTTGGCCAGCATCTCGCCCTCGGCGATGCAGACGCGCGCTTCGTGGGCGATGTATTCGTCCTTGTCGAGGAACTGCACCGGGTGCGTCGCAACGACCGGCAGCCCGAGGCGCCCGGCCAGCGCCACCGAATGGCGTACCTGCTGCTCTTGATTGAGCTGGCCGGCGCGCTGGATCTCGATATAAAAATGGCCCGGGAACACGCGCGCCCAGCGCGCTGCGTTGGCCTCGGCGCGGGCGATGTCGCCGTTCTCGATGGCCTGGCCGATGTCGCCAAAGTGCGCGCCGGACAGCACGATCAGGCCATTGGCCTGCGACTGCTCGGGGTTGAGCGTGGACGTGGACGTGGCCAGCGCTTCGAGCCATTCGGCGCGCAGTTCGGCGCGGCCCTTGTGCTGGTTGGTGAGCCAGGCACGCGCCAGCAGGTCGCACAGTTGCAGGTAGCCGGTGTGGTTCTTGGCCAGGATTAGCAGGCGATGCGGCTTCTCGCGGTTGTCGTCATTGGTGATCCAGGCATCGACCCCGACGATCGGCTTGACGCCCTTGCCGCGCGCCTCTTTGTAGAAGCGCACCAGACAAAAGGTATTGGCCAGGTCGGTCACGGCCAGCGCCGGCTGCCCATCCTTGACCGCCGCCTTCACCAGCTCGTCAATACGGACCAGGCCGTCGACGATGGAGTATTCGGAGTGGATGCGCAGATGGGTAAAAGTCGGGGAAGTCATCCCTGCATTTTACCGCGCCCGCGCCAGTCGCATGGGGCGGACCGATGCAAATGACATTGCTGAAACATCTCCCGGCACCGCTTGCCCCGCGCCCGCAGTGCTGCGCTACCCAGCGCCCCAGGTCTGTGGTTGACGTAAAAAAACGTCGTTCCCGCTTGCGCAGGAAACGACGTTTTCAGGCCAACGCCGGCGAGCAGGCCGAAGCCTGCGCGCGCTTGCGTGATCAGCCGCGCTTGTTGCGACGGGTGAATGCCAGACCGGCCAGTGCCAGACCCATCAGGGCGATGCTGCTTGGCTCAGGCACTTCAGCCGCGAGGCCGGTGACGTTCAGGTTGCTCACGGTCATGGTCAGACCTTTGTCGATGCCCAGGGTGCGCACGCCGATGGCGTCGAACGACGTCAGGTTCGAGTTGCCGGTTGCCATAAGGTCAGCACCGGTCAGCGACGACTTTTCGGCAGCCGTTGCATTGAGCCACATGTCGAAGCGGTTGTAGGTCGTCGAGCCAGCGCTCTTGTACAGGTTGGCGAAGATGTTGTAGGTGGTGCCGGCAACCAGGTTGCTGTTGGCCATGAAAGGACCGCCCTCGCCGCCCAGACGTGCGAACAGGTCGTTGGTGCAGCTGCCGCCCGTGCCGCAGTTTGCCTTGAAGCCGACGTTCGGACCTTTGTAGCCCTCGGACGTGTTGTTCGAGTTGCCGAACCACAGAGCCAGGAAATCGTTGCTGTCAACGGTGGCGCCGGTGTAGGTCAGGTTGAAGTCGATCAGCACGCTGCCACTTTGCGCTGCCGGCATCACGTTGGTGTAGGCAGTGTTGCTGTCCGAGGTGAAGGTCAGCGTCGAAGGGATGGTAGCTGCCGAAGCGGCACCAGCGGTCAGCGAAAGAGCCAGCAGAGCGATATTACGGATCATTGTTGTTTTCCTAGTAGATCAAAGTTTGAACAGCACAGCCCCCTATAAGCAAGCTTGATGCCAGGGCGTTACCTGCCATACAAATCAATGACTTATTTGATATTCATCAATGCTCTGATGCAATGGTGTAAATCTATTCGACAAGCATATGGCGGCTCCCTGATGGTTGGCGCCTCCGACTGACTTATAATGTCGGCCTGTCCCGTTCACGTTTGTTTCTCCCTTATCGCCATGTCTTCCGCTCAACAGTACGTCAACATCGCCGCCTACAAATTTGTCACGCTCGACGACCTGGAAACCTTGCGCCCGCAGTACCAGGCGCTGTGCAACGAACTGGGCCTGAAGGGTACGGTGCTGCTCACGCCGGAAGGCATCAATATGTTCCTGTCGGGCACCCGCGAGCACATCGACACGTACCTCGACTGGGTACGCAGCGACGCCCGCCTGGCTGACCTGACGTGGAAAGAGAGCCTGTCGACCGAACAGTCGCACAAGCGCATGCTGGTCAAGATCAAGAAAGAGATCATCACGATGCGCATGCCGCTGATCAAGCCCGAACTGGGCCGCGCGCCTGCGGTCGATCCGGTCACGCTCAAGCGCTGGCTCGACCAGGGCCACGATGATGACGGCGTCGAAGTCGTGATGATGGAAACCCGCAATGCGTTCGAAGTCGACGTCGGCACGTTCGAGAACACGCTCGACTACCGCATCGACAAGTTCACCGAGTTTCCTGAAGTCGCGGCGCAGCACCGCGCTGAGCTGGCCGGCAAGACGGTCGTGACGTTCTGCACCGGCGGCATCCGCTGCGAAAAAGCGGCGATCCACATGAAGGAAATCGGCTACGAGCGCGTGTATCAGCTCGAGGGCGGCATCCTGAAGTATTTTGAGGACGTCGGCGGTGCGCACTACACCGGCGACTGCTTCGTGTTCGACTACCGTACCGCGCTCAATCCGAAGCTCGAGCCGACCGAAACCGTGCAGTGCTTCGCGTGCCGCGCGATCGTCACGCCGCGCCAGCAACTGTCGCCGGATTATGTGTATGAGGTGTCTTGTCCACACTGCGTGGGCAAACATGCCGCCACGAGCGCAGAGGCCGCCTGCAACGCCAGCAACGCGCCTGGCTGACCCCACGCAGCACCATTGAAAAAGGCCTACGCGCTAGTTGCTCGTAGGCCTTTTTTACGTGCGGCAATGGCGCCGCCGGATTACTGGAAGTACGCGGCCAGCAGCCTGACGTCATCGCGGCCGAGCGTGCCGGCGGCAGCCTTCAAGCGCAGGGACGCGAGCATGTAGCCATAGCGCGCCTGGGCCAGGTCGCGCTGCGCGATCGACAGCTGGCGCTGCGCATTGAGCAGATCCAGGTTGATGCGCACGCCACCCTTGATGCTTTGCTCGGTGGCGGTGACCAGCAATTTCGCCGAATCGACCGCCTTGATCAGCGCATCGATGCGCGGCACGCTGCTTTCAGTGAGCGTGTACTGACGGCGCAGCTCGACCAGCGTGCGGCTGATCTGCGTTTCGAGCTCGGCCAGCGCCCTGCCCTTGTTGGCCGCCGCCTGGCGCGTCGATGCGGTGATGGCGCCGCCCGAATAAATCGGAATATTCAGCTGAAAGCCGATACTCTGTGTTTTGATATCCTGGTTGACCGTGTTCGTGGTATCAGAAATACCACGGTTGTAGGTCGCGACCGCATCCAGGCGCGGGTAATGTCCGGCGCGCTGTCGCTTGATTTCCTCGGTAGAAATCTGCACGTTGAATTGCAGCGCCTGAATATCCGGATTGCGGGCCAGTGCGGTTTCTTTCCAGCGGTCGTAGCCGAGCACATCCTTTTGCTCGACGCGAAAGCCCGGCTGGAGCTGGGTCAGCGTATCGACCTGGCCACCGACGATGCCGGCCAGCGTATCCAGCGCCGAGCCCAGCGTGTTCTGGGCCTCGATCAGCGCAGCCTCGGCCAGATCCAGACGCGACTGCGTCTCGAGCATGTCGGTCTTGGTGCCCTCGCCCTTTTCGAACAGGCGGTTATTGACGCTGCGCTGCTCGGCGAATACTTCGCGTTCAGCACGCGCCAGCGCGACCTGATCGGCCTGGAACAAGGCATCGAAATATGCCTCGGCCACGCGCAGGATGACGGTCTGCTCCTGGCTTTCGAACTGCGCCGCTGCATAGCTCGTCTGGGCGACACCCTGGCGGTAGCGCGCCAGCGCGTCCATGGCGAACAGCGGCTGACGTACCTGCACCGTGGTCGAGCGCGAAATATAACGTTCGTCACGCAGGGTACGGCCAGCACTCTCGGTCAGGTTGTCCACCTTGTTGGCGCCGTGGCTCGCGCTTACGCTTGGCAACAGCCCGGCGCGGCCGAGAATGCGGTTTTCCTTTCCCGCCTCATTGGTGAACTGCGCGGCCCGGAATGCCGGGTCGTGCTGCAATGCGAGGTCGTAGGCTTGCAGCAGGTTGACTGCCGACGCCTGGGCACTGAGCGCGACCAGCGCGGCGCCCAGCAGGCCAGGCAACAGTTTCATCGAGAACATGCGCATCAGTCCTCCGACATCGATGTCTGGGCGCGGTCGATGACTGGCTTGAGCAGATAGCTCATCATCGAGCGCTCGCCAGTCTTGACGAAGACCTCGACCGGCATACCGGCCTGGATTTCCATTTTCTTCTGGGCAATGATGCGCGCGCCTTCCGGCGTGACCCGGGCCTTGACCTTGTAGTAAGGCACGCCGGTATGTTCATTGATGGCGCGGTCGGCCGACACCTGCATGACTTCACCCGGAATGTGCGGGGTGCGGTTGGTGTTGAAGGCCGAGAAGATCAGCTCGACCGGCAAGCCCACGTGCACCTTGTCGACCATGTTCACCGGCAGTTCGCCTTCGGCGATCAGGGCGCTGCCCGATGGCACGATGTCCATCATCTTGGCGCCCGGGCCAACGATACCGCCACGCGTGAAGATCGACGAACCGACGACGACGCCGTCAGCCGGCGCACGCACTTCGGCATTCTTCAGATCGTAGTCCTGTGCCTGCAGGCGGGCGCCCTGGCCTTCGGCTTCACGCTGTACATCCACCAGTTGCCCGCGCACTTCTTTCTGGAAGTCCTGTACGCGCTGCACCTTGCGCAGGTTCAGTTCCAGCACCTGGCGCTGGGCACGACCGATATTGCCGATGTCTTCCGACATCTCGCCGCTCAGCTGCGCATAGGTGCGCTCGACGTCGAGCAGGCGATTACGCGCGATGTAGCCATCCTTGGCCAGGTCGCGCATGCCGCCCAGTTGCTCCTTGAGGAAGGTCGCCTGTTCGCGCTTGCTCGCGCGGGCTTCTTCGAGGCCCTTGATCTGCATGCGCAGGCCAGCGACGTTCTCGTCGATGGCATTGAGTTCGCTGTCGAGCGAGATACGGCGCGACGAGAGCAACTGGTTCTGCAGCGCCATCGCGGCGCTCACTTGCGGATCGGCCTTGAACGGCTCGAGCGCCACAGGGAACGCGATCGTCTTTGCGCCGCTACCCTCGGCCTGCAGGCGCGCGATGGTGGCCCAGGCCGCGATGAACTGCGCGCGGGTGGACTCGACATTCGACGATGCCAGCACATTGTTCAGGCGCACGACGACCTGTCCCTGGCGCACCGTGTCGCCATCCTTGACCAGGATGTCCTGCACCGTGCCGCCGGTCAGGTGCTGCACCGACTTGCGGTTGCCTTCGGCGACGACGGTGCCCGACATCGGCACGCCGCGATCCAGTGGCGCCGTGGTGGCCCACAGCAGGAAGCCGCCGAAGCCGACGACGATGACGAGCCAGCCGAAGCGGCTGTATTTGCGTGGATCGGTATCGACCTTGACGGGCGTGACCTCGTGCGAAATCACGTCGGCAGCGCCGTCCTTATTGATTTGAGTAAGTTTCATTATTCCTGTCCAGTCCGGGTTGCCGCCTCTTGTGCGGCGAGTGCATCGGCTTGTGCCTGCACGTTCGCTTCATGCTGAGTGGCGGCGCGTGCCTTTTCTTGTGCCGCCTGCGCCTGCGCCTCGGCAGCTTGCGCCTGGGCCTGGGCTTGCGCCTGGGCCGCATGGGCGGCTTCCAGTTGTTTCTGGTTCTGCTCGTGCAGTGCCTGCATCACGTCACGGGTCGGGCCGAACATGCCCACCGTGCCATCGCGCAGCAGCAGCAGCTTGGTGGTGGTTGCCAGCGCCGATTGACGGTGCGTGATCATCACGATCGACTTGCCGCGCTGGCGCAGGTCGTTGATGGCCAGGGCCAGGGCGCGTTCACCGAAGTCATCCAGGTTCGAATTCGGCTCATCCAGCACCAGCAGCGACGGGTCGCCGTACATGGCGCGTGCCAGGCCGAGGCGTTGCTTCTGACCGCCTGACAGGCCGTTACCGCCGTCACCCAGGACGGTGTCATAGCCTTTTGGCAGGTGCAGGATCATTTCGTGAACACCCGCGCGCTTGGCCGCCAATACCACCGCCTCGGCATCCACATCGCCAAAGCGGCCGATATTCTCGCTGACCGTACCGGCAAACAATTCGATGTCTTGTGGCAGATAGCCGATATGGGGCCCCAGTTCTGCTTTGTTCCACTGGAAAATATCTGCGCCATCCAGACGCACCTTGCCGGAATAGGCAGGCCAGACGCCCACCAGCAGCCGTGCCAGCGTCGACTTGCCCGACCCGCTTGGGCCAATGATGCCCAACACATCGCCAGCCTGAATGGCGAAGTTAACGCCGCGCAGTACCGGCACATTTGTGCCGGGTGCTACGGCGGTAACTGCCTCCACGCTGAGCTGACCGGTCGGTTTCGGCAACTGCATGCCAGACTGGCGTTCCGGATTGGCTTCCAGGACCTTCGTCAGGCGCTCGTACGCACTGCGGGTGGTGGCAAAGCTCTTCCACACACCAATCACCTGCTGCACCGGGCCAAGCGCCTTGCCCAGCAAGATCGAAGCAGCAATCATCATGCCGGGCGAAATTTTGCCTTCCAGCACCAGCAGAGCACCCAGGCCCAGCACGAGCGATTGCAACGCGGTCTGCACGAACTTGGTGGCTGCGTTGACCTTGCCCGATTTTTCGCTGGCCTCCGCCTGATGATTCAGGAAGCGCGAATGGATCTTGTACCAGCGGCCCATCAGATTTGGCAGCATGCCCATCGATTCGATGACTTCGGCGTTGCGCAGGTTGTTGCTGGCCATGGCAGTTGCCGCGACGGCCGTGGTGTTGGCGTCGGACAGTGGCTTGTGCGATACGCGCTCATTAAGGAACGCCAGCCCGACGAGGATGATCGTTCCGCCCAGCGCGAAGAAACCGAGCGTGGTATCGAAGATGAAGATGACGGCCAGGTAAATCGGGAACCAGGGCGCGTCGAAGAAGGCGAAGACTGCGTTCCCGGTCAGGAACTGGCGCAATGTGGTGAGGTCATTCAGGGACTGGCCTGCATTACCACCTGCACGCTTCAGATTCTGCTCGAACGCAGCGGAATACACACGCTTGTTGAGTTTCAGGTCGAAGTGCGCGCTGACGCGCACCAGAACGAAGCTGCGTGCAACTTCCAGGCCTGCAACCATCAGGAACGCCAGCAGCATCATCAACGTCAGCATCAACAACGTCAGCTCATTGCGGCTTTGCAGTACGCGATCGTAGACCTGCAGCATGTAAAGCGAGGGTGCCAGCATCAGCAGATTGCTGACGGCGGAAAAGGTGCCGACAGTGACAAACGCGCTCTTGAACGAGCCAAGCACCTGCATGATCTCGTTCTTTTGGTTCAGGGGATTCTTCATGGGTCAGTGACGTTGTTGTCTGCTTTAAAAGTGTTTTTATGTGATGAGGATCACAAATTTTCACGAGCGTAGCATACGCCGAACACTTTTGTCACAAGAAATTTCTTGATCTGACGCAATGAACTTGTTCATGCCAATAGTGAAGCGAAATAGAAACACTGGACTTATCAAAGTACAAAATAAAAAACCCTGGCACCGGAGTACCAGGGTTCTGCAGAACTAACCGGATCGGGACCCGGTTAGAGCGATTCTGCTTAAACTGCAGCGGCCGAAACGATGCTGCTAGCAGCGGTCGACAGGTCGAAGGTACCGACCAGTTTCACGACGATATCACCAGCGCCGAAGCCGCCAGCTGCAGCAGTGTTGTCATCGACGATGTAGGTATCAGCACCGTACGTGAACCAAGTGATTGCAGTACCGGCAGTACCAGCTGCTGCCAGATCCAGAGCTGCGTCGAAGGTCGTTGCAGCCGACACGTCGATTTTCGTAGGAGCGAAAGTACCGCCGGTGGTGAACACGATCTTGTCGTCAGCTGCGACGAAGTCCGTGATGGTGGTCATCGACGTCTCACCCACTGCAGCCGTCACAGTAAAGGTGTCTTTGCCTGCACCACCGGTCAGGGTGGTAGCGAATGCGCCACCAACGATCAGCGTGTCAGCGCCAGCACCACCGTTTGCCGAAAGCGAACCGGTGTCACCAGACGTCAATGCCGACAGGGTGATAACGTCAGCACCCGAACCGCCGGTGACAGTCAGACCGGTCGACGCAACGTTGATGTTTGCGGTGTTGATGGTCAGCGCGCCAGTAGCACCGGAACCATTGATGCTCGTAACACCTTTCGTTGCGACGGTGCCGAAGTCACCAGCAAACGTCAGGTTCAGTGCCTGGTTACCGGTCACGGTGACGTTCTCAGCAGCAGCTGCAGTCAGAACGATCGCATTGGCAGCAACACCAGCAGTTGCGTTCGACACGACATTGATGGCTTCGATACCGTTCAGCGTGACGGTGCCGGCGCTGATTGCGGTAGCAGCAGTAGCGGTACCGGTGCTGGTCGAGCCGAAGGTCACGGTGTATGCATCAGCAGCGCCAGTGGCGTTGCTGAAGCTCAGCGAGGTGGCGCCGGTCACGTTGGTGTTGACAGCCAGGCCTTGAGCGATGGTCGCGTTGGTGTAGACACCGCCCCCAGCCAGCAGTTCCATGCCGGTGAACGAGCTACCAGCCAGCGACACGTCCAGGGTCGATGCATCCAGGCCCAGGGTTTCGAAGTTGCGGAACTGACTAGCATTACCTGCGTTCAGGAAGCCAGCTGCCAGGGTGTCGATGCCATCGCCGCCATCAACGACGGTGGTTGCGGTGGTGGTGTTAGCAGCGAACGAACCAGTTGCGCCCTTGATCAGGCGATCGTTGCCGGCGCCCAGGTTGATGGTCGAACCAGCAGCGATCGCGGTGCCAACGGTCAGAGCGTCGTTGCCAGCGCCCATGTCGAACGTGACTTTTGCGGTCTGGGTGGTGGTGAGGGTGTCAGCACCTGCGCCGCCCTTGATCGAGACAACGCCAGCAGCCAGACCAGCCATGGTCAGGTCGCCAGTTGCAGCCGACGCGTCCAGCGAGGTCATTACGCTCGTGCCGGTCATGGTCAGCGACAGATCGCCAGCGCCACCAATGGTTGCAGCCGTTGCAGCAGAAGCACCCAGGGTGATGCGGCTGTCGGTCGATGCGTTGATTGCGATGGTGGTTGCGCTGTTTGCGGTAACAGCCGCGCCATCAACAGCATTCAGGTTCACGGTCAGTGGCTTGGCAGTTGCAGTGCTGCTGTTGGTGATCGAGATCGCAGCAGCGGTGTCGATGTTTGCCAGGTTGACAGTGGTAACACCACGGCCAGCAATGGTACCAGCGGTGACGTCGTCGAGGGTGACCGACGTCAGGGTCGTACCTGCACCGGCAACTGGCGTAGCAGCAGTGCTGCTATTGCCAACAACTGCCGAACCACCTTTGATGGTCACGCCGGTCAGGGCAGAACCGGTGACGGTGTTGGTACCTGCACCGTTGATGGTGACAGCTTTACCGCCGTTGACGGTGGCGTTAGCCGTGCCAGTGGTGGTCAAGGTCACGTCGGTGGTGCCGGCTGCGGTAACACTGCTGTTAGCAGCTGCAGCGGTCGAAGCCAGGAATGCGGTCGTCACGCCGGTGGCGCTGATGTCCATGCCATTAAACGCATTGACGCTCGAGACATTCAGGTTTTCGATGCTACGCAGGGTCAGGCCGTTCAGCGATGACAGGGCAGTAGCGCCGCCGTCAGCGATGCTCAGGGTGTCACGACCAGCGCCGCCGTCGACGATGTCCAGCGAACCCAGTGGATTGCCGTCAGCGTTGATGGTAGCGACGAAGTTGTCGTTACCAGCGGTGCCAATCAGGTTGTCGATGCTCGAGGTCAGCGTGAAGTTCTGGCCTGGCGAACCACCAGCAACGATCGTGCCGATCGTGGTATCGATATTCGACTGATAAGCAGCGACGTCGGTCGTGCTCGTCACGCCTTGCAGCAGACCGCGTGCCGATGCAGCAGCAGCGTCACCAGCGTAGGCGTTGAATTCCGAAGGCAGGTCCAGAGCGGTCGTGAAGTTGGTGGCGACAGCCAGCTTCTTCTCGACGGTCATCTTGTCCAGCATGCCTTGGGCCGAGGTGTTCACCAGGGCGCCGGCAGTGATGTCAGCAGCAGCGCTGGCGCGGGTGACGTCACCCGAAGTGATTGCTTTGACCCAGAAAGCGAAACCTTCAGCATCGGCTTCGCGGCCCAGAACGTTCTGGTAAATCGCGGCGACGAACTTCGACACGCCCAGCTGGGTGGTGTCGGTGCCGTACAGGTTGGTTGCTTCGCCCGATGCGCTGAAGCTGTTGACCAGGCGCGACAGCGCCGAGGTGCCGGTTGCATCAGCTTGCACTGCTGCATTCAGACCAGCGAAGGTGGTTGGCGCGCCGATGGCGTTCAGTTGCGCGGTGAAATTCTGCAGACCGAAGTAGTCAGCTGGACGACCGAAATACGAAACGTACAGTTGCTGCACTACGCCGTTGTAATCTACTGCTGCCATGATGTGAATCCTTTAAGAGTGGTTATAACCAAGTCTGCTGCTCAGACCCGCTAGTGCAGGTTCAGACGCCTTGTTGCAGAACTGCGAAGTATATTGCCAGATCAGCGGGAGAATGTTGTGATGGGCGTCACATTCCCACTTTTTTTTGCCAAATTCCCGAAGTTATTTACAGTTTGTTTCAAAAATATTCAGACACTATAGAACTTATTATGCATTCGATATGAAACTTAACGATTCCACAATGTCGCGCCCGTCACGGTAATGCCGGGGTTAGCAGAATTCTTGAATATATACCCGGCCTGCTCCGCATTCGCGCCACCCAGGTAGCCGCGAATGATGGTATTCGAACCGCGCTCTTCATACAGGCGTCCGGTGTTGGTCATCACGCCAAACCCCGACACGTCTGCACGGCGCCCCGCGCCAGTGACAACCAGCGACGTATCGAAGGTCCGGGTGGAAAAATCCATATTCAATTTTCCGGATTCGATATTCGCCATTTGCGCACTGTTATCAATTGTCATAATCGCTTCACCGCCGATCAGTTTGAATGCAGCGGTGCCTTCTTTCGGCATGACAAACGTCGTATCTATTAATCGCGTGATCGAATATCGGTCGATTAGCGTTGCAACATCAACATCGTCATTACCCCGCACGGGTAAAACTGGCGCGCCAGCAATTGCCTGCCAACGACCCCAGAAGATTTCAGGCACCGAAGGTTTGATTGGCACCACCGGCACAGGCACGGGATCGGGCAATGGCGTCGGTGCCGGCGGTTCGACGATGACCACCGGTGGCGTTGGCACGACGTCCGGCACTGGCACCTCGGGCGTCGGCGCGACGACCACGGGCGGTGGCACTGGTCGTGCGTTCTGCAACGAGCGCTCGGTGCGCTGCGGATCCAGATTCACCTGTGCCATCGGCACTGACGGGGCCGCCTGCTTGGCGACCGGCTCATCGGCCCGAGGCTTGCCGTTCTGGTCCGGCGCAAGCGCGGGATTTTCCAGCAGCAACGGGATGCTACTGCCACGCTCGACCTGCAGCAGCAGACCGCGCTGGCCTGCGAACAACTCCTTGGCGTCACGCCCTTCGCATGGCCCGGTGCCGGCAGCAGAACAACTGGCGTTAAAGCCACTCATCACCACCCCGCCGGATACGACCGACACGCGCGTGGTCTGCTGGTCGGTGTAGACCGTAAAGTCGGTGCCGCGCACGCCAATGGCCGCCACGGGTGTATTGAAACGGAAATTCTGCTTTGCCTGCTGCACGCCCTGCCCCGAGATCGCACGCGCGACACCCTGCTGCAGTTCGAGCTTGACCTGGGTTTTCGATGGGTCGGTCTTGTCGATCGCATACGCCACCACCCGCGCCTTGCTGTTCGGGCGCAGGATCAGAAAGCCATTGTCGACCGTCTTGACATAAATATAGCCGTCAGCGCCCGTGGTGATCTGGTCACCCTCTTGCACCGCTACATCCTGCACTGCCGCACGGGCACCTACCTGGGCCTGCCCGGTGACGAACACGACGCGCCCAGCCTCGGCTGCCGCGGCGATGTCGGCAACTGACCACAGCAAGCCGGCCACCAGTGCGAATTTTTGTAGCATAGATTCTCCTTGCCTAGCATTGTCCGGGCACAGCTGCTAAAGTCTGTGACTACCATCACATACTACAATGATTAGACAATTCCTGACACAGGTTAACATTTCTCTGCTGCACGACTAACCGCTATACTTACGGTTTCAACTATTGCCTCTCTGCGCTCCCGGCGCCGCCCAGCTCCCGCCCCGATCCATGATCCCTCCAAGCTCCGTGCGCAACGTCCTGCGCGAAACAGGCGTGTTGCGCGGCTTGATCGTCATCGTGGCGCTCATCCTGGCGGGATGGTTGCAGTGGCAGGGCATCCCGGGCCTGACGTCGGCCGCCGACGAGTGGCTGCGCGACGGTGTCATCAAGTTGCAGGCCAGTACGGCGCCTGAGCGGCGTGTGCTGGTGATCGACATCGATGAAAGCAGCGTCGCGCAACTGCCGTGGCCATGGCCGCGCGCGCGCATCGCCGACCTGGCCGAGCTGGTACTGGCCGACGGCGCGCGCGGCGTTGCGCTCGACATCCTGATGGAAAAGCCGGCCGACGTCGATGGCGACATACGGTTGGCGATGCTCGCCGGCCACGGTCCTCTGGTGCTGGCCCAGATGTTCGATTATGTCCATGCCGACGCGCCGCTCACCGGCGGAAGACTGATCGGGGGAACGCCTGTGGCCGCCGGCAGCGCAACCGATCCAGCTATCATGGTCGCGCACGGCTACCTGGCGAACCACGCCGGCCTGGCGGGAGCGCGTCATGCAGGCAATATCGGCGTTCTGCCCGATGCCGACGGCACTCTGCGCCGCCTGCCGATGACAACTATCTATAGTGGCCGCAGTTACCCTTCCCTCTCGCTCGCGCTCCTGGCGTGCTGCAGCACCCCGGCTGCGTCCCGGCCCGCGGTCCATAGTGTCGAACGCATTCCCTATTCGCGCGACTGGTCTGCCTACGACGTGGTCAAGGCAGTCGACCTGCTGGCCGGTCGCATGCCGGCCGGCATGGCGCGCGACCGCCTGGTCCTGATCGGCTCGTCATCGCTGAGCATCGGCGATCGTATCCCGACACCGCTCGGCGCGTCGAGTCCGGGTCTGCTGGTGCATGCGTCGATGCTCAGCACCTTGCTCGACCGGCAGCAGGGCCTGGCGCCCGCCCCGCTGCCTGGCAAGGCGATTGCCTTCCTGTTCACGCTGATCGTCGTCCTGATTGCAGCCTATACGCTGCCGCGCCTGTCGGCCGCCGCAAACGCCGTGCTGCTGGGCGCCGCTTCGCTGCTGTGGCTGCCGATCGTCTGGCTGCTGGTGCCGCGCGACACAGGCTTCGCACCGGCCGGCCCCCTGTTCTGCGGCCTGTACCTGCTGGCGGTCGCGGTGCCGTTTCATTGGGAAATGTCGCAGCGCCGCTCGCGCCAGTTGCTCGGCACGCTGCGCCAGTACGTCGCCGGCGAAGTGGTCGACGAACTGCTGCGCAGCGGCTTGAACGATCCGCTGGCACCCCGCCGCCTCGACGTGACCACGCTGGTGGCCGACATGGAAGGCTATACGAGTCAGGTGGAAACGCTGTCGCTGGAAGAAGCGGCGCGCCTGACCACCGATTTTCTCGAATGCCTGACCGGCCCCGTGCTGGCGCACCGCGGCACGCTCGACAAGTACACCGGCGATGGCCTGGTGGCGTTCTGGGGTGCACCGTTGCCGAACCTCGACCACGCTGACCTGGCGCTGGACGCCGCTGCGCGCATCCTGCTCGAAGTGGCGCAATTTTCAGCAGCGCGCGTGGCACTTGGCAAGCCGCCGTTGCGGGTGCGTATCGGCATCGAAAGTGGCGCGGCGATGGCGGGCGACTATGGCACCGCCGCGCGCAGCATTTATACCGCCGTCGGCGACAGCGTCAATACTGCAGCCCGCCTCGAACAGGCGGCGCGCGATTATCCACACGACGTCATCGTCGGCGAAGGCACGGCCGCATTGAGCCACCGCCACCAGTTGCTGCTGCTCGGCGAGCGCCAGCTGCGCGGCAAAGGCCGCCCGACCCGCGTGTACACCCTGGAACAGGCCGTATGAGAGCCCACCGTATTTTCTTGCTGCCCCTGGCGCTGGCCGGCCTGGCCTGCGGCGCCCCGGCCATGGCGCAGGCGCCAGATTCGATGCCGACCGCCACACAAGTCGCGCCTGCCATCGATCCCGACGACGTGCTGTACCGCGAAGCCTTGCGCCTGCTCGACGATGGCCGCCCCGATGAAGCCGCGAAGATGCTGCAGCGCTTTGTCGGGCAGCAACCGAAGCACGCCGGCGCCTGGCTCGATCTGGCGATCAGCCAGTGCGAACTGGGCAATGCGGCTGAAGCCGAGCGCCTGTTCGGCGAAGTCGAGCGGCGCTTCAACCCGCCGCCCGGCATTCTCGAGGCCATCGCGCACTACCGCGCCCGCGGCTGTCGCAAGAGCGTCGCCGGCGGCGGCAAACCCGGCGGCGCCCTGCTGCTGTCGGCGACCCGCGGTTACGACGACAACGTCAACCAGGGTGCCAGCAATCCGCGCTTTGCCATCGGGACCGGCAGCGAGCAGACCGATTACGAGCTGTCGCCTGATTTTCTGCCGCGTTCGGACGGGTTCAACCAGTTGTCTGCCTCATGGCTGCGTCCGGTCGGCAAGGCCGGTACGAATGCCATCGTCCAGGTGTATTCGCGCTGGCACGACCGCGAACGCGACCTGGACAGCGCGTCGGTGCTGGGCGCTGTCGAGCACAGCTGGACACCCGGCGCCTGGCGCCTGCGTGGCACCGCTGCGCTGGGCTATGTGACGCTCGACCGCGCGCTGTACCAGCGCCAGGAGCAGCTCCAGGTACGCGCTACGCCACCGCTCAACACGATGCTGGGCCTGCCGCAGGGTGTCGAATTCACCGTCTCGGCCAATGCCAGCCGGGTCAGTTATCCCACGCGTCCGGCATATGACGGCACGACCCTGGAACTGGGTGGCATCCTCGGCTACCGTGGCAAACGTCAGCTCACCCAGGCCACCTTGACGCGCCTTGACGATGACAGCGGCGTCGGCCGCCCGGGTGGCGATCGCGAAGGCTGGTTCGGCAACCTGCAATGGTATGGCGAACTCACCGAGCGCGTGACCATGGAAGCCGGACTGAGTCACCAGTACTGGCGCGGCGCCGACATCTATTCGGCCGGCCTGATCGAGGCGCGGCGCAGGCAGAACATGACCACGCTGCGTGCGGCCGGACAGTGGGCGCTACGCCCTCACACCAGCCTGACGCTGGAATGGCGTGGTACGTTTAACCGCGAGAACATTTCGCTCTTCCAATATAATAGCCGTGCCCTGCAGCTGAGCTTGCGGTGGGATAATTTCTGATGCCGGGTTTCGGTAAATAAACTTAGGCGGTGATGTCCTGGGAATTGATAGTCTTCATGGCCGCGTCCGGCGCGGTCGCCATTGGTTGTTTATTGCCCGCAGGCTGGCTACCGCCGCTTCCGCATGACAAGCTGCTGCACTTTGGCGCCTTTGCGCTGCTGACCACGCTGGCCTTGCGGATCGAACCGGACTGGATCCGGCGCGGCGGGTGGCTTGCCAGCCTGCTGCTGGCTGGCCTTGCGATCGAACTGTTGCAGCAACGCGTACCCGGTCGCAGCTTCTGCTGGCGCGACATGGCAGCCAACACGGCCGGGATTGCCCTGGTAACCGTGTTGTTCTGGCTTGCTTCCGTTATTTAGGGCAACTGGACATTGCAGGATGAGACACGAATGACATCTTCGAGCAAACGTAAAACCGACACCGATGCCGGCATCGCCCCGAGCGAACTGGTACCGGACCCGGCATCGACGACGGCCGCTGTCGCAACGGCAGGGGCTGTGGAGGCGACGCCGCAGGAAGTGAACCTGCACATTCACCTTCGCAAGATTCCGCTGCTGTCGGATCTCAGCGACGAGGAAATCCTGCGCGTCAAGTCGCATATCCGGATTCGCCAGTACGCCAAGCGCGAGGTAGTGCTGCAAAAAGGTGCGCCCGGCGACAGCCTGCTGTTTCTGCTGACCGGTTCCCTGCAGGTCATCGACATCACCGAAGACGGGCGCGCCATCGGCCTGCGCCTGCTGCAGCCGGGTGACTTCTTCGGCGAAATCGCCGTGATCAACGGTTCGATGCGTTCGGCCTCGGTGGTGGCGCTGACGCCAGTACTGGTGGCACTGCTGCCGCGCGCGGTGGCACTGCATCTCTTTTCGCATTCGCCGTCGGTCGCCAATCAGATGCTGCGCTTTCTGGCCGAAAAAGTGCAACGCGATTCCGAGTTCCGCGCCCTGCTCAGCATTCACAACACGTCGCGCCGCATCTTCACGTTCCTCGACCTGCTCAAGGAAAAGAAGGAAGGCGGCGTGCACGTCGTGGAGAACCTGCCGACCCACCAGGATATCGCCAACATGATCAATACCAGCCGCGAAACCGTGACCCGCGCCCTGCTGGTCCTGGTACAGCAGGGCATCGTGGAAAAAGGCGCGCATCGCCTCGTCATCGTCAAGCCGGAAGCCCTGCAAAAGCTCATCGAAGGCTGAGCGATGCCTGGAAATTGTCGCGAGTTTCATTGCAATGTAGAAACATGTAACGGCCGGTTACGTGTTATTTGTTGATAGTCGTCATGTTATAATCAACAACTTATTTTCATTTTTTCTGCCTCCGGACGCGCTGTGCGTGCTCCCCGATTCCTGATGTCTTGAGCAGCCTTTTTACCTATGATTTCCCGAAACATGTTGGGCGGCGTATGGCGCTATCGCGGTTTCATCGCGGGCAGCGTGCGCCGCGAGTTCCAGGCCAAGTACCGCAATTCCCTGCTTGGCGCCGCCTGGACAGTACTCAATCCGCTGGCGATGATCGTTGTCTACACCGTGATCTTTTCGCAGGTGATGGGCACCCGCCTGCCGGGCGGTACCGGAACCTTCGCCTATAGCATCTATCTGTGCGCAGGCGTGCTGACCTGGGGCCTGTTTGCCGAGATCACCACGCGCGGCCAGAACGTGTTCCTTGAAAACGCGAACCTGATCAAGAAGCTGCAGTTCCCCCGCATCTGCCTGCCGATCGTGGTGGTGCTCAATTCGCTGGTCAATTTCGCGATCATTTTTGGCCTGTTCCTGATATTCCTGGTCGCCACCGATTCGTTTCCGGGCTGGAGCTTCCTGGCGCTGCTGCCGGTGCTGGTGATCCAGATCATGTTTTCGATCGGCCTGGCGATGGTGCTGGGCGTACTGAACGTGTTCTTCCGCGACGTCGGCCAGTTCTTTGCGATCCTGCTGCAGTTCTGGTTCTGGTTCACACCGGTGGTGTATCCGGCCACGGCCCTGCCGGCCGACCTGCGGCCATTGCTGGTGTTTAATCCGATGGCGTCCGTGGTTCAGGCCTACCAGGGCATCTTGCTGCGCGGCGAGTTGCCGCACTGGCCGAGCCTGATTCCGGTGAGCGTGCTGGCCGTGCTGCTGTGCGGCCTTGGCATGCATCTGTTCCGCAAGCGTGCGGGTGAAATGGTGGATGAATTGTAATGGGCTCGATTATCGTCAAGGACCTGGGCAAGGCCTACAAGCAGTATGGCAACCGCTGGAGCCGGCTGGCCGAATGGGTCATGCCAGGCAACAAGCCGCGCCACAAGCTCAAGTGGGTGCTCAACGACATCAACTTCCGGCTCGCGCCGGGCGATGCGGTCGGCATCATCGGCATCAACGGCGCCGGCAAGAGCACGCTGCTCAAGCTGATTACCGGCACCGCGCAGCCAACCACCGGCAGCGTGAGCATCAGCGGCCGCGTGGCCGCCCTGCTCGAACTGGGCATGGGCTTTCATCCCGACTTCACCGGGCGCCAGAACGTGTACATGGCCGGCCAGCTGCTTGGCCTGGCGATCCACGAGCTCACCGAACTGATGCCGCACATCGAATCGTTCGCCGAAATCGGCGACTACATCGACCAGCCGGTACGCGTGTATTCGTCGGGCATGCAGATGCGCCTGGCTTTCAGCGTGGCCACGGTGCGCCGTCCGGACGTGCTGATCGTGGACGAGGCGCTGTCGGTCGGCGATGCCTACTTCCAGCACAAGAGCTTCGAGCGCATCCGCGAGTTTCGCAAGCTGGGCACGACACTTCTCATCGTCAGCCACGACCGCGCCGCGATGCAGTCGATCTGTGACCGCGCCATCCTGCTCGACAGCGGTCGCCTGGCCAAGCAGGGTACGCCCGAAGAAGTGATGGACTACTACAACGCGCTGATCGCCGAACGCGAAGGCAGCACGGTGGAACAGGTCGTCACGGCCGAGGGCCGGGTCCAGACCACGTCCGGCAACGGCATGGCCCGGGTACTCGAGGTCGCGCTCGAGAACGAGCACGGCCAGGTCATGGAAGTGATGAACGTCGGCGTGCCGGCCGTGCTGCGCGTGCGGGTCGCGATCAAGGCCAACCTGCCGCGCCTCGTGCTTGGCTACATGATCAAGGACCGGCTCGGCCAGCAGATCTTCGGCACCAACACGCATCACCTCGAACAGGCGCTGACCGATGTGCGCGCCGGCGAGACGATCGACTACCGCTTCCGCTTCCCGCTCAATCTTGGCCCGGGCAGCTACTCGATTACCACCGCCCTGACCAGCACCGAAACCCATCTGGGTGACAACTACGAGTGGCGTGACCTGGCCGCAATATTCGAAGTCATGAACATGAACCGTCGCGAGTTTGTCGGCAGTAGCTGGCTCGAACCGCAACTGGAGATCCAGCGATGAGCCAAACGTCGTTCTACCGCGCCTTCGAAGACCGTTACCGCGGCTCGCGCGACATCATCAAGGACCGGCTGCGCGCGTATGCACCGTTCACCGCGCCGTTGCTGCAGGACGGCCCTGCCGCCGTGCTCGACCTGGGGTGCGGACGCGGCGAGTGGCTCGAGCTGCTCGGCGAAGACGGCTTTGATGCCCGGGGCGTGGACCTCGACGATGGCATGCTGGCCGCTTGCCACGAGCGCGGCCTGGCCGCGCGCCACTGCGACGCGCTGGCCGCGTTGCGCGCAGAGCCCGACAACAGCCTGGCGCTGGTGTCGGCATTCCACCTGGTCGAGCACCTGCCGTTCGAGCTGGTGCAGGACCTGATCACCGAGTCGCTGCGCGCACTGCGCCCGGGCGGCCTGTTGATCATGGAAACGCCGAATCCCGAAAACCTGACTGTCGGCGCGACCAGCTTCTATCGCGATCCGACCCATGTGCGGCCGCTGCCGCCCGACCTGCTCGGCTTTGCCGCGGAACACGCCGGCTTCGGGCGCCAGCGCATCGTGCGCCTGCAAGAAGAAGCGCAGCTGCATACCGACGCGCCGCTCGGCATGATCAACGTGCTCGAAGGCGTCAGCCCCGACTACAGCGTGGTGGCCCAGAAGGCGGCCGAGGCAGCCGTGCTGGCGCCATTCGACGCCGGTTTCGATGCGCCCTGGGGCATCACGCTGGCCGATCTGGCGCAGCGCTATGAAGCACAGCTGGCCGGGCGCCATGCCGAAGTCCACGGTATCCTGGGCCGCCTCGCGACCCGGGGCGATGAACTGGGCCAGGCGCTGGAGCGCAGCATCGTCGATGCCGACTCCCGCCTGACCCAGCTCGAACGCCAGATGCGCGAGCAACAGCAGGCGCACCACGACGCGATCCTGCGTCTGCAGGAAGCGCAGCAGCAGGCGGCTCAGCAAATGCATGAGCAGCAACAAGCATTCGCGCAACTGCACGAACAACATCACCAATCGGCGGCGGCGCAGGATGCGCGCATCGCCCATGTCGAAGCGCATGCGGCCGAGATGTCGCAGCGCGTGGTCGACCTGCTCTCGAGCAGCTCATGGCGCATCACCGAACCGCTGCGGCGCGTGACCACGATCGTCTACCGGCTGCGCAATGCCCAGCGCGAAGGCCGGCTGGGCACCGCTGCGCGGTCGCGCGTGCGGCGCCTGATCCGGCGCGTCGGCGGCGCCGTGCTGCGCCGTCCCGCGCTCAAGCGCGCGGCGCGCGCCGCGCTGCGCAAGGTGCCGGTGCTCGAAGCGCGCCTGTATCGCATGATGCTCGACAACCGGGAAGCGATCCATGTGGTACTCGACGACGACATGACGGTCGATGCCGCCGAACTCTCGCCGCGCGCCGCGCGCGTGTACCGCCAATTGAAACAGGAACAAGCAAGGAATACCGATGCGCATAGTCATTGATCTTCAGGGCGCGCAGTCGGAAAGCCGCTTTCGCGGCATCGGCCGCTATTCGCTGGCACTGGCGCTGGGTGTGGCCCGCAATGCGGGCCAGCACGAAGTGTGGCTGATCCTGAATGGCGCGCTGGGCAGCGCCATCGACGACATCCGCCAGGCGTTTGCCGGCCTGGTGCCACCTGAACGCATTCGCGTCTTCGACGGCGCCGGCCACAGCGCTGAAGTGCATGCCGCCAACAGCCCGCGCGCACGTGCCGGCGAACTGTTGCGCGAATATGCCATTGCCCAGCTGCGTCCGGACGCCGTACTCGTCACCAGCCTGTTCGAAGGTTATGTCGACGACAGCCTGATCTCGGTCGGCCGGCTTGCCAGTGGCGCGGGTACCGCCGTTGTGCTGTACGACCTGATCCCGTTCCTGAACCCGGAACAATACCTGCGCCAGCCTGAACAGCGCAGCTACTACGACAACAAGATTGCATCGCTGCGCCAGGCCGGTCTGCTGCTGGCGATCTCGGACTATTCGCGCCAGGAAGCGATCGATGCGCTGGGGCTCGACCCGGCGCGCGTCGTTTCGATCTCGACTGCGGTGGACGACACCTTCTGCCCGGCCGCCCCGGACATGGCGCCCGCCGAGCGCGCGGCGCACGTGGCTGCACTGCGCGCCCGCTTCGGCATCACCCGCGCCGCGCTGATGTGCGCGCCGGGTGGCTTCGACGCACGCAAGAACATCGATGGCCTGGTTGCGGCCTACAGCATGCTGCCGCCTGCGCAGCGCGCGGCGCACCAGCTGGTCATCGCCGGCAAGGCCAATGACGGCGAACGCCAGCGGCTGGCCGAACTCGCGCAGCGCCACGGTCTGGCAGCCGACGAGATGGTGCTGACCGGCTACGTGAGTGACGCCGACCTGATCGACCTGTACCGCGAAGCAGCACTGTTCGTGTTCCCGTCGCTGCACGAAGGCTTTGGCCTGCCGGTACTCGAGGCCATGGCGTGCGGCGCACTGGTGATTGGTGCCGACAGCACCAGCATCCCGGAAGTGATCGGCAATCCGGAAGCCATGTTCGACGCGCGTGACCCGGCTGCGATCGCCGCCAAGATCGGCCAGGTACTGGGCGATGCGCCGCTGCAGGCGCGCCTGCGCGCCCATAATATTGTCCAGCGCCGCAAGTTCAGCTGGGACCACAGCGCCCGGCGCGCCATTGCCGCGCTCGAAGCGCATGCAGACGCGCAGGCAGCCAGCGCCGCGCGTGTCGCGGCCGCGCCTGACGCCCGGCCGCGCATCGCCTTCCTGTCCCCGCTGCCGCCGGAGCGCACCGGGGTGGCCGACTACGCGGTACGCGTCCTGCCGACGCTGCTGCCGTGGTTCGACGTCGAACTGATCGTCAACCAGTCCGAGGTCGTGCTGCCGCCGGAGCTGGCGCATCTGCCACAGCACCCGCTGGCCTGGCTCGACGCGCATCCCGACCGTTACCGCCACATCATTTACCAGTTCGGCAACAGCCCCTTCCATAGCCACATGATTCCGCTGCTGCAGCGTCATCCTGGCGTGGTGGTACTGCATGACTTCTTCCTGAGCAGCATGCTGTCGTACGAACAGGTGGTCGGCGCCATGCCGGGCATCTGGACGCGCAGCCTGCTGCATGCACACGGCTATGCAGCGGTGCAGGCCAGCGTCGCACCGGACGGTTTCGAACGCGCCAAGCAGGACTACCCCGCCAATCTCGAGATCCTGCAGGACGCCAGCCACGTGATCGTGCATTCGGAGTACGCACGCACGCTGGCGCGCGACTGGATCGGTCCGGATGCCGGGGCCGACTGGAGCCCGGCGCAACTGCCGCGGGCCGCGCCCGCCGTCAACGACCGCGCCGCCGCCCGCAAGGCACTGGGCATCGCCGACGACGATTTCGTGGTCTGCAACTTCGGTTTCGTCGCGCCGACCAAACATTGCCTGGAACTGCTGCAGGCCTGGCTGGCGTCCAACCTGCACCGGGACCGCCGCTGCCAGCTGGTGTTCGTTGGCGAAAACCATGGCGGCGACTATGGCCGCCAGATCACCGACACCATCGCCGCCGCCGGCAAGAGCACCGGCCTGGACGCGCGCGTACGCATTTCGGGCTGGACCTCGGACGAGGATTACTTCCGTTACCTGCAGGCGGCCGACATTGGCGTGCAGCTGCGCACCAGCTCGCGCGGCGAGACGTCCGGTACGGTCCTCGACTGCATGATCTATGGCCTGCCAACCATCATCAACGCGAACGGCGCGATGGCGGAATTCCCGCACAGCGCCGCCTGGATGCTGGACGACGCCTTCAGTCAGCACGACCTGATCGATGCGCTCGAGACACTGCGCGCCGATGACACGCGCCGTCTGGCGCTGGGCGTGGCCGGCTTCACGCTGATGGGCCAGCGCAATAGCCCCGAACGTGTGGGCCTGATGTACAAGGAAGCGCTCGACTATGCCGAGCGCAAGGGGCGCCACGCGCGCCCCGCCCTGCTGCGCGCGCTGCTGGCCACGCCCGGCCTCGAGTCCGACGACGCAATGCTGCAACGCCTGGCGCGCAGTGTGGCGCGCGCCCCGGACCCGCTGCAGCCGCGCCAGTTGCTGCTCGACGTGAGCACGATTGCGCAGAACGACCTCAAGACCGGCATCGAACGCGTGGTGCGCAAGCAGCTGCTCGAACTGCTGCAGCTGCGCACTGGCGGCTACCGGATCGAACCGGTCCGCTTCAGCAATGAAGGCGGACAGCCGCATTACCGCTATGCGCGCAATTACGCGGCGCGCCTGCTCGGCATCGAACAGGTGCTGCCGGGCCCCGACCCGCTGGTCGACGTCCAGGCCGGCGACATTTTCTACAGCGCCGAACTGTCGCCACAAGTCGTGCTGGAATCGACGCGCGGCGGGGTGTATGCAGCCTGGCGCGCGCGCGGCGTCTCGATCAACTTCACCGTGCACGATCTGCTGCCGGTGCTGCGTCCCGAGTTCTTCCCGCCGCATGCCGACATCAGTCATGCCGCCTGGCTCGAGTGCGTGGCGGCCGAGGCCGATCGCCTGATCTGCGTCTCCGGCGCCGTGCGCGACGACCTCGCCGCCTGGCTCGCTGCCAACGGCGTGGCGCGCCGGCCCGGCCAGCTGCTCACGGCGCTGCATTCAGGCGCCGACCTCGAGGTCAAGGCCAGCACCACACCGTCGCCGTCATCGCTGGCGCTGGCGCAACAGCTCACGGCCCGGCCGAGCTTTTTGATGGTCGGCACGATCGAACCGCGCAAGGGCCACTTGCAGGCGCTCGAGGCGTTCGAGCAGTTGTGGGCCGCGGGCGTCGAGGTCAACCTCGTGATCGTCGGACGCGAAGGCTGGAAACAGCTGCCGGATGCCGACCGCCGCACCATTCCGCGCATCGTGGCACGCCTGGGCGCCAGTCCCGAACTGGGCCGCCGCTTGCTGTGGCTGCAAGACCTGGATGACGACGCGCTGCAACAGGTGTACCAGACCAGCGCTTGTCTGCTGTATCCAAGCGAAGGTGAAGGCTTCGGGCTGCCTCTGATCGAAGCCGCGCAATACGGCTTGCCACTGCTCGCGCGCGACATTCCCGTGTTCCGCGAAGTGGCAGGCACGGGTGCCCATTATTTCGCGGGCATGGATGGCGCGGCGCTGGCTGGCGCCGTGCGTGAATGGCTTGCACTGCACGCGCAAGGCAGCCATCCATCGCCGCATTCGATGTCATGGTCGACCTGGCAGGAACAGGCGCGTGCCCTTCTTGCGCTGTTGTCCGCGCCGGTTACCAGGCAGATCCCATGACGGTGCGCGCCCCCATCGGCCAGCACGCTCCGCGGCCTTCTGCACACATCCCACCGCCACTGCCCCGCACCGTTGCGCCAGTTCCGCCAGTTCCGCAGCGCCATGCGGGGCCGGCCTGGTTGCAGTCGCAAGGCCCCTTGGGACTGATCGTCGCGGTGCTGATCGCCCTGGGCTACGCCTGGTGGTTGTACGGTTACCCGATGCTAAGCGGCAGCTCGCCGTTCTGGTGGCGCGACAATGCCGACATCACCCAGTACCTGGCCGGCTTCAACGCCTACGTGCATGAACCCTGGCACTGGCCGCTGCTGCGCCTGAACTCGCTCAACACGCCTGACGGCACCCTGGCCACCTTCCTCGACACGGTGCCGCTGTACGCGGCCATCCTCAAGCTGGTGCACCCCGGCGCCGGCTACTGGAATCCATACGGCCTGTGGATCGCGCTGTGCTTCACGCTGCAAGGCGTGGGCGCATGGTGGATCTGCCGCGAAGCGCGCGTGCGCAGCTGGGCCGCGCTGGCTGCGCTTTCGCTTCTGCTGGCCAGCTTCCCGGCCCTGACCTTCCGCATCGCGCATACCAGCCTGATGTCGCAATGGATGCTGGTGTTCGCCCTGGCGATCTACCTGCGCAGCGTGCGCCTGGGGCGTGTTGCGCTCGGTTCGTGGGCGCTACTTCTGGTGGGCGGCTTCTACATCAATATCTACCTATTCGTGATGGCATCGGCGATCTTCGCGGCTGACGTGCTGCGCCAGTGGCTGCTGCGCCCGCCGTACGGCCTGGCAGTGGGACGCCCGGCATGGCGGGCTCCGTTACTTGCGCCAGTGATCGTCTACGGCCTGCTGTTTGTTTCGATGTGGATCACGATGCTGCCGATGCCACCCGGCGCTGGCGGGCGCGAATGGGGCTTTGGCCACTACTCGATGAACCTGCTCGCACCGCTGCACGGGGGCATGCTGCTGCATTTTCCAAACCCGACGGCGCATGATGGCCAGGGCGAGGGTTACAACTATCTCGGCGTATTCCTGCTGGCACTGACAGCGTTCGTCGTCAAGCTGCGCGGTCAGCGCGATCCGGCCTTCTGGCGCCGTCACGGCGCGCTGCTGGTCACGCTGGTGCTGCTGGCAGCGTACGCGCTGTCGAACACCGTGTACCTTGGCAATGCCCAGCTGTTCTCGCTGCGTCTGCCGCACTGGATTGACGGCCTGACGGCGACGTTCCGTTCATCCGGCCGCTTCTTCTGGCCAGTCGGCTATGCGATTGTCGTGTTCACCGTATTGGGCGCGGCGCGCCATTTGCGCACTGCGCAGGCGGCAATGGTGCTGACAGCCGTTGTGGCACTGCAGCTATGGGACTTGCGCGAGCACCATGAGCGCGTGCGCGGCGCCGTAGCCCAGGCCGGCGGCCATGCGATCGATCCGGCACGCTGGAATGCGTTCCTCGGCCCCGACGTCAAGGCGCTGCAGCATTACCCGCCGTTCCGCTGCAGCGACTCGACCCCCTCGAAGGCGCTGCTGCCGGTGATGGCCTATGCAGTGCAGCATGGTTATCCCCTCTCGACCGGCTATATCGCCCGGGCGTCCAAGCCCTGTGACAACCACGGTGCCGAGATCGCGCGCCTGCCCGCGAATGTCGCGGTGGCGTTCGAGAAGCAAGCCTACCCTCACCAGCAGGACGCTGAACGCATGATGGGTGCGAACGCGACCTGCACCGATATGGACATCGTCTTCCTGTGCCGCCGCAACGGTACCAACCTTATCCAGAATAAACCATGAAGAAACGCGTTTCGCTGGTAGCACCTTTTTACAACGAATCGGGCAATGTGCTGGAATTCTTCCGGCGCATCGCCGCGGTGGCCGACAGCATGCCGCAGTATGAGTTCGAGGTCATTGCCGTCAACGACGGCAGCCGCGACCAGACCTGGGCCGAGCTGGTCGAGGCCCGCGCCCGGTTCCCTGGTGTGCACCTGGTGGACCTGTCCCGCAATTTTGGCAAGGAAGCGGCGCTGACCGCAGGCCTGGACCGTGCCCACGGCGATGCAGTCGTGCCGATCGATTCCGACCTGCAGCATCCACCGGAAGTGCTCGAGCAGATGCTGGCGCAATGGGAACAGGGCGCCGAAGTCGTCCTGGCCCAGCGGACCGACCGCGTGACCGATGGCAAACTGCAAAAGCTGTCGGCCACGTCGTTCTACCGTTTCCACAACCGCATTTCGAACATCCAGGTACCGATGGACGTGGGCGACTTCAGGCTGATGGACCGGCGCGTCGTCGAAGCGCTGCGCCAGTTGCCGGAAAATCACCGCTTCATGAAAGGTCTGTTCGCGTGGGTGGGTTTCCGTACCGTGACGGTTCCCTACGTGCATAGCAACCGCGGTGCGGGTACCTCGAGCTTCAACTTCTGGAAGCTGTGGAACCTGGCGCTTGAAGGCATCACGAGTTTTTCCACCGCACCGCTGAAGATCTGGACCTACCTGGGTTTGAGCGTCTCGGCACTGGCGTTGCTGTATGCGGTGATCATCGTGCTCAAGACGATCTTTTCCGGCGTGGACGTGCCCGGCTATGCCTCGCTCATGGCCGGCATCATGTTCATTGGCGGCATACAGCTGATCGGCATCGGCGTGCTGGGCGAATACGTCGGCCGCATTTATCACGAAGTCAAACGGCGGCCGGTGTATCTGGTACGTGAAGAACACGGCAACGAAAGCATCGATGACGTTCGCTGAACGCCTGCGGTATCTGCTGACGCGCTATCGGGCGTTTCTCGTCTTCGGCGTGATTGGGGTGCTCAACACGCTGCTGCATTCCGGCACCGTGATCCTGCTGGTCGAAACCGGACTGACCGGACCGGTCGCGGCCAATGTGGCCGGCTTTGCCGTCGCTAACACCGTCTCGTTTTTCGCCAACTGCCGCTACACGTTCCATGCTGCGCCTGACTGGCAGCGCTATCGCAAGTTCGTGGCTGTGTCGATGCTCAGCCTGGCACTGACCGTGGCCCTGTCATGGCTGGCCGAGACCATGGGCTGGCATTACCTGATCGGCCTGCTGCTCGTGCTGCTGTTCGGTCCCGTGTTGACGTTTGCGCTGCACCGCGCCTTCACGTTCCGCCCTCAGGCCTGATATGACCCAATCCCTTGCCACGCCGTCACGTGACCATGCACTGGACGGCATGCGCGTCGTCGCCACGCTGCTCGTCATCGTCATCCACGTCAGTGCCAAGGGATTCGGGTTGATGAGCGAGCGCAACTGGTGGGCGGTCAATGCCTGGGAAAGCGTCGCGCGCGTGTCGGTACCCCTGTTCTTCATGATCAGCGGCGCACTGCTGCTGTCGCGACAGCACTCGATCGCCTCGATCGGCCGGCGCGAGTGGCGCATCGTGCTGCCACTGGCCGCCTGGTCGGTGCTTTACCTGCTGTGGCTCCGCTACGCCGGCCAACAGCATACCGACTGGCCAGCCCTGATTGTCAGCGGCCCCGTGGTCGGCCACCTGTGGTACCTGTATGCGCTGGCCGGTGTGTACGTCTTTCTTCCCGTGCTCGCGGCATTTCACCAGAACACCACGCTGCGCATACAACTGTTCTGTCTGTTTTTCTGGTTCATCGGAGCCAGCGTCGTGCCGCTTGAAATCGCGCTCACAGAGCGCCGGGTGGCAGGGATCGACTGGGCCGCGCTGCATCTGTATCCCGGCTATATGGCGCTGGGGGCCGTGCTGTACCGTTATCTGCCGGCAGTGCCGCGGCGCCTGCATGTGGCCGGTGCCTGGCTCGCATGGATCGTGCTGGCCGTGGCGATCGCGGTGGCGACCTGGTGGCGCAGCCACACGCTCGGTGGCGCCAATGAAACCTTCTACGTCTATTCCAGCCCGCTCGTGGTGCTGGCCGGCGTGGCCGCTTTCGTGGCCCTGCGCGCGCTGGGTGCGACCTGGGCGCCCGAGGGCACATTCAGGCAACGGGGCATTGCCTGGTTTGCCGCGACCAGCTTCGGCGTCTACCTGATCCATGTCTGGGTCCTGTTTGCTCTCGACGCAAAGGGCATCGACTACCGCTTCATCAACCCCTGGCTCGGAATCCCCCTGCTCACGCTGCTGGCCGCCGGGATCTCGGCGTTGTTGATTCGCATTCTGCAAGCCATTCCGTTCGTCCGCGCGATTGCACCGCGCTGATATAACACCGGGGTTTGTGCGCTCACGTACGGAAACGAGTCTGCCAGTCCAATTAAAGTAGAGGTCACAACCTCCGCTTCAAGGAAACGCATGGTACTCGGACCACCCAAGGACGACACGCTCAAAAAAGACCTCGATGTACAAGGAGGCGGCCAGAGCCGCGGCGTACCGGCCGCCGGCCAGGTCGAGGGCAACGCCGTCAACCCGATGGGCCCGACCGAGGACAACCCCGGCGTGAACCACTGGCAGGCCAGCTATATCGAGCACGGCGGCCTGGACGAACGCGGCAACATCTTCTTTGCCGCCGTGGAAATGACGCGCATGCCGATGCTCATCACCGACCCGCGCCAGCCGGACAATCCGATCGTGTTTTCGAATGGCGCGTTCGAAGACCTGACCGGCTACAAGCAGCAGGACATCCTGGGGCGCAACTGCCGCTTCCTGCAGGGACCGGACACCGACCGCAACACCGTGGCCGAGCTGCGCCAGGCCGTCGCCGAATCACGCGCGGTGGCAGTCGACCTGCTGAACTACAAAGCCGATGGCACGCCATTCTGGAACGCGCTGTTCTTTGGCCCGATCTTCGACCAGCAGGGCGAGCTGATGTTTTTCTTCGCCTCGCAGATGGACATCAGCGAACGCCGTACGACGCAGGAATCCCAACTGCAGGCGCAAAAGATGGAAGCGATCGGCCAACTGTCGGCCGGCATGGCGCACGATTTCAACAACCTGCTGCAAGTCATCAACGGCAATCTGGATGTGGCGCTGCTGGGCACTGAACGCCAGCACAAGGCGCTCGAGCCGATCCGGCGCGCCCAGCGCGCGACGATGCAGGCGGCCAAGCTCACCCAGCAACTGCTGACCTTTGCACGCAAGCAGCGGCTCGAGCCCAAGCGCCTGAGCCTGAACAGCCTGGTGGTCGAGTTTTCCGACATGCTGGTGCGCACGCTGGGCGACAAGATCGACCTGCAGCTCGACCTCAAGCCCGGCCTGCCGGCCTGCACGATCGACCCGACCTACCTCGAGATGGCACTGCTCAATGTGGTGCTCAATGCACGCGATGCGATGCCGGGCGGTGGCGCAGTGAAGGTCGGCACCACCGTGCTGTCCGAAGAGCGGCGCCGCAAGCTGGGCCTGCGCGCCGGCGACTATGTCTGCATCTGCGTGCACGACGAAGGCCAGGGCATGACGCCCGACGTGCGGCGCCGCGCAACCGAGCCGTTCTTCACCACCAAGGGGCCGGGCACCGGCCTGGGTCTGGCGATGGTGCACGGTTTCGTGCAGCAGTCGCATGGCCGCCTGGACATCGACAGCGAACCGGGGCGCGGCACGCAGGTGCGCATGATCTTCCGCGTCGCCGATCAGCCCGAAGGAGAAGCCGCGGCCAGCGCAGTCGCGCAGGGCCCGGGCGCCGATGGCAAGCGCCGCTGCCGCATCCTGGTGGTCGAAGACAATGTCGATGTGCGCGAGCTGGCCGAAGCGATGCTGCAGATGGCGGAATACGATGTGGTGGCCGCGCCCAGCGGCGAGCGCGCGCTGGAGATCCTGGATACCGACGAGGGATTCGACCTGCTGTTCACCGATGTGATCATGCCGGGCGGGATGAATGGACTGGAACTGATCGAGCGCGTGCACGCCCGGCTGCCGGAGATGCCGGTGCTGGTCACGACGGGCTATATGGAACAGTTGCCGGGGTCCGACCTGCGCAGCGACGGTTTGAACGTGCTGGCCAAGCCGTACCAGCACCAGGACTTGCTGGACCGGATCAAGGCGGCGTTGAAGCACACGCCCTGAAGCTGGTTGGAACGCGTGGACGGGAAACCCGTCCACCCTACCGCTTGATTACTTCGGCCCGCCGCCGAGCAGGAACGCGAGTTTCTGCTTGCCCGGCTTGGCCGGCGCGTTGACCGGATCGGGATCCTTGCGCGGGCTGCTGGTTGGCTCGTAAGGCTTGAGGAACCACGGGTCGACGCGCTCGCGGCGCGAACCCGGGCCGGGACCGGTGCGCGGCGTGCGCGGCGCGCCACGACCAGCTTCGGCATCACGGCGCGGGCCGCGGTCTGCATCGCGTGGCGCTGCTGCGTCGCGGCTGCCATCGCGCACGAATTCACGGCTGGCGTCGCGCGGTGGACGGCCCGAGTCACGGCCCGATTCGCGGCCCGATTCACGACCGAATTCACGGCCACCAGCGGCATCACGCACACGACTGGCCGGTGCCACGAAACCGTCGAGCGTGCCGCGCGTGATCGTCTGCTTGATCAGCTTTTCGATGTCGAGCAGCAGGCGCTCGTCTTTTTCGGAATACACCGACAGCGCGTCGCCCGAGGCGCCGGCGCGGCCCGTGCGGCCGATCCGGTGCACGTAGTCTTCGGCGTTGTACGGCAGGTCGTAGTTGATCACGGCCGGCAGGTCGGTGATGTCCAGGCCACGGGCAGCGACGTCGGTCGCCACCAGTACTTCGACACCGCCATCCTTGAACGCGTCCAGCGCCGCCATGCGTTCCTGCTGCGTCTTGTCGCCATGGATGGCCGAGGCCTTGATGCCGCGCTTCTCGAGGTGCGTCGACAGGCGCGAGGCGCCGATCTTGGTGTTCGAGAAGATGATCACCTGCTTGAGGTTGCGCGAGCGGATCAGGTGCTCGACGACGTCGCTCTTCTGCCCTTCGTCGACCTTGTAGACGATCTGCGTGACCTTGTCGGCAGTGGCATTGCTGCGCGCGACTTCGATGGTCAGCGGATTGTTCAGGAAGGTGTTGGCCAGCTTCTTGATCTCGGGCGAGAACGTGGCCGAGAACATCAGGTTCTGGCGCTGCTTCGGCAGCAGGTTGATGATGCGCTGCAGGTCGGGCAAAAAGCCCATGTCGAGCATGCGGTCGGCTTCGTCCATCACCAGCATCTGCACCTGGCCGAGGCTGACGTTCTTCTGCTCGATGTGGTCGAGCAGGCGGCCCGGCGTGGCGATGACGATCTCGACACCGGCGCGCAGCAACTCGGTCTGCGGCTTCATGTCCATGCCGCCGAAGACGACGGTGGCGCGCAGCGGCGTGTGCTTGGCGTAGGCCTTGACGTTCTCGGCCACCTGCACCGCCAGTTCGCGGGTCGGCACGAGGATCAGCGCGCGCACCGGGTGGCGCGCCGGCGACATGCTCGGATTGGCGTGCTGCATCAGCAGCTGGATGATCGGCAGCGAGAAGCCGGCCGTCTTGCCGGTGCCGGTCTGGGCGGCGCCCATGACATCGCGGCCCTGCAGCACGACGGGGATTGCCTCGGCCTGGATCGGCGTCGGGTGCACATAGCCCTGATCCGTCAGTGCGCGCAGGATTTCAGGCGCCAGGCCAAAATCGGCAAAGCGCACGACCGGGACGGCGTCGGCGGCGACCAGCACATCCACGTCTGGCGTGACAGCGACTTCGGTATTGTTCGGGGTATCAGACATAGTTTTTTCGGGAAATCATTCGTTCAGCTCTACGATCGGGCAGGTTGACCCATCGCGATCGGCAGCACGCAGCGAAGGGGGACAACGGAAACCGGGCGCCGGCGCAAGGCGGCGGGACCGGAAGATTGGCCTGCAAGCGGGCCGGAGAAAGCGGACGTAGAGACACTTTTAGCGGGTGACAAGATACCCGAAATCGGCACCCATGTATATGCCCGCCACTTTTTTAAGCAGTTTACCAGAAGGAACACTGCGGCGTCCGCAGACAGCAACGGCGCCCTCTTCACCGGGCCCAGCCGCGTTGCTGGGCGGCGCGTTCAGCGGCCGGGTCGAGCGCGCTGCCGGCAATGCGGGCCTCGATCGCGGCGCGCACGGCAGGCGGCGGAATCGAACCGTCGAGCCACGCCGCGCCGGCCGTGCCCTGGGACAGCACCGGAATCGTCCAGCGCCCGCGGCGCAGGCAGGCCAGGCCCGCAGTGGTATCGACGACGAAGCTGCGGCAATAGCCGCCATCCTTGGCCACGAACGTGACGCCGATGCGCACCCCGCTGTCGGACGGGCCAGGCGTGGCCAGTTGATCGTCCAGGGCCGCCACCAGCGCGCCGCGCGCGACCAGCACGCCGTTGTCATGGTCGAGCACGGCCAGGCCAGGGCCTTGCCCCAGATGATGCCAGCCGACTGCGCCCAGCACGGCGCTGCCCAGCAGCGCCGCCGTGAGCGTCACCCAGTGCAAGCCGACGACGCGCTTCGGAGCGGGCGTTGGGAACGCCATGGGCCGGCCGGGGCGCAGCGTGTTCAGGTGCACCACCTTGGCCCCCTGCGGCGCCGGGTGCTGGGCGCTGGCGCCGCCATCGTGGCCATTGGCCGAGACCCCGACGCTGCGGCCGCGCCCGTTGCGCAGCTCGGCCCGGTGCTGGGCGACGCGCGCCGCCAGGATGGGATCGGCACGGGTTGCCCGCTCGACCGCCGCACGCGCCGGCTCGGCAAGGTCGCCGTTGATGTACGCAATGAGCAAGTCGTCCGAGAATGTCATGCTGGCTTGACCCCGATGAGCGGCTAGGAAGTGATCAACCCATGTTCGTCGAGGACATCGTGCAGCAGTTCAAGCCGGATCACGGGGTTATCAAGCATCAGCATATTGTGCTTTTGCTGGTTGGGCAATGGCAATAGCTCGCACCAGCGGTTGGCGACCCAGCCGCAGTCGTCCAGCCGGAACGGCGGTTGCACCGGCCAGCGGTGCTGCGGGACTTCGTGCAGCGAATTGAGCACCCGGTCGAGCGCATCGGCCGCGCCCTGCAGTTCGGACGGAATGCGCACGACCTGGTCTTCTTCGGCCAGCTCGGCCTCGGCCACCCACAGGCCGTTGACGCGTTGCTCGGCGGTGACGACATTGAAGCGCGCCCCGCCCCGGCACAGCACCTGCAGCAGGCCCGGGGTTTCGGCGGTGGTTTCGGTGACCGAGGCGATGGTGCCGGCGGCCACGAAGCGCTCTTGCTGCGCATCGGCTTTGCGCACCTCGTGGCCGCTGGTGAGCAGGACGACGCCGAACGGTGTGCCGTCGACGATGCAGCGGCTGATCATGTCGAGGTAGCGTACCTCGAACACCTGCAGCGGCAGCACCCCGTCCGGAAACAGCACCGTACTGAGCGGGAACAGTGGCATGGAAATCGTCGACATGGGTTCATGATGACAGAATCGTCGCCAACGCGGGACACGATTGCCGGACGCCCGCGCGCGGCAAATTGCGGCGCGCCGCAGCCGTTGCCGTCGCCAGTCAATCGTCCGGCGAGCGCAGCGGCAGATAGCGCACCCAGTGGTGCAGGCTGCCCAAGCGCCAGACGAGGCGGCCCCAGCCGGGGCCGGGTGCGGCCACCACGCGCACGCGCACCGCCTTGCCCAGCACCGCCGGGCACACATAGTCGAACACCCCTTCTTCGCCGAACGGCAGGCGCACGTCGCGCCCGGGCGCAAGCTTGAGCGGGCCAAACACGATCGGCACCCGGTCACTGTTGCGCAGAAGCAGCACATCCTGCACACCCCGCGTCAGGCGGATTTCACGTGGCACGGCCATCCCGCTGACTGTCACGCCGGGCGGAAATGCCAGCAGCAGTTGATGACTGCCGCCCTTGATCGGGGCGAGCATGCTCCACAGCGCGGTCACGCCAAGTACGGCGATTAACAGCGTCAACGGCCAATGGCGGCGCAGAAATTGCGTCATGGCGCCCCCACGTCATTACAAACCAGGCGATTCGGGCTAGAATGTTTCATAAAATAAATTAACAGCAAATGGGTCCGGCTGACGTAGTTCATTAACAAATGAGCAAAAGTTGCGTGCGCCTTGCGAATGCGAGGGTGCGTATCCTGTAGAGATCTTACCGTTCCCATCCATTGCGCCATCACGGCTGCCCCACACAAGGACATGCAGCAGACCCCCACCCGCCCCTCTGCCTCGCCGCCGCCTGCCGCCGGCCATGCGCCACTATTGATGGCGCTGCTGGTGTTCGTGATCACGCTGCTGGTGACCTGGGTGGCCTGGTCGAGCGCGCAGCGCAATGCCGAAGCGCAGCTGCGCGAAGCCTTCGATTATCGCACCCGCGCGATGACCTACAACATCAGCCGGCGCATGCTCGTCTACGAACAGGTACTGCAAAGCGCCCGTGGTTTTTTGCGCGGTTCGGTCGACCTGCCTCGCGCCGTGTTCGGCGAGTATTACCAGAGCCTGGACCTGGTGCAGAATTTCCCCGGCATCGGTGCGCTCGGCATCGCTACCCGGCTGGCGCCGGGCGACGTGGCGGCGCACGAAGCGCAGGTGCGCGCCGACGGTTTTCCCGATTACCGTGTTCAACCGGCGCCGGGCGACCCGGCATCGGGCCCGCTGCTCGCGGCGGTCTCGCACATCGAGCCGTTCAATGCGCGCAACCTGCGCGCGTTCGGCTTCGATATGGCCAGCGAGCCGGCGCGCCGCGCGGCCCTGCTGGCGGCGCGCGACAGCGGCCATGCGACCCTGAGCGGCAAGGTGGTGCTGATCCAGGAAGACGATGGCAGCGCCGAATCGGGCGTGCTGATGTACCTGCCCGTGTATCGCACCGGCCGCCTGATCGACGACGCTGCGCAGCGCCGCGCCGCACTGACCGGCTGGATCTACGCACCGTTTCGGATGAACGACCTGATGCGCCGGGTGGGCGGCGTCAGCGCGCCCGAACTCGACGTTACGATCCACGACGGTGACACCGCCACACCGGCCTCGCTGCTGTACCAGTCCGCTGGCGCAGCCGCGCACACGGCGCCGCGCTTTTCCGCGACCACCAGGATGATGATCGCAGGCCGCGTCTGGACCGTGCGGATGGGCTCCGGCGTCGATTTCGAAGCCGCGCTCGACACCACCCGGCCGCGCATGATCGGCATCGCCGGCATCGTGCTCGGCGCGCTGGCCAGCCTGATCGTCTGGCTGCTGGCCAGTTCGCGCCGGCGCGCACTCGAACTGGCGCATACGATGACGCTCGAACTGCGCGAGTCGCATGACCGTATCGCCGCCGACGGTCGCCGCATCCGCGTGATCCTCGAAACGGCCTACGACGGCTTCCTCGCGCTCGACCGCGAGGGCCGCGTGACGGACTGGAACGCGCAAGCCTCGCAGATCTTCGGCATGGAAGCCGACGACGCCATCGGCCGTCGGGCCGAAGAATTGCTGCCGGCCGAAGGCCACGCGGCCTTCCGCAACGCGTTCGACGCCTTCGCCAGGAGTGGCGTGGGCCCGCTGCCGGGCCAGCCGGCCGAAACCGAGGTGCTGCACACGAGTGGACGGCGCGTGCCGGTCGAACTGGCGGTGGCGCTGCTGCCGCCGTCGGACGGCGCCGGCGCCACCGTGTTCGTGCGCGACATCACGTCGCGGCGCGCAGCCGAAGAACGCGAGCTGCAGCGCCAGGCGCGCCTGGTGGAAGCGCGCCTGGCGATGCACCGGGCGCAGAAGCTCGAAGCGGTCGGCAAGCTCACCGGCGGCGTGGCGCACGACTTCAACAATATCCTGCACATCATCAGCGCCAACGTGCAGCTGATGCTGCGCGCCGATGGTCCGCCCACGCGCAAGCGCCTGCACAACGTGCTCGACGCGGTCGAACGCGGCTCGAAGCTGGCCGGCCAGCTGCTCGCGTTTGCACGGCGCCAGCCACTGCACCCGAGCGTTGTCAACGTCGCCGAGCTGCTCGACCGCAGCGACAGCCTGCTGCAGCGCGCCGCCAGCGACGCCGTCAAGCTCGAGCGCAGCAGTGCGCCCGACCTGTGGCCGACGCTGGTCGACCCGAACCAGCTCGAGCACGTGCTGCTCAACCTGATCATCAATGCGCGCGATGCGATGGAAGGCGGCGGCCACATCGCGCTGCGCCTGGCGAACGTGACGATCGACGCGGCAGCCGGCCAGCTCGATACCGAACTGGCGCCGGGCGACTACGTGATGATCACAGTGGCTGACACCGGCCATGGCATGCCGCCGGAGGTGATGGAACACGCGTTCGAACCGTTCTTCACCACCAAGCCGGAAGGCAAAGGCACGGGACTGGGACTGTCGATGGCGCATGGTTTCGTGCGCCAGAGCGGCGGGCAGATCCGGCTGGCAAGCAAGCCGGACGCCGGCACCACGGTGACCATCTACCTGCCGCGCCATACGGCGCATGTGCTGCCGGCCCTGGCCGTGCCCGACGTGGAGGCGTTGCCTTGATGCCGGCCGGTCGCCGTCAGACCCGGGTGCGGTAGCTGCCCGAGATCCGGTTGCGGCCGTGCGCCTTGGCGTCGTACATCGCCAGGTCGGCGCAGTGCAGCAGCGCTGCGCCATCGTCGCCGCAATCGGGATACAGGGCGTAACCGATGCTGCCGGAGATATTCAGTTCGCGCGGGCCGTCGATGAACGGTTGCTCCAGGCAGGCCAGGATGGCGACGGCCACGCGCTCGGTATCCTGCGCCTGTGTGCAACGGGGCAGCAGCACGGCGAATTCGTCGCCCCCTATCCGCGCCAGCGTATCCGAATCACGCAGCACCGCACGCACGCGCTCGGCCACCATGCGCAGCAGGCGGTCGCCCACCGCGTGGCCGTGCGTGTCATTGACGGGCTTGAACTTGTCGAGGTCAAAATAGATCATGCCCACCTTGTGGCCGTCGCGCGCCGCGACCCGGATCGCCTGGCGCATGCGGTCGTCCAGCAGCACGCGGTTGGGCAGCTTCGTCAGGGCGTCTTCATGCGCCATGCGCCGCATGCGCTCTTCTTCCTGCTTGCGCGCGTCGATGTTCGAGAACGTGCCAACCATGCGCAGCGGCTCACCGCGCTCGCCCCATTCGGTGACAGTGCCGCGCGCCTCGATCCAGCGCCAGCTGCCGTCGCGCATGCGGATCCGGTGCACCATCGCGTAGTCGGGTGTAACGCCGTCGATATGCGCGCGCAAGGCGATGCGCACGGCATCGATTTCGTCCGGGTGGACCAGCTCGGCCATCCCCTTGCTGCCGAACCACGACACGCTCGCGTGTTCGCGGTCGAGGATGCGCTGCGCACTGGGCGAGAGCAGCGCGATGCCGTTCGTGATATCGCAATCCCAGACACCGTCGCCGGCAGCGTTCAGCGCCAGCTTCCAGCGTGCCTCGGCCGCCGCCAGCGCCTTGAGCGCGCGCCGGCGCCGGTCGGCAGCGCCGATCGCCGCCCATCCCAGCACGCCCAGCACGAGCGACACGACCACGCCCACATTGCGCATCATCGCGCTTTGCTGGGTGAAGCGCGCTTCGGCGTCGTGCACGGCCTGGCCGACCGTAACCACCAGACCATAATCCGGCAGCTTGTGCCAGGCAAAGAAACGGTCGATCCCGTCGAGCACGCTGACTTTGCGGAACATGCCATTGGGACCTTTGGCCAGCATATGCGGTGCCTGCGCCATGTTGACGCCCATAAAGAGTTGGCCGTCTGGACGCGAAGTGCGCGCGATGATGGTGCCGTCCAGGCGCATCAGGCTGACAGCGGCATCCGGACCCAGATCGATGCTGTCATAGAAACGCAGGAAGTACGAGGGCGGAATCGAGGCGGCGATCACGCCCGTCAGGCGCCCGCCGGCATCGCGGATCGGCCGCGTGAAATGAATCGACCACTGCCCGCTGACAGGATCTTTCTCAGGGCGACCGACATACAGCTGGTCGCCGTCCTGCGTGCGGTGGACGGCAAACTCGGGCAACGCGCCCTGCGCCAACTGCCGTGGCTGCGCCTCATCGTTCGAATACAGCAGACGGCCACCGGCATCGGTGACGGTAAAATGGATCGGCATGCGCAGATGCTGCGTATGCTCGGCCACGCCCTGGGTGAAATCAGCCGGATCGCGCTGCCACGTACCGCGCAACTGGACCAGCGACAGGTCGACCAGCCCCACCGTGGCCCTGACCTCTTCGGAAAAAGCACGCGACAGGTTCTGCACATTGCTCTTGCCGCTGGCTTCGGCCAGCGCTGCAAAGCGCGCCTGCTCGATCGCGACCAGGACCCAGACAGCCAGAAGCATCACGGCAACATACAGCACCAGTTGGCGTAACACACGGGGTCGGACGTAGCCGCCGAGTACAGCCCCCGACGAATGGGGCGAAGTGGGAAAAGACATGAAAGACGGCCGGATCGAGCCAGGCAGCAGGCGGACAGCACATGGAATGGAGAGCCGGGCGTGAAAGCAATTCCTGGTACTGCCAAATAAACGCGCCCGTCGTTGAGCCAACTATTATACTGACTTATCCGCAAAAAGTTGCAAATGGGAACTTAACGTTGCGCGATAATATACGGTTCAACCACGCTTCACCGTTGTATGGTTGCACATAATGCATGATGGATAGTCATTTCGACAAGCGTGATCCGACGGTGCTAGAGTAGCGCCATGAAAGTTTTCTACAACATCCTCGGCGTGCTGGCTGTGCTGCTGGGCGTCCTCGGCATCTTCCTGCCGCTGCTGCCAACCACACCCTTCCTGCTGCTGGCCTCGGCCTGCTTCGCGCGTGGCTCGGTGCGCCTGCACCGCTGGCTGATCGGGCATCGGGTGTTCGGCAAGTACATCGCCAATTTCGAGGCCGGCCACGGTATCCCGCTCAAGGGCAAGATCGTCGCGACCATCATGTTGTGGGGCTCGATGGCATGGTCGTCGCGGCACTTCGACAACATCGCGATCCTGATCATGATGGGCGTGATCGGCGCCTGCGTGAGCACCTATATGTGGTGGTATCTGCCGACCTTGAAGCTGCCGCGCGCAGCGGTCGAACCCACAACAACTGCCGAGCGCATCGTTTCCCGCACCGAACTGCCGTAAATGCCTGTTTTTTCATGCTGTCGTCGTCTGCCGCGCTTTTTTGTACTATCATTAGTTACATGAAACGCGACAGCAAACTCTCTTCCGTCCTCCACGTGCTGCTGCACCTGGCCCACAGCGACCGTCCGATGACCTCGGAGCAGATGGCCGGCATGCTCGGCACCAACCCGGTACTGGTGCGGCGCGTACTGGCCGGCCTGCGCGAACGCGGCTACATCAGCTCCGAGCGCGGCCACGGCGGCGGCTGGACCGTGACGTGCGACCTGGCACAGGTCACGCTGCGCGACGTCTACGATGCGGTGGGCGCGCCTACCGTGTTCGCGATGGGCAACCGCAACGAGCACAGCGAATGCCTGGTCGAGCGCGTGGTGAATGCCTCGCTCGAAAGCGCGTTTGCCGACGCCGAAGCGCTGCTGGTCGAGCGCCTCGGCCAGGTGAGCCTGGCCGACCTGTCGCGCGACTTCAACGGACGCTACGACAATCACCTTCACACGAGGCCTGCGCATGAACACGACTGAACCGACACCGGCATCACCATTGCCCTACGACGCCATCATCATCGGCGGGAGCTACGCCGGCCTGTCGGCCGCGCTGCAACTGGCACGCGCGCGGCGCCGCATCCTGGTGATCGACGCCGGCCAGCGCCGCAACCGCTTCGCCGCCGATTCGCACGGCTTTCTGACGCGCGATGGCCAGCTGGCCGCCGACATCGCCGCCGAGGGCCGCGCCAACGTCGCCGCCTATCCCAATGTGGACTGGCACGATGGCACAGCGACCTCGGCACGCCAGGATGGCGATACGTTCGTCATCGAACTCGATGGCGCCGCCACCGTGCGCGCTGCGCGGCTCGTGCTGGCCACGGGCGTGCGCGACGACCTGCCGCCCATCGACGGCCTGGCCGAGCGCTGGGGCAAGAGCGTATTCCACTGCCCGTATTGCCACGGTTACGAACTGAACGAGGGCCGCATCGGCGTGCTGGCCAGCGGCCCGCTGTCGGTGCACCAGGCGCAAATGCTGCCGCACTGGGGCCAGGTGACGTTCTTCACCAACGGCGTGTGCCCGCTCGACGATGCACAACGGGCCGACCTGCAGGCGCGCGGCGTGGTGGTCGACGACACACCGGTGCGCCGGCTGGTGAATGTCGCCACGGTCGTGCTGGAAGACGGACGCCAGGAAATCATGACGGGCCTCTTCACCTACGGGCGCCTGCACATGGCCAGCCCCATTGCAGAGCAACTCGGTTGCGCATTCGATCAGGGACCGCTGGGACCGTTCATTCGCACGGACGAAGGCCGGCAGACCACAGTCCCAGCCGTGTTCGCCGCAGGCGACGCGATGCGCGCTGCCAGTTCGGTAGCGCTCTCGGTGGCCGATGGCGCCATGGCCGGCGTCGGCGCGCATCGCTCGCTGCTGTTTGGCGTGACGCCGTTCGCGGCGCCGATGATTCCTGCCGCCGCATCGTCAGCGTCTGCCGCCCCGCGCGAATGAGCTTCTGCCGGTTTGCGTTGGCGTGACGGATAATGGCAGCGTCACTTCACGAAAACCGCATATGGAAATCATTGTCCTGGGGACGTCGGCCGGCACGCCGACCCGGCAACGCAATATGTCCGGCCTGGCGCTGCGCCTGCGTGGCGCCAGACAATGGGTGCTGATCGACTGCGCCGAAGGCACGCAGCACCGCATCCTGCGCACGCCCCTGTCCGTCATGAGCCTGCGCGCCGTGTTCATCACCCACCTGCACGGCGACCATTGCTACGGCTTGCCGGGACTGCTTGCCAGCGCCGCCATGGCGGGCCGCAGCGACGCCTTGATGGTCGTCGGCCCGCCGCCGCTGCGCGGCATGATCGAGGCCATCATGGTGGCGAGCCAGCTGAGTCTGCCCTTCCCGCTCGTCTGGCTGACCCCTAGCGACCTGACGGGCGACCTGCCCGGCGCGCCGCTCATGCCCGAACTGGCGGTGGATGCAACGGCGTTGTCACACGGCCTTCCGTGCTGGGCCTATGGATTCACGGAGGCGGCAATGGCGCGCCAACTGAACACCGAGAAATTGCGTGCGGATGCCGTGCCCGCGTCGCCGTTGTGGGGAGACATCCAGAAAGGGCGCGATGTGACGCTGCCCGATGGGCGCGTCATCAAGGCGACCGACTATCTGCTGCCGCCACCCAGGGCGCGACGTATCGTCGTCGCCGGCGACAACGATCGGCCAGAGTTGCTGGCCAGCGCAGCGCATGGCGCGGACGTGCTGGTGCACGAGGCCACTTACACCGAAGACGTGCTGCAAAAGATCGGGCCAGGGCCGCAACACACTTCAGCAATGCGGGTGGCGCGCTTTGCCGAAGCGGCCGGCGTGCGCAACCTGGTGCTGACGCATTTCAGTCCACGCTACCAGGACCATGGCGCGCTGCCGATGTCGCTGCTGGAGGATGAGGCACGCGCGCAGTACAACGGCAATCTGATCCTGGCGCGCGACCTGGATCATTACGTGCTGGACCGCAGCGGCACGCTGGTGCGCACGGAGCAAGCGCCCACCGGCGTCAGGGCGGCGCCGTCAACGTCCGACAGACAACCGGGTTGAGCTGACGCCGTATTACGCTGCTTCGCCAAATTCGGTTCTGGCGACCTGCACCCGTTTCATGGCGGTATCCGGATCGATACCCGCCATGATCAGGTTGACGATTTCCTGCTTGTCCTCTTTCCCGATCCACGCGCATTCCTTGCGGTGCGAGCAGAAATAGGCGTACCACGCAACGTCGGCCGGCCGCTCCTTGCGTGGCTTCAGGCGTGCCGACACGGCGGCGCGTGCGGTCTTGGCATAGTCGGCAAGCTGCGCGTCGATGGCAGACCAGTCGAACGCGGCGACGGCGTGGCGGTCAGCATCCCAGTCGCCCCCGTACTGCGCAGGGGGCCGCATCGTTGTTGGGCCGACGGCAAGGGCCGCGAGGTTGGGCAAGCCATGGGCCGCGCAGAACGCCTCGACGAACCGGAGTTTTGCGCCAATGCCAACCTGCACTGCGCGGTCGAGGATCAGGTCTTTGGGGTGCAGCAGCCGTGCCAGCCTGAGCAAGTCCTTGTAAGTGACGGGCGCGCCCTTGGCAGCGCCTGCGTGGTGCCTCAAAGCGTCGACCAGGCGCACGCCGACGTCGATATCGTTATGCGTACGCGGGATGTCTGCAGCGGTAGGAATGACCATGCGAATCTTGTCGAAAGTAGTTGGCTGTGGGCCCAATCCGTCATTATGCATGGCTTTGCACGCCCGCTGAGCGGCTGGCCAATGCCAGCAGTCTCCGGCTCAACGCCACCTCACTCGCCATTACGGTCATGACACAGCGTTCACAATCGCAGTGCGGTTTGCATCGTCATGTCTTGAAAACGTTAAATTCCGATCGTTTCATTCTACAATGGGCCGAATAACGTTCTGACAGACAGCACACATACCGATGGTGGCTGCAGGCGTCCAGCCTGGGAGGCCGACCATGATGTATGAATTCCTGTCAAACAATGCCGACGATCTGATCCTGCGATGTATCGACAAGGTAAGCAAGCGTCCTCAGCGGAATGCATCCGACGAGCAGCTACGTACGGGCATACCAATGTTTTTGCAGCAATTGACGAAAACGTTACAAGCAGACGAACGACAGGGTGCAGCCGCCGCGATGCAGATTTCCGGCGCATCCGGGGGCGATGAAAACGATACATCGGAAATGGGCGCCACGGCTGCCGCCCACGGCGCCGAGTTGCTTGCGCTGGACTACACGGTCGATCAGGTGGTCCACGATTACGGCGACCTGTGCCAGGCGATCACGGATTTGGCGGTCGAGCGCGATGCGCCGTTCTCGGCAAATGAATTCCGTACGCTCAATCGCTGCCTGGACAATGCCATCGCCAGTGCAGTCACCGAATTTTCCTTTCTGCGCGACTGTGCAATTTCCGATCGCCATGCCTCTGAAACCAACGAACGCCTCGGTTTCCTGATGCACGAGCTGCGTAATTCGCTGAGCGTGGCCACCATGGCGGTCGCGGCGATGGAAGCTGGCCAGCTGTCCATTTCGGGCGCCACCGGCGCCTTGCTCAAGCGTGGGCACGCGGCGATGCAAAGACTGATCAATCTGTCACTGGAAGATGTACGAAGCGAAGGCGCCGCGGCAGACTCAAAGGGTATTTTCTCGCTTGCTGAGTTCATCCACGAAGCACACGATTTGGCGCAACTTGAAGCCGACCGGCGTGGCTCGGCCCTGGTGGTTGCTGACGTCGACAAGTTGCTGGGCATCCAGGGCGATCGGGATCTGTTACTCGCTGCGCTGGCCAATCTGCTCAACAACGCGCTGAAGTTTACCTGCCCGCATACCGCCGTCTCACTGACAGCCTATGCAGAAGGGCAACGTGTCCTGATCGTCGTGCGAGACCACTGTGGTGGCTTGCCAAAGGGGAACGCAGAGAAAATGTTTTCACCGTTCACACAGCGTGGTGACGATCGCTCGGGGCTGGGCCTGGGATTGTCGATTGCGCGCCAGAGTATCCAGCGTAGTGGCGGCCAGCTGTCCGTCGAAGATTTCCCGGGCGTGGGCTGTGCTTTTACGATGAGTCTGCCTCGCTATCCATGGCCGCGCCTCGAAAGACAGTGATCCTTGATTATATGATACTGTTTCCGGGTTGATCGAAAGTCGCTGACCGTTCGCGCGACCTACGTCGCTGAGCGCACGTCATGGTCAGCCTGTCATTGGTGCCGTTCATCTCGTCACAGGAGCATGCATTGATCACACGCTCGCTATCCCTGCTCGCAGCCGGCATTCTGGCCACGCTGCTTGCCGGACCAGTCCTGGCCCAAGGAGAAAAAGTTTCATCTGCTGTCGAGCTGGCACGCCAGGCCGACCGGCTCAAGCCCGGCCAATGGGTGTGGGCACCGCAGATTTCACCGCAAGGCCCGCTGCTGGTCTTCGTCGACCTGTCGAAACAACTCGCCACCGTCTACCGCAACGGCGTGCGCATCGGCGTGAGCACCGTCTCCACCGGCAAACCCGGGCACGAGACGCCGACCGGCGTATTCACCATCCTGCAAAAGGATGCAAAACACCGTTCGAGCAAGTACAACAACGCGCCGATGCCGTTCCAGCAGCGCCTGACCTGGGACGGTGTCGCGCTGCATGCCGGCGGACTGCCCGGCTACCCGGAAAGCCACGGCTGCGTGCATCTTCCCTTCGCCTTCGCCAAGGCTCTGTTCGAGACGACCGGCCATGCCACAACCGTCATCATCGCCGGCAATGCGGCCCATCCCGTCAGTACCGGGTCGGGCGACGTACTGGCGCCATCGGATGCCGACGTGCCAGACACGGGCTTCTGGAATCCCGAACGGTCCGCATCGGGGCCGGTGACCATCGTGATGTCGCGCAGCGACCAGGCGCTGATCGTGTTGCGCAACGGGGTCGAGATCGGGCGCTCGCCAATCGCGCTGGATCAGGGCAACGATGCGACCCATGTCCTGACACTGACTGAAGATGCCGGTGGCCAGCCGGCATGGGTCTTTGCCGGGGTGTCGGGCCATGAGGACGAAGCCGGCCGCGTCGTCGACGAAGCCACCCGCAACCTGGTGCGCATTCCACGCGAATTCCATGAACAGGTGGTGCCGATCCTGCGTCCTGGCACCACCTTGCTGGTGACCCAGGCGCCGCTCAGGAGCGGCAACCCAGGGACCAATCTGACGGTAATGAGCAGCAGCCCTTAATCAGCTGGACTAGAAGCGGCGGTGCCCGCTGTCCATTTCGCAGCGGCCGTTGAAGGCGATCATGCCTTCGACGGTAATCGCGCCGCTGCGGCGATCGATGTTCAGGGTCGGCCGGTTCAGTGCATTCAGGCGGAAGCGCCCGCGAATCTCGTTGTGACCGACGAGCAGCTCATCGATATCCCACCAGCCATCGCTGCCGCCGGAATTCATCGGCGGGATCAGCTGTTTCGGAATGCGGATGCGGCCCCGATCGTCATGGATCGAAATATTCACGGTCGTGTCGAAGTCATGCTTGCCGGCGACCACTTCCGACTTCTGCTCGTACTTGTGGGTGGACGAATTCCACTCCACCCCCGACCGGTTTTCGTAGCGCGTGTTCTCGGCCTGGCCGAAACACGACAGCTGGATGTCTTCGCCAGCGTAACGGCGGTCATCGTTCTGACGCATGTCGTCGGACCGCGGACGGTCAACACGTTCGTACTGCTGCGCACCGGCCGATACCGCGACCAACAGCATGGCAAGAGGAAGAATTTTCATGACTGGCTCCTGTAATTATTGTTGAACAATCGACTTACAACGACACTGCGGGTTCCGCAGCAGCGCCGTGCAGGTTCACATCGAACTTGCGGCGCGCAACGGTGATGCCTTCTGCCTGCAGCGCCGAATGAATCCGCGTCAGCAAGGCGTTACGGACGGTGCCCCAGCTACCCGGATCCTCGGTCCATACACTGACCACGAACCTGAGCCCGCCATCGCCGTAGTCGGTCAGCATCACCCGGGGCGGTGGCTCGGTGGACAGGCCGGCGGTCGCATCCACCTGCGCGCTCAGGATCGTGAGCACGCGCTCAGGATCGGCGTCGTCGGCCACACCGATCGTGAGCTCGAAGCGCCTGGTGCGGTCGTACATGGTCCAGTTCGTGAGACTCCCGTTCAGGAGCAGGCCATTGGGGATGACCGTATCGGCGCCATCGGCGGTACGGATGGTGGTCGAGCGCAGGCTGATCTCGCGCACGGTGCCCGAGACGCCGGCCGCATCGACCGTGTCACCGGGCTGGATCGGGCGCTCGAACATCAGCACGAGTCCTGACACAAAATTGTTGACGATATTCTGCAGACCGAACCCGATGCCCACGCCGAGGGCGCCGAACACGATGGCCAGTTGTCCGAGCGCCACGCCGGCGGCTGACAGCGCAATCAAAAAGCCCGCCAGCAAGACGGCGTAGTAGCTCAGCGTGGCGATACTGCTTCCCACCCCGCGCGCCAGATGACGGTGACCCGGCAATTCTTCACGCAACACGCGGCGCACGGCGCGCGCGGTCCAGTAGGCCAGCCAGGACGACACGGCGAAGGTGAGCACTTCGCCCAGGTGCACCGAGATTTCCCCAACTTCGATGCCAAGGCCCAGGATGGTGCTCAGCGCGCTGTGCGCGGGGCGCAGCAGGCGGAAGCGGTCGAGGCTGTACAACAGCCATCCGCAGCCTGCCGCCAGCAGGAGCACGTTGACGAGCGATGTCCGCAGGTCGGCATAATTGCCGGCACCCGTCTGACCGCGCCGCGCTGCACGGCCTGCGAGCGCCGCGCGCGCCATGTCGCGGCAGACGATCGCGCAGGCATACAGCAGGATCGCCATATAGGCGCTGTCGATGATGCCGCTGGTGAGCATCTCGGCCAGCGTCACGTTGCCCACGATATTGCCGACAACGGCGATGACCAGCAAGCCGGCAACCGTCCACGCGAGCGGCCGCACGAATGCCCGTGCACGCGACGCCAGCGCGGCCTGCGGCGCGCGCTCCGGCATTGGCGTCGCCAGGCGGATCGCATGCCAGGCCAGAACCAGCGCCAGACCATCCAGCACGAGCAGTAACGCGCGGTACAGGCTGCTGTCGGCGCTTGCCAGCACACCGAGCCGGTCGACCGCATACAGCAACACCGCCGCGAACGGCCATACGGCCGAGGATCCCCGTCGCCGCTTCGGCAGCAGGCGCAACACCGGGATGAGCGCCGCCATCAAGGCGATCTCGTGCACAAGCATCGGTGCATCAGGCTCCAGCACCAGAACCCCGACCATCGACAGCAAGATCCATGTTGAAACAGGCCGGTGCAAGGCGCGGCGCGTTGCGACGGTGGCTGCGGTGGCTGCGGTGGCTGCGGTGGCCGTGCGCCGGTTGCGCATGCTCAGCCAGACCAGCAGGATCAGCAACAACACTTGCACCAGTAGCAGCGCGTGCTGGTTGTCCGTGCCGGCGGCCTGATAGTCGATGGCGAACTGGCGTTCGATCAGCACGCCGCGCTCGATGGCAGCCCACATTTCGTGGCGTCCCCCGGCTGCGTCAAAGGCATGCCAGATGGGCGGCGAATCGATCCGTAGCAGACGCTCGTCGACCTCGGCAATCACGAGCGCCATGCGGTTGCGCTCGGCCTCGAGGCGCGCCCTGAGCTCCCCGCTACGCTGCATCAGCATCAGCTGGTCGCGCAGCACGTCGCCCAGCCGCGCCTCGGCATCCGCGATGCCCGACAGGATGACCTCGACCCGTTCGGACAGCACGACCGGCAACGCGCCGCTGGCTGCGGCAGCACGGGTCGCCGTCCAGGCCGCGCGGCTGTGCGCCAGCTGCACGGCCAGCTCATCGTACGGTGTGAACACGCGGCGCGCCTGCTGGTCCCAGGCGGCCAGCCGCCGCGCATTGAATTCGAGATGACGCGCCAGGCTCTCGAGCCGCATCACCGGCAAGCCGCGCAGCTGGACACCCATGATGTTATTGGTCCTGGCATCCACCGCCGCCGCGATGGCGTCGAGCGCACGGGCCTGGCCGCGTGTCACTCCCACATTCGCCGCCAGTTGCCTTGCCAGTTCGACCCTGCGCTGCTCGGCATCGGCCTGAAACAGCAGATCCTGCACCGGGATGGCCGAGACGCTGGCCCCGGTCGGTGCCGGGTCAGGCTTGGGGGCGCCGGGAAACGCCTGGCTAGCGTTCCCGGTGCAATGCATCATTGCCATTACCAGAAAGCAAAGCAGGGTACGGCCAAGGCTCGAGAAACGGGCAGTCTGCATGCAGGTACCGGTTTTCAAAAACGGGTATGGACGAAATGGGTAAAGAATATTATTCTCCGAACAACCTTATACGTAGTTCAGTTGCTGCTAGCAAGTTGTTTTCAATCGAACGATAACGGGAGGATTACCATGCGCATGACCTCAGCGATCCTGACAACCTGTCTTGCTCTCACTGCATGCGCAGGTGCACCACCACCGGCCACGCTCGACGGGACAGCGTGGCGCCTGGCGATGTTCCAGTCCAACGACGACGCAACGGGCACGCTTCGCCCGGCCAACGCCGACAGCTTCACGATGGCGTTCGGCAAGGATGGCCAGGTCGCGGCAAAACTCGACTGCAATCGCGGTACCGGACCATGGCGTGCCGAGCCAGCCGCCGGCAGCAACAGTGGCAGTATCAACATCGGTCCGCTGGCCACCACGCGCATGATGTGCCCTCCGGATCCGGTCGGTGACCGGCTGGCGCGCGATGTCGACACGCTGCGCTCCTACCGTCTCCAGGACGGTCGCCTGTACCTGATGTTGCCGGCCGACGCCGGCGTCTATGTCTGGGACCGCGTGACGCCATGAGCGTACCTGCCACAGGCCCATCCGCAATGCGTGCACCGTTGCAGCTGAACCCGGTGCGCGCGTTGCTGATCATGGTGGTATGGGTCGCGCTGACCATCGGCATCGGCTACGCCGTCGGCGACGGCGAGAAACACCCCCTCGCGTACGCAGCGTCCAATCAGATCGGCTGGCCCTGGCTGGCCGCGGCAGCCTTTGCAGGCGTCGTGGCCTGGCTTGCCGGCGCCGACGCGATGGGCCTGCGTCGCCCTTCGCCTGCGTCATCCATCAAGCTCGTCTGGCTGCCGCTGACCTACGCCGTCATCATGCTGACGGTCGATGCGCTGATCGGCCTGCCGTCGCCGGGCGTGATAGCCATTCTCGCGCTGAACATGCTGTTCGTCGGCCTGTCCGAAGAACTCATGTTTCGCAGCATCGTGTTCCGGGGCCTTCTCGCACGATTCCGTCTCTGGCCTGCCATCCTGCTCACGTCATTCCTGTTCGGCATCGTGCACTCGCTCAATGTTTTCACGACCGGGCAACTAGACCAGGCCGTGCTGCAATCGGCTGCCGCAGGCATGCAGGGGCTTGCCTATCTGGCCATTCGCATCCGTACCCGCTCGGTGTGGCCCATGGTGATCGTCCATGCGCTCTGGGATTTCTCGCTGATACTTTCGGCCACGACGCACCCCGCCGAGGCTGGCGCCGATGCCGGCTGGACGTGGACACCCCTGCTCATTGCGCTGCCCGTGTTCCTGTATGGCTTGTTTTTATTGCGTCATGTCGGCAACAACGATGAGGGCTGGCGCGATGACGACGCCAGTACGAAGGCAATGCCATGATGCTGCGGGCAACTCGACCCGACCGACTATTAAAAAATTTGGAGACATCCATGCCTGTATCGAATCGTCGCTGGATCGTACCCGTGTTTCTGAGCACGGTTTTCTTCGTCGTGCCGGTGACGGCGCAAGTGCAGCCCGAGGCACCTCCGGTACCGCTGCGGTTCGCTCCCGGCCAGACCGAGGTCGAAGTGCGTGGGACCGTCACGGGTTACCAGACCCAGGCCTACACGTTCGACAGCGCCGCTGGCGGCAACGCCACCGTGCGCCTGGATCACAAGGGACAGGCGTCGCTCTACTTCAATGTTGCGGCGCCTTCCGGTGCAACGATCTTCAACGGCAGCATGGATGGCCCACGGTTCCAGGCGATACTGCGCGAGCGCGGCCGCTACCAGGTCAGCGTCTATTTGATGCGCAACGACGCCCGCCGCGGCAAGCAAGTGCCATTCACGTTACGTATCAACCAGTCCGCATCCAACATGCAGCAGCCCTTGCCGCCACACGCAGATGGCCCGAGCTTCGATTGCAGCAGGGCGCGTGGCGTTATTGAAAGCGCTATCTGTCGCAGTCCCGCCCTGTCCGAGCTCGACGGGCGCCTCGATTTTGTGTATCGGGATGCTCTGGCAGGGGCTGGTCCCCGGCAGAGGGAAGATATCCGCAACGATCAGCGCCAGTGGCTGAATGCGCGCGCGTCATGTGCCCGCGAGTCTGCGCTGGAACGGTGCCTGACCAGGCATTATCTGGCGCGTATCGGCAGGCTTGAACCGAAACGTTGAAGGTCGGTGCGCGGGGGAAAGTAGATAGAGGAACCGGTTAGCGCGTTTGCTAATCGTTTGATTTGACTGGTAGGCCGCCCGTGAGTCGAACACGGCACCAACGGATTGTGAGTCCTTAAAGGTCAGGCATCAATTCGTTGGCTCGATCCGAAATTTCCTGACCCTCAGCCTGCGAAGCACGTGATTCAGCGCAACTTGAAGCTGACACGGGAGGCTCGGCGCTCGTCGGCGCCGATGCCGACAAGCTGCTGGCCATCCAAGGCGTTCGGGATCTGTTACTTGCCGCGCTGCCTATTCTGCTCAATAACGCGCTCAAGTTTACATGCGCGCATACCGCCGTCTCACTGACAGCCTATGCCAAGCGACGTTCGAAATCCTCAAGAACCGCAATCGAAAGAAGAAGCTCTTTACCGCAAAATGCTGTGATGAGCCGGTTCAAATCCGTACGCCAACTGGTAAGGTTGCACACTTATATCATCTCAGTACAAAGGCTGGCTGCCATGGAAGCAGTAGAGAGAGCCAGACCCACTTGGCATTGAAAGCTCGCATTGCGGAAGAGGCACTGCAGGCTGGGTGGGAAGTCGAGATTGAAGCCGAGGAGCGGCGGTCAGATGGAACGCTCGTTTGGAAAGCCGATGTCCTAGCCCGCTGGCGGAAGGTTACGATCGAGTTCGAGGTCCAGCTTTCAAATCCCGACTGGACGACGATGAATGAGCGACACGCGTTATAAGGAATATGGCGTCCGCGGGCTTTGGTTCCTCAAAACGAAGAAGCCCTTCCCCGTTCGACACGCACCCCCAATTTTTAACGTAGCTGAGCGCGGCGAGGTAAAGTGGACCGTCTCGCTGCACCACCCGACTGACTGGGAAAACGAGTGGTCACAAAGCTGGGCACGAGTGCATTTGAGTGAGTTCGTGCAAAAGACATTGAAGAAGGCGCTTATTACCACCGACTGATAAGTTGCCTGGTTCCCTTCTTCAACACCACATCAAGAACGAAACCATTCGAGGTAAGAATATGGAACATTGCCTCCGATTCTGGCGCGCATCGCGCCACGAGCCCTGCCCCCTGCTGTGCGAATTGACGAAGTATTGTATTAATCATTTTTGTACCTTCGCCCTTACTCCTATGAGCGGAAGAAACCGCCGCCAACCACAATTCGTTACCGATATCACCGTTGAGCGCGGACATAACTACGAAACCGATAGGTTTCCCATCTCTTTCCCAAATCAAAGCGTACGCATAACATCCATTAGCTCGCGTATTATTCTTTAATATTGACCTTAGCTCGAGCTCCAGTCCGTAAGTCGCTGCGGGTATCGATAGATTCCGGTCGAAATGCCCGTTAGCGGCCTCCTTCAAAATGAGCGAAAAAATGAAATCAAAATCGTCGTTGTTTGCGTAACGCATCATTGTTTGGCGACCTCTGTGCGAATCAAGAAAATTATTGGCGGCACATTTTTGGGTGACCATACCTGACCACCCGCTGTTGCCCGCCCCTCCCAAAACTGCTCATTAGCGCACACGAGGTCGGAGAGCCGTGCGAATGTCAGATATCTGCGCGCCGGAGTTCTGTAGCTGCTGACGCATTTCGTTAAAGATAGGAGTGACACCGTCAGGAGAGGCGATGGTCAAAATCGCCGAAAATGGAATACCAGCATCGGGCACGGTGCAATTGCTCCGAGCTAACGGGTCAATGACCAATCGCCACTGCGAAGACTTTCCAACGCGGTCAAATTCATCAGCGAGGGCCTTTACTGGCCACCACTTCGCGCCATGTTGCACTAGCTCTTTTTCAAATCGCTTCATGCCATCGCCTTTTAGCCTCCCCTTGAAGGTTACCTCTCCGGTTTTCCCATCAATCACTTCTTGCCGCAAATAGGTATCCAGATTTATTCGTACGAATTCCCCGCCAAACGCCCGGTCTACTGGTGGGCTATAAACCAGCGTCAGGCGTACCTTCCCTGAACACGCACCTTCATTGTCAACCAAGCTAGCCGGCCAGGAAAACTGGAACCGAAGTTCCTGTCCACTTTTTAATATTCCATTAAAAACCATAGTTACTTCATGATCATCGAGCAAGAGAGTTTCGGCAGCCACGCGGGGCATTCCATGGCCGATGAAATCCTTAACCACTGGCTTTAGTACCGGGTCATCTAGTCCGTCCGGTATCTGAGCGTGATGAATAATCAAGGCACTGAGCGCTTCTCGGGCTATTCCACCTTGGATCGCATGATCTACTGCCGCTATAGTTTTTGCCGCAAGTGGAGCCGAATAACTGGTTCCACAGCTTTGAATTCCGGCCCCATCGGGAGAAATCGAATGCAAACCGCTGTTCTGGTCAAAGATGCCTCCAACGTGGCTTAGATCCGGCTTCATACCGAGGGCCGGGCCTGGTCCACGTCGGGTGTATCGCGACGGGACGTATCTTCCGTTAACGTTTTTTGGATCAAGTGCTCCAATAACGAGGGCACGGATGCTGTCTGCAGGTTGAAAAATTCCGTCCTGCCCCTGAAATCGATAACCGGCCAACATCGCGAGCGCGTCGTTTGACACTGCCGGCCATTGTGGACGTGCAAGTCCACCGTCTAGATTGCCGGCCGGAAGCACGAAAAGAATATCGTGTTTATCCGCAATTTCGTCCAGAATATTCGCGAAGACGCTATAGCCATCATGTTGAACCGGCGTAGTGACTGCCAGACTCATGTTGATAACGCGCACACCCTGCGCTTTTGCAGCAGGGATCTCTGCATCGAGCTGCTCGAGGAAGTCAATGAAACCCCGCGGATAATAATTTTCGTAGGTTCCCGGTGCAGTAGGGTGCAATCCTAGATCAAAGAATCGGCACCGCACCTCAGCAAAAATTGGGTCTGGATTGAGTACATCGGCTGCGCATAACAATCCTGCAATGAACGTCCCATGAGAAACATCTTGACCGTCCATGTCAAGAAAATCGGAAGATCCAACACTCCAAGCATCTACTGCGGGAAGCTTCGTGACTCCGGAATCTACAATGCCAACTACAGGGTGTGAACGCGTCGCATCCGGCTGCGGAAGCTCTGAAGCCGGCCCTGGCACACTGTTTACATGATTTGCTTGGAGAATTGGCGGTAGCAGTACCGCCTTCACTGCAGGTTGATTATCTAAGAATTCAAGCAATGCTACGTGCACCTGCCGGGCGCGCTCCGGCTGCATAATTACCTCGGAAGCGAGCTTTACTACATAAACAGAGGCGTGCATCCATTCATCTTCAACCTTTGAAATTTCAATTGGTAGGTTGAGTGCTCGGAGGCTTGCTTCGAAACTAGCAAGCACTCGCTCCCCACGTAGACGCAAAGGCTGTGAACCGCGGGAATTGATCGAGCTTCGGGAAACGAATGTCTCAACATAGTAAGCTCCCCCGGTTCGCGGGTCAGTAAGCCAGCGCAAAGCGAGTTCGAGAGAAAAAGCTCGGCGGTCAGCTGCCGAATAGGCGCGAATCGACCTGATTGCCCCTACCTCTCCCCTAGTCCGGGTTGGCTTTGGCTTTAACTCACCCTTTTTGTTCTCGACGAGAGCTACCTCGGCCTCCGCAGAGGCCACAGTTGCTGCGATCTTGGGAATGTCGGCTACAGTTAACTCGACCACCATCGATCCCAGCTTCCCCCCACCCACATATACTTGCTGTCCGGGAGGAAACACCTTCTTGATTGGTCTATGACTCTTTGCCCATGCATCTGTCTGCAGCTCGACAAATGCATAGACTACCTCATTGGGCAACGCCCCTTGGAGTCCATCACGCAACCCAAGGACTTGGGCTTCGAGAGCGTTGCGATGCGCTACGAAGTCAGCGTCCCTTCCTTTGTAAAAATCAATGACAGTGCCACCTGGATTAACGTCAGCTTTCCTGACATAGTCCTGCGCATTTAGAATGATTTGAACTGGGTTGTTGGGCATGTCGATCTATCCTAAAATTATTTGTCTTTTTTTAACCAACGACTAATTGTCGGCTGCGTGCATCCAAACAATGCTGCGAGTTGCTCTTGACTAAAGGGGATCATGCGATCAGTCGCCAACATACGAGCCAGAACCTCATCCTCCTCCCAGATTGCTACGCGATTCGTCGACTGCCCCTCATGAGCGCTCATTTGGACGAAGCTACGGAGCGTTTGAAGAAAATTGAAGTCTCCTTTTTTGATGGCTCTTTGTCGCCGCAGAAAATCACTCAATTTGCCTATATCCGATCCACTTCCCCCCTCCGTGATCCATGCCATCAACCTAATTTTCGAATCGTCGATTTCTTGAGGATCGAAGTGCCGTCTGAGCATAGCATTGCGCGCTTCTGCATTCGGCCTTGGAATCTCAATCCTAATATCGAACCGCCGCCAAACAGCTGGATCAAGCAACGATTCATGATTCGTTATTGCGATCGTGAAACCTACCTCCGAACGACTATCAATACATTGTAGCAACGTGTTCACCACGCGTTTGATTTCACCAAGTTCGTGCGGATCGTCTCGCAGTTTGGCAACCGCATCGAACTCATCTAGAAGTAACACACATCTATAGCGATTTGCGAAAGCAAAAAGACTTGAAATGTTCCGCGCCGTCGTACCCAGGAATGACGAAATCAAGCCATCCAGGCGAGCGATAACTAGTGGCAATCCAAGCTGAGTGGCGATATGGTGGGCCAGCATCGTTTTGCCCGTTCCCGGAGCGCCGAACAGCATCGTTGCCCATGCTGGACGAACCCCAGCAGCACGCAAATCATCGACGTGTCGCCATTCTTCAAGTAGATCAGCAATCCCACTATTGAGAGCGTCGCTGAACAATGGTTGCTCGGCAACCTGCTGCCCTGGAAGAACCAGCTCCGCAAGGGGATCTCCAGTTTCTCGGTCAACTGGTGCAGTTACGCTAGGCGTAATAGTTTCGCCGCGCAACGAAGCTCGCGACAGAACCACGCGGCTAGGGGAAATCTCCTGCATAGCCTCCGCCGACTTCAAGAGCTTACGGAGGGCGGCGACCTGCTCTTCATTTTTTTCCTTCTCGAGTGCACGAACCAGGCGCTCCACATGCGAGCGGAGCGCCGGATTGGGATTCTGCATTGCAGATCGACACAAACCCAACACGATCGGAAAGTGTTCCATAGCTCCCTTAATTCACCAAAACCTGACAATATACTGATTATATATCCAGTTAATTTAAATATCCATACGATTTTGCGTATTTTTATGCGATTACTGACAAACAACATACGAACTGCTGTATTGCCCAACTCTCGAGCCTGACTGCTGCCTGTGCGGGCGATTTGAGTCCGGGCGAAGGCCCGGATGCCCGGAGGGCACTTGCACGTGCCCTGGGCGCATGGAGGAGCGTTTTGGCCGGTCGCCCCGGCCAGCGACGATGCGAACCAGCCGCCTGCACTCGAGGACCACACCAGCACCTGGTCAACGCTGAGTTCAGCCTAGTTTTACAACTAGGCTTTCTGGCTTCAAGTGCGTATACCGCTTTAGCATCTGCATGCTCTTATGGCCAGTGATGCTTGCTACCTCAAACGAATGAAGGCCTTTCTCAAACAGGCGCGATGCGGCCTCGTGCCGCAGATCGTGCCATCGAAGGTTCTCTACACCCAGCAACGGCAGCACGCGCTTCCAGATACACCTTACGGCATTTTGTGTAGTGTCCAGTACAGGCCATATTGGGCGCACCTGCAGCTCGCCGGCGGCGTCTGCTGGGTGTAGAGCCAGCAATACGGCATATGCTTTCGTGGAGAGCGGCAGTGCCGCTGGGACCCCTTTGTTTTCCGCTCCACGAGCCGACAGCGGGATCCTAATCAGGCGCTTCTGCAGATCCACCCATTCCCACCGCAGGCTGAACAAAGTTTCTTGTCGCAAGCTGGTCTCGATCGCCGAGTCAAATGCTGGTGCCGCATATCGGTTACCAGTGGCGACCAGCGCGTCCTCGATTTTTTCATACTCGCGTGGTTCGAGTCGCCGATCACGTGAGGCACTAACGCTGGGCTTTCGTATATTCCTCATCGGATTCATCAGTCCCTTCATACCCCATTCCTTACGGGCGATCTCGTAGAGGTGGCTCACCAGCTGCAGCTCAAGGCGGATGGTGTTCTCCGCCCTCCCCTATGCCCTGCGCTGGTCCCTATACTTGGCAAAGTCAGCGCCTTTCAGATTAGCTCGGGTACGGTAGCAAAGATCGCTGCGAAGCCAGCGATCTATTCGGCCGTTCTCTTGGGCTGGATGTCGCTTCTTTGCGGCCACCTCGCGTCTGTACTGCTCCAGAGCGACGCCAAGAGTCATTTTCTACGCTGCAGAATTATCCACATAGAAGCCTGTGTCGATATCAGCCTCTAGCCGGCAAGCCCACTTCTGAGCCTCGAGCTGTGTGTCAAAAGTGCGGTAGACCGGCTTATGTCCCTTCCGGCGCACTTCTGCCCGCCAATACTCGCCACGCTTTTTGATATATGCCATAGATGATTCTCCAATCGTTAAGTAACGCTTGAATCGAATCATCCTGTTCCGGCAGCTTTCCAGCAAATGGGAGTTTTTGATAGATGAACTGTCCAATTCGGAACAAAAAAAAACCCGAACGAATTCTCGTAAGGGCTTGATTTCACAGCAAAAACTGAATTGGTAGGCCTCCCGTGAGTCGAACACGGCACCAACGGATTATGAGTCCGCTGCTCTAACCAAGCATGAGCTAGAGGCCCAGAAACTGGGATGGTGGCAAATAACTCGCCACCTGCTCATCGATGAAGATGATGAGCGAAGTGGCGAGAGCATATTGCCTTTAGTACAGGGCCGTCAAGCCCGCATCAGCAATCAGCTGTTGTTCTCGAGGAAGCTCTTGAGCTTGTCCGAGCGCGACGGGTGACGCAGTTTGCGCAGCGCCTTCGCTTCGATCTGGCGAATCCGCTCACGGGTGACGTCGAACTGCTTGCCAACCTCTTCCAGCGTGTGGTCGGTCGACATCTCGATGCCAAAGCGCATGCGCAGCACCTTGGCTTCGCGTGGCGTCAGTGAGTCGAGCACATCCTTGACTACGCCACGCATCGAAGCATGCAGCGCGGCGTCCGATGGCGCCAGCGTGTTGTTGTCTTCGATAAAATCGCCCAGATGCGAATCGTCGTCGTCGCCGATCGGCGTTTCCATGGAAATCGGCTCTTTCGCGATTTTCATGATCTTGCGGATTTTATCTTCCGGCATTTCCATCTTGATCGCGAGCGTGGCCGGGTCGGGCTCAGCGCCGGTCTCTTGCAGGATCTGGCGCGAGATCCGGTTCATCTTGTTGATCGTCTCGATCATGTGCACGGGAATACGGATCGTGCGCGCCTGGTCGGCGATCGAACGGGTGATCGCCTGGCGGATCCACCACGTTGCATAGGTCGAGAACTTGTAGCCGCGGCGGTACTCGAACTTGTCCACGGCCTTCATCAGGCCGATATTGCCTTCCTGGATCAGGTCGAGGAATTGCAGGCCGCGGTTCGTGTACTTCTTGGCGATCGAAATCACCAGGCGCAGGTTGGCCTCGGTCATTTCGCGCTTGGCCTTGCGCGCCTTCATTTCACCGGCCGCCATCTGGCGGTTGATGTTGCGCAGGTCTGGCAGCGGCAGCACGACGCGTGCCTGCAGGTCGATCAGGCGTTGCTGCAGTTCCTTGATCGTCGGGATGTTGCGGCCCAGGATCGCGCTATAGGCGTGGCCGGCGTTGACTTCGCCATCCACCCATTCCAGATTGGTTTCATTGCCCGGGAAGACCTTGATGAAGTGGGCGCGCGGCATGCCGCAGCGGCTCACGGCCACGTCGAGGATTTGCTTCTCGATGTGGCGCACTTCGTCGACCTGGCCGCGCAGCGTGTCGCACAGCTTTTCCACGACCTTGGCCGTGAAGCGGATGCCGAGCAGTTCGTTGGAGATCGCATCCTGCGCCTTGACGTAGGCTTTCGAGTTGTAGCCGTCCTTTTCGAACGCCTTGCGCATCTTGTCGAATTGCTGGGCGATCTCGGCGAACTTGGCCAAGGCCGTGACCTTCAGCGCTTCGAGCTGTTCGGCCGAATAACCGGCGGCGCCCGAATTGCTTGGCGCCTCTTCTTCTTCCTCTTCGCCTTCGGCGTCTTCTTCGTCGTCTTCGTCCTCATCGGACTCGCTGGCGACGGGCGCGGCAACTTGCGGCGTGTTGTCTTCGCCTTCCTGGTCCACCAGGCCGTCGACGATTTCGTCGATCTTGATTTCGTCGCTGTCGATCTTGGCGGCGGTGCCGATGATCTCGGCGATCGTGACCGGGCAGGCCGAGATGGCCTGGATCATGTCCTTCAGGCCATCTTCGATGCGCTTTGCGATCTCGATTTCGCCTTCGCGCGTGAGCAGCTCGACCGAACCCATTTCGCGCATGTACATGCGGACCGGGTCGGTGGTGCGGCCGAAATCGGAGTCGACCGTCGACAGCGCAGCTTCGGCAGCCGCTTCGGCTTCATCGTCGCTGGTGGCATTCGGGACGTTGTCGGACAGCAGCAGCGTCTCGGCATCGGGCGCGTGCTCGTAGACCGCGATACCCATGTCGTTGAACGTGCCGATAATGCCTTCGATGGCTTCGGGATCGACGATGTTCTCGGGCAGGTGGTCGTTGATCTCGGCGTACGTGAGGAAGCCGCGCTCCTTGCCCGACTTGATCAGGGCCTTGAGCTTGCTGCGGCGCAGCTCGAGTTCTTCTTCGCTGGCCTCGGTATCGGACGAGAACGCATCCTTGAGCAGCGCCTTCTCTTTGGCCTTGCGGTCCTTGGCCTTGGCCTTGTCCGCAGCCTTGAGCTCGGCGCGCTCGACCGCGTTCAGCGCGGCGATCTCGTCGTTTTCAGGGGTGAATTCTTTTGGCTTGCGACCGCGCCGGCCCGGCACTTTGACAGACGGCAAGACGTAGCCCGACGTATCGATAGCAGCAAGCGTGGCCGCATCGGTCGTCTGGTTGACAGGTGCCGAGGTCGCCGTACGCACCTCAGCCTTGTCTTGCGCGTTGTCGGCCTTGGCGGCGGACGTTCTCGTGGTCGTGGCAGCCACGTTGGTTTCGGGTTTCTTGGTTGGCACAGGCGCTTTCGATGTCACAACGACTAACTTTACGGTGGTTAAGAATAAAGTTTTGTTACCTTCATCATCCTGCAGGCACAAATCCATGCCCCGCTAACTAATACTCCACGCACGCAATTGAACCAAGAAGTGTTTCAACAGTTGCAATAGTTAGCGTTTTATTATAGCACGCACCCTTTCTTTTTCCAGTCGTGAACGCCTTGGCCTACGGGGAGAAAGCCAGTGTTCATCGGGGTGCCATCGCCGCGGTGGCTTCACGTTCCAGAAGGTCCAGCTGGGCAGTAATCTCGCGATAGCGAGTACTGACCTGATCTGGGGTCAAGCCGGCAGAAAACAACTGGTTCAATTCTTCTCGTAACGAATCCATCTTGATTTGGCGTACTGAACTGAGCAGGACGATGCGGTCGCCATCGACCTCGTTTTCGGGTTCGGCGGCGATTTCGGCAATCATGCCATCATACTCGTTAGTGACTTCATGCAACTGTTGTGACAGTGCGGCAAACGTGCCGTGCTGACCAAGTGCCTGTGCGGTGTCGATCAGATGCCGCAGGCGATCCGCGCCCTCTTCGCCAAAATAGTCGAAGGCGCTCAGCGCGACTTCGTCGAGTTCCAGCGCCAGGTGCGGATGCGCGACCAGGATGCGCAGCATCTTGCGCTCCAGGCCCACCGGCTCGGGCCGCCCCTGCCGCGGTGGCGCACGGCGTGCGGTGGCCACTGGCTTGGACAACTCGAACAGGCTTTCGATCTCCGCCGGCGTCGATTGCGTCATGCTGGCCAGGCCGCGCACGATCTGCAGGCGCAGGCTCGACGGCGTCATCGATTGCAGCAGCGGCTTGGCGTCGAACTGTGACTTGGCGCGGCCTTCCGGTGTATCGAGGTCGTGCTCCTGCGTCACTTCGCGCAGCAGGAATTGCGACAGCGGCATCGCATCGGCAATCTCTTGCTCGAAGGCTTCTGCACCGCGCTCGCGCACGAAACTGTCCGGGTCGTGCTCTTGCGGCAGGAACAGGAACTTGATGGTCTTGTTGTCGCTTACTTGCGGCAGGCACGCTTCGAGCGCGCGGCGGGCGGCCTTGCGGCCGGCCTTGTCGCCGTCGAAGCTGAAGATCACGTCGTCGGTCTGGCGCAGCAGCTTTTGCACGTGGGTACTGGTGCAGGCGGTGCCGAGCGTCGCGACCGCTTGCGGGAAACCCAGCTGGGCCAGCGCGACGACGTCCATATAGCCTTCGGTTACCAGCACGTAGCCGGCGTCGCGGATTGCCTGGCGCGCTTCGAACAGGCCGTACAGCTCCAGGCCTTTCTGGAACAGCGGCGTTTCGGGCGAGTTCAGGTACTTCGGTTCGCCGCTGTCGAGCACGCGTCCGCCAAAGCCGATGACCTGGCCCTTGGTGTTGCGGATCGGGAACATCACCCGTTCGCGGAAGCGGTCGTAGCGTTTGTGGCGGTTGCCCTCTTCGTCGACCTTGTCGATCACGAGGCCCGACTCGACCAGCACATGCGCCTCGTACTCGGGGAACACGGCGCGCAGGCTGTCCCAGCCGGCCGGGGCGTAGCCCATGCCGAAGCGGGCCGCGACTTCGCCGGTCAGGCCGCGGTTCTTCAGATACGCAATGGCGTCCGGCGCGTCGCGCAGCTGGGTGCGGTAAAACGCGCAGGCTTGCGTCAGCGCATCGGTCAATGCCAGCGACTGCGCCTGCTGGGCAGCGCGCTGGGCCGGCGGGATCTTGTCGTCGACGTCGGGCACGATCATGCCGACGTTCTGGGCCAGGTCTTTCACCGCATCGACAAAGCCCATGCCCGAGTATTCGATCAGAAAGCCAATCGACGTACCATGGGCGCCACAGCCGAAGCAGTGATAGAACTGTTTCGTTGGACTGACGGTAAAGCTGGGAGACTTTTCGTTGTGAAATGGGCACAGGCCCATGAAGTTCGCCCCGCCCTTCTTGAGCTGGACGTAGCGGCCCACGATATCGACAATGTCGACCCGGTTGAGCAAATCGGTGATGAAAGTTTGCGGAATCACTTGAGCTTACACAGTGTTTGTCTAGGGCCAGACTATACCGCAGCGCCTGCTGCAAATTGATATGCAACAAGTTGTCGTCCCTGCCCGAGGGTGGGCAGGGACGACGCGTTGCAGGTGACGCTTATGGCGTTTATGCGCCAGCCAGGGCTTTCTTGACCAGGCCGGAGACCACGGTCATGTCGGCGCGGCCAGCCAGTTTCGGCTTGAGCACGCCCATCAGCTTGCCCATATCCTGCGGGCCGGTCGCGCCGGTTTCGGCGACGGCCGCAGCAACTTCGGCGGCGATTTCTTCGTCCGACAGGCCGGCCGGCATGTAGGCCGACAGGATGACCATCTCGGCCTTCTCGATATCGGCCAGGTCAGGACGGTTGCCGGCTTCAAACTGGCTGATCGAATCCTTGCGCTGCTTGATCATTTTTTCGATCACGGCCAGCACCTGGGTATCGTCCAGTTGGGTCTGCTCGTCGAGTTCCTTGCGCTTGACTTCGGAAATGATCAGTCGCACCGCTGCCAGGCGGCCGGTTTCCTTGGCGCGCATGGCGCTTTTCATGTCTTCGGTCAGTTGTTCTTTTAAGCTCATGGGATCTCCGTATTCAAAAGGGTGAAACGACAAAACCCGCTGCGGCGAAACCGAAGCGGGTTTGCGGACTTCAGCGACTCGCCGGGACTGGCAATGCCGTCACCGGGTCTTGGCCGTCTGAACTGTCTTAGTACAGTTTCTTCGGCAGTTGCTGGCTGCGGATGCGCTTGTAGTGACGCTTCACTGCTGCTGCCAGCTTGCGCTTGCGTTCTGCGGTCGGTTTTTCGTAGAACTCGCGTGCGCGCAGTTCCGTCAACAGACCGGTCTTTTCGATGGTGCGTTTGAAGCGACGCATGGCGACTTCGAACGGCTCGTTTTCTTTAAGGCGGATAGTGGTCATGTAAAAATCAAACCGTTGGATTTAGGGAAGAACGAAATTCTAGCATCGTTTGCAGTCGAGTGGAAGCTTTAATCACGAAGTGGTGTTTTCAAGCGTCAACTATTTGCCAGCGCCAGACCGGCTGCCACGCCCGATGCCCAGGCCCACTGGAAGTTGTACCCGCCCAGCCAACCGGTCACGTCGACCGTCTCGCCGATGAAGTACAGGCCGGGAACATTGTTGGCCATCATCGTCTGCTGCGACAGGCCCTTGGTATCGACGCCGCCCAGCGTGACCTCGGCCTTGCGATAACCTTCCGAACCGGTCGGGACGATGGCCCAGCGGTTGATGGCGTCGCCCAGCGCGCGCAATTTCGCATCGGCCATGTCGGCCAGGCGCGCAGTCGCATCAAACCCATTGGCCGCGAGCAAGCCTTCGGCCAGGCGCGCGGGCAGCCACTGCATCAGCACATTGCCCAGCTGCTTTTTCTCGGTTTTCTTCAGGCCGATCAGCGTGTCGGCCACGTCCATGTCAGGCAACAGGTTCAGCACGATCGGCGTGCCCGGTTGCCAGTAGCTGGAAATCTGCAGGATCGCCGGCCCCGACAGGCCGCGGTGCGTGAACAGCAAGTCTTCGCGGAAGTGGCCGCCCCGTGCACCCTTGCCTTTGCCACTGCCAGTACTGACGTCGACCTCGAGCGCGATGCCCGCCAGCGGCACGAACGGCTCCCAGCTGGGGCCGTCGAAGGTCAGTGGCACCAGGCCCGGGCGGGTCTCGATCAGTGGCAGGTCGAACTGCGTGGCGATGCGATAGCCGAGATCGGTCGCGCCGATCTTGGGGATCGACAGGCCGCCAGTGGCAACCACGACACTACCCACCAGTAACTCGCCAGCGTCGGTGTCGACGGCAAAGCCATCCTCCGTCTTGCGCACGCCGGCCACTTTGCACGGCATGCGCCACTCGACGCCGCCCAGGTCGCACTCGGCGCGCAGCATCGCGATGATCTGCTCGGCCGAATCGTTGCAGAACAATTGGCCGCGGTGCTTTTCGTGGTGGGCAATCCGGTATTTCTTGACCAGCGCCAGGAAATCTTGCGCCGTATAGCGCGACAATGCGCTGCGGCAGAAATGGGGGTTGTTTGACAGGTAATGTTGCGGCCCGGCGTTGACGTTGGTGAAGTTGCAACGCCCACCGCCCGAGATGCGGATCTTTTCGGCCAGCTTGGCCGCGTGGTCGACCAGCACCACGCGCTTGCCGCCCTGCGCCGCGACGGCCGCGCACATCATCCCGGCCGCGCCCGCGCCGATTACCGCCACATCGAATTGATTTGCCATGCCTGCCACCACCTTTGCTCAACCCGCCATTGTATGCGAGTGGCGCACTGGCGAACAGCTACTCGGCCACAGGCAGGCTGCGCGCGCGGATCTTGCGCGAGACTTCGACGCAGTACGCCACCTGCGTGGCAATCGATGGCGGCACCGGCACCTCGCCACGCAGCGCGGCGCCGATCCAGGCGGCGGTGGTGGCCGCGTCACGGCCGTCCGGCACGATGGCCAGGTCGTCGGTGGGCGCGTCGCGCTCGACCAGCAGCGCGCGCTGGCCGGCGTGGAACCAGTCGATGCGCTGCGCGCGGTGCGGGTGGGCGACGGTTTCGCCCTCAGTGCCGCGCATCAGGAATGCGTCGCCCCGGGTTTCGCTGTCGACACCTTCGAAGTACTCGCCCAGCGTTACCAGGTATTCAGGGTGCGTGTACGACACCAGGCGCAGGGCCGGACCATCGAATGGCTGCAGGATCTTGACGATGGTGTGGGTCGAATTGCGCACGCCCAGCACGCGGCGCAATTCGAGCATGCGCGCGAGTTCCGGGGCCAGGTGCTCGATCGGCATGAAGGCCACGCGGCCATGGACGAATTCGTTGTGCACTTCGGCGCCGGTGGTCGCGTCGGTCACGCCCAGCTCGTGCAGGATTTCTGCGGTGGTGACGCGGCCCGGATCATTGCTCACGCCATGCACCAGCACCGGCACGCCTTCGCGCGCCAGCAGCAGCGCCAGCAGAGGCGTCAGGTTGGCCAGCTTGCGCGAACCGTTATAGGTGGGAATCGATACCGGCGCGAATTCGCCGCGCGGTGCGGGCAGCGGCGTGAACGCGGCGCTCGCTGCGTCCATGAAGCCGGCCAGTTCGTCGACCGACTCGCCCTTGATGCGCATGGCAAGCAAAATGGCGCCCAGTTCAAGGTCGGACACGCGGCCCTCGAGGATGGCCGCGTAGAGCCGGTGCGCGTCGTCGCGCGTCATGCTGCGCGCCCCTTTCACGCCGCGGCCGATTTCCTTGATGAAGGGGGCAGCGACAAAGCGTTCGATATCGGTAGTCATGACAAAAGGATACACGGGAACGTCGCACTGCGGCAGCACGCACGGGTGCTGAGCGCAGCGAGACGCCGCCCGACGCCACCATTTGGGGCCGCGCATGTGCACATACAGCAATTTCCGCTTACACTGATCCATCCCCCAAAAGAAATATAGATCGCATCATGACCAGTACGCCACAAATCGAAAATACCAACGTCAGCTCGTTCGCCCGCATGCCAACGCCGGTCGAGCTGCATACTTCCCTGCCGCTGAACGACCGCGCCTATGCCACCGTGATGCAGGGCCGCGAAACGCTGCGCAATATCCTCGACCGCAAGGACAAGCGCCTGTTCGTCGTCGTGGGCCCGTGCTCGATCCATGATCCGGAAGCTGGCCTGGACTATGCGCGCCGCCTCAAGGCGCTGCAGGATGAGGTGAGCGAGACGATGGTGCTGGTGATGCGCGTGTACTTTGAAAAGCCACGCACGACCACCGGCTGGAAGGGCTATATCAATGACCCGTTCATGGACGATTCGTTCCGTGTCGAGGTCGGCATGGAGCGTGCGCGCCAGTTCCTGCTGGATGTCTGCGAAATCGGCTTGCCGACCGCGACCGAGGCACTCGACCCGATCTCGCCGCAATACCTGGGCGACCTGATCGCCTGGACCGCCATCGGCGCACGCACGACCGAATCGCAGACGCACCGCGAAATGTCGTCCGGCCTGTCCACGCCCGTGGGCTTCAAGAACGGCACCGATGGCGACGTGAGCATCGCGATCAATGCAGTGCTGTCGTCGTCCAATCCGCATGCGTTCCTGGGTATCAATGGCCAGGGTTCCGTGTCCATCGTGCGCACCAGCGGCAACGCTTATGGCCACGTCGTGCTGCGCGGCGGCGGCGGCCGGCCGAACTATGATTCGGTCTCGGTGGCCATTGCCGAACAGGCGCTGACCAAGGCCAAGCTGCCGGCCAATCTGGTGGTCGACTGCTCGCACGCCAACAGCTACAAGAAGCCGGAACTGCAACCACTCGTCATGTCCGACGTCATCCAGCAAATCCGGCATGGCAACAAGTCGCTGGTGGGCGTGATGATCGAGTCGAACATCGTCAGCGGCAGCCAGTCGATTCCGAGCGACCTGTCGCAGCTGACGTATGGCTGCTCGGTGACCGATGGCTGCATCGGCTGGGAAGAAACGGAAACCATGCTGCGCGAAGCGCACAAGGAATTGCTGCAGCGTCCGTAAGAAACCCAGCAACATCCGCAGGGTGGGCGGCGGCGCCCTCCGCCCTGCGGTAGAATGCCCGGTTCCGCTCAATCTACCTGGCTTTTTACATGATCGTTCTCGGCGTCGAATCCTCCTGCGATGAAACCGGCTTTGCTCTGTATGACACCGAGCGCGGCCTGCTGTCCCACGCCCTGCACTCGCAGGTCGCGATGCACGAAGAATATGGTGGCGTGGTGCCCGAACTCGCCTCGCGCGACCATATCCGGCGCGCCATTCCACTGCTGGACGAGGTGCTCAAGCGCGCCAATCTGCCGGCGTCGAACATCGACGCCATCGCCTACACCCAAGGGCCTGGCCTGGCCGGCGCGCTGCTGGTCGGCTCGTCGGTGGCGTGCAGCCTGGCGCTTGCGCTCGACAAGCCGGTGCTCGGCGTGCATCACCTTGAAGGGCATCTGCTCTCGCCGCTGCTTGCATCGGAACGCCCGGACTTCCCGTTCATCGCCCTGCTCGTCTCGGGCGGTCACACGCAGCTGATGCGCGTCGATGGCGTGGGTAGTTACACGCTGCTTGGCGAAACGCTGGACGATGCTGCCGGCGAAGCCTTTGACAAGTCGGCCAAGCTGCTGGGCCTGGGGTATCCGGGTGGTCCGGCGATCTCGCAACTGGCCGAGCGCGGCGATCCGGCAGCCTACAAACTGCCGCGGCCGATGTTGCACAGCAAAGATTTCAACTTCAGCTTTTCGGGCCTGAAAACGGCGGTGCTCACGGTCGTCAAGAACCACGACGTCAAGGTGATTTCGGATATTCCCGAACAGGACAAGGCGAATATCGCGCGCGGCTTTGTCGACGCGATTGTCGACGTGCTCACCGCCAAGTGCGTGAGCGCCATGAAGCACACGGGCTTGAGCCGGCTGGTGATCGCCGGCGGCGTTGGCGCCAATAAGCAATTGCGCGCGTCGCTCAATGCGGCTGCGGCCAAGCGCAAGTTCAAGGTCTATTATCCGGAGCTGGAATTTTGCACCGACAATGGCGCAATGATCGCGTTTGCCGGCGCGATGCGTCTTGAGCGCAACCCTGCTCTGGCGCAGCGCGACTACGCGTTCAATGTGCGTCCGCGCTGGCCACTGGATGAGCTCGAAGCGGCCTGAAGTCATCCGAAAACATGGCGGCACATTACGATAAAAAGACTGCCGCCAGCATTGAACTTGCCTCTCTGACACTGATCCTACGGTGTGACCGTTGCCATTAAAACGGTGGCAATATCCGTCGATCAAGTTTTACGGAGGTGAGCAATGCGCGTAGTCAGCTGGAATATTCATTGGGGTTGTGGCAAGGACGGTCGGATCCGCATTCATGCGATGATCGACGTGCTGCGCCGCTTGAACCCCGATGTGATTTGCCTGCAAGAGGTGGCTGCCAATCACCCCGAGCTTGAAGGCAGTGCCAGCGCCAATCAGTTCAAGCAACTCGCCGGTGCCTTCGGCGGCTACCACGCGATGGAGCATGCGCCGAGCGAGATTTACCAGAACAATGTCCCGCGCCTGTTCGGTAACCTGATCCTGTCCAAATACCGCATTTCGCAAGTGCACCGTCATCTGCTGCCGTGGCCGGCCGACCCCGACCATGCGGCCGGCATGCCGCGCGGCCTGCTCGAAACCGTTGTCGAAGCGCCTGGCGGCAAGCTGCGCCTGCTCACGACGCATCTCGAATATTATTCCCCCGTCCAGCGCATGGCGCAGGTCAAGCGCATCCGCGAACTGCACGCCGAGGCCAGTGCCCGTGCGCTCTTGTTCCAGCCCGATCCGAACCTGGACGCGCCGTTCCAGCTGGGCTTTCGGCCTGGTTCGGCAATCCTGTGTGGCGATTTCAATTTCGCGCCCGATGCACCGGATTATGCGGCGCTGCTGGCCGCGCCGGAAGGCAGCGCGCTGGCGCTGGTCGATGCCTGGCGCGTGGTGCACGGCGACATGGCGCGCGCGCCGACCACCGGGCTGCACGGGTATCCGTGGCCCGAGCGGCCTGAATGCTACGATTATTTCTTTGTCACCGACGATCTGGCGCCGCGCCTGACTGCCCTTGACGTGCAGTCCGAGACGGCGGCATCGGACCACCAGCCGGTGGTCCTCGATCTGACTTAAACGGCAGCGTCGGCCGGCGTTTCCAGGCCCGGAATCTCACGCAGCGCGCGCTCGAATACTTCGGGCAGCTGGCCACCGGAAATCAGATGTTTCTGGTTGATGATCACGGCCGGCACCGACTTGATGCCGGCGTTCAGGAAGAACTGCTCGCGCTCGCGCACTTCGTCCTTGTACTCGTCCGACGCCAGGATGCGCGCGGCCGTCTCGCGCTCCAGGCCCACGCTCTCGACGGCGCGCAGCAGCACGGCGTGGTTGCTCGGGTCTTCGCAGCGGGTGAAATAGGCTTCGAGCAGCGCGACCTTGAGCTGGCGTTGCTTGCCTTCCTCTTCGGCCCACGACAGCAGGCGATGTGCGTCGAAGGTGTTATAGATGCGGCCGCGCCGCTCCATGTCGAACGTGAAGCCCACGGCGGCGCCGCGCTCGCGGATCATTTCGCGGCTGGATGCTTGCTGCTCGAGGCTGGCGCCATATTTTTCAGTGACGTGCTCGACGATGTCCTGGCCTTCCGGCGGCATGTTCGGGTTCAGCTCGAACGGCTGGAAATGCAGGTCGACGCGCACGTCGTCGCCCACTTTCAACAGTGCCTGTTCGAGGGATTTGAGACCGACCGCGCACCATGGGCACGAGACGTCCGACACGAAATCAATCCTGAGTTGCTTGGTCATGGCGTATTACCTTTCTGTCCGGCGCGGCCGCGGATGTGCCGCTATTGCCGATCATGGTAACGCCTTCGTAAAAACCCCGCGCACGCTGCCTTATTTTGCCTTGCCTGCGCCGGCCGACTTGCTGCCGAGCTTGGATTCCTTGCCTGCGATCAGGTTGCCGATATTGCCGCTGTGACGCCACACCAGCAAAACGCTCATGACGATCACGGCCAGCAGAATGGCATCGACGCCGAACAGCATGCCGTAGTACAACGGCGCAAATACCGCTGCCACCAGCGCCGCCAGCGACGAGTAGCGAAATGCGTACGCGATGATCATCCAGGTGGCCAGCGTTGCCAGTCCCAGCCATGGATTGATGCCCAGCAGCACACCCAGCGCAGTGGCCACGCCCTTGCCGCCGACAAAGCGGAAGAACACGGGCCACAGGTGACCGATGAACACGGCGATGGCCACAAGCGCGATGCCGGTCTCATCCAGCCCGAAGTCGTAGCCGTAGCGCATCGCGAGCCAGACGGCCAGCCAACCCTTGGCCGCGTCGCCAACCAGCGTGGCAATTGCCGCCTTCTTGCTGCCGCTGCGCAGCACGTTGGTGGCGCCGGGGTTTTTCGAGCCATAGGTGCGCGGGTCGGACAGGCCGAACGCACGGCTCATCACGACGGCAAAGGAAATCGAACCGAGCAGGTAGGCGGCAATGGTGGCAATCAGGGTGTTCATCATGTCTCTTTCGTGGGCGCCAGTGTCGGGCTCATTTTTCTACCGGAAATTGGTGCGTGAATATACACCATCAAATGCATGCCGCGAAGCTACTCGGCGATGGCGCATGCTACCGGCCGCGCCTGCAGCACATCGACCAGCACACGCGGATCGATGCCGATCAGATAGCCGCGGCGCCCGCCGTTGATGTAGATTTTTTCGAGCTGCAGGACGCTGTCTTCGACATACACCGGCAGCGCCTTGCGGATGCCGAACGGCGAGGTTCCACCAACCAGATACCCTGAATGGCGCTGGGCCACATCCGGCTTGCATGGTTCGACCGACTTGCAGGGGATGGCGCGGGCCAGATTCTTGGTCGAGACCTTGCAGTCGCCGTGCATCAGCACGATCAATGGCCTGGCTGCTTCATCCTGCATGACCAGGGTCTTGATCACGTCATGTTCCGGCACGCCCAGCGCGCTGGACGACACCGAGGTACCGCCGTGCTCCTGGTACGCATAAGGATGCTCGGAAAACACGACGCCATGCTTGCGCAGGAATTGGGTCGCGGGAGTCTCGGAGACGTGCTCTTTCTTGGCCATGCGTGTTACGCTAAAGACGAACAATAGGGGTTTCTATTATGCAGGAAGAACTTCGGTTTGCCACCTTCAACACTTTCAATCTGGCACCGCCTGGCGCACGCTTGTATGACAATCTCGCGCCCACCACGGCCGCCGAATACGAAGCCAAGCTGGACTGGACGGCGCACCAGCTCGACCTGATCAACGCCGACGTGATCGGCTTCCAGGAAATTTTCTCGCAGAGCGTGCTGGCGGAAGTCCTGCGGCGCACGCGGCGCTACCATGACGCGCACCATATCGGCTTCGACCCCGACCCGGGCGCGGCGCGCCTGACGCCCAGCGTGGCCCTGGTCTCGCGCCTGCCACTGGCCGAGCCGGGCACCGAGCTGGGCACCTTCCCGGCCAATGTCACGATGCCCGCCGGCAGCCGCGACCCGGACCGCTTCACGCGCGCCCCGCTGCATGCAGGCGTGATCGCGCCGTCGGGTGTGGTGATCGACGTCGTCGTCGTGCACCTCAAGTCGCGCCGCCCCGATTACCGCTCGAGCGACAGCGGGGCCGACCCGCACCTGTACGCGCTGGCGTGCCTGCGCTCGCTGATCCGGCGCGGCACCGAAGCCACCGCGCTGCGCGTGCTGCTGACGGATATGGCGCACACCCACCGTCGTCCGCGCATCGTGCTGGGCGACTTCAATGACGTGGCCGATTCGGTGACGACCGAGATCGTATTGGGCGCGGGCACGCCGCTGCACGAGCGCCTGTACGACGCAAGCCAGGTGCAGCGCCGGCTGGACCACCAGCGCCATGTGGGGTATTCGATTCTGCACGACACGCGCCATTCGACGATCGACCATATCCTGGTCTCGCCCGAATTCAATCCGGCGTTGCCCGATGCGATCGGGGAAGTGATCGATGTCGTGTATCTGAACGATCACCTGAACCTGGGTTTGCCGGAAGCGTCGGACCACGGCCAGGTGCTGGCCAGAATCCGGCTGTTTGCGTAGGGGCCGGCTGGTTCAGACGCGATGCGGCGTCAAATCCGGCCGGGTACTGGCCGCACTGGCATAGAACCCCTGGTAATCGTCGCAGCCATGCTGGCGCAGAAAGTCGAGCTGCTCGGCAGTTTCCACGCCCTCCCCCACCACGCGTAGCTGCAGGCTGCGCGCCACCGCAATGATGGCCGGCACCATGGCGGCATGCACCGGATCGTGCATCACGTCGCCCACGTAGCTGCGGTCGATCTTCAGTTTGGTCAGTGGAAAGCGCCGCAATGCTTCCAGGCTCGACAGGCCAGTGCCGAACCGGTCGACATTGAGCTGTACACCGCGTGCGCGCAGCGCCAGCGCCGTGGCGCGAAACGCCGGGTCACCCCGAATCAGCGCATCTTCGGCGATTTCGAGTTCGAGCGCGCCAGGTGGCAGGCCGGCGCTCTCGAGTGCGGCGTCGATCGCCGGCAGCAGGCCGTCATGCGCCAGCTGGGCGTCGGACAGGTTGACCGCCACCGTGATGGCGGCCCCGGCATGGCGCCATGCGCGTGCGCGCCGGCACGCCGCGCGCAGTACCCATTCGCCGATCGGGACGATCAGCCCGGAATCTTCGGCCACCGGCAGGAATTCATGCGGCAACAACAGCCCCCGTTGCGGATGACGCCAGCGCAGCAACGCTTCGACCGACGTCACGCGCCCGGTCGCCACTTCGATTTCGGGCTGGTATTGCAGCATGAATTCCTTGCTGTCGAGCGCCTGGCGCAGGCGGTTTTCAAGCTCGACGCGCTCGATCATGTGGGCGTTCATGGCGGGGCTGAAAAAACGGAAGGTGCCGCGGCCGTTCTGCTTGGCGTGGTACATCGCCACATCGGCATGGTGCAGCAGGGTTTCGACGTCGGCACCATCGTCGGGACACAGCGCGATGCCGACCGACGCCGACAGCGTTACTTCCTGCCCGCCAATGTCGATGGGCAGCGCCACGGCCTGGGTGATGGCAACGGCCACGTGCGCCGCCTGGTCGGCGCCCTTGATGTCCGACAGCAGCACGACGAACTCGTCGCCGCCCAGGCGGCTGATGGTGTCGACCTGGCGCACGCAGGCACATACCTGTGCGGCCACTTCGCGCAGCACGACGTCGCCGGCCTGGTGGCCATAGGTGTCGTTGATCGCCTTGAATTTGTCGAGGTCGAGGAACATGACGGCGCAGCGGTTGCTCTGGCGCCGCCAGGTGGCCAGCGCCTGGTGCAGCCGGTCCAGGAACAGGATCCGGTTGGGCAGGCCCGTGAGCGCGTCGTGCTCGGCCTGGTGGCGCACCTGCTCCTCGATGCGCTTGCGCTCGCTGATATCGGACAGCATCGCCATATAGCTCGAAACGTCGCCATGGGCATCGCGAATCGCCGTGAGCGTGACGCGTACCGGATAGCGCTGACCATTGCTGCGCGCGCTGGCCAGCTCGCCTTCCCAGTGGTCGGTGCCTTCGAGCTCGGCCCAGATGCGCTCGTAGAAGCCGTCGTCGACGCCCCAGCCGAGGCTGGCCAATGTATGGCCGATGATCTGCTCGGGCGCATGGCCGGTGATGCTGGTGAAGGCGCCATTGACGGCGCGCACGCGGTACTGGGCATCCATCATGATGATGGCGTCGCGCGCATTCTGGAACACTTGCGCAGCCTGCGCGAGGCTGGTCTCGGCTTCTTTGCGCGCCGTGATGTCGACTTCCATGCAGAAGATTTCTTCCATCACGTGGTCGTGCCTGACGGGGTAGTAGCAGGAATACACCCAGTGGCGCCGGCCGGCGGTCGACTGCACCAGCCAGTCGCTCGCCTGCGGCGCCTGGCCGGTACGCCAGATGGTGGCGATCACGTCTTCGAATTCGGTCTGGCGGCCGGGGTGGAACACCACGTCGCGAAATGCCCGGCCAACGGCATCGGTGGCGCGGATGCCGTAGAGTTCTTCGCTGGCGTGGTTCCAGAAGCGGATGATGCCGGCGCGGTCCATCGAGTGCACGGCAACGACAGGCGCCAGTTCGAGGGCCGTGACGAAATGGTAGAGCCAGCCAAAGGCATGCGGGGTGTCCCCGGCCCCGTCGTACAACGGGTTGAGGGCGGCCGGGCCGGTCTGAGCAGGCAGCGCCTCGTCGCCCCCCGCCTGCCTGGCTGCCGCACGATCCGGGGGGTCTGGCAATAGCTTGCTCATGGCAGCGCCTTTCGCTTGGGCAGTGACAGCAATCAGAAAGACAAGCCTGTCATTGGCATGCTGGAGACACGCTTCGTTTGCGAGGCGGCGCTGCGCGCTGGCAGCGAAGCAATTGCACCCTGCCATCAGATGGGGCAGCCAGCTGACCGCTTGTCGCATTCAGATGGCTCAGACTGCAATTACCGCGGTTAGTTCAATGATGAGATCAAGCGGGGCTGGAAGGCAGGGCTGCCGGGGCCACGGCTTCGCTGTCGCTGGTGCTGTCGTTGCTGCTGGTGCTGTCGTTGTCGCTGTCGTCGCTGTCGTCGCTGCTGTCTTGCACGATGACATTGCCATCAGCATCGAGTTCATTCTTTGGTTCGAGCTTGCGCTTGGCCTTGTCGTCGGCCTTGCGCTTCTTGTCGAGTTCCCGTTGCCGTTTTTCGTATTGAAAATTATTCCGTGCCATAGTCACCTCGATATGATGGGCGGTAGGGGCTACCGTCCTGACCGGCCATTATGGACTACCGCGCCGATCCCGGCTTGCCTTAACGCTAACCGCGGGGGTGGTGTTCGGTGTGCAGGCGCTTGAGTCGTTCGCGCGCCACATGGGTGTAAATTTGCGTGGTCGAGATATCGGCGTGGCCCAATAGCAGTTGCACCACGCGCAGGTCGGCGCCATGGTTGAGCAGGTGCGTGGCGAACGCGTGGCGCAGCGTGTGCGGTGACAGCGGCCCGGTGATGCCAGCCTTCTTGGCGTGCTTCTTGATCAGGATCCAGAACATCTGGCGCGTCATCGGCCCGCCGCGGCTGGTGACGAACAGGGCGTCGTCCATCTGGCCATTGAGGATGATGCCGCGCGCATCCTTCAGGTAGCGCTCGATCCAGCGCCGCGCCTCTTCGCCGAACGGCACCAGGCGCGTCTTGCTGCCCTTGCCCGTCACGCGCAGCACGCCGTCGTTCAGGCTCACTTCGACCAGTTTCAGAGCCACCAGTTCCGACACCCGCAAGCCGCTGGCATACATCAGTTCGAGCATCGTGCGTTCGCGCAGGCCCAGTGGCGTGGCCACGTCCGGCGCAGCGAGCAGCGCCTCGACCTGGCTTTCGTTCACCGTGTGCACGAAACGGGTCGGCTGGCGCGCCGACGCCATCTTCAGGCACGGATCGACCTCGATCCGGTTGCGGCGCAGCGCCAGCCCATAGAAGCGCTTGAGCACCGACAGCCGGCGGTTGGCCGTGCTCGGGCGCGAATCGGGATGGCGGTCGGCAAAATAGGCGGCTAGGTCGTCCGCGCCGACAGCCAGCAGGCCACGGTCGGGCTGGCGCGCGTGCAGCCAGGTGGCGAACAGGCGCATGTCGCGCCGGTAAGCGTCGAGCGAGTTCTTGGCCAGGCCCTGTTCCAGCCAGAGCGTGTCGCAGAACTCGTCGATCAGGGAAAGATCGACTGTTGTTGCCATGGGCTTGCAGTGGCGCCTTCATGGCGCAGCAACCAGCGTTTCACCGACAGGTGAAAGCCGTTTTCGTCATCCTGGTTGGCAAAACCGCCCAGGCCGCCGGTGGCGGTGACGCGGTGGCACGGAATCACGAGCGGGAACCGGTTGGCGCCGCAGGCCTGGCCCACGGCCCGCGGGGCCGAGCCGATCACGCGCGCCAGGTGCCCGTACGTACGCACGGCGCCGCGCGGGATCGCGTGGATGTGTTGCCAGACCTTGCGCTGGAATTCGGTGCCAGCCTCCAGCAGCGGCAGGTCGAACATAAAATCGGGATCCTGCAGATATCGCGCAACCTGCTGCGCTGCCCGGTCGGCAAGCGCGCTGTCGGCGCTTTTCTCAGTGAACGATGGCGGCAGGTAGACCAGCTCGCACACGGTGTCGTTGTCCGTGCGGATGCCCAGCGCGCCGAAGGGCGCCGGCACGATGGCATTGAACAACAGGGAGGCGCGATCTGGCTTCATGGCGACGGTTGGCAGTGCGCGGCAGCGGGACCATCCCGCTGGCAGGCACTCCGGCATCTTACCCGCCGCAGCGAGTGCGCGGCCAGTCGTTTGTCATCAGGAAACGAAAAACAGGCGAAAAAAAAGCGCACCATCAGGTGCGCTCCAATTCGGGTCACGTCTCCGGTCGTTTGGCAGTGCCAACGACTTCTGTAAAACGTGCTGTCTCCTCGAATATTCTCCGGTACAAGTACCGTTCTTATAGCAATGCTCCCCCAAAACCTGTACTGCTTGTTCCTGGCCCTGCACCGCACCACTTCAGTGCGTATGAGCGCCATGATAACGCAAATGCTTATAGAAAATGTATCTTTTAGGTCACAAAAACAGAAAATTGTTTTACTTATAAACAAAATGCCTTGGTGACCAGGAACTGCCGTTCACCGCGCCACTTCGCGCAGGATAGCATGCACGGTCTCCTTGCCGATACGGCTTTCCATCTGGCCGTACACCGGCTGCAGTGCACGGCGCCATTCAGCCTGCTGCGCCGGATTGAGCGTATGGATCACGGTCGTGCCCGACCGGCGGATTTTTTCCATCGACTCGTCATTGGCCCGCTGGGCAATCTGCTTTTCATACACGGTCGCTTCGCGCATCGCGCGTGTCAGGATCGTGCGGGTCGCTGCGGGCAGGCCATCCCAGAACTTCTTGTTGACGATCACGGCGTAACCCAGATAACCGTGGTTCGACACGGTCAGATGTTTCTGCGTTTCGTGCATGCGCTGTGTGTACATGTTGGACGGCGTGTTTTCGGTGCCTTCCACCACGCCATCGCGCAGCGCCGGGGCGGCTTCGGAAAACGCCAGCACCATCGGCTGCGCACCCAGCGCACGCATCTGCGCATCGAGCACCATGGACGCCTGGATACGCATGCGCACGCCATCGAAATCCTTCAGCGCGACCAGAGGCTGATTGGCCGACATGACCTTGAAACCATTGTCCCAGAAGGCCAGGCCGGTGATGCCCTTCGGCTCGAGCTTGCGCAGCAGCTCACGCCCGATGCGCCCTTCCGTCACCTTGTACAGCGCCGCCTTGTCCGGAAAAATATACGGCAGGTCGAACGCTTCGAATTCGCGCACGCCCAGCGGCGAAAACTTGGCCAGCGACGGCGCCAGCATCTGCACCGCGCCCAGTTGCAGCGCCTCGAGTTCTTCGCGGTCCTTGTACAGCTGGCTGTTCGGATAGACTTCCACCCTGACCTGGCCGCGCGTCATTTGCTCGGCCAGTGCCTTGAATCGCTCGGCAGCGCGGCCCTTGGGCGTGTCGGGTGCTACCACGTGACTGAACTTGATCACGATCGGCCCCTGTGCCCAGGCATTCATACTGGCGGCTGCGGCCAACGCGGCGCACAGAGCGCGCATGGCCAGGGAATTGAGTTGCATGACGGTTCGATTCTTCCTGATGAAACGTTACACTGGCAGATACCGCATTGCCCGCCATCGCGACGAGGCCACGATGCGCCCGACAGTGTAACCAAAACAGGACTTTGCATGAAATTTCCGTTCATCCAGCCCGGGGCGACAGACGACCTGGACGCCGAGCCCGAGCCGCGCGCGCGCTCGCGCGGCTGGCGCTTCCTGCGCTGGATGGTGCCGATTCTGCTGGTCCTGCTGTTCCTGGCGGTGCTGATCTGGCTGCCGTGGCAGGCGCGCCAGATGGAAAGCAACGATCGACAAGAGCAATTGATTGCCGATACGCTGTGGGTCGAGCAAACGCTGCGCTTCGAGCTGGCGCGCAGCGAAGAAGCACTGGCCGCCCTCGGCGCCGACCTCGTCGTCGCGCCGCTGCCGCCGGCCAAGCTGACGGCGCGCTTCCGCCAGATGTTTACCAATGGCCCTGAACTGGTGCGCGTCGTCTGGACCGATGCCGACGGCGTCCAGCAAGCCATCCACGGCAGCGACCTGCCTGCCACCGGCCTGCCCGCGGCCACCGTGCTGGCCGGCGAAATGGCGCGCTCGATCCGGCGCGGCCGCTACAGCGTGCCGTATGGCGCCACCGCGTCGACCCACGGCGTGATCGATTACTACCTGCCACTGTTTCGCGGCGGCCAGTTCGCCGGCAGCCTGGTGGCAACCTACAGCCTGCAGGTGCTGCTCGATGAAACGGTGCCGTGGTGGTTCGCACAGGACAATGCGCTGACGCTGCTCGACCGCAACGAACTGCCGGTGGCGCGGCGCGCCTCGGGCGGTCCGGGCCGCAACGTGTACACGCACCAGCGTGAACTCGACCTGCCCGGCGCTCAACTGGTGCTGTCAACCAACAGCGTCAAGCGCGCGCCGCAACTGCTACCGAACCTGCTGGTGGGTTCGGTGATCGTGCTGGCGCTTGGCTTGTTGATGAGTCTGGCGGCGCTGTGGCGCCACATCTCGCGCACGCTGGCGGCTGAGGCCGCACTGCGTCAGCAGATGGCGTTTCGCACGGCCATGGAAAACTCGCTGATCACGGGCCTGCGCGCGCGCGACCTCGAAGGGCGCGTGACCTACGTGAACCGGGCCTTTTGCCAGATCGTCGGCCTGTCACAAGAAGAATTGATCGGCAAGAAGCCGCCAATGGCGTACTGGGCGCCGGAAGCGATGGCCGAATACGAAGACCGCTTCCAGGGCATCCTGTCGGGCAAGGTCACGCCGCAGTTCGAGACCGTGTTCCAGCGGCCCGACGAGGTGCGCGTGCCGGTGCTGATATTCGAGTCGCCGCTGGTCGATGTCGATGGACGCCATACCGGCTGGATGAGTTCGGTGCTCGACATCACGGACCGCAAGCGCGTCGAAGAACTCAACCGCCAGCAGGAAGAAAAGCTGCAGGCCAGCGCGCGCCTGGCAACCATGGGTGAACTGTCGTCGATGCTGGCGCATGAACTGAACCAGCCGCTGGCCGCCATCTCGAGTTACACGGTGGGCGCCCTGAACATGCTCGACCGCGCCGCTGGCGCCGGCCAGGAACTCAAGCCCGGCATGCTGCGCCATGCACTGGAACAGGCGCGCCAGCAAGCCCAGCGCGCCGGGCACATCATCCGCAGCGTGCACGAGTTCGTCAAAAAACGCGAACCGCTGCGCCAGGAACTGACGATTCGCAGCGTGATTGCCAGCGTGCATGCGCTGATCGAATTGCAGGCGCGCCAGGCCGGTGTGGTGCTGCGCGTGCACTTGCCACCGGGCTTGCCGCCGGTGCTGGCCGACCGCGTGCTGCTCGAGCAGGTGCTGCTCAACCTCACGCGCAACGGCATCCAGGCCATGCAGGACACCGTGCCGGACCAGCGCGTGCTGCGCATCGAGGCGGCGCACATTGGCGACCAGGTGGCGGTCTCGGTGATCGACCGCGGCCATGGCATTTCGGCAGAAGTAGCCGAGCGGCTGTTTTCGCCGTTCTACTCGACCAAGGCCGAGGGCATGGGCATGGGGCTGTCGATTTGCCGTACGGCGATCGAGTTCCATGGCGGCACCCTGAGCCACGCGCCGTATCCGCCCGGAGGCACCGTGTTCACGTTTTCGCTGCCCGCGCAGGCAGGGAGCCGGGCGGTCGGCTAGAATCGCGTGCGGCGCCCTGCCCGACCATTACGGAGACTCCCATGCTGCACATCGTCGACGACGAAGAAGTCATACGCGATTCGCTCGCCTGGCTGGCGCAATCGCGCGGCCTCAACGTGCGCAGCTATCCCGGCGGCCAGGAATTTCTCGACGTCATCAAAGATCTCGACGGCAGCGGCGACTGCGTGCTGCTCGACGTGCGCATGCCCGGCATGAACGGGATTGCCGTGTTCGACCAGTTGATCGGCCGCGGCCTGCTGCCACGCCTGCCGGTGATTTTTCTGACCGGCCACGGCGAGGTGCCGATGGCGGTCGACTCCCTCAAGCGCGGCGCCTTTGATTTCTTCGAGAAACCGTTCAACGACAATGTCTTGATGGACCGGGTGGAGGAAGCGCTGGCCGCCTCACGCAAGGCGGCTACCTCTGCTGCGGTGCAAGCGCGACTGGCCACGCTGTCCACACGCGAACGCGAAGTGCTCGACCTGATTCTGGCCGGCATGATGAACAAGGTCGTGGCCGACAAGCTCGGCATCAGCATGCGCACGGTCGAGGTGCACCGGGCCCATATCTTCGACAAGATGCAGGTCAAGACGGCGGTCGAACTGGCCGGCTTGCTCAAGTAATACCGGCGGTGTGCTCGCGCTGCCTTCACACTGTCTTCATTTTCCGCGCGTCAAGGGTCTCTGCTACCCGCAGCAAGCCTTGTAAAATAATGTCTGAACGCGCCGCGGCCAGGGCGCCGCGATGCACAGGCTTTTTCAGGAAACGCGTATGAACGAAAAGACAGTTGCAGACAAGATGTTTTTACGCACGGCGAAATCGATGCTCGTGCTCAATGGCCAAGCCAATCCGACGGTGACGGCGCAGATGCCGGCCGACATCGTCAAACAAGGGGACGGGCCGTTTGACGTCATCCTGATGTTTTGCCTGGGTCAGAACGACCTCGAGCACTACCTGCCGCTCGCCAAACGACAACTGAACACCACAGGCTCGCTCTGGATCGCGTACCTGAAACAGACGGCGTCGAAGGCAACCGACATCAACCGTGATTCGATCAACGCCTATGCCAAAGAGCATGGCATCACCGGCGTGGCCATGATTTCCATCGATGGCGACTGGTCGGCACTGCGCCTGAAGCGCATTGCGGTTTAGGTGGCCGGATGGGGCTGGGCGCCGTGGCGCGCCAGCGCCCACGCCACATGCTCGCGCACCAGCCCGGATGGATGATCGGCCCGCGCTTGCAGCGCCGCCACGATGGCCGCATCGCCAGGCAACTGATCCGCCGCATTACCCAGTCCCACTGCCAGATTGCGCAACCAGCGCTCGTGCCCGATGCGCCGGATCGGGCTGCCTTCCATGCGCCGGTTGAATTCGGCTTCTTCCCACGCGAACAAGCCCACCAGGTCGCCCTCGCCCAGGCCGTTTCGCTCATCGAAATCGGGCACCTGCGCCCGCTGCGCGAACTTGTTCCACGGGCACGCGACCTGGCAATCGTCGCAGCCGTAGATGCGGTTGCCGATGAGCGGACGCAACTCTTCGGGGATGCTGCTTTTCAGCTCGATCGTCAGGTACGAGATGCAGCGCCGCGCATCGAGCTTGCCCGGCCCCAGGATCGCGCCGGTCGGGCACATGTCGATGCAGGCGGTGCAGCCACCGCAATGCTTGCCGGTGGGCGGGTCGACCGGCAGCGGCAGGTCGATCAGGATTTCCCCGATGAAGAAGGTCGAGCCGGCTGCGCGCGACAGCAGCAGCGTGTGCTTGCCGCGCCAGCCCAGGCCGGCTTTTTCGGCCAGCGGCAATTCCATCACGGGCGCCGAATCGGTGAACACGCGAAACCCGAACGGCCCGATCTCCTGCTGGATTTTCTCGGCCAGCGCCTGCAGGCGGTTGCGCAGCACCTTGTGGTAGTCGCGGCCCCGCGCATACACCGACACGACGGCCGCGTTCGGGTCAGCCTGGCGCAGGCGTTCCCCGGCGCGCCAGTCACCCTGGCGTTCGGTTGGCAGATAGTCCATCCGCACCACGATCGCGCGTACGGTCCCGGGCACGAGTTCGGCCGGCCGCGCACGCTTCATGCCGTGGGTTGCCATATAATCCATCTCGCCGTGGTACCCCGCATCCAGCCAGGCTTGCAGGCCCGCTTCCAGGTGCCCCAGGTCGACATCGGCAACGCGCACGTCGGCAAAGCCCAGCCCCGCGCCCCATCCCTTGATGGCGCGCGCTAGCTGGGGCAGATCGACGGAGGCGGTTGGGGAATCGGACATACCGGGGTGGGAACACCACAAGAAAAGAACGCAGCAGAATGCAGTACAACACGCTATTTTATGCCATGCAGCCCATCAAAGCGCACTTGCACCACTATTTGCCGGACGAGTCGGCCACCGATGCACTGGGCGGCGCGCTAGCCCGCGCGCTGGGGCCGGGCCTCGTCATCTACCTGCACGGCGACCTGGGCGCCGGCAAGACCGCCCTCACCCGCGCCCTGCTGCGCGCGCTGGGTCACACAGGCACGGTCAAGAGCCCGACCTACACGTTGTCGGAGCCGTACAACGTGATGCTTGACGACAATCCGCTGAGCGTGATCCACTACGATCTGTATCGCATGTCGAGTCCGGAAGAATTCCTGGACGCCGGCTTTCGCGAAGATTTCGACGGCCACAACGTTTGCATCGTCGAGTGGCCTGAAAAAGGCGAGCCCGTATTGCCGCCGCCGGACATCCGTTTACTGCTGAGCGTCAGCGGAAACGGCCGTGCTGTAGAATTGCAAGCGTTGTCTGAATTGGGCCTGCTATGCCTCGATCGTCTCGCTTTCCTCCCGCCGCCCCAGTAACTACTGCGTCCGCACGCCGCCGCGTCATGCTCAAGGCCGGCGGCACGCTGCTGCTGTCCGTCGTCGCGCCGCTGCCCGCCAGCGCCAACCAGATCCTGGCGGTACGTGTCTGGCCCGCGCCCGAATACACCCGCGTCACGCTCGAAAACGACACCAACCTCAAGACCGAGCACTTCCTGATTCCCGATCCGCCGCGCCTGGTCGTCGACATCGACGGCCTGGGCTTGAACCCCACGCTCAAGAGCCTGGTGGCCAAGATCGAATCGAACGACCCGTACATCAAGCAGGTGCGCGTGGGCCAGAACCGGCCGAACGTCGTGCGCCTGGTGTTCGACCTGAAGGCCGAGGTCAAGCCGCAGGTGTTTACGCTCGCGCCCGTGGCCGGCTACCAGCACCGCCTGATCTTCGACCTGTACCCCGTCACGCCGGTCGACCCGATCGCGGCGATGATCGAAAGCGGCGAATGGAGCACCGGCCCGACCAAGACCGTGGCGGCCGGCACGCCGGCGCTGGGTGACCCGGTGTCCGGCCCGCCGGGCGCCACGATGCCTGCCACCGTGCTGCCACCATCCGGCGCCATCGGCCCGGGCACTGCTGCTGCGGCAGCAGGCGCCATCGTCGCCACCACGCCGCCGGTGCAGATTCCGACGCCACCACCAGCCGCGCCGCGCACCCAGCCGAACGCCGGACCGGACGCCATTGCCCGGCTCGAAGCCGAGATCTCGGGCCTGCGTGGCACGCCGCCGGCCCAGGCAGTGCAGCCGACGCCCGGCAGGGCCGGTGCACGGCCGTCCCAGAAAGTGGCGCGCATGGTCACCATCGCGCTCGACCCGGGCCACGGCGGCGAAGACCCGGGCGCAATCGGCGCCAACGGCAGCCGCGAAAAGGACATCGTGCTCGAAGTGGCCAAGCGCCTCAAGACCAAGCTCGAACAATTGCCCAACACGCGCGTGATGCTCACCCGCGACGGCGACTTCTTCGTGCCACTGAACACCCGCGTGCAAAAGGCGCGCAAGGTGCAGGCCGACCTGTTCGTATCGATCCACGCCGATGCCTGGGTCTCGCCAACGGCAAGCGGCTCATCGGTATTCGTGCTGTCCGAAAAAGGCGCCAGTTCCAGCGCGGCGCGCTGGCTGGCCAGTGACCAGAACCGGGCCGACCTCGTGGGCGGCGTGAATCTGGCTGGCGGCAACACCGACAAGCAGCTTGCCAGCGTGCTGTTCGACCTGTCGACAACGGCGCAGATCACCGACAGCCTCAAGCTCGGCAAAGCCGTACTGCGCGAAATCGGCGGCATCAACCGGCTGCACAAGGCATCGGTCGAGCAAGCCGGCTTTGCCGTGCTCAAGGCGCCGGACATTCCATCGATTCTTGTGGAGACCGCCTTCATCTCGAACCCGCAAGAAGAAGCGCGCCTGAACGACAACGGCTACCAGGACCAGCTGGCCAACGCCATCACCAACGGCATCCGCCGTTATTTCGCCGACAACCCGCCGATGGCCAAGAGCCGCCAGACCTGACATGGACCACATCACTTTCGGGCAGCTGCCCGCGATCCGCATCACGGCGCCCGACGGCGCCACCGCCGTCGTCACGCTGTACGGCGCGCACCTGGTTTCGTGGCATGGGGCCGATGGCGGCGAGCGCATGTTCCTGAGCGCCCGCTCGGCGCTCGACGGCAGCCGCGCGATCCGTGGCGGCGTGCCAGTGATCTTTCCGCAGTTCGCCGAGCAGGGCGACGGCATGCGCCATGGCTTTGCGCGCGTGGCCACCTGGCGCCTGGAAGACAGCGGCGTCGAAGGTGACGCGGCGTGGGCCGTGTTTGGTTTGAACGAGGCCGATCTGCCGCCGGCACTGGCCGGGGCGTGGCCACACCGGTTCGCGCTGCAGCTGCGCGTGGCCGTGCGCGCCAATGAACTGACCATGGCCTTGAATGTCCGCAACACGGGCGACGCCGCGTTCCCGTTTGCGGCTGCGCTGCACAGCTACCACCTGGTGCCGCATCTGGCCGACGTGCGCATCGAGGGTCTCGAGGCGGGCACGCTGTCGATCGCCGACAAGCTCGACGTGGTGTACGAACAGGTCGACGACACCATCTTCCTGGGCACCTGGGCGCGCGTGCTGACGCTCGAGCAGGAAGGCTTTTCGGATGCGGTCGTGTGGAATCCGGGCGCAGCCGACACGGCGGCGCTGGCCGATATGGAAGACGAAGAGTATCAGCGCTTCGTCTGCATCGAACCGGCGCAACTGACGCCGGTGCAGCTCGCGCCTGGCGCGGCCTGGGAAGGCCGCTACCGGATCAGCTGAACGCCTTTACATTGACTCTTTGATCATCCGTCCATTGCTCGGCTGCACAGGCCGCGCATTGTACGGATAGAGGCGCGAGAACAGCGCCATTTGCTGGGGCGAGGCCGTCATCGGCTGCTTCATCACGATCCACAGCACGTTCTCGGTACAGGGCGGCTCGCTCAGCGAGCCCATGTACGTGAAGTAGTCGCGTCGCGCCGGCAGGATCTCGTTCACGTTCAGCACAATCGATGGCGTCACGGTCGTCAGCTTTTCCAGCGGCAGATTATTCCACACGGTCTGGATCATCGGATTGGCGTCGCCACGCTCGAGCTGCACCGCCAGCACGGCGATCTTGTTGTCGTAGCTCTTGTGCACCATGTGCACCACCATCTCGGTGCCGCGGCCATTGACGCGCTCTTCGCCTGGCCGGTGGAAGTGAAACTGCTGCAGCTCGTAGGTGGTGCCACCCACGGTCAGGAAGTTCCCGCCCGCGACATTGACCTGCACCGTGTGACCATTGTCGACCTCGTTGAACGAGCTCGGCTGATAGTCGAACGTGATCTGCTCGAGGTTGACCTTGATGCCGTCGCGCAGGTCGATCGGCGACTGGCGATTGCCGGTGTTGCAGGCGGCCCATGCCGTATTAATCTTCGACCAGTTCTCCGGACCGAACTCGCCGTCATAACTCCAGTGCGTGCCGTTCTTCGGCCGCGCCGCTTCGACGGCCACCGCCGCCACCATCGCCGCTTCCTTCTTGCGACGCGCGTCGGCAGCCTTGCGGGCACGCGCGGCTTCTTCGGCACGCAGGGCCTGCTTGGCGCGCAGCTCGGCGAGCTTTTCGGCGATGCGCACCGACAGGTCGACCTCGGTATCCTCTTCGGATTTCGCGGACGTAGCGGCAGCAGCGGCGGGCGCAGCAGACGGCTTGAGGTTCGGCCGGATCGACGCGATTGCAGGCTTGGCCGGCTCGGCCACAGGCTTGGCGGTCTTCGGGGTCGGTTCGTTCGCCTGTGCCAGGGCAGTGACCAGGCCCAACGTACATAGTGCGATCAGGTTACGCATGTGATTTTCGGATAGTTTGATTCTCTCCCTCCTTTATCGGACTCAGCGCCTGTAACTTGAGTGCGCGCCGGCAACATGGGGACTTAATTCGTCGGATTGGCCAGTTTGCAAGCCTTCGCAACAACATCCCGTGTCGTTCTTGCATCGCCCGCCCTACGCGCTTTGCCCTCGATTACAATTGCCCGATACATATAAAGCGGCGTCGCCGCGACAGGGGGAGCAGATGCAGGTAGCGTCATCAAAAACGAACACGATCCACATAACCGTCGGCGCGGCGCTGTGCGCGCTGCTGTCCATGGCCAGCGCGCACGCCGCAGCGGCCAAGACCGAGCAGGAATTGCCGCCCAGGCTGACGGTGGCCGATGTCGTCAAGGCATCCAAGGCGGCCGAATGGCGCGCGCTCGACCCTGAGAACACGATGTACATCGAGCTGCCAACGGGCCGCGTCGTCATCGAACTCGCGCCCCGCTTCGCGCCGAACACGGTCGCCAATATCCGCGCGCTGGTACGCGAGCGCTACTTCGATGGCTTGTGGGTGATGCGCGCGCAGGATGGCTTCGTCGTGCAATGGGGCGACCCGGATGAAGAAAAGCCGCGCCCGTTCAAGGCCGCCAAGACCGTGGCCGCCGAATTCACCGTCCCGTACACGAAGAGCGACACCTTCACGCGCCTGAAGGAACGCGACGTCTACGCGCCGCAGGTCGGCCACGTCGACGGCTTTCCCGTCGCGCGCAATCCGGCGACCCGGCAGACCTGGCTGCCGCACTGCTACGCGATGATCGGCGTGGCGCGCGACAACGGCGCCGACACCGGCAACGGCTCGCAGCTCTACACGGTGATCGGCCACGCGCCGCGCCACCTGGACCGCAACATCACGGTCGTGGGCCGCATCGTGGCCGGCATGCCGCTGCTTACTGTCATGCCGCGCGGGACCGGCGCCGCAGGCTTCTACGAGAAAGCCGAACAGCGCACGCCGATCGCCAGCGTGCGCATGGCGGCCGACGTGCCGCCTGCCGAGCGCAGCAAGCTCGAAGTGATGCGCTCGGACAGCGTCGCGTTCCAGGCCGTGATCGATGCCCAGCGCAATCGCGGCGGGCCGTGGAGCAAGGTGGCCGCTGGCGCGATCGACCTGTGCAACGTGCCGATTCCCGTACGCGAGCAGCCTTGACCCCACAGGGGCGGTGACGCAAATGCAGCCGGGGACGTTCCGGCGCTTTTTGGGCGGGCTATAATCTGCGGATGAACGCCCCTGCCCCGACCATCCGCCCCATCCAGCAACTTCCCGACCAGCTCATCTCGCAGATCGCCGCCGGCGAAGTGGTCGAGCGGCCCTCGGCCGTCGTCAAGGAACTGCTGGAAAACGCGCTCGACGCCGGTTCGACGACGATCACCATCCGCCTGGAAGAAGGCGGCGTCAAGCGCATCGCCATCACCGACAACGGCCGCGGCATCGCACCCGAGCAGCTGCCCCTCGCACTGTCGCGCCACGCGACGTCCAAGATCGCTTCGCTGAGCGACCTGGAAAACGTGGGCACGCTGGGCTTTCGCGGCGAAGCGCTGGCCTCGATTGCGTCGGTCGCGTCGGTGCGCGTGACCTCGCGCACGGCCGACGCTGCGCACGCGTTCGAGATCGTCGGCTCGCACGAAGGTGTGGTCGCCCCATCGTCGGGTGCCTGCGGCACCACGATCGATGTGCAGGACCTGTACTTCAATACCCCGGCGCGGCGCAAGTTCCTCAAGTCCGAGCAGACCGAATACGCGCACTGCGCCGAGGTCGTGCGCCGCATCGCGCTGTCGCGCCCCGACGTTGCCTTCAGCCTGTCGCACAACGGCCGCACGATCGACCACTGGAACGTCAGCGAAGCGGCCAAGCGCAGCGCCCACATCCTGGGCAACGATTTCGCCGAGGCGCGCCTGGCGCTCGACGAAGCGGCCGGCCCGCTGCACCTGCACGGCTACGTCGGCCTGCCGACTGCCTCCAAGGCGCGCGCCGACGGCCAGTTCTTCTACGTGAACGGACGCTTCGTGCGCGACAAGGTGCTGGTGCACGCGGTCAAGGCGGCCTACCAGGACGTGCTGCACGGCGACCGCTTCCCCGCCTATGTGCTCTCGCTCGACCTCGATCCGGCGCTGGTCGACGTCAACGTGCACCCGTCGAAAACCGAGGTGCGCTTTCGCGACAGCCGCGCGGTGCACCAGTTCGTGTTCCACGCGGTGCAGCGCACGCTGGCGCAAACGTCAGCCACCGCGCACGGCAGCGTGCCGGGGCCAATGACCGCGGCCGAGGTGCGCCCGAGCGGCACGCCGCTATGGCAGTTGTCGCAATCGCCATCGCAGCCGCAGCAGCGCCCGCACGAGCAGACCTCGTTTGGCGCGCAACTGACGCAGACCTTTTCGCCGTCGCCGTATGCAGCGGGCAGCCGCTGGGACGATGCAGCTACCGGAGGCGGCGTGCCCCAACGGCTTGAAGCCTACGGCGCGCTGTTTGCATCCGACGCGGCCAGTACGGCCAGTACGGCGACTGTGCCGGTGCCGGTGCCCATGACGGCGGCTGACAAGCCGCTGTCGAACGACGACTTCCCGCTCGGCTTCGCGCTGGCCCAGCTGCACGGCATCTACATCCTGGCGCAGAATACGCGCGGCCTGGTGCTGGTCGACATGCACGCGGCGCACGAGCGCATCCTGTATGAGCAAATCAAGAATGCGCTGGACGCCCAGGCACAGGGCCAGGAAATGCAGGTGCAGGCGCTCCTGATCCCGGTCACGTTCTACGCCGACGCGATGGAAGTCGCCACCGTGCACGAGCACGCGGACACGCTGGCAACGCTGGGCTTCGATATCGCGGCGCTGTCGCCCACGACGCTGGCAGTGCGCAGCGTGCCGACGCTGCTCAAGAACGCCGATGCGCAAACGCTGGCGCGCGACGTGCTGCGCGACGTGCGCGAATTCGGTGGCTCGCGCGTGTTGATCGAACGGCGCAACGAGCTGCTGGGCACCCTCGCCTGCCACACCGCAGTGCGCGCCAACCGCATCCTGAGCCAGCCCGAAATGAACGCGCTGCTGCGCCAGATGGAAAGCACCGAGCGCGCCGACCAGTGCAACCACGGCCGCCCGACCTGGGTGCAGCTCGAGATTTCTGCGCTCGACAAGCTCTTCCTGCGCGGTCAATGATGGTGAACATGAACCAACCGCTGGCCGTGGCCATCATGGGCCCGACCGCTTCCGGCAAGACCGCCGCCGCCCTGCGCATCGCCCAAACGCGCCCCGTCGAAATCATTTCGGTCGACTCGGCCCTGGTCTATCGCGAGATGGACATCGGCACCGCCAAACCCACGCCGGCCGAACTGGCCGCCGTGCCGCATCACCTGATCGACATCCTCGATCCGCTCGATGCGTATTCGGTCATGCAGTTCAGGAACGATGCGATCCGCCTGGTGGCCGAGATCACGGCGCGCGGCGCGTTGCCGCTGCTGGTGGGTGGCACGATGATGTATTTCAAGGGCCTGGTCGAAGGACTGGACGATTTGCCGACGGCCGACGTAGCCCTGCGCGCCACGCTCGACGCCGAAGCGGCGCGCATCGGCTGGCCCGGCATGCACGACAAGCTGCGTGCGCTCGATCCCATCACCGCCGACCGGCTGGCACCGAACGACGCCCAACGCATCAACCGCGCGCTGGAAATCATCGAACTGACCGGCAAGCCGATGTCGGCGCTGCTGGCGCTGCGCACCAAGCCCGTGCTGCCGTTCAGGCTCGTGTCGTTCGGCCTCGAGACCGATGACCGCGCGGTGCTGCACAAGCGCATCGCGCAGCGTTTCGATGCGATGCTGGGCACGCGCGACGACAGCGGGCTGGTGGCAGAGGTGGCGCGGCTGCGGGCACGGGGCGACCTGTCGCCGCTGCTGCCGTCGATCCGCTGTGTTGGCTACCGCCAGGCCTGGGATTACCTCGACGGGCGCATCGACCGCGCCACGCTGCGCGAGACGGGCATCATCGCCACGCGCCAGCTGGCCAAGCGCCAGATCACGTGGCTGCGCGCGATGCCGGACCGGATCGTCGTCGATTGCCTGGGGCCGGATCCGGCCGGCGCGATGCTGGCGCACCTTGCGCTGTTGGAAAAATGACATGCGCGGCGACTATTTGTGACCCACACGCCCCAGCGATCTTGACAGCCATCCACTCACGCCGGATAATACTTGCCGTTGCGGTGATATAGCTCAGTTGGTTAGAGCACAGCACTCATAATGCTGGGGTCGGTGGTTCAAGTCCACCTATCACCACCAAAGATTTCAGGCGATGGCCTGGCTCCAACGAGTCAGGCCATTTTGCTTTTGCCCGTTCCGGTGATATAGCTCAGTTGGTTAGAGCACAGCACTCATAATGCTGGGGTCGGTGGTTCAAGTCCACCTATCACCACCAGACACGATGCCCGCAGCCAGCGGGATCCAGGAAGCCGCAGTTCCCGCCACCGGGACTGCGGTTTTTTTGTGCCCGCGGCGTTCACGGCTTGCAACACCAGATTCTGGCTCTTGGCAATTGCCATTGAGCCTGCACCACCGTGCATAATGTGCCAAATAATTCATAATAAAAGCGGCTTTATTCCATGGCGAACATCCGGCGCTCCCTGTTCATCAATTTCTTTACCTCGACAGGTGGCACTGTTGTCCAGTTTGCCGTCACGCTGTTTCTGGCCCGCGTACTGAGTCCCAGCGATATCGGCATCTATTCGATGACCATCGTGTTCATCAATATTGCGCATATTTTCCAGGACTTCGGCGTCGGCAGTTATCTGCAGCGCGAAAAAGAACTGACGCCGGAAAAGCTGCGCGCTGCCACGGGCGTGATTTTTACGACTTCGTGGTTGATTGCTGCAGCCATTTATGCCGGCAGCGACTGGTTCGGCGAATGGTTTAATGAACCCAAGATGGTGCCGGTGATGAAGGTACTGGCAATCTGCTTCGTGTTCATCCCGTTTGGCTCCATCACCAATTCGCTGCTGATACGCGATTTCGCCGCGGGCAAGCAGGCATGGGTCACGGCGGTGAGTACGGCAACCTCGGCCGCGACCTGCATCGTCCTTGCCCTCATGGGGTTCGGCGCGCTGAGCATGGCCTGGGCCAATCTCGTCAACATCATCACGTGCGCGATTGCTTACATTCCCTTCCGGCCCAAGTATCTTCCGTGGATGCCATCGTTCCGGCATTGGCGCGACGTCGTGCATTTCGGGATGAGCTCGCTTCTTACAAATTGCCTCAGCTCGATTAACAATTCAATTCCCGATATCCTTCTTGGGAAACTTGGCAATGCGACCCTGGTCGGCTTTTTCAGCCGGGCCAATTCGACCGTCACCATCTTTTTCCATATCGCTGGCAGCACGGCAAACTATGGGTCGGTGTCGTATATTGCCCAGGCGCACCATCGCGGCGAGTCGGTCGGCGCCTTGCTGAACAAGGCCACGTCACTGTTGACCGGCATCGCCTGGACCGCGCTCGGATTAACGTATGTGTTTGCCACGGACATCATCACCGTGCTGTATGGCGAAAAATGGCTGCCGTCGGTACCCGCCATCGACGGCTTGCTGGTCGCCTGCGCCATCGGGACCATTTTCAACTACTACCCTGCGGCCATGACGGCAATCGGCCGGCCGTTCCTGGCGTCGTTCCCGATCGCGGTCACGCTTGCTTCGCGCGTCGCATTTGCCTTTGCCCTGTTTGACGGCAGTATTCGCAGTTTTTCGTGGGTGATTTGCGGCGCGACCATCGTTGCGATGCCCGTGCTGCTGATCCAGCAGCGCATCTATTTTCGTCACCGGCTGTCGACCATGCTGGTGGCGTTATGGCCCAGCGCCGCCGTGGCGGTCATTTGCATGGCGGGTGCGGCGTTTCTGAAACTCGCCTTGCCTGCCTCATTCGCACCGGCTCTCGTTCTTCTTGCCTCGGCCCTGCCGCTGGCATGCCTCTGGTATTTTTCACTGCGTATCACGGGGCATCCATTAACCGCAGAAATCCATAAAATGGCCGCCGGGTTCCGGGCGCGTATTGCATAAACGGGCGACCTTGCCAAGCTTATTCTTGTGGCATGAATGGTCAGTTGGTTTCAAGCGACAGAACTTTATTTTGGCATCAACTGGCACATTGCCAGTGATATTATAATAACAATTGTCATTGCTGGAAAAACTCGGTGTTATTCATTGCGACAGACAAGGTCATTGTGTGTCGCTTTATTCCGGCAATTACACATTCTCCTTTTTTGCCGAGTGCCGTCCTGAATTCATTGGCCACAATGCCAGACCCTAAACATCCGTTGTCCCAGTACGTGTTTGTCGTCTTTGCCGACGATTGGGGTCGTCACCCATCCAGTTGCCAGCATTTATTCCTGCGGATTATTCCGCATGTTCAGGTTATCTGGGTTAATACCATTGGTTTGCGCACCCCGCGATTCAATCTGCATGATTTCAAACGGACCATGCAGGTTATTCATGCATGGATTCGGCCCCATGCCGGGATCAGGACACGCTCACTGGACCGCACCCGGCAGATTGCCAATGGCGGCTCGACGCCATCGGCCAGCAACGCCGTGTTTCCGTATATCGTCAACCCGGTCATGTGGCCATCGTTTCAGGGCCCCACGTCCACCGCACTGAATCACCACCTTCTCTCGGGCGCCGTGCATGAGGCGTTGCGGCATGTGGCGCCGGGCAAGCATCCCATCCTGGTGAGTACGTCACCCATCGTGCCCGGCCTGTTTCGCGACCATGTCTTCAAACGAAAAATCTATTACTGTGTCGACGACTTCACGCACTGGCATGGGATCAATGGCCCGGCGATGCATCGCCTGGAACAGCAAACCCTGCATGCCTGCGATCTGATGATCGCCACGTCCACCTCGATTCTCGACACCCGTTCACCACACGCGAAGGCGTCGACCCTGCTGACCCATGGCGTGGACCTGGCGCATTTCTCTGGCGCCAGCCCCGATCCTGACAGCCCGCTGGCTGCCTTGCCGCACCCGATAGTCGGCATGTTCGGCGTATTCGACCAGCGCGTCGACGGCCAGGCCCTCAAGGCGGCCGCACGCCTGTCACCGCAGGCAAGCTTCGTCGTGCTCGGTCCGGTCGTGGATCGCCAGCCCGGCGAATTTCATGATGTGCCCAACCTGCGCTTTTACGGCGCAGTGCCGTATGCCGACTTGCCCGGCCACGTCGCTCACTTCGATCTGTGCATCCTGCCGTATGTCGTCGATGCATCGACCTGGAACATCAATCCGCTCAAGCTCAAGGAATACCTGGCCACGGGCAAGCCCGTGATCGCCTCGCCCCTGCCCGAGGCGATCCGGCTGGCCGCGTACCTGACGCTGGCTGCGCCGGATGCGTTCCCGCAGGCGGTGGCATCGGCCCTGGCCATGATCGACGCGGGCCCCGCCGCGCAGTCCGACGCCGCGCACACGCGCCTCGCCGACTTTCTGCACAGCGAAAGCTGGGAAGCGAAAGCAAAAAGCTTTCTGTCCGATGTCATGGTCGACCTGTGAGCGAGCGCATCCGCATTCTTTGCATCGCAACCATGTTTCCCAATCCGCGGATGCCGGTGCATGCCCAGTTCGTCAAGCAGCGGCTGGATGCCTTATCCGGCAAGGTCGACCTGATCGTGGTGTCGCCCATTCCCTGGTTTCCCGGCGAGCGGTATTTTGCGCGCTACGCCAACCGCAGCCAGATCGCTGCGCAGAGCGACGCCAACGCGTATCCGACGTATTTCCCGAAATTCTTCTCGATCCCGGCAGTGCTCAAGCCGCTGGAGGGTGTCTTTCTGGCGTTCGCGCTGCGGCGTTTCATCGCGACCCACGGCCTCGAGGGCAGGATCGACGTGCTCGATTGCCACCTGGCGTTTCCGGAAGGGTTTGCAGGCGCCCTGCTCGCCCGCATGATTGGCAAGCCGTATGTCGTCACCTTGCGCGGCCACGACATCAATGACCTTCCCCGGTTCCCCGTGCGGATCCGGCAAGTGCTATTCGCGCTGCGCCACAGCGCGCGCTACTTCGGCGTGGCCAGGGCGCTGGTGGACGGCGCCATCAGGCTGGGCGCGCCGGCGGACAAGGGTTACGCGTCCACCAATGGCGTGGACACGGCACGTTTTCGTCCCACGCCAAAGATGGACGCCCGCACGGCGCTGGGCTTGCGCACCGACCGGCGCTACATGCTGTCGGTGTCGCACCTGGTGCCACGCAAAGGGGTCGATATCCTGCTGCGCGCGCACGCGATGCTGCGCGCCGCAGGGCACACGGATCTGTGCTTCATCGTCGTCGGGCAAGGGGGCGAGGAAGGCGACTGCGAAGCCGATCTGCGCGCGCTGGCGACCGAACTGGGGATTGCCGAACATGTCGTCTGGGCGGGCGCGGTACTGAACAGCGACCTGCATGCCTGGTACTCCGCGGCCGACGTGTTTTGCCTGGCCAGCGAAAAAGAAGGCTGGCCCAATGTCGTGCTCGAGGCCATGGCCTGCGCCACGCCGGTCGTCGCCCATCGCACCTGGGGCGTGCCTGAGATCATCACGGGGCCGGACCTGGGGATCCTGGTCGACGCTCGCGAACCGGCGCCGTTCGCGCACGCCATCGGCATGGCGCTGGAAAATGACTGGGACCCGGCGCGGCTACGAGGTTATGCATTGGAGAATACGTGGGACAAGGTGGCCGACGGGCTGCTTACGCACTTCGAGTCGATCGTCAGGCCCGCTCAGAAAGCGGGGGTCAGGTCTGACAAACGGACACAAGCTCAGCCGTAGTACCAGTACATTGAAGCTTACAGATAAGGCCGTGTCCATTTGTCAGACCTGACCCCGGCTGTGCGCAAGCGAAGTCGAAACCGCCTGACAATTGGCCCCCGCTGCCAGCGACATTGGCAACGCCAACTCCACGCTTCTTACTCCGGCGTGCGCCACTCGCCGTCGGGCGCATCCTCATCGAGCGCGAAATCCCCGCGCGCCAGCGCCAGCAGCACCTCATGCGCCGCCTGCACATGCTCGGCCGGGACCAATAACCGCACGCCGCCCAGCGCAGGCGCCAGCAGCAGATCAGTCTGCATCAAGTGCGCATCGGCCAGCATCGCCGGGATGCCCGACGCTTCCAGGCAGCCCTGCGCCAGCGTGGCGTCCACGGGAATCATGTAGCGGGCCACGACGTACAGATCGCGCTCGGGCACGGCTTCGATATCGGGGTGGGCGGCGAGCCAGTCGTTCAGGGAGAGCGTGTGCATCGGGGTTCCTTGGCTTAGCGCAGCAGTGCGGGAAGGTGCGACAACAGGTACAGGATCACGCCGATCATCCCGCCCACGATGGTGCCGTTGATGCGGATGTATTGCAGATCCTTGCCGATATTGAGTTCAATCTGCGCCGACATTTCGCGGTCGTCCCATTGCTTGACGGTGTCGGCGATATGGCGCGTGAGGTAGCCTGCAAATTCGGGCGCCACGCCGCGCGCGGCGGCTTCGAGGTTCTCCTGCAGCGACTGGCGCAGTTGCGGGTCGTCGCCCAGCGCCTTGCCGATCCAGGCGCCCATGCCGACGATGCGGCGGCGCATGCTCGAATCGTCGCTGGCCAGGTCGCGCTTGAGCCACGCTTTCAGCTCGGTCCAGAGCGAGCCGACGTAACCGTTGAAGGTGGCGTCTTCGAGCAGGTAGCGCTTGACGTCATCGGCTTTGGCAAGAAAGTCCGGATCGACTTTCAGGCGCTCGATGAAATCGGCCACGTACTCGTCAAAGCGTGCGCGCAGCGGGTGCGCAGGGTCGGCTGCGACCTTGTTGAGCACACCCGACGCCAGGCGCACGGCGATGTCGGCGCCTTTGCGGCCGATGAGTTCGGATGGCAGCATGCGCTCGACAAACGCATAGTCTTCCTTGAGCCAGTCGACGATGCCCTCGGCGATGGCGCCCTGGGTCTCGGTGTTGTCCAGCAGATGGGCAAGCTGGCGGATGCCTTCGTCGAGCAGTTGCTGGTGGCGCCGGCCGCGCGTCAGGCTCTCGAGGATCGCGCCGCTCGACTTCGACAAGTCGACGCTGCCCACCATCGTGTGCACTGCGCGCCGGATGACGTTCTGCACCGGCGCATCCTCGATGAAGTCGAGCATGAAGGTGGCGGCGCGCACCAGGTGCGCACCCATCAGTTCGGTATTCGCGGGTTTGGCCAGCCAGTCGGCCAGCAGTTGCACGGGATCGTGGCGGCGGATCAGCTTGAGGATCGACTCGGTGTCGAGGAATTTTTCGCGCACGAACAGCGCCAGGTTGTCGGCGATCTTGTCCTTGTTGCCGGGGATGATGGCGGTGTGGCGCGAGATGATCGGAATCGGGATGCGCTTGAACAGCGCGACCACCGCGAACCAGTCGGCCAGCGCGCCGACCATTGCTGCTTCGGAAAACGCGCGCAACAGGCCCGTCCACCATGTCTGCGGCAACAGCAGGCTGACCACGAACAGCACGGCGGCGCCGACGAAGAAGCCGAGGGCGATCAGTTTGGACTTGCGCAGTTCATCGTGCTTGTGCATGCGGGGTGACTCGGCGGTGGCGATGCTGCCATGCTAGCCGACTTCGCGTGCGCGTGACGCGCCAGCTACCTTTGGCGCATCAATCCTGCACCACCAGCAGCCGCCTTACGCCGCCACTTCTTCCTCGCACAAGGTCAGCTTCGCGCAGCGCTGCCCGTGCAGTTGCGGCAGCAGCAGTTCGCTACGTGCTTCCAGCAGCGCAAACACTTCATCCTTCGACAGCACATATTGTTCCAGCAGCGTGTCCTTGAGCGATTCCATCATCAGCTTGTAGTCGCGGATCGCGTCCAGCGTGTAGCTGTACAGCGCATCGGCCTTTTCTTCCACCAGCCGCACGGTGTGCTCGCCGCCGATATCCTTCTGCAGCTGGCTGTAATCGATCTTCGAGCGCGAATACATCGACAGGCGGCTCACCATCAGGTTGAGCATCTTCGTGATTTTTTCGATGTCGTTCTGGCTGCCCACCGAAATACCGCGCGGGCCATAGAACAGTTCTTCGGCTGCGACGCCGCCGTACAGGCCCACCACGTCGCGCTCGAGTTCTTCCAGCGTGCGCAGCGACATGTCTTCGCCCGACTGCAGCACGTAACCCAGCGCGCCGATCTTCGACACCGCCTCGGTACTGATCTTGAGCAGGTGCGAGCGTTCCTTGACTTCGGCCAGCGTCATCCCCTGGCGCAGGAACGGATCGATCTGCATGAAGAAGTGGCCCAGCTCGTGCAAGGCGATCCGCTCGCGCTGCTTGTGCTTGTCGAGCGTCGTGGCGCGGTCGGTCAGGCCGATCGTGGCACGCTCGTAGGCGCGGAACAGCAGGTTCGTGTTGATGATCGTCTTTTCCTGGATCGACAGCATGCTGGCGCGTTCGACCACGGTTTCCAGCAGCGCCGGGCTCAGGTTCTGGGTGATCTCGGCGACCTGGTCCAGGTTCAGGTCATTCCAGTCGACGAGGCCATCCTTCTTGCGCGACAGGAAGCTGCGCAGCAGTTCGCGGCGCTCGGCCTTGTTCGGCAGGCGGAAGTTGATCTTGACCGAGAAGCGGCGCAGCATCGCTTCGTCCATCTCGGTCGAGTTGTCATCGAAGTTCGAGGCAACGATCCAGATCACACCCGCGCCCTTGTCGCTTTTCACGCCGTCGAGCAGGCCGAGCATCGTGTTGGCGGTGTCGTCTTCCCATTTCTTTTCGCTGCGGCCACGCGGCATGAAGAGGCTCTGCGCTTCGTCCAGGAAAATGATGCACTTGCCCTTGGCGCAGGCCTTGCGGTGCAGGGCATTGAGCGCCTTGGAGCCGCCGCCGACATAGCCCGATTCGAGCGCCGAGCCGGACGCCGAAATCATCGGCAGGTTCAGGCGCTTGGCCAGGTAACCCACCAGCTTGGTCTTGCCGGTACCGGCCGGGCCGGTGAGCATCACGTTGAACGGCTTGTCGATATTGTGCGACTGGTATTCGGCGCGGTTGCGGATCATCTCTTCCAGGTGCAGCACTTCCTGTTTGATGTCGTCCATGCCGATCAGGTCATCCATGCTGCCCTTGAGCTTGTCCGGCGTGATGACCGAGGCGCTCATGCCCATGCCCGGCATCCCGAATTTGATGAGGTAAAGCACCAGCAGCACGATGGCGATATTGAAGGCGTTCTGCTTGAAGAAGGTGCCGGTGCGCGCGAGCGTGCTTTCACCCTCATCCATCACAGCTTCGTGGGCCGCCAGGTAGTCGTCCTTGGCGATCGAATACGGAATCGCGTTCTTGAGCAGCACTTCGCGCTCCAGCGACAAGTGCGAGGTGCTCGGCACCTTGACCACGTTCAGCGCTGCCGAATCCTTGAACTTGTAGATGTAGCGCGGCGCTTCCGATAGCGGTTTGGCAATGAGCAGATATTCCAGACGGGCCTTCTGACCGGCCAGCGCGGTGATCTCGGCAATGTTCTGCGAATGGACCACCGGGCGCGTGTCCTGCGGCACATTGGATTTGAAGACCGCCAGCGTCACCAGCATGGCCATCAGGATGACGGCAAGGATGCGGACGTAGACGTTCTTGAATGCAATCTGAAGACGGGAAAAATTGGGCATAAGGTGTACTCGTCGAAAATGCGTAAAGCAAAGAGAGACTGGGGTGCCATGCCACCGGTAACGGTAGTCGGCGTCGGCGATAAGCCGACAAATTCGCGTTGCTGCGGCTTGCTTTTTGATGCTTGCAAGCAAGGGAGTAAGAAGACTATACCTTCAAAAAAAATCGCCGGGAATACCAAAAAGTCAAAAACCCGCGTGATTTAAGGCGAATGAAAGTCTTGATAATGGAATTGATTATCCGACTGACAGCATTCGTGATGAGTGTGTCAAATAAATCGGCAATTATTGCGAGATAGGCATGACGAAATGCCTAGGAGATGGGTGGAGATATTGTTGAGCGCTGCATATTTACCACAGTCAACTTTTTAAGACTGCATGCAATATGACGCTATCGGTACATAAAGTGATGGCTATTTCTGCAACTGCCCAGGCAAATGCGTGCAGGCTCGCACCGATTCGGAAAAACAAGTCGGAAAGAATCGGCCGATAAAATGATTCACCAAAGGCGGCGACCGCTTATTCAGCCAGGCGCCGCTTAATCGGCGCCATCGCGGCACAGGCCATCCAGCTTGATCATCGTATTCCAGTTGCGTGACGTCACGCCATCGCCCAGCCGTTTGCCGAGCGCTGTCGCAGCGGCGCTGTCGAGCAGGCCTTGCGGGCACCACACATACACTGCGTGGCGTCCAGGCGCCATGGTCTCGGGCGCCCAGTCCTGGCGGCACAGGTCGGCCGCCAGCGCGCGTTGCGGCTCGCCTGCCAGCAGGAACGCGAACAGGCGCGCGTGGTCGGTGGCCACCTGCAGCAAGGGGTTGTCGTCAATGATCTCGGCCACTTCATCGCATGCAAACACGAAGACGCGCGCACTGACACCCAGATGCAGGGCAATGGCCGCTTCGATCTCTTGCGCCGCATTGACGGGCGGGACAACGGCGTCAAACACGATGTTGCCGCTATTGAGCAGACTGCGCACGCCCGTATAACCGAGGTCTTCGACCAATTTACGCAGGTCGGCCATTGCAATGCGTTTGGCGCGGCCAACATTCACGCCGCGCAGCAGGGCAATGTAGCGCAAGCGTGGCATCGTGTCGGCCCCGGCCCGCATGCTATTGCAACCCTTCCTGGCGCAACGCTTCCTGCACCGCAGGCAGCGTCTTGATGCGTGCATGATAGGCCTGCAGTGCCGGCCAGTGATCCAGCGAGAAACTGGTGAACCCCACCCAGTTCAACACGGTAAACAGGTAGGCGTCGGCCACGGTGAACCCGTCCCCGACCAGGTAACCGTCGTCGCCGATCTGACCCGCCAGGTACGTCAGTGGCGCCGCCAGCGCCGTCCAGGCGGCTTCCTTGGCCTCGCTCGACGCACCCGGTGCAAAGATGGGCGAAAAACGCTTGTGCAGCTCGGTCGATGTCCACGCCAGCCATTCCATCGATTCGTAGCGCTCAAACGTGCCGGAGGCAGGCATCAGCGCGCTCGCCGGGGCCTGGTCAGCCACGTATAGCAGGATGACCTGGCTCTCGGTGAGCAGCTGGCCACCTTCCAGCGCCAGCGCCGGTACATAGCCCTTGGGATTGATCGCCCGGAAATCTTCGCCACCTGCGGTCAACTTGGTGCGCAGGTTGACGCGCTCGCTGTCAAACGGCAGGCCAGAGGCGATCAGGGCGATACGGGGCGCGAGCGAGCAGGCGCCGGGACTGAAGTAGAGTTTCACGGGGTTCCTGAAATGGTGATGGATGGCAAAAGCCTACAGCATTTTGGCGCCGCCCTCCAGCGACAGGCGCTGCGGCATGAACGCGACATATTGTGTCGCCGCCGTGATCTGCACGCACACCGGTGATACCATCGCTTGAATATTGAATGGAGGAAACTATGAGCGACGATCACGAGATGGTCCCGGTGACCAGCGCATTACCGGGCATGGTGCTGTCGGACGAACTGCTCGACAGCCATGGCCTGGTCCTGCTGGCCAAAGGCACGGTCTTGAGCGAGGCGATCATTGCATCGTTCGCGCGCCATCAGATCGACATGGTGCCGGTGGCGCGCGTGGAAGCGCATTGCGCACCAAATGCAGCAGCGGTACAGGCCCGGCTGGACATCGTGTTTCGCCGCCACGACCGCGACGACGACAGTGACTGGGCCGGCAACCTGCTGCGCCGCTACGTCGAGGATTACCGGCTCGAACGGCAGGTGGCCCCATGACGCTCGATGAACTGACGACCGGCCTGGACGACCTGCCCTCGCTGCCCGCCGTCGTGATGGAACTGCTGGGCAGCATCGATCAGGAAGACGCCGACCTGGCCGTGCTGGCCAAAAAGGTCGCCCTGGATCAGGCACTGACTGCCAAGACGCTGCGCCTGGCCAATTCGTCGGCCCTGGGCCTGCAGGTCAAGGTCACGACGATCCACCAGGCCATGACATTTCTCGGCGTGCAAGCCACACGCAACCTGATCCTGGCGGCATCGATCACAGGCTGCTTTCCCGGCAGGCGCTGTCCGGCATTCGACCACAAGGCATTCTGGCGTCTGTCGATCGCCACGGCAGCTTGCGCGCGGGTGCTGGCGCGCCATATGCACTTCAATCAGGATGTCGCATTCACGGCCGGCCTGCTGCACGGCATCGGGCGTCTGGTGCTGGTGACGCGTTACCCCGAGCAGTACGACGCTGTGCTGCGCGAATGCGAGCGTGTCGATGGCGACCTGCTGGAAACGGAGCGCGCCATGCTGGGTGTCGACCATGTGTTGGCAGGCCGGGCACTGGCCGAGCACTGGCAGTTCTCGGACACGCTGCGCCAGGCCATCGCGTTCTATGGCCAGCCGGAGATGCCGGGTGCTGGATTTTTGGCCACGATCGTGCACGTGGCAAAGGCCGTGGCGCATGCGCTCGATCTTGCGGGCTATGCGAACGAAGTGGTACCGACCGTGTCGAGTGTCGCCTGGACGGCGCTAGGATTATCCGAGGAAGCGTGGTTGCAGGTGTTCCGCGAAACGGAGCTGCAGTTTGAAGAAATGACCGCCATCCTGTTAGCGTAAGCCGCAGGACGGAATCAGGTAGTACGAAGCGAATTGCTGTGCGGCGCCACTCAGGCGGCGCCGCGGCACGCCAACAACGCAGGCATGACAGACTGATCTGCCATGCCCACGATTTCAGTGCGCATAATTACCGGTCTTTGGCGTCACGTCGCCCGCTTGGCTTGCCTGGCCCTGTGCTGGCTGGCCTGCCTGCTGGGCTGCAGCTGCAGCAGCAGCTGCCGCTTTCTCTTCTGGCTTCGGACGGCCTTGTGCATCCGACAGGCGGTACTTGGTACGGCGATCGCCCATCAGGTCACGCAGGTCGCGGATGCTCATGCCCGTCACTTCGTGCATGCGGATCAGCAGCGACGCGCCAACCGGCAGACGATGGTGACGAATCTTGCTGATCACGGGCGGCGCCACTTCGAGCATGCGCGACAGCGCAGCATCGTTCTTCAGCTGCATCTTGCCCAGCAGGATGTCGAGCAGATGGTTCGGGTTGTAACTCTCTTGCGACGACAGAGCGTGATGTTGTTGTGCCATGATATTCCTCACGAGTTGGTTAAGATAGTTCCCTTATGAACCTTAGTTAAAGACAACATATCTTCAACTAAAGTTCCCGGAACGTGTTCAGGAATTAAACAGGGCGAATCTGAGTAGTTCCTTAAGAATTCCGGTCTTGCGGTGCGCCACGTGGTTTCCGTGAACGCACTTGTCTTTCAAACAAATTATCGCTGCGCGCGCCAAGCCGATGCCGACCCCGCGCACGTGACTCCTTGTCAGAAATCAAGCTAACGTATGGAAAGCTTGTCACGTTTGCATTTCAGCACATGGGGCCACATTGTGGCGCACGCAAGAGATTTCCCTGATAAATTTTTCCAATCAGAATGATCACGGAACTCTTTGATTTACATAGAGAAATAGTTCATGCACGCGTTGCCGTCTTGCGGCGAAAATAAAGTATGTTCGCTAGCGGACATTTAACATTGTAAATAAAACGATAATTACTTTAAGTAAAGAAACTTGGCATTCCCTTTGGAATGATTTGTTCTTCCCTGCCGGCGTTTTTATCGGGTCCCTGCTGAATTACGGTAAACTGATCTCCCAGCCTTGTCGGCGCAGTAATTCGTCCCCAACTACCCTCTCCATGCAGAAAAAAGTCTTTATCAAAACCTTCGGTTGCCAGATGAACGAGTACGACTCGGACAAGATGGTCGATGTCCTTGGCGCCTCGGATGGGTTGGTACGCACCGACAAGCCGGAAGACGCGGACGTCATCCTGCTCAACACGTGCTCGATCCGCGAAAAAGCGCAAGAGAAAGTGTTCTCAGATCTCGGCCGCCTGCGCGAACTCAAACGCAACAAGCCGGACCTCGTCATTGGCGTGGGCGGCTGTGTCGCGTCGCAAGAAGGCCAGGCCATCATCAAGCGCGCGCCGTTCGTCGATGTCGTGTTCGGCCCGCAAACGCTGCACCGCCTGCCAAAGCTGATCAGCGACCGGCGCACGTCGGGCGTGGCCCAGGTCGACATCGCCTTCCCCGAGATCGAAAAGTTCGATCACCTGCCGCCGGCCAAGGTTGACGGCCCGGTGGCGTATGTGTCGATCATGGAAGGTTGCAGCAAGTACTGCAGCTACTGCGTCGTGCCGTACACGCGTGGCGAAGAAGTCTCGCGCCGCTTCGAGGACGTGCTGACCGAGGTCGCGGGCCTGGCCGCGCAGGGCGTCAAGGAAATCATGCTGCTGGGCCAGAACGTGAATGCGTTCAGGGGCACCATGGAAAACGGCGAGATCGCCGACTTTGCGCTGCTGCTCGAATACATCGCAGAAATCCCCGGCGTCGAGCGCCTGCGCTTCGTGACCAGCCACCCGAAGGAATTCAGCCAGCGCCTGATCGACGCCTACGCCAAGATTCCGCAACTGGTGAACCACCTGTACCTGCCGGTGCAGCATGGCTCGGACCGGATCCTGTCGGCCATGAAGCGCGGCTACACGGGCCTGGAATACAAATCGATCATCCGCCGCATCCGCGCGGTGCGTCCGGACATCACGTTCTCGTCCGACTTCATCGTGGGCTTTCCTGGTGAAACCGAAGCCGACTTCGAGGCCATGATGAAACTGGTGGCCGACGTCAATTTCGACAACAGCTTCAGCTTCATTTTCAGCAAGCGCCCCGGCACGCCGGCCGCGAACCTGGAAGACGACACGCCGCACGAGGTCAAGCTGGCGCGCCTGCAGCGCCTGCAAGCCCTGATCGACGCCAACACCCGCAAGCACAGCGCCGCCATGGTCGGCAGCGTGCAGCGCGTGCTGGTCGAAGGCTATGCCAAAAAAGATCCAACCCAGCTCCAGGGCCGCGCCGAGAACAACCGCGTCGTCCTGTTCCCCGTGGATGCGACCAATGTCCAGCTCATCGGCCAACTGGTTGACGTGCGCATCAGCGCCAGCCACGATTATTATTTGCGCGGCGAACTCGTCGCCAACCTTGATACGATTGCCATCGCCAGTTGAAAACACAGCCAACCCAGCCCTCGTACTTCATTCCTGAGCCGCTCGACAACACGCGGCTTGCCCACCTGTGCGGTCCACTCGATGAAAACCTGCGCCAGATCTCGGCCGCGCTCGACGTGACCGTGTTTCGCCGTGGCGAGAAATTCATCGTCAACGGTGACAACGCCGATCGCGCCGTCGAATTGCTCAAACGCTTCTATGCGGTCGCCAACAAGGTCGTGCCGATCGAAGAAGTGCAGCTGGCCCTGGTCGAGCAGCGCGCCGGCATCAAGCCGCGCAGCCTCGAGGCGCCCGGCGGCGAGCCGCGCGCCATCAAGGGCGTCAAGGCGGTCAAGGCCGTGCCGGACGTGGCGCAGGCCGACGCGCAGGACGGCGTTGCCCCGAACGACGTCGACAGCCCGGCCCTGAGAACCCGCCGCAGCGACCTGCGCGGGCGCACGCCGCACCAGATCCAATACCTCAACGATGTGCTGAACCACGACATCGCCTTCGGTGTGGGCCCTGCCGGTACCGGCAAGACCTACCTGGCCGTGGCCTGCGCCGTGGACGCGCTCGAACGCGACGCCGTCAAGCGCATCATCCTGACCCGCCCTGCAGTCGAGGCCGGCGAGCGCCTGGGCTTCCTGCCGGGCGACCTGGCGCAAAAGGTCGACCCGTATCTGCGTCCGCTGTACGACGCGCTGTACGACCTGCTCGGCTTCGACCGCACGCAAAAGCTGTTCGAGAAGCAGATCATCGAGATCGCCCCGCTGGCGTACATGCGCGGACGCACGCTGAACCACGCGTTCGTCATCCTCGATGAGGCGCAGAACACGACCGTCGAGCAGATGAAGATGTTCCTGACCCGCATCGGCTTTGGCAGCAAGGCCGTGATCACGGGCGACGTCACCCAGGTCGACCTGCACAAGAACCAGCGCAGCGGCCTGGTCGACGCCATGCACGTGCTCAGGGATGTGCGCGGCATTGCGTTTTCCCAGTTCTCGAGCGTGGACGTGGTGCGTCACCCGCTGGTCGGGCGCATCATCGATGCCTACGAATCCGACAATTCGGTGCAGGAACTGGCCGACCTCCCCAAACCGATCCCGGTGAAAAATGCAAGAAAAAAAACATCCGCTTGAACTCGAGGTGCAGTTCGCCGACCCGCGCCTGGAAAGCCTGCTGCCCGAAGCAACGCTGCGTACCTGGGTTGAGTCTGCCCTGCTCGGCCCGGCCGAACTGACGATCCGGTTTGTCGATGCGGCCGAAGGCCAGGCACTGAACCTGGCGTACCGGGGCAAGGACTACGCGACCAACGTCCTCACCTTCGCCTACAACGAAGATGAAGACCTGGCCGAGGACGATCCGGTCAAGGCCGACATCGTCCTGTGCACCGATGTGCTGCAGCGCGAAGCCGACGAGCAAAAGAAAACGGTCGAGGAACACACGGCCCACCTGGTCGTACATGGCGTGCTGCATGCGCAGGGCTGGGACCACGACAACGACGACGATGCCGAAGAAATGGAACAGTTCGAGCGCGACATCATGGAAGTGCTGGGGTTCCCGGATCCGTACGCCGACTGAGTGAAAATGGCTTGAACGTCAGCCTGGCCTGAGCGGCGGCGCGCCTGCCGCTCAGGCCGCACGCCTGCATCAAAAACAGGCAATGTGCCTTTTGGTGTATCCTACGCCCATCGCAACAACGGCTTCTCGCCAACTATGCCCGAGTATCCCAGTGACGTCCGTCCGGACGCCAAACCCCATCGGTCCCTGCTGGAAAGGTTGACCGCATTCATCTCCCCCGAGCCTGAAAACCGCGCAGAACTGCTTGAAGTGCTGCACGATGCCCACGAACGCAACCTTCTCGATGCCGACGCCCTGTCGATGATCGAAGGCGTGTTCCAGGTGTCCGACCTGTCTGCGCGCGACATCATGGTGCCCCGTTCCCAGATGGACGTGATCGATATCACGAAGCCCATCGAAGAGTGGATGCCCTACGTGCTCGAGACCGCCCACTCCCGCTTCCCGGCCATTGAAGGCGAACGCGACAAGGTCGTGGGCATCCTGCTGGCCAAGGATTTGCTGCGCTATTACGCCGAAGAATCGTTCGACGTGCGCACCAAACTGCGCCCGGCCGTGTTTATTCCCGAATCGAAACGCCTGAACGTGTTGCTGCGCGACTTCCGCGCCAATCACAATCACATGGCGATCGTGGTTGACGAGTATTCGGGTGTGGCCGGCCTGATCACGATTGAAGACGTGCTCGAGCAGATCGTTGGCGACATCGAAGACGAATACGATTTCGACGAAGAAGAAGACAACGTGATCTCGATCCGCGAAGGCCAGCTCGGCCCGCGCTGGCGCGTCAAGGCGCTCACCGAAATCGAACAGTTCAACGACGAAGTCGGCACCAACCTGCCGGACGACGACGTCGACACCGTCGGCGGCCTGGTTGCCAGCCACCTCGGCCACATGCCCCACAAGGGCGAAGTGGTCGATCTGCACGGTGTGCGCTTCGAAGTGCTGCGCGCTGACGCACGCCAGATCCACGTCCTGCTGGTCGAAAAACTGCCATTGGCGGACGACGAACACGACTGATGCTGCGTCGCCGTACCTCTCCAGCCGCAGCGCCGGTCCCGGCGCTGCGCGCCAACAAGCCCTCGGCCCTGCTGCTGCTGGGCGCCGCTCTCGCCGGCGCCTCTTCCCTGCTGTCATTCCAGCCGGTCGGCTGGTGGCCGCTGCAATTCCTGTCGCTTGCCTGGCTGTTCTACCAGGTCGGCATGAGCCCGTCCGTCAAGCGCGCGACGCTGATCGGCTGGGCCTTCGGCTTCGGCTGGACGCTGGCTGGCGTGCACTGGCTGTACGTCTTCATGACCGATTTCGCCCACTTGCCGGCCGTGCTGGCGGTGGTGGGCTTGACGCTGCTGTGCCTGTACATGGGCCTGTGGGGCGCCTTCACGGCGGGTGTAGCGACCTGGCTGCGTCGCCGCTGGTCGCTGCCCGTCGCCGCCTTCCTGCTGCTGGTGCTGCCCGTAACCTGGGGCGTGTCGGAATGGCTCCGCGGCTGGGTGTTTACGGGTTTTCCGTGGGCCTCGTCCGGCTACGCGCATGATCTCGCGCCGCTGGCTGGTTACGCGCCGCTGATCGGCGTGTACGGCATCGGCATCGTCGTGGGCATCATCGCCGGGTGCCTCGCCATGCTGACCCAGCGCGCGCGCTGGCCGGCAATTGGATTGATGGCTGCCCTGCTGCTGGGCGGCGCAGGCCTGCGCACGGTCGAATGGACGCAGGATGTCGGCCAGCCGATCAGCGTGCGCCTGTTGCAAGGCAATATCGCGCAAGACCGCAAGTTCGACGCTGAATTCTTGAACAGTATCCTCACGCGTTACCAGGGCTTGATCACGGCGGCGCCGGCCGACCTGATCGCCACGCCGGAAACGGCGATCCCGACCTTCCCGCAACACCTGCCGGACGGTTACCTGGCGGGCCTGCAGCGCTACGCCACCACCAGCGGCAGTACGCTGGCCATCGGCATGCCGCTGCTGGACGGCCCGGGCAAGTATGGCAACAGCCTGGTCACGCTGACGCCGCAGCCCCAGGCCACCGTGTACCGCTACGACAAGGCGCACCTGGTGCCGTTCGGCGAATTCATCCCGCCGGGGTTCCGCTGGGTGACGGACATGCTCGACATTCCGCTGAACGACGCCACCCGTGGCGCCGCGCTGCAGGCGCCGTTCGCGGTCAAGGACCAGCTGGTGCTGCCGAATATCTGCTACGAAGACGTGTTCGGCGAAGAGATCGCCTACCAGCTGCGCAACGCGCCGCAACCGGCGACGCTGCTGCTGAACGTGTCGAACCTGTCGTGGTATGGCCAGTCGGTGGCGATCCCGCAGCACCTGCAGATTTCGCGCATGCGCACGCTGGAAACGGGCCGCCCGATGCTGCGCGCGACCAACGATGGCGCCACCGCCATCATCGACCGCCGCGGCAATCTCACGCACGCACTGCCGTTCTACACCAACGGCGTGCTCGCCGCGACCGTGCGCGGCGCGACCGGCATGACGCCGTTCATTCGTCTGGGCAGCGCGTCGTTCCTGCTGCTGGGGGCGTTCATGCTGCTTGGCGCGTGGTTTGCCGGGCGGCGTTATCTGCGCACAAAACCGTAAGGTGGACGGCATCGCCGCCCGCCCTACCCAAATCCCTTCCCAGAGGGTACGAAAAATTCAGTAGAATTGGCCATTTGGCAAACATACCGCGTTCACGGTCCACGGGCCGCGTTCCACTCGACATGCTCACATTCCAGCAAATCATCCTCACCCTGCAGTCCTACTGGGACAAACAGGGTTGCGCACTGCTCCAGCCCTACGACATGGAAGTCGGCGCCGGCACCTTCCACACCGGTACCTTCCTGCGCGCTATCGGCCCGGAGCCTTGGCGCGCCGCCTATGTGCAGCCATCGCGCCGTCCGAAGGATGGCCGCTACGGCGAGAACCCGAACCGCCTGCAGCATTATTACCAGTTCCAGGTCGCGCTGAAACCCGCGCCAGAAAATATCCTCGACCTGTATCTCGGTTCGCTCGAGGCCCTGGGCCTGGACCTGAAAAAGAACGACGTGCGCTTCGTCGAGGATGACTGGGAAAGCCCGACGCTGGGCGCCTGGGGCCTGGGCTGGGAAGTCTGGCTCAACGGCATGGAAGTCACGCAGTTCACCTACTTCCAGCAAGTGGGCGGACTCGATTGCAAGCCGGTGCTGGGCGAGATCACGTACGGCATCGAGCGCCTGGCCATGTACCTGCAGGGCGTCGAGAACGTGTACGACCTGGTCTGGACCGAGTGGCAGGAAGACGGTAAAACCAAGTCCCTGAGCTACGGCGACGTGTTCCACCAGAACGAGGTCGAGCAGTCGACCTATAACTTCGAACACTCCAACACCGAGATGCTGTTCCAGGCATTTGCGAACCACGAGTCGGAAGCAAAGCGTCTGGTCGAACTGGCGCTCACGCTGCCGGCCTACGAGCAGATCATGAAGGCCTCGCACAGCTTCAACCTGCTGGACGCACGCGGCGCCATTTCCGTGACCGAGCGCGCCGCCTACATCGGCCGCGTGCGCACGCTGTCGCGCCTGGTGGCGCAAGCGTATTACGACTCGCGCGAAAAGCTGGGCTTCCCGATGGCGCCACAAGCCAAACCAGCCGAACCAGCCGCTGACCAAGCCGCAGCCTGAAAAGAACAGAACAGACCATGAACCAAACACTCCTCGTCGAACTGCAGACCGAAGAACTGCCGCCGAAGGCGCTCGTCAAGCTGGGCGCTGCTTTTTCCGCCGGCATCGCGAATGGCCTGAAAGCGCGCGACTTCCTCGAAGCCGACAGCGTCGTCACCACGTACGCCACGCCGCGCCGCCTGGCCGTCTCGATCACCAATGTGCGCGATACGTCACCTGACAAAGCGATCCGCGAAAAAGTACTGCCGGTGACGGTAGCCCTGGACAAGGAAGGCAACCCGAGTGCGCCATTGGCCAAGAAGCTGGCCGCACTGGGCTTTCCCGACCTGACGATCGACCAGCTCGAACGCGCCCCGGACGGCAAGACCGAAAGCTTCTTCTACACCTACACCGCCGCTGGCAGTGCGCTCACTGGCGCGCTGCAGGACGTGCTGCAGGACGCGGTGGGCAAGCTGCCGATCCCGAAGCTCATGAGCTACCAGCGTCCGAACGGCGACACCGTGCAGTTCGTGCGCCCAGTGCACCGCCTGCTCGCGCTGCACGGCGAGCAGGTGCTGCCACTGACACTGCTCGGCCTGACGGCCGGGCGCGAGACCGCTGGCCACCGCTTCCTGTCGCATGGCGGCGCGATCACGATTGCGCATGCCGATCAGTACGCGAACACGCTGGAAACAGAGGGCAAGGTCATCACGTCGCCGCAGGCGCGCAAGGACAGCATCCGCGCGCAGCTGCTCGAGCAGGCCGGCGCCGACCAGGTCCTGATGCCCGAGTCGCTGCTCGATGAAGTCGCAGCCCTGGTCGAATGGCCGGTCGTCTACGAATGCCGCTTCGAAGAAGAATTTCTGGCCGTGCCGCAGGAATGCCTGATCCTGACGATGCAGACGAACCAGAAATACTTCGCGCTGACGGACGCCGACGGCAAGCTGCGCTCGCGCTTTTTGATCGTGTCGAACATCGCGACCGACGACCCGTCCGCGATCGTCGGCGGCAACGAGCGCGTCGTGCGCCCGCGCCTGTCGGATGCCAAGTTCTTCTTCGAGCAGGACAAGAAGAAAACGCTCGAGTCGCGCTTGCCTGCGCTCAGCAACGTCGTGTACCACAACAAACTGGGCTCGCAGGCCGAACGCAGCGAGCGCGTGACCAAGCTGGCCATGTACATCGCCACGCGCCTGGGCTTTGACGCGTCGCTCGCCGAACGCGGTGCGCGCCTGTCGAAGGCCGACCTGCTCACCGACATGGTCGGCGAGTTCCCGGAACTACAAGGCATCATGGGCACGTACTACGCGCGCCACGATGGCGAGCACGATGAAGTGGCGCGCGCGGCGTCCGAGCACTACCAGCCGCGCTTTGCCGGCGACACCCTGCCAACCACCGATACCGGTCTGGCCGTCGCACTGGCCGACAAGCTCGAAACGCTGGTGGGCATCTGGGCCATCGGCCTGCAGCCAACGGGCGAAAAAGACCCGTTCGCGCTGCGCCGCCACGCGCTGGGCATCATGCGCATGCTGGTCGAAAAGCGCCTGCCGCTCGAACTGTCCGACATGCTGCGCGATGCGGTCACGACGTTTGCCGACCAGCCGGCGTTCAAGGACCCGAGCGCGGAGGTCACCGCCTTCATGCTCGACCGCCTGCGCGGCCTGCTGCGCGACCGCGGCTTCTCGCCGAACGAAGTCGAAGCCGTGCTGGCCCAGAACCCGGACCGCGTCGACGACGTCGTGCAGCGCCTGGAAGCCGTGCAGGCCTTCGCTGCGCTGCCCGAAGCCGCCTCGCTCGCCGCCGCCAACAAGCGCATCACCAACATCCTCAAGAAGAACGAGGAAGCACTGGCGCAAGCCGGCGCGGTCGATCCGGCCCTGCTGCAGGACCAGGCCGAGAAAGACCTGGCCGCTGCCGTCACGCGCGTGCAGCCGGCCGTCGATGCGGCGTTTGCCGCAGGCGACTTCGCCGGCACGCTCAAGACGCTGGCAGAGCTGCGCGAGCCGGTCGACGCGTTCTTCAACGATGTGATGGTGATGGCCGACGACATTGCGCTGCGCAACAACCGCCTGGCGTTGCTGGCGTCGTTGCACGGCATGATGAACCGCGTGGCCGACATCTCGAAGCTGGCGACGTAAGCACGGCATGCAGGCACCCCCGATGAAACTCATCATTCTCGACCGGGACGGCGTGATCAACCACGACTCGCCCGACTTCATCAAGTCGCCGGCCGAGTGGATTCCGATCCCCGGCTCGCTCGAGGCCATCGCCCGCCTGAACCAGGCGGGCTATCGGGTGGTGCTGGCAACGAACCAGTCGGGCATTGCGCGCGGCCTGTTCGACATCGCCACGCTCAACGCCATCCACGCCAAGATGCACGCGGCGGCGCAGCTGGTGGGCGCCGACATCGACGCCATCTTCTTTTGTCCGCACGCGGCGCTCGATGCCTGCGACTGCCGCAAGCCCAAGTCGGGCATGTTCGAAGAAATCGGCAAGCGCTTCAAGATCAACCTGAAAGGCGTGCCGACGGTGGGCGACTCGCTGCGCGACCTGCAGGCGGGCTTCAACCGCGGCTGCACGCCCTATCTGGTCCTGACCGGCAAGGGCGAGCGCACGCAGATGACCGGCGGCCTGCCGCCCGGCACCAGGGTCTACCCGGACCTGGCCGCGATGGTCAGCGCCCTGCTCAAGCCCACCAGCGCCACTGGTGCTGGCGCTGCCCAGGCGTCATAATCAATACACCACCACGATAAGAATAACCAGATCGTTTTGTCCGGAGCCCCTTTGCGTAATTTCAGTCTGTTTCTGCGTTCCCTGCTGTTCACGGTCGTCATGATGGTGGCGACGATCATCTGGGCTTCACTGTGCTTCCTGGCAGCCCCCCTGCCCTACAACCAGCGCTTCTGGTTCACCTCGCGCTGGAACGTCTTCATCATCTGGTGCGCGCGCGTCATCTGCGGCATCCGCTACGAATTCAAGGGCTACGACAACCTGCCCGACGCACCGGCGATCGTGCTCTCGAAGCACCAGTCGGCGTGGGAAACCATCTTTTTGCTGCCGAACCTGACCCGTCCCCTGGTCTACGTCTTCAAGAAGGAAATCCTGTACATCCCGTTCTTCGGCTGGGCCATGGGTTTGCTGCGCATGATCCCGATCGACCGCAAGCAGGGCAAGAACGCGTTTTCGCACGTGGTGCGTCACGGTAAACGCCGCCTGGCCGACGGCCAGTGGATTATCATGTTCCCGGAAGGTACCCGCATCCCGGTGGGCCGCAAGGGCAAGTACAAGAGCGGCGGCGCGCGCCTGGCGGTCGAGACCCAGGCAGTGGTGGTGCCGATCGCGCATAATTCGGGCGAGTGCTGGCCCAAGAATTCGTTCATCAAACGGCCCGGAACGATCACGGTATCGGTCGGCAAACCGATATCGCCGCAAGGCCATACCCCTGACAGCCTGATGCAAGAGGTAGAAAATTGGATAGAATCGGAAATGCACGTCATTTCGCCCCACGCCTACAAAGGTGGTTGAGCGACGTTAGCACCCAGATCAGGAATTCGCGTCCGCAGCAAACGGCGGCGTCGTCGAAGATCGACGGCGACCAGCTCGAGCTGTTTGCACAAGAATTCTTTGCGGCGCTCAAGCCTTCCGACAGGCCGGCGCCGCCGTCCCAGCCATTGTTCAAGGCGCCACCGGCGCCGCCCCGCACCAGGCTTCCTTCGCCGCCCGTCGGCCCGCAAGACCCTCCCCTCAAACGCATCGCGCTCGGCCAGCATTACGTTGACTATGCGCTGCGCCGCTCGTCGCGCCGCTCGATCGGCTTCATGATCGACGACGACGGCCTGCGCGTGACCGCGCCACGCCGCGTGACGCAGGACGACATCGAGAACGCGCTGCGCGCCAAGAGCCGCTGGATCATCACCAAGCTGCTCGAACGGGGCGAGCGGCGCGAACTGCGCCAGCAACGCGCGCCGGTCGTGTGGGTCGACGGCGCCCTGCTGCCGTTCATGGGTGGCGAGATCACGCTGCGCCTCGAACCGGCCACGCGCAGCCATTGCCGCTTCGATGAAGCGACGCGCGAACTGGCGATCGGCGTGGTGCCCGGACTGGCAGAGTGGCAGCTCAAGGAACGGGTCAAGCTGTGGTTCCAGGCCGAGGCCAAACGCGTGTTCACCGAGCGCCTGGACCACTACGCGCCGCGCCTGAACGTGCGCTATAAAACCTGCACGCTGTCGTCGGCCGGTTCACGCTGGGGTTCGTGCACGGTGGGCGGGAGCATTCGCCTGAACTGGCGCCTGATCCACTATCCGCTGGCGTTGATCGATTACGTGGTCGCGCACGAACTGGCGCACCTGCGCGAGATGAACCACAGCCCGGCGTTCTGGGCGACGGTGGCCGAGGTGTATCCGGATTACGATGGCGCGCGCCTGGCGCTGCGCAAGCAGTCGCACCAGATGCCGGTATTGTTTGAGGAGTAAGCAGGCGAGCTGGCAGGCCGCTGGCCTGCCAGGTTCATGTCAGTCAGTGCAGACTCAATGCATGGCGCGCGGCCGCCAGATCGCGCATGGTCGCGGTCTGTTGCTGCGACAGGCAGCGAAACGGGATTGGGAGCGTGCCCCGTTTGAGCACCATCATGAAGCCACGCGAGTAGGTGCGCACGGACGCCACATCGGCCCATTCGATCAGCGTCACGCCGCCACTGGTGCGCACGATGCCGTGGGCGTCGATGGTGAATTCGTAGGTACGGCGCCCGCGCCCGAGCAGCACGAAATTCAGCCCTGCGCTCAGCGTGCTGCGCAGGCGCAGCAGGAAGCCGGCAGGCCAGCGCACGCGCCGGCGGCGGATCAGGAAGCCGCCGTGCTGCCACATGAAGCTGACGTATTCGGCCAGCGTATAGCGCACGAAAAAATGCAGTGCATCGAGCGGCAGCACGCTTGCCGTTTGCTGTTTTGCCGGCGCGTGGTCGGCCAGGCCTGAGCCCAGGATCGTCCCCAGCGTGTCGACTGCCCCTTCCTGAACCCGAAGAGACACTGGCTCACCATCACTGCCTGGTGTCGCGCGATTCATTGACAACATGGCGCATCCCCTTTTAGTTTTGTAGCGTGCAGATGGGAATGGTAACAAAACCTACCCAAATAGCCGTTGCACGAGTTCAACAGTGCGCAGGGTCGCGCCGCGGTGGCGGCCGGCGAAGGCCAGCGCCCTGGCGCCCATCGCCGCGCGCGCCGCATCGTCGTGCAGCAACCGCGCGGCCTCGGCCACGAGCGCATCGGCGTTCGGGACGCGCAACGCCGCGCCGTCGACAACCGCATCGATCGTCGCGTCCAGAAAGTTGAACGTGTGTTCGCCCACCAGCACCGGCTTGCCCAGTGCGCAGGCTTCAATCAGATTCTGGCCACCCAGCGGCAACAGGCTGCCGCCGATATAGGCGCAGTCGCAAGCAGCGTAATAGGCGAACATCTCGCCCATCGAGTCGCCCAGCAGGACATCAGTATCAATCGCGGCGGCGTTGTCACCATCCAGCTGCGAGCGGCGCGCGAGCGTCAGGCCGCTTGTCTCGACCAGCTTCGCCACATCGTCGAAGCGCTGCGGATGACGTGGTACCAGCAACAGCAACGCGTGCTGCGGCTTGTCGCGGTTCTGCCGCCATGCTTCCAGGATCAGTGCCTCTTCGCCTTCGCGCGTGCTCGCGCACAGGAACACCGGTCGGCGCGCCGCGCCGTCGATGCGTGTGCGCAGCCATGCGCCCTTCTCCAGCGCGCTCGGTGGCGGCACGATGTCGAACTTGACGCTGCCGGTGACGACGACGTTCGGCGCCCCCAGCGACGCAATGCGCGCCGCATCGGCGTCGGTCTGCGCCGCCACCAGCGTGAACGAGCGCGCGGCCTCGAGCATCACGGCGCCGGCCTTGCGGCCCCGCTTGAGCGAGCGTTCGGACAGGCGCGCATTGGCCAGCACGATCGGCACGCCCTGGCGCGTGCAGGCATGGATCAGGTTCGGCCAGACCTCGGTCTCCATCAGGATGACGGTGCGCGGACGATGGCGGCGCAGGAAGCGCGCCGTCATCCAGCCCGTGTCGTACGGCAGGTAGGCCTGCACGACGCGCTCGCCGTGATGGGCAAACAGGTCGCGCCCGGTAGCGCGGCCGGTCGGCGTCATGTGGGTCAGCAGGATGCGGCACTCGGGATACGCCAGCAGCAGCGCATCGACCAGCGGCTCGCTGGCGCGCGTTTCGCCCACCGACACCGCATGCACGATGATCGTGGGCCGCTCACTGGCCATGGGGCCACCGAGGGAGAAACGTTCATCCCAATGCGCGCGGTAGCCCGGTTCCTTGCGCCCGCGCCACCACAGCCGGCCCAGCACCACCGGCATGGCCAGCCACCAGAGGCTCGAGTACAGCGCGCGGTTCATATCATGCCGGCGCCAGCAGGCGCCGTGCAGCCGCGATGACGTCATCGCTTGACGGCGGCGCGCCCAGGTCACCCAGGTTGACGATGCGATCGGACCAGTTGCCCTCGGTCTTCCACTTCGGCGAATCGCAGTAGATTTCGATCGTCGGCCGCACGAAGGCGGCGGCGATATGGGTCAGGCCCGTGTCGACGCCCACTGCAAGGCGCGCATGCTGGGCCAGCAACACTGCGTCCATCATCGACAGTTTTGGCAGCACAAGGGCATTGGGCATGGCTGCCGCCAGCGCCTGGGCATCCCCATGCTCAGCCTGCGAGCCCCACGGCAGCAGCACCGGCATCGGCGCAAGCGCTGCGCCCAGTGCGATCCAGTTGGCGTCTGCCCACTTCTTGGCCGCGCGCGCCGTGCCGTGAAAAAAGACCGCATAGTCGTCGGGCGGCAGAAACGCCGGCCGCGTGGCAGGCGTCGGCACCGGTAGCCCGAACTCGGGAGCCGAGTCGACGCTGTAGTCGAGCGCAGCGCCCGCGACCATGCGTCCGCGCGCCACCGCATGCGTGCGGGGATTCAGCGGGATGCTGTCGGTATGGAAGATGCGCGAAATGCCTTCATAGCCCGAGCCTTCGCTGCCGTTGGCCAGGCCGACCTTTTTACCGCCCTTGCGCACGCGCGCCGCGCCCATGATGATGCCCGTCTTGAGCAGACCCTGTGTGTCGAACACATAGTCGTATTCGTCTTCGCGCAGCGTGCGGAAGAACGCGCGGATTTCGGCCCGCGTCTCTTTCTTGCCCAGGCTCTTGCGCCAGCGGCGCAGCGACCACGGAATGATCTTGCGCACATGAGGATTCAGGCGCACGAGACTCACGTACCCTTCTTCGACCACCCAGTCGATCGTGGCACCCGGATGCTCGCGCAGCAGGTCGGCCACCATCGGCAGGTTATGCAGCACGTCGCCCAGCGACGACACGCGCACGAGCAGGATCTTCAAGCGCGTATCCTCAGAACGGCAGGTCGGCATCTGGCTTGGCGGCCAGGATCACGGTCTTGAACTCGGCCTGGATGCGCGCCAAAGCTTCAGGCGATTCGCCTTCGAAGCGCAGCACGACAACCGGCGTCGTGTTCGACGAACGGGCCAGGCCAAAACCATCGGCGTACTCGACGCGCAGGCCGTCGATGTCGTTGATTTTCTCGGACGTCGGGAACGTGGCGTTGGCGCGCAGGTGGTCGATCAGCGTGAAGTTCTCGCCCTCTTGCAGCTGCAGGTGCAGTTCCGGGGTGCTGCTGGCCATTGGCAGGCTGTTGAGCAGCGCCGACGGATCCTGCTGCTTGGTCAGGATCTCGAGCATGCGCGCGCCGGCATACATGCCGTCGTCGAAGCCGTACCAGCGCTCCTTGAAGAAGATATGGCCGCTCATCTCGCCGCCCAGCGGTGCGCCGGTTTCCTTCAGCTTGGCCTTGACCAGCGAGTGGCCGGTCTTCCACATCAGCGGCTTGCCGCCATGCTGCTCGATGTACGGCGCCAGGTGACGCGTGCACTTGACGTCATACAGGATCTCACCACCAGGCACGCGCGAGAGCACGTCGGCTGCGAACAGCATCATCTGGCGGTCCGGGAAGATGATCTGGCCATCCTTGGTGACGATGCCGAGACGGTCGCCGTCGCCATCGAAGGCCAGGCCGATTTCGGCGTCGGTCTCTTGCAGCGCGCGGATCAGGTCTTGCAGGTTTTCCGGGTGCGCCGGGTCAGGATGGTGGTTCGGGAACGTGCCATCGACCTCGCAGAACAGCTCGACCACTTCAGCGCCCATGCCGCGATACAGGTCGCCCGCGAACGCGCCGGCCACGCCGTTGCCGCAGTCGACCGCGATCTTGATCGGGCGCGCCAGCTTGACGTCGCCGATGATGCGCTCGAGGTAGGCAGCGCGGATGTCGTGCGTGCTGTAGCCGCCGCGCTGCGCTGCAATCGCGCCGTCATACGCCGCGATGCTGTCATGCAGACCGGTGATGGCGTCGCCGTAAATGGCTTCGCCGGCCAGGACCATCTTGAAGCCGTTGTAGTCGGGCGGGTTGTGGCTGCCGGTGACCATGATGCCCGAGCGGGTGTCGAGCACGTTGGTACCGAAATAGACCATCGGCGTGGCGACCATGCCCAGGTCGATCACGTCGACGCCGGCGTCACGCAAGCCTTCGCTCAATGCGCCGGCCAGTTCAGGGCCGGACAGGCGGCCATCGCGGCCGATCACGACCTTGCTCTCTCCCTTGGCCAGTGCGGCAGCGCCGAATGCACGACCGATATGACGCGCGATGCCGGCGTCGAGAGTCTTGTCGATGATGCCGCGAATATCGTAGGCCTTGAAAATCGTTTTGGAGAGAGCGACCATGTTGTTTCCTGGAATATTGGAGGATTGATAAGTAACCACTATTGTAACGGCAAGCGTGGCGGACGGGGGAATGGCGCGCGTGCGCAAGCCTGGCCGTAAGCCGCACGAAAAAATAGGGGAATAATAGGGTGAATAACACGGGGAATATCGGGAAATAGCCGGGGCCGCGGATGGGCGCCAGATTCGATGGCAGCACGCCACCGGCGCCGGCGCTGGGGAAGCGCGCGGCGCTCGCTCCGCGTGGCGGAGCGATACAGACTGCTTAGACGCGCAGGTCGTCGATCGACTTGCCGCCGTCGACCCATTCCTTGACCCACTTTGGCTGACGGCCACGGCCGGTCCATTGTTGGCTGGAATCTTGCGGGTGACGGAAACGCACGGCGACGGTCGCGCCTTTCGAACCGCGGCCGGTAACAGCCATCAGTTCTTTCAGCGGCATGCCGACGCTTTGCGCGATTGCCAGGATTTGTTCACGTGCTTTCTGCACTTCCTGGGTTTCACGCGTTTTCATTTCCTGCTTGATTTGTTCTTGCAGGTTGCGCAAATCGCCTACCGACATATTCGACAGATCCATCATCGTTCCTCGTTCGTTAAAAATTGAATGCAGATTCAGCAATTGCTGACGATCGGTGAATACTCACCAAATGTCGCAATATACTACATCAATAATACAAGGTCAGTCTTTCTTGTTTAAAAAAAGCCAGCGCGGCGACTTGAATCGCACGATGCGTCCATACAACCACAGGTAACTGATTATGAACAACAAGCAAAATACCATCAATGCGCCGGTGCTTTCCCAGAACACGGTCGCCGGTATCACCGCCAGCAATGAAATCAGCCATAAATAAGGCGATGTGCGCGCATTGCGTTTCATGAGTGCGCGCGCTTCGCGCGGCCCCACGGTCCATTGCACAATGCGCCTGAAAATCAAACTGTGCAAGTGAATACCATCGGGCAGCGTTGGCGATTTACCCCGCACAAACATGCGGCGGTATGCAGAGAATATGGTTTCAAATGCAGGGTAAATCAGCAATAGCGCGGCATACCAGGTCGACACCGCAGGATTGCGCATCACCAGCAGCAGGGCCAGCTCGCCCAGCAGAAAGCCAAGGAAATACGCGCCCCCATCGCCAAGGAAAATCAGCCCGACCGGATAATTCCAGATCAGGAAGCCGGCTGTGGCGCCGGCCACAATCAATGCCCCCACCAGCACGAACATATCGCCCACCTGCAGGGCGACGTAGGACAGCGACAGCAGCATGAAAATACTGATGACGCCGGCCAGGCCATTGAAACCATCGATGATATTGATGGCGTTGGCCACGCCGGCCACGGCGAGCAACGTCAATGGCAGCGCGATCCAGATCGAGTCCAGCGGCACGATTGTCCATGGCAAGTCGAGTCGACCGATACGCGCATCGAGCAGCCAATAACCAAAGCCCGCTGCGAGCATCGTCAGAAACAGGCGACGGCCCGGCGAAACCTTCCCCGTATAGTCTTCGGCAATGCCGCCGGACAGGGCAATCGCAGCGCAGGCAATCAGGGTTGCCAGCCACGCTGCCATTTGCGGCTGGCGCAAGATCGATAAACCGGACGCCACCACCACTGCCAAAAAGATGGGAATGCCGCCGACGCGCGCGACCGCATGCGTATGGTTTTTCTGCACGCCGGCAAAATCACCATCGAGTCCCAGGCCATGTTTTCGCACGGTCTTGATGACCAGGAGCGTGAGCAATGCGCAGGAAAGGAAACTGACAAAAAACGAGAACATTATTGTTTTCTTTCGGAGCGATTCTTGTGCAGCGCTCCGCGCAGGGAGCGAATTGGAGCAGCCATCACAGGCTATTCGTCAACCGAAAGCCGGCCTCATTGTACCGGACTGGGCGTACACGTCGGCGCGCGTATTTATCGTGTTACCCGCTTGCACGGCCACGCAAAACACTGGTCGCGCGTAAAATCATTTAGTATCCGCCAACGCATCATGCGCCACCCACTTTCACAACGCCAGGCAGCAGGACCGCGAGGTCCTGCCAGAACAAGAATATGACGACTTACGCCATTGGCGACCTCCAAGGCTGCGCGCACGAAGCGCAGCTGCTGCTTGACCGCATTGCCCTCGTGGCGGGTGACGACGCGCGCATCCTGTTCGTGGGTGACCTGATCAACCGCGGTCCCGAATCGCTGATGGCATTGCGGCGCATGAAGGCACTCAATACATCGAGCGGCGGGCGGGTCGATGCCCTGCTTGGCAACCACGACCTGCACCTGATCGCGGTGGCCGGCGGCGTTCAGCGCCTGAGCCGCTCCGACACGCTCGACGAGATCCTGGCGGCCCCCGACCGCGATGAGCTCATCGCCTGGTTGCGCGCGCGGCCGCTGGCGATGTTTGTCGACAATCACCTGCTGGTGCATGCCGGTGTGGCGCCTCAATGGGATGCGGCGCAGACGATGGCGCTGGCCGGTGAAGTCGAACGCATGCTCCAGGGTGACGGCTGGCTCGACTTTCTGAGCCAGATGTACGGCAACCAGCCTGACCGCTGGGACGACAGTCTGACGGGCATTGAACGCCTGCGCTGCATCGTCAATGCGCTCACGCGCATGCGCCTGTGCGCTCCCGACGGCGCGATGGACTTCAAGCACAAGGAGTCCGACACCGGCCCGACCGGCAGCGACCTGCAGCCATGGTTCGACCTGCCGGCGCGCCGCACGCAGGACGTGACGGTGGTGTTCGGCCACTGGTCGGCGCTGGGCGTGGTGCAGCGGCCCAATCTGATCGGGCTGGACAGCGGCTGCGTCTGGGGCGGCAAATTGACAGCCGTGTGCCTGGATGACCGCACGCTGCTGCAGGTGGATTGCCCCGAGTACCGGGAGCACGGCGGCAAGCAGCGCTGAACTAGTGTGAGACTGCGGTGACTACCGCAGTGGCCACGGCCTCTTGCGATGCCTGCGCCAGTTCGCGCCGGTGCGCACCCTGGCTCTCGAGAGGCGCCAGGCAGGTCAGGCGCGCCGTGACGGGTGGCCCCTGCAAAATGCGGAACAGGCTGTCGACAAAGGTCGTCTCCCCGACGTACTCGATCGACGGATGGTGCGCGCCGTCGGCGCCGACATAGGCCAGCGCATACGGCTGCACCGGCACGCCGGCATCGACTGCCGCCTCGAACAGATTGGCATGAAACGGCAGCACCTGGCCTTGCAGGCCGGTCGTGCCTTCCGGGAACAGCGCGACGCGCTCCCCCTTCTGCAGCACCTCGACCAGGCCCTTGAACACATGGCGCAACTCGCGCCGGTTGCCGCGTGCGATGAACACGGTGCCAGCGCCGGCGGCCAGACGCCCCATCACAGGCCATTCGCGAATTTCAGCCTTGGCCACGAACCGGCACGGGCTCAAAGCATTGATAACGAAGATGTCTAGCCACGACACGTGGTTGGCCACCACCAGCGCGTGCGCGAGTGCGGGCACGCCCAGCGCCGGTGCGACATTCACGCGGCACAGGCGCAGCAGGCGCGCGGACCAGCCGCGCGTCAGGCGGGCGCGCACACGGGGCGAGGCAAAGGGAAACACCAGCGCGCACGTCGCCAATCCTTCGCACAGATGGACGGTGACGCGCGCGAGGCGCCAGGCAAGCCGGATATTCAAGGTGATGGACGCCGTGAAGGCGCGCCCTTCGGGTGAAGAGCGCGCTGTGATTGGATCAACGCTGGTAAGCCACGCGGCCGCGCACGACCGTCGCGCGCACCTGCCCGGCCAGCTCGTAGCCGAGGAACGGCGTGTGCTTGCCCTGGCTGGCCAGCGCCTTGCCGTCGACCAGCCAGCGCGCGGCCGGGTCGAACAGCACGACATCGGCCGCCGCGCCCACGCCCAGCGTACCGGCCGGCAGGCCGGCAATACGCGCCGCTTCGCAGGTGATCTTGCCGATCGCCAGCGCCAGCGCGCCCTGTGCATCCTGTGCGCCGTGCGGCTGGTCTTGCGCCCACTTGAGCGTGAGCGCCAGCAGCAGTTCCAGGCCCGTGGCGCCGGGCGACGCTTCGCCGAACGGCAGCAGCTTTTCGTCGTCGTCCACTGGCGTGTGGTCGGAGCAGATCGCGTCGACCGTGCCATCGACCAGCGCGGCGCGGATCGCGTCGCGGTCACGCTGCGAGCGCAGCGGCGGCGTCAGGCGTGCGTTGGAATCGAAGAAGCCGATGTCGGCGTCGGTCATGTGCAGGTGATGCACGCCGACGTCGGCCGTCAGGTTCAGGCCTTCTTTCTTGGCCGCGCGAATCAGGTCCAGACCGGCAGCGGACGAAATCCGGCACAGGTGCACGCGCGCGCCGGTAGCACGCATCAGCTCGAAGATCGTGTGCAGCGCGATGGTTTCGGACATCACCGGCACGCCGGACAGGCCGAGGCGCGAGGCCAGCGGACCGGCATGGGCCACGCCGCCGCGGCCGATGTGCGCGTCCTGCGGGCGCAGCCAGACGGTGTATTCGAACGTCTTGGCGTACTGCATCGCGCGCAGCAGCACGGTGGTGTCGAGGATCGGCTCTTCGGCTTGCGCGAAGCCGATGCAGCCGGCTTCGGTCAGTTCGGCCATCTCGGTCAGCGCCTGGCCTTTCAGGCCCACGGTCAGTGCGCCCAGCGGGTGCACATTGGCCTGGTCGACGATGCGCGCGCGGTGCTTGAGCATTTCGACCAGGCCCGGTTCGTCGAGCACCGGATCGGTGTCGGGCGGGCAGACCAGCGAGGTCACGCCGCCCTGCATCGCCGCCTGCAGCTCGGATTCGAGCGTGGCCTTGTATTCGTAGCCCGGCTCGCGCAGGCGCGCCGACAAATCGACCAGGCCCGGTGCGACCACCAGGCCGCTCGCGTCGATGCTCTGGTCGGCCGCAAAGCCCGCCGGTGCGGCGCCGATGGCCGCGATCTTGCCATCGACGATGAACAGGTCTTGCACGGCGTCGACGCCGTTCGCCGGGTCGATCACGCGCCCGTTCTTGATATGGAGTTTCATGCGTGGGTTCCTGCCAAAATGCTCATTACTGCCATCCGTACCGCGATCCCGAACGTTACCTGCGGCAGGATCACCGCCTGACTGCCATCGGCCACGGCCGAATCGATCTCGACGCCGCGGTTCATCGGCCCCGGGTGCATCACGATCGCATCGGGTTTGGCCAGCGCCAGGCGCTCGGGCGTCAGGCCGTAGCTCTTGAAATATTCTTGTGCCGACGGCAGCAGCGCGCCGCTCATGCGCTCGTTCTGCAGGCGCAGCATGATGATCACGTCGACGTCCTTCAGGCCTTCATCGATGTTGGTGAAGGTGCGCACGCCCATCTGGTCCAGGCCGCCCGGCAGCAGCGTGTGCGGGCCGATGGCGCGCACTTCGGGCACGCCCAGCGTGGTCAGCGCGTGGATGTCCGAACGCGCCACGCGGCTGTGCAGGATGTCGCCGACGATCGCCACGCGCAGGTTCGTGAAGTCTTTCTTGTAGTGCCGGATCGTGTACATGTCGAGCAGGCCCTGGGTCGGGTGCGCGTGGCGCCCGTCACCGGCATTGACGACGTGGACATCCGAGCGCGTGCGATTGAGGTGCTGCGCGATCATGTACGGCGCGCCCGACTGCGCGTGGCGCACCACGAACATGTCGGCGTGCATTGCGGCCAGGTTGTCGATCGTGTCGAGCAGCGACTCGCCCTTGGTGGTCGACGAAGCCTGGATGTTCAGGTTGATGACGTCGGCCGACAGGCGCTTGGACGCGATCTCGAACGTGGTACGGGTGCGCGTCGAATTTTCGAAGAACAGGTTGAACACGCTCTTGCCGCGCATGAGCGGGACCTTCTTGACTTCGCGGTCGGAGATCCCCACGAAGCTCGATGCGGTGTCGAGGATGTGGTCGATGTGCGACTTCTTGAGGCCCTCGATGGTGAGCAGGTGCTGCAGCTCGCCGTTTTTGTTCAGTTGCGGATTATTGTGCAGGATCGGCATTGTCTTGTTCGATGGTGAGCGAAAGTTGGCCTGTCTCATCGCGCTGCAGGCACAGCGACTCATTGGCTTCGAGCACGGCGTGGGCGCCGACGAAATCGGCGGCCACCGGCAGCTCGCGCCCGCCCCGGTCGGCCAGCGTGGCCAGGCGGATGCAGGCCGGACGGCCGTAGTCGAACAGCACGTTGATGGCCGCGCGCGTGGTGCGGCCGGTCTGCAGCACGTCGTCGACCAGCACCACGGTGGCGCCGTCGACCGCGAAGCGGATATGGGTCGGTTTCACGTCCGGGTGCAGGCCCTTGCGCGCATAGTCATCGCGGTAGAACGAGACGTCGATGGCACCCAGGCGGTGCGTCAGGTCGAGGTCGCGCGCGAGGCGCTCGGCCAGCCAGGCGCCGCCGGAATGGATGCCGACGATGGCCGGATCGGCGACGCCGTCCAGGCCGGCGCGGACCTGGGCCAGCAGCTCGCGGTAGAGCGCCTCGGCATCGAATGCGTGTTTGTTGGTAGGCATAGGGTTAGCGTAATGCGTCAAAATACTGTTGCAAAATGATGGCGGCCGCCTTGTCGTCGATGACCTCGCCGCGCTTTGATGCAATCACGGCCGACGAATAGCGTTCATCGACCAGCTCGACAGGAAGATTGAAGCGGCCATGCAGCTGGTTGGCGAAGCGGCGGCTGCGCAGGGTCATGTCGTGCTCGGCGCCATCGGGATGACGCGGCTCGCCGACGATCAGACGCGCGGGCTGCCACTGCGCGATCAGGTCGCCAATGATCTGGAAGCGGGTGGCATTATCGATCGCGCTGACGACTCTCAAAGGCTGGGCTTGCCCAGTCAGGGTGTTGCCCATGGCAATGCCAATCCGCTTGATGCCGAAATCGAAGCCCAGGACGATATCAACCATGCCCGCCGTTCGTGCACTGGAATGCCTTACGCATGGCCGGCCTCGGTAGCGAGCATCAAGGGATCGATGCCCAAGAGCTTGATGGCGGCGTGGTAGCGTTCTTCGATCGGCAGGTCGAACAGCACGCGCGCGTCGGCCCCGACTGTGAGCCAGCCATTGCGCGAGATTTCTTCTTCGAGCTGGCCCGGGCTCCAGCCGGCATAGCCGATGGAGACGAGCATGCGCGCCGGCCCACCGCCATTGGCGACGGCCTCGAGCACGTCGATCGAGGTGGTAAACGAGACGTCGTCGGTGACGATGAGCGACGACGAATAGCGCCCGCCCGGTGAATGCAGCACGAAGCCGCGGTCGTCCTGGACGGGGCCGCCGAACATGATCGGCTCGTCGACGACGGTGGCGCGCAGGCCCTCGGCGAGCTTGAGGTCGACACGGTCGAACAGGGTTTCCATCGTCATGTCGGTCGGCTTGTTGATGACCACGCCCAGCACGCCCTTGTCGTTGTGCTCGCAGACGTAGACGACGGTGCCGCCGAAGACGGGATCCTGGATCGACGGCATGGCGATCAGGAAGTGGTTCGCCAGGTTCAGGCCGGATGCTGCAGGGCCCGCCATGGTGGGGGAGCCATCCTGCTCACGAGGCATGCCCGGCATGGGAAGAGTTTTGCCAACTTTGGTTTTTTTCATACGATTGCTCTCAAAAGGCGCACTCTCGCGTTGTTACTTCTGTTGAATGGCTGCCAGGTATCTGCAGAGCAACCTACGCTTTCCGACAGTTTACACCCATTTGCCCTGCGGGCCATTGGAAGCATTCCTCGGGCGCCACACGTTTCGATCATGGGCAGTAAAATCTGGGCCCACCTTGACCTCGCACACGATGATGAATTCAAGCAAGTCTTTAGTCTGGTTCCGCCGCGATCTGCGTGCGTTCGACCATGCAGCCCTGCACCACGCCCTGCGTTCATCGCAGCAGGTGTATTGCGTGTTCGTCTACGACACCGATATCCTCGATGAGTTGCCAAAGGATGACCGGCGTCTGCGTTTCATCCATGCCAGCCTGGCCCAGCTCGATGCTGAACTGCGTCGCCTTGGAGGCTACCTGATCGTGCGTCACGGCAGCGCGCGCGATGAAGTCGTTGCCTTGGCGGAAGAACTCGGGATCGGTGCCGTGCATGCCGGCAGCGACTATGAACCGTCGGCGATTGCGCGCGACCTCGCCGTGGCCGAGAAACTCGCCGCGCGCGACTGCGCCTTCCACACGTACAAGGACCAGGTCATCTTCGAGAAGCAGGAAGTGCTCACGCTCGCCGGCGGCGTGTTCTCGGTCTTCACACCGTACAAGAACGCCTGGCTCAAGCGCCTGGCCGCGCATCCGGAGACCTTGGCCACCTATCCGGTCGATGCCCATGCACACACGTTTGCGCCGGCCGCCGGTGCGCCGGCCGCCCTGCCGGCCCTGGAAGACATCGGCTTCACGTCGGGCGAGCCGCCGCTGCCTGCCGGGATGGATGGGGCAGAAACATTGTTTGAAACCTTTGTCAGCGAAATGGCCGACTACGGCCGCGCGCGCGACTTCCCGGCCGAAGAAGGCACGTCAAGGCTGTCAGCGCATCTGCGCTTTGGCACGACGTCGATCCGCCATCTGGTGCGCAGCGCGCGCGACATGGTGCAGTCGGGCGCAGGCGGGACGGGTGCATCGGTGTGGCTGTCGGAACTGATCTGGCGCGACTTCTATGCGATGGTGCTGTCGCAGAACCCGCACGTGGTCGAACGTTCGTTCAAGCCGGCCTACGATGTGATCGAGTGGGAAACCGGGGCCGAGGCCGACGCGCTGTTTGCGGCCTGGTGCGAAGGCCGCACCGGGTATCCACTGGTCGATGCGGCGATGCTGCAGCTGAACCAGACGGGCTTCATGCACAACCGGCTGCGCATGGTCACGGCCAGCTTTCTCACCAAGGATCTGGGCATCGACTGGCGCCGCGGCGAGCGCTATTTCGCGCGCCAGCTCAATGATTATGAACTGGCCTCGAACAACGGCGGCTGGCAGTGGGCGGCGTCGACCGGGTGCGATGCGCAGCCGTGGTTCCGGATCTTCAATCCGATCACGCAATCGACGCGCTTCGACGCGCGCGGAGAGTTCATCCGGCGCTACCTGCCGCAACTGGCACAGCTCGACGCCAAGCAGATTCACGCGCCGTGGCTGGTAAAGCCCGATGTGCTGGCAGAGCGCGGGGTGGTGCTGGGACGCGATTATCCGGCGCCGGTCGTGGAGCACGACGCGGCGCGACAGCGCACACTGGAACGCTTTGCCGTGGTGAAGAAGGTGGTGGCGAAGGCAGAGGACGAGAAGGACGACGCGAACGACGACTGAACGCCGCCGTTACCCCATTACGCGGCCTTACGCCCCAGCAAGCCCTCGATCGCCGCCAGCAGCACCGTCTCCTGGTACGGCTTGCCGAAGTAGGCATTCACGCCCAGTCCGAGCGCCACGTTGCGGTGCTTGTCGGCCGTGCGCGACGTGATCATGATGATCGGGATCGCCTTCGTTGCCTCATTGCCCCGCACATTGCGGGTCAGGTCAAAGCCGTCCATGCGCGGCATCTCGATATCGACCAGCATCAGGTCCGGTGCGCCCTGCCCGATCAGCTCCAGCGCTTCGATGCCGTCCTTGGCCAGCACCACGCGATAGCCTTCGCGTTCGAGCAGGCGCTGCGTCACGCGCCGCACCGTCAGCGAATCGTCGACCACCATCACCGTGGAGCGCCGCACCTGGGGCGCGACGGCCTGCTTCACGCGTGCTTCACCCTGTGGCTGCTGCGCCAGTGCCAGCGGATCGAGGATCAGGACGATCTCGCCCGAACCCAGCACCGTGGCGCCGTCGATGCCCGGCATGCGCGCCAGCTGGCGGCCGATGTTCTTGACCACCACCTCGCGGTTGCCCAGCACATCGTCCACGCGCAGCGCGATGCGGCGGCTGCCGCCATTCAGGACCAGCACCGGCGTCGAACGCTGCGTCGTGATGCGCTCGTCGTCATCCATGCCCAGCAGATCCGGCAAGCCATACAGCGCCAGTTCGTGGCCGGCCAGGTGGATACTGCCGGCGTCGATCGCGGCGGCCAGATCGGCTTCCCGCACCTGCTGCACCGCCTCGACCAGCGTCGATGGCACCGCGTGGGTGCGGCCACCGGCCACCACCAGCACCACCTGCGCCACGGCCAGCGTCAGCGGCAGCGTGATGGTAAAGCGCGCGCCCTGCCCCGCTTCGGACACCACCGCAACGCGCCCGCCCAGCGCCTGGGCTTCGGAGCGCACCACGTCCATGCCCACGCCACGCCCGGCCAGCTCGGTCAGCGTGTCCGCCGTCGAAAAGCCCGGCGCGAAAATCAGGTCGGTCACCTGCTCGTCCGGAGCATCCTCGCCTTCGGCAATCAGGCCGCCGGCCAGCGCCTTGGCGCGGATGCGGTCCAGGTCCAGCCCCGCGCCGTCGTCGCTGAAGTTGATCAGGACTTCGTTGCCATACTGGCTGACCTGCACCAGCAACTCGCCCGTCTCGGCCTTGCCCGCATCCTGGCGCGCCGCGCGCGGCTCGATGCCGTGCACGATCGCATTGCGCAGCAGGTGTTCGAACGGCGCGGCCATCTGTTCCAGCACGCCGCGGTCGATTTCCACGGCGCCGCCCCGGATATCCAGGTTGACGCGCTTGTCGGTTTCTTTCGCGGTCTGGCGCGCGACGCGGAACAGGCGCTCGGACAGGCTGGCAAACGGCACCATCCGCACCCGCATCAGGTCGCGCTGCAGGTCGCGCGTCATGCGCGCCTGGGCCGACAGTTCTTCGTTGGCCGAATCGACCGTGCGCGCCAGGCTTTCCTGGAACGAGGCGACGTCGTCGACGCTTTCGGCCAGCATGCGGGTGAGTTCCTGCAGGCGCGTGAAGCGGTCGAATTCGAGCGGATCGAATTCGCGCTCGCCGGCGATCGACAGGCGCGAGGCGATCTGCGATTCGGCCTGCATCTCGATCTCGCGCAACTGGCGCCGCAGGCGGCCCACGTTGTCCGAGAAGTCGCCGAGCGACGACTTGAGTACGCCAATCTGGTTTTCCAGGCGCGAGCGTGTGATCGACACTTCGCCCGCCTGGTTCACCACGCGGTCGAGGATGTCGGCGCGCACGCGCACCAGTGGCGCGCGGACCGGCTCGACCGGCGCGGCTGCGGGGGCATCCACCGAGGCTGGCGCCGCTGTCGTTGCCGAATCGGCGCGCGCCGGCTGCTGCAAGCCCTCGAACAGCAGCATCGCGCTGTCGTAGTTGGCCAGCAGCTCGTCGAAGGCAGTCGGCGGCAGCGTCGAGGTGCCGGCATGGACCATGTTCTCGATCTGCGTTTCCAGTTCGTGCGCGTGCTGGCCCAGGCGCATCGCGCCGGCCATGCGCGCACTGCCCTTGACCGTGTGCAGGTCACGCTGCATGCGCTGCGCGACGGCGGCATTGGACGGCTCCTGCTGCCACTGGCGCAGGTCGTGGCCGATGCGCGGCAGCAGGTCAGTCGCTTCTTCGAGGAAGACCGGCAGCAGATCGGCATCGATCTCGTCGACGTATCCGCTGGCGCCGACCAGTTCGGGCTCGTGCAGGTTCTCAAACGCCAGATCTGGTTCCGATTCAGCTTCAGATTCAGCTTCAGCTTCCGACACCTGCTCGGCCAGCACCGCTTCATCGGGCGTCACCGCCACGAAGCCGGCCTCCGGCTGCGGCGCAGCCTGTTCCAGCGCGGGCGCGGCGAACGGGTCGTCGCCGAACGCCCCGAAGATGTCGTCGATATCGTCCGACGCTGCTGCTGGCGCGGCCTCGCGCGGCGCAGGCGCCGGCGCCATCAATGGCGGCGGTTCGGCCAGCAACTGCTTGTACGCTTCGGCGAACAGCGTGTCGAGCTGACTTGCCAGCGCCGGTTCGAGCTTGTCGAACGGCGATGTACCCAGGCGCGCGCGCAGCGCGGCCAGCTGTTCGATCAGGTCCGGCTGCGCCGGGGCCAGTTCGCCCAGCGTGAACACCTGCAGCATCGCGCGCATGCGCGCCAGTGTCGCATCGAACAGGTCCAGCGCGGCCTCGTCGACGGCGGCGCCCGGCAGGGCGAGCTTCTCGAGCGTCTTTTCCAGCGCATGCGCCAGTTCGCACAGGTCGGTGTAGCCGACCGTGGCCGAGGTGCCGGCCAGTGTGTGCGCTGCCGTGATCGCATCGGCCGATACACGCTGCGCCGGGTCCGCGCGCAGTGTGGCAAATGCGTCTTCCAGCGTGGCGCACAGCGATTCGGTTTCGAGCAGGTAGACGTCGTGCAGCGCCTGACCGATGGCCAGGTCGCCCACGCGTCGCACGGCGTCCACGCCTGGCGGCGTGATCTCTTCGTCGAGCACGGGGATGTCGTCCAACTGCGCGTCCAGCTGCGCATCCAGCCCGGCATCCAGTTGCGCATCGGCCAAGGGTGCAAACGCACCACCTTCCTGCACCCGCGCCGCTGCCTCGATCAGTGCGGCGCCATCGCGCTGCGGCGCCTGGCCGGCGGCCAGTTCGGCCACCCACGCATCCAGTTCGGCGTAGGCGTGCGCGAGCAGCGCCAGCAAGTCGGCGGTGGCCGCGCGGCCATCGGCCAGCCAGATGTTCATGACCCGCTCGATGCTGGCGGCAGTCGCACCGAAGGCTTCCAGGCCCACCATGCGGCTGCTGCCCTTGAGCGTGTGGAAGGCACGGCGCAGGCCGGTCAGGGTTTCCTGGTTGTCCGGCTCATCGGCCGCGCGCGGCAGCGTCTCGACCACGAAGGCGAGCACTTCCTGCGCCTCGGCGATGAAGATCCCGAGCAGCTCGGCATCGACGTCGTCCTGTGCGTCGGCCTCGGCGACAAGTGCCACCGGCGTCTCGACGGCGGCAGCAGCCTCGGTGAACTCGAACGGCAGCTCGCGCAGCAGCTGTTTGTCGGTGTCGAACGTGAAGCGCCCGCGCGCCAATGCGCTGTCCTGCGCCAGCAGGTCAGCGAAGAAGCCGAGCGCGCCGATGTTCTGCGCAATATTGTGCAGCGACGCGTGCTGCGCGGTGACATCGCGCTCGCTGTCGGCCAGCGTGCGCACCGCGTCCTCGACGTGGTGCACCGTGAGCACGGCCTGCTCCTGGTCGAGGATGGCAAACGCCCCCTGCAAGCCATGCAGCACCGGCCCGGCCTGTTCCAGCACCTGGCGTTTGGACGGGTCGTCGTAATAATCGTCGAGCAGTTTTTCGATCTGGCGCAGCCCGGCCTTGACCTCGCCCGCCAGCACCGCCACGGTCTGGCCCTGCTGGATCTGGCGTGCCAGTTCGCCCTGCCACTGCGGCGCATCGGGCGGGGTTTCGCCGGCGGCCAGCGCCAGCAGGCGCGCGCCGACCGCTTCGGCGTTCTGTGAAAAATCGTCGGGCAACTGGCGCAGCTGATCCAGGCTGTTCTCGACGAACAGCATGGCGGCGGCCATCTCCAGCCCGAACTGGTCATCGCGCCCCGATTGCACCGAGTCACCGGCCGCGCGGCCCAGTTCACGCAGCAGTTGCGCCAGCGCGGGTGCGCCCAGCTTGTCGCTGGCGCCAGCCAGGCGCGCCAGCGCATCGTTGAAATCGTTCTCAATGGCGGCGTCGGGCTTGCCGTCACCGGCGATCAGGTCCCAGTCCGACTTGGTGCGGGCCAGCGCTTCGCGCGCATCCTTGAGCGCCTGCGGATCGAGTTTGCCGTAGCGGCGTTCGGCGTAGTCGTGCGGCACCGCGCCGTCCAGGCCGAGGGCCTGACGCAGCGCACCCGCCTCGGGGCCCGGCGCGCAGGCGGCGGCCACGAAAAACAGCGCATCGCGCAGCATCGTCTCGGGCGCATCCTGCTGGCCCTTGGCCAGGCGCCGCAATTGCAGGTTGATCTGGCCAAAGAGCTGTTTGACATACAGGTCGGTGGCGATCTGGCCGTCGGCCACCACGCTGGCAAACGCATGCATCGCCTGCCAGAACAGGCGCGCACGTGCGCTCTCCTGCGCACCGGCGATCGGCGCGATTGCCGCAGCCATGTCGTGCGCCTGCGCGCGGCGCGCGGCGTCGTCATCGTCGGCCTTCAGGTACGGCAGCAGGGCTTTTTCGAAGTGCGCACGGCAGGCGGCGATGTCGACGTCGGCGTTGACAGGGGTAGCAGCAGGCAGCTCGGGCAGCACCGACAGATCGAGCGGCAGCAGGTCGGCCGGATGGACCTTGCGCTCACCATGGCGTTCGACCATGTCGCGGTAATACGGGAACAGGCGCGCTGGCTGTTGCGGGGCGCCGCCCAGGAGTTCGTCGAGGTATTCGCCCAGCGCCCCGAAGGCGTCCAGCACCACCTGCACGCTCTCGGTGTTGCAGGCCAACTGGCCATCCTTGAAACGATCGAGCACCGCTTCGGCGGCGGCGGTGAACACGCCGACGCCTTCGACATCGACCATCTGCAAGGCGCCGTGCGCCTGGTGCAGATGCGATTTGGCATGCAGCAGCAGCGTTGGCTGCGCCTCGGGCGAACGGCCCGCGGCGTCGCGCAGGGACGTGGCGGCGCGCGTGAGGGCGTCGCGGATTTCGCCAATGACCCAGGACAGCGGGCCGGTATCAAAACTGCTGGAGCGGTTCAAGGTCGTCATCGCCCGGTCAGGATACCACGCGGAAGCGGGACACCGAATCCTTCAGTTCCTGGGCCAGCGTGGCCAGTTCCTGAATGGACAGGGCGGTCTGGCGGGTACCCTGGCGGGTCTGTTCGGTCACGGCGAGGATCTGCTGCATCTTGTCGGCCACGCCGGTGGCCTTGGTGGCCTGGCGTTCGGTGGCGGTCGACATGTCATCGATCAGTTCACCGAGGCGGTTCGAGACGCGCGAAATGTCCGACAGCGCGGCGCCGGCGGCGTCCGACAGACGCGCTCCCTCGACCACACCCTGGGTCGATTTTTCCATTGCCGCCACCGCGTCGTGGGTGTCGGTCTGAATGGTGCGCACCAGCGCGCCGATCTGCTTGGCCGCGTCGCCCGAGCGTTCGGCCAGGCGCTGCACCTCTTCGGCCACGACCGAGAAGCCGCGCCCTGCTTCGCCGGCCGATGCGGCCTGGATCGCGGCGTTCAGCGCCAGCACGTTGGTCTGCTCGGTAATGTCCGAAATCAGCTCGGTGATCTCGCCGATCTCCTGCGACGATTCGCCCAGCCGCTTGATGCGCTTGGAGGTTTCCTGGATCTGCTCGCGGATCTCCTGCATGCCCTCGATCGCGTTCTGCACCGCGGTCGAACCCTGCGCCGCCGCTGCCACCGACTGGCGCGCCACGTCGGCCGATTCGAGGGCCGAGCGCGACACGTCGGTAATCAGACCGGCCAGGCGCAGCGTCGTGGTCGACGCATCCTGAATCTCGCGCGACTGCTGCTCGGCCGCCCCCAGCAGCTCGGTCGAGACGTCCTGCGCACCGTTCGATGCGCGCGCCACCTGCTCCGCCGTGCGGATGACCCGCACGACCAGCTCGCGCAGTTCTTCGACCGTATAGTTGACCGAGTCGGCAATGGCGCCGGTGATGTCTTCCGACACCGTCGCCTGCACCGTCAGGTCGCCGTCGGCGACGTCCTGCAGTTCGTTCATCAGGCGCAAAATGGCGGCCTGGTTCTGTTCATTGGTGGCCTTGGCTTCTTCTTCCTTGGTCTGCGCCAGGTGGCGCATCGCTTCGGCTTCCTGGCGGCGCCCTTCGGCGCCGGCGGCGCGTTCACGCGACGCCTGCAGCATGGCGCGGGTGGTGCCCAGGGCGGCCAGCAGCGTAAACACGCCGGCGCCGATGGACAGCCAGAACCAGGGACTGATTTCAGCCTGGTCACGCTGGTAATCCATGTGCAGCTTGGCGAGCATCACGCGCAGCGGTTCACTGTCGCGCGAAATCAGGCGCTCGGCGGCGCGGGCGCCGGCGTAGCTGGTCAGGTTGCCGATCAGCGGCGTGACGGTCTTGACGTACTCGCGCAGGCTGTCGCGGGTGCGCGAGAGCCGCACGCGCAGCTCCAGGTCCGTCAGCGGCGCCAGGCCGTAGCGGCCACCGCCATCGAGCAGGCCGTCGACAAGCGCTTCGACCGAGGCGATGTCGCCCAGGATGTAGGTCACCGCGTTCTGGGTCGAACCCGGCGTGTTGAAGGTCTGGGCGCCGGCCGTCAGGCGCTGGGTCACTGACAGCAGGCTCAGTGCCGCCACCTGGCGTCGGGCGTCGGTGGACTCGTCGCGCTGCAGGCGTTCGGCAATGGCGATCAGCTCGGGGCCCACTTCTTCGTACTGGGACAGGCTCGCGCCGAAGGCAATCAGGTTGCGCCGGTTGCCGAGAATGTTGGCAGCGGCCTTGGACGAGCGGTTCCACAGCACGATCGCCTTTTGCAGGTCGTCGGCGCGCGGGCCGCTGGCAGCGGGAATGCGTCCGGTCGGCGACTGGCCGCCACGGGCCAGCAGATCGAGTTCGCGACCCAGCTCGGCGCGGCTTTCTTCGACCTGGAGGAAGGCTTGCATATCGCCGCGCAGCGCGATCGGCGCCGCCTTGGCGAAACGCTGCGAGTGCATCACGGCGTCACCGGCCACCTGGCTTTGCCCCGCCAGGCGTGCGTCGCTGGCGGCGTTCTGCCACATGGCCAGCACGGTCAGCACCGCGCCAGCGGCAACGGCTCCCAGCAGCAGGCGCAGGCGATTCGGCTGGAAGCTGCTCCCCATCGGCGTGGCGCGCATGTCGCTCCCGGCATCGGCGGCGCCGTCGTCACGGCCACGAAAGCCGCCGAGACGGCGCGCCGCTGCGGCAGCAGAACCATTGGCTGCGGCATCAGGCGCAGCAGCATCAAGAACGGGGGCCGGCGTGACCGGGCGCACCGCGTCATCGGCTGCGCCACCCTTGGCGAAGACATTCATGGTCAATTTCGAGGCGAATCCCATTCCGGCTCCCTGTGCTGCAATTAGTGTGTTCGGTTAGCGTGCAATGTGCAGGAAGCGCTCTTCGCGCACCAGCGCCGCCAGCGACAGCGGCATCCATGTGTTGCCATCGGCATCGCGCAGGGCGTCGCCGTCGCGCGTCATCGTCCCTGCATGGCGCAAGCCATATACCGAGGACGCCAGCAGCGCGCAATTCAAGCCCAGGCTTGGGGCGAACACCAGCAGGCGCGGCGTGCTGCCAGGGACCGTCGACGCGGCCACGTGCTCGTCATCGAGATAGCGCGCCAGGTCGATCACCCCCAGCAGGCTGCCGCGCACATTGGCCAGCCCCAGGTACCAGGGCCGGGTCAGCGGCACGGGTGTGACCGGCACGGGCGCGACGATCTCGCCCACTTCGGCCAGGTCGACCAGGTAGCGCGCGCCGCCGATGGCCAGGCCGAGCTGCGCCACGCTGGCGCCGGCGCCGTTCTTTGCCGCCTGCATCCGTTCGAGCAGCTGTTCCTGATACAGGCGCAGGCGGGTGCGCCGCGCCGCAGGATCGCGGCGGCCTGCACGTTCGTCCGCGCCGCCGGTGGTCATGCCTTCACGCTGCCGGCTGCGTCGCCCGGCACGGCCAGCGCCGCAATGGCGGCCAGCAGGCGCGCCGGATCGACCGGCTTGACCAGGTATTCCTTGGCGCCCTGGCGCATGCCCCAGATACGGTCGGTTTCCTGGTCCTTGCTGCTGCAGATGATGATCGGCAGGGCCGCAAGTTCCGGATCGCGTGAAATGGCGCGCGTCACCTGGAAACCGTTGGTGCCCGGCATGACCACGTCCATCAGGATCAGCTGCGGGCGCTCGGCGCGAATGCGCTCGATCGCTTCGTCGCCGCTGACGGCGGTGCACACGGTAAAGCCGTTCTTGACCAGGATGTCGGTCAGGTACAGTCGTTCGGTCGGCGAATCGTCGACGATGAGAATCTTTTGAATGGCCACGAGGGCTCCAAATCTGGTTGAATCGTCAGCCGGCCGCCTGGGCGTGCTCACGCACGGCCGCCAGCAGGCTGTCTTTGGTAAAGGGTTTGGTCAGGTAGGCGCTGGCGCCGACCATCGCGCCGCGCGCGCGGTCGAACAGGCCGTCCTTGGACGAGAGCATCAGCACCGGGGTCGCGTGAAACCGCACGCTCTTCTTGATCAGCGCGCAGGTCTGGTAGCCGTCGAGGCGCGGCATCAGGATGTCGCAAAACACGAGCGCAGGATGGTGGTCGTTGATCTTGGCCAGGGCGTCGAAGCCATCGTCGGCCAGCACCACGTGATAACCCGCCTGGGTCAGGAAAATCTCTGCTGACCGGCGGATCGTGCTGCTGTCATCGATCACCATGATGGTCAGGCTTGATGATTGCGGCGATGTCGTCATGGTCGTTTCACTTCGGCTTGAAGCGTCACGATAGCACAACGAATCTTTCTTGTGCGCAAAGTGTTGCAGGGAGTCAACTACACGCTTGCGATGGCACCGGGAGGTTATCCGGATGCCATGCAAGCACGACAACAGGTGTTATATCGCCGTCATTTCAAAGTCGTCCTTGCGTGCGCCGCACTCGGGACAGGTCCAGTTCATCGGTACGTCGGCCCAGCGGGTGCCCGGCGCAATGCCGTCCTCCGGTGCGCCGGCAGCTTCATCGTAGACCCAACCGCAGATCAGGCACATCCAGGTCAGGAACGGGGCGGTGGATTCAGTACTCACGGTGTTGATCCTTGTATCTAGTAAAATGTGGAATCAGAATCCGGCATCTTAATCTACCCGTCGTGCAAAACCAACCGTTACCCCTCATCCTGAGTTTTGGCGTCTGCGATCCCGTCGGCGCGCTGGGCGTGCAATCGGACGTCGCCGCCTTCGCCGCCCTCGGGTGCCACGGGCTGTCGGCCATTGCGGGCCTGCTGGTGTCCGACAGCGCCCGCGTCGAGCACATGTATGAGCTCGACAGCGACTGGATGGCCGAACAGGCACGCGCGCTGCTCGAAGACATGCCGATCGCCGCCTTCAAGGTCGGCGCCGTGGGCACCGCGCTGCACCTGGCCGCCATTGCCGAGATCGTGTCGGACTACCCGGACGCACCGCTGATCCTCGACCCGTTCCTGTCGGCCCTGCCCGACGCCGGCATGGGCGACGAAGAAATGCTGATGGCCCTGCGTTCCATTCTGGCGCCGCAAGCCACCGCCCTGATCCTGTCGCAGGCTGAACTGGGCCGCATGGCCGAGCTGTGGCGCGACGGTGGTGACGCCGATCCCTGCAACCTCGCCGAAGACGTGGCCGAACTGACGTCGTCCGGCCTGCAGTACGTGCTCGTCACTGGCACGCGCGACACGGCCGGCGCCTGCTCGAATCGCCTGTTCGATGCCAGTGGCGAAGTCGCGCGGGTCGACTGGCAGCACCTGCCCGGCCCGTTCCTGGGCGCCGGCAATACCTATTCGGCCGCATTCACCGCCCTGATGGCGCGTGGCATGGACGCGCCGACCGCGCTGGCGGTGGCGCAGGAATACACCACCGGCGCGCTCGAGAACGCACAACGCTTCGGGATGGGCAAATTCATTCCCGCCAAATTCTTCCGTCCCTGAGTTTCAAGCGCGCTGCGCGGGACGGTCTTTCCTCTTCTTGAAACGTCAACATGACCACTGAACAAGCCACCTCGCGCAACGACACCCTGTTTGCCCGCGCCCAACTGACCACGCCCGGCGGCGTCAATTCGCCGGTGCGCGCCTTCCGCTCGGTCGGCGGCACCCCGCGCTTCATCACGCGCGCCCTCGGCCCGCATTTCTGGGACGCCGACGGCAAGCGCTATATCGACTACATCGGCTCGTGGGGCCCGGCCATCCTTGGCCACGCCCGCCCCGAAGTGGTGTCGGCCGTCCAGGCCGCCGCCGCCAACGGCCTGTCGTTCGGCGCGCCGACCGAAGGCGAAATCGAAATCGCCGAAGAAATCTGCCGCCTGCTGCCATCGATCGAGCAGGTGCGCCTGGTCTCGTCCGGCACCGAAGCGACGATGAGCGCGCTGCGCCTGGCGCGCGGCGCCACGGGCCGCGACAAGATCGTCAAGTTCGAAGGCTGCTACCACGGCCACGCCGATTCGCTGCTGGTGAAAGCCGGCAGCGGCCTGCTCACCTTCGGCAATCCGACCTCGGCCGGCGTGCCGGAAGACTTCGTCAAGCACACGCTCGTGCTCGACTACAACGATGTGGCGCAACTGGAAGATGCGTTCGCGACGATGGGCGACGAGATCGCCTGCGTGATCGTCGAGCCGGTCGCCGGCAACATGAACCTGATCCGCGCCACGCCCGCATTCCTGCAGAGCATGCGCGCACTGTGCACGAAGCACGGCGCCGTGCTGATCTTCGATGAAGTGATGTGCGGCTTCCGCGTGGGCCTGCAAGGCGCGCAGGGCATGTACGGCATCCAGCCCGACCTGACCGCGCTGGGCAAGGTCATCGGCGGCGGCATGCCGGTGGCGGCCTTCGGCGGGCGCGCCGAGCTGATGCAGAAGATGGCGCCGATCGGCCCGGTGTACCAGGCCGGCACGCTGTCGGGCAATCCGGTCGCGGTGGCGGCGGGCATGACGACGCTCAAGCTGATCCAGGAAGAAGGGTTCTACGAGCGCCTGAGCGCCACGGCGAACCGCCTGGTGGCCGGCCTGACCGAGGCCGCGCGCGAAGCGGGCATCGACTTCTGCGGCGATGCCGTGGGCGGCATGTTCGGCATGTACTTCTCGAAGGAAGTCCCGGGCAGCTACAGCGAAATGATGGCCGGCGACAAGGAGCGCTTCAACCGCTTCTTCCACGGCATGCTGGACGAGGGCGTGTACTTTGCCCCGGCGATGTTCGAGGCGGGCTTCGTGTCGATCCAGCACGACGACGCGGCGATCGACGAGACGATCGAAGCAGCGCGGCGCGTGTTCAAGCGACTTGGCTGACCCGCAGGGCTGGCTGGCTTACTTCAGCCAGCCACGCCTTCTGAAATACCATAGCGGTGCCACACCGCAGCCAATCATCAACAGAATGGCCAGCGGGTAGCCGAAGCGCCATTGCAGCTCGGGCATCACGACGAAGTTCATGCCGTAGACACTGGCGATCAGGGTCGGCGGCAGGAACGCGACCGAGGCCACCGAGAAGATCTTGATGATCTTGTTCTGGTTGATGTTAATGAAGCCGACCGTGGCGTCCATCAGGAAGTTCACCTTGTCGAACAGGAACGACGTGTGCCCGTCGAGCGACTCGATGTCGCGCAGGATCTGGCGCGCTTCCTCGAACTGGTCCGAGTTCAGCAGGCGCCCGCGCATCAGGAAGCTGACTGCGCGGCGCGTGTCCATCATGTTGCGGCGGATGCGGCCGTTCAAGTCTTCCTCGTGCGCGATCGCGTTCAGTGCCGCGGCCGCGTCCTGGTCGGTAAATTCCTTCTGCAGCACGCGGGTCGAGACTTCTTCGAGGCTTTCATAGATGCCTTCGAGCGAGTCGGCCGAATATTCGGCGTCGGTCGCGTACAGGTCGAGCAGCACGTCCATATAGTCTTCGATCGAGCCGGGCCGCGAACGGGCGCGCATGCGCACCAGGCGGAACACCGGCAAGTCGTCGTTGTGCACCGAGAACAGGATCTTGCCCGACAGGATGAATGCCACCGTGACCACGCGCGACGGCCCGTCTTCTTCTTCCAGCAAGAAGTCGGTGCGCAGGTGCAGGTCGCCATTTTCGGCTTCGTAATAACGCGCCGACGCTTCGATGTCCTGGACTTCGTCTTCGCCCGGCAGGATCACGTTGTACTTGGCCTTGACCCAGATGCGCTCTTCTTCGCTCGGGTCGGTCAGGTCGACCCAGACCGGCGCCACGCTCTCGAGTTCCTCGCGGGATTCGATCGTGACCTGGTTCAGGCGGCCGTTCTGTAGGACGAATACATTGATCATGCGCTGGGTCTCGCTATTCTTGGCCGGTCGACAAAAGTAGCGCAAGTGTAACCGTTTGCCCGCCGTGGAGCCAACTCTGGCGCCACAAACGCGCGTTTACGGCCGCTCGTCCGCACGTGGCACGTCGGCGGACGGGATACGGCGCTGGATTGTGCTGGTGCGGCGCTCCAGGTAGCGGGTCGAGCGGTTCTTGTCGTAGAAGCGTGGATTGGGCAGCATCACGGCCAGCCGTGCGGCTTGCGCTGTGCTCAGTTTGGCGGCGGACGTCTTGAAGTAATAGCGCGCCGCCGCTTCGGCGCCGAACACGCCGCGGCCGAACTCGGCCACGTTGAGGTAGATTTCCAGGATGCGCTGCTTGCTCATCACGGTCTCGAGCATCAATGCGATGATCGTTTCCTGCCCCTTGCGCAGATAGCTGCGCGAGCCGGACAGGAACAGGTTCTTGGCCAGTTGCTGCGTGATGGTCGAGCCGCCGCCGGCCAGCTTGCCACGGCGTTCGTTGCGCTCGTAGGCACGCTCGATCGCTTTGATGTCCACGCCATAGTGTTCGTTGAAATTGGCGTCTTCGGACGCCACCACCGCGCGTTTCAGGTTGTACGAAATCCGCTCGTACGGCACCCATTCGTGCTTGAGCGTGGCGTCGGGATTGGTTTCGCGCAGCACCGACAATTGCGCGCGCATGAAGCTGGTCGAGCCCGGGTCGACCTGCGAGTACCAGCACACCATCAGGAAGAAATACAGCTGGACCAGCAGCACGATCAGCAGCGGCCCCAGAAAAATCCACTTGATCCAGCGCCGCTTCGCTGGTCCCTTCGCTGGTGCCTTCGCTGCTCCCTTGTTACGCGATGTAGCCACGGGTTACCCCTGTTATTGTGATTGACGCATCGATGCCAGCACGTGCGCCGTGCCCGGCCGCTTGCCCCGCCACAGCGCGAACGCTTCGGCGGCCTGCTCCACCAGCATGCCCAGGCCATCGCGCACGGCGGCGCCGTGGCCTGCAGCAAAGTCCATGAACACGGTTGGCTTGTTTCCGTACATCATATCCAACGCGAGCGTGTCCGGGCCGAATACCGTCGCCGGGATCGGAGGCACGGCCGCGTCCAGGCTGGCCGACGTCGCATTGATGATCACGTCGAACGGGCCGTCGACATCGGTGAAGCCACTGACCGCCAGGCGCGCCGCATGGTCGGCAAACTCTGCCACCAGCGCCTCGGCGGTGGCGAGCGTGCGGTTGGCAATGACGATCTGGCGCGGGCCGGCATCGAGCAACGGTAGCAGCGCGCCACGGGCTGCGCCACCGGCGCCCAGCAGCAGCACGCGCTTGCCGTCCAGCGATACGCCCGCATTGCGCACGATGTCGGCCACCAGGCCCACGCCGTCGGTGTTGTCGCCGACGATCTCGCCGCCATCGAACACCAGCGTGTTGACGGCGCCGGCCGCCTGCGCGCGCGCGGTCAAACGCGTGGCCAGGCGCGCTGCTTCGAGCTTGAATGGCACGGTGACGTTGGCGCCCTTGTAGCCGTCATCGATCAGGCGCTTCACCGTTGCGGCAAAGCCGTCGACGGGCGCCAGGCATTGTTCATACTGGAGATCCTCGCCCAGCTCTGCGGCATATTGCGCGTGGATGCGTGGCGACTTGCTGTGGGCAATCGGGTTGCCGATGACGCAGTAACGGTCGGTCATGGCGACGCATTCCCCAGGGTTGCGCGCAGGCTGTCTTCGCGGGTGAACTGGAAGCGCGTAAACACTTCCCACAGATCGTCCTTGCCCTTGGTGCGCATATTGGCCGGGAACGCGCCGTATGGCGCCGAGCGGCGCACGATGTCGAGCGCCGCCTTGTCGAGCGCGGGATTGCCCGAGCTGCGCTCGACCTTCGGGCCGCCATCCTTCAGGTACAGCGTGCCGTCCTGATAGACGGGGATGTACACCACCAGCTCGCCATACAGCTTCTTGCCGGCCTGCTGCGGGAAGTTCAGCGTGCCGACTTCCTCGATCCGCTTCTGCATCGCCTTGTAGTACAGCGCGTACCCGGCCTCGCGCGTGCTCGGCGTGATCTTCGTGCGTTTCGGGCGGCGGTTTTCTTCTTCGATGCGCTCGAAGATTTCGGCAGCGCTGCGCGAAATGGCGCGCGACGTGTCGAGGTTGTCCTCGCCCGTGCGCGACGGGTCCGGCTTTTCACGCTCGGTGACCGGTGGCGCGGTGAAACTCGACGTGCGGGCGCGCGTGACGACGTTCTGCTGGATCTGCTCCAGCGCGGCGATGCGGCGCTGCAGGGCCTTGATGCTGTCGCCATCCTCGACTTTGCGCAGGTCGGGCAGCGGCGACTTGGCGCGGCCGGCTTCTGCGGTACCACCACCGTCCAGATTGGCCTGGGCCAGTGCATCGGCCTTGGCCGGTGCCCGGTCGTGCTTGGCGTTAACCAGGATGACCTCAAGGCCCGGGTCGGCCGGCGTCTGGCGGAACGTTTCAGGCGCAGCAAAGCGCACCGCCAGCAGCGCCGCGTGGGCTGCCACCGATACGGCCAGGGCAATGATCAGGGGACGGTTATGTAGGAGAGACTTCACGCGCTGCGGGTGAGAATTGAATCGGAGAATTGATTCATTCTAACCTGAGGCGAACCCATAGGGGGAGGTGGAATTGGCGTGCGGGATAACGTGGTGTGTTCGACAATATCAGCCGGATAACGATCGTTATCACGTAGTCAAGCCTGACAGTCACGCATGGCATTGGGAGCCATGCGTGACTGGCGCAATCAGGTTGCTGCTTGCGGCGTGGCGTCTGCCGCGCCCGTGTCCACCACAGCAACCGCGCCTTCCGCTTCCACCGCTTCGGCCGCTGCTGCCTCGCCAGTGTCGGCTTCGGCTTCGGCATCGTCTTCATCCCCGATGGCCGCATCCGGCGTGCTGCTCGCCACTTCCAGCAACCGCGCCTCGAGGTTCAGCTCGATCTCATCCCAACGCACGATGTCGAGCTTGACCTGCGCGCCGCGCGCCACCTGCGACATGCCCGGCAAACGCACCACCAGCGGCACGTCGGTCAGGCGCACGAGTTCGTCCTTGAGCACGACGGCGTCGACCATCTTGACGCCCTCCTGCCCCAGCCAACGCAGGCACCAGTAGCGTTCCATGTTCTGCTGGAACTCGTTGTAGGCCGCATACGCCGCGTCGAAGCTCGACACGATCGAGAACAGCGTCGCATCGCGGTGCTTGAACGGTGCAACGAGTGGCGCGGTGACGCCGTTTTCGGCGGCGGCGATGATCTGCCACTGGTTGACCAGGTCGGTGTAACGGCGCAGCGGCGACGTGCTCCATGCGTACTGATCCACGCCCAGGCCCTGGTGCGGCGCGGCGTGCGTGACCATGCGCACCTGCATCTTGGCGGCCCAGCCGCCGGCGCCCGGCCCTTGCGAGCGGTAGATGCCCGGCACGCCCGAGTCGTGCAGCAGCTTGCCCCAGGTGCTGTTGGCAAAGATCATCAGCTCGGCGACGATCTTGTCCAGCGGCGCGCCCCGCTTGCGGCGCACGATCGAGACCACGTCATCCTCGACGTAGAAATTGAAGTCCATGCGGTTGGCCTGCTCGGGCTTCAGGCCAAAGGCTTCGCGCTTTGCCATGCGGCCGGCTTCCAGCTGCAAGGCCCACTGCCACAACTGGCCCAGTTCTTCCTTGTGCGGATACTCGCCCTCGCCGCTCGCCAGCGTTTCTTCATTGACCAGGTCGTCCAGGTCGTTGTGGCGCAGATTGCTCTTGATCGGCACCAGCTCGGCGCGCGTCGTCGTCGAGATGACGCTCCAGTCTTCGGGATTCAAGACGGCGTACAGCGACAGCGCCGGGCAATCGTTGCCCTCGGCCAGCGTGAACGCATTGACCACCTCGTCCGGCAGCATCGTGATCTTGTCGCCCGGCATGTACACGGTTGACATGCGCGCGCGGGCGATCTTGTCGATTGCGTCGTCCGGACGAACGGCCAGGCCCGGCGCGGCGATGTGGATACCCACGCGCATGGTGCCATCGTCGAGCTTGACGACGGAGAATGCATCGTCGATCTCGGTCGTGGTCACGTCGTCGATCGAGAATGCGGCAACGTCGGCGCGCGGCAGGTCGGTCGGCGCTTTCGGTACGTCCACCGGCGCAAAACCGGCGCCGCGCGGGAAATTCTCGAACAGGAAGCGGCCCATGTGCAGGTCTTTGGGCGAGGCCAGGCCGCCGACGTCCAGCATCAGGCGCGCTGGGTTGGTCTGCAGTTCGTTGGCCGCAGCCTCGAACGCCTTGTATTCGATCGTGTTCTTGTCCGGCTTGAACAGCAACTGGTGCACGAGCGGCTGCATCGACTCGGGCAACTTGCCGGCCTTGAGTTCATCGACATAGCCGGCCTGGATGATGGCCTGCTGCTTTTTCTTTTCAATACCGGCCAGCGCGGCCTTGAGCGAGGCTTCCGGCGCCGCCTTGTAGCGGCCACGGCCCTTCTTGTAGAAGTAGACGGGCGAGCCGTGCAGTGTCAGCACGAGGCCGGCTGCTTCGTGCGGCAGCGGCGCGTGGCCGAAGTATTCGGCGCCCAGCTCGGCAAAGCCGAACTCGTCTTCACCCGCGACCTCCCACAGGAACTCGAGGTCGACGTCGGCCGCCACGGCCTTGGCCGCGTCCATCAGCTCTTGCGGGCTGGGCTTTTCAAATTGCAGCAGCACGTCGCGCGTCTTGACCTTGGTGCGCTTGCCGCTGGCCAGTTCGACCTGGTATGCCTCGCCGGCTTGCGACAGGATGGCGCCGACCTTGAAGTCGCCCGATTCCTCAAAAAATACATTCATGATTATTCTGTGTTGTTCGTGGTTGCGCCCGCTCCCAGACTGAGCACCGCCGGCAAGAATACCTCGGTGACCAGGAGCAGGCCTTGACGGCGGCGATAGACGCAGCGCCGCGCATGGTAAATCGGCTGTTGGACGCCGGCGCCGCCAATGGCCGCGTGCGCACGGCGCACGAGCGGATGGTCGGCGCCCAGGCGCGCAAATTCAAGTGATCCGCGCCGCACGAGCGGATCGTAAAACAGGGTCGAGCCAAGCGAACGTTCGCCCAGCGCCGAAAACAGCGGCCAGTCGCTCGCGTCGGCATCGGGTGGCACGACCGTGTGGGCAAAGACCACCGGCGTGCCGTCGCAGACGAGCAGCACTTCGCGTTCCCAGACCCGCTGCGGCCGCGCCAGGCCAATCGCCGCCGCTTCGTCGGCCAGGCACACGGCACTGTGCTGGTGCAGGCGGCGCACGCGAAACGCGTCGCTGCTGGCGACCAGGCGCGCGGTCAGCGAGCCGGGCGTGATGAGCCAGTCGTGCATTGGTGGAGAAGCACGCACGGCGCGCGCATGCGGCTGCCAGGCGGCCAGGCGCAGCGAACGGTTCCTCACCGCGTTCCGTCCCCGACTGCATCCATCCCGCAGAACGCCAGCACCTCGTCGACATACATCGGAAACTCCGACACTGCATGGTCGCTGCCGTAGATCACGTGCTGGCGCGCGCCGGCGTAGTGCGCCACCATGTCGCGGTAGTCGAGCACTTCGTCGCCTGTGGCCGCCAGCAAAAAATAGCGCTCGGGCTGCGTGATGGCGTCGACGCGCAGTGCCTTGAGTTCATCGATGTACTCGGCGCGAAACTCGAACGGTTCGTCCGAATGCCAGTTGGTCGTCACGCCCACGTGGTGTTCGAGGTTGCGGGTCGGGTCGACCGACGGATTGATGACGACGGCCGGCACGCCCAGCCGCTCGGCCAGCGCGCACGCATAAAAGCCACCGAGCGACGAGCCGACGATCGCGAGATTGCCAGGTGCATGCTGCGCGGCCAGGTCCAGCGCCAGCGCGAACGCGGCCTTTGGCGACGCCGGCAATTGCGGGCAGATCAGGCGGTCGAGCAAGCCACGCTCTTCGAGCGCCGCCTGCACGACCTGCGCCTTCATCGATTTGGGCGACGAGCGAAAGCCGTGCAAATACAGAAGATACGGTGGCAAAGCCGGCGCCGACGTCATGGGGCCAGCGCGTCCAGAAGCTTCTGGTGCACGCCGCCGAAGCCGCCATTGCTCATGACCAGGATATGGTCGCCCGGCTGCGCCTGCTGGACGATGGCCTGCACCATATAGTCGATCTGGTCGAAGCTGTGCGCGATCGTGCCCATCGGCTTGAAGGCATCGGCCAGCGACCAGCCCAGCGCCTGCTGGCTGCCAAAGCCGAACACCAGGTCGGCATCCTTCAGGCTGCCCGGCAGCGCATCCTTCATCGCGCCCAGCTTCATCGTGTTCGAGCGTGGCTCGAGCACGGCCAGGATCCGGCCGGAACCTTGCGCGCCCAGCTTCTGGCGGAGGCCGCCGACCGTGGTGGCAATCGCCGTCGGGTGGTGCGCGAAGTCGTCGTAGACGGTGATGTTGTTGACCACGCCGCGCACTTCCATGCGGCGCTTGACGTTCTCGAAGCGGGCCAGCGATTCGATGGCCTGCGCGACCGGCACGCCGACGTGGCGCGCGGCGGCAATCGCGGCCAGCGCGTTCGAGCGGTTGTGCTTGCCGGTCAGGCTCCAGTGCACGGTGCCTTGCGGCGCGCCCTTGAAGATGACGTCGAAGCTGGCGCCGCCCGGATGCTCGACCATCGTCCAGTCAACGCCATCCGCGCCGCCAAAGCTTTCCTTGTCGCTCCAGCAACCGCGCTTGAGCACGCGCCCGATCGACGCTTCGTCGCCATTGACCACCAGGCGACCCACGCCCGGAACGGTACGCACCAGGTGGTGGAACTGGGTTTCGATGGCGCCGATGTCCGGGAAGATGTCGGCGTGGTCGTATTCCAGGTTGTTCAGCACGGCGGTCTTGGCGTGGTAGTGCACGAACTTGCTGCGCTTGTCGAAGAATGCCGTGTCGTATTCATCGGCTTCGATGACGAAGAAGTTCGATGGCTTGTCGCCATGCAGACGGGCCGAGACGCCGAAATTCATCGGCACGCCGCCGATCAGGAAGCCCGGCGCATAGCCGGCATCTTCCAGGATCCAGGCCAGCATCGACGTCGTGGTCGTCTTGCCGTGCGTGCCGGCCACGGCCAGCACCCATTTTTCGCGCAGGATATGCTCGCCGATCCACTGCGGCCCCGACATATAAGGCAGGCCGCGGTTCAGGATTTCCTCGATCAGCGGATTCCCGCGCGTCATCACATTACCGATCACATACAGATCGGGATTCAGCGACACCTGCTCCGGGCCATAGCCCTGGATCAGCTCGATCCCCTGGGCTTGCAACTGCGTGCTCATCGGTGGATAGACGTTGGCGTCGCAACCGGTCACGCGGTGGCCGGCTTCCTTGGCCAGGACCGCCAGGCCACCCATGAAGGTGCCGCAAATGCCGAGAATATGAATGTGCATGGGAAGGTGCGCTGGTGCGATGTAAATGGACGAAACCGGGATTCTACCCGAGCCGCAGCCGTTTTCCGTTCAGAGTATGATCCTGATCATGATGCCGAACTTGAACAACGATCTCATTCAATTGCGCGCCGAGATCGCCCTCGTGGCTGCGCGCATGGTTGCCCAGGATGGCGCCGACATCGATACCGCGCGCCGCAAGGCGGCCCGCCAGGTGCTCGGCGTGAACCAGCCTGTTCCCAATATGATGCCCGACGACATCCAGGTCGAAGACGAAGTGCGCAAGTACCTGGCACTGTTCGGCGGCCCGGACCACAGCGAGCGCCTCGCGCAATTGCGCACCACGGCACTGCAGGTGATGGAGGCGCTGGCCGACTTCAATCCGTACATCACGGGCCCGGTGCTGCAAGGCACTGCTGGCGAGCACGACGATATCCATCTGCAATTGTTCGCCGATAGCGCGAAAGAAGTGCAGATCTATCTGCTGAATCGCAATGTTAATATCGAGATCTCGGAAACCCCGCATTTCAAGGGGGGGCGCCATGCGCCGGTCGAGACCGTCAGTTTCCCGTGGATGAAGGAAACTGTGCATGCGCAATTGTTTGAATACCAAGACCTGCGCGGCGCGCTCAAGCCGCGCGCGGATGGCCGCCCGCAACGTCTCGACGCTGCCGGCCTGCGCGCGCTGATCGCTGCCGACTCAACACTGGAACAGAACGAATGAACAAGAAACATCTGGCCGCCTACGCGGCAGTGGCCGCGCTGTTCGGCGTGATGGGCGCCGTCGTCGCGCTCTATAAAAAGGCGCCGGCCCCGGCCTCCCCCCAGATCAGCACGACTGCCGGTGCCGGTGCGGTGACCAATGCCGTCACCAACCTGTATGCGCAGTCGCTCAACAATCTGGCAGGCGAACCGCAGCCGCTGGCCCAATGGAAGGGCAAGCCCCTGCTGGTGAATTTCTGGGCCACCTGGTGCGGTCCGTGCGTGCAGGAAATGCCGGAGCTGTCGCACCTGGCAGGCGAAGACAAGGGCAAGCACTTCAATGTGATCGGCATCGGCATCGATTCGCCGACCAACATGAGCGAATTCGCTGCCAAGCACCAGATCGCCTATCCACTGTATGTGGCCGGCATGGGCGGGACCGAGCTGTCGAAGGAATTGGGCAACACGATGGGCGGCTTGCCGTACACTGTGCTGATCGGCGCCGACGGGCAAGTGCTCAAGACGTATATTGGCAAGCTCAAGTTTGACGAATTGCGCGCCGACCTGGCCAAATTGAACGGTTAAGCGGGCGTTGAGCGCGGGTTTAACGAACGATCGTACGATTTGCAAATGCGGCCAATTTCGGCTAATCACCTGCAATTTTACCGCTTGCCAACAGCCGAGCTAGGCGGCACAATGCCTGACTTTCGGGCTACCAGACTCTCATTATGGCGAAAAAGCTACTGCTTCTCAACGGCCCCAACCTCAATTTATTGGGGACGCGCGAGCCTGCGGTGTACGGCACGACGACACTGGCCGACATCGAGAACGCAGCAGTTGAACAAGCCATGAACGCCGGCGCAGCACTGGAGCATTTCCAGAGCAACCATGAGGGCGCCCTGATCGATCGCATCCACGCCGCACGCACCGAAGGCGTGGATTTTATCGTGATCAATCCTGGTGGCTTGACCCATACCAGCGTAGCACTGCGCGATGCGTTCGCGTCGGTGGCCATTCCATTCGTCGAGGTGCACGTGTCGAACGTGCATGCCCGCGAATCGTTCCGGCAGCATTCCTACCTCTCCGGCATCGCGCGCGGCGTGATCTGCGGACTGGGGGCGCACGGATACAGGTTTGCCATCGACTTCGCACTTAAATAGCGTTAATCTACGTCAACTTCATGTATCAGCGGCCGTGCGGCTTGTTTGACGCGCCGGCCTGCTCTCTAAAACGAATAATTCCAAGGGGTTTCACATGGATCTACGAAAACTCAAGACCTTGATCGACCTGGTCGCTGAATCGGACATCGCCGAACTCGAAGTAACCGAAGGCGAAAGCAAGGTCCGCATCGTCAAGTCGTCCGCTGTTGGTCAGGGCCAGATGATGATGATGCCGCAACAAGGCGTGCAACAATTCGCGGCGCCAGCCCCGGCCGCCGCGCCTGTCGCTGCGGCACCGGTCGTGGCCCCCGAGCCAACCGGCCATGTCGTCAAGTCGCCGATGGTGGGCACCTTCTACCGTTCGTCCGCACCGGGCGCTGCGGCGTTCGTCGAAGTGGGCTCGAACATCAAGGAAGGCGAGACGCTGTGCATCATCGAAGCGATGAAGCTCCTGAACGAAATCGACGCCGATGTCTCGGGCGTTGTCACCAAGATCCTCGTGGAAAACGGCCAGCCGGTCGAATTCGGCCAGCCGCTGTTCGTGATTGGCTAAAGCCTCAAGCTGGGCGGCAGTCCTGCCACCAGCTCACCCATGACGTGTCCGGCGCCGCTTGTCTTTCAGCTGCGCCGGTTTTCACTGAACCACCGGACCAACCATGTTTGAAAAAATCCTCATCGCCAACCGTGGTGAAATCGCGCTGCGTATCCAGCGCGCCTGCCGCGAGCTGGGCATCAAGACGGTCGTCGTGCACTCCGAGGCCGACAAGGACGCCAAGTACGTGAAACTGGCGGACGAGTCGGTCTGCATCGGCCCGGCGCAATCGAGCCTCAGCTATCTGAACATGCCCGCGATCATCAGCGCGGCCGAAGTGACCGACGCCGAAGCGATCCACCCAGGCTACGGCTTCCTGTCCGAAAACGCCGACTTCGCCGAGCGCGTCGAGAAATCGGGCTTTGTCTTCATCGGCCCGCGTTCCGAATCGATCCGCCTGATGGGCGACAAGGTCTCGGCCAAGCAAGCCATGATCCGCGCCGGCGTGCCGTGCGTGCCAGGCTCGGACGGCGCCCTGCCGGACGACCCGAAAGAAATCGTCCAGACGGCGCGCCGCGTCGGCTACCCGGTGATCATCAAGGCTGCCGGTGGCGGTGGCGGACGCGGCATGCGCGTGGTGCACACCGAAGCGGCCCTGATCAACGCCGTGGCGATGACCAAGACCGAAGCCGGCGCCGCGTTCGGCAATCCGGAAGTCTATATGGAGAAGTATCTGGAAAATCCGCGTCACGTGGAAATCCAGATCCTGGCCGACGAACACAAAAACGCCGTCTGGCTCGGCGAGCGCGATTGCTCGATGCAGCGCCGCCACCAGAAGGTCATCGAAGAAGCGCCGGCACCGGGCATCCCGCGCAAGCTGATCGAAAAGATCGGTGACCGCTGCGCCGAAGCCTGCCGCAAGATCGGCTACCGCGGCGCCGGCACCTTCGAATTCCTGTACGAGAATGGCGAGTTCTATTTCATCGAGATGAACACGCGTATCCAGGTCGAGCATCCGGTCACCGAGATGATCACCGGGATCGACATCGTCCAGGAACAGATCCGCATCGCCTGCGGCGAAAAGCTGCGTTTCCGCCAGCGCGACATCATGCTGTCGGGCCACTCGATCGAGTGCCGCATCAATGCCGAAGACCCGTTCAAGTTCACGCCGTCGCCGGGCCGCATCACCAGCTGGCATCCGCCGGGTGGCCCTGGCATCCGCGTCGACTCGCACTCGTACGCCGGCTACTACGTGCCGCCGCACTACGACTCGATGATCGGCAAGGTCATCGCGTATGGCGCCACGCGCGAGCAGGCGATTCGCCGCATGCAGATCGCGCTGTCGGAAATGGTGGTCGAGGGTATCCTGACCAATATTCCGCTGCACCGCGAACTGATGGTCGACGCCCGCTTCATCGAAGGCGGCACCAACATCCACTACCTGGAGCAGAAACTGGCCGCCAAGCCCGACCTGCCGAAGGAAACCGCGCTGTCGGCCAAATCGGAAGTCAAGGTGAACGAATGAGCTGGACTGAAGTCGTCATCGAACTGGCACGCGAACACGCCGAAGCGTTGTCGGACGCCCTGATGGAAGCCGGCGCGCTGTCGGTGTCGGTGGAAGACGCCGACGAAGGCACCGAGGACGAAAAGCCGCTGTTCGGTGAGCCGGGCATGGAGCCGACCGAAGCGGCCTGGGATCACAGCCGCGTTGTCGCGCTGACGGATGCCGATGCCGACCAGCTGGCGATCGTCACCGAGGCTGCGCAAGCGATCAATCTGCCCGTCGTGCCGGCGTTCACCACCCGCAAGGTGGAAGACGCCGACTGGGTGCGCCTGACGCAGTCGCAGTTCGAGCCGATCCACATCGGCACCAATATCTGGGTCGTGCCGAGCTGGCACGTGGCGCCGGATCCGAACGGCCTGATCCTCGAGCTGGATCCGGGCCTGGCCTTCGGCACCGGCAGCCATCCGACGACGCGCCTGTGCATGGAGTGGCTCGAAGCCCATCCTGCGCCGGGCAAGTCGGTGCTGGACTACGGCTGCGGCTCGGGCATCCTGGCGATGGTGGCCAAGAAGCTGGGGTCGCAGGACGTGGCCGGTGTCGACATCGATCCGCAAGCGATCGAATCGGCACGCGCCAACGCTGAGCGCAATAACGTCGCCATCGACTTCTACCTGCCTGACACGTTCGCCGCTTCCGGCAATGCGCGCCACGCAAGCGGCAAGTTCGACATCGTCGTGGCCAACATCCTGTCGAGCCCATTGAAGCTGATGGCGCCGATGCTGGCCGGCCGCGTGGCCGAGGGCGGTTCGCTCGTGCTGTCGGGCGTGCTGGCACGCCAGGCCGATGAAGTGGCTGCCGCCTACGCGCCATTCATCAAGCTGGGCGTCTGGGCCGAGCAGGATGGCTGGGTTGCCCTGCACGGCACGCTGGGCCAGGACACACCGCCGGCACGCATTGCCACTGCCACTGCTACTACCGGCTAAGGCATGGCGCTCGCCACACAATGCCCCCACTGCGGCACGCAGTTCCGCGTCGCCGCGGACCAGCTCAAGCTGCGTGGGGGCATCGTGCGTTGTGGCGCATGCCAGCAGATTTTTGACGGGAACAGCGCGCTGATCGATCTGGCGGCTGGGCCTGCACCGGTCGTTGCGGCGCCTGCAGACGCGCTGGCTGAAGTTCCTTCTCCTGTTATCTCCCCTGCTCCCGTCGACGAGACGCCGGTCGAGACGCCGGTTGAGACACTTGCCCCGGTGAGCGAGCCCGTCGCGCAGCAGGAGCCAGAACCAGAACCAACGCCGGCATCAACGTCCGAACCGGACACGCTCCCCGCGCCCGAACCAAGCCGCGAGCACACGGCAGACTCGATCGGTCCGCCGACCCTGCTGCTGCGCGAATCGTCGGGCGGCTCGCCGCCGATTGCATCAAGCGTGCCCGCCTCGCCGCGCAACCGCGCCGCCGAAGCACGTGCGCGCCGCGTCAAGGCCTCGCCGCCGCGCATCGACGAGGCGCCCAAACCACCACCGCCGCCGCCAAAGCCGAAGCCGGACATCGACGAACCCGAATTCGTGCGCAGCACGCGCCAGCGCGAAGCCTCCAGCAAGACGAGGCGCATCGCGCTGGCCGTCGGCAGCGTGCTGCTGCTGATCGCGCTGGTCGTGCAGGCGGCCGTGAGCTTTCGCGACGTGCTGGCGGCGCGCCATCCGGGCCTGCGTCCGGCCCTGGTCTCGACCTGCGCCCTGTTCGGCTGCAGCGTCAACCTGCCGGCGCGGCCCGAGCAGCTGGTGATCGAGACCGGTGAACTCATCACGCTGGGCGGCAACGCCTATACCTTCAGCACCGTGCTGCGCAACCAGGGCGACATGGCGCTGGCCTGGCCCAGCCTTGAACTGACGCTGAACGACCTTGACGACAAGCCGCTGGTGCGCCGCGTGTTCGCCCCGCGCGATTACGCCGGCGCCGCCGCTGCCGCGCCCACCGGGTTCGCCGCACGCGGCGAGCAGCAGGTGCGCATCCATTTCAGGCTGGAGGGCGCAGAGCCGTCCGGCTACCACATCGCAGTGTTCTATCCATGAAAGCCACCCCATGACCAAAACCGCCCTGATCTGCGGCTCGCTCGCGTTCGACAAAATCATGCAGTACCACGGCCGCTTTGGCGACACGCTTCTGGCCGACCAGCTGCACCGCGTGAACGTGTCGTTCCTGGTGCCGACGCTGCGCACCGAATACGGCGGCTGCGCGGCCAATATCGCGTACAACCTCAAGCAGCTGGGCGGCGAGCCCCTGATGATGGGCACCCTGGGCCAGGACGGCGGCGACTACCTCAAGCGCATGCAGGAACAAGGGCTCGAGACGCGCGGCATCCGCACGATCCCCGAGGCCTATACCGCGCAGTGCTTCGTGACGGCCGACCAGGACAACAACCAGATCAACGCCTTCCACCCGGGCGCGATGGAATACTCGAACCAGAACAACGTCGCCGATCAGGGCGCAATCCGCGTGGCGATCATCTCGCCCGACGGCCGCGACGGCATGATCAAGCACGCGCGCGACTGCGCCGAGCAGAAGGTGCCGTTCATGTTCGACCCGGGCCAGCAACTGCCGATGTTCTCCGGCGAAGAGTTGATCACGTTCATCGACCAGGCCAGCTACCTGGCGTGCAACGACTATGAATTCGAAATGGTCATGGACCGCACGGGCCTGAGCCAGGCCGACATCGCGGCGCGCCTGGAGGCATTGATCATCACGCGCGGCGAAGCCGGTTCGGACATCTACGCGAAGGGCGAACATTTCCCGATTCCAGCCGTGACGGCAACGAACGTGGTCGACCCGACAGGCTGCGGCGACGCCTACCGCGCAGGCCTGCTGTTCGGTATCACCAACGATCTGGACTGGGCCACGAGCGGGCGCATCGCCAGCCTGCTGGGCGCGATCAAGATTGCCTCAGCCGGTGGCCAGAACCACCACTTCACGGCGCAGGAATTCGACGCGCAGTACGAGCAGGCGTTCGGCAGCAAGTTCCGTTAAGGCGAAGGTGCCGCTGGCGCCGTGCATGACATAAAAAAAGGCCTCTGCATGCAGAGGCCTTTTTTGCGAGCGGGTGGTTCAAACGTAGCCGAACACCTGCCGCAGCACGAACAGCAGGATCTGGATCAGCACAAGCGCCACCAGCACCGACAGGTCCATGCCGCCGATCGGCTTGACGACACGCCGGATCGGCCGCAGCAACGGCTGATTGAGCGCGTGCACGAACGGCGCCAGCGGCGCGTTCGGATTGACCCAGCTGAAGACCGCTTCGATGATCAACAGCGCCATGAAGCCATACAGGATCCAGGTCAGGAAGCGGTGCAGCGCGTACAGCAGCATCGTCTCGCCGCTGGCACCGGCCAGCAGCAGCACCGTGCTGGCCACCAGGACCACCAGGAAGGCGCCGATGAGGCTTGCCCAGTCGTAGCCGCGGGTACCAGGCACCACGCGCCGCAGCGGCATCACTAGCCAGTCGGTAATGGTATGGACGAACTGGCGAATCTGGTCGGGAAGACGCACGCGGATGGCATTCGTCCAGAAGCGCAGCAACAGCACCCCACCCAGCAGGCCTGCAACGATATCGACGATAAACTGAAGAATGGACAGCACGGACTCTCCTCAAAAAAAAACCGCTGTGCGAAGGATCACACAGCGGCATTGTGCCTGAAGCGCGCCCCACTTGCCATGCTGCACGAGGCGCATGGCAGGCAGGGCGAGGTTGGCGATTACGGACGGCTGCTGGTCGGGAATGGCCAGGCAGTTGGCGCGATCACGCTTTTTGCTGGCGTGGCTGCAGCTGCTGCCGGTGCGGCTGCGGGCGTGTCGCCCGCTTTCGCGTCGGCCGCTGCCGGCTTGGTCGCTGCCTTCTTGGCGGCTGGCTTCTTCGCTTCCGGCTTGGCGTCGGCTTTCACGTCGGCTTTGGTGTCGGCTTTCGTGTCCGCTTTCGAATCGGCTTTCGCGTCCACTTTGACGTCCGGCGTCATGTCGACCTTGACGTCGGCCTTGGCGGCGACTGGCTTGGTGACAGCTGGCTTGGCCGCGACGGTCTTGGTAGCAGCTGGCTTGGCAGCGACGGTCTTCGTCGCAGCAGTCTTGGCAACAGCAGGCTTGGCGGCAGCGGTCGTGGTGGCAGCAGCCTTGGTGACGGCTGGCGTGGCTTTTTTCACGGCCGGTTTGGCCGCAGCGCTGGTCACGGTTGCTTTTTTCGCAACGGTCTTGGTCGCAGTCGTTTTATTGGCAGCTGATGGCTTTGCGGCGGCTTTGGTCACGGTCGCTTTTTGCGCCGCAGGCTTGGCCGTTGCTTTGGTCGTGGCTGCTTTTTTGGTCACCGGTTTGGCGGCCGTCTTGCTGGTGCTCGCTTTTTTAGCGACCGGCTTGGCTGCTGCTTTGGTGGTGGTTTTCTTTACTGCCGTTTTGGTTGCTGGCTTGGCCGCTGATTTGGCGGTCGATTTGGCCGGCGATTTAGCAGTCGACTTGGTGGTCGATTTAGCGGTCGACTTGGTCGTGGCCTTGGCGGTCGTTTTCTTGGCTGCAGGTTTGGCGGCTGGCTTGGCTGCTGCTTTCTTTGCAGCTGGCTTGGCTGCTGGTTTGGCTGCAGCTTTCTTTGCAGCTGGTTTAGCGGCTGGCTTAGCGGCTGCTTTCTTCGCTGCTGGCTTGGCCGCTGGTTTGGCTGCTGCCTTCTTCGCTGCTGGCTTGGCTGCCGTCTTGGTGACTGACTTGGTCGCCGATTTAGTCGCTGACTTGGTGGCCGAGTTACTAGCCGACTTGGTTGCAGGCTTCGTTGCCGACTTGGTCGCCGTCTTGGTTGCCGGCTTTGCTGTCGTTTTTGCAGCAGCTTTCTTTACGGTCGGCTTGGCTGCAGTTTTAGCGACAGCTTTCTTTACCGTCGTATTGGCTGCAGTTTTAGGCGCCGCTTTCTTTACTGCTGGCTTTGCTGCAGTCTTGGCGGTTGATTTAACCGTTGCCTTGGCGGCAGTCGTTTTGGTAGCCGTGGTTTTGGTCGCGGCAGTTTTGGTTGCAGTGGTTTTCTTTGCAACAGGTTTTGCCGTGGTTTTTGCCACTGGCTTGCTCACTGCCCGGGTTGCCGGCTTGACTGCTGCCTTGGCGGTGGTCTTGGCCGTGGTGGCGGTCGCGGCTTTTTTCGCGACTGGTTTCTCTGCTGCAGCCTTTGCGGTCGACTTCGTCGTGGACGAAGGCGCGCTCTTCACTGCTGCCTTTACAACTGTTTTTTTAGCGGTTGCCATTTTAATTCTCCTTCATCTGCGATGAGAAATACGCTCAGGGTTTAAAACCCGCCAGGCCCTTGTTGACCGGCGAGTTATTCATCGGCGCAAACCGTAGTTCGATATGCGCCAATGAATCCGGCACCGGCTGAACTGCTGCAACTCCTCACAGTTGCAGCGCTTCAGCCAACGTCGACAGGTTACTGTTCCAGCGTCGTCACATCGCTACCCTTGCAGGTGCGAAAAGAAAAAGCCGCCTTGCCTGAGCAATTGGTCAGGCAAGGCGGCTTGTTCTTTTCGCTTCGCGTCCGTGCATACTGTTTGGTTCAGCGCCCTATTATTCGATCGATTTGCCCGATGCCCGCGACAATATCACATCTTCTCGATTTGACAAATTCAATCGCGTAAAGGACGTGGATTCTTTGTGTGCGCGCAACCGTGAATCGGAAACAAGCGGCGTGATATGGCGCGCCAAATATGCAAGCGCGCCTGAATTGACAGGGATTCTACAAATCATGCCGGATTAGCGCGCGCGATTCTACGCGGCGTTGAATCGACTCAGAGATCGAACGGTCCGAACCAATAGATACTGTCGCTGACGCCGCCGCGTTTGGCAATATAGGCCAACCGGTTTTGGCAATTGACGAATACCGAATGGAACGAGCCGTCCAGTTGCCGCACCATCCGCTCCACCGGATGACTGCCAAGCGGTACCCGATAGACGGACCGCTGCGCCCCATCCGCCGGCGCGTTGGCAGTGGGTGCAACCACCATGTCCTTGGCCAACAGATCGAACCCGTGGTTGGTGACCCGGGCGCGTGCGCCGTCGTCCAGGGCCACGCACGCCGCATCGCGCGGCGTGCCTCCCACATAGTCTTCGAGTACCAGCGTCGGCTTGACCGCGGACGGTGTGCCGGCGCAGCCGGTGAGCAAGGCCGCGCTACAAAGGGCCAGCCGGTAGGTATGCGGGTTCATGGGCTTCCTGTCAGAGAGGAGACGTTCATCCTAGCGCATGTGCGATCGCGTGTGAACGCGCATATTCACTTCGTGTCAGCGCTTTGGTGCCACGCGCCACAGCGTGCCGCCGGCATCGTCGACCACCAGCAGCGCGCCATCGCGCCCGACTTCAACTGCGGCCGGTCGGCCCCACACATCGCGGTCGCTGACCACCATGCCGCTCATGAAGTCCTGGTACTGCCCGGTGGGCACGCCGTTCTTCATGAACATGCGCACAACCTTGTAGCCAGTGCGCACGCCCCGGTTCCACGAGCCGTGCAGCGCCACGAACACATCGCCCTCGTATTCCTTCGGGAACGCACTCGTCGCACCTTTGGGCGCGTGATACACCACCATGCCCAGCGGCGCCGAGTGGGCCTGCAGCAGTACGTCAGGGGTGATCGTCCTGCCCTTCAGGTCGGGCCGGTGACCGGCCAGGCGCGGGTCTTCGTTGTCGCCGATGTAGTACCACGGCCAGCCATAGAAGCCGCCCTGCTTCACGCGCGTGAGGTAATCCGGCGGCAGGTTGTCACCCAGCGCATCGCGCTCGTTCACATTGCAGATGACGTCGCCCGTGGTCGGCAGCACCAGCAGGCCCACGCAGTTGCGCAGGCCGGTCGCAAACGTGCGGCGGTTCTTGCCGTCCGGGTCGAACGCCATGACGGTGGCGCGGTCCGTCTCGACGCCCCAGGCGCCGCCCAGGCCATGCTCGCGCTCCCACTGCGCCAGCGGCACGGGCGGCGTGCGGCCGATGTCAGCGGCGACGTTGGTGGCCGAGCCGATCGACAGCAGCAGCGTCTTGCCGTCCTTCGAGAACGCCAGCGTGCGCGTCGTGTGCCCGCCGCTGGTTTCGGACAGTTCGGCAATCACGACCTCCGGCGCGGCGCGCGCCTTCAGGTCCCCGTTGCGGTACGGGATGCGCACGACCGAATTGACGCCGGCCACATACAGATACTGCGGATTGGCGCCGCTCGGCCAGAACGCCATGCCATACGGACGCGCCAGGCCGGTGGCGAACACGCCGGCGCTGTCAGCCTTCTTGCCATCGCGCGAGCGCAGCACCTTGATCGCGCCCGCGCCGGTCGCGGCCAGGAACACGTCGCCATTCGGCGCGCGCAGCGCAACGCGCGGCTTGTCGGCGTCCTGCGCGAACACGCTGACCGTAAAGCCGGGCATCACGGTCGGCAGCGTGCCGTTCGGGCGCGCCTGCACGCGCGCGCTGTTGCCGGCGCTGTCCGTTGCAAACGGCGCGGCCAGGTCGGTCGGCTTGATGTGCCAGACCTTGCCGGGCTGGTTTTCGGTCCAGGCGCCGGCGCGGTTTTCAGCTTGCGAAGGAGCTTGTGCAGCGGCTTTTGCGATGGCTGGCGTGGCGGTGGCAGTGCCTTGCAGGCTGGCCAGGTAATCGATCAGCGCGCCGCGCTGTGTCGCGTCCGGCACCCCGACCGGCATCGTGGTGCCGGGCACGCGCTTGGCCGGGTCGAGCAGGAACACATCGAGTTCGTCACGCGTCCACACCGTGCCACCCGCACCGGCCTTGGCCAGCGCCGCCGAATAATTGAATCCGGCAACACCCGCCGCCTTGCGCCCGACGACGCCAAACAGCCCGGGGCCTGCCAGCGGCGCGAGCCCGGCATCGACCGTGTGGCAGCTGGCGCAGTTGTTCTGGAAGATGGTGCGGCCGGCCGCCGTCTGGTTCACTGCGTTCGGCGCAGCGTGGACGACGGATACCGTCGCCAGGCCGGCGAGCATGAGGGCGTGCAGCAGCTGGGTGCGGGAATTCAAGGGTGTCTCCTGGTCAGGCTTGAAAGATCGCCATCATAGGGTATGCGCGCCGTTACGTCGCGTCGAGAATCGCCTGGTAGTCGCGCAACAACGCTGCCCGCCGCGGCCGGAAACTGGCGCCCGTTGGCGCGAGCGTCGCAATGCGCTCGGCGCGGAACATGCGAAAGTCCTCGCGCAGGCAGCAGCGCGCCAGCACGACCAGCGTCCCGTCCAGATACACGATGGCCAGCGGCCAGATGGTGCGCTTGCTGGCCGCGCCGTGGCGGTCGCGGTAATCGATCGCCAGCGCCTCTTCGCGCCAGCAGCAGGCGCGGATCGTGGCCATATCGGGCAGGCTGGAAAAGCGCTGGCCGAAACGGTGGACCTGCGACACCGCATGCAGCAGGTGCTGCTGGCCAAGCGACGGCAGGGTTGCCGCCACCTTGGCCAGTACCGCGTCGGCCGCACTGGCCAGCGCCGGGTCTCCCATCTGCCGTACTTCGGCCAGACCGAGTGTCAGCGCTTCGATCTCGATGCGGCTGAACGTGTGCGGGCGCAGCGTGCCGTCGTCCACCAGCGTGTAGCCAAAACCGCGCTCGCCGCCGATCTCGGCGCCACCCGCGCGCAAAGTCTCGATGTCACGATAGACCGAGCGCACCGAGACGCCGGTGTCATGCGACAGCTGCGCCGCCGTCACGGGTGATGGCAGGCGGCGAAGTGCATCGAGCAGGCGAAACAGGCGCTGTGGGCGGGACATCGGCAACTGACAAAAAGTGGCAGGAGGGGTTGCTATCGTAGCACCTGTCTTCCAACCCTCATCAGGAGTTCTTCATGTCAGTCCAGACAGTCACCCATCTCAACTTCCAGGGCCAGGCGCGCGCCGCGCTGGCCTTTTATCAGCAGGTCTTTGGCGGCCAGCTGATGCAGTTCACTTACCGGGATGCGGGCCACACCGCGAATGAGGCAGACCTGGACCTGATCGTCTGGGGCCAGGTCGAGGCGCCCAACGGCTTTCGCATCATGGCCTTCGATGTGGCGGGTGACAAGCCGTGGCACCCGGGAGAAAACGCGTTCTACGTCTCGCTGCGCGGGGACACGCAGGAAGAAATCAAGGCGCTGTGGGACAAGCTGGTCGATGGCGCGGCGATCGTGCAGGGTCTCGCGCCCTCCAGCTGGTCACCGATGTACGGCATGGTGAAGGACCGGTTTGGCATCGCGTGGGTGGTCGATGTGGTGGAACGCGCCCACGTCGCCTGACGCGCAACAACAAAAAAGCCCGGCTGAACCAACGCCGGGCTTTTTGTTCGTGGCTGACGCAGGGCGATCGACGCCCCCGCATCAATCCCAGCTCAGCGTGCCGCCAGTCTGGTACTCGGTCACGCGCGTCTCGAAGAAGTTACGCTCTTTCTTCAAGTCGATCATTTCGCTCATCCACGGGAACGGGTTCTCTTCGTTCGGGAACAGCGGCTCGAGGCCGATCTGCACCGCGCGGCGGTTGGCGATGAAGCGCAGGTAACCCTTGAACATCGGGGCGTTCAGGCCCAGCACGCCGCGTGGCATCGTGTCTTCGGCGTAGCGGTATTCGAGGTCGACGGCTTCGATGAACAGCGCCTTGATCTCTTCGCGGAATTCCGGGGTCCACAGCTGCGGGTTTTCCATCTTGATCGTATTGATCACGTCGATGCCGAAGTTCACGTGCATCGATTCGTCGCGCAGGATGTACTGGTACTGCTCGGCAGCGCCGGTCATCTTGTTCTGGCGGCCCAGCGCCAGGATCTGCGTGAAGCCGACGTAGAAGAACAGGCCTTCCATCAGGCAGGCGAAGACGATGATCGACTTGAGCAGTTTCTGGTCGTTCTCGGTGGTGCCGGTCTTGAATTCAGGATCGGTCAGCGTGTCGATGAACGGGATCAGGAACTGGTCCTTGTCGTGGATCGACTTGACTTCGTTGTAGGCGTTGAAGATCTCGGCTTCGTCCAGGCCCAGCGACTCGACGATGTACTGGTAGGCGTGGGTGTGGATCGCCTCTTCGAACGCCTGGCGCAGCAGGTACTGGCGGCACTCGGGCGCCGTGATGTGGCGGTAGGTGCCCAGCACGATATTGTTCGCGGCGAGCGAGTCGGCCGTGACAAAGAAGCCCAGGTTGCGCTTGACCAGGCGGCGCTCGTCTTCCGACAGGCCGTTCGGATTCTTCCACAGCTCGATGTCGCGCTGCATGTTCACTTCTTGCGGCATCCAGTGGTTTGCGCAACCGGCCAGGTACTTGTCCCATGCCCATTTGTACTTGAATGGCACGAGCTGGTTCACATCGGTCTGGCCGTTGATGATGCGCTTGTCGTCGGCATTGACGCGCTTTGCCACTTCGGCAGCAGGCACAATGGCGAGGTTGGCGTCGGCTTGCGGAGCGCTCGGCGCGCTGGTTGGTTCGTCGTCCCAATTAAGCATGGTGGTTCCTTCTGTGGTGCGCTGGCGCAGGAACTGCGGCCGGGCACGTTGATGCGTTGGTTATTCGTGTTGTCGGCGACTGGCGCCGTTGTGTACTTGCCGGAGGGCGAGCCTGCCTTGCAGGCGGCTCGCCCTCCATGACTCAGTGACTGCGCGGATTACTGGCAGGCTTCGCATTCCTCGAAACCGTCGTCGCCCGGACGCAGATAGCAGGCGGCGCCGTCTTCTTCGGTCGCTGCTGCTGCCGTATTGGCCGCAGGTGCCGGTGCTGGTGCAACCGGCGCTTTCTCGCCAGCCGACAGGCCACCGGACAGGCCGCCCGAAACCGACACGGCGTTCAGCGCGCCGGTGCGGGTGGTCGATTTTTCCAGGTGCGTCGCGGCGATCGTGCGCAGGTAGTAGGTCGTTTTCAAACCACGGAGCCAGGCCAGCTTGTAGGTCTCGTCCAGCTTCTTGCCCGATGCGCCGGCCATGTAGATGTTCAGCGACTGGGCCTGGTCGATCCATTTCTGGCGGCGCGACGCAGCGTCGACCAGCCACTTCGGCTCGACTTCGAATGCCGTTGCGTACAGATCGCGCAGGTCTTGCGGGACGCGGTCGATTTTCGACAGCGAGCCGTCGAAGTACTTCAGGTCGGCGATCATGACTTCGTCCCACAGATCACGTGCCTTCAGGTCGCGCACCAGGTACGAGTTGATCTCGGTGAATTCACCCGACAGGTTCGACTTCACGTACAGGTTCTGGAACGTCGGCTCGATACAGGCCGAGACGCCGATGATGTTCGAGATCGTCGCGGTCGGGGCGATTGCCACGCAATTGGAGTTGCGCATGCCGAACTGCTTGATGCGCTCGCGCACCGGGGTCCAGTCCATCTTCGACGACGTATCCTGCTCCAGGTACTGGCTGCCGCGTTCTTCGGCCAGCAGCTGGATCGAATCCTGCGGCAGGATGCCGCGGTCCCACAGCGAACCGGTGTAGGTCTCGTAGCGGCCGCGCTCTTCGGCCAGTTCGGTCGAGGCCAGGTAAGCGTAGTAGCAGACCGCTTCCATCGACGTGTCCGAGAACTGCACGGCCTTGTCGGAGGCAAACGGGATGCGCATCATGTGCAGGCAATCCTGGTGGCCCATCACGCCCATGCCGACCGGACGGTGGCGCAGGTTCGAGTTGCGCGCTTTTTCGACGGCGTAGTAATTGATGTCGATGACGTTGTCGAGCATGCGCATCGCGGTGCGGATCGTCTTTTGCAGCTTGACGTGATCCAGGCCATCGCCCTTCATGTGCTGCGGCAGATTGACCGAGCCCAGGTTGCAGACGGCGATTTCATCGGCGCTGGTGTTCAGCGTGATCTCGGTGCACAGGTTCGACGAGTGCACGACGCCCACGTGCTGCTGTGGCGAGCGGATGTTGCACGGGTCCTTGAACGTGATCCATGGGTGGCCGGTTTCGAACAGCATCGACAGCATCTTGCGCCACAGGTCGAGCGACTCGATCTTTTTAAAGACCGCCATTTCGCCGCGCTCGGCCTTGGCTTCGTACGCCAGGTAGGCTTGTTCGAAGGCCTTGCCGGTCAGGTCGTGCAGGTCGGGCGTCTCGGATGGCGAGAACAGCGTCCAGTGCGATTTTTCCATCACGCGCTTCATGAACAGGTCGGGAATCCAGTTCGCCGTGTTCATGTCGTGGGTGCGGCGGCGATCGTCGCCCGTGTTCTTGCGCAGGTCGAGGAACTCTTCGATGTCGAGGTGCCAGGTTTCCAGGTAGGCGCAGACAGCGCCCTTGCGCTTGCCGCCCTGGTTGACCGCGACGGCCGTGTCGTTGACCACTTTCAGGAACGGGACCACGCCTTGCGAGCGGCCGTTGGTGCCCTTGATGCGCGAACCCAGTGCGCGCACTGGCGTCCAGTCGTTGCCCAGACCGCCGGCAAACTTCGACAGCAGCGCATTCTCTTTGATGGCGTCGTAGATGTCTTCCAGGTCGTCGCCGACGGTGGTCAGGTAGCACGACGACAGCTGCGAGCGGCGGGTGCCCGAGTTGAACAGCGTCGGGGTCGAGCTCATGAAGTCGAACGACGACAGCAGGCTGTAGAACTCGATTGCGCGCGCTTCGCGGTCGTCTTCACGCAGGGCCAGGCCCATTGCCACGCGCATGTAGAACGCCTGCGGCATTTCGATGCGCACATCGCGCACGTGCAGGAAGTAGCGGTCGTACAGGGTTTGCAGGCCGATGTAGCCGAACTGCAGATCGCGGTCGGCGACGATGGCCTTGGCCAGGCGCTCGAGGTCGTACTTGCCCAGTTCTTCGTCGAGCAGCTCGTTGGCGATGCCCTTGGCGATGTATTGCGGGAAGTAGGTCAGGTATTCGGCGGCGGCGCCGGCTTGCGCCACTTCGCGGCCGAAGACTTCCTTGCGGATCGTGTGCAGCAGGATGCGGGCGGTGACCTGGCTGTAGGCCGGGTCTTTTTCCATCAGCGCGCGCGCAGCCAGGATGGCCGACTTGTGCAGCTCTTCGACCGGCACGCCGTCGTACAGGTTCTTCATGGTCTCGGCCAGGATCGCGTCGGCGTCGACGTGCTTTTCGAGGCCGGCGCAGGCGGCGCCGATCAGACCGATGACGGTGTTGATGTCCAGCAGGCGGCGCTCGCCGCCATCGACGACGTGGATCTGCGGTGCGACCACAGCGCCGCCGCCACCAGCGGCTTCTTTCGCGGCGCGGCGCTCTTCCATGCGCTTGGCGCGGTACAGCACGTATTCACGCGCGACATCGTGCTCGCCCGAACGCATCAGCGACAGCTCGACCTGGTCCTGCACGTCCTCGATGTGGAACGTGCCACCGTTCGGCTGGCGACGCACCAGCGCGGCGACGACGTTATTCGTCATCTGCTCGACCAGCTCGCGGATGCGCGCCGACACGACGGCCTGGCCGCCGGCGATTGCCAGGAAGGCCTTGGTCATCGCGACCGAGATCTTGTTCGGCTCGAACGCCACCACCGAACCGTTGCGGCGGATGACGCGGTAGTCGCCACGGGCGACGATGTCGGCCGGGGTAGCGCCGGCAGGCGTCGAACCTGGAGTGGCATTCTGGTTGATCGAGATGTTCTGTGCTTGGTGCATTGAGCCTCCAGGAGAGCGGACGGGCCGCCGTTTGTCGTCATGAAAACCGCCCGGCGCTGCGCGCACCCCCGGTCCCCGAACAAACAACTAGCAAATATGTCGCAAAAAAATTAGCAAAACGAATCCCCGCCGGCCGGCGGCCAACAGGCGGCGCACCAGAAAAGCAGGGCAAGAATATTCAGTACAAGTGCAGTGTGGCGTGTTTGGGAACAGCTTGCTGACTAAGGAAACACCGGTTGGATCCTGGCGCCCCCGTTCCGAGGATTACCACTACATCTAGTGCCCAGCCTTGATATGAGACTAATTGTAGTACCTCAAACCCGTAGCAGCAAGTGAATAAATCCTCAATATTTGCCGTTTTCAAGCGTGTGAACCCTTGACTTTCAAGGGTCGCCCAAACGACGGGCGGCGCGCGGTTAGCGAGTGCTAACATCGGCGCGAGCCGCCGTGGATGAGCTGCTCAAGCATTCATCAGCGCAGTGCGCGCTTGCCCAATCGGTGTGCAGCGTGCACCGGTAAACGTGCGCAAAATGACAAGGTGGCATCACGGTGCATGCACCGTGCATGTCCCGAATAGCGGGTCAATCCTCGGGCGCGGTGATATCCAGTTTCTGCATCTGGTAACGCAGTTGCCGCACACTGATGCCCAACAGGCTGGCGGCCTGGGTGCGGTTGAACTGGGTCTGCTGCAGGGCGCGGCCGATGATGTCGCGTTCGACCTGCTCGAGGTATTCCGGCAGGTTGCCGGGCAAGTCGACGGGGCCAACACCTGATGGCGACGCCATGACGGGGGCGACCGGCGCAACCGGCGCAACGGCAATGGCTTGCGTAACGACCGGCGCGACCGCCGGCGGGGTCAGCTCGACCCGCGCCGACTCGATCGGCCGCGCCGCCTTGAGCGACAAATCGCCCACTTCGATTACACCATCGTTGGCAAACGCCAGCGCCCGCTCCAGCACGTTTTCCAGCTCGCGCACATTGCCGGGGAACGAATACGCGCGCAGCGCGTCCAGCACCCCAACCCCGAGTGTGGCCTGCCCCGCCCCGGCCAGGCGCTGCAGGATGCCGTTCACCAGTGGCGCCAGGTCGTCCAGCCGCTCGCGCAGTGGCGGCAACCCCAGCTCGATCACGTTCAGCCGGTAAAACAGGTCCTGCCTGAACTTGCCCGTTTCGACGCAGCGCGCCAGGTCCTGATGGGTCGCGCTGATGATGCGCACATCGACCGGCTCCTCGACCGTGGCGCCGATCTTGCGCACGCGCCGCTCCTGGATCGCGCGCAGCAGTTTCACTTGCATCGCCAGCGGCAGGTCGGCCACCTCGTCGAGCATCAGCGTGCCGCCATTGGCCGCCTGAAAAAAGCCATCGCGTTCATCGGATGCGCCCGTAAACGCCCCCTTGCGGTAGCCGAAGAACTCGGCCTCCATCAGCGTTTCGGGAATCGCGCCGCAGTTCACGGCAATGAAAGGTTTCGCGGCGCGCGAACTCTGCGCGTGGATCTCGCGCGCGGCCAGCTCCTTGCCGCTGCCGGATTCGCCCGTGATCGAGATCGGCGCCATCGAGCGCGCCAGGCGGGCGATCTGGGCCCGCAATGCCGCCATCGCAGGCGAGCTGCCGATCATGCGCGAGTCGGGCGCAGCGCCGTCACCGAGCGCCGCGCTTTCGGATTGCTTGAGCGCCGCGCGCACCATCACGCGCAGCGCGTCCAGCGCCACCGGCTTGGCGATGTAGTCGAACGCGCCGGCTTTCAGCGCCACCACTGCGTTCTCGGCGCTGCCGTAGGCGGTGATCACGGCCACCGGCGTGCCCTTGCCGGAGGCGCCGATTTCGCGCACCAGCTCCAGGCCCAGGCCGTCCGGCAGGCGCATGTCGGTCAGCACCAGCGCGTAATCGCGCTCGTCGAACAGCGCGCGCGCCTCACGCAGCGTGGCGGCGCTGTCGACGTCCAGGCCCATCTTGAGCAGCGTGATTTCGAGTAGCTCACGCAGGTCGGCCTCGTCGTCGAGCACCAGGACGCGCGGCGCGCTCATGACAGCTCCCCGGCCACGTCAGGCAAGGGCAAAGGTGATGACAAAGCGGCCACTGGCCTTGCGCGGGCCCAGCGCGGACGGGTCGAACCGGTATTCATAATCGAGTTTCGCATCGTTGTTGAGGCACAGTTCGCGCGCCAGGTAAAGTCCAAGGCCGGTGCCCTTGCTCGAGGTGGTATAGAACGGCTCGAACAGATGGTCGCGCACTTCGGGCGTGATGCCGGGGCCGTCGTCCTGCACATGCAGCTCGCGCCGCCCGGCCGCATCGCGCGCCGGGAAGATGCGGATGCTGGCCGGCTGGCGGCTGGCGTAGCGCACCGCGTTGTTGAGTAAATTGAGCAGGACTTCGTGCAGGTGCAGCGGATCGAAGCGCACCGCGCTGCCGCCCGGATCACCGATATAGACTATATCACCGGCCAGACCGTGGATTTCGCAGAACTCGGCTTTGAGCTGCTCGAGAAACACGCCCAGTGGCACCGGTTCGCCATTGGGCTGGGCCTTGCGCGACAGTTGCAGGATGTCTTCGACCATGCGGTTCACGCGCGTCACATTGTCGCTGACGATCTTCAGCAGGCGCACTTCGGCCGGGCCGTGCAGGTCTTCGGCCAGCAGCGCCGTCGCGTGGCCGATGGCCGACAGCGGATTGCGCACCTCGTGCGCGATGCTGGCCGTCAGGCGCCCCATCGACGCCAGCTTGAGTTGCTGCGCCTGATTTTCGATGGCGCTCACGTCCTGCATGAAGATCACGCTGCGCCCACCGGCCTCGCCCACAGCCTCCCCCACTGCATCGGCTGGCGCCGCGACACGGGCAAAGCGCAGCTTGACGTGCACCGGCTGGTCGCGCCGGCCACGCACGTCGCCGGCGCCATCGCCTTCGCGATACGGCTTGACGGTAACGAAGGCCTTGTCGTTCTCGGGCGCGGCGAGCCAGGCATCGAAGGCTTCGGCCAGCGGCTCGAAGGCCGGCGCCGCATGCAACAGGAAGCCGGACGTATCGGCCTGCAGCCCGAGCATGCGGCGCGCCGCCGGATTCCCGGTAAACACCGCGCCGTCGGCGCCCACCACCAGGATGCCGTCGCCGACGTCGGCGATCACGATTTCATTGATCGCCTGCTGGATGCGCAGGTCGGCGCCGCGCTGGGCCGCCAGTTCTTCTTGTCCCAGCAGGCGCGCGGCCATGCGGTTGGCCACCAGCACGGCGGCAAAGAACGCCGCGCCGAACAGGCCCGCCTGCATCAGCGGCGGATCGAACCCTTCGACCAGTTGCCACACGCTCAGGCCAAGCAAAAACAGCGTGGCCACCGCCGCCGCGAACAGCGCCAGCAGCAAGGGCGCGAGGATCGCGGCGCCGGCCAGCGGGAACAGATACAGGATGCCAAGGCCGCTGCGCATGCCGCCGGCCGCCAGGTACAGCAGCGAAATGACCAGGAGGTCGAGCGCGACCTGCACCCCGAGCTGCACCAGGAAGCGGCGCTGCCAGCGTGCGGCGAACGAAAATACCAGCGCCATGACCGCATAGCCGAGGCAGATCTGGGCGACCTGCTGCGTAATGCGCAGTACGCCGTTCTCGAAGTCGACACCGAAGTACAGCAGCAGTACCAGCGCGATGACGATGCGCGTGAGCGTGAAGGTCTGCAGCGAGCGCCACAAGGCAACGCGCGCTTCGGGCGACAGGGTGCGGCGTGGCGTCAAGGCCGGCCTGCGTCTACGGTGGCGGCAGGCGCACGTGGCCTGGCGAACAGTAGTCGTGGCCGTCGGCGCGTACCGATTCGGACGCCGGGAAATACATGCCGCAATGGGTACATTGGGCCATTGCTTCGATCTGCATCGGCGGCTTGGCCTGGCCCGGCCGGGCCTGCGGCGGCACGGCCGCGCGCTTGCTCATGGCGCGCAGCTTGTTGCGCACTGCGAAGACCACGAGGGCGATGAAGGCAATCCAGAATAATAGTCGCATCAGATGGTTCCCCGGTGCAGGATAACTTCGAGCACGAATCGGCTGCCGACATAGGCCAGCGCCAGCGTGGCAAATCCGGCCAGCGTGAAGCGCAGCGCGGTCTTGCCGCGCCAGCCTCGCCAGCGGCGCCCTGCCAGCAGCGCGGCAAACAGCGCCCACGACAGCAGTGCGAACACACTCTTGTGGTCGAGCATGAGCGGCCTGCCGAACACCTGTTCGGAGAACACGAAGCCCGACAGCACCGTCAAGCTAAGAAGGATGAAGCCGATCCAGATCACACGGAACAGGAGTTTTTCCATGGTGAGCAGCGCCGGCAACTGGTCGAGCGCAGCGCCAAAGCGGCCGCCACCGGCGGTGCGGGTGTGCAGCCGCGCTTCCTGCAATGCCATCAGCACGGCGTGGAAGGCGGCAATGGTCAGCGTGCTGTAGGCCAGCACCGCGACCGCGATATGCCAGCCAAAGGCCGGCGACTTGCCGGCCAGCGGCGTCAGGGTACCGGGAAACAGCAGCGGCAGCAGCGCGGCCACGGCAGCAAACGGCATCACCAGGCGGCGCATGCCGTCGAGGGCGAAATTACGATTTTCAACCCAGTAGGCGGCCACGGACACCCACAGCGCCGACGACAGCATGATGGCAAAACCGACGCGCAGCCGGCCCGGGACCATCACGTCCATGCCAAGCGAAACGCCATGCAGCACCCACGCGCCGGCCGTCACGGCCGAGATGGCCGGGGCACGTCGCGATGGCAGCAGGGCGCATACCGCGTACAGGAAAGCCGCGGCAAGGAAGAGGAAATTCTGCATGACGGGAGTCTACACCATTGCATGCTGTCGCCGTGGGGTGGGCGGGTTTTCCAAGGCGTATGACATCCTGCACTTGCGCTTTCCTGCTCAGCACCGTGCAAAGCGCCATGCCAATCGGTGCCGGCATCATTGGCCCTTCCGTGTCATCAATTGACTTCAAGTGTTCTTGCTTACCGCACACCATTAGCAATGCATTCCCTTACTGAAATCAACTTTGATAAGTAGCAAAAAAATCCTTCTAATCAAGTAGATAGTGCTGGCGCCGAGAAGAACATTTGGTGAGTATTCGACTGTGATAAAGCCGGATAATAGGACGTTCTTACAATGATGCCGTTAGCGGTGAGAGACCAGACAATGAAACACCTTCGCCCTCTTTTACTTTGTGGCTTGCTGAGCGCCTGTGGCGGCGGTAGCGACGCGCCGAATTCCGGAGCACTTCCGGTCCCGCCGGTCGCCGCGCCAGCGCCCTCGCCAGCTCCGGCGCCCACCCCGATCCCAACGCCCACGCTCACGATCTCCAGCCCAACCTTGCGTACGCTCCCGGGCGGCCCGGCCGTTCCTCTCACCGCCCAGCTCTCCAGCGGTGCGACGGTCAACTGGACACTTGCGGCCGGCGCCCCCGGCACGCTCAGCGCGCAAAGCGGCAACAGCGTGCGTTACCTGCCGCCATCGGGCGGCCTGACCGCGACGACGCCGGTGAACATCACCGCCAGCGGCGACGGCGTCAGCGCAACGTTGACCCTGGCCATCACGCTTGAGCCAGGCGCGCCCGGTTTGTATAGCGTTGCCTGGCGCACCAGCACCGAACCGACAATGTGGCAGCCGGTAAGCGTCGCCACCGACACGGCGGAAAACATTTACGCATTGCTGGAAGTCTCTGCCTCCCCAAGCCGCAGGGGTCCGCCCGAGCTCGTGAAAATCGCGCCGAACGGCGCGATTACCTCGCTCATCGGCGCTACGTGGTTTGGCCAGCCTGAAAACCGGGCAAACGCCCAACGCCTGTATTTCACCAGTGGTTTTGCCGTCGACCGTGCCGGCAATCTGTACTTCGCTACCACGCCCATCGGGGTTGCGCTCAAGCTCGGTGAACAAGCCTCGTCGGGACCCAATATCGTCAAGATCACGCCGTCCGGTGTCCTGTCCGAGTTTGCAGGCGGTGTTGGCGAGCAGATCGGCGCCATGACTGACGGCGCCGGCAGCGCGGCGCGCTTCCTCAATCCGCGCATTGTCGGCATTGATTACGACGATAATGTGTATCTGCTCGACGCGAACGACACACCGCGCAAGGTCACGCCAGGCGGGGTGGTAACGACGCTCAAGGCACTTCCGGCCGGCCTGAACGCAGACCTGAATGGCAACACCTACAGCACTGATGCGACGTTCAAGCTGACACGCACCAATCCGGCCGGCGTCACCACCACGGTGCCGGGCGTACCGTATTGTGTTGACGGCAGGCCAGCCCTGCCGCTGTCTTGCCTGAACGAGTCGGCATACATGTTCCGCCCCATTAGCGCCGCCTCCTATGTTCTCCTGGATCAGTATGGCGCCATTCGCCGCCTGGTTCTGCAGCGCTGAGACGCCGGTTTCACCGGAACTGCACTGCGCCACTGAGGTAAAATGATGCATGAGGCTCAGCCCGACCGCTTCCGGTTCGGGCTGCAGCCATATGCACGTTATTTTTTCAAAGACGCAGACATGCTAGATAACCTGACTCAACGCCTTGCCAAGGTCGTCAAGACCATGCGCGGCGAGGCACGCCTCACCGAGGCAAATACTGCAGAGATGCTGCGCGAAGTGCGCATGGCCCTGCTCGAGGCCGACGTGGCGCTGCCGGCAGTGCGTGAATTCATCGCCAAGGTCAAGGAAAAAGCCCTCGGCGAAGAAGTCGTCGGCTCGCTCAGCCCGGGCCAGGCGCTCGTCGGCGTGGTGCAGAAGGAATTGGCGGCCCTGATGGGCGCCGACCTTGGCCCCGAGGCCAGCCAGCTCTCGTTCGCCCAACAACCGCCTGCGATCATCCTGATGGCCGGTCTGCAGGGTGTCGGTAAAACCACCACCACCGGCAAGCTGGCCAAGTACCTCAAGGAACAGAAAAAGAAGAAGGTCTTGACCGTCTCGGCCGACGTGTATCGCCCGGCCGCGATCGCGCAGCTCGAATCGGTGACCAAGCAGGTCGGCGCCGACTTCTTCCCGTCGACCGCCAACGACAAACCGGTCGACATCGCGCTGGCCGCGCTCGACTGGGCCAAGAAGCATTACCACGACGTCCTGATCATCGATACCGCGGGTCGCCTCGGTATCGACGAAGCGATGATGCAAGAGATCGCGGCGGTGCACGCGGCCGTCAACCCGATCGAAACGCTGTTCGTCGTCGACGCCATGCTGGGCCAGGATGCGATTAACACCGCCAAGGCGTTCAACGACGCCCTGCCCCTGACCGGCATCGTGCTGACCAAGCTCGATGGCGACTCGCGCGGCGGTGCGGCGCTGTCAGTGCGGCACGTGACGGGCAAACCGATCAAGTTTGCCGGTGTGTCCGAAAAACTCGATGGCCTCGAAGCCTTCGATCCGGCCCGCATGGCCAACCGCGTGCTGGGCATGGGCGACATCCTGGCGCTGGTCGAAGAAGCGCGCAAGGGCGTCGATGCCGAAGCCGCAGCCGAACTGGCCAACAAGATCAAGGTTGGCGGCCGCTTTGACATGAACGACTTCAAGTCGCAACTGACGCAAATGAAGAAAATGGGCGGCATGGCCGGCCTGATGGACAAGCTGCCGGCCCAGTTCCAGCAAGCGGCGGCAGGCGCGAACATGGGCCAGGCCGAGAAATCGGTCCAGCGCATGGTCGGCATCATCGATTCGATGACGCCGCTCGAGCGCGCAAAACCTGAACTGATCAAGGCCAACCGCAAGCGCCGCATCGCGGCCGGCGCCGGCGTGCAGGTGCAGGAAGTCAATCGCATGCTCAATCAGTACGACCAGATGCAGACGATGATGAAAAAACTCAAAGGCGGCGGCCTGATGAAGATGATGCGCGGAATGAAGGGCATGATGCCCGGCATGCGCTAATCGCTGTTTTCCCTTCGCCGAACCGCGCAAAGTATCGCTTTGCGCGGTTTTTTTACGCCCCTTGTCAGCGTTTTATCGTTCCCGCACGTTGTTGTGTGCGATAGCGCCCATTTAGGCGCTTATCAGAGTGAAAAAGTTTGGAAAAAGACTTGCACGAACAGTAAAACGCTACCAATATAGGCGTGCGATAAATTACGCATTTTTCCATGTGTTCGTTTTAGGAGGCTCGAAGATGGCAACAGCCAAAAAAACCACTGCAGCACCAGCAAAAAAAGCAGCTGCCAAGCCTGCTGCAGCGGCCAAGCCCGCAGCAAAAAAGGCAGCAGCACCAGCGAAAACGGCCGCTAAAACGGCTGATAAATCAGCTGACAAATCGGCCGACAAGCCAGCAGTTGCACGCAAGCCAAACGCCGCGTTCATGAAAGCCATGACCCCGTCGGCCACGCTCGCTGCAGTCGTTGGCGACAAGCCGCTGCCACGCACCGAAGTGACCAAAAAGGTCTGGGATTACATCAAGTCGAAAGACCTGCAAGATCCGGCAAACCGTCGCATGATCAATGGCGACGACAAGCTCAAAGCAGTCTTCGGCGGCAAAGAGCAAGTCTCGATGTTTGAAATGACCAAACTGATTTCGGATCATCTGAAATAAGTTCAGGTTATATTCAGTCGATGTCTCGCTGATTAAAAAAGCCCCGGATTCAAACCCGGGGCTTTTTGTTATTCAGGTGTAAATAACCTGAATCTGCACTTACAAACCGCCGGCAGCCTTCATCAGTTCGAACACGCGGGTATTCTCCATCGTGCCTTTGAATGACGCCGAACCGGCACCAGTCGCATACAGTTTCACGTCGCCGCCGCCATGGGTTTCGGACGACTTGTGCACGCCCGTCTCCTGGTGGTAATCGTCGCTCTGCGCGACCATGCCATCGACATCGGCGCGCGCGTCCGGCCGGTTCGGGCCATTGCCAAACACCAGCGTGGTGAACGTCTTGCCGTCCGCATCCTTCTTCGGCTCGCCCGTCGCGTAGTCGCGCACGATATCCAGGATCGGGTTGCCGCGCTTCGGGTAGCCGTTGATCTGCATCGTGTGGTCATGGTCGGCGGTGAGCACGATCAGCGTGTTCTGCAGGCCCGGATCGATCGCGCGCATGCGCTCGATTGCCAGCTGCAAGGCGTCGTCGAACGCCACCGTCTCTTCCAGCGCGTGCTTGGCGCGGGTGTCGTGCAGCGCGTGGTCGATCTTGCCGCCTTCGACCATCAGGAAAAAACCGTTCGGATTGGTCGACAGCAGGTCGATCGCCTTGCCCGTCATCTCGGCCAGCGTTGGCTGCTCGGGGCGCCGCTGGTACGCATAATCGAGGTGGCTGCTGGCACTGTAGATGCCGACGAACTTGCGCCCCGCCTTGGCCGACATCATGCCGGCGCTGGTGCCGGCCACGTAATAGCCGGCGCCGGCAAATTCGGCCATCAGGTCGCGTCCGTCGGGCCGCCCCTTCGGATTGAGCACCGCGTCACGCGGCGTGAAGTGATTGCGCCCGCCGCCCATCAGCACATCGACGCCGTCGCCCAGCGCCGCGTTGTAGCCGGCACCGCCTGGCACCAGCTGCTGCGCGATCGTGTAGGCCGCATCGCGGCTGCAGGTGTGCGCAAAGGTCGATGCCGGCGTGGCATGCGTCAGTTCGGTCGTGGTGATGGCACCGGTGGCGCGGCCCCGGGCCTTGGCCAGTTCGAGGATCGTCACGGCTGGCGTGCCGTTGTTCGCGCCGCACTGGTCGACGCCGTCTTTGGTCGGGTTGACCGTGCGGGCGCCGGCCTGCGAAATGACATCGTTGTTCAGCTTCATGCCGGTCATGTACGCCCCCATCGACGGTGCGCTGTCGGTGGTCTGGTAATCGAGCGAATAGGTCTTGATGCGCGCGGTGCGCTCCATCAGGCGCTCGAAGTGCAGCAGGCTGTCTTCGCCGCCGCGGTAGATGCGGGCGGCGGTGGTAACAGACGGGCCCATGCCGTCGCCAAGGAAGAAGATGATGTTCTTCGCTTTTTGCTGGGCCGAAGCCGTTGCCGGCAGCGCTGCACCGAAGGCGGCGGCCAGCAGCAGCGGGAGAATGCGTCGTGAAGTCATGGTGGATTTCTCGTGCTTACAGACCGGCTGCGGTCTTGATCAGATTAAAGACGCGCGTGTTGTCGATGGTCCCGCGAAACAGCTCCGCGTTCGCGCCGGCGGCGCCCAGGTAGACGTCGCTGCCGCCATGCGTCTCGGCGCCTGCGCGCGTGCGCACGACCGCTTGCTGGTGGTAATCGTCGGCCGTCACGACCGCGTCGGTCAGCGGCGTGGTGCGCTCGCCCTGGTGGCGATTTTCACCGGTGCCGAAACCGATGATCGTGTACGGCATGCCCTGACTGTCGAGCGTCGGCTTGCCATCGGTCGTGCGCACCACCCCCAGGACACCCGGATTGGCGGGCGTGGTCTTGCCGGTACGCGCTGCATAGCCGTTCAGCAGCAGCGTATGGTCATGGTCGGCGGTGGCGACGATCAGCGTGTTTTTCAGGCCCGGGTCGAGCGCTTCCATGCGTTCGAGCGCGGCCTGCAGCGCGGCGTTGTACGTCACCGTCTCTTGCAGCGCGCGTTTGCCGAGCGTCGCGTGCAGCGCATGGTCGATCAGGCCGCCCTCGACCATCAGGAAGAAACCACCACGGTGCGGCGCCAGCAGGTCGATTGCCTTGGTCGTCATGGCCGGCAGCGCCGGTTGACGGGCGGCGTCGCGGATCGCGTCGAAGTCCATGTGGTTGGCGGCGAACAGGCCCACGACCGGCGCGCCTGGCGTCAAGGCATTGAACCCGGCGGTGTCGTTCACGACCCGGAAGCCCTTGGCCTTGAACTCGGCCTGCAGATCGCGGTTGTCGGCGCGCTTGCCGCCACGCGCGAATGGCGTGAATTGCTGCGCACCGCCGCCGAACAGGACGTCCAGGCCATTGGCGCCCAGCGCCCGGTTGTAGCCGGCGCCGCCGGGCACCAGGCTGGCGGCGATGTCGGTTTCCAGCTTGCGATTGCAGGCGTGGGCATAGGTGGCGGCCGGGGTGGCGTCGGTGACGCTGGTGTTGGTGACCACGCCCACGGCCATGCCGCGCTTGCGGGCCAGTTCGAGCAGCGTGACGGCCGCTTCGCCATTCTCGCAGCGGCTCACCAGGCTGTTGCCGTTGGCGTCCTTGGCGGGTGCGATCGAGCGCGTGCCGGCCGACATCGAGATCACGCCGTTGTTCTGCTTCACGCCGGTCATGTAGGCCGCCATCGAGGCGGCGCTGTCGGTGACCTGTGCATCGTTGGAGAAGGTCTTCACGAACGCCGATTCGGGCAGGCGGTCAATCGCCAGCTCGCCCTCTTCGCCGACAGCAAAGATGCGCGCCGCAGTCAGGGTGTTGACGCCCATGCCGTCGCCCAGGAAGAAGATGATGTTCTTTGCGCGCTGGTCAACCGGATTGGCCGTCAGGGCGGGAGTTGAGGTTGGGGTCGTGGTTGAAACTGGCGGCGTCGCCGCGCAGCCGGTGAGCGCCGCCAGCAGTGCGCCAGCGGTGAAAAGAATGGGTCGCATGCAGTCCTCACTGGGGAAAGCGGGAAGTCTACACTGCGTCGATGACGGTGGGGTGAATTGCTATGTTAGGGTTTTGTACAAACCGGGAACGCCTCACGCCCCCGGTTTGAACTCCCAGTTCTTCCAGGCGGCCAGCACTGCGTTCGGGTACTTCGGCTTGCCGCGGCTGCCGTTGTAGCGGCCCAGCGCCAGGTACAGGTCGCCCCGCTCCATGTCGATATACATGCGCAGGATCGCGCAGCCATAGCGCAGGTTGGTCTGCATGTGGAACAGGCGGCGGCGGTCGCCGTCGCCGATTGCCTTGGTCCAGAACGGCATCACCTGCATGTAGCCGCGCGCACCGGCAATCGAGATCGCATACTTGCGGTACGCCGACTCCACCTGGATCAGGCCCAGCACCAGCCCAGGATCGAGCCCCGCGCGGGTCGCTTCGTACCACGCGGTCTCGAGGAACTCGGTGCGGGTCTGGACGTCGGGCAGGCGCTTGGCCAGGCGCGGCGACATCTGGTCGAACCACGCCTGGTAGCGCGCCCGCCCCGCCTCGGTGCGGAAGGTCGGGCGCGGCGGGCGCGCGTCGGCGATGGCATTGGCCAGCGCCAGGCGCACCGAATCCGACAGCGCTTCTTCTTTCTGGTTGCCGGCATGCGCCGGCGCCGCCAGACCGAAGGCCAGCACCAGCAGCATGCCTCCGGACCAGGAGGCCAGGCGCAACGCCATCACTTGCCCAGCTTGGCCTTGATGAAGCCGACCATCTCGCCCACGGCGACGCTGCTCGCTTCGGTATCGCGGCGGCCCTGGTATTCGAGATTGCCTTCTTTCAGGCCACGCTCGCCGATCACGACGCGGTGCGGCACGCCGATCAGTTCCCAGTCGGCGAACATCGCGCCTGGGCGCAGGCCGCGGTCGTCGACGATGACGTCGATGCCCATCGCCGACAGCGATGCATACAGCTGCTCGGTCGCGTCCTTGACCATCTCGCTGCGGTCCATGCCCATCGGGCACAGCACCACTTCGAACGGCGCCAGCGCGTCCGGCCAGACGATGCCCTTGTCGTCGAAGTTCTGCTCGATCGCCGCGCCCAGGATGCGGGTCACGCCGATGCCGTAGCAGCCCATCTGCAGCGGCGCAGGCCGGCCGCCGTCATCGAGGAACGTCGCGCCCATCGCCTGCGAGTACGCGGTGCCGAGCTGGAACACGTGGCCCACTTCGATGCCGCGCTCGATCGCCAGCACGCCCTTGCCATCTGGCGACGGGTCGCCTTCGACGACGTTGCGCAGGTCGGCCACGAGCGGCTCCGGCAGGTCACGGCCCCAGTTCACGCCGATGTGGTGGAAGTCTTGTTCGTTCGCGCCGCAGACGAAATCGGCCATGTTGGCGACCGTGCGGTCAGCCACGACGGTGACTGGCAACTTTGTGCCGACCGGACCGAGGTAGCCCGGCACGGTGCCGAACACCTCGAGGATCTCGGCTTCGGTCGAGAAGCGGTGGCCGGCCAGGCCTTCCACTTTGCCGACCTTGATTTCGTTGAGTTCATGGTCGCCGCGCAGCAGCAGCACCCAGTAGCTCTTCTTGCCTTCGTTTTCGACGGTCAAAGCGATGGTCTTGACGGTCTGCGCCAGGTTCACGCCCAGCAGCGCCGCGACGGTCTCGCACTTGGTCGTGCCCGGGGTTGGCGTCTTGGTCAGCGTTTGCGTGGCGGCGCCGCGCTCGCCGCTGGCCACGGCTTCGGCTGCTTCCATATTGGCCGCGAAATCGGACGTCGGGCAGTAGACCAGCGCATCTTCGCCGGTGCTGGCGATGACGTGGAATTCGTGCGAACCGGTGCCGCCGATGGCGCCGTTGTCGGCCGCCACCGCGCGGAACTTCAGGCCGAAGCGCGTGAAGATGCGGGTGTAGGCGTCGAACATGGTCTGGTACGACGTCTGCATGCCGGCCACGTCGCGGTCGAACGAATAGGCATCCTTCATCGTGAATTCGCGGCCGCGCATCAGGCCGAAGCGCGGACGGCGCTCGTCGCGGAACTTGGTCTGGATGTGATAGAAGTTCACCGGCAGCTGGCGGTACGACTTGATCTCGCTGCGCACGACGTCGGTGATGACTTCTTCGGACGTCGGCTGGATCGCGAAGTCGCGGCCATGGCGGTCTTTCACGCGCATCAGCTCGTCGCCCATCTTGTCCCAGCGACCTGTCTCTTGCCACAGTTCGGCCGGCTGCACCAGCGGCATCAGGAGTTCGATACCACCAGCGCGATTCATTTCTTCACGGACGATCGCTTCGACCTTGCGGATGACGCGCAGCCCGACCGGCATATACGTATAGATGCCGGAACCCAGGCGCTTGATCATCCCGGCGCGCATCATCAGCTTGTGGCTGACGATCTCGGCATCGGAAGGCGCTTCTTTCAGAGTTGAAATAAAAAATCGTGAGGCACGCATATCTGTGAATTCTTTTTAAAAAGAGAGGGTTATAATCGACCTAATTTTAAAGGATTAGCCGGCTGATGCGTCCAATCTTTCTACAAACAGGGTCCGGAACCAGCATCATCGACCGCGCAAGCGGTGCGGAAACCCCTTGGGCATGAAAATACGTAAGTAAAAACACAAGGGTACCGAGTGCCCGCAAGAGGGAACGTCCGCCGGCAGAAAGTATCGAGGTGCACTTATGCTCGACCGTGAAGGGTTTCGGCCCAACGTCGGCATCATCCTGCTGAACGCTAACAACGAGGTCTGGTGGGGCAAGCGGGTGCGAGAGCACTCATGGCAATTTCCTCAAGGGGGAATCAAGTACGGCGAAACACCCGAGCAGGCAATGTACCGCGAGCTCGAGGAAGAAATCGGTTTGCGTCAGGAGCATGTCAAGATCGTGGGTCGCACCCGCGATTGGCTGCGCTATGAGGTGCCCGATCATTTCATCAAGCGTGAAATCCGCGGGCACTACCGTGGCCAGAAGCAGATCTGGTTCCTGCTGCGCATGGTTGCGCGCGATAACGAAGTCAATCTGCGCCTGACCGACCATCCCGAGTTCGACGCCTGGCGCTGGCACGACTACTGGGTGCCGCTTGACGTCGTGATCGAGTTCAAGCGCGACGTCTACCAGCGCGCGCTACAGGAACTGTCGCGCTTTCTGAGCTGGCCGGCCAAGGGCCAGCACGGCGAGCGGCGGCACAGCGCGCGTTATCTGCGCCAGCCGCATGGCCGCTCGCAGCCTGGCGCCAAGCCGGGGCAAGAGATGCTCGGGGCGGCCGGGCCGGGCAATCCGGCGGCGCCCGATGCACTGGTGCTGGCGCCGAACAAGTAGGCGTCAACAACGCATCGATACCGGCGCTGGCGCACGACGCGCCATGCTCCGGTATCCCGCCTGCCCCTCGCAGACGCCCCTCCATTTCATGCTCAAAGCATTGTTTTCACGGCAACATTCGCCGGTACAATGCTTGCATGACTACGCCTATCGCCCGCCTGCATCTGCTGCTACTCCTTGCCCTGAGTGCCGTGCCCACTGCCCATGCCTGGCAGGCGGAGCCCAAGCGTTGTCAATTAACCCAGCTCGCGACGCTGCCCGTACGCTATACCGGCCCGGACCTGAACCTGACGATCGAAGGGCGGATCGACGGCACGCCGGCCGACATGCTGGTCGACACCGGCGCCAATGGCACGATACTCACGCGCACCGCGACCGAGCGCCGCGCGCTGACCCTGCGCCCTACCGACGGGCGTGCCTACGGCATTGGCGGCGCGGCCCGCATCTACAGCGCGCAGATCAAGGAATTCAAGGCCGGACCGGCGGCGATCACCAACAGCCGCGTACGGGTACTGGGTGACTTCGGCACGGCGCCATCGTTCGAGGCGATCCTGGGCGCGCCATTCCTGCTCCAGTCCGACCTCGAGATTTCCCTGGCAACCAAGGAAATCAAGTTCTTCAAACCGACCGATTGCGATACTGCGCACCTGGCCTACTGGGACGAGAACGCGATCGAGATTCCTTTTCGCTGGAACAGCTCGCGTCAGGCCAATCCCGAATTCAAGGTGCTCTTGAACGGCAAGGAGGTCACGGCAGTGATCGACAGCGGCTCCGCCAGCACGCTGATGACGCGCCGGGCCGCGGAAAAAGCGGGCCTGAACATGAACTCGCCAGACGTCGGACGCGCTGGCGAAGTGGGCGGCGTCGGGGCCAGGCGCATCGCACGCTGGAACGTGACGCTGGACAAGCTGCAGATCGGCCGTGAAACGATCAGCAATGCCGACATCGGCGTGATCGACACGAATGATCTCGACGTCGACCTGCTGCTGGGCGCCGACTTCCTGCGCTCGCACCGCGTCATGTTCGCGATGAGCCAGAAGAAGCTGTACTTCACCTACGTCGGGGGCGACGCACTTGGCCAGCGGCGCCGCATCGAACCCTGGCTGCAGCACGAGGCCGACGCCGGCAATGGCGATGCGCAGATGATGGTGGCCGCGATGCACCGAAGCGGTCATGGCACGCCGCCTGACATGGCGCAGGCGCTGGTCTGGCTCGACAAGGCGGCCGCCAGCGGCAATCCCCGCGCCAACCTGGTGGTCGGCCAGCGCCTGATGAAAGAACGGCGCTATACCGAAGCGGTGATAAGGCTGCGCCAGGCGCTCGACCGCATGCCGGGCGAGCGCTCGGGCGCGCTGATGCTGTACACGGCGCGCATGCACAACAAAGACCCCGAGCTGGCGCGGCGCGAACTGGCCAGCGCCTTCACACACGACCTCGATGAATGGCCGGGGCCGATCGCCGATTTCTATCTCGGCAAGCTCGATGAAAGCAAGCTGCTCAAGCTCGCGCGCGAGGAATCGGCGCATGCGCTGCGGCGCACCTGCCAGGCGCGCTTTGCGATCGCCGAGCGCCATCGGTTCACGGGCGATGACGAGCAGGCCAAGCGGGTGCTGGATGAGGCGCCAGAGTGCCGCCAGGGACCGAAAGAGGCGTCCTGAGGCCCGCCCCGCGCCGGATCGGCGGCTGCGCTACAATGCCCGCTCTCCCCTTTTTTCGCCCCCTCCTGCCATGTTCACTCCGTCCTCGCACGACGTGCGCCGCTTTTTCTGCGACGCCTATCGCAAGCAACGCAATGGCGAGATCCTGACGCCGATGGATGCCATCGCGGCCGACTGGATCGTGCAGCATCCCGAGTACCACGACCAGTTCGAGGACATCGAGGCGGCGATCGCGCGCGACTATTCGGTCGAAGGCGGCAAGCCCAATCCGTTTTTGCACCTGTCGATGCACCTGTCGATCGCCGAGCAGATCTCGATCGACCAGCCGCGCGGCATCCGCGCCGCGCACGACATGCTGGTGGCCAAACGGGGCGAGCACGATGCCCACCACGAAATCATGGAATGCCTGGGCGAGATGATCTGGGCCTCGCAGCGAAGTGGCGTGCCGCCCGATACCGAGGCCTATATCGAATGCGTGCGGCGCCGTGCGTTTGCCTGATTCAAGCGAGTTTGTCGTCCGCGACCCGGTAACGCGGGTCTTCCACCAGGTTCACCTCGATCATGTCCTGCGCCTTTTCCAGCAGCTCGCGGCAGTCGGGGCTCAGGTGGCGCAGATGCAGGCGCTTGCCCAGCAGGCGATAACGCTCGGCCAGCGCGTCGATTGCCTGGATCGCCGAATGGTCCACCACGCGCGCGTGCAAAAAGTCGATCACGACATCCTGCGGATCGTCCTTCGGCGTGAAGATGCCCTGAAACGCACTCACTGACGCAAAGAACAGCGTGCCGTCGAGCGCGTACACTTTCCAGCCTTGATCATCGACCGCGACCGCCGCCTTCACCTGGCGCGCATGCTGCCACGCGAACACCAGCGCCGAGACGATCACGCCGGTGAGCACCGCCACCGCCAGATCGACCAGCAGCGTGATCGCCGCCACCAGCACGACCACGAACAGATCCGCGCGCGGCACGCGGCCGGCCAGGCGGAACGTGCCCCATTCGAAGGTCTTTTCACAGACGACGAACATCACGCCGATCAGCGCCGCCAGTGGAATCGCCTCGATCCAGCTGGAGCCGAACAGGATGAAGCACAGCAGGATCACCGCCGCCGCGATGCCCGACAGGCGCCCGGTCGCGCCGCTGTTCACGTTGATCATGCTCTGGCCGATCAGCGCGCAGCCGCCCATGCCGCCAAACACGCCGCTGACGACGTTGGCCGCGCCCAGCGCCAGCGATTCGCGGTTCGGCTGGCCGCGCGTGTCGGTGATTTCGTCGATCAGCGTGAGCGTCAGGAGCGATTCGATCAGGCCCACGCCCGCCATCACGAGCGCGTACGGGAACACGATACGCAGCGTGTCCCACGTCATTGGCACGTCGGGCAGCGCGAAGCTGGGCAAGCCGCCGGCGATCGAACCGAGGTCGCCCACGGTGCGCGTCTCGACGCCCAGCAGCGCGCAACCGACGCTGGCCACCAGGATGCCCACCAGCGTGGACGGCACGGCTTTGGTAATGCGCGGCGTCAGGTAGATCACCGCCATCGTGATGGCGATGATGATGCCCATCGTGACCAGCTGCGGGGCCGGCATCCATTGGGGCGTGCCGTCAGGGCCCGCTACCTTGAAGTGCCCGAACTGGGCGAGAAAGATCACCAGCGCCAGCCCGTTGACGAAGCCGAGCATCACCGGATGCGGCACCATGCGGATGAATTTACCGAGCCGCGCGGCGGCAAACAGCAGCTGCAGCACGCCCATGAGCACCACGGCCGCCAGCAGGTACTGCGCGCCATGCTGCACCACCAGCGCGATCATCACGACGGCCAGCGAGCCGGCAGCGGCCGAGATCATCCCGGGCCGCCCGCCGAACGCGGACGTGATGAGGGCAACCAGCACGGCGGCGTACAGGCCGGTAAGTGGCGACAGATGGGCAACCAGGGCGAAGGCGATCGCCTCGGGCACGAGGGCCAGGGCGACCGTCAGGCCGCTGAGCAGGTTGGTTTTGAGATAAGTGGGGGAAAGAGATGACACGAAGAGCTCCGGCGGGTGACGCGGCAAGGGGCTCGCATGTTACCAGCAAGCGCCTTGCGCGTCTGGCGCCGGACTTATTTTTTGGTCACCAGCTGGCCCGGCAGACTGCCCAGGTACGCGCCCAGATCGGCCATGTCGCGGTTCGACAGCGGCTGCACCAGCGCCGCCATGATCGGGTTCACGCGCCCGTTCGGGCCGGCCCCGCGCTTGTAGGCGCGCAGCGCCGTCGTCAGGTAGTCGGCGTGCTGGCCGGCCAGCTTGGGGTAGCTCGGGTCGATCGGCTTGTTGAAGTCGGCCCCGTGGCAAGAGGCGCAGTTGTGCGTCTTGGCCAGCGCCGCGCCGCGCGCAATGTCGGCGGCCGATGCGCTCGCGCCAAGCGCGCCCAGCACTAGGGAAAAGACAATCCGTTGCATGGCGTGGTTCATCGCGTGGCCACCGTCTGTTGGGAGTAATAGGCCGCCACGTCGGCAATGTCCTGGTCGCTCAGCGACTTGGCGATATTGACCATCGACGGATGCTTGCGGTCGCCCTTGCGGTAGGCCTTGAGGGCGGATTCGAGATACCTGGCGGACTGGCCGCCGATCATCGGCACCCGGTAGACCTCGGGAAAGGCCGTCTTGTAGCCGCCCTGGATGCCGTGACAGCCGATGCACATCTCGACCTTGGCGACGGCCGCCTTGGGATTGCCGACGACTTCCGCGGCCGTGGCGACGGCGCTGCCGGCGGTACAGGCGCAGGCTGCCAGTACCAGTGGTGCCAAACTTGTTTTCATGGGCGTCTCTTAGTTGTAATTCGAAAACCGCAACCGCATAAAAAGTTAGCAAAGGTCTACCAACGGGCCGATTCTATCTGAAGACTTGACACCAGTCTACAAACCGGACGGCGGCGGCGCGCCCGGGGTTATGGCGTATACTTCCTGCCACCGACCGACTCGACAAAGCACCCGCCATGCATGCAGCTCCCCGCTTCGAAGGCAGCGACAAGTACGTCGCCACCGCCGACCTGAAACTGGCCGTCAATGCGGCCCTGACGCTGGGCCGTCCGCTCCTGATCAAGGGCGAGCCGGGCACCGGCAAGACCATGCTGGCCGAAGAAGTCGCGGCCAGCCTGAACATGCCGCTGCTGCAGTGGCACGTCAAATCGACCACCAAGGCCCAGCAGGGCCTGTACGAATACGACGCCGTCTCGCGCCTGCGCGACTCGCAACTGGGCGACGAGCGCGTGCGCGACATCCAGAACTACATCGTCAAGGGCGTGCTGTGGCAAGCCTTCACGGCGCCCGAACCCGTCGTGCTCCTGATCGACGAAGTCGACAAGGCCGACATCGAGTTTCCGAACGACCTGCTGCGCGAACTCGATCGCATGGAGTTCTACGTGTATGAAACGCGCGAGATGGTGGTGGCCACCCATCGCCCGCTCGTGATCATCACGTCCAACAACGAGAAGGAACTGCCGGACGCCTTCCTGCGCCGCTGCTTCTTCCACTACATCCAGTTCCCGGACCGCGAGACGATGGCCGACATCGTCGGCGTGCACTTCCCCAACCTGCGCCAGGACCTGCTGACCGCGGCGCTGCAAAGCTTCTATGCCATGCGCGACGTCCCCGGCATCAAGAAGAAGCCGTCGACGTCGGAATTTCTCGACTGGCTCAAGCTGCTGCTGGCCGAGGACGTGCCGGCCGAAGCGCTGCGCGCCAGCGCCGAAGGCAAGGTGGGCATCCCGCCGCTGCACGGCGCCCTGCTCAAGAACGAGCAGGATGTCGGCCTGTTCGAGCGCCTGATGTTCATGGCGCGGAACAACCGGTGATGGTGGCGCCAGCCCCCTCGATGCGATGCTGATCGATTTTTTCCGCGCCCTGCGCGAGGCCCGCATCCCGGTCTCGATCCGCGAATTCCTGACGCTGCTCGACGCGCTGCAACGCGGCGTGATCGCCCCGTCGCTGGACGACTTCTACTACCTCGCGCGGCTGACGCTGGTAAAGGACGAAGCCCACTTCGACAAGTTCGATCGCGTCTTCGGCGCCTGGTTCCGCGGCGTCGATGCGGTGTTCGACGAAAAGTCCGAGATTCCACTCGACTGGCTGATCAAGCGCTTCGAGCGTGAACTCACGCCGGAGCAAAAGGCGCAGCTCGAAAAATTCGGCTACGACAAGCTGCAAGAGCGCCTGCAGGAATTGTTGAAAGAGCAGAAGGAACGCCACGCGGGCGGCAGCAAGTGGATCGGTACCGGCGGTACGTCGCCGTTCGGGCATGGTGGCACCAACCCCGAAGGGGTCCGCATCGGCGGGGAGAGCCAGGAAGGCAAGCGCACCGCCGTGAAAGTGTGGGACCAGCGCACCTACCGCGACTACGACGGCGAGCGCGAACTGGGCACGCGCAACCTGAAGGTGGCGCTGCGCCGCCTGCGCCGCTTCGCGCGCCAGGGCGCGGCGGACGAACTGGCACTGGACGATACGATCCGCGCTACCGCCAGCAACGCCGGCTGGCTCGACATCCGCATGCGGCCCGAACGCAAGAACCGGATCAAGGTCGTGATGCTGTTCGATGTCGGTGGCTCGATGGACGACCATATCGAACGCACCGAAGAACTGTTCTCGGCCGCCAGCAGCGAATTCAAGAACATGGAGTTCTACTACTTTCACAACTGCGTCTACGACTACCTGTGGAAAAACAACGCACGCCGCCACAGCGAGCGCTTCGCCACCTGGGACGTGCTGCGTAAATATCCGGCCGATACACGCGTGCTGTTCGTCGGCGACGCGACCATGAGTCCCTACGAAGTCATGGCGCCCGGTGGCTCGGTCGAATACAACAACGACGAAGCGGGCGCGGTCTGGCTGGCGCGCTTCATGACCGCGTTTCCGAAGTGCGCCTGGCTCAATCCCGAGCCCGAGCACCTGTGGCAGTACCGCCAGTCGATCGCGCTGATTCGCCAGGTGATGAGCAACCGGATGTTCCCGATCACGCTGGAGGGCCTGGAACGGGCCATGCGCTTGTTAAGCAAGTAGTGTTAGCACGGACACGGACGCGGGCTGCCGGGCGCACTAGAATCGCGCAACGATAAGAAGAAGGAGACCGCATGCCTGACCTGTTGTCCGTATTGACGAGCCTTGCCTGGCCCCTGGCGATTGCGCTGGCGTGGCTGGCCGGTGAATTTGGCCAGCGCTGGACCGGCCTGCCCCGCATCAGCTTCTACGGCCTGGTCGGCTTCGCGCTGGGCAGTTCGCAGATCGGCGTGCTGCCCGCCGCCGATCTGGGCCCGGTTGCGCTGCTGGCCAATATCGCCTTCGGCCTGGTCCTGTTCGAACTGGGCAACCGCATCAATCTGCGCTGGCTCATCAATAATCCGTGGATCGGCGTGGCCGGCCTGGTCGAGTCCAGCCTGACCTTCGTGCTCGTCTACCTCGTCGCCATCGCGTTTGGCGCGGCCCAGATCACGGCGCTGCTGATGGCGGCGCTCTCCATGGCCACCTCACCTGCCACCGTCGTGCGGGTCATCAATGAACAAAAAAGCTCGGGCCAGATGACCGAGCGCGTGCTGCACCTGTCGGCCCAGAACTGCGTGCTGGCCGTGTTCGCGTTCAACGCCATCATCGGCGTCTGGCTGTTCCACACGCAGGACGCCGTCAGCGAGGCACTGTGGCAAAGCCTGGTCATGCTCGCTGCGTCGATCGTGGCCGGTGCCGTGTTCGGCTTACTGGTGCCGGCGCTGCTGCGTGCGATCGGCAATGCGCAGCAGGACACGACCGTCGCGTTTGCGCTGGCCGTGATCCTGCTCGTGTCGATGTGCGATGTCGGCGGCCTGTCGCCGGTCGTGGCGGCGCTGGCCTTCGGCCTGACCGTGCGCTCGCGCCGCGTGACCTTTACCCAGACCCAGCGCAATTTTGGCGCGCTCGGCGAAGTGCTCACCGTGCTGCTGTTCGTGTATGCCGCCTCGACCCTCGACTGGCGCCTGGTGGCGGCCGGCGGCGTGATGGCGGTGGTCGTCGTGCTGGTACGGCTGCTGGCCAAAACCGCCGGCGTGGCCGCGTTCTCGCACCTGTCGGGCGTCACCTGGCGCAAGGGCGCGCTCACCGGTCTGGGCCTGGCGCCGCTGGCCGTGTTCGTGATCCTGATGCTCGAACATGCGCGTTATGCCGGCCTGAAAGTGGTCGACGACCTGCACGCAATGGCTGCGGTGGCGATGCTGCTCGAAGTGTTTGGCCCGATCATCATCCAGCGCGCCCTGATCTGGGCGCACGAAGCACCGGAGTCCCATCATGCCGCTTGACGCGTTTACCCCGTCCACACCGCTCACCTTCGGGGTCGAGCTCGAACTGCAACTGGTCAACCTGTCGGACTTCAACCTGACCGCCGCCAGCCCCGACCTGATGCATCTGCTGGAGCGCAAGCCGTTCCCGGGCAACGTCACGCCCGAGATCACCGAGAGCATGATCGAGATTAATTCGAGCGTGCACACGGCGTATGGCCCCTTGCTGGCCGAGCTGACCGAGATCCGCGACACGCTCGTCGCGGCGAGCGACACGCTCAATATCGGCATCGCCGGTGGTGGCACGCACCCATTCCAGCACTGGTCCGATCAGCGCATTTCAGCCAAGCCGCGCTACGAATACCTGTCGCAGCTGTATGGCTACCTGGCCAAGCAGTTCACGGTATTCGGCCAGCACGTGCACATTGGCTGCGCCAACGGCGACGATGCGATGTACCTGCTGCACGCGCTGAACCGCTACCTGCCGCACTTCATCGCGCTGTCGGCGTCGTCGCCGTTCGTGCAGGGGCACGACAGCCTGTTCGAATCGGCACGCCTGAATTCCGTGTTTGCGTTTCCGATGAGCGGCCGCGCGCCCTTCACGCTCAGCTGGCAGGAGTTCACCGACGTGTACTTCGCCAAGATGGAACGCACGAACATCATCAAGAGCATGAAGGACTTTTACTGGGACCTGCGACCCAAGCCCGAATTCGGCACGATCGAACTGCGCGTCTGCGACACGCCGCTGACGGTGGAGCGGGCCGCGGCGCTGGCCGCCTACCTGCAGGCGCTGTGTCGCCATCTGCTCGAGCGCAAGGACGAGGCGCCTGCTGAAGATGACTACCTCGTCTACAACTACAACCGCTTCCAGGCCTGCCGCTTCGGGCTGGATGGCAGCATCACGCACCCGAAAACCTACGACAGCATCGTGATCCGCGACGATATCCTGGCCACGCTCGAACGGATGCTGCCGCACGCCGAAGCGCTGGGCAGCGTCGAGGCGCTGCAGCACCTGGCCGCCGCCGCGCGCGGCGGCAGCGATGCCGCGATCCTGCGCCGGCACGCCGAGCGCGAAGGCTCGGTCGAAGGGATGGTCAATGCGGCGATCGGGCACTTCCGGGGTGACCGCGTGGCGTGAGCTGCGCGAGTCAGCCGTGCACTTCCCGGCTGTCCGCCGGCGCCTGTTCCCGCTGCTGCATCCCGTAATCGCGCACCACGTGCGCCACACGCAAGCGGTAGTCGCGAAACACGCCGTCACGGCCGGCCGCCTGCGCCGCCTGGTGCGCGTCCAGTGTGCGCCAGCGCTGCACGGCGGCTTCATCGCGCCAGAATGACAGCGACAGCAAGCGGCCTGGCTGCGTGAGCGACTCGAAGCGCTCCACTGACAGGAAGCCATCGATCGCCTCGAGCGCGGCGCGCAGCGCCTGCGCCGTGACGAGGTATTCGCCCTGACGCAGCGGGTCGGGTTCGACTTCGAAGATGACCGCGATCATGCACGGCTCCCGAGCGTGCCCTCCACCGCTTCGGTGAACGTGCGCGTTTCACGCACGATGAAACGCCCCTCGCGCGCCAGCGCGAAATTGGCGCGCGCCTCGTCATCCGTCTTCAAGCGTGTGCGGTACGCTTCGTAGTCGGCCAGACTGGCAAAGCCCACCAGCCCCCAGGCCTCGTCGTTGGTCCCCTCATGAGGCATGAAGTAGCCGATCAATGCGCCACCGAGTCGGGGAATGATGCGGCCCCAGTTGGCGGCATATTCACGAAACTGCTCGCGTTGAAAAGGATCGATGCGATAGCGGATGAAACAGGTGATGGTCATGGTGACTCCTCGGTTCTGGAGTGGTGACTTTAGCCCGGTGCCCTGGCCAGATGCTTCGGTTAAGATCGAAGCATGAGAGACGGTCCGAATATCACTACCATCGCCGCACTGATCGGCGACCAGGCGCGCGCGCAGGCCCTGACCTTGCTGATGGCCGGGCGGGCGCTCACCGCCACCGAGCTGGCCGATGCGGCAGGCGTCACGCGCCAGACGATCAGCACCCATCTGGCCAAGCTGGTCGATGCCGGGCTGCTGGCCGTGCAGGCGCAGGGGCGACACCGGTATTTCAGCATCGCCGATGCCGACGTGGCGGCGCTGCTCGAAACGCTGATGGGCATGGCCTTCGGCGCCGGCACGCTGCCGCTGCACCTGAAGCTGGGCCCGTCCGCGCCGGCCCTGCGCAAGGCGCGTGTCTGCTACGACCACCTGGCCGGCGAGCTTGGCGTGGTGTTGCATGACCGGCTGGCTGCGCGAGGCGCGTTCGGCTTCGGCGCCGACGGCATGGTGCTCACGACGGCAGGCGCGTCACGGATCGGCCAACTGGGCATCGACATCCCTGCGCTGGCCCGCTCGCGGCGCCCCGTGTGCCGCACTTGCCTGGACTGGAGCGAGCGGCGTCACCATCTGGCCGGTGCACTGGGCAGCGCCCTGCTTGACCGGTTCGAACAGCTCGGCTGGGCGCGCCGCGTGGCGGGTTCACGCGTCATGGCCTTCGATGCGCAGGGCGAGGCCGCCCTGCGTGGCTGGCTCGATCAGGTCAGCCCGCCACCGGCACGCCCTTGCCGACCCAGCCCGTCTTCATGAAGCGCGCCAGCAGCGGCTGTCTGGCCGGTGCCGGTGGCGGCAGTCTAGCGTCGACGACACTGGCCCACTGATCGGCCAGTTGCTCGCAGGTGGCGCGCAGCACCGGATCGATCGTCGGAAGGCGCGCCAGCGCGCACAGGTGGCGCTCGATCACCGACGCCAGCTTGACGCACGGCGGCTCGCCGTCGCCCTTGGCGCTGTAATGCGACATCAGGTGCAGCAGCGAGGCGACCAGCAGCGTGTCCTGGTTGCGCGGCCCGGCTGCTGTGGATGGCGTGGTAGGTGTAGGGGAAATCGTCATGCGAAACGCTCCATGGACCAGAATAAGACAATGAGATGAGAATGATTCTCATTCATTATTCCCGTCTCACACGGCGAAAGCAAGCGATTTTGTACTAGAGCCGCGTCTCGCGCGCCGCACGCAAAAATTCATCGAGCACCGGCGTGCAGTCGAGCAGATCCACACCACCCGCGCGGTGGAACTCGGGGTGCCACTGCAAGCCCATGACGAAGTTGGCGCGCTGGTAGCGGATCGCCTCGATGATGCCGTCCGGTTCGGACATGGCTTCGATACGAACATCGCGCCCCAGATCCTTGACGGCCTGGTGGTGAATCGAGTTCACCATCGCCTGCTGGATATTGGGGAACATGCGCCCGAGTGACGAGCCCTTGGGAAACACGATCGCGTGACGATGGGCATCGTACAGGTCGTGCACGTGCGCCAGCGCATCGGGGCGGTCAGTGGCGACGTCCTGGTGCAGCGTGCCGCCAAAGGCGACGTTGATCAGCTGGCAGCCACGGCACACGCCCAGCACCGGTTTGCCGGCATCGACGAATTCGTGCAGCAGTTCGAGCTCGTATACGTCGCGCGCACGGTCGCCGCTCCATTCGGGACGCGTGGGGGTTTCGGAATAGGTTTGCGGCGCGACGTCGGCCCCGCCCTGCAGCACCAGGCCATCCAGATGACGCGCGTAGTGGCGCAGCGTGATGTTGCTGGGGTGGAGCAAACCGTTGGTATTGACCGTCGGGATCATGAACACCAGCACGTCGCGCGACATGACCCACTGCGCGATGGATTCTTCGAGATACTGCAGGTTCTTGCTCAGCAGCCCCTTGGCGCCCGCTTCGGGATGGAAGATGCGGGCCGAGACGCCGATGTGCAGCGTGCGCTGCATGATGTCGCGACTGAAGCGTTCACGCAGTGAGCGAAAGCGCGACGTGATGACCCGCCCGGCCAGGGCCACCGGGTTGTCGCCATCGCGCAGGTAGCGCGCGGGCCCGCGTGCGTGCTGGCCGCCGCTGGCGCGCCGGTCGGGCACGCGCACGCGTGTCTCGCGACGTTCATCGATATCCGCCTCTGGGGAGGGGTCGTCTGGATTACGCTTGATGGGTTCGTCTTCGGTCATGTCAATAATATAACTTCGGCAATGCTGCGCACGATTCAAAGTTGTTACAAAAGGTCGCCACGCGCTCAGACTGGCACATCGAGCAGCTTCTGGAAGGTGAGCATCAGGTGGCGGCCCGCCACGGGCGTCTCGAGCAAGCCCCGCGCACCCGCCAACCGGGCACGTACGCTGTCGTAATGGAACGACGGTGCGACCACGAATACCACGGGCGTGCGCCCGGCCCCGGCCTGCGCCTTGATCGACGAGCACAGTGCATACGGTTCGATGCCCGGGGCTGCCGTGTTGATCAGCACCAGCGCCACCGGCGTTTCGTCGCACAGGCGCACGGCGGCGGCCTGACTGTCGGTCCATTCGACGCCGATCCGGCGCGGCCCGAGCACCTGCGCCACCCGGTTGCGCAAGGCGCACGCCTGATCGACGATCAACACGGTACCATCGACGGGACCACGGCGCAGTGGCGTGTAGAATGCGGGCGTTTCGCGGTCCGGCGCCAGGCGCGGACGGCGGCGCCGCTCGGCCAGCACGCGGCGGGCCCGGACGCCCTGCTGGACCAGCGCATGCACGCGGGTGTCGAGCAGTTCGGCCAGCCGTGCATGCAGTGCCTGTTGTTCGAGCGGACGGGTGACGGTTGGCCAAAGGGTGGTGTCACTGCCGCCAATGACCAGAGCCGGCTGCAGCGCATCGGGTGGCCGGCACGCCAGTTGTGCCAGCGCAAACGGACTGTCGCCGTTGGCGATGAGCAGATCCGGCTCTTGCAAACTATCGGCATGCAGGCAAGAATACAACGGCCCCGCGCCCGGCGCGCCTTCGAGCAGCGCCGCCAGCCGGGCGGATTCAACCGGATCGAAGCCGATCGGGCGCACGGTGAACAGACAATGAGATCGCTGCATGGAGGCCACCCTTCTTGCATCGATGATGTGTTTACAGCTCAATCTAGCACAAAGGTGCAAAGCGAAAAGCACGACATAAGCGCAAAATACTGTATATTTATACAGTTAAAAAGCATTTCCTTTTCCGCTCGACAAGATAGAATGCCAACGCATTCTACAAATACTCTTCAAGATGGCCTCCAAGAAACCCGCTCCAGACTACAGCGAATCATCCATCCGTGTCCTCAAGGGACTCGAACCTGTGAAACAGCGTCCGGGCATGTACACCCGCACGGAAAATCCGCTCCACATCATCCAGGAAGTGATCGACAACGCCTCCGATGAGGCGCTGGGTGGCTATTGCAAGAACATTGGTGTCACGATGAACCCGGACGGCTCGATCACGGTCGAAGACGACGGCCGCGGCATCCCGGTCGGCATCCACCCCGAAGAAGGCGTGTCCACGGTCGAGATCGTGTTCACGCGCCTGCACGCCGGCGGCAAGTTCGACAAGGGCTCGGGCGGCGCGTATGCGTTCTCGGGCGGCCTGCACGGCGTTGGCGTGTCGGTCACCAATGCGCTGTCCAAGCGCCTCGAGATCGAAGTCTGGCGCAAGGACGACCAGGGCAACGGCCAGCACAAGCTGGTGTTCGCTGCAGGCGACGTGATCGAACCCCTTACCTCCGCGCCGTTCGAGCGCGGCGGCAAGAAGAACGGCACGCGCGTGACGGCCTGGCCGGATGGCAAATACTTCGATTCGCCGACCATCCCGATGGGCGACCTGCAACGCCTGCTGCGCTCGAAAGCCGTGCTGCTGCCGGGCGTGACGGTCACGCTCACGAACGCCAAGGGCGAAGTGCAGACCTGGCGCTACGACGAGGGCTTGCGCGGCTACCTGACCGAAGCGCTGGCACAAAGCTCCAGCGGCGAAACCCTGATCCCGCTGTTCGAAGGCGCGCAGTACGCGGCCGCCGGCGACGACAGTTTCGCTGAAGGCGAAGGCGCGGCCTGGGTCGTGGCCTGGACCGAAGAAGGCGGCGTGGTGCGCGAATCCTACGTCAACCTGATCCCCACCGTCAGCGGCGGCACCCACGAAGCGGGCCTGCGCGACGGCCTGTATGGCGCCGTCAAGAACTTCGTCGAGCTGCATGGCCTGCTGCCGAAAGGCGTCAAGCTGCTGCCTGAGGACGTATTCGCGCGCGTCTCGTTCGTGCTGTCGGCCAAGGTGCTGGACCCGCAGTTCCAGGGCCAGACCAAAGAGCGTCTGAATTCGCGCGATGCGCTCAAGCTGGTCTCGACCTTCACCAAGCCGCCGCTCGAACTGTGGCTGAACCAGCACGTCGACTACGGCAAGAAGCTGGCCGAACTCGTGATCCGCCAGGCGCAATCGCGTCTGCGCTCGCTGCAGAAAGTCGAAAAGAAAAAATCGTCGGGCGTGGCCGTGTTGCCGGGCAAACTGACCGATTGCGAATCGAACGACATCACGCGCAACGAGCTGTTCCTGGTCGAGGGTGACTCGGCCGGCGGCTCGGCCAAGATGGGCCGCGACAAGGAATTCCAGGCCATCCTGCCGCTGCGCGGCAAGGTGCTCAACTCGTGGGAAACCGACCGCGACCGCCTGTTTGCGAATAACGAAATCCACGATATCTCGGTGGCGATCGGCGTCGATCCGCACAGCGTGGGCGACTCGCCCGACCTGACCGGTCTGCGCTACGGCAAGATCTGCATCCTGTCCGATGCCGACGTCGACGGCTCGCACATCCAGGTGCTGCTGCTCACTTTGTTCTTCAAACACTTCCCGGCGCTGTTCGCAAACGGGAACATCTGCATCGCGCGCCCGCCGCTGTTCCGCGTCGACGTGCCCGCGCGCGGCAAGAAGCCGATCCAGAAGCTGTACGCGCTGGACTCCGGTGAGCTGCTGGCGATCGAAGACAAGCTGAAAAAAGAAGGCCTGAAGGAAGGCGTGTGGAGCATCTCGCGCTTCAAGGGCCTGGGCGAGATGAACGCCGAGCAGCTGTGGGAAACGACGATGAACCCGGACACGCGCCGCCTGCTGCCCGTGTTCCTGGGCGAATACGACCACGCAGAATCGTCGGCACGTTTCAATATGCTGATGGGCAAAGGCGAAGCCGCCGCGCGCCGCGCCTGGATCGAAGAACACGGAAACGAGACCGAGGCCGATATCTAATACGCCGCACCGGCCATCCGCCCCGCGCGCAACAGAACAGACACCATGACGAACCAACCAAGTCTTTTTGAACAGCAACACGAGCCGACCGATGTCGAGACGCTCACCCTCTCCACCTTCGCCGAGCGCGCCTACCTCGACTACGCCGTTTCGGTGGTCAAGGGCCGCGCGCTGCCGGACGTGTCGGACGGCCAGAAGCCGGTCCAGCGCCGCATCCTGTATGCGATGAATGAACTGGGCCTGGGCCCGACCGCCAAGCCGCGCAAGTCGGCGGCCGTGGTCGGCGACGTGCTCGGCAAACTGCACCCGCACGGCGACCAGTCGGTGTACGACGCGCTGGTGCGCATGGCGCAGGACTTCTCGCTGCGCTATCCGCTGATCGACGGCCAAGGCAACTTCGGCTCGCGCGACGGCGACGGCGCGGCGGCAATGCGCTACACCGAAGCGCGCCTCACGCCGATCGCCCGCATCCTGATGGATGAAATCGACATGGGCACGGTCGACTCGCAGCCGAACTACGACGGCTCGACCACCGAGCCACGCACGCTGCCGGCGCGCCTGCCGATGGTGCTGCTCAACGGCGCCTCGGGCATCGCGGTCGGCCTGGCCACCGAGATCCCGTCGCATAATCTGCGCGAAGTGGCCGCTGCCGCCGTCGCCATGATCCGCAATCCGAAGATGTCGCACGCCGAGCTGATGGCCATCGTGCCCGGCCCCGACTTCCCGGGCGGCGGCCAGATCATCACGCCGGCCACCAGCATCGCCGACATGTACGCGGTGGGCCGCGGCTCGATGAAGGTGCGCGCACGCTGGAAGATCGAAGAACTGGCGCGCGGCCAGTGGCAGGCCATCGTCTATGAACTGCCGCCGGGCTGCTCGTCGCAGCGCGTGCTCGAAGAAATCGAAGAACTCACCAACCCGAAGGTCAAGGCCGGCAAGAAGGCGCTGCTGCCCGAGCAGCTCGCGCTGAAGAACACGGTCCTGGGCGCGCTCGACACGGTGCGCGACGAATCGGGCCGCGAAGCCGCGGTGCGCCTGGTGTTCGAGCCAAAGTCGAAGAACCAGGACCAGAACGAATTCATGCTGATGCTGCTCGCGCATACGTCGCTCGAGTCGTCCAGCCCGATCAATATGGTGATGATCGGTGGCGACGGCCGTCCGCGTCAAAAAGGCCTGGGCACGATCATCCAGGAGTGGATCGATTACCGCTTCACGACCATCCGCCGCCGCACCGATTTCAAGCTGGCCAAGGTCAACGACCGCATCCACATCCTGGAAGGCCGCGAGACCGTCCTGCTGAACATCGACAAGGTCATCGCCATCATCCGCAATGCGGATGAACCGAAGGCCGCCCTGATCGAAGAATTCCGCCTGAGCGAACGCCAGGCCGAAGACATCCTCGAGATCCGCCTGCGCCAGCTGGCGCGCCTGGAAGCAATCAAGATCCAGCAAGAGCTGGCCGAACTGCGCAGCGAGAAGGAAAAGCTGCAGGACATTCTGGAGAACCCGTCGTCGATGAAGCGCCTGATCATCCGCGAAATCGAAGCCGACGCCAAGCAGTTCGGCGACGAGCGCCGCACTGTGATCGAAGAAGCACAGCGCGCGGTGGCCGAGCAGAAGGTCGTCGACGAACCGGTCACCGTGATCGTGTCCGAAAAAGGCTGGGTGCGTGCCCGCACCGGCATCGGCCACGACCCGGCGCAGTTCGCGTTCAAGGCCGGCGACTCGCTGTACAAGGCGTTCGAATGCCGTACGACCGACCACCTGCTGGGCATTGGCGACAACGGCAAGGTGTACTCGGTGCCGGTCGCCGCGCTGCCCGGTTCGCGCGGCGACGGCGTGCCGATCACGACACTGGTCGAGCTGTCGGGCGGCACCCAGGGCAAGCCTGTGCGTCTGCTGCACTATTTCGCTGGCAATCCGGACACGCGCCTGCTGCTGTCGACGTCGGACGCCTTCGGCTTCATCACCAAGGCGGGCGACATGGTCAGCCGTCTGAAAGGCGGCAAGTCGTTCATCACCCTGAACGACGGCGCAACGCCGCTGCCGCCACGGGTCGTGACCGATACCTGCGGGGCAATCGCCTGCCTGTCCGAAAAGGGCCGCGTGCTGGTATTCGGCATCGACGAGATGAAGGTGCTGACCAATGGCGGCCGCGGCGTGACGCTGATGGAACTCGAGCCGAAAGAAGCCATGCTGGCAGCGCAGCCAATCAACCAGAAGGGGCTGAACGTGATCGGCACCTGGGCCGGCGACAAGGCCCGTACGGTGGAGCTGTTCGCCTCCGGCCTGGAACCGCACTTCGGCAAACGTTCGCGCAAGGGCAAGGCCTTATCGGCGCGCCTGAAGGCGCACGACCTGGCGATGCGCGCATCTGAAACGGATGCCGCGAAAACGTAACGCAACCACAAAGCCTCTCAGCAACACAGCCGGGGTCAGGTCTGACATTCGGACACGGCCTCAGCTTAGCCATTTCCACAGCCGGGGTCAGGTCTGACATTTGGACACGGCCTCAGCTTAGCTATTCTCAATGGTGTGCTGCCCAGTATTAGCATGGTCCGGCTCCAGCGAGTTCCCGCTAGCCGACTGTCGAGATCGTGTCCGAATGTCAGACCTGACCCCGGCTTTTGCGGTATGCAGGCAAAAAAAATGCCGGCTGAGCCGGCATTTTTCATTGGTGCTGGTTGCTTAGTGCTTAGTGCTTGGCAGCAGCCTTGTGCACGTCAGCCTGGGCTTCAGCGCGGACCTGTTCGGTCTTGGCAGCAGCGGTGGCCTTGTCGGCAGCAGCATCGACCTGTGCTTTCAGCACTTTCTCGTCAGCCTTGATCATCTTCTTCTCGGCCTTCAGGTTCGCATCAGCGACTTTGCCTTCGGCCTTGGCCATTGCCTTGGCGCGGTCTTCAGGATCGGCCTTGGCGACGTTGGCAGCAGCGTCGGTGTGGGTCTTGACCAGCTTGGCGTGTGCATCGCCCTTGGTTTCCGTCGCCTTGGCCACGGTCTTGTTCAGCTTCTGGTCAGCCTTGACTGCGGCCTTGATTTCTTTTTGTTCGGCCTTGATGACGTCTTTCTCGGCGCTGGCTTCAGCCTTCACGATGCGGTTGTCCGCAGCGGTGGTGGTTGGTGCGGTGGTCTGGGCGTGAGCAGCGGTAACCATCAGGCCGGCGATAAGGGTTGCGATCAGTTTGTTCATGATAAATTTCCTTTTGGTGGTCGCTGTACAGAGCGGGTTGCCCGTGCAGTCGTTGTTGTTGTTCAGTGATTCCAGAATACAACGTCAAGACAGTCTGGTCTGTTAGTCAGCACACGCAGAAATTGTCAGAGTTGTAAGCAAAGATTACTGACGAACAGAGCCTGCATATAAATCGATGATGTCGGTGACGCCATCGCGGCATACTGGACAGAACGCATCGCTGCGGTCGAACATCAGGCACTGCATCGCGGGCCGGTAGTACCCGCTCGCTTCATAGTTGGCGCCTTCGAAGGCGCCGATCGCATGCCGGTGCGGCTGCCCGTCGAACAGCGCATTGGTCTGTTCGAGGTCTTCACGGAACAACGCACTCATCTCTGACTCGGGCCGGTTGGCGTCGCGCAGTGCGGCGCGCTTCTTCTGATAGGCGCGCGACGCGGCTTCGTACTCGGCCTTCGGCCATGGCGTCGGCAACGGCGTACCGGCCGTCACATGGCGCTGCCATTTGAGCCTGGTTGGGTCGCGCAGCGCCGTGACGTTCGGTTCCCACGGCTCCATGCGTCCGCTGGCTGCGGCGTACGCTACGGGCGACGTGTAGTACTCGTCGGCCAGGCCCGCGAAGTGGTGGCCGAATTCGTGCACGAACAGGTAGTTGGCCCAGTCGTTACTGGCCGCCGCTGTGCTGAACTGGCCGAAGATCCCGCCGCCGCCGTAGGTCTCGTTGTTGACCAGGATTTCGATGAATTCATACGGCGCGTGCTGGGCAATGTCGCGCAGCGCGCGGTTGTCGAGCGTGAGCACATAGCGCTCGCTGCCGAAGATGTCGTAGCGCGTGCCCAGCGCCGATGGATGGTGTACGCCGGTCGATGGCCGGCTGATACCCGATTGCCCGGTCGGCACGGCCATCGCCCAGACGTTGAAGTCTTTGGCCCGCTCCTTGAATGGCGAGACCGAGAACAGGTGCGCCGACAGGCGCCGCGCATCCTGCTCGAATTTTTTCATCTCTGCCTGCGTGTAGCCATCGCCCAGGATCAACAGGTCGACCTTGTCGGGCGAGAGGCCGTTGACTTGAATTGGGATCGGCGTTGCCGCCGCCGGCGGCTGGCGCTTGACCACGTCCGGCGCGTTCGCATCGACGTCGATGCTCCACGCGACCGAGAACTGATTGCGCTCGTCGCGCTTGAGGATGCGCACGCGCACCGGTTGCGCGAACTGGGGAAAGCGCACCGACTCACTGAAACTGCGGCTGATGCGCCCTGCTTCTTCGGTAGTACGCCACTCGCCGAACACGGTCGAGAAACCGCGCGAGTACAGCACGTCGCCGGTCTTCGGATCGACCACTTCGACCCGGTTCTGGCCACGATTGGTCTCGTCCAGGTTGCGCGCCGCGCTGCCCGGCCAGGGCAATGGCTCGATGACGACACGTTCGATTGCGTAGCCGTCGGCCAGCGCATTGCCGCTGTGCGTGTAGTCCAGGCGGACCGTGGCCGGCTGCGCGGCGTGGGCGAATGAAGCGAGCGCGCCAAGCAGCAGCGCAGCAAAGGAGTGAAACAGGCGCATCGCGAATCCCCGACAAGTAGATCGCGCTATTCTAAGCCCGCGGTGAGCTGCGGCGACGCCATCACCTGTCAGATGTGCCAGGCCAGGGCGATTGACCCGGCCTGGCAACCACGCCACAATCGGCCTGGTCATCCTTGTCCATCCGGAGTCCCGATGTTTTGCCTGCGCGCCTGTCTTGCCGTTCCGCTGTTCAGTGCCTGTCTGGCCCACGCCGCCCCGGCCTGCAAGCCCGGCCAGCCGGTCGACGAAAGCAGCTTCGTGGAAATCGGCGGCATCGCGCAGTGGGTCACTGTCAGCGGCGACGACTGTGCCAATCCGGTGCTGCTGTACGTGCATGGCGGCCCAGGCAACCCGACCTCGGTGTTTGGCGCCGGCCCGTATGCATCGTGGCGCAAGCACATTACGCTGGCGCAGTGGGATCAGCGCGGCAGCGGCATGACCTGGGGCCGTCACCGCCCCGGCGAAGACGTCCCCTTGAACATCGAACAACTGCGCGACGACGGCCTCGACGTCGCGCGCTATCTGACGCAACGCTTCGGCAGACACAAGGTGATCCTGCTGGGCAGCTCGTGGGGCTCGATGATCGGCGCCCACATGGCCAAAGAAAAGCCGGGTCTGTTCTGCGCCTATGTCGGCGTGGCCCAGCTGGTGGGTTACCGGGACAATGCCACGTCATGGAGCACGGTCATTGCCCGCGCCAGAGCGGCGAACGACACTGCCACCGTCACGCAACTCGAGGCGCTTGGCCCGCCACCCTGGACCAATCCGCGCAACTTTGGCATCGTGCGGCGCGCCGTGCGCAAATACGAGGCGCCCAACATCGACCCGACGCCGCCATCCTGGTTCGAGGTGCTGCCGTCCTATGCCTCACCGCAGGCAAAGGCCGACTACATCGAGGGCGAGGATTATTCGTTTCTGAAGTTCGTTGGCTGGAAAGGCGATGGCATGGCGTCCACGATGGACCTGTACCGCCTGGGCACGCGCTACCAGCTACCGGTCTATCTAGTGCAGGGCAAGGAAGACCTGCTGACCGAGCCGAAAGTCACGCGCCGCTTCTTCGAGGCCGTCACGGCGCCCGACAAGGCACTGGTCGAAGTGCCGCGCGCCGGGCACGATCCGAACGGCCCGCTGATCGACGCACAGCGCCAGGTGCTGGCCGAACGCGTGCAGTGGCGCTGCGACTGAGCGATCACCGATACTGATACAGCGGCCGTTGCACCACGATCGGCCGGATATCGAGCCGCACGTTGTAGACCGAATAGGCTTCGCTGTACGCCGACTGGTAGCCGACCGTCTCGCCAACGCGTCCAAGCTTGAACTCAAAGCCAAGGTCAGGCCGGTCGGCGTTCGGGCTGTCGAGCGACAGCCCGATCGCGTCCAGCTGGTCGCTGTCGACCAGCTTGGACATCAGGTCGACCACCGTGCCGTTGCCGAGGATATCGGCCGAGAACAGTGGCCCGCGCCAGTACGGTTTATTCGCATCGAGCTTGCCGCGCACTTTCTCGGGCGCCGGCGTGAACACCTTGCTGTCCAGGTTGAAGCGGTCGCCGTTATCGAGGTAGCTCAGGCGGCCGTTACTGAGGTTGAAGGTGCCGTCGCGCGTGGCCGCGTTGCTCAGGTCGACCAGCAGCGCGCCGCGATAGCCGAGCACTTCGACGTCGCGCTTCGGACCCACGACCATCGCCGTGTTTTCGTCGATGCCCAGGCCGATGTTGTAGCCCTTGGCGAGCATCGCCGGCAACATACGCGCAAAGCGCCCGCGCACCAGCAGGTGCTGGTCGATGAACACATCGTCGCCGATGAAGCCCAGGCCACGCGTGATCTGGCGGCCATCGGCCACGCCATGCTGCAGCGTGCCCAGCACCGAACGCGGGTGGCCGAACATCGTGGCGCTCATGATGGCAGCGCCGGCGCTCGAGCCGGCAATGACGCCGCCGCGCCGGTACATGTCCCACAACGCGTCGAGCAGTTGCGTGTTGCTGCCGTCGGGCCGGCGCAGCGCATTCGTGATGCGCGCCTGATCGCCGCCCGAGAAGTAGGCGCCACCGGCCGCACGCACCGCCTGTACCAGCGCCGGATCTTCAGCCGCAACGCGCACGTCGGACCCGTCCAGGCGTTCGGCGACGGGGACGAAGAAGGCGTTGGCGCCATGCCCGTTCAGCCGTTCAATGAGGTAATTGCCGGACCGTTCGGGGTTGGCCGAGGCCGAGGCGAAGACCGCGATGCGGGCATTCTTGCCGCCGGCAAGCTGCACGATCCGCGTCCAGACAGCGTCGTTGTCATCGCGCAGCGCGCCACCGATGATGACAAGTGAACCCTTGGGTTGCGATGACGACGGCGTGGATGGCGACTCTGCAGCCTGGCCATTACCTCCAGCAACGACGGCCAGCGCAAGCGTGGTACGAACAACAATGCGGACGACAGATTGGAACATGCGACTTCCCCCGATGAGTCATCAGCGTAAGCCTGATTCCAGTTTCACGTCGCCATGTTGAGTGCGCTCAGGATAAATAGATGTTGGGAAAGTATCGCTCCATCAATGTCTCTGGACGCAACGGTGAGGTGAACCCGAAGCGCTCGTACAGGCCGTGGCAATCGGATGTGGCCAGCGTGAAGCGGCGCAATTGTTGCAGGCTGGGATGGCGCATCACCACGCCGATCAATTGCTTGCCGTAGCCGAGGCCACGGTATTCCGGCACGACGAACACATCCACCAGATTGGCGAACGTGGAAAAATCGGTGATCACGCGTGCGAACGCAATCTGGCGACCATCGAGATAGCCGCCAAAGCACAGCGAGTTTTCAATGGCGCGCTCGACAACGGGCCGCGAAATGCCCACGGCCCAGGTGGACTGCTCGCTCAGGAAGCGGTAGATCATCGGGATGTCGAGCCGGGTCTGGTCGGTGCTGACATCAAAACTGGAATCGTTCGTCATCATGGCCTGGACAAGGTGACAAAAAGTCATTCTAGCGCCGATTGGTATCAACGCAAGCGGCGATGTGGCGTGCCGCGACGGAATTCGCTAGCCCCCTACCCGCGAACCCGGGCAGCCATGCCGCATGGCGCACAGGCAGCGCAGTTTATAATCAAGGGATCCCCAACCGGAATCCCACCATGACCGAACAATTCTCCAAAAAAGCCGAAGCCTGGTCTGCCCGCTTCTCCGAACCCGTATCGGATCTCGTCAAGCGCTACACCGCATCGGTCTTCTTCGACAAACGCCTGGCCCCGCACGACATCGAGGGCTCGCTGGCGCACGCCGAAATGCTGGCCGCACAAGGCATCATCAGCGAGCACGACCGCGCTGAGATCGAACGCGGCATGACGCAGATCCGGGCCGAGATCGACGCCGGCAGCTTCGAATGGCTGCTCGACCTCGAAGACGTGCACCTGAACATCGAAAAACGCCTGACCGAACTGGTGGGCGATGCCGGCAAGCGCCTGCACACGGGCCGCTCGCGCAACGACCAGGTGGCGACCGACATCCGCCTGTACGTGCGCGCCGCGATCGACGATATCGTCACGCTGCTTGCCAGCCTGCGCGGTGCCCTGACCGACCTGGCTGAACGCCACGCCGACACGATCATGCCGGGCTTCACGCACCTGCAAGTGGCGCAGCCGATTACCTTTGGCCACCACATGCTGGCCTACGTCGAAATGTTCGGCCGCGACGCCGAGCGCATGCTCGACGCACGCCGCCGCGTGAATCGCCTGCCTCTGGGCGCCGCCGCCCTTGCCGGCACCACCTTCCCGATCGACCGCCTGCGCGTGGCCAAAACACTTGGCTTTGACGACGTGTGCCACAACTCCCTCGATGCAGTGTCAGACCGCGACTTCGCGATCGAGTTCACGGCTGCTGCATCGATCTTGATGATGCACATCTCGCGCATGTCCGAAGAACTGGTCATGTGGATCAGCCCGCGCATCGGCTTCATCGACATCGCCGACCGCTTCTGCACCGGCTCGTCGATCATGCCGCAAAAGAAGAACCCGGACGTGCCGGAACTCGCGCGTGGCAAGACCGGCCGCGTGTATGGTCACCTGATTGGCCTTCTGACCCTGATGAAGGGCCAGCCACTGGCCTACAACAAGGACAACCAGGAAGACAAAGAGCCGCTGTTCGACACGATCGACACCGTGATGGACACGCTGCGCATCTTCACCGACATGGCCTCGGGCATTACGGTCAAGGCCGAGAACATGCGCTCGGCAGCGCTGCAGGGCTATGCCACGGCCACCGACCTGGCCGACTACCTGGTCAAGCGCGGCTTGCCGTTCCGCGACGCCCACGAAGCGGTGGCGCATGCCGTGCGCGCCTGTGACGATGCCGGTTGCGACTTGTCCGAGATGTCGCTCGAGACGCTGCAGACGTTCTCGCCGCTGATCGAAGAGGACGTGTTCGCGGTGCTCACGCTCGAAGGTTCGGTGGCCGCGCGCGACCACGTGGGCGGCACCGCGCCGAACCAGGTCCGCATCGCCATCGAGCGCGTGCGCAAGCAGCTGGCCGAGTAATTTCACATCCCTGGAGCGGGCCGGCG